>PJTQ01000072.1_pt1 | contig 193634 bp, 161 predicted proteins | sample 1512231 | NCBI WGS metagenome assembly PJTQ01 (sample SAMN08177688, study PRJNA422409) | Soil metagenome, whole genome shotgun sequencing project. | isolation source: Soil (3) enriched on wood chips | place: USA: Madison | collected 2015-01-15 | reverse complement strand
GCCCGTCGCCGTGTCACCGAAGTCCCACGCGTAGCCGGCGATCGTCCCGTCCGAGTCGGTCGACCCCGAACCGTCGACCGACGCCGTCAGCCCGTCCGTCGAGGAGGTGAACGCCGCCACCGGAGCCACGTTCGGCACCGGGGCCGTCACGCTCACGTCGGCGCTGTGCTCGTCGACGCCGCCGCGGTCGTCGGTGACCGTGAGGGTCACCTCGTACGTGCCGGCGCTCTCGTACTCGTGCGAGGCGGTCACGCCCGTGCCGGCGTGCCCGTCACCGAAGTCCCACGCGTACGTCGCGATCGTGCCGTCCGAGTCGCTCGAGGCGCTCGCGTCGAACGACGCCGTGAGGTCGGCGGTGCTCGACGTGAACGACGCGGTCGGCAGGACGTTGGGCGCCAGACCGGTGCGTCCGAGCGAGTTGTGCAGGGCGATCACCGCAGGCGTGAGCTCCGTGCCGTACACCGCGACCTCGTCGATCGTGCCCGCGAACCACGGCTGCGGGCCCCACGTGGTGTCGCCACCGACGCGCCAGTAGCCGGTGAAGTCCTCGGCGACCGCCGGTGCGCCCGAGGCCACCTGCGCGCCGTCGACGAACATCCGCATGCCGGTCGGCGACTTCGTGGTCACCAGGTGGTGCCAGGCGCCGTCGTTGTACGACGCCGGCGACGAGATCGTCGTCGTGGCTCCGGTCCAGACACCGAACGTCAGGCGCCCGTCGGTCTCCATGTAGACGTGGCGGTCGTAGTTCGACGACGTACCGGTGTTCGCCGCGCCGAGCCCGATGAGCTTGCCGCCCGCCGTCGTGGTCGTCTTGAACCACAGCTCCTGGCTGAACACCTGCGGGTTCGACCACGTCTGGTTCGAGACGACGAACCCGCCGTTGCCGTTGAACGTCGCAGCGCCGTTCGTGACGCCTGCGAGCGCACCCGCAGCGCCGGGAGTCGCGCCCGTGCGGTAGGTGCCGGGCGAGCCGTACGCGCTGGTGTCGAGCGCGGCAGTGCCCGAGGCCTCGCCGAACCGCCAGTACAGCTCCGGGTCGGAGTCACGCACCGACGCCCCGTACGCGTCCGCCGGGACCGGCGCGACGGCCGTGGTGCGCCCCGTCGCCTCGTAGTGCGAGCGGATCTGCGCCTGCGTGAGGACCCGTCCGTAGACGGCGACCTCGTCGACCGCGCCGTTGAGGTAGTTCGACGACGGCGCGTTCGGGAAGTTCGAGACCCGGTCGCCACCGATCCGCCAGTTGCCCCAGTACTGGCGCAGCCACGTCACGTCGATGCGCTGACCGACGCGCACGCCGTCGACGTACAGCCGCATCATGCCCGGCTCGTAGGTGCCGACCACGTGGTGCCACTGGTTGTCGTTGACCGGGCTCGACGAGCGCAGGTTGACGCGCGACGCCGAGTACAGGCCGAAGCTGACGCGCCCCGTGTTGTCCAGGTACAGGGCACGGTCGCTCGTGTCGGACAGGCCCGACGCGCGGTTGCCGTAGTTGACGATCGAACCGCCGGACGTGCTCGAGCTGCGCACCCAGGCCTCGACCGTGAACTTCTCGGGCGCGTTCAGGGTGGGTGCGAAGCCGGCCGTCGCGCTGCCCGAGCCCGGGAAGCGGGTCGCGGTGTCGGTGTCGTCGGGGATGGCGCCCGCGACGCCGCGCGTGATCCCGGCGCCCGAGGTCGTCATCGGCAGGAACCCGGCGGAGTCCGTGAGCGTCGTGCCGGACGCCTCACCCATGCGGTACTGCAGGTCGGGGCTGTCGGCGCGCACGGCGGCCAGGTAGGCGCTGGTCGCGCCGGCGTCGGCGACGGTCACCGGCATCGTCGAGCTGACGGCGCGGTTCCCGAACGGGTCGGTCGCCGTGACGATGTAGTTGATCGACGAGCCGGGCGTGCGCCCGGTGTCCGTGAACCCGAACGCCCGGGGCGTGAACCACGGGTTGGCGGTCAGCGCCTGCTGGTAGATGGGCGTGCTGTTCACCGAGCCGCGGAACACGCGGTAGGTCAGCGTCGTGTTGTCGCGGTCCAGGTTCGCGGCCCACGAGATCCGCACCTCACCCGCGGCGGTCGACTGCGCGCGCGTGCTCCAGTTCGCCCCGGTCATGCGCGGGCCCTGGTCGTTGGGCGCGATCGTCGGCTTCGCGAACCGTGCGAGGCCCTGCTGGAGCCTGCCGTTCACGCCCGGGAACTCGCCACCCATGACCACGTAGTCGTTGGTCGACTCGATCGACCACCCGGCCTGGCCCTGCCCCGTGAACGAGCCCGTGTAGACCTGCGGGTCGAAGTACAGCGCCGCCGGAGCCGGCTTGCCGGCCGAGTGCTGGTATCCGTAGATGTCCGGCGAGTTCGTGCCCTTGGGCGCGACCGTGTACGCGTTGACCATGTGCTGCGTCCACGGCTCCGTCTGCGGGTAGCCGTCCGGGATGTTGCCGCAGTAGTGCGAGTGCGACACCGCGTACAGGACGTCGCCCAGGCGGGTGACGGAGTACGTGTCGCCGTGGCAGTCGGCGATCCAGATCGTCGCGCCGGTGACGGGGTCCGCACGGAACGCACCCTCGAGGTTGCCGCCCGCACCGAAGTGGTAGCCGGTGCCGTACACGCCGGTCTCGTCGGAGTACAGGTCGAGGATCGAGGAGTCGGCGCCCGCGTCACGCACGTCGTTCTCCACCGGGAAGGAGACGCGCTCGCCGGTCACCGGGTCGACAGCGCCCAGGCCGTACCCGGAGGCGCCGGACAGCGTCGTGAACCGCCCGCCGATGACGACCTTCTGCTGGTCGGGCGTCATGGTGAGCGCCGTGACCGCGTCGTTCGCGTCGGCGACCCACGGCCGCAGCGCGCCGGTCGTCCCGTCGAACGCCGCGGCGTAGGCGCGCGGCTGCAGCGCCGCACCCGTCTGCGGCGCCACGGAGGTGAAGTTGCCGCCGACGTACACCGTGCTGTTCGTCGCGACGAGCCCGAGGCCGCGCGAGCCGAGCGTCGGGCGGAAGTTCGGCAGCAGCTGACCGGTCGCGGTGTCCCAGCCGGCGACGCGGACGCGCCACTGGCCGTCCACCTTCTGGAAGTCGCCCGTGACGTAGATACGCGAGCCGTCCGGCGTGCGGGCGATGTGCAGCCCCTGGCCGTCGAGCACAGGCGCGAAGCTGGTGTCGAGCTCACCCGTACGGATGTCGTAGGCGAGGATGTTCGCCCGCGGGGTCGTGTTCACCCCCGCTGCGGCCCCGGCCGGCCGCACGGCCGAGAACGAGCCGACGGCGTACACCTTGTTGCCGACGATCACCTGGTCCCAGACGACACCCTTGTCGATCTGGACCGTGGGGAGCGCCGATGCGCTGACCGTGGCCGGGATGTCCGGGCGTTCGGGATCCCCGGGCGACGAGTCGGCCTGCGCGGGCAGCCCGACGGCCGTGACGATCATGGCGGCGACCGCGACGGACGAGAAGATCCCCCGCACGATGGTCCTGGTAACGCTCACGGCTTCCTCGCCCTCTGCGGCACGCCGCAGTCCGGTCATTCGGGTACAAACCGGACCATAAGGTCTGAGGCCGCCACCTCCCGCGCCCCGACGGAGACTTCACCCGACGACGCCAGGGGTTTTCACCCAACAGGGTCAGGAGATCTGCACGCCCTGTAGCACGACCGGGGAGAAGGTCGCCCCGAGCAGCACCTGCAGCGCGAGGGCGTCGCCCTCGTCGGGGCTCATGAACACGTACACGCCGGTGGCCGACGCGCCGGGTGCGAGGTCGCCCGAGAGGTGGTCGTTGCGCCCGTCGGAGTCGACGGGCGAGAGCGGGACGCCCTCGGCGCCGCCGAACGCCGCCACCGCGACGCCCGTCGTGTCGAGCGCCGCCCGGCCCTGGTTGGTCAGCTCGAGCGTGACGAGGATGCCGGGGCCCACGACGTCGCCGGGGCCCTTCGCCTCGGTCGTCGTCGCCGAGACGCTCGCGACGCGGACCTCGATGCCGTCCGTGGCGACCGGCTCGTCGCCGCGCCCCGTCACCGGCTCCTCGGCACCGAGCGGCGGGACGGGGACGTCCTGCGGGTCGCCCGAGGGCGCGGCGTCGGGCGGCGGGGACGCGGTGCCCGACGCTCCCGTCGGCGCGGTCGTGGCGGAGGCCGGCTCGCTCGCGGTGGGGCTCGCCGACGCGTCCGGTGTCGCGCTCGTCGTCGTGGCCGTGGGCCGGGCGTCCGGCTCGTCGCCACCACCCAGCGTCAGCACCAGGACGACGACCACGACGAGCGCCGCGACGCCGCCGCCGATCCACCACCACCGCTGGGACCCCGTCGCGGACGACTCAACGCTCACTCGTGCCTCTTCCCGATCCGACGGCCTCGACGACCTGCTCCGGCGCGGGTGGCGCGGTCGGCACCACCCGGTTCGCGCGTCGCGCAGGGGCGACGAACGGCATCTCGAACAACCAGCGCACGGGCGCCCGACCCTTGGCGAACGCCAGCGCGGTCCCGACCACCAGCCCGGCGAGGTACGCCGTGCCGATCGTCGCCCACCACGGCGCCCCGGCGTCGCGCGTCCACCGCACGACCACGAGCATCACCGGGAAGTGCGCCGCGTAGTACACGATCGAGCTGCGTCCGACGAACCGGATGGGCCCCGTCCCGCGTGCCCCGCCGAGCCGCGCCGCGAGGTAGACGACGACCACGATCCCGCACAGCGAGAACGGCACGGTAGCCGCCACATAGGTGATGTCGTGCGTCGCCGCCGCGACCGCGAAGCCGAGCGCGGCCAGCCCGCACACGACGAGCGCCGGGCGGTTCGTGAGACGCGCGGGGAGGTCGCCGATACGGGCCGCGACCCACGCGCCCGCGAAGAAGAAGACCGCGAAGTAGAGCATGCGGTGCAGCAGCGGCGAGGTGACCACCATCGCGGCCGCCCAGAACGCGAGGGGCGGCACCAGCGGCGGCAACCGGCGCAGCAGCGGCGCGACGAGGTAGTAGACGCAGATGAAGAAGAGGAACCACAGGTACGTCGACGGCCAGAACGTGCGGGGGTGCCACACCGGCAGGTCGAACCCGTCGACGAGCCCCAGCACCAGGACCCAGACCACGTAGGGCCACGCGATCAGCGCGAACTTGCCGCGGTAGTAGACGCCGAGCGGCTTGCGCAGCGACATGGGCAGCAGCAGCCCGGACAGGAACATCAGGGTCGGCATGCGATAGGGCAGCAGAGCGTCGTTGAACGCCACCACCGCCGACGGCACCTCGACGCCCTCGAGACGCGGCAGCGACGTCGCGTGCCACAGCAGCATGAGCAGGATCGCGGCGCCGCGCACGGTGTCCATCCAGACCATGCGGGGCCGCGCGGGCCGGGGCGCCGGGGCGTCCTCCCCCGGGGCGACGGGCGCCTGGCCGGCCGGCTGGTGCTCGGACGTCACGCGCCCTCCTCTCCCGGACCCGCCGACGACGTGCACGCACGCGACGACCGACCGCGTCCCATGACGCGGCCCTTCGACGCTAGACGCAACCGACGAATCGGGACAGACGGCACTCGGGTGATATGTCGGACAACACGTACTTTGTCGCGCACCGCGCACCTACACTCGCTGCGGTCGGGCCTGCAGGGGGTGCGGCTCATCGGACGACGAGGGGCGGACTGTGCGCGCGCTGGTGCTGTGGGCGGACCACCGCTCGTCGAACCTCGGGGTCCGCGTGCTCGCGGCGGGTGCGGCGGCGCTCGTCGAGGAGGTCCACCCGGGCGCGCAGATCGTCCACCTGCACTACGGGTCGGGGACCGCGCCGACCCCGGTCGGCGACTGGCGGCGGCTGGTCCGCTCGCGCGTCGACCCCCGCGAGCCGCTGCGGGACTGGCTCGCCGGGTTCGACCTGGTGGTCGACACCCGTGCGGGTGACAGCTTCAGCGACATGTACGGCCTGCGGCGGCTGGCCACGCACAGCCTGCTCGCCCGGCTCGTCGCGAGCACCAGCACGCCGCTGGTCATGGCGCCGCAGACCATCGGGCCGTTCGCCTCGCGCCGGGCCCGGGCGGTCGGGCGTCGTTCCATGAAGGACGCCCGACTCGTCATGTCGCGCGACTCGGCCAGCGCCGCGTACGCGCGCTCGCTGCGCCGCCCGGTGGACGTCGAGTCGACCGACGTCGTGTTCGCGCTGCCCCGGCCCGCCGTCGCGACGAGCCGCGACGTCGTGCTCAACGTCTCGGGGCTGCTGTGGGCCGAGAACCCGCACGTCGACCACGTCGCGTACCGGCGCGCGGTCACCGACGTGGCGCGCGGGCTCGTGGCCGACGGCCGGCGCCTGAGCCTCCTCGCGCACGTGCTCGACTCGCCCGTCGCGGACAACGACGTGCCCGCGGTCAAGGAGCTCGCCGAGCTGCTCGACGACGGCGACGTCGAGCTGGTCGTGCCCGACGACCTCGACGACGTCCGCGCGGTCACCGCCTCCGCGCGTCTCGTCGTCGGCTCGCGCATGCACGCGTGCCTCAACGCGCTGTCGACCGGCACGCCCGCCGTCCCCCTGGCGTACTCGCGCAAGTTCGAGCCGCTGCTGAAGGACCTCGGGTGGCAGCACACGGTCGACCTGCGCACGGCCGAGGACCCGGCCGGCGCGGTGCTCGCCCTCTCGCGCCTGGACCTCACGAGCGAGGTCGACCACACGCTGGCTCGCGCCCAGGAGCTGCTCGGGCGCGCGGTGGTCGCGCTCGGGGAGGTCGGGGGCGTCAGGTGAGCGAGCCCGCCGCCGCACGCCTCGACGCCCTGATCGACCGCGTCGTGGGGACCGGGTGCTGCACGGGCTGCGGGATGTGCGCGCAGCTCGACGACGGCCTCGCGCTCACCCTCGACGCGCACGGCTTCGCCCGACCGCACCGCGTCGGCGCCTCGACCGCCGACGACGAGGCGGTGCGGACGTTCCGCGCGGCGTGCCCCGGGATGACGGTGCGCGCGCAGCGGCCCGGGCGCGGGGCCGCCCCCGCCGCGACCTACCACCCGCAGCTCGGCCCCGTCCTGGCGTGCTGGGAGGCGGCCGCCACCGACCCGGATCTGCGGCACCGCGGGAGCTCGGGCGGCGTCCTCAGCGCGCTCGCGGCGTGGGCGACGAGCACCGGCGAGGTGGCGCAGGTCGTCGGGGCGCGTGCGGCGGCCGATCCCCGCCGGACCGTGTCGGTGACGATCCGCACGCGCGCCGAGGCGCTCGCCTCCGCGGGTTCCCGCTACGAGCCCGCCTCGGCGGCCGCTCACCCGCTCGCCACCGACGCGGGCGGCGCGACGATCGGCAAGCCCTGCGAGGCCGCGGCCCTGCGTGCACTGTCGCGCGCGCAGGGCGCCCCCGCGCCGCTCCTGCTGTCCTTCTTCTGCGCGGGGACGCCGTCGGCGCACGCGACCGACGCTCTCGTCGAGCAGCTCGGGCTCGCGCCCGGACAGGTCCCCGACGAGCTCTGGTACCGCGGTCGCGGGTGGCCCGGCCGGTTCACGGTGCGCGGGCCGGGCGGCGAGCAGGTGTCGGCCTCGTACGAGGAGTCGTGGGGCGGCGTGCTGGGCCCCGCCGTCCAGTGGCGGTGCCGGACCTGCCCGGACGGCATCGGGGAGAGCAGCGACGTCACGGCGGGCGACTTCTGGCGCGCCGACGAGCGCGGTTACCCGGTGTTCGACGAGTCCGACGGCTGGAGCGCGCTCGTCGCACGCACCCCGCGCGGCCTCGACCTCGTGCGGCGCGCAGTCGCCGCGGGGGTGCTGACGGTCCGCCCGATCACGCCCGACGAGGTCATGGCCGTGCAGCCGTCGCAGCGCAAGCGTCGCCGGACGCTCGCGGGCCGGTTGCTCGGCGCGCGCGTCGCCGGTGCGCGGGTGCCGCGCTACCGCGGCTTCGGCCTGGTGCGGCTCGGCGGGCAGCACCTGCGCGAGTCGGTGCAGACCGCCCGCGGCACGTTCCGTCGGGTGCGCTCGGGCGCGCTGCGGCGGTCGGCATGACCGTGTCGCTGCAGCAGAGCGCGGCCCGCGGCGTCCTGCCCACGGGCCTGGGCCTGGTCGCGCGCCTGCTCATCCAGGTGCTCACGGTCGTCGTCCTGGCGCGTCTGCTCGACCCGCGCGACTACGGCCTGGTCGCGATGGTCGTGGCGATCGTCGGCGTGGGCGAGATCCTGCGCGACTTCGGCCTGAGCTCGGCCGCGATCCAGGCCGCGACGCTCAGCCGCGAGCAGCGCTCCAACCTGTTCTGGCTCAACTCGGGGATCGGCGCGGCGATCGGGGTCGTGGTGTTCGCGCTCGCCGAGCCGCTCGCCGCGCTGTACGACGAGCCCGCGCTCGTCGCGATCACCCGCGCACTGTCCGTGACGTTCCTGCTCAACGGGATGATGACGCAGTACCGCGCCGACCTGGTGCGCGCGATGCGGTTCGGCGCCGTGGCCCGCACCGACGTGCTCGCACCAGCGCTCGCGCTGGCCACGGGCGTCGCGCTCGCTCTGGCCGGGGCCGGGTACTGGGCGCTCGTCGCGCAGCAGCTGACGCAGTCCGTCGTCGCGCTCGTCGCCTTCGGCGCCTCGGCCCGCTGGCTGCCCGGCCGGTACGACCGCAGCGCCCCCATGCGCGGCCTGTACCGGTTCGGCCGCAACCTGCTCGTCAGCCAGCTCGTCGGTTACCTCGCGAACAACGTGGACTCGCTCACGATCGGGTACCGGTTCGGCCCCGCGCCGCTCGGCATCTACAACCGCGCGTTCCAGCTCCTGATGAACCCGCTCAACCAGGTGCGCGCACCGAGCGTGACCGTCGCGCTGCCCGTGCTCAGCCGGGCGGGCATCTCCCCCGCGTTCGACCAGATCGTGCGCACGGGCCAGCTCGTGCTCGCCTACCCGGTGACCGTCGCGCTCGCCGTGCTGACGGGTGTGGCCGTCCCGCTCGTCGCGATCCTGCTGGGCGACCCGTGGGCGCAGGTGCCGCCGGTGCTCCGCCTGCTCGCGGTCGCCGGGATCTTCCAGACGCTGTCGTACGTCGGCTACTGGGTGTACCTCGCCCGCGGTCTCACGCGCGACCTCATGCAGTACACGCTCGTGTCGGCCGCGATCCGGATCGTGTGCATCGTGGTCGGCAGCACGTGGGGCGTGGTCGGCGTGGCCGCCGGGTACGCGATCGCCCCGATGCTCGCGTGGCCGATCTCGCTGTGGTGGCTCAGCCGCGTCACGCCCGTGCCGGTCCGCAGCCTGTACGGCGGCGCCGGGCGCGTGCTCGCGGTCGGCGCGCTCACCGCGGCGGCGACGTGGCTGGCCGTGGACCTGCTGCACGAGGCGGGACCGTGGTTGCAGTGCGTCGTCGGGGCGTCGGCCGGGCTGGCCGCCGCTGCCGTGTGCGCGCTCGTCGTCCCCGCGCTGCGGCGTGACGCGCAGACCCTGCGGCGGGCGGGCACGCTCGCGCTGCGCCGCACCGGTCGCGGCACGACGCCGGCGACCGACGGCTGAGGGCTGACGGCTGAGAGCAGCGGGCCGCGGGGCCCGCCGGCCCCGTTCCGGCAGACCGACACGCGTCAGACCCGCTCGTACTCCGAGACCACTCGGCCCGCGGCACCCGCGAGCATCCCGACCCCGCGCTGCGTGGTGCGTCGTCCCATGAGCTGCTCGACCGGGTCCCGCCGTACGGCCCCGAGCGCCGTGCGCACGAGCCCGCCCGCGACCCGCACACCACCGCGCACCGCGTAGCGCACGACGACGAGCGCCCGCTCGACGCCCGGCCGCGCGACCGCGTGCTCGGCACGAGCCGCCGAGTTGCCGCTGCGCCGTGCGCGCCGCAGCACCCACCCGGCCGTCATGCGGTCGGCCGGGATGCGCTCACGGACCACGGCCTCGTCGCAGGTCACCAGGCGCAGGCCCCGGGCGACGAGCGTGCGCGTGAACATGGTGTCGCTGCCGCCGCTGAGCCCGAACCGCTCGTCGAACCGCACGCCGAGCGGTCGCACCGCGCGCAGGTCGAGCAGGAGGTTGCCCGTGCCGGCGGCCTCGAGCTCGGTGCCGGTGCGCAGTCGGCGCCGACCGAAGAACGGGGCCGCGGTCATCCACCCCTCGGGCGGCTGCTCGTAGTCCGCGACGACCGCCCCGACGACCACGGGCGCCCCGGTGCTGCGGTGGTAGCCGAGCATCGCCTCGAGCCAGCCCGGCTCGGGCCGTTCGTCGTCGTCGACGAACACGAGCACGTCGGCGTCGACCGTCTCGTCGAGCACGCGGTTGCGCGCCGCGGCGATGCCGGGACGCGGCTCGTGCGCGTACCGCAGCCGTGCGTCGTCGTAGGCCGTGACCCACGCACGCGCCGACCCGTCGGGGTCGTTGTCGACGACGAGCAGCGTCGCGCCCTCGTCCTGCGACGCCGCGAGGAAGGCCGGGACGGCCTCGCGCAGGTCGTCCGGTCGTCGGTACGTGAGCATCGCCACGACGACGCGCTCCGTGCCGCGCCCACCCTGCATCGTCCCGCTCCCCGCCTCGACCACCCGTCTGACCACCGAGTTCACCCTCGACGGCCCGGTGGGGACAGTACCGACTTCGATAGCATCCAGCGGTCCCCTTCGCCCGCTTTCCGCGGAATTCGCCCGCTCACCGGAGGTTCACCGTGGGATCGCGCACGACGAGCGGGACGCGTCGGCTCGTCGTCGCCCACCCGTCCACCGAGCTCTACGGGGCGGACCTGCAGATGCTCGAGTCCGTCCGCGCGGCGCTCGCGGCGGGGTGGACCGTCACCCTCGTGCTGCCGGCCGACGGCCCCCTCGCGGAGCGCGCGCACGGGCTGGGCGCGGACGTGGTGATCGCTTCGTTCCCGGTGCTGCGCAAGTCGCTGCTGAGCCCACGCGGTCTCGTCGGGCTCGCGGCACGGTCGGCGACGGCCCTGGTGCGCGCGGCCAGGTTCCTGCGCTCGACGCACGCCGACGTGCTCTACGTGAGCACCGTGACGATCCCCGTGTGGCTCGCGGCCGCCCGGCTCGCGCGCGTGCCGTCGCTGTGCCACGTCCACGAGGCCGAGGAGGACCAGCCGCGCGCCATCACCGCAGGCCTGACCGCCCCGCTCCTGCTCGCCGACGCGCTCGTCGCGAACAGCGCCGCGGCGCAGCGCGCCCTCGGGGGCGCGTTCCCGAGCCTCGCGCGGCGCACGACCGTCGTCGTCAACGGGGTGCCCGGCCCGCCGGTGGACCCGTCGCCGCGCGAGCAGGACGGCCCGCTGCGCGTCGTGCTCGTCGGCCGGCTCTCACCGCGCAAGGGCACCGACGTCGCGGTCGAGGCCGTGCACCGGCTCGTCCGTGACGGCTACGACGTGCGCCTGCGCCTGGCGGGCAGCGTGTTCGAGGGGTACGAGTGGTTCGAGGACGACCTGCGCCGGCGGATCGCCGAGCACGGGCTCGGCGACCGCGTCGAGCTGCTCGGGTTCGTCCACCCGGTGTGGGACGAGCTCGAGCGGGCCGACGTCGCCCTGGTGCCCTCGCGCGTCGAGCCGTTCGGCAACGCCGCGGTCGAGGCCCTGCTCGCGCACCGCGCGGTCGTCGCGTCGCGCGTGCAGGGGCTCGCGGAGATCGTGCGGGACCACGAGACCGGCCTGCTCGTCCCGCCCGACGACCCGACCGCGCTCGCGGCCGCGGTGCGCGCGCTCGCGGACGACCCCGACCTGCGCCGACGCCTGGCGGCCCAGGGCCGCGCGGACGCGCTCGCGCGGTTCGGCACGCAGCGCTACGGCGACGCCGTGGCGTCCGCCCTCGACGCCCTGGCCGGCCCGCGGGTCGCGGCGGACGTCTCATGAGCCTGCCGCGCGTGCTCGTCGTGGTCCCGGCGCACGACGAGGAGCAGGTGATCGCCCGCTGCGTCGGTTCGCTGCTGGCCGCGCCCGGCGTCCAGACGCGCGTCGTCGTCGTCGCGAACGGGTGCACGGACGGCACGGCCGATCGCGTGCGCGAGCTGCGCGAGCCACGCGTGACGGTCGTCGACCTGCCGACGAGCGGCAAGGCCCAGGCGGTACGCGCGGGGCTCGCGCACGCGGCGGACGAGGACGTGGTCGCGGTCGTCGACGCCGACGTGGTGCTCGACGACGCAGCACTGCCCGGGCTCGCGGCCGCGCTCGCCGGCACCGAGCCGCGCGTCGGGGCGCCTGCGCTCGAGCTCGACCTGTCCGCGTCCTCGTGGGCCGTACGCCGGTACTACGCGGCGTGGCTGCACGAGCCGCACGTGCGGACGGGCGACATCGGCGCGAGGGGCGTCTACGCCGTGAACCGCGCGGGCCTGCCGCGCCTCGCGGACCTGCCCGACGTCATCGCCGACGACGGCTGGGCGCGCGCGGTGTTCGCCCCGCACGAGCGCGTCGTGAGCGCGGGGACGTCGACGGTCCGCCCGCCCCGGACGCTGCGCGCCCAGGTGCGCCGACGCGCGCGCATCATCGCCGGCGGCCGTGAGCTCGCCCGGGTCCTGCCGCCCGACCGCCGTCCGGCCTCCCCCACCCAGCGCGCGTTCCCGCGCGCCCCGCGCACGTGGCGGTCCCGGCTGGCCGACGACGGCCTGGTCGGGACGGTCGTCTGGTACGCGGTCGAGCTACCCGCGCGCGCGATCGACCGTCGTCACCGGCGGCGCGGCTCGGCCACGCCGTGGGGCCGGGACTCCACGACGCGCTGATCGCCACCGGGCGCGCGTCGCCCGAGCAGGAGCCAGGCGCCCGCGCACGACCCCCGCAGCGCGGGCCACAGCGTGGTCGCCGGGTGCCGCAGCGCGTGCCCCCGGCCACCGCCGCGCGTCCCCACGTCCCAGGCGTAGCCCGGCGCGCCCGCGAGCCAGCGCAGCGCCGCGCGACGCGGGAGGTTGCGGCGCGCGAACAGCAGGCGGTTGCGGCAGTTGTAGTAGCGGTACAGCGCCGACTTGCCCGTGCCCTGCGTCCCGCCGACGTCATGGGTCGCCACGACGTCGTCGCGCACGACGAGGCGAGCGCCCGCCCGGTTGGCACGCACGCTCAGCTCGAGGTCCTCCCAGTACATGAAGTACGCGTCGCTGAAGCCGCCGATCCGCTCCCACAGGCCGGCGGACAGCGCGAGGCACGCGCCCGTGAGCCACGGCTCATGGTCCGGGTCGAGCGGGCCGCGGGTCGCCAGCGCACCGGCGCGCAGGTCGAGCGTGCCGCGCGAGAACGCGGGCCGCCCGTCGCCGTGCCGCACCGCGGGGGCGATCATCAGGGCGTCGTCGGCGGCAGCCTGCGCGAGCAGGTCGGCGGCGGCGTGGGGGTCGATCTCGACGTCAGGGTTGAGCAGCAGCAGGGCCCGGCTGCCGAGCGCCAGCGCGCGTGCGGCGCCGGCGTTCATGCCCGCCCCGAAGCCGACGTTCGGCTGGGTGACGAGCTCCCAGCCGTGCCGGTCCGCGAGCGCGGTGATCGCCGCGCGCTCGTCGGGCGAGCTCAGGTTGTCCACGACCACGACCCGCACACCGGGGGTCGCGGCGAACGCGCTCAGGTTGCGCGCGAGCAGCGCGGACGAGCCGTAGTTGACGACGACGACCGCACCGTCCGCGGGTGTCTCGTCAGGGGCGGTCTGCGGCATGTGCCCGATCGTAACGACGCGACCCCGGGGCTGGTCGTGGATCGGTCGGTCAGCTGCGCGGCCGCGCCTTGACGGCTGTCCCGTCGGACCAGACGTTGCCGGACAGGACGAGCGCGTTGAGCGTCGCCTGGTCCGCGACGATCGCGCAGCCGGCGTGGATCTGGGTCCGGGTGAACACGTTGCTCTTCAGCGCCACGGGGCTGATCTGGCCGTACCCCTTCTCGGCGAGGTTCACCGCGCAGCCTCCGTCGCTGATGTGGTTGCCCACCATCGAGAGGTTGCTGACCGCACCCTGGTCCTGCGTGACCATCACCGACGCACTGTGCGAGCCGGAGAACGTGTTGCGCAGCAGCTTGATGCCGTCGCCCTTGCTGATCTGGACGTTGTCGTCGTGCGTCCAGTCACCGCCCTGGTTCGGGTCGTTCGCGAACCGCACGTTGTCGTGCAACCACGAGTCCTGCACCAGGACGTCGCCGTCCGTGACCATGAGCTGGTCGGTCACCGTGTGGATGTCCACCCGCGTGAGCGTGAAGTTGCTGCCGATGACGCCGCGCAGGTGAGGCGAGGGGATCCGGGCGTAGAGCTCGGAGTCCTCGATCGTGACGCTGCCGCTGCCCTGCACCATCACGAGGGCGATGCTGGCGCTGACCGCACGGCCGTTGATCACCGAGTTGCGGATGACCGTGCCGGGCGCCTGGACCCAGACGATGCCGCGGATCTCCTTGCCGTCGATGACGGTGCCGGGCTCGGTGACCTTCACGTCGCCGTCGACGACCGTCAGGCGCGTGCCGGTGGGGACGCCCGTGTTGCCGGGCCCGGGACGCCCGGTGGACGGCGCGCTCGGCGACGGGCTGGGCGTGCTCGGCGGGCGCGTCGGGGACGTCGTCGGCTGCGGGGCCGGGCTGGTGCTCGGCGCGGGCGACGGCGTGGCCGAGGCTGTCGGGCTCGGCGACGCGGTCGCGCCGGGGCTGGGGGTCGTCGACGGGCTCGGGGCCGGGGTCGTGATGCCCGGCCGGTTCCGGGAGATCGGCTGGTCGACGCCCTCGCACCGCCAGAAGCGGACCAGGCAGACGGTCGCCTGGTTGCGTCCCTCGTCGGCGTTCTCGAACCGCACCTCGGTACCGAGGGACCCGGCCGCGGACGAGCCGCCCGCGGCTCCCGCAGCGGCACCGCCGTCGGTCGCACCGGCCGGTGCGACGCCGTCAGCGAGGGGCGCCGGACGGGCGGCGACGTGGGGCGCCGGGGCACCGACCTCGTCGAGGACGACCTGGGCCGAGGCCATGCCGCCGGCGACCATGCCGACCAAGAGCGCGCCGACGACGGTCGCGACCGCCGAGAGTGCTCGTTGTCCGATCATCGCCCCAGGTTCTCTGTCCGGCTGCTTCACTGTCCGACTGCGCGACGACGGCGCTGCGAGGGCGCCGTCGTTGGTTCGGGAGCCTAGGGCGAGCACACGGACGAGTGAATGGGACCCGGCGATCGGGTGTCCTGATCGCCGGCGGACGGGCGAGCGCCTGGACGCGCGCCACGCGGGCCCACCAGGCATGACGGCGCAATCGTGACATCGCCGACATCGAGATGTGACCTTCGTCACAGCCGTTATCGAATTGCGACCAAACCGACAATCAGGAGAGCTCGCGGAACCACTTCACCAGGGCCGCGAGGACGAACAGGGTCGTGGCCAGCACGAGAGCGCCGTACACGACGAGGAACGCGACGGGCAGACCGAGCAGCAGGAACGACAGGCACAGGACGCCGTAGTCCGTGGGCACCAGGAGCAGTGCGCGCAACCGGCCCGCCTGCCCCGGCTCCGCGACGCTCGTCGTCCCGCGCGCGCGGCGCATCTGCTCAGTGAGGATCATCGCGAAGAACAGCACGGTGCCGACGACCGCGTGCAGCAGCGGGATCGCGAGCCACCCGTCGTCGACGGCGTCGAACCGGTAGAGCCCGACGAGCAGCGCGAGCGGCAGTGTCACGACCTTCGTGGCATCCACGACGTGGTCGAGCCACTCGCCCGCCTGGCTCGAGGTGCCCGACAGCCGCGCGACCTGCCCGTCGGCCGAGTCGAGCGCGTAGCCCAGGACGAGCGCGCCGGCCACGACGACGCCCAGCCACCACGTCTGCGGCAGCAGAGCGAGCAGCGCGATGCCCGTGAACGTCGCGAGCGCGCTGAGACCGGTCACCTGGTTCGGGGTGAGCCCGCGGGAGTACGCCCACGCGGCCAGGAACCGCCCCAGACGCCGGTTGACGAACCGCGAGTACGCGGGTGCGCCACGTGCGGCCGTCTTCTGCGCCGCGACCAGGCGCGCGTACGCCTCGCGGTACGAGCTCGACCGGTCGGCCGCGGGCACGGGCGCGGTGCGCTCACTCACCGTGCGCCACCGCCGTCACGGCGACGGACCGGGCACCGTCGCGTCCCGCGTCGCCCCGCCTCCGCACCCGCTGCGGGCCGGGCGCGCTGCGCGCGACCAGGTCGCGGGCCAGCGACTCGTACCCCGTCGCGACGTCGTCCCAGTCGAAGTCCCGCGCCCGCTCGCGCAGCGACGCACCCGCCGACGCGGTCGCGGTCGGGTCGGCCTCGGCGGCCTCGACCGCACGGGCCACTCCCGCGGCGTCGCCGAAGTACTGGCCGTGCTCGCGCAGCACGTCGCGGTTGAAGGAGACGTCGTAGGCGATCGTGGCCGTTCCGGCACCGATCGCGCGCAGGAGCGACGGGTTCGTCCCGCCGACGCTGTGGCCGTGCACGTACGTCGCGGCGTTGGCGTAGAGCTGGTCGAGCAGCTCGGCGTCCCACACCCCGCCGAGGAAGCGCACGCGCGGGTCGTCGGCGGCCGCCGCGTGCACCCGGTTCGTGTAGTCGTCCGCGTACGGCGCCGAGCCCACGACGACGAGAGGGCGCTCCGCCGCGCTCGCGACATACCCTGCGACCGCGAGCTCGACGTGGTTCTCCGGCTCGAACCGCGCGACGACGAGGTGGTACCCCCCGGGCGTCAGGTCGAGCTCACCGAGGCGACTCGACTCCTGGGCGATCACCGGCGCGCCGTACGCGAGGTACCGGGTCGGCACACTGAACTCGTCGGTGTAGTAGCGGGCGATCCCCGGCGCGTCGGCGATCAGCGCGTCCGACCAGCGCACCGCGAGCTCCTCGGCGCGGCGGTAGTAGCGCTGTCCCGTGGGACCCCACTTGGCACGCTTCCACTCCAGTCCGTCGACGTGGGTCGCGACCGGGATCCGCGCGGTGCGCAGGGCCGGCAGGAGCGGGGCGTTGGCGGCGTTGAAGACGAACGCGGCGTCGACCCGGTGGCCGAGCACGTGGCCGACCGAGAGCGCCGTGTGGCTCAGCGTCTCCAGGGAGCGCTTGCGCAGCGCGGGCAGCACGACTCGGCGCATGCCCAGGTAGGTCGGCAGACCCTCGTCGTCCGGGTGCGAGCGGCAATAGACGACGACGCGGTGCCCCCGCTCGGCGAGCCGGCGGCCGACCTCCTCGACGGCCGTCTCGAAGCCTCCGTAGCGCGCCGGGACACCGCGCGTGCCGATCATCGCGATCGACAACGGTGCCGGCCGCGGACCGGCCCCCTGCCGTGCCCTGCCCAACGTCATCAGCTCCTGAGGTAGGCGACCTGGTGAGGATATCGACCACTTTGGCGCCGTTCACTGCACCTTGTCCGGTTTCACCCGCTTGGCCCCGTGCCGAGCCCGGGCATGCCGGCGCCCGGGGGCCCCGCCGCGGCCGGCGGCGCCCCCATTCTGTGATGCACGTCACTTCTTGACGGGTGCGCATTTCGTGATTCAGGTCACGGGTCAATTCGGACAGATCGCGCAATAGGAGCGATTTGGTGCCGGTTTACGCGATTCGTCGGGGACGGGCACGGGATCTCCACAAGTCCGAATTGCTCCGCGGTTCGGCGCCTTGACCTGCGGCGTTACCTCCCGTGCCGGGCGAGAAGGGCGTACATAGGCCTTTAGGGCCAGAAATCCCGTCCTTACAGACCGGTAACTTTTGAGTCGGTTCCACCGATTGATCCGCCAAGAGGTGCATTTCCTCGGGCGAGGCGACAAAGGCGTCGCGCGTCAATTTCACCCGTTCTTTCACCCCCTCATGGAGCACGCAATGAAGCACGTCCCCCTGCCCCGCGTGAACGCCGGCACACCGGCCGCGCGGCGCATCGGCGCCACCGCGGTCGCGGCACTCCTCGCGACCGGGCTCGCGCTGCCCGCACAGGCGGCCGCGACGTCCGCGACCACCGCGCCCCCGACCGCGACGGTCTCCCCCACCGTCCGCCACGAGTGGCGCACGGTCGCGGCCGACACGTTCTCGCGCACGACCTCCGACGGCTGGGGCGCTGCCGAGACCGGCGGTGACTGGCGGCACACCGGCACCGCGACGCAGTTCTCGACCGTGGGCGGCAAGGGCGTCCTGACGGTGACGCGCGCCGGGTCCACGATCACGTCCGCCCTGCCCTCGGCGACGTCGACGAGCACCGTCCTGACCGCGACGACGACCGCACAGGCCGCGCAGACGGGCAGCGGGACCCACCTGTCGTACCTCGCACGCCGCGTCGGCACCGCGAGCTACGGCGCCAAGGTCCGGCTGCAGGCCTCGGGCGTGAGCACCCTCGCGCTCGTCGAGAGCGGCACGTCGCTGACCACCGCGACGCTGCCCGGGACGTTCGGCGCCGGGGACCCGATCACGGTCCGCGTCGAGGCCGCGGGCACCAGCCCGACGACGCTGCGCGCGAAGGCCTGGCGCGCAGGCACCGTCGAGCCGAGCGACTGGACGCTCACCGCGACGAGCTCGACCGCGGCGCTGCAGACCGCGGGCGACGTCGCTGTGAACTCCTACCTGTCGGGCTCGGTCACGAACCTGCCGCAGCCGTTCGCGTACGACGACGTCACGGTGTCGCAGCTCGTCGACGTGCCGAACGCCCTGCCGAACGCGCGCTTCACGAGCACCTCGACGGACCTCGCCGCGACGTTCGACGCCACGGCCTCCGCGGACGACGACGGCACGATCGCGCAGTACAGCTGGGCGTTCGGCGACGGCGAGACCGCGACCGGTGCCACCGCCGAGCACAGCTACGCGCAGGCCGGCACCTACGCGGTGACGCTCGCGGTGACCGACAACGACGGCGACACGTCGACCACCACGCAGGACGTCGTCGTCACCGAGCCCGCGCCCCCGGCGCTCGCCGCGGACGACTTCGACGTCACCCGCACCGGTGGCTGGGGCACGGCCGACGAGGGCGGCGCCTGGACGCACGCCGGCTCGGTCGCCAACTACGCGGTCGCCACCCCGAACGGCCGCCAGGTCGTCACGGCGGCCGGGTCCACCCGGACGTCCGAGCTCACCGCGGTGTCCAGCACCGAGACGGACCTCACCACGACGGTGAGCGTCGACAAGCCGGCGACCGGCTCCGGGGTGTACCTCGCGGCGATCGGCCGCAAGGTCGCGACCAACAGCTACAGCGCCCGCGTGCGCCTGCTCGACACGGGTGCGGCGCAGCTCGGCGTGGCGATGAACTCCACGACGCTGTCCTCGACCAGCCTCCCCGGCTACTCGACGGGCGACAAGCTGCAGGTCCGCGTGCAGGTCTCCGGCACCAAGCCCACGACTCTGCGCGCCAAGGCCTGGCGCCAGGGGACGACCGAGCCCGCCGACTGGCAGGTCGTCGCGACCGACAGCACCGCGTCCCTCCAGACGGCCGGCGGCGTCGGCGTCAGCACCTACGTCGCCAGCAGCGCCACCAACGCGCCGCTGACCGCGCAGTGGACGGACCTGCTCGCGACGTCGATCGACGACGACCCGGCCGTGAGCCCGGAGCCCTCGCAGCCCGACGACGACAAGGGTGAGCAGACGCCCGAGACCGGCACGGCGCAGCCCGGTCCCACGAACACCGGCGCACGCCAGAGCGTGTTCTCGAAGGTGCACGAGGGCAATCTCGTGATCAGCACCGACGGCACCGTGATCGACGGCTGGGACATTCGCGGCTACGTCAATGTCAAGGCGAAGAACGTGGTCATCCGCAACTCCATCATCCGTGGTTCCGTTCCTGCTCAGCGCAATGATCTGGTGCGCGTCCAGGGCGACGACTACTCGGTGACGATCGAGGACTCGACGTTGCGCCCGAGCGAGCTGTCGCCGAACGTCGACGGCGTCAAGGGCTGGAACTTCACCCTGCGTCGCGTCGACATCTCCGACGTCGTCGACCCGGTGCACATCCACGGCGACAACGTGACGGTCGTCGACTCGTGGCTGCACGACAACTCGCACTACGACAACGACCCGAACTGGAGCGGTGGCCCGAGCCACGACGACACCATCCAGATCCAGGGTGGTGCGAACATCACGATCCACCACAACACGCTGGAGGACTCCTACAGCGCGGCACTGATGATCACGCAGGCGACCGCAGCGGTCACCGGCATCAGGATCACGGACAACTGGATCGACAACGGCGGTTGCAGCATCAACATCGCCGACAACGCGACGCGCGGCGCCCTGGCCGGTGCCGTCATCACGGGCAACACGTTCGGCCGCGGCCAGACGTACAAGAACTGCGCCATCCGGGTCCCCACGGCCTGGACGCTCGACGTGGCCGGGAACGCCTACGTCGACGGTGTGGCGGTCGCGCGCACCAACTTCTGACGCCGACCGACGAAGGGCGGGCGCGCTCGAGGGCGCCCGCCCTTCGTCATGCGCGGATCAGGCCCCGCACGCCAGCTGCGGGCCGTGCCGGCCGGCATCGAGGGTCGGCGTGCGCTCGATCTCGAGAGTCTCGACGCCCGCCGCAGTCGTGACGCGCGCCTGCACGCTCGTCGTCTGCCCCGGCGTCAGCACCACGTCGAGCGCCGCCACCTGGCGGCCGTCCTGCTCCTGCCGGCGCGGTCCGACCGTCACCGGCGCACCGCCGTCGACGCTCACCGTGACCTCGTCGAGCGTCCCGCCGCGCGGCGCGTACAGGAGCACCTGCGTCGCGATGCTCCCCGCGGGCACGCCGTTGACCCCGCCCCCGGTGACGTAGACGGGCAGCGTGCCGGCGGCGTCGGCGGGCGCGTTGCTGGTCAGGGTCAGCTCGAGCTGCGTGGCGGCGCCGGCGGACGAGCACGTCAGGGCATCGGCCGCCAGGTCCGTCGCCAGGTAGTAGTCCATCTTCGAGATCGTGCGGTCGTTGAGGAACACGCCCGCCGTGCGCGCCGCGCGCTCGGCGTCGCCGAGGAAGTCCCGCAGCAGCCCCGCGTCCCGGAGCCGGGCGGTGACCGCGTCGTCGGCGGTCCAGACCGCGACCCGCCCGTCGCCGGCCGCCTCCCGGACCGTCTCCACCAGGGCCGTCCCGTCGTACCCCCCGGCGAGGGTCGCCGCGGTGACGGCCTGCGCGACCGCCGCGAAGTACGCGTCCGAGTCGTCGCCGTCTGGGTACTGCAGGTACACGCCCGACAGCAGCGTCTCGAGCGCGTTGCCCGCGTCGAGCACCGCGCCGTCGGGCGTCGTCGTCGGGCCGATCACCGACAGGAGCGAGGCGAGCACGACGGGGTCGACCGTGATCACGCCGTCGACGTCGCGCCCCGTGTCGAGCGTCCACAGCGCGCGGGCGAGCTCGGCGGTCCGGCCGAAGTCGGGCGTGGCCGTGACGGACTGCATGAACCTCGCCGGTGCGTCGCCGAACAGCGTGAGCTCCGCGGCGCTCCACGGCAGCACCGTCGCCTCGGGCCGGGCCAGGGAACGCGCCGGTCGCTGGTCGCCGAGCTCGATCTGGCCGTCGACGGCGTGCACCTCGAGCACCGAGCCGACGATGCCACCCGCGCTGCGGAGCTCGGCGGGGTTGAGCACGAGGACCAGGTAGCTGCGCGGCCCGTCCGCACCCAGCAGCGTCGGGATGGTCGCGAGCGCGGTGTCGGCGCCGTCGAGCTGCGTCGCCAGGTCCGCGAGCTCGTCGCGCACGGGGACGAACCTGTCCGCGAGCGTTCCCACGAGTGCGTCGACGTCGACGTCGCGCAACCTCGCGACCGCCGCGTCGGTCGCGGCGCTGGCCTGTGCGACCGCGGGCGCGGCCGTCCGCAGCGCGGCGACGTCGATGCGACCGTCACGCGGCACGAGCGCGTCGAGCGAGAGCCCGTCGGACGCCTCGACGAGCGGCGGGAGCGCCCCCGTGGCCATGCCCTCGAGCGCGTCGGCCACGGCGGACGCCGCACCGAGCTGCTCACCGAGGAACGGCACGTGCTCCGCGACGCGCCACACCGGGTCACCGGTGGCAGCGCTCGCGCGCGCAGCCGCGTCCTGCAGACCGGGGACGAGCGGGTCGAGCGCGGCGACGTCCCCGTCGGAGACCGCGGCGCGCGCGGCCGTCAGGTCGTCCTGCGCGTCCCGCAACGCGCCGACGAGCTGGATGCCGCGCCACACGAGCCAGCCGCCCGCGACGACCAGCACCAGCAGGACGACGCCCAGTCCTCGACGGACCAGGCGGGTCCACCCCCGTCGAGGGCTGGGCGCCGGGTCGACGTCCGAAGCCCCGGCGACGTCCCCGGGAGGATCGCCGACGGACGCCTCGGGGTGCACGGTCAATACGCTCCCGTCCCTGCCAGCACGGCGCGTCCGGTCTTCCACAGGATCATGAGGTCCATCGCGACCGACCAGTTGTCCACGTACCGCAGGTCGAGCCGGACCGACTCCTCCCAGTCGAGGTCGGAGCGGCCGCTCACCTGCCACAGGCCCGTCAGCCCGGGCTTGACGTGCAGGCGGCGCTGGACGCTGTCGTGGTAGTCGGCGACCTCGGACTCGAGCGGCGGGCGCGGCCCGACGATCGACATGTCGCCGCGCACGACGTTCCACAGCTGGGGGAGCTCGTCGATCGAGAACCGCCGCAGCACGCGTCCGACGCGCGTCACGCGGGGGTCCTGCCGCATCTTGAACAGCACGTCGTTGCCCTCGGAGAGCTCCTGGAGCTCCGAGCGGCGCCGGTCCGCGTCCACGTACATCGTGCGCAGCTTGTAGATCGTGAACGTGGAGCCGTCGATGCCGACGCGAGTCTGCTTGTAGAACGCGGGCCCGCGCGAGTCGAGCCGGATCGCCACGGCGCTGACCAGCACGATCGGCAGCGCGACGATGCTCGCCAGGACGGACACGGCGAAGTCGAGCAGGGACTTGCCGATGAGCTTGCGCCGCGGCTGGTCGACCTGGACCTCGAGCAGCGAGAGCCCGGCGGTGGGACGCACCGACAGCCGCGGCCCGGCGACCTCGACCAGGTCGGGCGCGACCACGAGGTGCGCACCCGCGCGGCCGAGCGCCCACGACAGCCGACGCAGCGCCTCGCCGTGGACCGAGGCACCGGTCACGACGACGACCTCGGCGGCCCGGTCCGCGACGACCTGGACGACGTCCGCGATCGCGCCGACCACGGGCACGCCCTCGACGAGATCCGCGTCGTCGACGGACGGCAGGCACACGCCGTCGACCCGGTAGCCGTGGTGGACCGCGGCGGACAGGTCCCGCACCACCCGGCCGGCCGACTTCTGGTCGCCCACGACGATCGTGCCCATCATCGCGGTGCCCGAGCACCGCTGGCGGTGCAGCCGCAGCCGCATCGCGTACCGCTGGAGGCCGGCGAGCACGACGACGCCGGGGATGCCGAGCAGCACGACGTGCCGCGGGACGTCGACCCGCGTGAAGTACGCGAGCGCCATCACCACGACGCCGAGGGTCACCGCCGCGCGACCGAGCGCCTGGAACTCCGTCGGCCCGTCACCCAGCACGTTGCGCCCGTACCCGCGGCACAGGCCCACAGCCGCGACGAACAGCGGCGCGGCGAGCAACGCCACGACCACGGTGCGCGAGGTCGGGACCGCCGAGACGGCGACCGCGGCACCCACGAGCGCCGCGGCGACGACGTCGCTCAGCATCGCCAGCAGCGCGTAGCGCACCCCCATGTGCTGCCACAGCACGCGGCGCGCGCTCATCGAGTTGAAGATCGTCTCCCGGGGGACGAACGGCTCCGGTGACGCCCAGGACCGGCGTGGCTCGACCGCACGTCCTCGGCGGTCGGGCAGTCCTGGAACAGCGGCCGGGGCTCTCCCCACGGTGAGCGTCATCAGCGATCTCTCCCCCATCAGCACCCTGGAACGTCCCGCACGACGTTCCAGTGACAGAAGGAGGCTATTCGCCCGCTTAGATACCGTCAGCGTTCTTTGTCCGTTTTCACCCGGTTCGCGACCCGTTTGGACCCCATCGGGTGAGGGGGCGGGCGTCAGGCCTTGGTGTGGTACCTCTGCTGCGCGGCCTCGAGCCCCTCGAGCACCACGGCCTCGACGGCGTCCGCGGCGTGGTCGAGCAGCCAGGGCAGCTCCTTCGCCTCGGTCTTCGAGAAGTCCTTGAGCACGAAGTCGGCCGGGTCCTGGCGGCCCGGCGGCCGCCCGACACCCACGCGCACCCGCACGTAGTCCTTGGTGCCGAGCGCCTTGGTGGTGTCCCGCAGGCCGTTGTGCCCGCCCTCGCCGCCGCCGCGCTTGAGCCGCACGTCGGCGAACGGGATGTCGAGCTCGTCGTGCACCATCACGACGCGCTCGGGCTCGACGCCGTAGTACTTCGCGAGCGCGGCGACGGGGCCGCCCGACACGTTCATGTACGTGGTCGGCTTGGCCAGGACGACTCGCGGGCCGGGGGCGCCGCCGGGCAGCACGCCGAGGCGCGCCTCGGCGACCGCGGCCTGCGGGCGGCGCGACAGCAGTCCGCCGGCACGCGCCCCGAACGGCACGCCCGTGCGCCGCGCGAGCTCGTCGAGCACCATCTGCCCGACGTTGTGCCGGTTGCCCGCGTACTGCGGCCCGGGGTTGCCGAGGCCCACGACGAGCCAGGGTCCGTCGGTCACGGAGGTCCTCCAGGTGGGAGCGTGGCGGGTCCGGACGCACGGACGCCCGGTACCGCGTGTGACGGTACCGGGCGTCGGCGTCGATCAGGTGCGAGCGGAGGCTCAGGCGCCTGCGGCCTCGGCGGCCGCAGCGTCCTCGGCAAGGTCCTCGGCCGACGCGCGCGGCGTCGAGATCGCGACGATCGCGAGGTCCGCGTCGTCCGACAGCGTCGAGCCCGTGGGCAGCGGGATGTCGCTGGCCTTGACGATCGTGCCGTCGGCCAGGCCCGTGATGTCGACCTCGACCGACGAGGGCAGGTGCGTGGCCTCGGCCTCGAGCGCCAGCGTCTGCGTCTCGACGACGTGGATCGTGCCGGGGGCGGACTCGCCGACGACCACGACGGGGATCTCGACGAGGACCTTCTCGCCCTTCTTCACGATGAGGAGGTCGACGTGCTCGATGACGTTGCGGACCGGCTCGCGCTGGACGTCCTTGGCGAGGGCGAGCACCGGCTTGCCGTCGATCTCGATCTCGAACAGCGCGTTGGCCTGCTTCACCGCGAGCATCGTCTGGTGGCCCGGCAGGGCGACGTGCACCGGCTCGGTGCCGTGCCCGTACAGGACGGCGGGGATCTGACCCGCGCGACGCAGGCGGCGCGCGGCACCCTTGCCGAACTCGGTGCGGGCGGTGGCGGCGAGCTTGACCTCGGACACGATGACTCCAGTGGTGCAGGGCGCACGGTGGCGCGCGGAACTGACGAAGGCTGGCGCTTGGGCCGGTGGTCCCACGAGGGGACGGAAGTTCAGGCGCAGCCTCGACGCGGGGCGCAGGACGGGCGTCACGCACACACGCGGAGGCGCTCGCCCAGTCGATCACGGACTGAACGGTGCGGTGGGTGGTGCTCCAACCGGCCGTCCGACGTCCCTCGCCGAGGCAACCCGAGGATCTTACAGGCTGCAGGGACCAGGCCCCAACCGGGGCCCGGTCACCGACCGGGCGACGTTCGTCTCAGGCGTTGCCGTCGAACAGGCTCGTCACCGAGCCGTCGTCGAACACCTCACGGATCGCGCGGGCGATCAGCGGGGCGATCGACAGGACCGTGAGCTGCTCGAAGCGCTTCTCGTCCTCGACCGGCAGCGTGTCCGTGATGACGACCTCACGCACGCCGCACGAGCTGAGGCGGCCCACGGCCGGCTCCGACAGGATGCCGTGCGTCGCGGCGACGATCACGTCCTTCGCGCCGGCCTCCTTGAGCACCCGCACGGCCTCGGCGATCGTGCCGCCCGTGTCGATCAGGTCGTCGACGAGCACGCACGAGCGGCCCTCGACGTCACCGACCACGCGGTTGGCGACCGACTTGTTGGCGGTGCGGACGTCACGCGTCTTGTGCACGAACGCGAGCGGGCCTCCGCCGAGCTTGGCGGCCCACTGCTCGGCCACGCGGATGCGACCGGCGTCGGGTGAGACCACAGTGACGTTCGTCAGGTCGACGCGCGAGCGCACGTAGTCCACAAGGATCGGCATGGCCCACAGGTGGTCCACAGGGCCGTCGAAGAAGCCCTGGATCTGCGACGTATGCAGGTCGACCGACATGATGCGGTCCGCACCGGCGGTCTTGAACATGTCGGCCAGCAGGCGCGCCGAGATGGGCTCACGGCCGCGGCTCTTCTTGTCCTGGCGCGCGTAGCCGTAGAACGGCGCGACGACCGTGATCGTCTTGGCCGAGGCGCGCTTGAGCGCGTCGACCATGAGCAGCTGCTCCATGATCCACTTGTTGATCACGGGCGAGGCGTGCGACTGCAGGACGAACGCGTCCGCACCGCGCACCGACTCCCCGAACCGCGTGTAGATCTCGCCGTTGGCGAAGTCGTACGCGGTGGTCGGGACGAGCTCGATGCCGAGCTCCTCGGCCACCGACTCGGACAGCTCGGCGTGCGCCCGGCCCGAGACGACGACCAGTCGCTTCTCGCCGTCGTGGGAGATGATCCCGGTCATCGCGTGTGCGTCCCCTCGGTGCCGTTCTCGGTGGTCCGTGCCGGGTCCGGCAGGTGGGCGGGCTGGTCGGGCAGGGTCGGCGGCGGCGTCACCGGGATGCCGCGGGCCGCGGTCGCGGCGCGCTCGCGCTCGGCACGGGCCTGCGGCGACAGGTCGTCGTCACCCGTCGAGCCGGTCGCCTTGGCGGCGGCCTCGGCCGCGGGGGTGCCCGCGCGTGAGCGCTGCACCCAGCCCTCGATGTTGCGCTGCGCACCCGCGCTCACGCCGAGCGCCCCGGCGGGGACGTCACGGCGGATCACCGAGCCGGCGCCGGTGTACGCGCCGTCGCCGATCGTGACCGGCGCGACGAACATGTTGTCCGCGCCCGTGCGGGCGTGCGAGCCGATCGTCGTGCGGTGCTTGTGCACGCCGTCGTAGTTGACCGTCACCGACGCGGCGCCGACGTTCGAGTGCTCGCCGATCGTCGCGTCCCCGATGTACGACAGGTGCGGGACCTTCGAGCCGTCGCCGATCTGCGCGTTCTTGGTCTCGACGAACGTGCCGATCTTGCCCTTGCGGCCCAGGACCGTGCCGGGGCGCAGGTACGCGAACGGTCCGACGCTGGCCTTCTCGCCGATCACCGCGAGGCTGCCGTGCGTGCGCGACACCGTCGCGCCCTTGCCGACCTCGACGTCGGTGAGCGTGGTGTCCGGGCCGATCTTCGCGCCCTCGCGGACCACCGTCGCGCCGTGCAGCTGCGTGCCGGGCAGGAGCGTCACGTCACGCTCGAGCTCCACGTCGACGTCGACCCACGTCGTGGCCGGGTCGACGATCGTGACGCCCTCGCGCATCCAGTCCTCGAGCAGGCGGCGGTTGAGCTCGGCTGCGAGCGCCGCGAGCTGGACGCGGTCGTTCACGCCCTCGACCGCGTACGGGTCGTCGGTGCGCAGCGCACGCACGTGGCCGCCGTCCTCACGCGCGATCGCCAGCACGTCGGTCAGGTACACCTCGCCCTGCGCGTTGTCGCGGCCCAGGCGCCCGAGCGCGCTGCGCAGCACCGCGGCGTCGAACACGTAGATGGAGGAGTTGATCTCGCCGATCGCACGCTCGTCGTCGGACGCGTCCTTGTGCTCGACGATCCGCAGCACGTCTCCCGTGCCGGGCTCGCGCACGATCCGGCCGTAGCCGGTCGCGTCCTCGAGCTCGGTGGTGAGCACCGTGACGGCGTTGCCGTCGGCGTGGTGGGCCGCGAGCAGCTCGCCCAGCGTGCCCGCGTCGAGCAGGGGGACGTCACCCGCGACGACGACGACCGCGCCCTCGAGCAGCACGCCCGACGCGGACCCGGGTACGCCCGGGCCGTCGAGCGCGGCCACCGCGCCGGCCTGCGCGGCGGCGTCGAGCGCCGACATCGCGACCTGGACCGCGCGGCCCGTGCCGGGGATGGCGTCCTGGTCGGCGATCAGCGCCTCGGGCGCGATGTCCGCGACGTGCGCGGCGACCTTCTCGCGCTCGTGCCGCACGACGACGACCACACGGGCCGGGTCGAGGGACTGAGCGGTCGCCAGCGCGTGCCCGAGCATGCTCCGGCCGGCCAGGGTGTGCAGGACCTTGGGTGTCGCCGAGCGCATCCGTGTTCCTTCGCCTGCGGCGAGGACGATGACGGCGGCTGGGCGGGGGGTGGTCACCTGTGGGTGCTCCTCGCGGGGTGTGCCCGACGAGCCGGGCGGCGGAACCGTGCGCGTCCGTCACTCTACCGCCGCGCTCCCCCGCTCCCGGACGGTCCGGGAGTCCCGGCCGTCCGGTGTGACCAAGGACCCACCCGCGTGCCGGGGCGACGACGACACGACCCCGACGCGCCGACCTGCGGCGGCACACCACCCGTTCGCCGGATCGACCGGCCGCCCCCGCTCTGCCACGGTGCTCACGGCGCGCACCGGGCGCGGCAGACAGGGGGCCTCGACATGAGGACACGCATCGCCGCGTCGATCGGCGCACTCGTACTCTCGCTCGGGGTGCTCCTGGCACCCGCTGCGTCCGCCGCGGACGAGACCTACACCGTCACGGCGACCGTCACGACGCGCGGCGGCACACCGATCCCGTACGCGGCCATCGAGATCCGTCCTGCCGGCGCGCCAGAGGACGCCGACCCGATCGCGCGGCAGGAGACGGCGTCCGACGGGAGCGCGATTCTCAAGGGCGTCGCCGTCGGCGACTACGTCGTCACCTACACGGAGTGGCGACAGTCGATCCCCGTGGCCGCGACCGTCACCGTCGACGGGCACGAGACCGTGTCCTTCGTCGACGAGAAGCTCGTCGCCCTGTCCGCCCGGCTCGTCGACGACGAGACCGGCAAGGCGGTCGACGATGGTTGGGTCAAGGGCCGACCCCGCGTCGGGGGCTACTCCTTCCTCAACCTGATCGGCGACGCGGACGGGCGCGGAACGACGTTCGCCCTCGCGGGCACCTACGACCTGTGGACGGTCGCGGGCGGCGGGTCGCACAACTACATGCCGACGCGCGTCGGGACGGTCACGCTCCGGGTCGGCCAGGACGTCACCGGACGCGTGTATCGCCTCGTTCGTCAGCCGCAGATCAAGGGCAGGGTCACCGCAGGCGGGAAGGGCAAGTCCGTCTGGATCCACGGCTCCCCCAACTTCAGCACCACCTCGGGCCCCAACGGGCGGTTCTCGAGCTATGAGGCACCTGGCAGCTACGTCCTGCACGTGCCGGGCGACGTCGGCTACTTCACCACGTACTCGGGCAGCACGGTACGCAGGCCCGACGCAGAGAAGATCGTGGTGCGGCCGGGACGCGACAGCGTCGCCGACATCGCGCTCGTGCAGCGCGCGACGGTCACCGGTCGCGTCGTGGGTCGCGACGGCCGGCCCGCCAAGGGCATCGCCGTCTACGCCGCGAACGTCGACCGCACGGGCAGGGTCAACGCGACGACCGACCGGGACGGGCGGTACACGCTGCGCGGGCTCGCGACCGGGCAGGTCTCGATCGTGGCGCAGGGCGGGACGTCGTCGCTGCCCGCCGAGGGCAAGGCGACCGTGTGGGCGCGTCAGGGCGAGACGGTCGCGGCCAAGCAGATCACGCTGATGGACGACGCGATCATCTACGGCCAGGTCAAGACCACGGGCTCGAGCCCCACCAAGCAGGACGTCTCGCTGTCGACCTCGTCGGGCGAGTTCCTCGGCACGTTCCGGCCCGACGCCGACGGCTGGGTCGGCTTCGCGGCGCTGCCCGCCGGGACGTACTACGTGCACGTCGACGGCTCGAACCTGCGCCGTCAGGTCGTCGTCCGCGCGCACAAGACGGCGACGTTCGGGACCCTCACGCGCGGCGAGCTGCGGACCGTGTCCGGCAAGGTCACCGACTGGGCCGGCAAGCCCGTCGCGGGAGCGTCCGTGCACGTCTACGACCAGTACGGCACGGCGTACGCGACTGTGCGCACCGGGTCCACCGGCAGGTACACGATCCGCAGCGTGGTCTCCGGCAGCTACCAGGTGAAGGTCACGCCGAAGGCGTCCAGCCCGCTCGCATGGGGGCAGGTCGCCCTCAGCGTGCGCGCCGGCAAGGACTCCGTGCGCGACGTGCGGCTCGGCAAGGGCGCGACCGTCACCGGGCTCGTCGTGAACACCAAGGGCAAGCCCGCGATCGGCGTCACGGTCTGGTCGCAGGAGGGCCACAAGGCCACGACCGACGCGACCGGCCGCTACACCCTCACGGGCGTCAAGCCGGGCCGGCAGACCCTGAAGATCACCGACCCCGACTACGTGGGCGGCTACCGCGACGCGACGACGACCGTGACCGCCAAGGGTGGCGCGACCGTCACCGCCGCGCGAGCGACCGTCCGCTGACCTCGTCCCCGCCTCGCCCGAGCGTCCACCGCCGGGCGAGGCGGCGGGCAGTCACCGCACCGACGACCACCGTCGCGCCGAAGCCGACGAGCAGCAGCGCGACCAGGTCGAGCTCGCGCCCCTCGCGCAGCGGGTGGTCGGCCAGGTCGACGAGCGCGGTGGTCGCGGTCCCCCACCCGAGCACGACGCTCGTCGTCAGCACCCCGACGAGCCCGACGACCGCGCGCCGCGTGCGGGCCTCGATCGCCCCGCCGGCCGCGGCGGGCACCATCAGCACCGAGAACACGATCGCGATCCCGAGCGTCCCGACCACCGAGAACCCCGTATCGGCGTCGACGCCGTACGCGACGAGCCGCATCAGCACCCGCGCGACGAGCGCCGTGCCCAGCCCGACGACGACCGCTGCCCCGCCCGCCGCGCCGACGGCCCTTCCCCCCGCGGGCCTCGTGCGGTCCGTCCTCTCGGAGCGGTCGTCCGCAGGGGCGGGCTCGGAGGCGCCGAGCGGCACCGTCGGATCGGCGGTCAACGTGGCTTCGTCAGTCGTCATGCCGTCCCATGAGCCGACGACAGCCCGCGAGGTACCCGCGCACGCCACGATCACTCGTTCGTGTCGAGGTCACCGCCGCCGGACTGGATGGATGGCTCCGCCCCCAGGATTCGAACCTGGACCGCAAGGCTCCAAAGGCCTGCGTGCTGCCGTTACACCAGGGCGGATCGTCGGTCGCGCGCGGCGCCGACGGCGCCCCAGTCTGCCAGCCCGCCCCCCACGACCCGCACCGCCGCCCGGCACCCGACGAGCACGGCGCCGGAGGAGCACGGCCTCGGACGAGCACGGCGTCGAGATCGGCAGTTCGGCGTGAGATCGGCAGTCCGGAGTGCCGACCTCGCGCGAGAGTGCCGACCTCACGGGAGAGTGCCGACCTCGCGCGGGGCCGCCGAGCTCACGCGGGGGGCGGGGGCTGGGCGAGCAGGGTGCTGGTGAGAAGCGGGGCTGGTGAGGGGCGTGGGCACGGCATGATGGGGGCCGTGGCGGAGAAGCGAGCACCTCGGTCCCGGATGACCGGGGTCCAGCGGCGTGCCCAGCTGCTCGACGTCTCGCGCAAGCTGTTCGCCGAGAAGGGGTTCGACGGCACGAGCGTCGAGGAGATCGCGGCGCGCGCCGAGGTGTCCAAGCCGGTGGTGTACGAGCACTTCGGTGGCAAGGAAGGCGTGTACGCGGTCGTCGTCGACCGGGAGATCCAGGGCCTGACCGGCGCGCTCACGGGTGCGCTCGAGGGCGGCGGGCACCCGAAGGTGCTGGTCGAGCGGACCGCGCTGGCGCTGCTGTCGTACATCGAGTCCAACGAGGACGGGTTCCGGATCCTCGTGCGGGACTCCCCCGTGGCGCAGGCGACCGGCACGTTCTCGAGCCTGATCGGCGATGTCGCCACGCAGGTCGAGCACCTGCTCGCCGACGAGTTCAAGAAGCAGGGTCAGGACCCGAAGGCCGCGCCCATCTATGCGCAGATGCTCGTCGGGATGGTGGCCCTGACGGGGCAGTGGTGGCTCGACGCGCGTCGGCCAGGCAAGACGGACGTCGCCGCCCACCTCGTGAACCTCGCGTGGAACGGGTTGTCCGCGCTCGAGCGCCGACCCTCCCTCACGAAGGTCACCGTGGTCGAGTCGGCGCACGCGACGCCCGACGCCGCGGGGCGCGCGACGGCCGTCGACGCACCCTGACCCCAGCCGGCCCTGGAACTCCACCCGCCGCCAGCTCGACAGGTCCGGGCGGGAGTTTGTCGATGTCGAGTAATCTCGTCGGCATGGCACCCGACGACGGCACGCCCCACGACGAGGTGGACCGGATCGTCGCTGCCTGGCAGCGCGAGCGGCCCGACCTGGACGTCCGCCCGCTCGAGGTGCTCTCGCGCGTGAGCCGCCTCGCGCGGCACCTCGACCTCGCCCGGCGCGGCGCGTTCGAGCGCCACGACCTGGAGACGTGGGAGTTCGACGTGCTCTCCGCGCTGCGGCGCGCGGGTGCGCCGTACCGCCTGTCCCCCGGCGCGCTGCTGACGCTCACGCTCGTGACGTCCGGGACCATGACGAACCGCATCGACCGGCTCGCGGACAAGGGTCTGGTCGAGCGTCAGCCGTCGCCCGACGACCGGCGCGGCGTGCTCGTGCAGCTCACCCCGAGCGGCCTGGCGCGCGTGGACGCCGCGTTCGCGGACCTGCTCGACACCGAGCGCACGCTCCTGGGCGACCTGGCCGAGCCGGACCGCACGCAGCTCGCGGCGCTCCTGCGCGAGGCCCTCCTCCCGTTCGACTCCCCCCACACCCCCTGACCCCCCGCGCGACCCAGCGCCTGCTCCGGCCAACACCGGCGTGTCGCGCGAACAAGCGCTGGGTCGCGGGCGGTGGGGTCAGGTGGTGAGCTCGGCGGCCTCCAGCCAGGCCTCTTCGAGCTCGTCGCGCTCGGCGGCCAGGGCGCGCAGCTCGGTGTCGAGACGCTGGATCGCCTCGTAGTCGGTGGCCTGGGCCGCGAGCTGGGTGTGCAGCGCGGACTCGAGCTCGGCGATCTTGGCCAGGCGGCGCTCGATGCGGGCGACCTCCTTGCGCGCGGTGCGCACGTCCGCGGCCGAGCGCGCCGGGGTCGGTGCCGCGCCGGCGCCGGTGGACGCGGTCTCGTCGGACGACGAGGGCTGCGCCGACGATCCCGACGAGGGCCCTGACGACGGTCCTGACGACGAGCCCGCTGTCAGCGCCGCACGACGCAGCGCGAGGTACTCCTCGACGCCGCCCGGCAGGTCGCGCAGGTTCCCGTCGCCGAGCAGCGCGAGCTGCCGGTCGCACACGCGCTCGAGCAGGTAGCGGTCGTGCGAGACGACGATCAGCGTGCCCGGCCAGCCGTCGAGCAGGTCCTCAAGAGCCGCGAGCGTGTCGGTGTCGAGGTCGTTGGTCGGCTCGTCGAGCAGCAGCACGTTCGGCTCGCCGACGAGCAGGCGCAGCAGCGACAGCCGGCGGCGCTCGCCGCCGGACAGGTCCCGCACGGGCGTGCGCGCACGGTCGCGCGTGAAGCCGAGCCGTTCGACGAGCTGCGCCGCGGTGAGCTCCTTGCCGCCGACGACGACCGAGCGCTTCTCGGCCTCGATGACCTCGATGACCCGCAGGTCGGCGACCTCGTCGAGGTCTTCGACGTCCTGCTGCAGCTCGGCGACCTGGACCGTCTTGCCGCGCTTGACGCGGCCCGCGTCGGGCTTGAGGCGGCCGGACAGCAGGCGCAGCAGGCTCGTCTTGCCCGCGCCGTTGACGCCGACGAGCCCGTACCGGTCGCCCGGCCCGATCCGCCACGTGACGCCGTCGAGCAGCGTGCGGCCGCCGAACGCGAGCGTGACGTCCTCGACGTCGAGCACGTCCTTGCCGAGCCGCGCGGTCGCCATGCGCGACAGCTCGAGCGGGTCGCGCGGCGGCGGCTCGTCGGCGATGAGCGCGTTGGCGGCGTCGATGCGGAACTTGGGCTTGGACGTGCGTGCGGGAGCGCCGCGGCGCAGCCACGCGAGCTCCTTGCGCAGCAGGTTCTGCCGCTTCTCCTCGGTGACCGCCGCGGTCCGCGACCGCTCGGCGCGCGCGAGCACGTAGGCCGCGTAGCCGCCGTCGTACTGGTCGACCCCGCCGTCGTGCACCTCCCACGTGCGCGTGCAGACCGCGTCGAGGAACCAGCGGTCGTGGGTCACGACGACGAGCGCGCCCGAGCTGCGCGCGAACCGCTGGACCAGGTGATCGGCGAGCCAGGCCACACCCTCGACGTCGAGGTGGTTGGTGGGCTCGTCGAGCACGAGCACCTCGTCGTCGCGGACGAGCAGCGCGGCCAGGGCGACGCAGCGGCGCTGACCGCCGGACAGCGTGGCGACGTCGGCCTGCGGGTCGACGTCCGGCAGCAGGCCCGCGTGCACGGCGCGGATGCGCGGGTCCGAGGCCCACTCGTGCGCGTCCGCCGAGCCGTGGATCGCGTCGATCACGGTGCCGGGTGCCAGGTCGTCGCGCTGGTCGAGCATCGCCAGCCGGACGCCACCGGCACGCGTGACACGGCCGTCGTCGGGCTCCTGGACGCCCGCCAGGACGCGCAGCAGCGTGGACTTGCCGGCGCCGTTCGGGCCGACGACGCCGATGCGCTGCCCGTCGTCCAGCCCGAGGCTGACCTCGTCGAGGAGGACACGGGTGCCGAGCGCGAGGGTGACGCGATCCGCGCCGAGCAGGTGAGCCATGAGGGTACGAGGCTACCGGCCCGGCGCGGCACGTCCGCGCTCAGCGGGACAGGTACGCGCCCAGGGCGTCGAGGATGCTCGCGCACCCGGTCTCGCGGTTGACGGCGTCCTGCTCGCCGCCGGTGTACACGCCCTGCTCGATGTAGGTGAGCCGCGTCCCGCCGTCGACGGCCTCGAAGAGCGTGGTGACCAGCGACGTCGAGAAGTACTCCTCGCCGATCCACATGTCGTAGGTGTGCACGATCCGCCGGTTCTCGACGAGGTCGCTGTACCGGGCGACGAAGCGGCTGCGCGGGCCGTCGTGCCACACGCCGTCCTCGACGGTCGTCCCGCCGACCCGGAAGTCGTGGCTGGCCTCGCTGGTCTCGAAGCCAGGGTCGTTGCCGAACCACTGCGCGCGCTCGTCGGCGTCGGCGTGCGCGGCCCACACGCGCTCCACGGGGACGGGGTAGGTGCGCTCGAGGGTGAACGTCGCGTGGGCGAGGTCGGTCGTCGTGCTGGTCATGGCTGCTCCTGGGGTGCGTCGACGAGGTGCTCGCCGAGGCGGTCGAGGCGGCGCTCGGCCGGCGTGCGCTGGTGCTGGAGCCAGGCCGTCGGTCCGACGAGCGCGTCGGGGACGAGCGTGCAGGTACGGACGCGGCCGACCTTGTGCGACGTCACGATGCCCGCGGCCTCGAGCACCGCGAGGTGCTGCAGGACCGCCGGAAGCGACATCGCCAGGGGTGCGGCGAGCGTGCCGACCGTGGCGGGACCGCGGACGAGTCGTTCGACGATCGCCCGGCGGCTCGCGTCCGACAGGGCGCGGAACGCCGTGTCGAGATCGGAATGGTTAAGCACATCCTTAAGTATCAGATCCGACGAGGCCACCGTCAAGAGGTGCGTGCGATCAGGAGGCGGTCAGTCGGTCGAGACGACGCGGGCACCGGGCACCGGGCCGGACGCCGTGAGCACCCGGTCCGCCGCACCCGAGGCGGTGAACGCCGCCGCGAGCACGAGCGCGTGCTGCCGGCTGCGCGCCAGCGCGGCGATCGTGGGGCCCGAGCCCGAGACGATGACGCCCAGGGCGCCCGCGTCCTGGGCGACCGCGAGCGGCTCGGCCAGGCGCGGGTCGAGCTCCAGCGCCGCCGGCTGCAGGTCGTTGTGGAGCGCCGCGCCCAGCGCGCGGGCGTCCCCCGCGCGCAGCGCCTGCAGCAGCGGCACGTCGTCGTCCAGGTCCGGCGGGAGCGCCACGTCCTGCGCGTCCGCGCGCAGCGCGTCGAGCGCGCCGTACACCACGCCCGCCGACAGGCCGCGGTCCTGCACCGCGAACGCCCAGTGGAACTCGCCGCGCCCGAGCACCGGCGTGAGCAGGTCACCGCGGCCCTGACCGACCGCGGTGTGACCCTGCAGGACGAACGGCACGTCCGAGCCGAGCCGCGCGGCCAGCGCGAGAAGGTCCGCGCGCGACAGACCGGTCTGCCACAGCGCGTCGCACGCGAGCAGCGCCGCGGCGGCGTCCGCCGAGCCGCCGGCCATGCCGCCCGCCACCGGCACGCCCTTGTCGATGTGCAGGTGGACGCCCTCGTCGATCCCCGCGGCCTCGGCCAGCAGCTCCGCGGCACGCAGCGCGAGGTTCGACGCGTCGGTCGGCACGAGCTCGTGCTGCGGACCCGAGACCGTCACCACGCGCTCGTCGGACGTGCGCGCCGTGACCTCCTCGAACACCGAGACGGCTTGGAAGACGGTCGTCAGCGCGTGGTAGCCGTCGCGGTCGACCGGCCCCACGTGGAGCGAGAGGTTGACCTTGCCGGGGGCGCGCACACGCACCTCGCGCGTGGTGGCGACGTCCACCGGGCTCAGCGTCACGGCTCCACTGTGCCAGCCCGCGACCGACCGCGCGGGTCAGGCCGCAGGCTGACCTCCGGAAGGCGCTCCGCGATCCGGGCGAACCCCCCGATGTCGACCGTCTCACCGCGCGCCTGCGCGTCGACCCCGGCCTCGGCCAGGGCGGTCACCGTGGCCTCGCCCGAGCCGAACAGCGGCGCGAGCGCCGCGCGCAGCATCTTGCGACGCTGCGCGAACGCGGTGTCGACGACCTGGAACACCTGCTCACGCGTCGCGGACGTGCGCGGCGGCTCGCGGCGGTCCAGCCGGACGAGCGCCGAGTCGACGTTCGGGACCGGCCAGAACACCGAGCGCCCGATCGTGGACGTGCGGCGGACGTGGGCGTACCAGGCGGCCTTCGCCGAGGGCACGCCGTACGTCCGGCTCCCCGGCGGCGCGGCGAGCCGGTCGGCGACCTCGGCCTGCACCATCACGAGCCCGTGCTCGAGCGAGTCGAACCGCTCGAGGAACGTCAGCAGCACGGGCACCGAGACGTTGTAGGGCAGGTTCGCGACGAGCGCGCGCGGCGGCGGCCCGGGGAGCTGGGTGACCTCGAGCGCGTCGCGCAGCACGACCGTGAGCCGCGCGCGGCCCTCGTCGTCCCGCAGCACCGCGTGACCGTCCTCGTCATCGACGCGGTGCAGCCCCGGCACGTGCGTGGCGACCGTCTCGGGGAGCAGGCGCGCGAGCACGGGGTCGATCTCGACCGCCACGACGTCCGCGTCCGCCTCGAGCAGCCCGAGCGTGAGCGACCCCAGGCCCGGTCCGATCTCGACCACGCGCATCCGCGGCTCGACGTCGGCCTGGCGCACGATCTTGCGGACCGTCCCGCCGTCGAGCACGAAGTTCTGCCCGAGCGTCTTCGTCGGCCGCACGCCCGCACGCTCCGCGAGCTCGCGGATCTGGGCGGGCCCGAGCAGCGTCACGGGCGAGGTCATGCCCGCAAGCCTACGAGGGCGCCCGCCCCGGTCACGCCACCACACCCCTCGCGGGTGCGGGACGGACCAGGACGGGCGCCCTCGTCGTGCGGGTGTGCGCTCAGCTGAACAGGCGCGGGCCGCAGTGCGGCCACTGCCCGGCGCCGGAGCGCAGGTAGAGCATCTTGGCGCGCGACGTCTGCTCCGCGGGCGACGCCTGCGAGGGCAGGCCCGCGCCGCCGACCGAGCGCCACGTGCCCACCGAGAACTGGTAGAGGCCGTGGTAGAGGCCGTTCGCCGAGACGATCGACGGGTTGCCGCCGGACTCGCACTTGGCGAGCGCCGCCCAGTTCAGCGAGTCCGCGTCGCGCGTGTCACCGATCGGGCCAGCCTTGCCGGAGCCGCCGCCGCCCGTGGTCACGGGGCGCTTCTTGGTGCCGACCGCGACGACCTCGTCGACCGGGTTGCGCGTCTGGGTGTCGGCGACGAGCACGCGCTCGGTCTCCTTGCCGTCGACCGTCGTCACGCGCTCGACGATCGTCCGCGCACCCGCGACACCCTTGGTCGCGACGACCTTGGTGCCCTGGTAGCGCGACGCGTCGTCCTTCGTGCTCGACGAGAACGCGACCTCCTCGGTCCGCGTCACGGTCTGGATCGTGACGCGCTGCACGACGACGCGCACGTCGCCGGAGTCGTCGTTGTCGAGCGCGACCGTGTCGTAGGCGCCGAGCTCGATGCCGGCCGACTCGAGCGCGTCCGCGACCGTGGTGCGCGCGTCGTCGACCGCGACCTCGCCGCCGTCGACGACGATCGTCGCCGGGCCGCGCAGGGACAGGTCGAGCGCGAGCTCGGGACGGCCGCCACCGGACCGCGAGGCCACGATCTGGACCGCGGGGTCGCGCACGGCGAGCAGGTCGAGCGCCTCGTCGGCCGTGAGCGCGGTGGTCCACACCGTGCGCTCCTTGCCGTCCTGGGCGACGGTCACCTCGCGCGCGTGGCGCACGGTGACCACGTCGCCGTCGGACAGGCCGCCGGTCGGGCTGACCGCGTCGCGCTCGGCGACCACGACGCCCTCGTCGTCGAGCAGCCCCTCGACGGAGCCGGAGAACGTGGAGACCTCGCGGGCCTGACCGTCGACGTCGATCGTCACGGTCTTGTGCGCGTGGGCGAAGGCGGCGGTGCCGCCGGCCAGGACGAGTGCACCGGCCGCGATCGCGGCGGGCAGGGCCAGGCGTCGGCCCGGTCGGCCGCCCTGGTTCTCGGTGCTGGGGTTCGTCGTGGGGTCCACGGTGCTGTCCGTGGCGTCCGACGAGGTGGCGCGCTGGCGCGCGAAGGGGCGGACGATGCGGGTCGAGAAGGTCACGGGGCTCCAGCCGTCGTGATTCCCGGGCACGGGGGGCGGAGCGCGTCCAGCACGGACGCCCGACGTGCCTCGCCGGCAGGAGCCGGTGCGTGCCGTGACGGCTGGAGGGAGCCGTCACCGTCGGTTCCGGATCCCCGATCCGGCTGACAGTGGCCTGGCCCGCACGTGCCGGGCCGACCTCGCCGTGTCTCCGGTCCGCAGGACGCACGGGACACGAACGGAGTAACGACAGGCGACCGTAACCTGATCGTGATCCGGCCGCCAACCGTTGTTGCCCCGGGCTGCGGCGCGGTCAGACCATGCGGAAGCCGCCCCGGACCCGCGCGCAGGTCGAGCGATGGTCAAGAAACCGTCAGTACCAGTGCTTCTGGGTAAAGTGCGCCCACGCCCCGCACGGGGTCTTGTAACGGCTCTTGATGTAGTTCAGGCCCCATGTGATCTGCGTCGCAGGATTCGTCCGCCAGTCGCTCGCGATCGAGGCCATCTTCGAGCCCGGCAGCGCCTGCGGGATGCCGTACGCACCCGAGCCCTTGTTGTGGGCGTCGACCCGCCAGCCGCTCTCGTGGTTCCAGAGCGTGAGCAGGCAGGCGAACTGGTCGTCGCCCCAACCCCGAGCCGCGGCCATCTCCTTGCCCAGCGCCTGCGCGCTGCCCGGGGAGACCTTCGCGTTCGTCGGGAGCTGCGACGTCCCGACCTTGACGATCTGCGTCACGGGCGTCGTCGTGATGATCGACGTGACCACCGTGCGGCCGACCACGACGCCGCCGACCACGTCGAGGTCGTACGTCGTGGTGCGCACGCCCGCACGCCCGGCCTGTGTGACGATCCGCGTGCCCTTGATGAGGTCGTCGTCCTCGATCTCCTGCGTCTCGAACGGCAGCGCCTCGGTCACGACCTCGCCACCGGTCTGCCCGCGCGTGACCAGCACCGCGAGCCCGTCGACCGCCGCGGCGTCGAGCGGCACCGAGAGCTGGTCGCCCTCGTTCATCACGAGCCCGATGTCCCGCAGCGCGTCGCGCACGGTGCTCGCCGTGGAGACGCCGTCGATCACCTGGCCGTCGACGACGAGGTGGATGGTCTTCTGCGTCGAGACGTGCAGGGTTCCGCGCCCGAGGGACGACGAGCGCGACGCCGACAGTCGGACCTCACCGTCGCGCAGCCCGAGCGCCTCGACGGCCTCGCCGACGGTCAGCGCCGTGGTCCACACCGTCTCCGGGGCGCCGTCGACCTCGACCTGGAGCTGCCGCGCGTGCCGCACGACGATCTGCTCGCCCTTGGCCACGGCCTCGCCGGTGCCGGGTGCGACGAGGTCGCGCTCCCCGACCGCGATGCCGCCCGCGGCGAGCACCTGGCCGACCGTGCGACCGAAGCCCTCGACCTGCACGAGCTGACCGTCGACGTCGACGGTCACCTCCTTGTGCAGCACCGCGAACGCGCTGGTGGCCCCGACGACGAGCGCGACGACGAGTCCCTGCGCGAGCCGCGCACCCGCTCGGCGTGAACCGCTCGCCGACCCCGCGGCAGCACGGCGCCTGGGGCTCTGGTGCGCGGAGCTCACGCTGCGAGTCCTTCCGCCGTCGGGTCTGAGATCGGGTCTGTCCTGCTCGTCAGCCCTGCCCCGGCCGGACGCTGGACCGACCGTAACTGATTCGTGATCGGCCGCGGTAGCCGGTCGCTGGACAGTTCCACGGGCTGGTCACCCGCTCGCGCGATGCCGTCCGGCGTGTCGCTCGGCGTGTCGCGCTGAGGGGTGTCCTGCCGTGCGAGCGGCGGCGTCCCGCGCTGCGGACGCGGGGCGATCACCACGCGCCGTACACCGCCTCCGACGTCCGTGACAGGGTCGCGCACAGCTCCGCCAGGTCCGCACCGCGCGCGTCGGCCAGCGCCCGGACCGTCCCGGGCAGCAGGTACGGCGCGTTCGGCCGGCCGCGGTGGGGATGCACCGTGAGGTACGGGGCGTCCGTCTCGACCAGCAGGAGCTCGGCGGGCAGCGCGCGCGCCGCGTCCCGCAGGTGCTCGTTCGACGGGAACGAGACGGGCCCCGCGAACGAGCAGAACCAGCCGTGCTCGGCCGCGACCGCGGCGAGCCCCGGACCGCCCGAGAAGCAGTGGAACACCGTGCGCTCGGGGGCGCCGTCACGCAGCAGCACCTCGACGACCTCGTCGTGCGCGTCCCGGTCGTGGATCTGCAGCGCGAGCCCGAGCTCCTTGGCGAGCGCGACGTGCGCGCGGAACGCCTCGAGCTGGACCTCGCGCCCGCGCGGACCCGCCCGGAAGAAGTCGAGCCCCGTCTCGCCGATCGCGCGGATCCGGGGGTTGCCGCGGGCCGTGCGCGCCACGAGGTCGAGCGCCTCGTCGAGCGCCAGGTCGTGGTGCGGCGCAGGGTCCGGGTCGAGGCCGTCCGGCGCGACCTCGTGCACGCCCGCGTGCAGCACGGCCTCGTTGGGGTGGATCGCGACCGCCCCGAGCAGCGCGGCGTGCTCGCGCACGACCTCGTCCGTCCAGCGCACGGCCGCCACGTCGCAGCCCACCTGCACGAGCCGCGGCACGCCCACGCGCGCGGCGCGCTCGAGCTGCGCGGCCAGGCTGGGCGGCGCGGACTCGTCCGTGCCGTCCCAGCCGGGCGCGCGCCAGCCGACGACCGTCTCGAGGTGCGTGTGGTTGTCGACGACCGGCAGCGGCAACGGTTCCGGGGGCGCGGGCCACCCGCGCTCACGTGCGCGCGCCATCAGCGGGCCTGGTAGCGCTCGAGCTCCTCCTCGACGATCGAGTCGTCGAGCTTGGTGAACACCGGCGTGGGCTTGGCCACGGGCGTCCCGGGCACCAGCCGCGCCGACGCCCAGGCCGGCACGTCGCGGTAGTCGCCCGTGATGACCGGGTAGTGGCGCGAGTCGTCGTCGAGGTCCGTGACCTCGTCGATGCGCGGCTGCGGCGCGAACACGCCCGTGCCACCCAGCGTCTCGTGCACCTTCTGCGCCGAGTGCGGCAGGAACGGCGCGAGCAGCGTGTTGGCGTCGCTCACGACCTGCGCCGCGGTGTTCAGCACCGTGCCCAGCCGCTCGCGGTCGCCCGTGAGCTTCCACGGCTCGGTCTCCGAGACGTACCGGTTGGCGTCCTGGACCAGGCGCATCGCCGCGTCGATCCCCGCGCGGTGGCGGTGCGTGCCGATCAGCTCGCCCACCTTCGCGAAGGACTCCGACGACTGGCGCAGCATCGCCGCGTCGACCTCGTGCAGCTCGCCCGCGGCCGGGATCTCGCCGAAGTTCTTGTGGATCATGCTCGCGGTGCGGTTCACGAGGTTGCCCCAGCCGGCCACGAGCTCGTCGTTGGTGCGCCGCAGGAAGTCCGCCCACGTGAAGTCCGCGTCCTGGTTCTCCGGACCGGCGACCGAGATGAAGTAGCGCAGCGCGTCCGGCTGGTAGCGCGCGAGCATGTCGCGCACGTAGATGACGATGCCGCGCGACGACGCGAACTTCTTGCCCTCCATGGTGAGGAACTCGCTGCTGACGACCTCGGTCGGCAGCTGCAGGTCCCCGAACACGCCCGGCGTGCCGCCCCGGGCGCCCTTCCCGTCGTAGGCCAGCAGCTCCGCGGGCCAGATCTGGGAGTGGAAGGTGATGTTGTCCTTGCCCATGAAGTAGTACGAGAGCGCGGCCGGGTCGTTCCACCACTGGCGCCACGCGTCGTCGTCGCCCGACCGGCGCGCCCACTCGACCGACGCCGACAGGTACCCGATCACCGCGTCGAACCACACGTACAGGCGCTTGTTCGGGTTCTCCTCCCAACCGGCCAGCGGCACGGGGATCCCCCAGTCGATGTCGCGCGTCATGGCGCGCGGGCGCATGTCGTCGATGAGGTTGAGGCTGAAGTTCAGGACGTTCGGGCGCCAGTCCTTGCGGCCGCGCAGCCAGGTCTCGAGCGCGTTCGCGAACGCCGGCAGGTCGAGGAAGAAGTGCGTCGACTCGACGAACTTCGGGGCCTCGCCGTTCACGCGGCTGCGCGGGTTGATCAGGTCGATCGGGTCGAGCTGGTTGCCGCAGTTGTCGCACTGGTCGCCGCGTGCGCCGTCGTAGCCGCAGATCGGGCACGTGCCCTCGATGTAGCGGTCCGGCAGCGTGCGGCCCGTGCTCGGGCTGATCGCGCCCATGGTCGTCTTCTCGACCATGTAGCCGTTCTTGTGCACCGTGCGGAACATCTCCTGGACGACCGCGTAGTGGTTGCGCGTCGTCGTCCGCGTGAACAGGTCGTACGTCAGGCCGAGCGCCGCGAGGTCCTCGACGATCACGCGGTTGTACGTGTCCGCGAGCGCCTGGGGCGTCGTGCCCTGCTTCTCGGCCTCGACCAGGATCGGCGTCCCGTGCTCGTCGGTGCCCGAGACCATCAGCACGTCGTGACCCGCCATGCGCATGTAGCGCGAGAAGACGTCCGAGGGGACGCCGAAGCCGGCGACGTGACCGATGTGGCGGGGACCGTTCGCGTAGGGCCACGCGACGGCCGACAGGATGCGGGACATGCGGTGATCCTAGGTGAGCCGCCGTCGCACCCGGGGTCGAGACCGGGGGACGGACCTCGAGTCGTCGCGATGCACGACGAGCGCGCCCCGACGGGCCGGTGCCCGTCCGGGACACGCCCGTCGGCTCAGCCCGGGTTCCGGCGCGGCGGCCGGGCGGTCGACCCGCGACTCATCGCGAGGACGGCCCCAGGGCGAGGCGCCGCTTGGCGACGCGAGCGACCGCGAGCGCCGCGAGGCCCGCCACGAAGAGGGTCCACCCGGCGACCCACCCCTGCGCCACGCTCGCGCCGGTCAGCGCCAGCGCGCCCATCGAGGTCGCGTCGAGCTCGTACATGGTGTTGCTCCTTCCTCGCCCGACAGCTCGGGCGTCCACGGGTACCGGCGCACGTCACGGCGCGCCGGTCGGGTTGGCGGTGACGTGGTTCCACGTCACGTCGCGCCGTGCGGCCGCGCACACGACCGCACGCAGGAACGCCGCCTGCAGGGCGGCGTCGTAGACGATCTCGGGGATCACCGCCGCGGCGAGCAGGCGACCGTCGCGGCCCACGGGCCACACGGTCACGAGCCGGTTGACGACGAAGACCCCGCCGATCGCCAGCCAGAAGGGGCTGACGGCGAACACCCCGGCGACGACCGAGGCCACGGTCAGCACCGTGAGCAGCGCGAGCGTCGCCATGCCGACGCCGATCATCAGCTGCTGCCCGACGTACCGCGCGGTGGTCCGCGTGAACCCGTACTCCCGCAGGTTGTCGAGCATCCCCTTGTACCAGCGCACGCGCTGGCGATGCAGGTCGCCCCACGTCGGCATGAGCTCGGTGAGGCACACGCACTCCTGCGGCGCCTCGAGCCGCCAGCCCAGCGTCTTGAGCGCGAGCGTGAGCTCGGAGTCCTCGGTGATGGCGGTGCGGTCGTACACGTCCCCGGGGCTGCCGGGCAGCCGCCGGCCGCGCTCGGCGGCCACCTCGTCGAGCGCGGTGAGGCGGAACATCGACGCGGTCCCCGTCACGACGCTCACGCGCTGCGTCGTGAGGATCTGCGTGCGGTAGCGCTCGTACTCGTTGGCCTGCAGCTGCTGCAGCACGGACCGCGGGCGCTCGCCCACGAAGATCCCGCTCACCGCGCCGAGCCGTACGTCCGCGTCGAGCCGGGCCAGAGCCGTCTCGACGAACGCGGGCGCCAGGCGCGTGTCCGCATCGACGACGAGGACGTACTGCGCCGGTGAGGTGCGCAGCCGGACCAGCGCCTGGTCGAGCGCGCCGGCCTTCCGCGCCGTGTTGGCGACGGTCTCGACGACCTCGGCGCCGTGCCTGCGCGCCACGTCGGCTGTGTCGTCGGTGCAGTTGTCGGCGATCACGACGACCCGCTGCGGGGCGCCCGTCTGCTCCGCCAGCGCCGCGAGCGTCCCGCCGATCGCGTCCGCCTCGTCGTGCGCGGGGACCAGCACGACGAGGCGGTCGGGCGGCACGCTCGTGCGCGTGCGCTCGCTCGTCCTCGTCTCGACCTGACCCCCGTGCATCGTGACCGTCCGTGCGTGCCGTGGCGGCCCCCTCGGCCGCGTGTGCCTCCATCGCACGTCCGGCGCACGGGGTGCTCAGCCACGGTCAGGCGCGCGTGAGCAGCGCCCAGCACGCGCGTGAGCACCCGGGGCGCGCCTGGCGGGTGCGCCGGTGCCCGCCGTCGTGCACCGGGATCGCTCGGGAGCCGGCAGGCGGGCGGGACCGGTCCGGAGCCGTCAGACGAGGCGGGCGAGGTCCTCGCGCGACGTCACGCCGAGCTTGCGGTAGATGCGGTACAGGTGGTTGTCGATCGTGCGGTCGCTCACGACGAGGCGCTCGGCCGCCTCCCTGTTCGTCAGCCCGGCTGCCACGAGGCGAGCGACCTCGAGCTCGCGCGGCGTGAGGTCCGCCGTGGGCGCCGCAGACGGCACCAGGAGAGCCAGCTCCTGACCGGACCCCGCGACGAGCTCCGTCAGCCGCGCGGCCTCGTGCACCGCGTCACCGGGCGGGCCTGAGCGGCGCAGCACGCGCACGGCACTCGCGTGCGCGAGGGTCGCGTGCAGCAGCAACCCGCCGGCCCGCAGATCGTCCGCCACCTGCAGCAGTGCGGTCGCCGAGCCCGCGGCCGCGGCCTCGAGGTAGCGACCGAGCAGCGGCAGCAGCGACCCTTGGGCGTCCTGCGCGAGCGCTGCCGCGCGCGCCGCGACCGCGGGGTCGACGTGCAGGTCCACGAGCAGCGCCGCGTCGAACACCGCGGCGAGCGCCCAGCCCTCGTCGACGAGCCCAGCGACCGCTCGCCACGCCGGAGCTGCGGCCTGCTCCGGGGGGAGGCCGGACGCGAGCGCGAGCGCGGCGTGCGCCGGGCCCGGCCGGGCGATGGGGAAGGGCAGGGCCCGCAGGTCGAGCGCCTCGAGCTGCTCGGTCATGCTGCGCGCGGCCGGCAGGTTGTGCTCGGCGAGCGAGAGGAAGGCCCCCAGGGCGAGCAGGCCCGCGCGCGGCTGCGGGCGCAACGGCGACGGCGCGTTGAGCGCGAACATGATCGTCAGGTGCTCACGCAGGTCCGTGAGCCGGCCCGCGAGCAGCAGGCCGAGCGCAACGGTGTAGCCGTGCGGCTCGATCTCCGCCTGGTCGAGGCCGCCCTGGGCCTCGTCGAACAGCCGCATCGCCGTGGACGTGCCCTCGTCCAGCGCTCCCGTGCACACACGCGCCAGCGGCCCCAGCGCCTCGCCGTCGCGTCGCGGCGAGGTCGTCGGCAGCGCGAGCCGCGCCAGCGCCGTCGCTGCGTCGGCCATCCGGCCCGCGGCTATCAGGTGCTCACCACCGATCAGCGCGACGACCGTCTCGACCTGCGCGTCCGCCGAGCTCGACGACGCGCTCGCGGGGTCGAGCCGGCCGACCAGGTCACTGCCGTCGTCGCTCGGTGGCGGGAACGCTCCCGAGTCGTCGACACCCAGCAGACGCAGGTGCTCCTGCGTCGCGTCGAACACCGCGCTCTGCTCGGGGTGCGCGCGTCGCGCCACGGCGAGGAGGCGGACGGCCGCCGGCGCGTCCCGCAGGACGAGCGCACGGTACGTCGCCTCCCAGGTGAGCACGAGGGCCTGCAGCGGCGCGTCCGAGGGTTGCGCCAGCTCGCGCGACTGGGCCAGCACCATCTCGATCGTCTCGGCAGGTGCGCCGTCGCCGAGCAGCGCGTCGAGGTACATCACGGTCGACCTGCCCGTCGGCTCGCGCTCCCACGCGTGCCGGCGCACCAGCAGGTTCGTCCGCGACTGCTCGCGTAGCAGCCGCCCGAGCACCGCCGCCGACTCAGGCGACGTGGACCACCGCAGCGGCGAGCCGAGCACAGCCCGACGCCCACCCGCGACATCCGTGCTCCGGCCGAACGCCGCGCTGATCTGCTCCGCTGCGCGCCGGCCACGGGCTCCGCGGTCAGCGTTCCGCAGGTGGTCCGTGAGCAGCGGCGGGAACAGCGCGACGACGAGCCGCCCCTCGGTCTCGACGAAGCGCAGGAGACCGTGGTCGTCCAGCTGCACGAGCACGGGCCAGGGCACGAGCTGCAGCGCCGCTGCGAGCTCGGTGGGCCCGAGCGCCGCGAGCAGGTGCAGGGCCTCGCGACCCGCCTCGTCCAGCCCTTCCTGCAGTCGACCGACGACGACCGCGAGGGCCGGCGTCACGAGGTCCTGCCGCGCGACCCAGCGTCCGCCCTCCGGCACGACCCGTCCCGCACGCCGGGCCGCGACGACGACCGTCCGCGCGATCCCCGGCAACCCGCCCGAGAGCGCGAAGACCCGGCCGACCACGTCGACGTCCACGCCACCCGGCAGCAGCTCGACCGTCATGCGGTGGACGTCCTCGAACGCGAGCGGGGGCACCGTCAGCAGTGCGGTGTCCCCGACACCCACGGCCACGTCCACGACGCGCGTGCCCGGCACCGGCGGGCGGGACGTCGCCACGACGCTCACGTCGGCACGCGTACGCACCGCCGCGAGGACGGCCGCCGAGGTCTCGTCGAGCCGCTCGGCGTCGTCGACGAGAAGGACGGTGCGCCGGGCGGCCACACGCTGCACGAGCTGGTCCGAGGCCGCCGCGAGCGCGCTCGGTGCGGCAGGTCCGGACAGCAGGCCCGCCAGCGCGAGGGACTCGAGCGGACGACCCTCCCCGCGCACGGCGTCGATCCTCACCACGTCGAACCCGACGTCTGCGACGACGTCTCGCACCTGGCCGAGCAGCCGCGTGCGACCCGACCCGGGCAGGCCGACGACCACCACGTCCACCCGCGACTCGGCGGCCTCACGGACCTGGTCCACGAGGCCTTCGCGCGCGTCCGGGCCGCTCACGTCTCCACCCTAGGGCGATGCGGGCCGCGCGGCCGGGTCAGCCGCGGGCGGCACGAAAGGGGCGATGATCGTCGTGAAGTAGCCGATCATGTCGGTCCTGGTCGCGACCGCGCGCCCCGTGTCGATCGCTCCCTCGTGCTCCAGGAGGCGCCGGCTGGTGCGGATGAACGCGTCCAGCACGTCGTCCGCGAGGCCCAGCAGCGCGCGCACGGTGCGCGCGACCGCGTCGACCAGCGGGCTGATGTGCTCGGCCGCCTTGATCGCGAGCCGCGCCGCGCGGGCCGCGGCGGCCACCGGTCCGCACACCGACGCGACGAAGCACGCGATGATCTCTGCGAGCGTGTCGCGGATCAGGTCGTGCACGGCGCGCACGATCTGCGCGCAGACCCCGACGGCGGCGCCGACAGCCCCGGCCGCTGCCGCGAGCGCCTCGGTGGTCGAGGTCAGGACCGCGCTCGCGCCGACGTAGGCCGTCACCGCCGGCCCGCGCATGCCCGCGGTGTCCTGGCCCACGTCGCTGCGGTAGCGCGCGGCGACGTCGTCGAGCGCCCGGCTGATCGAGCCCCACGTCGCGGCGTAGGCGGCGACCACGTCCGCATCACCCGCGAAAGCGTCGAGCATGCCCTTGAGCGGTGCGACGTGGTCGAGCAGCCAGCCGGCCCCCCAGCTCACCGCCGCACCGAGCGGGTCGAACGCCGCGCCGGCGACCCCCGCACCGAGCGCGAGCCCGGACAGCGCCCCGTCGATCCACGCCCCGCTGTCGAGCGCCCGTGAGCAGCTCACGAGGTCGTCGATCGCGCCGGCGCCCGACCACGCCGACTCGGACGGCACCACGGGCGTCGGCACGACCACCACGCCGCTCATCGCAGCGCCTTGCGGAACGTGGCAGCCACGAGGTCGTCGACCTCGTCGCTGACCGCCGCCCCCGCACGCACGGCGTCCGCGGCGACGGCGAGCACTCCCGACAGCCCGTCGATCGCGCCTGCGGCGGCCCCCTGCACCAGCGACATCCGCACCCCCAGCGGCGCCAGGACGACGCCGTACGCGAGACGGTCCGCCGCCATCGCGCGGGCGCGGCCCGCGATCCCCGCCACGTCCTGGCCGTGCGCGTCGACGCGTCGCGCGTGGTCCCGCCATCGATCCGTGTCGACCTCGTACCCGTCCATCACAACCCCCTGCTCGTCCGGAAGGTGTCGTGACGGTAGCCGGACGCGGCCGAGCCCCGCGCGGAGCCTGTGGACAACCAGGAGTCACGCACTCACGGCGCGCTCGACGCACCTCGGGCCACCGTCGGCGCCCCGACCACGCGTGCGCTCCCGACGGACGGCCGTGCGCGCGTCAGCGCACGACGACCCGCAGGATCCGGTCGTCGCCGGGACGCGGGTCGCCGCGCCCGTCGGTGTTGTTCGTCGCCACCAGGAGCGACCCGTCGGCGGCCACGGCGACCGCGCGCAGCCGGCCGTGCTCGCCAGTCAGGAGCGCCTGCGGCTCGCCCACCCCGTCGGCGTCGGTCGCGCCCGCGGGCCTCAGCGGCACGCGCCAGAGCCGCTCGCCGCGCAGTCCCGCGACGTAGACGGCCTCGTCGGTCACCGCGAGGCCGCTCGGCGAGGCGTCCGCGGTGGCCCACACGGCCACCGGGTCGACGAACCCCTCGTCGGCCCCGCCCTCGCCCTCCACCTCGGGCCAGCCGTAGTTGCCGCCCGGGTGGATGACGTTGACCTCGTCGAACGTGTTCTGCCCGAACTCCGAGGCGAACATCCGCCCGTCGCTCACCCACCCCAGGCCCTGCACGTTGCGATGCCCGAGGCTCCACACGGGCGAGTCGGGGTCGGGGTTGCCCGGGGCCGGCCGGCCGTCTGCCGTGACCCGCAGGATCTTCCCGCCGAGATCCGCTGGGTCCTGCGCTCGCGCGACGTCACCCGCGTCGCCCGTGCTCACGTAGAGGAAACCGTCCGGCCCGACGGCGAGACGACCGCCGTCGTGGTTGCGCGCCGCGGGGATGCCCGTGAGCACGGCCGTGAGCTCGCCGAGCCTGCGGTCGCGCAGCGTGCCGCGCAGCACGCGGTTGTCGTCGGCCGCCGTCGCGTACAGCGCCAGGTCGAGACCCTCGTCGGACTCCCCCAGCACCGCGACGCCCAGGAGCCCGCCCTCGCCCTGCGGCTGGACGACGTCCTCGAGCTGGTCCGCTCCCGGTCCCGCGACGTCCCGGACCGCACCGTCCGGCGTCACGACGACGAGCCGCGCGGCGTCCCGCAGCGTCACGAGCACGCTTCCGTCGTCGAGCGGCGCCAGGCCCCACGGCACGTCGAGCCCGGTCGCCAGCGTGCTCACCGACACCTCGACCGTGTCCGGCCCCGAGGGCGCGCCGGACGGCGCCGACTCCCCTGCCGACGGTCGGCCGCCGGACGCGCTCGTCGTCCCGGAGGTGCACCCCGCCACGACGCCCGCGACCATCACCACCCCGACGACACCGCGCCACCGCCCGCCCCCGAGACCACCGCGGCCACGCCGCTCACCCCTCGCCCGACCCAGCGACCGCTCCGGCCCCCCGCCGCCATGCCCGGAGCAGCTGCTGGCTCGTCGCTCAGGTCCCGAGCGACGCAGCGACCGCTCAGGCTCACGCCCGCCGAGTCCGGAGTCACCGCTGCGTCGCCGCCGAGCCGCCGCGCGAGCCGGCGATGGCTCAGGCGACGTGGAGGGCTCGGCTGCGCGAGCGCTCGGTCGGTGGTGTGCGGGCTGCGTCGGTGCCGGAGGGACGGGCCGCATCTCGGGCCTCAGTCGGTGACGTCGTCGAACGCCGAGACGCTGTCGACGAGCACGACGCCCGCCGCACGCAGGTCGTCGCGCGCCGCTGCGCCCAGCTCGGGCGTCACCGGCACGGTCAGGTCGGTCAGCACGCGGGTGTGCAGGCCCTCGGCGTGCGCGTCGAGCGCGGTCGCGCGCACGCAGTGGGACTCGGCGATCCCGACGACGTCCACGTCCGTCACCCGCTCGTCGCGCAGGATCGCCGCGAGCGCTCGGCCCTGCCCGTCCACGCCCTCGAACCCCGAGTAGGCCGCCGCGTACTGACCCTTGCGCACGCTCGCGTCCGGACCGAGCTCGGACAAGGCCGGGTGCAGCTCGGCCTCGGCGGTGCCCGCCACGCCGTGCGGCGGCCAGGTGTCGACGAAGTCGGGGTGCTCGGAGAAGTGCGCGCCCGGGTCGATGTGCCAGTCCTGCGTGGTGACGACGACGTCGTACCGGTCGCGCCGCGCGGCGGCGTAGCGCGCGATCGCCTCGGCCACGGCGTTGCCGCCCGCGACCGGCAGCGCACCGCCCTCGCAGAACGTCGGCTGCACATCCACGACGAGCAACGCCCGACGCTCCTGGTCCATCACGCCCTCCTGGCTCGACGCCCTCACTCCGTCGTCCCAGCCTCGCACGCCCTCACCTGCGACACCACGGCTCAGCCTCGGCGACGCGCTCCTGGCGTCCGCAGGTTCGATGCAGCGATGAATGCAGCGGCGATGCGTCAGCCGCGCACGTCTGCTGCCGTCATCCCTGCCTCCACCGGGGAGGTCAGGGGGCAGGGCGCGAGTGAGCGGCGGGGAGGGAGGCGTCGTAGAGGGTGCGGGTGGGCAGGCCGGCGGCGGTGGCCACCGCACGCGCGGCGTCCTTGAGGCGCTCACCCGCGTCGACGCGGGCGCGGACCTGCGCGACCAGCGAGGTCAGGTCACCGCCACCCGCGGGCCGGGTCGCGCCGCCGACGACCACCACGATCTCTCCCCGCACCTCCCCCGCCGCCCAGGCCACGAGCTCGCCGAGCGAGCCCCGGCGGATCTCCTCGTACGTCTTGGTCAGCTCGCGGCACACCGCAGCGGGCCGGTCCTCGCCGAACGCCTCCGCCATCGCCGCCAGCAGCGCCCCGACACGGTGCGGCGCCTCGAAGAAGACCATCGTCCGGCGCTCGTCGGCCAGCGCCGCGAGCGTCCGCGCGCGCTCCCCCGGCTTGCGCGGCGCGAAGCCCTCGAAGCAGAACCGGTCGGTCGGCAGCCCCGACAGCGCCAGGGCGGTGAGCACGGCGCTCGGCCCGGGCGCGGCCGTGACGGGCAGCCCGGCCTGCACAGCGGCGGTCACGACACGGAACCCCGGGTCGGAGACCGCGGGCATCCCCGCGTCCGTCACCACCACGACCGTCCCGCCACCCGCGACGACGTCCAGGAGGTCTCCCGCGCGCTCCGCCTCGTTGTGCTCGTGGTACGAGACCACGCGACCGCGCACCTCGATCCCGAGGCGCCCGACGAGCGCCCGCAGGCGACGCGTGTCCTCGGCGGCGACGACGTCGGCGGTCGCCAGCAGCTCGCGCAGGCGCACCGACGCGTCGTCGACGTTGCCGATGGGGGTCGCCGCGAGCACCAGCCGGCCGGTCGAGGCGTCCACGTCCATCCCCCCAGCCTGCCATCGCCGCGCCCGGACGACGGCGGCGCGCCGCCGCACCCGCACCCGGCCCGCGCGCAGCCGCGCACGCGCGAGCGACCGGGGGTGCGACGAGTGCGACGATCCGGAGACGGACGAGTCCCCACGAACTGGTCGCGCCCGTACCATGTCCGCGTGCCGCACACGCATGACGACGCCGTCGACCCCGCCCTGGGCGGTCCCGAAGGACCGCCCGCGCGCGCGACCGGCGCTGCGCGGACGGTCGACGAGGGGCGGGCCACGCCCCCGCCGGGCAGCGACCAGTCGCCGTACGCCATGTCCGACGACGACGTGCGGCGCGCCGACGAGCGCGCCGCAACCGCTGCGGCAGCGGGCTGGCCCTCCACGACGGCCGTCCTGCCGTACCCCGCCGAGCCCGTCGCACCCCCGTCGCCCCCGGACAAGGACGAGCTGCTCGAGCGCCTGCTCGGTCGCGCGTCGCTCGCCCTCGACGCGACGCGCCGCAACCGGCTGATCGGCTGGGCGTGGACGCTCGCGATCACCGTCCTCGCGGGGATCCTGCGGTTCTGGAACCTGGGGTCGCCGCACTCGCTCGTCTTCGACGAGACGTACTACGTCAAGGACGGCTGGGCGCTCGTCACGCGCGGCTACGAGGCGGACTGGGGCGAGGACCCCAACCCGGGCTTCGAGTCGGGTGACGACTCGATGCTCGGCACCCGCCCCGAGTACTTCGTCCACCCGCAGGTCGGCAAGTGGCTGATCGGGCTGGGCATGAAGGTCGGCGGCGGCATGGAGTCGTCGTTCTCGTGGCGGCTCGCGGTCGCGCTGTTCGGCACGCTGAGCGTGCTGCTCATGGTGCGGATCGCGCGACGGCTGTTCGCGTCGAACGCGTGGGGCGCGGTCGCGGGCGGGCTGCTCGCGGTGGACGGCCTCGCGATCGTCATGTCGCGCACGTCGCTCCTGGACCCGTTCCTCATGTTCTTCGCGCTCGCGGCGTTCGGCGCGCTCCTGCTCGACCGTGAGCAGGCACGACGACGCCTCGCGGAACGCACCGCGAACGTGCTCGCCGCGGGCGGTGACCTCGGCTGGGGCCCGTCGCTCGGCATGCGATGGTGGCGCGTGGCCGCCGCGGTGCTGCTCGGGCTCGCGATCGGCACCAAGTGGTCCGGCCTCTACTTCCTCGCGGTGTTCGGGCTGCTCACGGTGATGTGGGACGCCACCGCACGCCGGACGGTCGGTGTCCGGAGGTGGGCGGTCGGGGCGCTCGTCAAGGACGCCCTGGTTGCCGGCGTGGTCATGGTGGGCACGGCGTTCGTCGTCTACGTCGCCACGTGGTGGTCGTGGTTCACGCACCCGCAGTCGTGGGGCCGCAACTGGGCGGCCGAGCACCCGGGCGAGGGTCTGACGTGGCTGCCGGGGCCGCTGCGCTCGCTGGCCGACTTCCACGTCCAGATGTGGAACTTCCACAAGGGCCTCGACACGCCCCACACGTACGAGGCGCACCCGCTGGGCTGGATCGTGCAGTGGCGGCCCACGTCGTTCTACTGGGGCGACGTGGCGAACCTGACCGGCGCCGAGGCGCAGGACGCGTGCGGCACGGACCACTGCGCGCAGGCGATCCTCGCGGTCGGCAACCCGATCCTGTGGTGGGCGGGGGCGGCCGCGATCCTCGTCGCGATCTTCTGGCTGATCCGGTACCGCGACTGGGTCGCCGGCGCGGTGCTGTCCGGGCTGCTCGCGGGCTGGGTGCCCTGGTTCTTCTTCGCAAGCCGCACGATCTTCGACTTCTACGCGATCGCGTTCACGCCCTGGGTGGTGCTCACGCTCGTGTACGTCCTGACGCTCATCGTCGGTCCGCCCACGCTGCCCGACCGCGCCCGGCGCGGCGCGATCATCGGTGTCGGGGTGTTCCTGGGGATCGTCGTCGCGGTGGGCGTCTACTTCTACCCGATCTGGGCGGGCTGGGTGGTCCCGTACGACTTCTGGCACCAGCACATCTGGATGCGCCAGTGGGTCTAGCCGGCTCCACGCGTGGCGCGGCCGAACCTACCGGCGGGTAGCGGAGCGCCAGTCGACCTGGGGGCTGGCGTACCAGCGCAGACCGATGCGGTTCCACAGGTCGCTGTGGTGGGCGACGCGCGTGCGGAAGTCCTCCCAGTCGCGGCGCTCGGGAGCGGTCCACGCGACCTCGGCGACGGCCGCGAGGCGCGGCAGCAGCATGGTCGTGAGCCCGTCCAGGTCGCGGATGGTCTCGGTCCACACGGCGGCCTCGACGCCGATCACGGCGTCCGCGGGCACGCCGTCGATCAGCGTCGTGGGCTCCCACTCGTAGGCGTCACGCAGCTCGATGTGCCCGGCCCACTCGAGGCCCAGCTCGGTGTGCTCGTCGTACTTCATGTCGAGGTACGCCTTGGACCCGGGCGACATGAGGAGCTTCGCGCCGGCGTGGGCGGCCGCGACGAACGGGGCGGCCTCGACGCGCGTGTCCCAGTACTGCACGACCGTCCCGGGCTCGAGCGGGGTCGTCGCGATCTCCTGCCAGCCGACGACCTTCTTGCCGGCCGCGCGCACGGCAGCGGCAGCCTGCGCGACGAGCCGCGCATACTCGTCGTGGTCCATGGTCAGGACCTCGTCGCCGCCGATGTGCACGTACTCGCCCGGCGTCATGGTCGCGACGTCGTCGAACACCGCGCGCAGGAACTCCGAGGTCGCCGGCAGGTCCGCGTACAGCCGCGAGAAGCCGACCTCGATGCCCGTGTACGCGTCCGTGGGGACGCCGTCGGGCGTGAGCTCGCCGTACGCATGGGTCGCGGCGTTGACGTGACCGGGGACGTCGATCTCGGGGACGACCGTGATGCCGCGCACGGCGGCGTACTGCACGAGGTCGCCGAAGTCGGTGGGCGTGTAGTAACCGCCCGGGTCGCCGCCGACCGACGTGCCGGACGACTTGCGCGCCAGGTGCGGGCGGGACGGGACGTGCAGGCGCCAGCCCTGGTCGTCGGTGAGGTGCAGGTGCAGCACGTTGAGCTTGTAGTGCGCCATGAGCCCGATGACGACCTTGAGCGAGTCGACGGGCAGGAAGTGCCGGGCGACGTCGACGGACAGGCCGCGCCAGCCGAACCGCGGCGCGTCGTCGATGCGGACGCAGGGCGCGCGCCACGAGCCGTCGCCGTTGTGCTCGAGGACCTGCCGCAGCGTGACCACGGCGTGCGTGAGCCCCTCGGACGTGCGCGCGACGGCCTCGACGCGCTGGGGCGTCACGACGAGCCGGTACGCCTCGTCGCCCTCGAGGAGCCCCGGGTCGTCGGCGACGATCCGCAACCGGATCACGTCGCGCGCGCCGCGCGCCTCGTCGCTGTAGCGGACCTCGATCGCCTGTCCGGTCACGCGGCCCAGGAGGTCCGCAGCGAGCACGCCGTGGGCGATCAGGTCCGGACGCGGGTCGACGACGACGGTCGTGGACTCACCGACGACGAAGGCCGCCCCGTCCTGGGTCTCACAACGTGCGGGACGGGGGACGATCCCGAGCTGGGTCACGGTGCTCCCTGAGTGCGATCGCGTGGCGCAGCCGCGCGGACGGTGGTGCGCCGACCCGCACGGGCAGCGGCTGACCGAGCCGGGCGAGTCGTCAGGCGGCACGCTACCCGACCGCGCCGAGCCGCCGGGCGACCACGGCGCACGTCGCGAGCTGGATCTGGTGGAACACGATCACCGGCAGCGCGACGCTGGCCGCCACGACGGGCGAGAACAGCACCGCGGCCATGGGCAGGCCGGTCGCGAGGCTCTTCTTCGACCCGCACATGAGCAGCGCGATGCGGTCCCCGCGGTCCAGGCCGATCCGCGCGCCGCTCCACCACGTGAGCGCCAGCATCGCCGCGAGCAGCACGGAGCACACGACGACGAGCGCGGCGAGCGCCGCGAGGGTCACGTGGTCCCACGCGCCGGTGGCCTGCGCCTCGCTCACCGACGTGTACGCGACGAGCAGGATGACGAGCCGGTCGCACACGCGCGTGAGCAGCGGTCGCGCGCGCAGCCACGGCCCGAGCCACCGCTCGACGAGCTGGCCCGCGACGAACGGCAGCAGGATCTGCAGCACGACCCCGCGCACCGAGCCGGCGTCGAGACCGCCCGTCGTCGCGCCCAGGAGCAGCGTGACGAGCAGCGGCGTGAGCAGGACGCCGACGACGTTGGAGATCGTGGCGCCCGTGATGGCGCCCGCGACGTTGCCGCGCGCGAGCGACGTGAACACGATCGACGCCTGCACGGTCGACGGCAGCAGCGACAGGTACAGCAGCCCGGTCTGCAGCTCGGGCGCGAGGAACGCGTCGGGCACGAGCTGCGCCGCGAGGCCGAGCACGGGGAACACGACGTACGTCGCGGCGAGCATCGAGCCCTGCAGGCGCCAGTTGCGCAGGCCGCGCAGCACCTCGTGCGTGGGCATGCGCGCGCCGTACAGGAAGAACAGCACGACGATCGCGCCGGTCCGCACGACCTCGAGCACCTCGGCGAACCCGCCGCGCGCGGGCCACAGGAGCCCGACGACGAGCACCGCGACGATCATCACGACGAGCGGGTCGACCCAGGCCCGCACGCGGCTCAGCACGGCCGACGAGCGGGGCACGGCGGGGCCGGGGTCGTCGTCGGGCACGACGTCATCCTGCCGCACGTGCCGCGGCGCCCCCTGCACGCCGCGGCACGCACTGTGCGCGCGTCCTCACGCGCCGCGCGACGGCGGCCGACCGCCCTCCCGGTCGGCCGCCGTCGCGACCCACACCCGCTGCGGCGAGCGGGGCGTCAGTAGATCCCGCAGGTCGCGTCCGCGGTCGAGCTCCCGGAGGACCGACCCTTGACCCGGCCGCACGGCGTCGCGGTCTGCACGACCCACGAGCCCACCCGGAGCTCGAACTTGTGCTTCGAGTACGAGCGGCCCTCGTTCGAGACGACTCCCTTGCCGCTCGCGATCACGCCCTCGTAGTCCCAGCCGGGCGTGGACGTCTCGCCGCCGTAGTCGGCGATGCGCGCGCTCGTCACCGAGCTCCCCGACGAGCACCACGACCCGACGTGGTAGTAGGTGTAGAGCGTGTTGCCCGCCGCGGCCTTGGGCGCCCACGTCCAACGCTGCGACCAGCAGCCCGTCGCGAGCGGCGAGACGCGCAGGCCGGTCAGGCGCGCGGTCAGGAGCGAGCTGACCGCCGCGCCGTCGGTCGGCACCTGCGCCCCGACCACGACGTCGACGGTCGCGGGGAGCAGCGTCGCGAGGAACTGCTCGCGCTCCGCCGGCGTCAGGGTCTCCAGGTACGCGACGAGCTGCGGGTCGAGGTCGTCGCCGACCGTGTCCTCGGCGCGTGCGGCAGAGCCTCCGGCGACAAGCAGCGCCGCGGTCAGCACCGCGGTCACGAGCTTCTTCACGTGGTGCACGAAACCCCCTTGTTGGGTCGACGAACGGCCCTGGCCGCCGCAGGTTCCTACCAAAGCAGAGTTCTTTGCAACAATCACTACCTTGCGCAGCAAGAGACTGCTAGGTTCCCCCACATGGCCGCAGAGTCAGACGCGCTGCTGACGCAGCTGCGCAAGGGGGTTCTGGAGTACTGCGTGCTCGCCTGCCTGCACTCCGGCCGCGCGTACGGGCTCGAGCTGGCGACACGTCTGTCCCGTCACCAGGTGCTCTTCGCGAGCGAGGGCACGCTGTACCCGCTGCTCTCCCGGCTGCGCCGGCTGGGCTGGGTCGAGACCACGTGGCAGGAGTCGACGAGCGGTCCGCCGCGCCGGTACTACGAGCTCACCCCGGACGGACGAACGGCCCTCGAGCAGTTCACCCGTGCGTGGGAACCCTTCCGGCAGGACGTCGACACCGTGCTGGCAGAGTCCCGATGACAAGGACGACACCCATGTCAGAGCACCCGCTGGTCCAGGCCTACCTGGCGGACCTCGACCGCGCCCTCGTCGGGTCCGACCCGCGCGAGCACCAGGACACGCTCGACGCGGTGCGCGAGCACCTCGAGGAGGCGCTCGGGGAGGAACCGACGTCCGACGACGTGCGTCGCGTGCTCGCCGGCCTCGGCTCGGTCGACGCGATCGCCGCGGGCACCACCCCGGTCGTCGCGCCGCCGGCGGTCACGGTCCTGCCCGCCGCGCCTGCGCCCGGCAGGGCGGACCCCGGCGCACTGGTAGCGCTCGTGGCGCTCGTCGTCGCGATCCTGCGGGTGCGGCGGCCCAGCGGCCGCTCGACGCTCGCCTGGTCCGCGCTCGTCGTCTCCGGCACGACGCTCGTGCTCAGCACCGTGCTGGGCCTCCTGCTCATCGCGGTGGGCGACAGCTCCCCCGAACCCGGCCCGGTGCACAGTGAGCCCGCGGCCGAGCGCTGACGTGGCCGCCCAGCGGTCAGCCGACGCCACGCGGGCCGTCCGCCGGGCGGCGTACCTGCAACGGCGCGCACTGCTCGCGCTGCCGCTGCACCAACGCATCGCGCTCGTCCTGCGCGGTGCGGGATCCCAGCAACCACCGGCGGCACGCACCACGCCGTGACGCCGCCCACCCGACGCTCACCCCGGCTGCGAGGCCGCGTCGGACGACCCGCTCCGCAGCCGCGACCTGAAGGAGTCCCCGTGCACCGCCCGACCGCACGGTCCACCGTGCCAGACACCGTCCCCTCCGCCTGGGCCGCACGCGAACCCGCTCGCGAGCTCCTGGTGATGTCCGCCTCCGCACCCGATCGCTGGACGCCACTGCCGGCGGCTGAGCTCGGACCGCGACTGGCCCGCCTGGAGTCGGGCGAGGCCCTGATCGTCACGCTCGAGGTCACCGACACGCGCCTGGCCCAGGTGGTCCGCGCCGTGCCCGGCGAGGGCACGTGCTTCCTGGTCGAGCTCACCGGCGAGCTCGGCACGCACCAGATCGGCACCAGCAACGACCCGGCGGCAGCCGTCACCGTCCTGCCGCGCGTGACGCGCCGCTGCGGTCACGCACCGCTGGTGCGCGTGGGCCCGGGCTGGCGGCACACCGCCCGGACGGCACCCGCGCTCGTCCTGTCGTGGCTGCTGCGCGGCAACGTCGGCGCGCAGTACACCGTCGCACCCTTCCTGTGCGGGGGCTCGTGCCCGTCGCAGAGGACCGCATGACGTCGCGCCCCCTGCGCAGTACGTGAGGCAGGGTGCGGCTGAGCAGGGGGCAGCCGCACCCGACGCACGACGAGGCCCCGGATCGGGGGAACCGGGGCCTCGTCGTGCTGGTCGTCGACGCGAGCGTCAACGCACTCGCGTCACTTCGTGATCGTCACTTCGCGATCGTCACTTCGTGATCGTCACAGCGTCCGTCCCGGTGCTGGCGGACAGCGTTCCGCTGCCGCCGTAGACGGCCTTGATCTGCAGCGTGCCGACGGCCGTGCCGGACACGGAGACCGTGGCCTTGCCGTTGGCGCCGAGCGTGGCCGTGGTGACGAGCTTCCACGAACCGCCCTGCTGCTTCGTGTAGACCTTCACCGAGGCGCCGGCCGTGGACGCTGCCGGGGTGACCGCGACCGTGGCCGAGATCTTCGCGCGCAGCTTGGCCTTCGACGCGGCCGAGACCGACGTCTTCGTGACCTTCTTGACCACGCTGACCGCCGTCGCCGACGAGGTCGACGCGGCGTAGCGGGCGTCACCGGCGTAGACCGCGCGGACCGAGAGGGTCGCGGTGCTCGTCGGTGCCGTGAAGGAGTACGACGCGGTGCCCTTGCTGGTCAGGGTCGCGGTGGTGGCCGTGGACCACGCACCGGTGCCCTTCTTGACCTGCACGGTGACCTTGCCGCTCGGCTTCGTGCCGGCGGTCCCGCCGGACAGCGTCACCGTGCCGGACACCTTGCCGCCGACCGTGACCGACGTCGGAGCCGTGGCGGCCGCCGCGGTCGCCCGCTTCGCGATCGTCACGTCGGCCGAGACGGTGCCGCTCGCCGCGACCTTCGCGGTGCCGTCGAACGTCGCCGAGACCGTGTACGACCCGGGCGTGAGCCCGGCCGGCAGCGCGACCTTCGCCGACCCGCCGACGAGCGTGAGCCGCTGCGACGTCGAGCCGTAGGTGAGGGTCACCGTGCCGGTGGTCGAACCGCCGACCGCGACGACCCCGGTGACCGGCGTGCCGTACACCGAGTCGGACGTGCCGAGCGCCAGCGCGATCGTCGACAGGCCCTTGGCGAGCAGGAACGAGACGACCTGCGACGACGAGGACGCGGCCGTGGCCGTCTCGCCGAACGTCGCGGTGATCGCGTGCTCACCGGCGGCGAACCCGTCGGCGACCTCGAGCGTCGCGACGCCCTCGACCACGTCGGCCGTGCCGAGCACGGTCTCGCCGTCGAGGAAGGTGACCTCACCGGCGACCTCGACACCCTCGACGGCCGCCGTCAGCGTGACCGGCTCGAGGATGCCCGGGAGCTCCGGGGCGAGCGAGAGCGTCGTCGACGTGGGCGCCAGCACCGAGACCGTGCCGGTGGCCGTCCGGCCCGAGCCCGCGGCGAGCGCCGTGAGCTCGGCGGTCCCGAGCGCCGCGTCCTGCGGGACGACGAGCGCGGCCGTGACCGTGCCGTCGCCGGCGGCGACGAACGAGCCGACCGGGACGCCACCGAGCGTGAACGCGACCGACTCGGCCGCGCGGAACCCGCTGCCCGTCACCGTGACGGTCTCGCCCGGGCCGACCTTCTCGACGCCCGGGGTGAGCGTGCCGACCGTCGCGGAGAGCTCGGCGCACGGGTCACCCTGCACGCCGTACGCGGGGGCCGGGGTCCCCGCCGTCACGCCGTCGTCCTCGCGGACGACGAGCGGCGCGAACGCGTCGGTGCCCATGACGGCGTTGCTCGTGTTGGTCACCGACACCGTGTAGGTGGTCGTGGCCGCCGAGCTCGCCGCCGCGTCGCCGTAGGTGGCGACGGGGACCGTGGTGCACGTCTGGCCCGGGGCGAAGACGACCTTGGCCATCTGCATCCCGGCCTTGGCGGTCGCGGTCGTGCCGCCGATCACCGACACGTAGGCAGTGACGGGCTTCGTCGCGGGCTTCGACAGGACGACCGGGACGAGTGCCTCGTCCGGGCCGTTGCCCTCCTCGACCCGTACGGGCGCCGTGTTGACCGTGACCTCGGTCGTGGCCGTGGCCGTGCCGAGTGCGGACGACGCGAACGCGAGGTCCGTGAGGTACACGCCACCGCTGACCGAGTCGCCGAGGCCGACCGCTGCCTTGATCCGGACCTCACGCACGTCCGTCAGGTCGATGTCCACCGACTCCAGCGGGAGCCGGACCTCGTGCAGCACGATCTTGCCCAGCGTCGTGGGGTTCTGCGTGCTCTGCGGGAGCCGGACCAGGGCATTCGGGTTGAGCGCCGAGACCGCCGTGGTGGAGGTCGCACCCGTGCCGTCGACGAGAGTCACCGTCAGGTCCGTGCCGGCGCCGTACGCGACCGACTCGTCCGGCGAGGCCTTGAGCGTGAGGAACTCGTGCGCCGAGGCGTCACGCGCCGAGCGCGGGACCGAGACGCGGATCTCGCCCGTGCCGTTGGTCCACTGCATGCGGGTCATCGGGCTCGCGGGGACGTCACCGCCGAAGCGGACCGAGGTCCAGTGCGGGAGCTGCGCCGAGGCGAGCGTCGTCGAGCAGTACGGAAGGACCTGCGGGACCGCGCGTCCCGACATCGACGCGCACAGCGTGGCCGTGGCCGTGCCGTACGTGCGCACCGCACCCGCCGTGGTGAACGTCGCGATGTCGGAGCGGGCGGAGGCGGGCTGGGTCGCCGAGACGCGGATGTCGAAGTCCTTGATCGAGTCGACCTTCGCACCCGAGCCGTCGAACATCGGCAGGAACTCGTCCTCGCCACCGACCGTCAGGCGGAACCAGCCGGCCATGAGCGTCGTGCCCGTGTCGTACTGCTCGTCGTCGGTGAGGCGGATGGTCGTGTCGACCGCCGCGCCCGTCGTGCCGCAGACCGAGTCGGTCGAGCGGGCCGAGGTGGCGTTGGTGCCCGACCAGTCGTCGGACGTCGACAGGGAGTACTTCGACGGCGTCCAGACCGTGTTGAAGAAGTTGTGGTTCGCACCCATGACCCACACGTCCGTGCGGAGCACGTCGTCGTCGAACGCGTAGCGCGAGTCGTCGTTCATGTGCTGGCCCTGCTGGCTCGACACGTCGCCGTCGCAGTAGGGCAGCAGCAGCATCGTCGGGATGTTCGGCGTCGTCATGCGGCCGAAGTCGACCGGGGCGAGCGGAAGGATCGAGACGATGTCGAACGGGTCGTCGAGGCCGGCGTTGAGCGTGGCCGCCGACGTGACGCCCTCACCACCGCGCGAGTGGCCCATGAGGCCGATGCGCGAGAAGTCGAGCTTGCCGACGAGGTCGGCGGGCGTCAGCTCGACGATGTCGTCGTCGAGCGCCGCGGCGGGCAGGTCCGCCGTTCCCGCGAGCGCGTCGGCGAGCGTGACGTCGGCGTCGGTCTGCGCGTCGTGCAGCGTCGTCGACTTCCCCTCGTTCGCGTCCTCGAAGATCGAGAGCGTGTCGAGGATCAGCTGGCCGCGCGCCTGCGCGCCGTAGTCGAGCGCGAGCTGGTTGTCGTTCGAGTTGATCGCGTTCGCGCCGATCGAGATCACCGCGTAGCCGTGGCTGGCCAGCGCCTCGGCGGCGCCGTCGTAGCCGGCGTAGCTCGGGATGTTGGTCTGCGTGGGCAGGCAGGGCCAGCGCGCGGGGTTGCTGCCCGCGCCGTTGCACGACGTGTGCCGGCCGTGCAGGAACAGCACGACGGGCGCGGCCTCGTCCATGTCGGGCAGGTAGACCTTGCCCTCGACCTCGCCACGGATGCCGCTGATGCCGGCGAGCTCGATGGCCTGGTTGCCGAAGGAGTACAGCGCCTTGGTGTAGGAGTACTCGCCCGGGACCGACGGGTCGGGCGTGCCCTGCGGCGCGTCGTCGATGTCCTCGGGCTCCGGCGCGGGGTCGACGTCGGCGGGCTTGACCGACGTCGTCCCGGCGTCGCTGAACCAGCCGGCCGTCACGCGCTTCGCCGTGAGGACGGAGGCGTCGTCCGTGAGGGCCGTCAGGGTGCGGCCCGAGGGGGACTCCGTGGCGAGGCCCACGGCCTTGCCGTCGACCAGCAGCGTGGGGGCGTCGCTGCGGATCTCCAAGGGACGGTCGAGGTCGAGCGTGACCTCGTACATGCCGCCGAGGTCGGTGACGGTCCAGTTGTCGCCGGAGGCGACCTCACCGTTCGTGGTCGGGGTGGCGGCAGCGTTCGCTGCTGTGGCCACCGTGGTGAGTGTTCCTGTGGTGAGCGCTACGGCGAGGGCAACCGCCGTGAGTCGGCTCGAGCGCGTCGAGGTTCGCACGTCGTTCCTTTGCTTCCGGGAGGTCCCGACGGGGGCGAACGGGACCGACGCCGACGCTACGAAGCGGCGCGCACGCTAGATGAGGTGCACATTTCCAGCGCGTAAATCATGTGCGGAGCATGTTTTCTGCGCGTTACGCGCCCGGAGCAACTACTACCGAATCACCCAGGAGGCGGCGCTGGTGCGCCGAGCGGCATGACCGGCGACCGAGCTCGCCGTGACCGTGGCAGGGCACGCGTCGGGCCACACGCGGGAGGATCGGGAACGACGAAGGGCCCGGCCGTCTGGCCGGACCCTTCGACATGGGTGGAGCTGAGGGGATTCGAACCCCTGACCTTCTCATTGCGAACGAGACGCGCTACCAACTGCGCCACAGCCCCTTGAAGCGGGCTACAGACTAGCCCACGCAGGCGCCCCAAGAAAAATCGAGTCGGTCGGGTCGGTCGACACGCCGCTCAGGCTCACTGCCCCGACGCACGACGACGCGCGAGCACGGCGTCGAGGTCGATCGAGCCGGTGGTCGCCGGCGCGCTGACCTCGGCGGGCACGGTGGCGGCCGGGGTCGACTCGGCCACCGGCGACGCGACGGCCGCCGCCGTCGAACCCTCGAGGTTCTGCAGCGCGACGGGCTCGCGGCGCGGCGCTTCGGGCTTGAGCGAGTACGTGGGCTTGGGCACCGGGACCGGGGACCACGAGTCGTCGACGACCACGCGCGCGATCATCTGGGTCGGCGAGTCCGACGGGCGCACGGCGTGGCCCGTCACGGTGGGCTGCGGGACGACGCGCGTCGCACCGGTCAGGGCGCGCGTGGCACGGGCCCGCGCCTCCTGCGCGGCGCGCGCGGCCTCGGCCATGCGCTCGGCGAACGCGGCGTCGGCCGCGCGCCCGGCGACCACGGCGCGGCGGCCGAGCACCAGGACGGTCGTCAGGAGCGCGCCGGGGACGGCCCCCGCGACCCAGGTCACGGCGGGGACGGCCGCGGCGACCACGACACCGACGACCGTGAGGATCACGAGCGAGGTCGCGAGCACGCCGCGGCGCCGGGCCGCGGCACCTCGACGCGCGGTGGCGGCCGCGTGCTGCGCACGAGCCTGCGCGGTGCGGCGCGCGAACTCGGCGGTGAGCCTGTCGTGCTGCGCTGTGGGTCGGTCCACGGTCCTGCCTCCTGTCGCGGTGCTCGTCGCTGCCACGAGCACCCCTCTGCCGGGGGTCAGCAACCCCGGCGTGCCGGCAGGTCGGCAGTCGGGTCCGGTCACCGGCGCCTGCGCCCGGGCGCGACCCGGGCGGTCGCTGACCGCGACCACACGCAGTGCGTCGGAGAACCGGTCGTCGACCCGGGACTCCACCAGCTGTTGCCGGTACCGCAGCTTGTGCGGCACCAGGTACGCCACCCACAGGCCGACGAGCGCAAGCGCAATCGGTCCGGTGAGATCCTTCACGCCCCGACGTTAGGGCGGTGCACCCCCCTGGTCGCGCACGCGTCCGGCGTGTCGCACGGCGCATCCCGACGAGTTCGGCACACCCCCGCCAGATCGCGCCTCCGGACTGCCGATCCCGCACGAGAGTGCCGAACTCGTCGGAGCCCTGCCGAAGCCGCCGGCCGGGCGGCAGCGGAAGGGGCCGGCCGACGCGACGAGCGCGGGTCAGGGGGCGGGGCGGGTGGCGCGGTAGCGGGCCAGGAGGCCGTCGGGGACCTCCTCGGCGGTGAGGGCGAACGAACGGTGGTCGCACCAGCGGTCGCCGATGTGCAGGAACCGCTCGCGCACGCCCTCGTCGCGCAGGCCCAGCTTCTCGACGACGCGCAGCGACGGCCGGTTCTCGGGCCGGATGTTCACCTCGATGCGGTGCAGCCCTACGGTCGTGAAGCAGTGGTCCACCGCGAGGGCCACCGCCACAGGCATCACGCCGCGCCCGGCGACGTGCTCCGAGAGCCAGTACCCGATCGCGCCGGACCGCAGCGAGCCGTAGGTGATCGAGGAGACCGTCACCTGCCCGACGAGCTCGCCCGCGTAGTCCACCGCGAACGGCAGGCTCGTGCCCGAGCGCGCCTGCGCGGACAGGGTGCGCACGAACTGCGCGAACGTGGGCCGCGGGCCGTCGACCGGCACGGGGCTGGTGGCGTCCCACGGCTCGAGCCAGGACTGGTTCTGCGCGCGCAGCTCGAGCCACGCCGGCCCGTCCCGGCGGCGCAGCGGCCGCAGGCGGACGAGGTCGTCGACGAGGACCGCCGGCCAGCCGTGCGCCATCAGCCCTCCAGCACCAGGCAGTGCACGACCTGCCCCGGCGCGACGGTGGTGTCCTGCTCGCCGACGACCGCGAGCGCGTTCGCGTGCGCGAGCGCGCTGACCGTCGGCGCGAGCGGGTCGCCCAGAGCGGTGACCCGGTAGCCCTCCTCGGGCGAGCCCAGCACGGTCGCGGGGACGAACTGCCGCAGGCCCGTCGGCGCGGTCCAGCCGTGCGTGGCGCGCGCGGCGACGCTCGGCCGGTACAGCTCGGAGTGACCCGCCATGGCCCGCAGCGCGGGACGCACGAACACCTCGAACGACACCTGCGCCGCGACGGGGTCGCCCTGCAGCGCGAAGATCGGCACGGTGCGGTCGGCGCCCAGCTCGGTGCCGACCGTGCCGAATCCGTGCCGGAACCCGGGCGTCATCGCCACGTGGTCGAGCCGGACGGTGCCGAGCGTCGCGAGCACGTCCTTCACGGTGTCGCCGACGAGCTCGGACAGCCCGCCGGTGATCACGACGAGGTCCGCGCGCACGAGCTGGTCGTCGAGCGCCTCGCGCAGCGTGCCGCGGTCGTCGGGCAGGATCCCGACGCGCACGGGCGTGGCCCCGGCGTCCCGGACCGCGGCCTCCAGCGCGTGGCCGTCGGTCTCGAACACCGCGCCCTCCGGGGGCCGCGCGCTGCCGGGCTCGACGAGCTCGTCGCCCACCGACAGCAGCACGACTCGCGGCGTGGGGTGCACGTGCAGGCGACCGTGCCCGAGCGTCGCCGCGAGCGCGAGCTGGCGCGCCCCCAGACGCGTGCCGGCGGTGAGCACGACCTCGCCGGTGCGGACGTCGGCACCGACGGCCCGCACGTGCTGGCCCGCGACGGCCGGGCGCTGCATCGCGAATCGCGCCGCGCCGCGGTCCGTCTCCTCGACGGGCACGACCGAGTCGGCACCGAGCGGTAGCGGGGCGCCCGACGACACGCGCACGGCCTGGCCGGGCGCGAGCCGCAGCCCCGACGGACCGCCGGCGCGCACGTCGTGCGCCACGGGCAGCGTCAGCTGGCTGTCGTAGCCCGCGCCCGCGGTCTCGTGCGCCGCGACCGCGTACCCGTCGCGCGCGGCGACGGCCACGGCCGGCACGTCCCTCGTCGCGACGAGGTCACGCGCGAGGATGCAGCCGGTCGCGTCGTGCAGCGCGACGTCGAGGGGCGCGACCGGCCCCACGGCGGCGAGCACGGCCGCCAGGTGGTCCTGGACCGATCTCATGCGGGCATTGTGCCCCGGCCCAGGGGTCAGGCCTTGCCGCCCGCGACGTACTGGACGAGCCAGTCCTTGAAGTCGGGGCCGAGGTCCGGACGATCCACCGCGATCCGGACGACGGCCTTGAGGTAGTCGAGGCGGTCGCCCGTGTCGTACCGGCGGCCGCGGAACACGACACCCGTGACGCCGCCACCCTGCTCGGCAGGCATGTCCATGAGCGTCGCGAGGGCGTCGGTGAGCTGGATCTCCCCGCCGCGCCCCGGAGCGGTCTGCTCGAGGACGTCGAAGACCGCGGGGTGCAGCACGTAGCGGCCGATGATCGCGAGGTTCGACGGCGCCTCGTCGACCGGGGGCTTCTCGACGAGACCCGTGATCCGCACGGTGTCCGCGTCCTCGTCGCCGTCGAGCGGCTCGACCGCCGCGCAGCCGTAGGAGGAGATCTGCTCGGCCGGGACCTCGAGCAGTGCGATGACCGATCCGCCGAGGCGCTCCTGGATCTCGAGCATCGGGGTCAGCAGGGCGTCGCGCTCGTCGATCAGGTCGTCGCCCAGGAGCACGGCGAACGGCTCGTCGCCCACGTGGTGCTTGGCCTGCAGCACGGCGTGGCCCAGACCGCGAGGCTGGCCCTGCCGCACGAAGTGCACGTGCGCGAGGTCGGTGGACTCGCGCACCTTGGCGAGGCGTTCGGTGTCGCCCTTCGCCTCCAGCGCTGCCTCGAGCTCGGGGACCGCGTCGAAGTGGTCGGCGAGCGTGCGCTTCGAGCGGCCGGTGATGAGCAGGACGTCGTCCAGACCGGCCGCGACGGCCTCCTCGACGACGTACTGGATCGCGGGCTTGTCGACGACCGGGAGCATCTCCTTGGGCGTCGACTTCGTGGCCGGCAGGAAGCGGGTGCCCAGACCGGCGGCGGGAATGACTGCCTTGTGGATCGTCATGTCGGAACGCTAGCCGCGCACCGCGCGCCCCGCCCAGGGCAAGCGAGTGTGGCGTGGGTTACGTCGACGGATCGCCGTGCGCGGTTCCGGACGCGTTCACGACGACGTCACGCCCGGCCGTCGGACCGGCCCCGACGAAGCCGGCCTGGGCACCCCGGAGGACGGTGCCGGCCCGATCCTTTGCGACACTGGTGCCATGAGCAGCGCTGCCGACTCGTCGAACCGCGCAGGAGCACCGGAACCCGAGGAGGAGAAGGAGCAGCTCCGCGCGTCGATCCGCAAGGCCCGCGCCCACCGCTCGCAGCGCCGCCGCGACGAGGCCGCCGCGGCCCTCGCCGACGTCGTCGAGTCGATCCCCGCGGTCGCCGCCGCGCGCTGCGTCTCGGTCTACGCCGCGCGCGCGACCGAGCCCGCGACGTCCGTCCTGCTCGAGCGCCTCGCGGCGCGCGGCGTGCGGATCCTGCTGCCCGTGCTCGGCGCCGGGTTGCAGCGCGGCTGGGCGGAGTACGCCGGCGCCGACGACCTGCGCGAACGCGCTCCTGGACGTCCTCCCGAGCCCGGCGGTCCGACGCTCTCGGCGCAGGCCCTCGCCGACGCCGACGTGATCATCGCCCCGGCCCTGGCGGTCGACACCGCGGGCGGCCGCCTCGGTCAGGGCGGCGGCTGGTACGACCGTGCCCTTGAGCACGCCCGCGCCGACGCGCTCGTCGTCGCCGTGGTGTTCCCCGAGGAGGTGCACGACGCGACGCTCGACCCGCTGCCGCGCGAGCCGCACGACCGTCGCGTCGACGCCTACGCCACGCCCGAGCGCTGGGTGCCCCTGACCTCCTGAGCCCCCGCGCCCGCGGCCGGCGCCGACGGGCGCCCGGTCACGGGTGCAGCGTGAGCCTGTCGACCGCGTCGGCCGTCGTCGCCGCCGACGTGAACGGCCACGGGAACGTCTCCCCCGCCGCCCACGGGCCGAACTGGTCGCTGTAGTGCGGGCTCGCGGGGTGACCCGACGAGCCGGTGAAGTTCACCCACGTCGAGGAGTCCAGGTCACCGAGGTCGACGACCATGCGCATCGACGGCCCGGCCGTCACCGCGTAGCCCTCGGACGCGTCCCACGCGGTCGCGTCGACGATCGACGGCCCGCCCCCGACCCCGATCGGGTCGGGGTTGACGAAGTTTCGCACCAGGCCCGGGATCGACGCGCCACCGAGCACCGGGTGCTCGGGCGCGGCCGAGTGCAGGCGCCCCCAGCGCCACGAGCCGGCGTCGCGGCCGAGCTGCTGCGTCAGGGACAGTCGGGCCGTGATCATCGCCTGGTAGAGGATCTCGTCGCGGCCCTCGAGCAGGCCGGGGGTCGTGCGGTCGTCCCACCACGGCGACGCCGGGTCGTCGAGCAGGCCACGGACCACCTCGAGCCAGCGGGAGCTGCCGTCGGGCAGGTCGCCGTCGGGCAGGTCGTCGGCGAACGTGAGCTCGAGCAGGGTCTTCCACACCGCCGCGAAGTACGCGGCCGCGGCCGAGTCGGCGCTCGAGACGCGGTCCCACGACCGCAGGAGCTGCTGGCCGTCGTCCTCGAACGTGTCGACGATCCCGATCCGCAGGAGCCACGGCACCAGGACGTCGGCGTACGGGTTGTGCTGGTCGTTCTGGAGCGCACCGACGTCCTGCACGCTGATCTTCTCCCCCGCCGCGATCGCGGACGCGAGCTGCGAGCCGATCCGCTGCGAGCGGTAGCCGTAGTCCCAGTCGTCGGTCAGGAACGGGCCCACCCCCGCGGGTGTGACCGCCTGGTTCGCCGCGACCACGTAGCCCTCGACCGGGTCGAGCGCGCGGGGCATGACCTCCGGGTCCACGTAGCCCTGCCAGTCGTACGCGGGGTCCCACCCGGGCCGCGGCCACGTGCCGTCCGAGGGCACGGCGCCGACGATCGTGTTGCGCACCGGGATGCGCCCGGGCGCCTGGTAGCCGATGTGGCCGTCCGTCGTCGCGAAGACGATGTTCTGCGACGGCACGTCGAGGAGGCGACCCACGCGCGCGATGTCCTCGGCGTCACGGGCCGTGTCCATCGCGAGGACCGCGTCCGCGGTCCGTCCCGGCGCGAGCGCGGTCCACGCGAGCGCGACCTCGTACTGGCGACCGGTGATGCCGTCCGCGAGCGGCGCACGCGCGACCGCGTCGACGTCGATCACGTCCGAGATGATCGGCCCGTGCGCCGACTGGCGCACCTGGATCGAGACGTCGTCGCCGCCGTTGACCTTGATGACCTCGTTCCGGACCGTCAGCGGCACGGTCTGGTCGCCGCGCAGCGCGCGTCCGTCCTCGACGCGCTCGAGGAAGAAGTCCGTGACGTCCGCGCCGAGGTTCGTCAGCCCCCACGCGAGGTCGGCGTTGTGGCCGATCACCACGCCCGGGAAGCCGGCGAACGAGAAGCCCGAGACGTCGTACGGACATGCGTCGTCGACCGTTGCGCAGCGCAGGCCCACCTGCGTCCAGATGCCCGGGGCGGAGATGCCCAGGTGCGGGTCGTTGGCCAGCAGCGGCGCACCGCTCGCGGTGTGCTCACCCGCGACGACCCACGAGTTGGACCCCACGCCCTCGCCCTCGCCGACGAGGTGCGGCACGGCGTCGAGCGCCCGCTGCGCGCTGTCGAGAGCGCCCTGCAGGCCCGAGTCGTCGAGGTCCAGAGAGGTCGCCGTCGCTGCGGCCTGCTCCGGCGTCGCCAGGTCCTGCGCGCTCAGGATCGGGGCGTTGAGGTCGTACGGGTAGGCGGGGAACAGCTCGTCGACGCGCGTCACGTCGCGGACCGAGGCGTACGCCCGGGCCCGCGCGAGCTCGTCGTCGTAGTTGCCGCGCAGGTCCCACGCCATCGCCTTGAGCCACGCGAGCGAGTCGACCGCGTCCCACGGCTCGGGCGCGTCGACGTCGACCTGCAGCCCCAGCACCGTGTACTCGACCGCGATCTGCGACGGCGCCTTGCCGTCCAGGTAGGCGTTGACGCCCTGCGCGTACGCCTCGAGCGCGGCCCGCGTCGTGTCCTCGACCAGCCCCAGCTCACGCTCGGCGACCCGGCGCCAGCCGAACGTGCGGATGACCTTGTCCGCCTCGAGCGCGTCGTCGTTCTCGCCCACGAGCTCGCTCAGCCGCCCCGCGACGACGTGCCGGCGGTAGTCCATCTCGAAGAACCGGTCCTGCGCGGCCACGTAGCCCTGCGCGAGGAACAGGTCGTGCGGGTTGTCGGCCGAGATCGTCGGGACCCCGCGCGCGTCACGCGTCACGGTGACCTCGTCCCGCAGGCCGGTCACCTCGAGGGACCCGCTCACCTGCGGCAACGGGCGACGCACGACGACGAACGCCGCGACCGCGGACGCGACGAGCGCCACCACCAGGACGATGGCGACGGACAGGAGAGTCAGACGAAAGGCACGGCTACGCACGTCTGCGAGGGTAGTGCCGCCTCGGGACCCTCGCCGTCAGGAGGCAGCCGGAGCCGCGGCCGTGGCGCTCGTCGTCGAGGACGAGGACGAGCTGCTCGACGTCGTCCCGGAGGTCGATGCGGACGACGCGGACGCCGTGCTCGCCGCCGGCTTGGCGCTCTCCGACGGGACCGCCGGGACCGACGACGACTTCGCACCCGAGCGCGCGTCGTTGCGGTAGAAGCCGGAGCCCTTGAAGACCACGCCCACCGAGGAGAAGACCTTGCGGAGCTTGCCCTCGCACTCGGGGCAGACCGTCAGGGACGAGTCCGAGAACGACTGGTGGATGTCGAAGGCGTGGCCGCACGCCGTGCACGCGTACGAGTAGGTGGGCACCGGGTCTCCTGAGGGTTCGTTCGGTGTGTCTCGTGCGGTGGCCACCGGGGACCGACGCGGGTCGCGCCGCCTGGCACTCGCACGTTCCGAGTGCCAATGGTAACGGCGTCCGCAACCCACCCATTCCCTCGGCGATCCCGGTGTGCGCCCGCGGCGCGGGTCGCCGGGTCCGGGCCAGGCGCACCGAGGACCGCCGGCGCTGGGTCGGCGGTCCTCGGTCGGGCGGGCGTCAGACGGTCGGGGCGGGCGGCGCAGGCGGTGCGCTGGGGCCGTCCGCCGGCTTGATCGTGGGCGGGTTCGAGACGTCGGCCGACAGCGCCGGCGTGGGGCGAGCGGCCAGCAGGTCGCGGATCTCCTGCAGCAGCAGGATGTCCTCGGCGGGCGCCGCGGGCTCGGGCTCCTCGCCGCGCTTGCGTCGGGCAGCCATCTTGTTGAGCGGCAGCACGACGACGAAGTACACCGCCGCGGCGGTGATGAGGAACGTGATCGCGGCGCTGATGATGTGCCCGAAGCTGATCGGGTCCTTGCCGTCCGGCCCGAACGCCAGGACGGAGTCGAGGTTCGGCTTGCCGAAGATCCAGCCGATCAACGGGTTGATCAGGCCGTCCACGATCGACTGGACGAACGCACCGAACGCGGCGCCGATGACGACGCCGACAGCCAGGTCGACCGCATTGCCACGCGAGATGAAGTCCTTGAAGCCCTCGAAGACCTTGCCGAGGCCCTTCGCCCCGGAACCGAGGGTGGTAGTGGCCGAGCCGAGCGGGGACTGAGTCACGTGAACCTCCGTTGAGCTGAGCGGCCGTGGCCACTGCGACGTTCGATCATGGCACGACGACCGCGGACAGCAAGGCGGAAACGGCCGCACCTGACAACGCGGCCGCCTCGTCGGGCGAGACCGCGACCAGCACGGGCGCCGAGTCGCCGCCAGCGAGCCCTGCTGACCACCCCTGGTCCTGCGCGCCGGGCGGGACCGGCAGCACGAGCGCATGCCGCGCGACGACCACGCCCTGCGTCCCGGTCTCGGCGGCGGCGGCGAGCACGTCGATGCGCGTGCCGGGCCGCAGGAGCGCGGCCATCGCCGGGTCGGCGAGCCGCACCGCGGCGACGACCGTCCCGGGCGGTCCCACGAGCCCGCCCGACGCGAGCAGCCCGGGCACCACCGGCAGCCCGGCCGGCACGGGCACCGCGACGTCCTCGCCGACGACCTCGTGCGTGCTCGTCGTCGTCCGCGTGAGCGCGAGGCCCGCCGGGACGCGGGCGACGCGCACGTCCGTCGCGGCGATGGTCGTCCCCGCCGGCAGGTCGCGCGCCGCGACGACCACGGCCTGCGTCTGCGGCTCGGGCGGTCGCAGGACCTGGAGCGCCGACGACACCGCGATCCCCACGCCGAGCGCGGCCACGACGAAGCGCCACCGCCACAGCACCCCGCGCCACGCGACCTTGACCGGCCGCCTGCGCCGCTCCAGCGGCGGTACCCCGCCGTCCACCCATCCCCGCACGGGGGCGACGCTAGGCGCGCGTCCCGAGGTCGCGGGACCCACGCGGCCGGCGCTGTGGACGACCGCACCCCGCTCGGGGCTGGGGTCGGGTCGCGCCTACCAGTGCGGGGGCTTGTCCTGGCGCAGCCGGTCGTCGTTGTCGTCGCGGCCGCCGCCCCAGCCGAGGTCGGAGTCGTCGGCGCTGCGGGCCGCGAGCAGCGCATCCGACGAGCGGTCCGGCACCGGGGCAGCCGTCGTCCCGGCGAGGGGCGTCGCGGTGGCCGACGTGGAGGCGGCAGATGCCGGAGCGCCCGACGTCGGGGCGCCGGCCGTGCGGGCGGGCGGCGCCGGGAACGCGCTGCGGAGCACGGTCTCGTCGGTGCCGACGGTGCCCGACGGGCGCACGGCCCGACGCGGCCGACGCGCGGTCGGCGTGGGAGCCCCCGTCGCGCCCGCTGCCCCTCGCTCGTGGTGGTCGCCGCCCATACGCCGATCATCCCACCGGGCGGGCGCGGGAGCCGTCAGCTCAGCGCGCGGGCGATGGCGGCGCGGACGGCCGTGTCGATGCGGTACGAGCGACGCGTGACGCCGAGCTCGTCGCGCAGCTCGGCGGCAAGGTCGTCGCGCGTGCGCTCCACGCCGTCCGACGTCAGCCACGCGACGAGGTCGTCGAGCTGGTCGTCGCTGTACGCGGCGATCGGCAGGCCGCGGCGCACGTCGGGACGCGGGAGCGTCCGCACGGGCAGCGCGGGCTGCTCGGAGCGGACGACCGCGAGCGGCCGCGACACGGGCGGGGCCTCGACCGTGGGGTCGGGAGCCGTCGCCGCACCACCGGGCGTCGTCATGGCGGCGGACGTCGTGCTGCGCGTGACCTCGGGCATCGGCGCGCGGGACTTGCGACCGCGCCCCTGGCGTCGGCGCGCACGGCCCCGGGCCTCGTCAGCCGCGGGCTCGGCCTCGGCCGTGTGCTCGGCCTCGGCCGTGTGCTCGACCGGCTCGTTCTCCGGTCGACCGTCGGCGGCGGGAACGTGGCCGACGGCCGCGGCCTCGGCTGCGGTCGCAGCGGTCGGCGAGCTCTCCACCTGCTCGGGCCGGACGACCTCCGAGGCGGCGACGGCATCCAGGTCCGGAACACCCCCGACCCAGGGAACGCCATCCGCGGCCGGGATACCCCCGGTGGACGGGACGGCATCCGCGGCCGGGACGATCTCGGCGGCGGGCGCCACGGCCTGCCCGACGACGTCCGCGGGCACGTCGGTCGTCGCGGCCGCGAGAGCCCCCGCGCCCTGAGCGGCGGCGCGTGCCGGGCGTTCGGCGCCCAGCGCACGCTCGTCGTCGGTCCACGACTGCGGCAGGCCGATCACGGCGGTCCCGGTGCGAGGCTCGACCGGCGCGGGGACGGCGGCATGCACGTGCCGACGGATGCGGTCGACCTCGGCGTCGGGGTCGAGGAACGCGGCGGCGGACCACACCCGCACGACGGTCCACCCGAGCCGCTCGAGCCGGTCGGCCGTGAGCCGCTCACGGACGCGCACGCTCGGCTCGGCGACGTAGGCCTCGTCGTCCGTGAGCACCGCGACGAGCATCCGGCCCGGGAGCGACGGGTGCCCGACGACCATCGGGATGCGCTGCCCGCCGGGCACGCCGTAGTCCAGCTCGACGATCAGGCCGTGCCGCCACAGGCGCTCGGCGAGGTCCACGAGGAGACGGTCCGGGTCGACGGCGTGCGACGCGGGAGCGGTCTGGCCGGTGCCGCGCTCGGCGGCGAACGCCAGCAGGTCGTGCAGGAGGCGCGGGCCGTCGCCGCGCAGGCGCTCGGTGTCGAGGTCGTCGGCGCCGAAGCACGAGACGACGACGAGCCGGTGCCGTGTCGAGCCGAGCGTGTCGAGCAGGAGCGCGGCGCCGCCGGGGCCGGACAGGGCGCCGAACGTGTGCAGCACGCGGCGGTGCGGCGTGCGCCCCAGGCCCAGCGACAGGATCACGGCCTCCCGGTGCAGGCCCGCGACGCCCGTGAGGTCGGTGACGACGAACGGCTCGGGCCGCGCGGGGTCGAAGAACGCGGCGAGCGCGGGGTTGGTGCGGACCTCGTCGAGCACGGCCTCGCGGACGGCCTCCGCGTGCGCCGGCGTGACCGTGACGACCGCGAGCGACTCCTCGGGGCGGCTCAGCACGTGCTCGAGCACGAGGTCGACGACGTGCGCGACCTCGGCGGTCGTCGTCTCGACCACCCCGGACGTCTGCCCGGGCATGCCGGTGCCGTCGACGACCTCGAGGCGCACCAGCGGCCGGCTCGTGGGCAGCGGCGTCGCGACGAGCGCGTCGCCGTACCCGTGCTCGGCGAGGAACGTGGTGAGGTACGGGTCGCGCGCGACGGAGTCGGCGCGCAGCGTGGCGCGCGGCAGGACGGCCGCGAGCTCGCGCACCGCGCTGCCGGACGCGCACCGGGCGTCGCCGACGACGACGACCTGCCGCCCCCGGGCGAGCGCGGCGAGCGCGACCTCGGTGGACAGGTGCGCCGCGGCACCTAGCACGACGAGGTCGACGGTGCGGGACGCGGGCAGCACCTGCGGCACCAGCATGGGGCTCGCGACGAGGACGGGACGCAGCCGCCGCACCACGTCGGGGTAGCGCGCGAACGTGTCGCGCAGCGACGTGATGCGCTCCTCGACGAGCTCGGCGAACAGCTCCTCGGCCTGCTCGCGGTGCCGGCGCAGCACGGCGCTGACCTGCGCCGCGACCGCGGACCGGACGGGCAGCGCGAGGCTCGCGACGTGCGCGCGGTCGAGCTCGGCGTAGCGCGCCGTCATGGCCCCGAGCGTCTCGCCGTCGTAGCCCGCGAGCGCGGGGTCCTGCGCGAGGATCTGCTCGATCACCGTGCTCCACCACGCGAGCTCGAGCTCGGCGGGTGCGGCCTGGGGTGCGACGCGCCGCTCGGCGAGGTCGTCGACGAGGTCACCGAGGCCCGCGGCGCGCAGGCCGTGGAGCAGCCCGGTGCGGTCGGGCAGCGTCTCGAGCGCGTCCTGGGTGCCGCGCAGGCGCGCGAGCCGCTCGGTGAGCGCGGTCAGCGGCGTCGCGCACAGACCGGCGCCTGCGGGGGTCGTCGCGAGCACCTCGTCGAGCGCCTCGAGGTCCTCCCGTATCCCCCGGTACTCGCTCTCGAGCGCCTCGAGCCCCTCGGGCAGTCGCGGCCAGCCGCCGCTCGGGCAGTGGGCCTGCCAGATCTCGCGGCGCGCCTGGACCTCGACGAGCGCGGCGTGCAAGTCGGCGACGGGGCGTCCGGGACGCACCATGTCGCGTGCCTGGCGCCGCAGCCGGCGCCGCAGCCAGAAGCCCATGGTCACGCCGTGCTCGGCCCGCCACTGCTTGGTCGCGGTCGCGGCGACCAGGTCGGCGGCGGTCCGCTCGAACACGATCGGGAGGAACAGGTCGAGCGACGCGCGGACGCCGTCGAGCATGCGCAGCTGCTCGCCCCAGGCGTCGACGGTCTCGGCGGGCAGCAGGCCCGTCTCGGTGTCGACCTGCACGCTGCGCTCGGCGAGGCGCGGGAGCGTGTCGTCGAGCAGTCGCGTCAGACGACGACGCGCGACGTCGGCGTCGGCGTGCGTGCGCAGGTCCGCGCCGTACCAGGGGGTGTCCCCCGGCCGCACGGAGTACGCCCCGAGCTCCCCCGCGCGGCGCAGGTCGGCCGCGAGGCGGGAGCGCGTGGCGTCGTCGAGCGCGCTCGCCACGTCGGGGGTGAGCCGCACGCTGGTGCGGGGTGCGGGCCGGGTCGAGGTGAGCCGCGCGAGGTGCTGCAGCGCGTCGTAGGCGGAGACCCCGAACGGCTCGCGGGGCGTGTGCAGGCTCGTCACGTAGCCGCGCAGCGCCTCGCGGTGGCCGACGAGGTCCGAGCGCAGGGCCTGGACGCCGCGCACGTCGACGACGGGCGCCTCGACGGTCATCGCGCCCAGCAGGCGGCGGGTCGCCGCGGTGCGCCAGCCCGCCTCGGGCGCGATGTCGAGCAGCAGGTCGTGCAGGCCGTGCGCCGCGAGCCGCTCGGTGAGCGCGACGGCCGCCCGCCGGTGGCCGGGCACGTAGAGCACGGTGCGTCCGGCGGCTGCGGCGTCGGCGACGATCGCGGCGATGGTCCCGGACTCGTCCGCACCCGTCGGGCTGTCGACGAACAGGTGCGACCCGGTCGCGACGACGTCGAGCACGTGCTGCTGCGCGGGGTCGAGGTCGCCGACGCCGCGCTCGTGCGCGGGGTCCCGGTCGCCCTCGACCACGGCGGGCAGTGGCTGGTGCAGGCGCGCGAGGTCCGCCTCGACGCCCGCGAGCGCGGTGAGCACCTCGTGGTGCGCGGCGCCCGCGGCGAGGTTGTCGAGGTCGTCGACGAGCACCTGGCCCGGGTGGACGAACGTGCCGACGACGACGCGCTCGGTCATCGCGAAGTCCTCGAGCACGGCCTCGCCGAGGGAGGCGAGCCGCTGCAGCGCGCTGCGCGGGTCGAACCCGCCGGGCGTGAACGCGCCGCGCGCGACCGCCGCGGGGTCGAGCAGGGCCCCGCGCGAGCGCAGGGCGCGGGCCAGGACCGGGTTGACCTCGAGCGACGGCTCGAGCGCGAGCTCGTAGTCGCTCTCCCCCGTGCCGCGGGCACGCAGCGCGACGGGTCGGAGCAGCACGGGCGCGTGCAGCCGGCGGGGCTCGGCCGGGGCCTGGTCGGGCGACGCGGCGGGCGACTGCGCGCGCGTGACGCTCGCGAGGGCGACGACGTCGTCCTGCCCCACCTGACCCGCGGTGCGCTCCGTCCATGTCGCGACGCCGATCGCGAGCGACGTGGGCGCGATGCCGTACCGCTGCTCGTAGGCCGCTGCGCGCGAGCCGACCGCGCGGGCTCGTCGTCGTGCGGCCGAGAGCGCCGCACCCTCGCGCACGAGGTTCGACAGGCGCGTCTCGCGCCCCGCGAACAGCTGCGCCATGCCCGAGGGGTGCGCGGCGGACAGGTCGAGCGCGGCCTCGCCGAGCAGGTCGATGTCCGCGAGCGTCGAGCCGCCCGCAGCCTCCACGAGCGAGCCTCGCCACGTGGCGAGCGCGCTCTCGACGAGCTCCGCGTCGGACGGGGGCTCGACGAGCGCGACAGGCCCGCCGGTCTGCTCGTCGGCCGACGAGGCGTCGCCCGAGGCGGGTCCGGCGGTCGGGGTGGTCGTGGGGTCGGCCTCGTCAGGGCCGGGCCCGTGGTCCGAGCCGGCTCCCGTGGCAGAGGCACGCGCGGGGACGGTCACTCTGCGACGGTAAGCGCTGGCGTGTCAGGCTCGGCCGTGACGCGCCGAGGGCGCACGAGTTGTCCGCCTTCGGTGGTGACGATCCGCATGATCGCGCGGCTCGCATCGATACGGCCCCGCTCGGCGACCGGGCCCGGAGACGCGAGAGGCGGCCGCGGATGATCGCGGCCGCCTCTCGGACGTAAGAACGGTGCGCACCGCGCAGGGGGCAGGCGATGCGCACCGTCGGGAGTCATCATGCGTCATACCTGAGCTGCTGGTCAACCGTCCAGTCCATGATTTCGCAGAATGTCACGAAGGTGCCGTTCGCTCCCTCACCCGAGTGGCACAGCACCCCAGGTCAACGGCCGAGGGACCCAGGTGATCGACGCAACGGATGCCACGGGCCGGAGCCCGCACGGTAGGTCGCACGTCTCAGCGGCCGCCCGGGAGCCGGTGTTGGATGAACGTCATGGCCACCACGGGCACCACCGCGCCCACCCGGAGCACGCTGAGCGTCCCGACCATGGCGATGCTCGTCGTCGGGTCGATGGTCGGCGCCGGGGTGTTCTCGCTGCCCCGGCAGTTCGCGCAGTCGACGGGCGCCGCGGGCGCGCTGGTCGCGTGGGGCGTGGCGGGCGCCGGCACGCTCATGCTCGCGCTCGTCTTCCAGATGCTCGCGGTGCGCCGGCCCGACCTCGACGCGGGCGTGTACGCCTACGCCAAGGCGGGGTTCGGCGAGTACCTCGGGTTCTTCTCCGCGTTCGGGTACTGGGCGTCCGCCTGCGTCGGCAACGTGACGTACTGGGTGCTCATCACCTCGACGCTCGGCGCGGTGATCCCCGCGCTCGGCTCGGGCGACACCTTCCTCGCCGTGGCGGTCGGCAGCGCCGGTCTGTGGCTGTTCTTCGCGATCGTCCGGCGCGGCATCCAGGAGGCCACCGCGGTCAACCGCGTCGTCACCGTCGCCAAGCTCGTGCCCATCGTCGTGTTCGTCGTGCTCGCCGTCGTCGCGTTCGACCCCGTGGTCTTCGCCGACAACTGGGGCGGCTCGCCCGGCTCGGGCACGCTGCTCGACCAGGTGCGCGGCACCATGCTCGTCACCGTCTTCGTCTTCCTGGGCGTCGAGGGCGCGAGCACGTTCTCGCGCCACGCGCGCCGCCGCCAGGACGTCGGGCGCGCCACGCTCCTGGGGTTCGGCTCGGTGTTCGCGCTGTTCGCGTCCGTGACGATCGTGTCCTACGGGATCCTGCCGGCCGACGAGATCGCGCAGCTCGAGGAGCCGTCGATGGGCGGCGTGCTCGACGCCGCGTTCGGCTCGTGGGGCACCACGTTCGTCTCCGCGGGCCTCGTCGTGTCCGTGCTCGGCGCGTACCTCGCGTGGACGCTCATGGCCGCCGAGGTGCTGCTCGTCGCGGCACGCGACGGGGACATGCCCCGGTTCCTGCGCACGACGAACGAGCATGACGCGCCCGTGCCCGCACTCCTGATGTCCACCGCGCTCGCCCAGGCCGTGCTGCTGCTCACGCTCGCCTCGGAGCGCGCGTTCGACTTCGCGCTCGAGCTCACCGGCGCGCTCGTGCTCATCCCCTACCTGCTCGCCGCCGCGTACGGCGTGCGACTGCTCCGCCGCGACCGCAGCCCGCGCGGCCAGCTCGTCGTCGCGACGCTCGCGACGCTCTACACCGCGTGGCTGCTGTTTGCGGCCGGGATCGACCACCTGCTCGTCGTTTTCGTCGTCTACGCGCCCGCGTCCGTGCTGTTCGTCCTCACGCGCCGCGAGCAGGGCCGTCGCTGGTTCTCCCCCCGCGAGCGCGTCGTGCTCGCCGTCTCCCTGCTGGGCGCGGCCGCGGGCCTCGTCGCGCTGTTCACGGGACTGATCGCGCTGTAGGTGCGCCCCACCCGACGTGGGAGGTCAGGAGCGCCGCGCCCGTCGGGCGAGCCGAAGCACCCGACCGACGCGCCTGCTCAGAGCTCTTCCCAGCAAACCTGCTGGTCATAGCGCCCCCGAGCGGGGACCCTGTTCTGCTACGTTCCTCCCGGTTTCAGCGCAGCTGCGCGCGCTGGAGCCGAGCTCTACGCCTTGGGCGCAGACCTCAACCGAACACAGGGGGAAGCATGCGACGGCACATCGCCATCATTCTGACCACGGTTGCGCTGACGGGAATCGGAGCAGCCGCCGCGCAGGCAGCGAGCTCCGGGTCGTACGCCAGCATCTCAGTCACCGGTGCAACCGTGACGAACGGGAGCTACAACTTCTTCTACGGAGCCCACGACTGCGTGCAAGGGTCCTGCCTGTACTACACGCGCATCACTGGAACCCTCTCGGTGACCAAGGGAGACGCGCACCTGCAGGCCAAGTCTGACGGCTACGGCTACGTCTCGATCTGGGACAAGTCAGGCACCGAGACGGTCAACTTCGCGAAGTCCCTGAGCCCGGGCGACGTGCGCTACGCCGACCAGTTCACGCTCCAGCTCTGCCACGAGAAGGTCCTCTGGGACGAGTGCAAGTCTCGAGTGGTCAACCGCTAGTGGACGATCCCGCGACGAACGCGCTCGTCGTCGAGGGCCTGTGCGTCGACCTCGGGGGGCAGCCCGTGCTGTCGTCCGTGAACCTCACGCTGCCGGCTGCGACCACGGTCGCCGTCACCGGGCCGTCCGGTGCGGGCAAGTCGACCCTGCTCAACGCGCTCGGCGGCCTGCAGCCCGCTGCGCGCGGACGGGTCGTCGTCGCGGGTCGCGACCTGAACCGCCTGTCCGACGACGAGCGCGCGGAGCTCCGGCTGCGGGAGGTCGGGTTCGTCCTGCAGTCCTCGGGCCTCGTGCCGGAGCTCAGCCTCCAGGAGAACATCGCACTGCCGCTCGAGCTCGCCGGGATGCGCAGGCGCGGTGTGCGGGACCGGGTCGCGGAGGTCGTCGCGCAGCTCGGGCTCACGACGTGCGCCAGCCGCAGGCCCAGCGAGGTCTCCGGTGGGCAGGCGCAGCGCGCCGCCGTCGCCCGCGCCGTCGCCGCCCGACCGTCGGTCGTGCTGGCGGACGAGCCCACGGGCGCGCTCGACTCCACCAACCGCGAGATCGTGCTCGACCTTCTCCTGGAGCAGGTCGAGCGGTGCGGCTCGCTGCTCGTGCTCGTCACGCACGACCCGCAGGTCGCGGCGCGCTGCGCGCGGCAGGTGCGCATCGTCGACGGCCGGGTCGCGGCGGGTGTCGGAGCAGCAGGTGGGTGACCTGCGGCTCGCGCTTCGGCTCGTGCGCGGGGGCCGTCGCACGGAGGCCGTGCGGCTCACCGTGCTCGCCGTCGGGGTCGCGCTCGCGGTCCTCGGGGTGCTCGTCGGGACGACGGTGCCGCGCGTGAGCGCGGACGCGGCCTCGGCCGCCGCGGCGCGCACGCGCGTCGTGGCGGGGCCCGGTGCACCCACGACGTCCGAGCTGCGGGTCCTCGTCAGTGACGACCGTCTCGGGCGTCGGCCGTGGACGCACGCCGTCGTGACGGGCACCCGCGACGACGCCCCGCTGCCTCCGGGGCTCGTGCGCTGGCCGCGCCCGGGCGAGACGATCGTGTCGCCCGCCCTGAGCCGCGCCCTGCTGGAGCACCCGGACGTGAGCGTGCCGGGCGTCGTACCCGAGCACATCGGCGCGGCAGGCCTGACCGGCCCTGACGAGCTCGTGTCCTGGACGGTGCTGCCCGCGGGCTCGCCGCCGCTGCCGGCCGAGCCCGTCATCGCGTTCGGCGGGCCCGTGGTCACGTCCTCGACCCCGGCGAGGGTGCGGGCGACCGAGATCACCGTGCTCGTCGTGTGCCCCGCGGCGCTGCTCCTCGCGCTCGGGGTGCGGGCCTGCGCGGGTGCCCGGGTGGCCCGCACGCGTGCGCTCGTGCTCGCGGGGATGAGCCCGCGCCGGTGCGCGCGGGTCTTCGGGTGGGAGATGGCGGCCGTCGCCGTCGTGGGCGCGTGCGCGGGCGTCGCCGCCGCGCGCGTCGTGCACCCCTGGCTCGGGTCCTGCGGGTTGCTCGGCCGGCGCTGGTTCCCCGAGCAGGGCGCCGTGCCGGTGCTCCTCGAGGTGCTGCTGACCGTCACGGTCGCGCTCGTCGTGCTCGTCGTCGCGCGGCGCACCATGCGCTCCCAGGCCGGCGGGACCCGGCAGCACCGCCTGCCGAGCCCGCGCGTCGCGCTGCTCGGCTACGTCCTCGGCGTGCCCGCCGCGGCGTGCCTGGCGTGGCTGTGCGTCCGACTCGCGTCGCACCCGGGCGACCAGGGCGCCCCGGACTCCGCGGTCGTGGCCTCGATGGTCGCAAGCTGCACCGCGGCCCTCGCGGTCGTGGTCGCCGCACCGCACGCGGTCCACACGGTGACCACGTGGCTCGCCGACCGGCTCGCTGCGCGCGCCACCCGGCCCGACGTCCGGCTCGGGCTGCGCGGCGCGGGCTGGCACGCGCACGCGACGGGAAGGTGCGCCGCGCTCGCGGCGGTGCTCGTGATGACGAGCGCGTACGGCACGGGGCTGCTGGTCGCGCTCGACCGCGACGCGCACGGACCCTCGGCGGGTATCGAGGTCGACCTGTCCACGACAACCGCGGCCCAGCGGGACGCGCTCGCGGGCCTCGGCCTGAGCGTCGCGACGGTCGAGCGCACGGGCGCGGACGCGAGCGACGGACCGTGGACGGGCCTCGACGCCGGGTGGGTGACCTTCGCGGTGTCCGACGAGACCGCGGCTGCCGTCACGTCCCGGATCCACCGCCTGCTCCCGGAGCTGGTGCTGCGGGCGGGCGCGGACGACGCCGACCTGGTGGCCTACGCGGACGAGCAGACGGGTGTGGTCCGGGCGGGGCTGGCCGTCGGCACGGGCCTGGTGAGCGCCGCGTTGGTCGTGTGCCTGCTCGAGGTCTGGTGGTCCCGGCGGCGCACCACCGCCGCGCTGGGTGCGATCGGCACGCCGCGGCGGGCCATGCGCGTCGTCGCGGTCACGCAGATGGCCGCGCCCGTGCTGGTCACCACGGCGGTCGGCGTGGGCGTCGGGGTCCTCGGTGGCTGGACCGCCGTCGCCTACGCGGGCACGGCCGACATGCTCGACCCCGCGGTCGTCGGCGCCGCGGTGCTGCCTGCGGTCGCCGCGATCGCGCTCGTCGCAGCCGTGGCGTGGGTGGCCGGAGGTCGCCCGGCACCGCCGGGGTCCCTCGCCGACCTGTGACGCGCACGCGCCGCGAACGGCCGGTCAGGCCGCGCCACGGCGCCTCAGGCGGCGAGCGTGTGGCTGGTCGCGGGGGTGACCTGTGTCCGTGCGGGGACGACCGCCTCCGCGGGGACACGTGTGTCGTCCGCGACGTGCGCGCCGGCTCCGACCGAGACGCGCGTCGCGAGCCGCGCGTCCGACCCGATCACGGCGCCGCGCCCGACGTGCACGTGCGTGCCGAGCTGCGCGTGCGGTCCGACGACCGCACCGGGCTCGACCCAGACGTGGGCCCCGATGTGCGCTCCGCCGCCGATCGTCGCGCCCGGGTCGACCCAGGCGGTCTCGGCGACATAGGTGGTGGGATCGACGGTCGCGGCCATCGCCACGAGTCCGCCGCCGTTGTCGTGCCGGCGGTAGCGGACGGTCACGCCGTCTTCGGTCTCGAGCTCTTCGTATCGTTTCTTCATGGCGTCGACAAGAACGATTCGACCCCGCCCGATGTTCCCACCGCTCGCTCGGAGAGCCGCGGCAGGCGCTGGGCCCAGGCTGCGCTTACGCGGACAGGGTGCGGGGCGACGTGCGGGGGGCGATGAGAGCGCGGACCTCGGCGCCCACGTAGCGGCGGTGGCCGCCGAGGGTGCGGATGGCGGTGAGCCGGCCGGCGCGCGCCCAGCGCGTGACGGTCTTCGGGTCGACGCCGAACAGGCTCGCGACCTCGTGCGGGGTCAGCAGCTCGGCCTCGTCGAGGCGTGCGTCAGTCATGGTGTCTCCCCCCGGGGCGGCGTGCGGACCGCCCTCGTCGTGGCGGGACGGTGTACCGGCCGTCCCGATCTGTCAGTCACTGACAAATATGACACGAACGGGCGAAATCTGCACCCCTTTGCTCTAAAGTGAGACCTATGCCCCACCAGGAGACCTCGCTGCGAGACCGCAAGCGCCGTGCCGTCCAGGACGAGGTGACGCGCGCGGCGGTCGAGCTCTTCATCGCGAACGGCTTCGACGAGACCCCCGTGGAGAAGATCGCGGTCGCGGTCGGGATGTCCGAGCGCACGTTCTTCCGGTACTTCTCGACCAAGGACGACGTGCTCGAGCGCCTGTCGGCGCACTGGCGCACGCACACCACGCAGCTGCTCGTCGACAGGCCGGCCGACGAGCCCACCTGGATCGCGATCCGTCGTGCTCTCGACGCCTTCGTCGAGAGCACGACCACCGACGACTTCGCGCTCCCCCTGCTGCGCCTGCTGTACACGACGCCCCACCTGTACGGCCGCCACATGCTCAAGATGCGACTCTGGCGCGAGGGCTTCGTCGCCGCGATCCAGCAGCGCAGGCCGGACGAGGCCGAGCAGACCGTCAGGATCCAGGCCGCCGTCGCCGTGGCGTGCTTCGAGTCGGCGCGCGAGGCGTGGGTCGCCTGCGACGGCGAGCGCCCGTTGGCCGAGCTGCTCGACGCGGCGATGGCTGAGGTCTGGCCGATCGCCTGACCTCAGCCACCGCGCGGCGCAGCAACCGCTCGCCGGACGCCGGGTGTCACGCCGGGCGGCGGGCGCCGGCTCAGATGAGTCTCCACCACCTCACTTCGGCGCTGTGCTCGCACTGCGGGCACGGCGGGAGCGCCTCGTCGTCGTTGAGCTCGACGGTGTGACCACACGCGTCCAAGAACTTGCCCTTACCCGGCTTCGCCCCGATGGAGAACACCGGCATCACCTCCTTGTGATGCCCTAGACCTACTCCTGCGCGGCGGGGCGGCGCCTGGGACCAAAGGCCGCTCTGCGCGCGTCAGGGCGCGTCGCGACCGGCGAGTCGCCTGGTCGGGTGGTCTCGCGCGGGCGTGCGGCGGTGCGGGTCAGGCCGCGCGGTCTCGTCGGGCCGGACCGGTCCGGACGACGAGCGTCACGCCCAGCACGACGAGGACGAGGCCGACCGCCGCCCACGGCCACGGGCTGAACAGCTCGGCGCAGCTCTGGCTCGTCGCGGTCGACGTGCACGCCTCGCCCGGGCCCGCGCGGTTCTCCCACGCCACCCACAGCGGCAGCAGGCCGGCACCGACGAGCGCCGCGGGCCACCCGGACGCACGGCGACGCACGACCAGCACGACGACGAGCGCGAGCCCGACGGGCACGAGGAACACCCCGAGGACGCTGACGACGAACGACAGGCACAGCCCCGCGAGCGCCCACAGCCCGAGCACCCACCCGGGACGGGCAGCGGTCGTCTGCGGTGCCGCGGGCGCGTGGGAGACCATGCGGTCACCCTCGCACCCGCGGGCGGCCACGACAACGGGCGGCTACCCGGCGACCGCGGTTCAGCCCTGGCGGCGCTGGTCCCCGCCACGCGCGGCCGGCGCACCCGCGGCGCGACCGGCACGACGCGAACCGCCGCCGCGGCCGGCCGACGAGCCGGACGAGCTCGCCGAGCCCGACGAGCCCCACGACGACGAGCCGCCGGTGCTGGACGAGTACACGACGCCGCCCCCGGTGGAACCGGACCGGGCAGAACCGGATCGGGCAGAACCGGACCGTGCAGCCTGGCCGCTCGTGGCCGGTGCGCCGCCCTGACTCCCGCGCGGGGTCTGGGCCGCGGGAGCACCGTTGCGCGCCGCGGCGTCGCCGCGACCCTTGCCCCCGCGACGGCGCGCACGCCCGGCGGGCCGCTCGGTGCTCGCCGCGGCGGCGCCGGCGGTCTGCGGCCGGCGGCCGGTCGGCGCGGTCGTCGTCGGGCGGGCGACGGGCTTGACGGGCGCCGCGAGCGTGCCGACGAGGTCGGTGAGCACGCGGGCGCCGGGGCGCACGGCCTGCGGGGTCGCCTTGATGCCCGCCTGACGCGTCATTGTGCGGACCTCCGAGACCTGCTCGGGGAGCACGATCGTCACGACGTCACCCGCGGAGCCGGCGCGCGCGGTGCGGCCCGAGCGGTGCAGGTACGCCTTGTGCTCGGCCGGCGGGTCGACGTGCACGACGAGCTCGATGTCGTCGACGTGGATGCCGCGCGCCGCGATGTCGGTCGCGACGAGCACCTTGACCGCGCCCGTGGAGAACGCCTCGAGGTTGCGCTCGCGCGCTCCCTGGCCGAGGTTGCCGTGCAGGTCCACGGCGGGCACGCCCGCGGTGGTGAGCTGCTTGGCCAGCTTCTTGGCGCCGTGCTTGGTGCGCGTGAACAGCACGCGGCGGCCGGTGCCGGACGCGAGGTGCTGCACGATGTCGCGCTTGTCGTCGGCGTCCGCGACCGTCAGCACGTGGTGCGTCATGGCGGAGACCGGCGAGCGGTCGGTGTCCACCGAGTGGCGCAGCGGGTCGCTGAGGAACGCCGCGACCAGCTTGTCCACGCCGTTGTCGAGCGTCGCGGAGAAGAGCATGCGCTGGCCGCGCTTGTCGGTCGCCGCCATGATCCGCTTCACGCCGGGCAGGAAGCCGAGGTCGGCCATGTGGTCGGCCTCGTCGAGCACGGTGACCTGCACGCCCGCGAGCGAGATGACGCCCTGCTTCATGAGGTCCTCGAGGCGTCCGGGGCACGCGACGACGATGTCGACGCCGCCCTTGAGGGCGGACTCCTGCGGGCGCTGCGAGACGCCGCCGAAGATCGTCGTGACGCTCAGGCGCGCGGCCTTGGCGAGCGGCTCGAGCGTCGCGGCGATCTGCGTCGCGAGCTCACGCGTGGGGGCCAGGACGAGCCCCGTGGGGCGGCTCGGCACGTGCTTGACCATCGTCGTGCCGGGGACGAGGCCCGCGAGGCGGGCGACGAGCGGGAGGCTGAACGCGAGCGTCTTGCCCGAGCCGGTGCGGCCACGGCCGAGCACGTCGCGGCCGCGCAGGGTGTCCGGCAGCGTCGCGGTCTGGATGGGGAAGGCGTCCGGCATGCCGCGCTCGGTGAGCGTGCGGACGAGGACCTCGGGCACGCCGAGGGAGGAGAAACTGGTCACGAAGGGTGTCGCCTTTCGGGCGTCGAGGGGGCGCCCACCAGGCACTTTCACACCCAGGACGCGGGCCCGCGCTGGTCCATGTGCCGCGCAGAGCCACCCCTAGTCTCCCCCATGACCAGCGAAAACCCGTTGTCACGCTGCTCACACGGCCGTTTCCGACCGCGTGGCGACCTCCGATGCGACGGAACGCGGCACGGTGCGTCATCGTGGTGGGGTGCGCTCCGGAACCCTTCCTCGTCGCCTGCTGACCGCGTGCGTCGGCCTCGCGCTGGCCGCGCCGCTCGCCGCCGGAGCGGGTGCCGCACCTTCCTTCGCGGCCACCGGGGAGCCCGCTGCGGACGCCGCGGCGACGCGCACCTACCGGCCGACCCCGTCGAGGGCGACGCAGGACTACCCCCGGTACTACGACGCGCGCTCGACGCTCGCACCGTGGGCCGGCCGCCGCTGCCACGCCGACGCCGCGAGCACGCGCGCGGTCGTCTGCGAGTTCGCGACGACCACCACGCGGCACACGATCGCGCTCGTGGGCGACTCGAAGATGGGCATGTACGCGCCCGCGTTCATCCGCATCGCCCAGGCGCGCGGCTGGCGCGTGCTGATCATGACGAAGTCGGCGTGCTCGTTCTCCGACGCGTCGATCGACCGCAGCGGCGCCGCCTACCCCGCGTGCGACACGTGGAACCGCTCGGCGCTCAAGGCGCTCGAGCGGCACCAGCCCGACCTCGTCGTCACCAACCAGTACATGAGCGTGGGGCGGCTGCCCGGGCAGACGCGGGCCACCGAGACGGCGATGGAGCAGGGCCTGGCCTCGCGGTGGCGCACGGTGCAGGAGATGGGCATCCCCGTCGTCGTCGTGCTCGACAACCCGGGCCCGCCGACGGGCGACGTGTACCCCTGCGTCGCGAAGAACCCGAACCGCCCGTGGCGGTGCTCGTTCTCCGCGACGAGCGCGACCGCCGCGGTGCAGCAGCGCGCCGCGGCGCGTGCGGGCGGCGTCGGCATCATCAACCTGCGCCCGACGCTGTGCCCCGGCGGGGTGTGCCGCGCGGTGTTCGGCGACGTGCTGGCCTACCGGCAGGGCTCGCACCTGACGAACACGTACGTCAAGACGATCACGTCGACGATCTCGAGCAAGCTCGACGTCGCGCTGCGGGACGCCCGGGCGCGGTAGCCCGCGGCCGGGCGTCCCCGGGGTCAGCGCAGTCAGGAGCCGTCGCGCAGGTCCGTCAGGCGCTCCTGGACCAGCCGCGTGCGACTGAACGTCACCGCGCACCCGTCGCCCGTGGGCGACTGCGCCTCGAACCCGACGCGCAGCGCGACCCCGGGCCGCTCGAGGCTGAACACGCGCACGAGCGACCAGACCTGGCCGTCGGGCGACGCGTGGAACGCGAAGACGTTGTCGATCCGGCTGACGCGCAGCCAGAAGTCGTGGCGAGGGACGACGAACGCGTTGGCGTCGTCGGCGACGTGCCGGTTCACCACCGAGACGACCATCGCCTCCCCCGCGGGCGAGTACTCGAAGCAGAGCTTGGCCCAGTGCGTCTCGTCGAGCCACAGCAGCAGGACGCCCGCGTCGAACGTCGCCGCGAAGTCCACCTTCACGTGCGCGCTCAGCTGGAAGTCGCCCTCGGGTGCGGCGGCCAGGAGCGTCCCCGCGTTGAGCATGGACGTGGAGTTGACCTGTCCGTCGCCCGCGCCCGGGTCGACGAAGATGTCGCTCAGCGGGGCCGCGGTCACCTGCAGGCGGCCGTCGGCGTCGACCTCCCACGTGGACTCGGACGACGGGACGAGCGGCAGCGGGACACCGGGGACGACGAGGGTGCTCACGGGATGGATCCTCTCTCAGCTGACGGGTGTGCGGGGCGAGATCCGGCACCGACCAGGCCGGGTGCTCACTCGACGACGCGGACGACCGTGCGGTAGGCCCGGCTCTCACCGGGCTCCAGGACGACGACCTCGTCGTCCTGCTCCGCCTGGGCGCGACCGCCGTCACGCGACGTGGACGGCTCGACGCCGAGCACGTTCACGCCCGGGGTGGGGTCGCGCCACAGGACGAGCAGTGGCCAGCCGTCGGTGGCCTGCTCGATCTCGACAGCCCGACCGTCCGGCGCGGTGACCAGGACGCACGCGGTGGGACCGGGGAGCGGACGGCAGTACACGACCGCCTCGGGTGCGGGGCCTTCGGCGACGTCGAGCGTCCAGGGCAGCCCGCGCGGCTTGCCGGGACGGTCGCGCTCGGCGAACGGCTCGACCGTCCCCGTCACCACCGTGCCCGGTCCGACGAGCGGGTGGCCGAGGTTGAGGTGGTGGCGGTACATGTGGCCGGCAGGCAGGAACCCGTCGTTGGTCACGAGGTCCTCGACGCGCAGCTCGGGTCGCTCGACGCTCGCGACGATCCGGCGCCACAGCCGCAGCGACGGGCCGCCCAGCGAGGCCTCGACGACGTCCCCGGTGATCTCGACGGCCGGCGCGCCCTCGTCGTCGACCAGGCCCCAGCGCACGTTCTCCGCGGGGATGTGCCCGACGCGGCCGTGCAGCCCGTGGTGCGTGCCGTCGACGGTGGACGGCGCGCCCGTGGAGGCGAGCCCGCACGTGGAGAGCAGCCCGCCGCCGAACGTGCGGGTCCACCCGGCGCCGTGGGGCTCGTACCGCGACGAGGCGACGGGCCCGCGGGCCGAGCGCCACGCGAGCGGCAGGCCGGGCGCGTCGGCCCAGCCGAGGTCGAGCGCGCGGTCGAGCAGCACCTCGAACGAGATGCCGGACGGGTTGCGGACCACGAGCACGGGGGCACCGCGGCCGGGACCCTCGTCGCGGATCAGGCGGTCGACCGAGACGAGCTGGTCGGGCGCGCCGACGAGCCGGCGGACCGACTCGTCGACGAGCATCGAGTCAGCGCCGAACCCCATCAGCCGGCACCCCGCACCTCGGCCGCCGACGACCGGCGCGCACCCACCGCGATCGCGGCGACCAGCACCGCGCCGGTCAGCACGTACTGCCAGTAGGACGCGACGCCCAGCAGGTTGAGCGCGTTGTTGAGCACCGCGAACAGCAGGGCGCCGACGACCGTGCCGAACGCCGTGCCGCGTCCGCCGCGCAGCGCGGTGCCACCGACCACGACGGCCGCGATGACGTTCATCTCGAAGCCCGTGGCCATGTTGCCCTCGGCCGACGAGAGCCGCCCGGCCATGAAGATCCCGGCGAGCGCGAAGCACACCCCGGCGACGACGAACACGAGCACCTTGGCGCGGTTCACGGGCAGCCCGGCGAGGACCGCGGCGCGCTCGTTGGACCCGAACGCGCGCAGCGTCCGGCCGAAGTACGTGTGCTGCAGCAGCAGGTAGGTGGCGACGGCGAGCACGACGAAGACGACGAACGGCACGGGGACCGAGCCGACCGAGCCCGTGGTGAAGCCGCGGTAGTTGCTGGACGTGATCGGCACGACCTTGCCCGACGTCCAGATGAACGCGGCCCCGAGGAACAGGTACAGCGTGCCGAGCGTCGCGATGAACGGCGCGATCTTCACGTACGTCACGAGCAGGCCGTTGACCAGGCCCAGCACCGCGCCGATCGCGAGCGCCAGCAGCAGCGCCATCCCGATCGTCGTGTGCGGGAGCACGGTCGCCACGGCGATCGACGCGACCGCGATCACGCCGCCGACCGACAGGTCGAGCAGGCCCGCGGCGATCAGCAGCGTCATGCCGCAGGCCGCCAGGCCGACGAACGACGCCTGGAACAGCACGTTCGACACGTTGCCCGAGCCCCAGAACGACGGCCGCGCGATCCCGACCGCCACGCAGAGCACGACGAGCACACCGAGGAGGTACTGGCGCCCGGCGAACTGCCGGAGGACCTGCCCGACGCCCGGGCTCGCGTCCTGCTCGACGGACGGGACGCCCGCCGACGGGGTCGTCACGGTGGTGGTCACGAGAGCCTCCCTTCGAGCATGCGGCGGACCGCCGCTCGCTGCGCACCGTCGATGCTCAGGGCGAAGACCAGCAGGGCTCCGAGCGCGACGTACTGGTAGAACGACGGGACGTTGAGCAGGTTGAGCCCGGAGTTGATCATCGACAGCAGGAGCGCGGCGACGAACGTGCCGATGATCCGCGGGCGTCCGCCGGCCATGCTCGTGCCGCCCAGGACGACGATCGCGATGGCCTGCAGCTCGAGCCCGGTCGCGACCGACCCGTTGACGACACCGAGCTGGCTGGCCAGGAGCACGCCGCCGATGCCGGCCGCGGCACCCGCCGCGAGGTAGGACAGGAGCACGACGCGCGAGACGCTGATGCCCGTGTCGACCGCCGCCTCGGGGCTGCCCCCGACGGCGACGACGTGCTTGCCGAACCGCATGCGGTCGAGCGCGAACCACGCACCCGCGCCGATCACCACGGCGATGAGGAACGGCACCGGGATGCCGAGCACCGAGCCCGTGGCCACGGACTTGAACCCGCTCGAGGCGATCATGATCGGTGCGCCGCCGGTGAACAGCAGGACGAGCCCGCGGAACACGCTCATGGTCGACAGGGTCGCGATGAAGCCGGGGACCCGCAGGCGGGTGACGATCACGCCGTTGACGAGCCCGAGCCCCGCACCGACCGCGATGCCGACGACCGCGCCGACGAGCGGACCGGCCGAGTTCACGGCGGACGCCGCGATGCACGCCGCGAGGGCCTGCGCCGAGCCGACCGACAGGTCGATCCCGCGCACCGCGATGACGAGCGTCATGCCGTACCCGACGATCGCGAGGATCGCCGCGTTGACGAGCATGTTGGTGACGTTGGAGCCCGACGCGAAGTTCGGGACGGCCGCGACCCCGGCGACGAGCACCAGGACGAACGGGATCATCACGCCCGCGTTCTGCAGCAGGTTGCGCCGGGCGTCGGCCCGGCGGGCCAGCTCGGCGGAGCGCGCGCGCTCGTCGGCGACGAGGGCCGCCGTCGACGTCGCGGCGAGGGTCGTGTCAGGCATGGGTCGCCTCCTGCGCGGTCTGTCCGACGGACGCGCCGACGATGTTGTCCTCGGTCACGTCGCGGCCTCGCAGCTCGGCGACGCGGCGGCCCGCGAAGTACACGGCGCACCTGTCGGCGATCGCGGCGAGCTCGGGCGCGTCCGAGCTGGACACGACCACGGCGACGCCCGCGTCCGCGAGCTGCTTGATGAGCTGGTAGATGTCCACCTTGGCGCCGACGTCGACTCCTCGGGTCGGTTCGTTGAGCAGCAGCACCGAGCAGCCGGACAGCAGGGCCCGGCCGAGCAGCACCTTCTGCTGGTTGCCGCCCGAGAGGTTGCCGATGAGCTGGCGGCCGTGCGGGACGCGGATGCGCATGTCGGCGCGGAGCTTGGCGAACTGCGCACGCTCGTCGGCCGGGACGGGGAACAGGCGACGCAGCAGCGGGAGCGTCGAGCGGTCGCGCGAGACCATCGCGTTCTCGGTGACGTCGAGGTGCGGCAGGATGCCCTCGCCCTTGCGGTCCTCGCTGAGCATGAAGACGCCCGAGCGCACGGCCTCGCGCGGGTTGGTCAGGCGCACCGCCTTGCCGTCGACGCGGATCTCGCCGGCCGAGGTGAGGTCGCCGAACAGCGCGCGCGTGAGCTCGGTGCGACCCGAGCCGACGAGCCCGGCCAGGCCGACGATCTCGCCGCCGCGGACCGTGAGGTCGAACGGCTCGGCGACGCCGGGCACCCGCAGGCCGACGACCTCGAGGCGAGCGGTGCCCTCGTCGGACGTCGCGGCCGCGCGCTCGAACGTCTGCGGCTTGCGGCCGAGCATGTGCTCGACCAGGCGGGCCTCGTCGAGCTCGGCGGTGGGGGCGTGCGCGACGAGCGCGCCGTCGCGCAGCACGGCCACGTCAGCGCAGATGTCGAAGATCTCGTCGAGGTGGTGCGAGACGTACACGACGGCCTTGCCCTGCGCCGCGATGCGCCGCACGATCTCGTGCAGCCGCGTGGTCTCGGCGCCGTTCAGCGCGGCGGTCGGCTCGTCCATGATGAGGACGTCGAACTCGCGCGACAGCGCGCGGGCGATCTCGACCATCTGGCGGTCGCCCACGGTCAGCGAGGACACCGGGCGGTCGGGGTCGAGGTCCAGGCCCAGCTGGTCGAGCAGCTCGGCGGTCCGACGACGCGTGGTGCGCCGGTCCACGACGCCCACGCCGGTCAGCTCGTGCCCGAGGAACACGTTGTCGGCCACCGAGAGCTGCGGCACGAGCCGGAACTCCTGGCTCACGACGCTGATGCCCGCGGCCTGCGACTCGGCCGAGCTGCGGAACGTGCGCTCGGTGCCCTTGACGAGCACCGAGCCGCTCACGGCCTGCTCGATGCCGCCCAGCACACGGATCAGCGTGCTCTTGCCGGCGCCGTTCTCGCCGACCAGCCCGAGCACCTGCCCGGGCGCCAGCTCCAACGAGACGCCCTTGAGCGCCCGCACACCGGGGTACTCCTGGACCACGTCCACGACCTGCAGCAGTGCCGCCATCGACGTTCCTCCTGACGTGTTGACGGGTGAGGGCGGGGCCGGTGGGGCCCCGCCCTCACCGGGGGTCACTTCTGCGAGGCGCGGGAGGCCTGGAAGTCCGCCAGGTTCTCCGCGGTCACGAGCTCGACCGGGAAGAAGACGGTCTTGGCCGCGGCGTCGTCGTAGCCCGGGTCCTTGCCCTCGAGGAGCGCGAGCACGGCCTCGACGGCCTTCTTGCCCTGGCCGAACGGGTCCTGCGCGACGGTCGCGCTCATGAGGCCCTGCTTGATGAGGTCCTGCGCGCCGTCGGAGCCGTCGAAGCCGATCAGGTAGAAGCCGTCGGCCACGGACTTGCCGGCCGTCTCCATGGCGCGCTGGGCGCCGATCGCGGAGTCGTCGTTCGCGGCGTAGATGACCGCGAGGTCCGGGTTGGCCGAGAGCATGTCCTGCGCGGCGGCGAAGCCACCGTCGACCGTGTCGTTGCCGTCGAGCGACGAGACGATCTCGAACGCGTCGTTCGCCTTGATGGTGTCGACGAACCCGGCGACGCGCTCCTCACCGACGACCGAGCCCGCGTGCAGCTCGATGACGCCGACCTTGTGCGGGCCGGGCTTGTCGCCGAGCTCGGCGATCACGTGCTGGGCGGCGAGCTCACCACCGTTGTAGTTGTTCGACAGGATGTAGCCGTCGTAGTCGCCGGCCGTGCCGATGTCGGCGATGACCACCGGGATCTTGGCGGCGTGCGCCGCGTCGATCGTCGAGGGCAGGGCCGAGGGCTGCACGGGCGTGACGATGAGGCCCGAGATGCCCTGGTTGATCAGGTCGAGGGAGCCGGAGACCTGCGCGTTCTGGTCCGACTTCTGGTCGACGACGATCGCCTCGATGCCGGCCTCGTCGGCGCCGGCCTTGACGCCTGCCGAGTACGACTGCCAGTACGGGTTCTGCAGGTCGTAGACCGAGTAGCCGATCTTCAGCGGGTCCTTGGCCTCGAACTCGACCGACGCGCCGGAGTCCTTCGGGCCGGTGGTGCCGGCGTCGGAGGTGTCGTCGGCGCCGCTGGCGCAGGCCGACAGGAGCAGGGCGGCAGCGGCGCTCAGGCCGATGACCCGGGTGAGGGTACGCACGAGAGGTGTCTCCTTTGACTTGTTCGGGTGCTCTGGAACGGGTGGTGCCTGAAACGGGTGGTGCCTGACAGGTCCTGCTGGGGCGGCTCCGGGTCGCGGAGACGCCTGGTTCTCAAGGGGGTCGCGGCGTCAGACGATCGCGGTCGCGAGCCGGCCGGTGTTGGCGGCCTCGGCGACGAACGCGTTGTCGTGCAGGCCCGCCCACGAGGGCAGCGGCACGGCCTTGTCGTGCGCGTGCTCGGTGGGCTCGTGGCTGTACGTCGAGACCTCGCGCACGACGAGCGGCGTCGTCGCGTCCGCCGGGCAGCGGAAGGCGTGCAGGTGCTTGCGGTGCATGACGAACTTCGGGTCCCCCGCGCGCAGCCGCACGTAGCTCGTGAGCCGGGAGTAGGAGTCCTCGCGCCCGGCGGGCAGCGCCACGCCCTCGGGCCAGGCCTCGCCGTCCGGCATCGGGCGGAACCCGAGCACGTCCTCGTCGCCCACGCGCACCGGCTCGGGCGAGTAGAAGACCTCCATCTCGCCCAGCACGACCTCGTAGCTCTCGGTCTTGCGCTGGTGGAAGTGGGGCGGGCAGAACTTGCCCGGGTGGACGATCATCAGCTTGTCGCAGAGGCCCGAGTACTCGGCGTGCGCGGCACCGGCGGCGGGCAGGCCGTCGACGGCGGGCTCGTTGAGCGACTCGAAGATGACCATCGCCTCGTACGGCTCGCGGGACCAGAGGCCGTTCTCGAAGGCGTCATACTGGTCGTCCCCGAAGATGATGCCGGCGCTGTCGTTCACCATCTCGGGCGTGACCGGGTACCGCAGGGCGTGGGCCAGGCTGGCCGCCTCGTTGAGCCACTCGTCGTACTCGCGACGGGTCACGGACGTCCTGGTCACGGATCCTCCATTGGATCGAGCGCCGCGACGAGCGCGGCGCAAGAGGGGCTTGAACCGGTTCATTTTCTGAACCGGTTCAAGAGTGCCTCGTGCCGTCGCCGGGTGTCAAGCAGGGAAGGTCACGGTTCGGTGACAGTCACTGTCACCAAGGGATCACGACGCGTCTGCGCAGGTCAGAGGCCTGCGGGCGCCACCTGCGCGGTCGAGCTCCGCACCACGAGCTGCGGCTCGAACTCCACGTGCTCACCGGGGTCGCGGCCGTCCGCGCGCAGCAGCAGGCGCGCCGCGGCGACCCCCATCTCGAACGACGGCTGCCGCACGGTGCTCAGCGACGGGTTCAGCGCCGGGGCGAAGTCGGCGTCGTCGTACCCGATCAGCGCGACGTCCTGCGGCACCCGCAGGCCCCGCTCCTGCATCGCGAGGAGCGCGCCCAGCGCGAGCATGTCGTTGACGCACATCACCGCGGTCACCGAGCGCGAGTCGAGCAGCGGCGCGATCGCCGCCGCACCCTCGTCGACCGTGAGGTCGCAGACCTCGACGTCCACCACCACGTCGCGCGCCTCGAGCCCGTGCTCCGCGAGCGCCAGCACCACGCCGGCACGCCGCTCCGCGCACCACGAGACCGACGCCGGCCCGTTGACGAGCGCGATCCGCCGGTGCCCGTGGTCCAGCAGGTGCGACATCGCGAGCCGCGCACCCTCGACGTTGTCGAGGCTCACCCACGCGCCGGTCGAGTCCGCGCCCTGCCGTTCCAGCGTCACCACGCCGAACCGTCGGTCCTCGAACGGCGCCCAGTCCGCGGCGCGGTCGACGATCGGCGCGATCACCAGCCCGTCGACGCCCTGGCTCTTCAGCACGCGCAGCAGGTGCTCCTGGCGCTCCGGGTCCTGGTGCGTCGAGCCGATGACCATCGTCAGCCCCGCCTCGTCGGCCACGGTCTCGACCCCGCGCAGCACCGAGGCCCAGAACGGGTTCCCCACGTCCGGCACGACGAGCCCGATCAGCTCCGAGCGCCGGCTGCGCAGCTGACCCGCCGCGCGCGAGGGGACGAACCCAAGCGAGCGCATCGCGGACTCGACACGCTCACGCGTCGCCGGGCCCACGCGGTCGGGGTTGTTGAGCACGTTCGACACGGTCCCGAGCGAGACGCCCGCGTGCGCAGCGACGTCCCGGACGCCGACCGATCGGGCGGTGCCGTCCGTCCTCGAAGCTGCGCCCTTCGGCACGCCGTGCCCCCGTCCGTCTGCATCGTCGTCGTCGACCTGCTGCTCCCACACCCACGCGAGCGGAGAGCAGGCGTGATGCTACGGCCCGGATGCTACCCCGCGTCCACCGATGCCCACGTTGCCGCATCGCCGCAGGTCAGCGATCTGGAGCTCCTGCCGGACCCGACGACGGGCTCTCCGCGTGCCACGCACCCGGGCCGGCAGGTCAGGTCGGCTGGTCAGGCGTCGACGCGGTCCGTCGCGCGCTCCTGCGCGCCCTCGGTGAGCCGACGCGCCACGGCGTAGAGGACGAGGGCCCCGACGACCGCCGCGCCGGACGTCGTGACGATCCCGACGAGCACGGCCTCGACCGGCTCGTCCTGCGCGACGCCCCGGGCCACCGCGAGCCCCGCCGCGGCCAGCCCGAGCACCGCGACGCCCACCAGCACGGCCGCGCTCGTGCGCGACACCTCGACCCGGCCCCCGCGCTGACGCCACCGCGCGAACGCCCGCGTGGCCCACACCGCGAGCACCACGAGCCCGACGACCGTGCTCACGTGCTGCAGCACGCGCGCGACGTCCATCCCCGCGAACGCGGGCTCCCGCAGCGCGTCGACCCGCTCGACCAGGAAGCCGTCGCCATGCGTGAACGAGTCCCACAGCACGTGCGTCGCGACGCCGAGCACCAGCGACGCGATGATCCACCCGGCGCGCTCGAGCCGCCCGGCACGCTCGGCGGACCCCGGGTGCACGCGCTGCCTGGTCACGAGCGCGACGAGCGGCGCCCGCACCAGCCACCACACGGCGAGCAGCACCGCGGCGGTCGGCACCGCGACCGTCAGCGCACCGGGCCAGTGGTGCGTCGTCGTCGCGTTGACGAACGGCTCGTACCAGGCACCCGCGTACCGGGGCAGCTTCACGAAGTACGGCACGTCCGGCGCCATCGCCCCGACGACGAGCGCGGCGGGGACCAGCGGCCCGCGCGCGAGCGGGAGGACGGCAGCAGCGTGCGACAGCGTGAACGGCATGCGCCCAGGATCACCGGCGTGCGCGGCGCCCGGCGTCGTCCTGGAGCATCGATCCGGGCCCGGCCGGGTCCGACCACGGTCTGACCCGGCCGAGGGCGCGCGCGGCCTACGTCAGGTCCCGCACCCGGCAAGCCCGAGCCGCACGGCCTGGATCTCGCCGCCGGTGCTCACCCGGCACGGGTGAGGTCGCGGGTTCGTCGTCGTCCGGACAATGGCAACGGCCCGCAGCAGCGGGGCAAGGGGACGGAGCGGTCATGACGGCTCGGGGTCACGCCGTGCTCGCCCGCACCCGTCGGGTGCGGTGCGGTGCGACGCTCGTCGGGCTCGGTCTCGGGCTCGTGCTGGCCGGGTGCGCGTCCCAGGCGGAGCAGGCGAAGGCGACCGACGTGTGCGCGCAGGTCGAGGGCCTGCGTGACGCTGCGCAGGCCGTGCGGGACCTGGACCCCGCGACGGTCACCGCCGACGAGGCTCGGGCCGCGCTCGAGGCGCTGCAGGCCGAGGCCGCCCAAGCCGTCGCGGCGGCGGACGGCACCGCGCGCAGGGACGCCGCGACGCTGCGCGAGGCGGTCGCCGACCTGCGCGCGACCGTCGTCGCCGCAGGCCCCGACGCGCTGACCACCGCGCGCCCGCTCGTCGAGGACCAGCTCGGCGCCGTGCTGGTCGCGGCCGAGACCCTGCGGCAGGACCTCGCCGCCCCGTGCGAGGCGGGGTAGCGGGCGGGACGAAGGAGGAGCGGCGTGGACGTGGTCTTCGTTCTCGAGGCGTTGGTGGTGCTCGGGTGCATCGTGATGGGCACGCGGGCCGGTGGCGTCGGGGTCGGCCTGTGGGGCGGTCTGGGCGTCGGGATCCTGGTGTTCGTCTTCCAGGAGGCGCCGGGTGAGCCGCCGGGCGCTGCGATGCTCATCATCCTGGCCGTGGTGACCGCGGCGTCGATGATGCAGGCGGCGGGCGGGGTCGACTGGATGGTCGGCGTCGCCGCGCGGGTCATCGAGAACCACCCGAAGCAGATCACGCTGATCGCGCCGCTGACGGCGTTCCTGTTCTCGGTCGGGTCCGGGACGAGCAACATCCTGTACCCGCTGCTGCCGGTGATCTACGACGTGTCCTACCGCAACGGGATCCGGCCGTCGCGACCGCTGACGGTGACGGTCGTGCAGTCCGGCATGGCGCTCGCGGCGTCCCCGGTGTCGGCGGCGATGGCCGCGATGCTCACGTTGACCGACGTCGAGCCGTTCGGGTTCAGCCTGCCGCAGATCCTGTCCGTGACGTTCCCGGCGTGCGTGGTGGGCATCGTCGTGACGGCGCTCGTCATGAACCGGGTCGGCAAGGAGCTGGACGACGACCCCGAGGTCCAGGCGCGCATCGAGGCGGGGCTCCTGCCGTCGCGTGCCGAGCTCGTCGCGGCGTCGGCGGCGCCGGCGACGAGTGCGACGCCGGCATCCGGCGACGCGGGCACCTCGGCCGGCGCGGCCGGATCGGCCGCCTCGGCCGGGTCGCTGCCCGGGTCCACGACGCGCGGGCGCAACTCCGCGCTCGCGTTCCTGGCGGGCGTCGTCGTGATCGTCGTGCTGGGCCTGTTCCCCGACCTGCGGCCCGCGTTCGAGGTCGAGGGCGAGGGCAGCGTCCCGATCGACATGACGACGACGATCATCATCGTCATGTTCGCGGTGGGCGTCGCGATCCTGTTCCTCGGCCGGCCCAAGGTCGGCGACGTCCCCGAGATGTCGGTGTTCAAGGCGGGCATGGTCGCCGCGATCGCCCTGTTCGGCATCGCGTGGCTCACGGCCACGTTCATCACCGCCCACCAGGACGTGATCGTCGAGACGATCGGCGGCTGGGTCAACGACTACGTGGTGATCTTCGCGCTCGCCGTGTTCCTGGTCGCCGCGCTCACGACGAGCCAGTCGACGGCCACGCGGACCATCGTGCCGATCGGTCTCGCGGCGGGCCTGTCCCCCGGGCTCGTCACCGGCATGTGGGCGGGCGCGCTGAACGGCGTCTACACGCTGCCGGCCAACGGCACGCAGATCGCCGCCGCGAACTTCGACCTGACCGGCACGACGAAGCTCGGCACCAAGCTGCTCGACCACAGCTTCTTCCTGCCCATGGTCGTCATGACCGTGACGAGCGTTCTCGTCGGCGCCGCGATCGGCGCGATCTTCTACTAGGAGGAGCACCTCATGCAGACCGAGGAGGTCGCCGCCCGGGCGGCCGCGCTGATGCCGTCGCTGCTGGACCGGCTCGCCGAGCTCGTCGCCATCCCGTCCGTCGCGTTCCCGGGCTACCCGCCCGAGCCGGTGCACCGGATGGCCGACCGCACGCTCGAGCTGTTCCGCGAGGTCGGCTTCACCGACGCACGCTTCATGGAGGTCCCGAGCGGCTACCCGCCGATCTACGCCGAGCTGCCCGGCCCGCCCGGGTCACCCGTGGTGCTCCTCTACGCGCACTACGACGTGCAGCCCGCGCCGCCCGAGCAGGGCTGGACCAGCGACCCGTGGACCGCGACCCGCAAGGACGACGGGCGCATCTACGGCCGTGGTGCGGCCGACGACAAGTCGGGGCTGGTCGCGCACCTCGGCACGCTCCAGGTGTTCGACGGCCACCCGCCGTGCACGGTCAAGCTCGTGCTCGAGGGCATGGAGGAGACCGAGAGCAACCTCGAGGCCTTCGTCGAGGCGCACCCCGAGCTGTTCGCGTGCGACGCGTTCGTCGTGTGCGACATGGGCAACCTCGAGGTCGGCCAGCCCGCGCTCAGCACGGCGCTGCGCGGCGACGTGGCCTGCGAGGTCACCGTCACGACGCTCCAGCACCCGCTGCACTCGGGCGTCTACGGCGGGCCCACGCCCGACGCGATGATCGCCCTCGCGCGCCTGCTCGCGACCCTCCACGACGATGCCGGCGACGTGGCCGTCGAGGGCGTCTCCCGCACGCCCTGGACGGGCGAGGACCTCACCGAGGACCAGTTCCGTGCGGGTGCCGACCTGGTCGACGGCGTCTCGCTCATCGGCACCGGCGGGATCGGGCAACGGCTCTACGGCAACCCGTCGGTGTCGGCGATCGGCGTCGACATGACGAGCGTCGCGGGCTCGTCGAACGTCCTGATCCCCGAGGCGCGCGCCAAGCTGTCCATGCGGATCGTCCCCGGCTCCGACCCGGAGACCGAGCTCGACGCGCTCGTCGCGCACCTCGAGACGCACGCGCCGTGGGGCGCGCAGGTCGAGGTCCGCCGCACCAAGGCCGCTCCCCCGTTCACGTGCCCGACCGACGGTCTCGCCTACGCCGCGGCGCGCGACGCGCTCGAGCAGGCGTACGGCAAGCCCGTCGGCGAGGCCGGGTCCGGCGCGTCCATCCCGCTGCTGCGCACGCTGCAGACCGCCTCGCCAGGTGCCGAGTTCATCCTGTGGGGGCCCGAGGACGTCGCGAAGTCGCGCATCCACGCGAGCGACGAGAGCGTCGACCCGTCCGAGATCGAGCACCTCGTCGTCGCCCAGGCGCTCCTCCTCCAGAACCTGGCCGCCCGCTCGTCGTAGGCCCCCCGCTCCTGCGGTGTCACAGTACCGTGACGCTGCAGCAATGTCATGCAACCGTGCCATTGCTGCAGCGTCACGGTACTGTGACACGTATGGAGCGCACCCTCCCCGCCCGCTCACTCACACGGCTGGGCTCGGCCGTGCGTCGACTGCGCAACGACCGCGGCCTCACGCAGGCCCAGCTCGCCGAGGCAGCGGACGTCTCGCGAGCATGGCTCATCGACGTCGAGCGCGGCGATCGGCCTGGACTCGAGCTGGCCAGACTGCTGCGCGTGCTCGACGCCCTCGATGCCTCCCTCATGATCCGCGACGACCTCGGGGAGCAGGAATGAGCCCGACGCTCGCCGTCATCCTGGAGCGTCGGCTCGTCGGCCACGTCGAGCGCACCCGCGCCGGAGCGATCCGACTCACCTACACGGAAGACGCGCGCGAGCTCGGCCGTACACCGCTGTCGCTCTCGCTGCCGACCGACAGCCGGTCGCACGCCGGCGACGCGGTGCTGACCTTCGTCAGAGCGCTTCTGCCTGAGAGCAACGCCACCATGGCCGCGATCGCCCGCCACACGGGGGCCGATCCCGACGATGTCCTGGCGATGCTGGAAGCCATCGGCAAGGACTGCGCGGGAGCCGTGCAGTTCTGCCTCCCCGACGACGTCGACGCGACGATCGACAGGGCGGGTGAGCTCGTGCCCGTCGCCGACGGCGACATCGAGCAGCGCCTCGCCGCCCTCCGCATGAGCGAGGAAACCTCCTGGACGATGCCGGGCGAGCACTGGTCGCTCGGCGGAGCCCAGAACAAGCTCGCCCTCCGCAGGGAGGGCGGACGATGGTTCGAGGCCAAGGGTGCGGAGGCGACCAGCCACATCCTCAAACCGGGGATCCGCCAGCTCGCGTACCAGGCGCTCGTCGAGCACGTGACGATGCGTGCGGCCGCCGCGTGTGGGCTCGACGTAGCCGACACCGACTACGTCGAGTTCAAGACTGAACCCGCCGTCATCGTCACGCGGTTCGACCGGCGTCGCGACGCCGCAGGCCTCACACGCGTCCACCAGGAGGACGTGTGCCAGGCGCTCGGGCGTTCGCAGAAGTACGAGGAGTACGGCGGACCCGGTGTCCGCGAGATCCTTCACCTGCTGCGCGAGAGCGCGTGGAACAGGACCCAGGCGGAGCGCAACGCGCAGCGGTTCGTGGACGCGGTCGTCTTCAACACGGTGGTCGCCGCCCCAGACGCCCACGCCCGCAACTACGCACTCCTGCTCGCGGGCGGGCAGGTCGAGCTCGCGCCGTTGTACGACGTGGCCACCGGTCTGGCCTACGACAGCCCTGCGGACAGGGTCCTGTCGATGAGCGTCGGAGGCGAGTTCCGCATCGACCGGATCGGCCGCGAAGAATGGACGCGGTTCGCCGACGAGATCGGGTTGAGTGCGCAGGACGTGATCGACCGGGCGGCCTGGTTCGCGGACTCCATCCCGGGTGCGATCCGGGGCGCGCTGTCGGGCGTCGACGACGAGGACGGCGCCGCCAACGAGCTACGTCGACGGCTGCTCCCGGCGGTCGACGCGCACATGCTCCGCGTCACGAACGCGCTCTGACGCGGCCGACGCCCGAGCCTCACCCGGTCGTCAGCGTCGGCGGGGTCCCAGCCAGCGGGGCACCCGGCGGCGGTAGTCGTCGTACGGCGGGCCGAAGGCCTCGTGCAGGAACCGCTCCTCCGGGAGGATCGCGCCCCACAGGACCAGCAGCACCGCAGCCGGGAACAGGGCGAGTCCCCAGAACGTCGGGACCAGCAGCGCCAGGCCGACGTAGAGGCCGAGCAGGCCGACGTACAGCGGGTTGCGGGAGATGCCGAACGGGCCGTCCTCGAGCATCGCGCGCGTCTCCTGGCCGGGCAGGAGGCCCGTGCGGTGGCGACGGAACAGCCACAACGCCCAGCCGTTCCACGCCGCGAACGCCACGACCAGCGCCCAGCCGACGGGAACCCGCCAGCCGCCGAGCGTCACCGGGTCACCCGCGACGGCGGTCACGAGCCAGCCGACGAGCAGCGGCGCCCCGATCGCGACCGGCGGCCACAGTCGGAACTCGACGACTCCCGCACGCGGCATGCCTCACTCTGGCAGCACCCGCGACCCGCGAGCACCCTGCCCGCCGCAGGATGAGATCGAGCGTGCGCGGGTCAGATCACCGTGTCGGTGGTGAGGGCGTCGGTGAGCAGGCCGACGAGCGTCTCGAGCTGGACGTCCGTGGACGACGAGGCGTCCTCGTCGTCGGCGCCGTCCAGCGCCCGGGCCGCGAGGGCCGACTTGCTGTCGATGAGCTCGGCGATCTTGGCGTCGATGGTCTGCGCGGCGATGATGCGCCACGCGGTGACCGGCTCGGACTGGCCGATGCGGTGGATGCGGTCGATCGCCTGGGTCTGCTCGGCGTCGGTCCAGGACAGCTCGGCGAGCACCAGGTTGGACGCGACCTGCAGGTTCAGCCCCACGCCGGCGGCCAGGAGCGAGCACACGACGATCTCGACCTCGGGGTCCTCGGTGAACGCGGTGATCGCCTTCTCGCGGGCCTTCGTCGTCTGCTCGCCGCGGATCGAGGCGTAGCGGATGCCGCGGTCGGCGAACGTCTGCTCGGCCAGGTCCATGACGTCGACGTGCTTGGCGAAGAACACCACCTTGCCGACGTTGCGCGCGAGCTGCGCGGCGTAGTCCGCGGCCAGCCCGGCCTTGGCCTGCCCGATCCGACGGACCATCGTGAACACGTTCTCGCCGCTGGCCTTCGAGCTGGAGTCCTTGAGCTCGCCGGCCGCCACTCGTCGGACGAGGTCGTGGTCGATCATCCCGCCCACGATCGCGCCGTCGCCGCGGTTCTCGATCGCCGCCCGGTAGCGCTGGACGAGCCGGTTGGTGAGCGCCTCCTCGGCGGCGCGGATGGACCGGCCGACGGCGCCGTCGAGCTCGACCGGCAGGTCCGCGACCCGGCGGGCGGGGATGTCCGCCACCACGTCCGCCTTGCGGCGTCGCACGATGCCCATGTCGATCACGCTGGCGCGCGCCGCGGCGTAGAAGCCGGGGTCCGCGGGCGTCAGGCCGGTCTCCTCGAGCGCGGTCATCAGCTTGCCGAGCGGCTTGGCGTCGTCGATCCAACCGAGGAACTGCCAGATCGCCCGGAAGTCCTCGATGTCGTTGATCAGCGGCGTGCCGGTGAGGGCCATCAGCAGCGGCCGGGCCGTGCGGGTGCGGATCCGCTCGGACAGGTTCAGCACGTGCTGGGAGCGCTGCGAGGACTTGTTCTTGATGAAGTGCGCCTCGTCGACGACCATCCCGCGGAACCCGAAGTCCCCCAGCCAGCCCACGTGCCGGTCGAGGATCTCGTAGTTGACGATCACGACGTCCGCGAACGCGTCGACCTGCTCACCGTCGCCGTGCACCACGGTCGCCCGCCGGAACGGCGTCCACAGCGAGACCTCGTGCGCCCAGTTGGTCTTCACCACGTTGGGGACGACGACGAGCAGCGGGTACGCGTCGGCAGCCTGCGCCGCCAGGAGGGCCTGGGCCGTCTTGCCGAGCCCGGGCTCGTCGGCGAGCAGGAACGTGCGGTGCCCCCGCGACGTGGCCGCGACCACCTGCGCCTGGTGCGGCATCAGCTCACGCCCCGCGGGCAGCGGCACCGGCCGCGGATCGGGCAGCGCCATGCACGCGGGCTGACCCGTCGCGGCGTACTCGAAGGACCGGAACAGCGGCTCGAGCAGCTCCCACCCGGCCAGCCGCCTTGCCCGCGCCGCGGATCGCTCGGCCGCGGCCTCGAAGTCCGGCGCCAGGAAGGGGTTCGCGAGCTGCCGGGAGATCACCGAGCGCGGCACCACCTGGTTGTTGGCGGTGGGCGTCGGTGCGGGCGGCGGGGTGGGCTCCGGCTCGTCGGGCGGCTCCATCCCGCCCGCGCGCATCACCGTCGCCTTGAACGCACGCGCCGCGTCGGTGACCCGGGCGTCGTCGGCGAGCAGCGCCAGCAGGGACGTGTCCCGCGCGGCGGTCTTCGCGAGCATCGTCGCGACCCCGTCGAGCCGCTTCAGCTGCTCGGTGCGCCGCGCGCCGCTCATCTCCGTGTCCGCCATGACCCGCGCGCGCTCCTCGCGCACCAGCAACGCCACGACCTGGAACTTCGTGCGGACCACGGGGCGCGTCGGGGGCTTCTGCACCGCCCGGTCCACGTCACGGGCGACCTCGGCGAGGACCGGGATCAGCTCCTTCTCAGCGGGACGCGAGGGGGCACGACGACGCTGCCCACCGGAGTCCGTGCGCGCACGACCGGACCCGCGCTGCCCGCTGGGACGTGCCACATCTCCTCCTTCGAGCGGCCACACCGCAACCGCGGTGCGGCACGCCGTGCCGCAGTCGCCCGAGACCGGGTCGACGCCGTGTCAGCCCACTGACGAAGGCCACGTGTGCCGGGGCGCCCCAGAAACGGGCGCCGGGTCACAGCGCGGCAGCCAGCCTGCGCCGCCCACAGGGCCACGCTCATGCCGAGAGAGACACGCCACCTGGCGCACCTCGGTGGATCACCGCTGGGCGGACTCATCGCCCTGCCCGATCACCACACCACGCGCAGCGTACCGCCGCCGCGCACGACGAGCCCCAACGCTCACGGGCGTTTCACCCACCAGCCTGCAGCGCCGCCCCGCGTTCACCTCCCAACTCGTGTGCCGAGCCCGAGTTGGTGCAACACCTCGCCCGCCTGCCCAGCTTCCAGCGCCAATCGCGAGTCGACGCTTCGGTCGCCTCAGCTACCGTCGCGGAAATGCGGCGATCTCCATGTCCCACGCCTCCGCGGCTGTGCCGAGGCCGTCGGGCGTCAGGCTGAGATCGACGAAGTACTCATAGAGCCCGGGCCGGTCCGATCCCCGCGATGGTGGGCCGGCTTCAAGCGAGAGGTGGACTCTGAGCCGGATGTCGCGCCCCACGTCGGCGTGGACGCTGAAGGCGATGTTCGGCTCGGTGAATGCCAACAGTGACGCCTCGTCCGCGGGCCATGGAGTCGGTGGCACGCGACGATCGGCGACCGCCTTCAGCCACCCCGAGATCTCCCGCAGGTCATCGGTGAGCAGGCAGGGGTCACGGAACGAGTACTCGACCCCTTCCGCGGTGCGCACGTGGCCGTCGATCACCACCCAGTTGCCGTCGAAGTCGAAACCGCCGTCCGCCTGCGGCCTCCCCCGTCCGGACTGGTACCGCACCGGGCGCAGTTCGACCCACGCGCCGTCAGACGACGTCAGCCGCACATTCCCTCCCTCGCATCGCACCCGTCGAGTGACTTGGCGCTCTGAATCCGCGTCACCCGCCGTCAGCCCCCGGCGGTGGCCGCAGGTCCGGCACTGAGCTTCCACAGCATCTGGGCCAGCGTGACCAGCTCGTCGTCGTCGAGCAAGGCCAACAGCTCCTCCGCCGCGCGCTGGTAACTGCCCGGCGAGCCCCCTACGCGGGGATGCTGACGGTGAAGGTGGACGGCGCACCATCGTTGGGCTCAATGGTCACTGCCCCGAACGTCATGTAGGGGATCGCCCCGTGATCACCCCGGTAGAAGCCAGTCGCTCTCGTGACCCGGACAGCGATCGCCGCCAAGGTCATCGCGGTCTGCTCGTCCACCTGGAGCTCCGCTGCCGTGAATGCCGCATGACCGCCGGCCTCGCCCCACGAACGGAGCCGGTCCGCGTCTGCCCGGACCGGCGCGGGGATCCCTTCGTTCGACCAGGCCCACCGCCACGAGCCCGATAACTGGACGTAGCTGCCCAGGATCTGCACGGGTGCGACGACGCGCTTGTCGGCGAACGTCCACGCGATGGTGCCTGCGCTCAGGTCGACCGCCCATGAGTCAGCCGATCCGGCGCCCCACCGATCTCTATGTGCCGCCGCCAGTCGGTCGAGCATGTCCTCGCCCTCCAGCAGCAGAGTCGCGAGGTCGTCAGCCGCCGGTGGCGTCGCCGCTGCGGGCTTTGGCGAGCGTCGGAAGAGTGCCATCCATGAAGAGTCGCAGGTCCTCCCGTCGGATTGGCGTGCCGTTGTTCGAGCCACCCGTTCGGGCTCCAGAGCTCGAGCGAGCGGCGAGCCCTGAGCCTGACGTGAGAGAGCGACCGTCCTTACTAACACTTTTGCTAAAACTGTAAGTACAGTGGGGATGTGGCAACGGAAGCTGAGCCCCTCGCGGTTCCCGCGATGGCGCAGGAGTCGCACACCTGGCTCGCGCAGACCGACGGCATGAGCTCGCGCGCCCAGCTCTCGAGCGCCTCGGGCCCGTACGAGTCGAGCGTGCCCGCGCGGATCGCCGACCACGCCGTGACGATCCCCTCGGACCTGGGGGCCGACGTCGACGAGGCGACCGCGGCGCTCGCACGGTTCGACCTGTACGCGAGCACGAAGCTCGGCGCCGAGAGCCCGACGCTCGGCCCGATGTCGTCGATCCTGCTGCGCACCGAGTCGGCCTCGTCGTCGCAGATCGAGAACCTCACGGTCGGCGCCCGCCAGCTCGCCCTGGCCGAGATCGACCAGGCCGGCAGCGAGAACGCGAAGATCGTCGTTGCCAACGTCCGCACGATGGAGGCCGCGCTCGCTCTCGCCGACCGCCTCGACGAGAGCGCCATCCTCGCGATGCACGCCCGGCTGCTGGGCCGGCAACGGGGTTGGGAAGACCACGCAGGCAAGTACCGCGACGAGCTGGTCTGGGTCGGTCGGAGCAGGATCAGCCCGCGGGGCGCGTCGCACGTCGCGCCCCAGGCCGAGCAGGTGCCCCAGGCGATGGACGACCTGGTCCGCTACCTGGCTCGCGACGACGTGCCCGTCATCGTCCAAGCCGCCATCGCCCACGCGCAGTTCGAGACCATCCACCCGTTCGCGGACGGCAACGGCCGCACGGGTCGGGCGCTGGTCCACGCGATCCTGCGCGGCAAGGGCGTCATGACCCGCACGACGGCGCCCGTATCAGCTGGGCTCCTGACCGACACCGAGGCGTACTTCTCGGCGCTCGGCGCGTACCGCCGCGGTGACGCTCGGCCCATCGTCGAGCAGTTCACGCGCGCGAGCCGGTACGCCGCCTTCACCGGCGAGAGACTCGTCGACGACCTGGGCGCTCAGGTCGACGCGGCCCGCGACGCGTTGACCGCGAGGAGGTTGCGGTCACAGGCCTCCGCGTGGCGGGTCGTTCCCCTGCTGATATCGAACCCGGTGGTCAACGCGCGGCTGCTCGTCGACCGCCTCGGGACGAACGAGGTCGCCGCGCAGCGAGCGCTGGCGCAACTCACCGACGCCGGAGTCCTGACCGAACGCACGGGGATGAAGCGCAACCGCATCTGGCAGCACTCAGGGATCCTGAATGTGCTCGACCAGTACGCGCAGCAGATCTCCCGTCACTAGGGCGTGTCTCCTATATCCGTGACCAGGTGATGCAGGCGGCGAGGACGACAGCCGCGCGGTAGGTGACGGCGAGCTTGTCGTAGCGGGTAGCCAGACCCCGCCATTGCTTGGTCAGAGCGAAATGGCGTTCGACGACGTTGCGGCCGCGGTAGGCGGCGACGTCGAGCCCGGGCGGCCGGCCGCCGCGGGAGCCGCGTCGCCGGCGGGCGGCGATCGAGTCGGACTTCTCAGGGATCACGGCCTTGATGCCGCGGGCGTGCAGCGCGCGGCGGTAGGCGCGTGCTGAGTAGGCCTTGTCGGCGACGACGGCGTCCGGCCGGGTGCGCGGTCGGCCCGCGGTCAGGCGTGGGACGCGGATGTCGGCCAGGACCGCCGCGAGCAGCGCGCCGTCGTTGCGGTGCCCGCCGGTGATCACCACGGCCAGCGGGCGACCGTGCCCGTCGACGGCCGCGTGGATCTTCGTGGTCAGCCCGCCACGCGATCGTCCGACGCCGTGACCTGCGGGTTCACACTCCTCGAGCGGCAGATTCCTGTGATTCGACCCTGCCCCCTGCGTCCTGGTCGGGGCGCGGCGTGTTCGTCGCGTGCTGGTGGGCCCGAGCGATCGTGGCGTCCACCGACACCGTCCAGTCGACCTGACCGGCCGCGTCGGCCTCAGCGAGCAACCGGGCCAGCACCCGGTCCCAGGTGCCGTCCGCGGCATACCGACGGTGCCGCTTCCAGACCGTCTGCCACGGCCCGAACTGCTCGCGCGGCAGATCTCGCCACGGGATCCCGGTCCGGTACCGGTACGCGATCGCCTCGACGACCCGCCGGTTGTCACCGAACGGATGCCCCCGCCGGCCAGCGTTCGACGGCAGCAACGGCTCGACCCGCGCCCACTGCTCGTCCGAGAACACCCGAAACCGCGAAGACGACGTCACCCGCACAGCCTCCCGGAGGACTCACCTCAGATATGGGAGACACGCCCTAGCTGTACTGCCGAACACCGCCCGGTTCCGACGCACTCGTGCCGTAGTCGTTCCGCCTGAACGGAGGCCCATGCTCCTGACCCGCCGCGTGGGCGCCGTCGTCGGCGTGCTCGCCGGAGCCGCCGTCGTCCTGCCCGCCCTCGCCGGGTGCGGCCAGTAGGACAGCGGCCCAGGCGGGACGCTGCAGGCGGTGAGCGACACCGGACGCGGCGGCAACGACATCGACGAGGGCTGGGTCTTCACGCTCCCGGCCGAGGACCACGCGAGCTGGGAGCTGCTGGACGCCCGGCCGGGTGACGACATGGAACGAGCCCGCGTGCAGGTCGAGCCCGACGACGTGACCGCGCTGGGCGGCACTTGGCAGCCCGTGGAGTCGGGCAGGTTCACCCTGCCTGCGGACCTGGCGGGCGAGCAGCTGCTCTGCTGGGCAGTGCCGCCCGACTCCGCGCCGTCCACCGCACTGCTGCGCGGCTGCGCCGTCGTCGGGCTCGAGGCGAGCCCCCGCGTCGCGGCGACCTGGGGCGGGGCAGGCTTTCGGGCCGACGTCGCCTGACGCGCAGACCGCCGTCGGACGGGCGTCATTCGTCCTCGGCCCCGCGGCACCGTCACCCATGCATCCCCTGGCCTGCTCCAGCACTCCGTGCGCCTGGGAAGATTCGAACTGCCGAGACCCGCTCTTGGAGTTCGATCTTGGATTGTGGATATCGCGCTGACCTGCGGAACTACATGCGAGTAGTTCGTGCGGTGACCCCGTTCCGGGGTGCTCGCTGACCACACGCTGACCACACGGAACTCGAGCTCTCCTCGAGCAAGCGCCCGTCGCGACCGCCCAATGCGGTTCTCCGGTCACCTCCGTGCCACAGGAGGAGGTACGAGCCGCCGCACGCCCTTGGTCCACGACATGGCCCACGGCTGTCGCAACGGGCGTCGCGGACCTCGGCAGCCCAACGCCCGGCAAATCCGCACCGTCTTCGACACCCCAGGGAGGTAGTCTCTTCTCCCGTCAAGGCCATGTGGCGGATGCCCGCCCGCCCGAAGCCGACAGGAGTCAACGTGCCGGTCGTTTCTGTCATCAACTACAAGGGCGGCGTTGGGAAGACGACACTGACCGCCAACCTGGGCGCAGAACTGGCGTGGCGGGGCAGAAGGGTCCTACTAATGGACCTCGATGCGCAATCAAGCCTGACATTCTCGCTCGTCAAGCCGGACGACTGGCGCACTCGTCTCGCCACGGACAAGACAATCCTGAAGTGGTACGAGTCCTTTCGACAGGGCGATCCTGTTCCACTCAAGGACCTTGTGCTCACCCCCTCGAGTGTCGGCACTCGGTTGGCTCTCGCCAAGTCAGGCGGTCAACTCGACCTAATCCCTTCACACCTCGGGCTCATCAACGTTGACCTGGAACTCGCCACCGAGCTCGGGGGCGCGTCCATGAAGCAGGCGAAGCACAATTACATTCGAGTCCATCGTCGATTGGCAGATGGGCTCGACGATCCGTACTTCTCGCAGTATGATGTGGTGCTCATCGACTGTCCTCCAAACTTCAACGTCGTCACGAAGACCGCAATTGTCGCGAGCGACCACGTCCTCATTCCCGCAAAGGCCGACTACCTGTCCACACTCGGCATCGACTACCTCCTCAGAAGCCTCAACGAGTTGGTTTCGGACTACAATGAGTTTGCGTCGCTCGAGAGCCCCGGGGAAACCGCAAGCCCACCGATCGGGCCACAGATTCTCGGCGTTGTCTTCACCATGCTGCAGATATATGGTGGGCGCCCGATATCGGCTCTTCGGCCTTACATCGCCCAAACCAAACGGCTTGGCGTCACTGTCTTCGACAGCCACATGCGAGAGAACAAGACGCTCTTCTCAGACGCACCCGCCTACGGCGTTCCGGTCGTCCTCGACGGGAACTCCGGGGCACAGCACATCGTCGACGAACTCGAGGCGCTCGTGACGGAGTTCGAGAACCGTGCCGGCCTCTGAGCACGGGGCCGGCGAGGCGCGACTCGCACAGGCGGCCCTACAGAAGATCGCAACATTCGTGCGCGGACTCTCGCCAGAGGAGATCTCAGACCTCGCTCGCGGGCGGGCCAAGCTCTCACTGGTCCGTGAGGCGGACCGAAAGAAGCCTCGAGCGGAACTGAGAACCGACGACGAGGTTGCTCGCGTAATTGCAACCCTCCGACGGTACAAGTCGAGAAGCGACGGGGACCGCCTGCTACAGGACGTCGCGTCCAGTCGAGCCGCCCTTACGCAACTCGCCAACGCCCTCGACGTGCCGATTCCCAAGACCGACACGGTTGAGCGGCTACGCGAGCGCGTGGTTGATGCGACGATCGGTTACCGCCTCCGGTCGGAGGCGATACGCGGTTCGATCACTGACAAACAGGCCTAGAAGACGGCGAGATCGGCCAAGTCCCGTCGCCGGACGGCCTAACCCGTGCGGGACTTGCCCCGTAAACGCACCTACGTTCCCGAGGGGCGCGCTTCCCTTGTCTCTCGCAGAACTGTTGCGGCAGAGGGTCGCCGCGGGGGATCGAGGTTGTGGTTCCGTGCGTTGGACCTCATTGCGGACGCCGCCTATCTATTCAAAACGGAAGCCGAAGAGTCCGCCTTCCTCGCTCGCATCGGTCAGTACCGGGTTGATGGCGTATTCGGACCTGTCGAAGGCGCCCTCCGATTCGACAGAATCGAGGAAATCGGAGTTCATCGTCACCACGTATTGGAATCCATGCTCGACAGCTAGGCGGGCACCGATGTTGAGACAAGACGCAACCTGACGTCGATCGACTGAATCGAACAGATGACTGTCGTGGACGAGAAGGCCAGGGGCCCGACCAAGTGGCAGCGCCGACACGATGCACACCATATCCAGAAGGAACGTCTCGACTCCTCGAATACCCTCGCTGGCGTCGCCGTCGATCTGCGGCTCGACCTTCAGGATTGCGCGCGTGGTGGGGGCAATTCTGAGACGCGCCGCCCGATCGTCGTATATCTCGCCGGCGAGCTCCGCGTACATAGCGATGATCTGATCGAGTCGGCTCTCCCATTCTTCGAGCTCGCTGCGCACCGCGCGCACTGCCGTCGCCGTCTCAATCCGGATCGATTCACCAATCTTGCTAAATCGGACCGCCGCCTCCAGCCTCCGCTCGAGATAGGCCACTTCTGCACTCAGTTCCGCGAACGAACGCTGCGCGTCCAGGAAGGTCTCAAGCGCCACCGAGTCTCGCAGCACCCTCATGACTTCTGCCCGCTGTGAGTCGAGGCGCCTCCGCTCTGCCTCGGCCCGCCCTTTCCTCTCCACCACTTCCTGCAGCTCACGCTCCAGGAACGTCCGCCGATTGCTAACAACCGAGCTGTGGAACTCGTGGACCTCCTCAAACCGCCGCCTGACGCTACCAGGAAGAACCAGCCCAACCTCGGCGTACAAGGCCTCCAGGCGCTCCAGAGAACCGGTATGAGGAAGAGCGACCTCTGCCTCCAGTGCCCGCTCGATATCGCCCGTGCGCCTTTGGAGAGCTAGCGTTTCGTCGTTGAGAGCTTGAATGCGCCTCGTCAGCAAGTCAGCCAGGTTCTGGTGGTCAGCGTACTGATCGTCGACACGGAACTCGGAGAGACTCCGTTCGACCCGGTCACGCCGCCGACGCGCCTCAACGAGTTCCGTTCGTAGGCCCGCCTCGTCGAGCGAAAGATGTGCGATCGCCCCTTCGCGAACGGCTGCCTTCACAGCGTTGCGCTGGCGCTCAAGCGCTGTGATCTCTCCCGCCTTGACCAGGATCTCGGGTGACAGGCCAAACAGATATCCAAGCTTGACGCCGGTCTCCCAGTCTGTGTCGGTCGGGTAACTCTTTGTGGGGCTTCCGAAGTAGGTGCGGGCGAACTGCCCCCAGAGCTGGCCGGGCGTGGGACGCGCAACGTCGGGCGGAAGTCCGAACGCGGCCTGTGCCAACACTTCGCGCCACTCATCGGCATGCAACGGGGCACTGTCCCCGAGTCGCGACCATCCAGAGACCGACACCCGTGTGGTAGGCGAGACGGCCCGGCTGACGCGTACGTCTTGCTCTCTACCGAGTCCATCAGGTAGTCCGAACTCTGCGGCGAACGTATGTTGGGTGAGCTGGTCGGCCCGGAGCTCGTCCGCCAAGCCACCGCCGACGAGATACCTCAGAATGCGGACGAAGCTGGTCTTGCCCGTCCCGTTGCGGCTGTCGCCTCGGGTGGACTCGGACGTCGTGTCCGCGACCAGCATGTTGAGACCTTCGTGGAACGTTAGCCTACGAAAGCGGTCGTCAGAGGAACTGACGCTATGCAGAAACATCTCTGCGCTCCAATCGACCGCCAGCGGTCCAGTCAATGAGGCCAAGCGAGAAGAGCGCAGAGAGGGCGAGCGCGAACCAGTCGAACGTGATCAGCTCTCGGTCGCCATCAGCGTGCGTCGCACGATACCTCTCCCATGCCGCTGAAACGCCGGCGGGCGTCTCCAGCGTTGATAGAATCTCCGCACCTATCGTTAGCAGTGCCCGCTCGGCACTGATGCCCTTAGTGGGTAAGAACAACTCCTGCCTCACCTTCTGTGTCCGGCGGGGGCTCTTCAAAGATGTGGCACAGGTCGAAGAAGTAGACGGTTACCGCATAGACCGCGGTCGCATTGACGGAGTTATAGCGAAAGTCCGATCCCCCTAGTGAGGTGTAGAGCCGTTCGATCAACTCGGCGACGCCTTGCACCGTACCGCGGTGGTGGTCGTAGATTGTCCGGAATCGCTTTCCGTGGCGGTCCGAAAGATCGGGGTCCGGCTGCGCTCGGTACCACCCATCGATTCTCGGCGAAAGGAGACGCCCCTCGTTGAACTCGATGCGGGCCGTCTCCGGGATGCGATTGTGGTCGAGTTTCGTAGGCGGCACCGGTCTGATCTGGCCGGTCGTCTCCACCGGGGTCGCCCCGATAGAGAGCGAGTCCAGTAGCGGGACAAGGTCCATGAGCTCGACGTGCGCGGCGTGCGGGACACCCGGGAAGAGCTCGTCGAGGACCTCGAGGGGGAGATCTCGAACGACCTCCCCCCATAGACGCTGGGGGGTCCAGAGGCGGACGCGGATGGGACGAGCGCTCCCCGGGCCGTGCTCCCGTTGAAGCTCGGTCAGTGCGGTCGAGGCAAGCGGCCCAACACGCGCGTTTGTTACGAAACGCCACTCTTCGAGTGCCTTCCACACCGCGAGAGCTCGCCCGAAGTCGGACCGGATCTTCTCCTCGAGCGCTCGCTCCGCATTCTGGACGGCGCGGGTGCCGTAACTCGCGTACCCGATGCATCCCGCGTCGGCGAGCCCATCCGAGCCGCCGTCCCCCAACGAGCCGACGGAGGCCGGATTGATGAAGTCGGGGTGATGGTGGGTGAGGATCGCGGAGACGTAGTCTTCGAAGGCGCCGCCAGTCTCCTGGCACCTGCGGTCGTGCTGCGCGCGATACCAGTCCCGCCAGGCTGTGTCTGGTCGCACGACCCCCCCGTCCGTCGTTCCGTTCAGCGTGCTCTCACGAGAGTAGGGGACCGTCGTGACACGCCGCCGTGCCTTCGACGCCGCGACCGGGCGAGCGTCCCACCTACCGTGCGCGCAGAGAGCCCGCTGTGCCTCATGACAGGTTGGAGCGACTCAGGACCAGCGTCACAGACGTGCAAGAGGAGTCACGGTCCGTCATCGACCTCCTCGGCGGGCAGTGCGCGTGCGAACCGCATGTCGCCTCGTGCTGGCGGGCGAGCGGCAGGGATGATCATGCGGTGGCGACGGGGCGGGGGACCATCGAGGCCGCGCTGCGGCCTGCGCTGAGCGAACGCGGCTGGACGCCGCGGGCATCCGGTTGGTTCACCCACCCAGTGCTGCCGGGCGTACTGGGCGTCGTTGCACTCGGTGTGGCCTCGAAGCACTCGGCGCCTGGCGCGGCGACGGCAACGATTCACGTGCACATCCGCGACGAGCGGCTCGAGGCTGCCGTGGCCGACGTGACCGGATGGGCGGATCAGGGCTACAAGACGACGACCGCAACTACCTCCATCGGCTACCTGATGCCCTCCGGGCGCTGGTACGAGTGGGACGTCCGGCCGGACTCCGTTGACCTAGTCGCCAACGAGATGGCCCTCGCCGTCAAGCAGTATGCAGAGCCACACGTTAGGAAGCTTGCCGTTGACCCCGACGCACTCCTCGTGGCGATCACTGCATCTGCCTCGTACTCGACGGCACATGGGCTCGTCAGGGCCGTCCTCATGCTCAGCCGGACGGGTCGGCGTCGTGAGGCTGGTGACCTCCTCGCAGCCCGGATGGCCCAACTCGGCGATCGTTCGGATGCGGCCGCAACCGAAGAGCGCCACGTCGGCACGACTCTCAGCGAGCACCTGAACTCTTAGGCGAGGCCCGGCTGCAAGGCCCGGCTCCAGCGCGCTCCGCCGCGGCCTCAGGTTGGTAGGCCGGCTGGCACACCTCTTCCTGAACGCCGTCGCGGCGGCAGGCGCGCATCTTCTCGCCCCCGCCGCACACCTGCAGGTAGCGACGGAGTCGCGAGGGGAGGTGGTGCCGGTGATGTCGATGCACAAGCTGACGGCCGGGGACGGGTACGCGTACCTGACCCGGCACGTGGCCGCGGGCGACGCCGGCCTCGACGCCGGGGCGTCCCTGACCGCGTACTACGAGCAGACCGGCAACCCGGCGGGCCGCTGGTACGGCGAGGGACTCGCCGGGCTCGGTGACGGGTCGCGGCGCCTCCGGCCGGGCGACGTCGTGACCGAAGCGGCGATGACGGCGGTGTTCCGTGACGGCGTCGACCCGCTGACCGATGACGAGCTGGGCCGGCCCTATAGCCGGTTCGATGACGGGAAGCGTCACGCGGTCGTCGGGTTCGACCTGACGTTCACGGCACCGAAGTCCGTCTCCGTCCTGTGGGCGCTGGCCGATGACGCGACGCGCGTCATCGGCTATGACGCGCATCGGGCAGCGTTGGCGTCATCGCTGGAGTTCGTCGAGCAGCGCGTCATCCGCACGCGCATCGGCGACGCCGGGCGTCATCAGGTCCGCACCCGCGGAATGGTCGCCGCGGCGTTCGACCACTGGGACACCCGCGCCGCGGACCCAAACCTGCATACCCACGTCGTCATCGCCAACAAGGTTCAGGGCCCCGACGGCGCGTGGCGGAGCCTGGACGGGCGGACCGTGCACGCCGCGGTCGTCACCGCGTCCGAGCTGTATGACGCGCTGCTGGCGGACGAGTTGGCGCGGCGGCTGCCGGTGGAGTGGTCGATGCGCGACCGCGGCCCGCGCCGGAACCCGGCGTTCGAGGTCGACGGGATCGGCGAGGACCTGCTGGCGCACTTCTCGACCCGGGCCGAGGCGATCCACTGCGCCGAGCAGGAGTGGCTCGCTCAGTTCGAGACGACGCACGGCCGGGCACCGACTCGGGTGGAGACGACCCGAGCCCGCCAGCACCTGACCCGCGCAACCCGCCCGCCGAAGACGGTCCGGCCGCTCGCGGACCTGCTGGCCGACTGGGCGAACCGCGCCCGCGCGCTCACCGGGCTCGAGCCGCGCGACCTCGCCGCCCCCGCACTGGCCGGCGCCTACGGCCGGGCGCTGCACGCGCACGACGTCGGCCCGGAGGTGCGGGCGGCCATGGTCGCCCAGGTGCTCGATGACGTGTCGACGCGGCGGTCGGTGTGGACGACGTGGAACCTCGGTGCCGCAGCCGTCCGCGCCTCGAAGCTGCTGCGGATGGCGTCGCCCGCCGAGCGACGGGCGCTGCTCAACGAGGTCACCACGGAGGCGGCGGCGGCGTGCGTGCACCTGGACGACAACCGCGAACCGATGACGCGGCGCGTCGGGGAGTCGCTGTTCACCTCGACCGAGCTGCTCGGCGCGGAGAAGGTGCTCATCGACGCCGCCGAGACCACCGGCGCACCGCACCGGCCAGCGGAGATGCTCGGCGCCATCCAGCTGCGCACCGAGCACCACCTCGGCGCCCTCGCCCCCGACCAGCGCGCAGCCGCCGAAGCCGTCATCACCTCCGGGCGGCGGCTCGACGTCCTCGTCGGGCCGGCCGGCTCGGGCAAGACCACCACCCTCGCCGCGCTCACCTCCTTCTGGCGGCACGGCATAGGCTCCGTCGTCGGGCTCGCGCCGTCGGCCACCGCCGCCCGGGCGCTGGCGGAGTCGCTCGGCGTGCCGTGCGAGACGACGGCGAAGTGGCTGCACGAGTCCACCGGCGACGGCGCCACGAGCCGCGCACTCCGCTACGCCGACGCCGTCGCCCGCAAGGCCAGCCGCGACTACCGAGAGCAGCGCGCGGCCCACGAGGAGCACTGGCGCCTGCGCGCCGAGCAGGACCAGTGGCGCTTCTCCCCCGGCCAGCTCGTCATCGTCGACGAGGCGTCCCTGGCCGACACCCGCACCCTCGCCGCGATCGTCGAGCAGGCGCGCGCCGCGACCGCGAAGGTGCTGCTGGTTGGGGACCACCTGCAGCGCGGGTCGGTCGACGCCGGCGGCGCGTTCGGCATGCTCGCCCGCCGCGGACCGACCGCCGAGCTCACCAGCCTCTGGCGGTTCGCCAACCCGTGGGAGGCGCGGGCCAGCCTCGAGCTACGGCGTGCGCACCCGGCCGCGCTCGATGCCTACGACGAGCACGGCGCGATCGCCTCCGGCGGGCACGACGCGATGCTCGACGTCGCCATCACTGCCGTCAGCACCGCGACCGAACAGGGTCAGGTCGCTGTGCTGCAGGCCGTCGACAACCGGACCGTCCGCGAGCTCAACGCCCGCATCCGCGCCGACCGCATCACCACCGGCCACGTCACCCCGGCCGGAGTTGCCCTGCACGACGGACTGACGGGCGGCGTCGGCGACCGGATCGTCACCCGCCGCAACCACCGGCGCCTGTCCACCGCCGACGGGTACGTGCGCAACGGCGCCCTGTGGGACGTGACCGCCGTCCTGCCCGACGGCTCGCTCCGCGTCCGGCCCGCCAGCCACGCCGACGTGCCCACCGTCCATCTCCCGGCCGACTACGTCGCCGAGCATGTCGAGCTCGGCTACGCCACCACGATCGCCCGCACCCAGGGCATGACCGTCGACGAGACCCACACCGTCGCCGCGCCGGGCATGGGCCGCGAGGACCTGTACGTCGCGATGAGCCGGGGCCGCCACGCCAACCGCACCTACGTCGTCGTCGACCAAGGCGACCCGGAGTGCCTGCCCGGCCAGGCGCCGTCGTCGGGCCGGGAGGTGCTCGAGCAGATCCTCGCCACGAGCCACGCCGAGCCCAGCGCCACCGAGACCTGGGACACCTACCACTCCGCCGGGGCCGCGCCCGTCGTGCCGCCCGCGCGTCCACAGCAGCCTTGGAACCACTGGCCTCCACAGCCTGCGCCGCACTCCTTGACCGCGCCGCCGCCGTCGTCCGCCGATGGACCGGTGCTCGGCCGCTGACCACCGCCACAACCCAACCGAACAGAAGGAGAAGGTCATGACAACCACCGCACAGCACACCGTCCCCGCCACCCCGGCCCGGCAGTACTACCGCGTGAAGGACGCGGCGCGGGTGCTCGCGGTGCCGCCCCGGACGCTGTACCACCTGGTCGAGCACGAGCAGATCCCGTACCGGCGGCTCGGCACGGTGATCCTCCTCCCGGCCGCGTGGGTCGAGCGTGAGCCGACGATGCCGGTGAAGCGGCGCTGATGTCCGTCACCAGACGGGCGCACCCGACGGGCAAGGTGACCTGGCGCGCGAAGGTCTTCTTCGAGGGCCGGGTCATCGCCCAGCGGTCGTTCGGGCGCCGGGTCGACGCCAAGCGCTGGGAGGCGGACCAGCTCGCCAAGCTGGATGCCGGCTCGTGGATCGACCCGGCGCGCGGGCGGATGACGTTCGCGGCGCTGGCCGAGGAGTGGCAGGCCTCGCGTGGTCACCTGGCGGTGCGCAGCCAGGAGACCACGCGGTTCCTGCTGGACAAGTATGTGATCCCGGAGATCGGGGCCTACCCGATCTCCGGGATCTCGGCGGCCGACGTCGAGCGGGTCATGTCGGCGCTGACGGCCCGCGGGCTGGCGACCGCTACGCGGCGTCGTGCCCTGTCGATGATGCGGCTGGTGTTCGACTACGCGATCCGCGACCGGCGGCTGAGCGTGAACGTCGCGCGGATGGTGGCACTGCCGCGTGGCGGGACCAAGCGCGAGCCGCACTGGCTGCGGCCTGAGCAGCTCGGCCGGCTGGTCATGGCGGTGCCGCCGCTGTGCCAGCCGGTCGTGCTGTTCCTCGGGACGACCGGGTGCCGGTTCTCGGAGATGGCCGCGCTGCGGGTCGACGACGTCGTGCAGACCCCGCACGGACTCGGAGTCCGGGTGCACCGGGCCGCGACGCAGTCCAAGCGGACCAGCGGGGCGGTGTTCGGGCCGACGAAGACCCACCAGACCCGGACGGTGCCGGTGCCGGCGGCGCTGGACGAGTACGTGCGGACGCGGGTCGCCTTCACCGCACCCGGCGGGTACCTGTTCCCGAGCCCAACGGGGGGCGTGTGGACGAACACCAACTTCCGGGCGCGGTCCGGGTGGATGGAAGCCACGCGGCGGGCGGGGGTCGAGGGGACGACGATCCACGACCTCCGGCACACGGCCGCGTCACTGCTCATCGCGGCCGGCGCGGACGTGAAGGCGGTGCAGGTGATCCTCGGACACTCGACCGCGACGATGACGATGGACTTGTACGGGCACCTGTTCAGCGAGGCGACCTGGCAGGCGATGGAGCGACTGCCCGTCATACCGCTGATGCAGGCGCCGCGGGCCATCGGGCCCGCGCCGACCGACCCTCGAAGCGCCGACAGGTAGCCGCCACCCGGCAGGTCCCGCTCACGCGGCAGCGACGCGCTCCCCCGAACGGGCGATCGACCGGCAATGCGGCAGACCCCGCACCGCCTGGGTCGCTAGGGTCTGGACATTCAGCGTGAAGCTCAGCTAGCAGAGCACCGGGCTCTGGACCCGGAGGGCGCGGGGGCAGCACCCGCCACGCTGGCTCGGCTCGCTCACCTGCCTGGTCGGCGCGCCTCGACGTGTAGCTCAGCAGCAGAGCACCGGGCTCTTACCCCGGAGGGCGCGGGGGCAGCACCCGCCACGTCGGCGTCGGAAGGGGACGTGGTGGACAACCCGTACGCGCTCGCACAGTGGAGCCAGGCGCTCCTCACCGCAGCGACGGCGAAGGACGCCGAGACGCGGACTCGCGCCCAGGGCCGCATGGCCAAGTGGGAGCAGGTCATCGCGGGCCTGCGGTCGGGCAAGCTAGTGCTCGGCTCGCGCACCCCCGTCCGGGACCTGCCGGCCTGGGTCACTCCGGAGGTCGTGAGGGGCGGCTTCGCCACCGGGAAGCCTGCCGCCAGCGGCCCGTTGAGCAGGTTCGAGCGGGAGCTCGCCCGTGAGGCAGGGCTGCCCGAGGATCGTGGGGCGCTCTTCGAGTACGCGATCACAGAGCCCGGCATGCGCCGCCTCTGGACGGTTCTCGACAGTGGGCGCTTCGACATCGACCTGCCCGAGGCGGCCGCGCTGCTCGTCGTCGCCTGGCTGGTGCGAGAGGGCGACGTCGACGCCGCCCTGTCCATCGTCGGTGAGCTGCGGCCGCACGCGGCGACCGTCCGGTTCCTGCCGGCGTCGGTCTCCGTCCCGGAGCGGGATCCCGAGATCGTCTGGCGGGAGGGCGCCGGGAGCGTGGCGGCCGCGCTGCGTCGGAAGAAGCCGCCAGCGCAAGTCGTGCGGATGAACGACGTCCTCGGCGTGTGGAACCCGTTCGCCGACAGACTCCTCGAGCACTGGCTCGAGGTCGCGTCCGACGGACGTCTCGACGAGCCGTTCAGCGACCGGTGGCTCGCGGCCGGCCGGGAGCTCCTCGCCGAGTTCGAGCGGCTCTCGGGTGAGCACACCCCGCCGCGTCGACACATGAGCCCCAAGGAGAACGCCACCGTCCTGCACCTGGCGATCGCCGCCGTGGTCGGAGGGCGGGAGCTGACGGCCCGCGAGCGGGGACGTGTGCGCGCGGCCGTCGATGCGATGGTCGCGCGGCGTGGCGCGCCGGGCACGGCTGCGCACACCGAGCTGAGAGAGCGCCAGCGCGCGCGGGCCGCCATGCCGACGTTCGCCTCCTTGGCCCACCTCGCGGCAGACCGGCTCGCTGCCGCACCGCCGGAGGCCGGCATCGAGGACGTCGCGCCGTTCGCGGCGCCCGTGGCCGACGCCGAGGCCACGGCGACGACGCTCCCGGTCGGCACTCCCATGCCGCGCACTGTCGAACGCGCGCTCCTGCGGGCCAAGGCGGGGACGCTGCAGCAGCTCGTCGACGAGGCCGTAATCACCTCCGCGGAGCTGCTCGCCACGATGGTGCCGCAGCTGACGGCCCAGGTCGTGGCCGAGCAGTACGACGACCCGGTGCTGCGGGTGCTCATGGCCCGCTCCTACGAGGCGTTCCGCCGTCGGCGGTCGCTGCTGCTGCTGGACCTGGAGCACCAGGTGCGGCCCGAGGAGCTGCCGTGGGTCGCGGCGACTGCCACGCGGCGGCGCGCGACCGCGGCGACGCGTGACGTGGCACGCGACACTCTCCTCCGGCTTGCCGACGAGGCGATCACGCACTGGCCCGGATCCATCCTCCCGAACCCGTTGGTTGCGGAGCTCGGGACGCTGGCGACATCCGCGAACCTCTCCGTCCCTCTCGTCGAGGAGATCGCCGCCGACATCTTCATGGGCAGGTTCTCGAAGAAGTACGCCGAAGCGTTCGCCCTAGCCGCGTCGTCGTTGAGCGGCACGCTGTACGGGCGCTACTACCAAGTGTCCGACGACGCTCTGGCTCGCGTTCGCAGAGCCCAGAAGCCGGCGTCTGCCTTCAGCGACCTGTGCAACGACCGGGCGCAGACGCCAGGACACCAGTGGTGCGTCGTCTGCAACGGGATGGTCGTCGAGCAGTCGCAGATCCTCACCACGCACAACCTCGCCTCGCTCGTGGCCATCGGGTTGGCGCCACGGGAGGGCTGGCGCCGCGCGGCGGAAGGCGCCTACGCGCACGCCGCGGGCCTCCTGACCAGGCTCAAGGGGAACCGGCGGCCGCAGCGGATGCTCAAAGACCTCGGCTACACGTGGCGACAGATGGTCTTCTACCTGGCCCAGCTGGACGCGCCGGAGCAGACCGAGTTCCTCGCGTGGGCCCGGGACGACGCTGGTCGCCGTTCCGAGTTCGCGAGCGCGCGGCTCCTCACCCTCCTCAACGACCTGGCTCGCCCGGGCGGGCGGTCGCCTCTGCTGGGGTGGGGGCACGGCCGGCACTGGCTCCTTGAAGGCACGGAGGAGCAGTAGCGGTTCGGCGGGCGGCCCCTGCACCACTTGCGTTCCGTCATCGCGGGCGTCATCGGCAAGGCGCAATGGGTGCGTGACACGCGCGTCTACCAGTCCGAACGTTTTCGTCATCCGATATTTGAGTGGTGAGCGACGACCAGGCCCGACGCGATCCGCACGGCCATTGCCCGCTTCACTGTATGAGGCCAGCACGGACGTCAATGAGCGCTACGGCAGGGCGTCAGCGATCGTGAACCACGTCCCGCAGTGCGGGCAGCCGGCTCGACCGAACAGCTGAAGCATCTCCCGTGCGACGTCCGAATGGCCGTGCGCCTCGCTGAGCGCCACCAGGCGCGCCTCTGCCGGGCCGAGATCCGATCGTCGCGCCTTTTGCACGGGCTGGCCGTCCCGCACTGCGTCGGGGTCGGTCGTGGCGACAAGCGTGCCATCGACGAGTTCCAGGTAGACGTGGTCATCGCATGAGGGACACTCGAGCTCGACCTCGTCGTTGGCCAGCCGATCCAATTCCCGCTGCCACGGAGAGAGATCCTCGAGGGCGGCGAGGACCTCGAGTGCCCACAGGGCATCGGCCCTATGGCTCACGAGGGCGATCTTGCGCTCCGCTATCGGCCGGAGGGCCGCGAGCTCCGTGACATAGAGATCGCGGATGCCGTCGATCGCCGAAGGGCCGTCGTTGGAGGCGATGATCGCCGCCACGAGGAACAGCGCCGGGTCCAGAGCAACCTCAGTTCGTGACGCCGCGATCTCGGCCAGCGCAGGCAGAGCGGCGTAGCTGGCCGGCGACACGCTCCCTTGGTGGCAGAGCCTCTGCCACAGTTCCTGCCACACCGCGGCGTCCCAGTCGGCCGTTGTGGCCGCATCGCGTAGGAGCTCCGGAATGTCGGAGGCGCTGCCGTACACGTCGCGCAAGGCTTGCCAGTTCGTCACGAGCGACAGCCAACCACTGCCACGGCGACCGAAGGGCCGTTTCGGCGCGCGCCAGCGCGAGGCGCCTGGGCCCGCTACTTGCCGAACTTCTTCAGGGCCCGGTCGAGGTCGTCCATCGCGCGCTGCGCCTTCCTGGCGCCACCGCCCTGATCGACAAGTTTGATGCTGTGACCCTGTCGGCAACGCTTCGTTGCCTGTCGAGCTACTTCGGCGACGGTCGCTTTCACCAGGGAGCCGCACTCAGGGCACTCGAAGTCCACGTCCAGATCCATGATCGCAAGGCTAGACCCGGCCGCGGACACCGGCCGGGGCGCAGAAACGGCTTCCGCATCGCCACGTCGCGTTCGTTGCTCGGACAGTCGTCGCTTCGGCGGGCGACGATGGGCTCCGTCGTGGCCTCCGTCGACACGCACCGCCAGCTTTGGCCGCGCTCCATAGGCGTCCACCAACGTCCGTCCACGTCCTTGACAGACCGTCCACGTCCTGAGACAAGTCACTGACCACACGCTGACCAATGCCCGGCAAATCGGACACAGTCCCGTAGCGGCCGAGGCGGCGATACCGCCCCTGACCTGCAACAACACTCTGTGCGCCTGGGCAGATTCGAACTGCCGACACCCGCTTTAGGAGAGCGGTGCTCTATCCCCTGAGCTACAGGCGCGGGATCCGGCAGAGCGTGCGAGCGGAGCCGAGTTCGGCTCGGGCTGCGTGACTGCCGTGGCGATCCTTGCGAGTCCCCGCAGCGCCGGTAGGCGACCGCAGGGACGCAGGAAGCCTACCGGAGCGGCGCGGTCAGAACGGGAGCGGGCCGTGGTCGGTGGGGACCAGCAGGATGCCGACGACGAGCGCGTCGTCGGAGACGGCGACGCGGCCGTGCAGGGAGCCGGCTTCGCACTCGAGCGTGGTGGCGCCGACGACGGTACCGACGACCTGCTCGTCGGACTCGATGGCCGTGCCGCCCGGGAGCTCGACGTGCGTGCCCTCGCAACGCTCGAGCACGCCGACCTCGGTAAGGACCTTGCGCCACGTGTCCGCGATGAGCGCCGGCGGGATCTCCTGAACCGTCTGCGGGTGCATGAGCGGGGTGAGCTGGTCGTAGTCGCCTGCGGCGATGAGCGCGAAGACCCGCTCGGTGAGGTCGACGACGTCGCGCACCGAGCGCGGGATGATCTCGTCACCGGTGCTCGGATCGACGGGTCGGCCGAATCGCTTGAACGCTGCTTGCCTGGTCATGCCGAGCTCCTCACCGATCTGCGCCCAGGTGTGCCCCTGGGCTCGTGCCGCCTGCACCGCCGCGTCGAGGTCGCGACGGGCTTCCTCGAGCGCCTGGTGCGCCGTCCGGATGTCCATGGCGGGCAGTCAACCAATGGTTGACAGACCGTGTCAACCATTGGTTGACATACAGGTTGCAGCAGACCGGGGGCCCCGCGCCTTCAACAAGGCCGCGGCAGAGCGCGGGCGGCTACGGGGTCCAGCCGGTGGTGTCGGCGGGGGTGATGGGGCGCAGGACTCGGGCCGGGACGCCGGCGGCGATGACGCCCGGGGGGATGTCGCGCGTGACGACGCTGCCGGAGCCGATGACGGAGCCGGCGCCGATGGTCACGCCCTGGTTGATGGTGACGTGACCGCCGATCCACACGTTGTCGCCGATCGTCACGGGCTTCGCGTAGCAGGCGCCGTTGACGCGTTCGACGGGGTCGAGGGCGTGGTTGGAGGTGAAGATCCCGACGCGCGGGCCGAGCAGGACGTTGTCGCCGATGGTGATGGGCGCTCCGTCGAGCATCACGCAGTCGAAGTTGGCGTAGAAGTTCGAGCCGATCGTGATGTTGTAGCCGAACTCGCACCGGAACGTGGGCTCGAAGTGCACGCCGGTGCCCACCGCAGCGAGCAGGGTCGCGAGCAGCGCCTCGCGCTCAGCCGGGGGGCGGCCGAACGTCGCGTTGTACTCGTTGGTGCGCAGCACGGTCGCCTCGCGGGCGGCCACCAGCTCGGGGGTCAGGTCGTCGTACATGGCGCCGGTGAGGATGTGCGCTCGCTGCTCTGCGAGGTTCATCGGGGTGGTTCCGTTCGTCGTCCGGGGGCGGGTCCCCCATGGTCGCGTGCCGGAGCGCCCCCGGCCGTGAGGCGCGACGGGCAGCGGGCGCCCACCAGGCGAGGGGCGCGGCGGGCCCGACGACGGCGGGTACCGACGCACGACCCGTCGGATACGCAGTTTCCGAAACATAACCGATTCAGAGAACGAAACTCCCATGCTCGGACATCTTGACCACTCCCACCCCCGCGCACAGAATCGCTCTGCCACGGCCTGGCGGGCGAGCTTCTCGTCGCAGGCCGCACGCGTCGGCCCCCACCGGCCGGCGCTCAGGGGGACCCGCCGAGGACGACGGGTCGTCGCAGACCAAGGTCAACGATTCCGCACGAGGGAGTGCAGAATGTCCGCAACTATCGGAGCCCCGCGACACCGTCGCCGCTCCTTCAAGTCCGTCGTCGGCCTCGTCGCCGCAGCTGCGCTCACGGCCGGCGGTCTGGCCGTCGCGGCGCCCGCATCGGCCATCTCGTCGAACTCGACCGGGACCAACAACGGGTACTACTACTCGTTCTGGACCGACTCGCAGGGCACCGTTTCGATGGACCTCGGCTCGGGCGGCAACTACTCGACGTCGTGGCGCAACACGGGCAACTTCGTCGCCGGCAAGGGCTGGCAGACCGGCACCCGACGCGCCGTCTCCTACTCCGGCCAGTTCAACCCGTCCGGGAACGCCTACCTGACGCTCTACGGGTGGACCACCGGCCCGCTGATCGAGTACTACATCGTCGACAACTGGGGCACCTACCGGCCCACCGGCTCGTACATGGGCACCGTCAACTCGGACGGCGGCACGTACGACATCTACCGCACCCAGCGCGTCAACCAGCCCTCCATCCAGGGCACCGCGACGTTCTACCAGTACTGGTCGGTCCGCCAGCAGAAGCGGACCGGCGGCACCATCACGGCCGGCAACCACTTCGACGCGTGGGCGTCCAAGGGCATGAACCTCGGCTCGCACAACTACCAGATCCTCGCGACCGAGGGCTACCAGTCCTCCGGCTCGTCGAACATCACCGTGTCCGAGGGCTCGTCGGGCGGGAACAACGGCGGCAACAACGGTGGCGGCGGCAACCCCGGCGGGGGCGGCGGGTCCTGCACGGTCTCCGCGACCAAGACCCAGGAATGGGGTGACCGGTTCAACGTCACCTACACGGTCTCCGGCTCGAGCAGCTGGACGGTGACGGTCTACCCGTCGAACGGCCAGTCGATCCAGAACTCCTGGAACGCCAACCGCAACGGCAACACGTTCACCCCGAACGGAGCCGGGAACACGTTCGGCGTCACCTACTACAAGGGTCCGAACAACGTGAACTGGACGCCCAGCGCGTTCTGCTGACACGGCCCGACGAGGGGGCGCGGCGCGACGAGAGTCGGGACCGCGCCCCCTTCGTCGTCCCGGGAGACTCGGCGAGCCGGTCCGACGAGGAAGGCGGGGTCAGCGCAGGACCGCGACCAGCCCCTCGCGCGAGTGGACGCCGGTCTTGGCGAACACGCGCGCGAGGTGGGAGTCCACCGTCCGCACGGACAGGGTCAGGCGCGCGGCGATCGCGCGGGACGTCATGCCGCCCGCGGCGAGCGAGGCGATCTCGCGCTCGCGCGGCGTCAGCGCGACCGGCGGCTCGAGCGGCGGGAGCCACAGCCCGCGGCGGTTGAGGTCCCGCTCGGCGATCCGGGCGAGGTCGACGTCGTCGCCCACCATCGCGTCGATGTGCGCCGCGACGGCCGCGGCCCGCGCGCCCTCGACCGTGCGCGCCAGGATCGCGACGCGCTCCAGCACGTCGGGCGAGCGTCCGCCGGCGCGGACGAACCGGTGCAGCGCCTCGAGCTCGACGCGTGAGGCACCCCGGTCGCGGGCCCACTGCGCGAGCAGCGACGCCTCGACCTTCACTCCGGGGTCCCGCAGCCACGCCAGCGCGTCGAGCTTGAGCATCCGCACCTCGGGCTCGAGCGCGGCCGCGGCGCGCAGGGGCGTCGCCTCGACGGACGCCAGCAGGTGCCGTGCGGCGTTCGTCGCACCGCTCGCCGCCACCGCGAGCGCCTCAGCGGCCGTGGTGAACGCGATCATCCCGCCGCGGTCGTTGACGCGCAGCCGCGCGTTCGCGGCGCGCAGCTCGGTGGCCGCCTGCGACCACGCGCCGAACAGGATCCCCGCGATGCCCTTGGCGGCCTGCAGCGCGACCCAGTCGATCGCGACCGGGTTCTCGTCGAGCGTCCGCAGGTTCTCCTCCTCCAGCACGCTCAGGTCGCCGGACCACAGGCGCGTGAGGATGTCGACCACGTAGATCTCGCCGACGCCCCACCGGTACCGGTCGGCCAGCGCCTCGGCGACCGGCAGGTGGCGCTCGGCGAGCTCGCGCGCCTCGGCGAACCGTCCCGCGTCGGCCAGGCCGACGACCGTCGGGGCGACGAGCCGCACCGCGGTCGCCGGGACGCGCGGGCGGGACAGCATCGCGAGGGCCTCGGCCCGCGTCTGCGTCGCGCGGCCCGCCCAGCCGAGCCGGACCAGGCGCGTGACGGCGAGCTCGTCGGCCCAGTCCCCCGGCGCGTCGATCGACTCGAGCCAGCGCGCGGTGGACCGCGCGATCTCGAGCGCGTCGTCCACGTCCGTCCCCGAGACGTGCAGCGCGGCGGACAGGATCTGCACCGCGTCGACCATCCGCCGCACCAGCGCCGCATCCAGCGTGGGCTGGGCGCGCAGCGTCTCGATGACGATGGTCGCGTCCCGCCCCGCGCGCACCAGCTCGCTCTGCGTCCACCAGGCCTCGCCGCGCCAGTTCATCAGGCAGGCCCAGTACTCGCCGCCCACGGGCGTCGTGCGCAGCGCCAGGTCCACGAGCCGGATCACCACGTCGGGCTGCTGCAGCGTGAACGCCTCCGCGACCGCGGCTTCGAACCGCGCGCGTCCGACGACGATCCCCGAGTCCATCGCGAGCATCACCGACCGCATGAGCGAGGCGCCCGACGCCGCGTGCGTGGAGCCCGCGACGAGGTCGAGCACCTCGCGCCGACGACCGCCGGGCACCCGCGCGCGCACCGCCTCGGCGTACAGGGCGTGCGCCAGGTCGACGACGATCTCGCTGCCGCCGGCCGAGGGCTGCGGGCGCAGCGTCGCGACCCCGGTGTGGGTGAGCTCGTCGACCGCGGTCCGCGGCACCACGTCGAGGAGCAGGCGCAGCGGGACGGGGCACAGCAGCGCGACGGCCTCGAGCGCGCGGTGCGCGTCCGGCGACAGGCGCGCGACGTCGTTCTCGACGATCTCCAGCAGGCGCGAGCCGGGCGTGGCGCGGCCGGTCCACATCCACACGCCGTCGTACTCGCGCAGCCCGCCCGCCGAGCGCTCCGTGCGCACCAGCTCGCGCGCGTGGAACACGTTGCCGCGCGTCTCTCCCCAGATCCGGCGCACGGTGTCCGCCGTCGGGAGCCCGCCCAGCTCGCCCGCGAGCCACTGCTCCATCTCCGCGAGCGTGAACGGCGCGACGTCGATGCGCTCGACCACGTCGTCCTTCCACAGCTCGAGCCACGGCGAGTCCGAGGCACCCGACGAGCGCGAGGTCGCCACGAGCAGCACCGTGCGCTGCCGCACGACCCACGCGAGGGCCTGCGCGGAGGCGTCGTCGAGCAGGTGGGCGTCGTCGAGGCGCAGGACGAGCGGGGCGTCGCCCGCGAGCTCGGCGAGCGACTGGCCGAGCACGCGCACGGTCCGCGCGAACGAGCCGATCGAGAACAGGTCGTCGGCGAGCAGCGGCTCGAGCCCCGACAGCGGCAGCCCGGCCCGGGAGGACGCGCCCGTGAGCGCCACGACGTACGGCGCGCGGCCGTCGATCACCAAACCCTCGAGCGCGCGGGCCGCGAGCGCCGTCTTGCCGACCCCCGCCTCGCCGACGACGAGCACGCTGCGCCCCTCGCGCAGGCACTCGCGCAGCTGCTCGACGGCCTCACGACGGGACGCCGGCATGACGAGGTGGCGCGACGCGAACGGCGTCGACCCCTGCTGGCTCACCGCGACCGGTGCGACCGGCTCGACCTCGGGCTCGTCGCGCGCCACAGCCCGCGACGAGCGCGGCGAGGCAGGCACGACGTCGATGCCTTTCAACGGGGTGAGCAGGACCTTGGTCCTCATCATGGACTGTGGACGGGGGCAAGTGACCATCGCTCTCGTCGGCTGGACAGAATTTCGCCCGCTCGCGCGCGCAACGGACCTTGGGCCCGACTCCGCGACGTTGCGTAGCGATTACCGATGACCCGGTACGGGCCCGCTTCCTAGCCTCGAGGCACGACACACCTGCGTCTGCCGATCACCCCGCGCCGGTGTCCTGACCCCAACGCGGGGGCCACAGCCGAAAGAAGGATGGCCCGTGCCCACCTACACAGCCCCTGGCGTGTACGTCGAGGAGATCCCCTCGACTCAGAAGGTCCTGACCTCGGCCCCGACGGCCGTCGCCGCGTTCGTCGGGTTCACCGCCTCGTTCCCGACGGACGACCCGAACGACCCGAACGGCCTCGCGCCGCGGCTCGTGACGAGCTGGACCCAGTTCGAGTCGCTGTACGGCGGCTTCGTCGAGGGTGCGCTCCTGCCCCTGTCGATCTACGGCTTCTTCCTCAACGGCGGCGCGCAGGCGTACGTCGTGCGGATCCCGAACGCCGAGCCGTCCGGTGAGCCGGCCCGCCTCGAGCTCCCGGCCTACGACCGCTCGCTCGGCCTGCCGCTCGCGATCGAGTCCGTCGAGCCCGACGCCGACCTCACGGTCCTGGTCAGCACCGCCGACGCGCCCGACGACGAGGACGGCCCCGCGCCGTTCAGCATCACGATCGTCGAGGCGGGCGAGGCCGTCGAGACCTACGACGACCTGACGCTCGGCGGCCCGCGCGACGCCGCGACCGTCATCAACAAGACGTCCACCAAGGTCAAGGTGGAGATCAAGCTCGCGCAGGACACCGACCTGTCGAGCCAGCTCGAGCTGCTCAAGCCGGGCCAGTACTCGCTCGAGAAGGCTGCACCGAAGCCCGTCGCCGTCTCGGGCCGCAAGTTCGCCGGCTCGGAGTCGGCCCGGTCGGGCATCAACGGCCTGGCGATCGCCGAGGACGTCACGATCGTCGTCGTCCCCGACCTGCTGACCGCGGCCACCAAGGACGACGGCTCGCTCGACCTGGGCCTGTGGAAGGCCGTCCAGACGAGCCTGATCGCGCACTGCGAGCAGCACGCCAACCGCGTCGCGATCCTCGACGCCCCTCCCGGGTTCACGCCGCAGCAGGTCAAGGAGTGGCGCAGCGACGTCGCGCAGTACGACTCCGCGTTCGCGACGCTGTACTACCCGTGGATCAAGGTCGAGAACCCGACCGGATCCAACGGCAGCTCCGAGATCCTGCTGCCCCCGTCCGGTCACGTCGCGGGCGTGTGGGCACGGACCGACGAGTCGCGCGGCGTGTGGAAGGCCCCGGCCAACGACACGATCCGCGGCGTCCTGGACGTCGAGCGCTCGATCACGCAGAACGAGCAGGGCATCCTCAACCCGATCGGCATCAACGCGATCCGCCCGTTCGGCACGCGCGGCATCCGCATCTGGGGCGCCCGCACGCTCGCCTCGGACACCGACTGGCAGTACATCAACGTGCGTCGCCTGTTCAACATGATCGAGTCGACGATCCTCGAGGGCACCCAGTGGGCCGTCTTCGAGCCGAACGACGTCTCCCTGTGGGAGGGCGTCAAGCGCACGCTCAACGCGTACCTGCGTGGGCTGTGGCAGGCCGGGGCGCTGTTCGGCGCGTCGCCCGACCAGGCGTTCTTCGTCAAGTGCGACGAGACGACCAACCCCCCGGAGTCGATCGACGCCGGCCGTCTCGTCGTCGAGGTCGGCATCGCGCCCGTCAAGCCCGCCGAGTTCGTGATCTTCCGGATCAGCCAGAACAAGCAGATCGCGAACTGACCGCACCCGTCCCTGACTGAAGGAGCACGTCGATGCCCAACGAAGCACTCATCAACAACGACCCGATCGTCTCGCAGAACTTCTTCCTCGAGATCGACGGCTCGGTCGTCTCCATCCTCAGCTCGGTGTCCGGTCTGGACATCGAGATGGAGGTCGTGACGATGGAGCAGGCCGGTGCGAACGGCAAGATCCAGGTCGTCAAGACCCTCGGCAAGTCGAACAAGGCCCCCGACCTGCAGCTCGTGCGCATGGCCCCGCCGGACATGACGCAGGACAAGCTCTGGGGCTGGTTCAACGACATCCGCGACAAGGGCATCCTGCTGTCGGACCGGTCGAACAACCGCAAGAGCGGCTCGATCGTCATGTACGACTCCACGAACGCCGAGATCGCACGGTTCAACTTCACCAACGGCTGGCCGAGCAAGATCTCGACCGACCAGCTCAGCGTCGAGTCGAACGACCCGGTGAAGGAGACCATCACCCTCACCGTCGAGTCGCTCGCGCGAGTCAAGTGAGCCTGCGCACCCGCTACGAGTTCACGCTGCCCCGGGGGTACGTCGACCGCAACGGCGACGTCCACCGGGACGGCGTGATGCGGCTCGCCACGGCTCGCGACGAGCTCGAACCGCTGCGTGACCCCACGGTCACGGGCCCCGACGACCCTCGTCTGACGATCGTCGTCCTGGCCCGTGTCGTGGAGTCCCTCGGCACGCTGCCCATGGTCACGCCGCACGAGATCGAAGGTCTCTTCGCGGCGGACCTGGCCTACCTGCAGGACTTCTACGGAGTGATCAACTTCGGGAGCCAGCAGGAGTTCGAGGAGTTCGTCGCCGCGCAGCGCGCGCTCGGTCAGGCGCCCGGGGTCTCGTCGTCCGACGAGGCCCCGGCGCCCGCCGCCGAGAGCCAGGAAGCCGCACCGACGTCCTCCGTCGAGGCAGCCGCCGCGCTGCCCCGGCCCGGCCGCGGGGCGATCGAGGAGATCCGCTCCGAGGCCCGTCACTAGGTCCTGACCATGCTGCGCTACCCCGTCGACGTCCTCTGGCAGGAGATCGCCTACCTGGCGTACCACCTGCACTGGCCGCTGCCCGACCTGCTCGACCTCGAGCACATGGACCGCGTCCGGATGGTGCGGGCTGTCTCAGCGATGAATGCCCGAGCGTGGGAGGCGGTGCGCGACAGTGCCTGAAGGACCCCTGGGCGGAGACGCACCCGTCTCCGCCAACTTCCTGTTCGAGGTCGACGGTGTCGAGATCGGGTACTTCGTTGAGGTCACCGGCCTCGAGATGACCGTGAGCACGCAGGAGTACCTCGAGGGCGGGCAGAACCAGTACGTGCACCGCTTCCCCGGCGTGATCCGCTGGCCGAACCTGGTGTTCCGCCGGGGCCTGGTGAACTCCGACGCGCTGTTCCAGTGGGTCGCGAGCTCGTCGGGCGAGGGGTTCGCGGGCAACCAGAACAGCCTGACCCGTTCCACGGGCGCCGTGACCGTCGTCGACCACCAGGGCGCGCGCCTGCGCTCGTGGGAGTTCGAGGGCGTCTTCGCCGTCTCGTGGGCCGGGCCGCGGCTGTCCGTCGACGCGAGCGAGGCGCTCGTCGAGACGCTCGAGGTCGCGCACAACGGCTTCCGCGCGAAGACGCTGCAGTGAGCCGCCCGTGACCGACATCCACGAGCCGACGAGCGGCGCGACGGCGTCCGCGCAGCCGAGCGCCGAGCAGCAGCGCCTCGACCCGACCCGCCTGGGCCGGGCCGTCGCGCTGCGCATGCGCCGGCCTGGGCCGCGCCTGGGCCGGGCGCGTCCGTCGCCGATCGGCTCGCTGGCCTCGTCGTCCGTGCGGTTCGCACACGGCTGGGGCCGACCGGTCGACGTGCGGCGCGCGCTGTCCGGCCCGTCGACGACCGTGACCCCGCGCCGCACGCCCGAGGACGTCTCACCGCCGCGCTGGTGGTCGCAGGTCGCGCCCGTGCGCGCGGCGCACGACGCGCAGGCCGAGGCCGCGTCGATCCCCCGCGGGCTGCCGCGCATGGTCGACGCGATCCCCGCCGACGGCGCCCGCCGCCCCGGCAGCGTCCGCGACCGGCTCGCGCCGCAAACCGTGCGCGTGCGCGTCACGCCCGACGTCCAAGCGGCCGGACGGATGGTCACGAACGCCGACGCGGCACGGCCACGCTCCGCGGCCCGCATGCCCGCCCGGCCACCCGGCGACGCGCGGTCGCAACCGGGGAACGTCCCGGGGTCCGGACCCTCGTCGTCGCCCGCGGTCGCCACCGGCCCGGCGGACCGGACTCCCGCTGTCGCGACGACGAGCCCCGCACCCGTCCGACGATCGCTCGCCTCACCCGGCAGCGACGTGACGAGCGCGCCGGGACCGGTCTCCGCGTTGCGGCCCGCCGGACGATTCCTGCGCCGACGAGCGCGCGCGGCCGCGGTGACCGACGCGCGCGTCGCCCGCGCCCAGCCCGCCGTGCGCACGCCCGACGCGGCGCCGGCGCGTCCGGGCGGCGCACCCGTGCTCCGGACGACGAGCCAGCCGAAGAGCCAGCCGACGAGCGCTGTGGCGCCGGCTCGCTCGCGCGATCCTTCCTCCGCTGCCGCTTCCCCGACCCCGTCTGCGCCCGCGGTTGCCTCGCCATCGACGGCGTCGGCGTCCTCGGCGTCGGTGTCGGCCAGCCAGGTGTCGTCCAGCCCGGGGTCGTCCAGCCCGGGCGCGGGCGCGTCGAGCGGCGCCCACGTCGCGGTCGGTGGCTCGGCGCCCGTGTCCGCGCTGCCGCGTGCGCTCGGCGCGGACCGCGCGCTCGGTGGCGACGCGCTTCCGGGCGCGACGCGGCGCGGCCTGCTCGGGCCGGTCCGGCGGATGCTGGCCGGGCGCGGGTCGCAGCTGCGGCGTCCGGCCACCCCGATCCCCGGGAACCCGACGGCGGCTGCGCGCCGCATGGTCGCCCCGGCGCCGAACGCGAGCCGCGGCCTGGCCGCGGACCAGCCGATCGGCGCGGGAGCACGTGTCTCGTCGGACCGCCCCTCTCCTGCGACCTCGGCCGCACCCTCGGCCAGCGCCGCGGTCCCCACCCCCGCAGCGGCGACGAGCCGCCCGTCCACGGCCTCCGCCGCGACGGCAGCGACCTCCTCCACCCAGGCGTCGCCGGCCGCGAGCACGGTCCGCCGCTGGACGGCGCCGAGCGGGGCGATCCACGCTCCGGGCGTCGCCGCCGCATCGCGTGACGTGGCGCAGCCCGGATCTACGGCGCGTGGCGGATCGGGAACGCTCCACGGATCGGCAGTGCAGGACGGGTCGGCAGTGCAAGACGGGTCGGCAGTGCAAGACGGGTCGGCAGTGCAAGACGGGTCGGCGGGCGCTTCGACGCCGTCGGCCGCGCGCGGCGTGGGCGGGCTCCCGGGCGGCGGACACCGCCGGGTTGGGCATCGTCCGGGCTGGATCGACGACTCGCGCCGCGGCCTCGGGCTCGAGCCGGCCGTGCTGCGACGCGCCACGCGTTGGTCCGGTGCCCAGCCGGGCCGTACGGCGCGCACGGACGCACCCGTCGCGCGCCGCGCACAGGCTCCGGCGCCTCCCGCGGCGACCGCCCTGCACGGCCTGCCGCGCGACGCGGCACCCGCAGCCCTGCGCCGCTCCGTCAGCACCTCCGCCCCACGCGCGACCGCACCCACCGCCCCGCAGCCTGCAGTCGGGCCCACCAGCGCGGCGACGCCCGTCAGCGGACGCGTCGGCTCGGGCACGTCCGCGGGCGCCGACCAGCACGCCACGAGCGGCGTCCCGAGCCCCCGGACCGGCAGCGCCACGGCCGATGCGACGCCCTCGGCGACGTCGTCGTCGACCGCACAGCCGTCGGCTGCACGACTCTCGCCCGCACAACCGTCCACCGCACAGCCGTCGACCGCACAACCGTCCACCGCACAGCCGTCGACCGCACAACCGTCCACCGCACAGCCGTCGACCGGACAGCTCTCGGCCGGACAGCCGTCGACTGCACAGCCGGCCGCACGTCCTGCCGCGGGTGCCGCGGCCCCGGCGGCCAGCGTGCCGGTCCGGCGGGCGTACTCGGGCGGTCGGGACGTCGACTGGTCCGCGATCGCGTCGCCCGCCGCATGGGAGCCGACCGCGGCCCCTCGTCGCGGCCCTGGGCACACGGTCGCGCTGCTCGCACCCGTCCCCGTCAACCCGGCCACCGGCATGAGCGCGGGGGCACCCGTCGCGGCCCCGGCGTCCGGCGCGCTGGCCGCCCGGCCTAGCGCGCCCGTCGCGACGACCGTCCGGCGCTCGATCACCACGACCAACGGGACGGCCGGGGCCACCGGGACCACCGGGACGCAGCAGCGTCCGGGCAGCACGTCGCACCGTCCCGGCCCGCGCTCACCCGTGCGTCGCGCCGGCGAGCCCGGCGCCTGGCGTCCGACCGGGCACGCCTCCGCCGCGCCGCCCGCCGCCTGGTCGCCGACGACCTCGTCGTCCCTGAGCCCACCGCGCGCCGCTTCGTCTGCCGCACCCTCGTCGGCCGCGCCCTCGTCGGGACCGTGGGGTGGCGGCTCCTCGCTGTCCGCGAGCGCGCTCGCGGCCGAGGCGCTCGCGTCCAGTCCGCTCGCCGCACGCGGGCCGGCGCCCGCGGCCCCCTCGACCGCCGCGGGCGCACCTGCGCTGCCCGCCGCGTGGGCGGTGCTGCCGCCGCGGACCGTGGTGCGCCGCACGCCCACGACCACCGCACCGGCCGCGCCCCGCGCGTGGCAGCGGGGCTCCGTCCCGGGCCGGACCGGGGGCGCGCCGCCGGTGCTTCCCGCGGCGACGACCACCCCGCGCGCCTGGACGCCCGCGAGCCCGAGCGGCGCGCGCGGCACGACGACCATCGGCGGGTCCCGCCCCGACAGCACAGGAGGGCCCATGGACCTGTTCGCGCCCGCACCGCCGGCCGCGGCCCTGACCGCACCCGGCGCGTCGGAGGAGACGATCGCCGAGATCGCCCGCACCGTCGAGGAGCGGCTCGTGGCGCGGCTCGACACGTGGCGACGCGAAGAGCTCGACGACCACGTGCTGCGGCTCGTGGAGCGTCGGCTCGAGGAAGAGACGGAGCGGCGCTCCTGGCGGCGCGGTTCGGAGGTGTTCTGATGGCGGTGGAGAAGGCGTTCCTCGAGGTCGAGGGCGGGGCCCGGATCCCGTGCCTGTTCAACCCCTCGCAGCTGCAGATCAGCCGCAGCAACTCGTGGGCCGGTGCGGCCGTGCCCGGACGTGACGTGCCGCGCCTGCGGTACACGGGAGCGGAGTCGGGCGTGCTGCGCGTCGACCTGTTCTTCGACACGACGAACGACGGGACGTCGGTCGCGGCGCACACGGGCAAGATCGTGGCGCTCATGGACATCGACCCGGGCCTGCCGGGGTCGGACGAGTCGAGCCACAACGTGCGCCCGCCGTACGTGACGTTCCACTGGGGTGACCTGCACTCGTTCAAGGCGGTCGTCGCCGACCTCGACCTGACGTTCACCTACTTCTCCGGGACGGGCACCCCGCTGCGGGCGACCGTGGGCTTGACGCTGCGCCAGTACGAGCCGTCGCAGGCGTTCGGGCGGCAGAACCCGACGTCGGGGACACCCAAGCCGCACCGCGTGCACCGCGTGCAGTCGGGCGAGACGCTCGACCGCATCGCCGCGCGGTACTACGGCGACTCGACGCGCTGGCGCACGCTGGCCGCCGCGAACGCGATCGCCGACCCGCTCGCGCTGCGCCCCGGGACCCTGCTGACCGTGCCGAGGATCGACTCGTGACGGTCGTGCGCGAGGAGACCCTGCTCACCTGGCCGCGGGTGAGCGTGGACGGCCGCGATCTGGACGGCGTGTGGGCCGAGCAGCTCACCGACGTGCGCGTGCGGGCGGGGCTGCGGGCGATCGGCCGCGCCACGCTGACGTTCGCGGACCCGGGCTTCGCGCTCGCCGAGGCGTCCACGGTGACGATCGGCTCGAAGCTGTCCGTGACGAGCGTCGACCTGTCGGCCACGACGCTGTTCGTCGGGACCGTCACGTCGGTGTCGAGCGAGATGGACAACGACGGGCCCCGCCTCGTCGTCGTCGCGGACGACCTCGCGATCGAGCTCACGCGCGCGAGCGGCGCCGAGACGTACCACGAGATGAGCCTGGCGGACGTCGTGACCAAGCTCGTGACGACGCCCCTGCGGCTCGGCAGCAAGGAGGGCGTACCCACGACGACGACGCCGTTCGTGCTGCGCAACGGCAGCGCGCTCGCGCTCGTCGACGAGATCGCGCAGCGGTACGGGCTCGACTGGGTGGTCACGCAGGAGACGTTCGACCTGTGGATCGCCGCGACCGGCGGCGCGCCGGGGGCCACGCCCGTCTCGCTCACGCTCGCGATCGACCTGCAGACCTTCGCGGTCCGGCAGGTCGGCGACGCGCCCACCGACGTGACCGTGCGCGGCTGGAACCCCGAGCAGCAGACCGCCGTGACCGGCGAGGCGAGCAGCCCGCAGTCGCGGTCCGGGCAGCAGCCCGCCTCGGGCGACAAGCGCAACAGCTACACGGGCACGCGCGTCTCACCGGCCTCCGCGCAGGAGGCGGTCCTGCTGGCCCGCGGCATCGCCGCGCGCACCGGCCGCATGCTCGCGCGCGGACGTGCGCTGTTCACGCCCGCGCTGCGCGCCGGGGGCACGGTGACGATCGACGGTGCGGGTCCGGGCAACGGCACGTACTACGTGCGTGAGGTCACGCACGTCATCGACCGGTCCGGCGCGCGCACGCTGTTCGTCGCGGGCGACCGCGACCCGGTCACGCTCGCCGACCCGTGGGACCAGGGGTGGGGCCCGTCGAGCTTCCGCCACGCCGGGCTCGTCGTCGGCGTCGTGGACGGTCTGAAGGACCCCGCCGCCCTCGGTCGGGTCAGCGTCTCGTTGCCCACCGCCGCGGCGCAGGCGAAGTCCGCGTGGGCACGCGTCGTGCACATGGGTGCGGGCGCCAAGCGCGGTCAGGTCTTCCTGCCGAGCGTCGGCGACGAGGTGCTCGTCGGGTTCGAGAACGACGACGTCGCGCGTCCCGTGGTGCTCGGCGGCCTGTTCAGCGCGAAGTCCGTGGCACCCGACCAGGTGCTGATCCAGGACGGCAAGGTGATCGGGCACCTCATCCGTACCGAGACCGGCCACGCCGTGCACCTGTCCGAGGGCAGCGGTCCCGAGGAGTCGTACATCGAGCTGCTCGCCGCGGGCGGCAACCAGAAGGTCAAGCTCGGCAAGAAGGGCGTGGACATCGTCGCGAACGGGGACGTGCCGCTGACCGTCACGGTCGGGCGCTCGTCGCTCACGTTCGACGGCAAGGGCGCCGTCACGCTCAAGGGCTCGACGATCACGATCGAGGCCACCGACGGCATCGTGCTGGACTCGAAGCAGAAGATCGAGGCGAAGGGCCAGCTCGGCGTCGCGATCGAGGGCCTCGAGGCGTCGATCAAGGGCAAGGCGAGCACCAAGGTCGAGGCCGGCGGCATCCTCGAGATCAAGGGAACGATGGTGAAGATCAACTGATGAGCGAGATCACCAGCGCGGCGGACTTCGTCGGACGAGGGTTCGCGTGGCCGCTCGGCGTCGACCACACCGGCGCGATCGCCCTGACCGCGCCCGGCGGCGACATCGAGGACGCGATCCGCGTGGTGCTGCTCACCGCACCCGGTGAGCGCCTCATGCGTCCGCAGTTCGGCTGCAGGATCTGGGACCTGATGTTCGAGCCCGTGACACCGAACCTGCTCGGCCTGATCTCGCAGGCCGTGCGCGACGCCCTGGCCCAGTGGGAGCCGCGGATCGACGTCGACGACGTCCGGCCCGTCCAGGACGACGACGACTCCGGCCTGGTCCGCATCCAGATCACCTACCGCGTGAAGTCCACCAACGACCGGCGCAACCTGGTCTACCCGTTCTACGTGATCCCCCGTGAGGACACCTGATGGCCCCGCTCGACCCTCCGCACCTCGACGACCGCACGTTCCAGGACATCGTCGACGAGACCAAGCGGCTCATCCCCCGGTTCACTCCCGAGTGGACCAACCACAACGTCGCCGACCCGGGCGTCGCGCTCATCGAGCTGTTCGCGTGGATGAGCGAGATGGTGCTCTTCCGGGTCAACCAGGTGCCCGAGCGCATGTACGTGCACTTCCTCAACCTCGTCGGGATCGAGCCGTTCCCGCCCGCCGTCGCGCACGCGGACCTGACGTTCTGGCTGTCGGCGCCCGCGGACCGCGCGGTGCACGTGCCCGCGGGCACCGAGGTCGCGACCGTCGGCGACGAGCCGGTCGTGTTCTCGACGAGCGCCGAGGCGGTCGTCTCCCCGCCCGAGCTGGTCGCCGCGCAGGCGATCAACGCCGAGGGTCAGGCGACCGACGTGTGGGAGGACCTGACCGTCCCCGGCGCGTCCGCGACGTGCTTCACCTCGCAGCCCGTCGCCCCCGGTGACGCGCTCTACCTCGGCGCGCGCGCGTCACTCGCCGGCTACGCGGTGCGCCTCGACCTGTCCGCACGTGCCGAGGGCATCGGCGTGGACCCGACGAACGCCCCGCTCGCGTGGGAGGCGTGGGACGGCGAGGCGTGGATCGCGTGCCAGGTCGAGTCCGACACCACCGGCGGGCTGAACAAGTCCGGCTCGGTGCTCCTGCTGCTCCCGCAGCGCCACGAGCCGCTGCTGCTCGGCGGCCAGCTCGCGCACTGGGTGCGCGTGCGGCTGCAGCGCCCGCAGCCGGGCCAGCCGACGTTCGCCGCCTCACCCCGAGTGGCCAGCGCCTCGATCCTCGCGCTCGGCGTGACCGTGCCCGCCGAGCACTCGACGACCCTGCCCGCCGAGCTGCTGGGCCGCTCCACGGGCCAGCCGGGCCAGTCGTTCACCGTCTCGGGGGCACCGGTGGCGAGCCGGCGCGACGAGGAGGGTGTGCTCGTCGTCGCGCGCGGCGTCACCCAGCGCTGGGACGAGGTGCCGGACTTCGCCTCGTCGGGCCCCGGTGACCGGCACATCGTGTGGGACTCGACCACGGGCGAGGTCCGGTTCGGGCCCGCGATCCGGCACCCCGACGGTGCGGTGCGCCAGCACGGCGCGGTCCCGCCCGACGGTGCGGAGATCCGCGTGACCCCGTACCGCACGGGCGGCGGCGCGCGCGGGAACGTCGGCGCGCGCACGCTGACGTCGCTGCGCAGCGGGCTGCCGTTCGTCTCGTCGGTCTCCAACGCGCGGCCCGCGTCCGGCGGCGTGGACGCCGAGACGGTCGCCGAGGCCAAGGTGCGCGGCCCGCTCACGCTGCGCACCGGCCAGCGCGCCGTCACCGCGGCGGACTTCGAGGCGATCACCCGGCAGGCGTCCGTCGAGGTCGCCCGCGCGCGCTGCCTGCCCGCCGCGACGAGCGGCTCGCCCGTCGTGCGCGTGCTGATCGTGCCGCAGGTCCGCACCGACGCGCGCACGCACCGCATCGACGACTTCGCGCTCTCGCCCACGCTGTTCGACGCGGTCGCGACCTCGATCGACGAGCGCCGCATGGTCGGCGTGCCCGTCGAGATCGGCACGCCGTTCTACCAGGGCGTCAGCGTCGCCGCGCTCGTGCGCACCCTGCCCGGCCGTCCCGCCGCGATGGTCCGCCAGCGCGTGTCGGACGCCCTGACGCGGTACGTCCACCCGCTCACGGGCGGCCCCGACGGCACCGGCTGGCCGTTCGACGCCTCGCTCACCGCATCGGCCGCGACACAGGTGGTCGAAGGCGTCGACGGCGTCCTCGCCGTCGACGAGCTGCAGCTGTTCGAGTACGACCTGCGCACCGGGCGGCGCATCGGCGGCGGCCGCGAGACGATCACGCTCGCCGACCACGCGCTGTTCCTGTCCGCCGACCACCGCGTGGTGGTGCGATGACCGGCCGCCCCGCCGACTGGCTCCTGCGGCAGCTCCCCTACGGGATGCTGTCGGAGGACTTCTTCGTGCGGTTCGTCTCGATCTTCCAGGAGCAGGGCGGCACGCTCCTGCAGCACGCCGACAACCTGCCCTACCTCGCGGACGTCGACGTGACGCCCACCGCGATGGTGCGGCAGATGGGCCACTGGCTCGGCATGCCCGGCATCGACACGTCGTACCCGGCGGCGACGCAGCGACGTATCCTGCGAACAGCGGCGCAGACGCTGCAGTGGCGTGGCACGGTCCGCGGTCTGTCCCGGTTGCTCGAGCTCTACTCCGGCGGGCCGGTGCAGGTCACCGAGAGCGGCGGCGTGTACGGCGAGGGCGCGGCACCCGACGGACCGGCCTGGGCAGTGCTCGAGGTCGACTCGACGGGACCGCTCAGCGAGTCGGACTTCCTCGCGCTGGTGCTCGACGAGGTCCCCGCGCACGTGCAGGTGGAGGTGCGAGTGGCAGGCCGGACGGTGTGGCCCGTACTCGCGGAAGAAGGGGAGATGGCGTCATGACGGACGTCGACGCATCGCGCGACACGCTCGAGGTCACGTGCCCGGAGTGCGGCGCCACCGCGCACGTGCAGGCCGGCGCACGCCTCGCGAGCGACTTCTGCCCGCAGTGCGACTACCCGCTGTTCTGGGCGCGGCCCTCGTCCGCACCACTGACCGACGAGGACACCGACGACGCGCGCTGGCGCGCCCCCGGCGCGTCCGGGTCCGCACTGTCCGCGACGCTCGCGTGCCCCGTGTGCGCCGAGCTCAACACACCCGTCGCCGTGACGTGCGTGCGCTGCGGGTCGAGCATGACCCCACCGCCACCCGTGCCCCCGGCCGCACCCCCGCCGCCCGCCCCCGTGGTCGTCGTGCAGGCGCCGCCAGAGCTCATCCCCTGCAACCACCCCGACACCTGGTGGGTCGTCGTCGTGACCGCCACCGTCACCGCAGCCCTCACCCTCCTACTGGTCTGGCTCTTCTAGCCCGCCCACGACCGTGTAGCCGTCGCCGGTCACCATCAGCACGTCGACAAGATCCGTAGTCCGGTTCGCCCCCGGGTGACGTCTGGACAATGTCCCCGAGCGCGACGTCGTGCAGAAGAACGGGATGCGGCAGACCCGAACAAGGGGCAGACCACTTCCACGGAACGCGGCACACACCCCGACCCTCCACTGAAGCCGGGGCGGTTCAATCGGCGGCCGGCGTCGCTTCGACCAGATCGACCTCGACCGGTGGCGTCGGTTCGCACGCGAGGCCGACCTCGAGCCGGACGCCGTCACCGCCAGGGTGGTCAGCCTCGCCGAGCGCATCCCGGACGCCATGACGGACGCGTTCGCTGCCGAGGCCGAGCACGGCGACCTCGAAGTCGGCGACCTGCGCTCGCGCATGCTCGACCCGGTCGCGCAATCCTGCCAGCTCGTGGTGTCGCAGTCGGTCCGTGGGTCCGGGTCCGCCACGAGCGCCAGAAGGCAGCGGCGCCAAGCGTGAGCCCGGCCTCCGAGGACCCGCGCTGGGTCGCCGGTGCACCTCCGACTCAGCCTCCAGCTCCGCGACTCGCCCTCGACGCCCGCGCCTCAGGGGCCGGCGGCGGGGGTCTGGGCCTCGGTCCAGGCGGAGGTCGCCCAGGTGGACGACGAGCCGACGAAGCGTGCGCGCACCGCTGAGCTGGCGGCGAGCGCCGGGGACGGTGTGCACGTCGCGATGCCCGTCGTCGTCGAGACCGGGCGGGCGGTGCAGCCCGCGATGTCCGTCCACGTCCCGGTGATGCGCACCTGGAACGACACGGTGCCCGCGGGGTTGCCCGACGCGGTCGTCGTGACCGTGGCGGTCAGCACCGTGGCGGTCGCGGTGAGCTCGACCGCGGTCGGCAGCACGATCGTCACGGCGGGCACGGTCACGTTGCTCGACGCCGCGTAGAGACCCGAGCCGGCGTACCGCACGCGCAGGGACGCGGCGCCGCCCGGCCAGCCGGCGGTGCTCGCGGACAGCGTCACGGTGCCGGCGTTCGCACCGCCCGTCGCCAGCGTGCCCGTGTCGATCTGCGTCCACGTCCCGCCGACGTTGCGTTCGAGCACGGCCTGCCCGGCGGTCACCGCCGCGGCGCCTGCCGTCACGCGCACGGCGACCGCCACGTCGTCGCCCACGTCGACGGTCGCGGGCGAGCTGGTGACCGCGATCGTCGTCGCGACGGGTTCGACGGTGATGGTGACGAGCTGGAAGGTCGCGCCTGCGGCGATCGTCGTCGGGCTGACGGTCAGGCCCCAGCCGCCCGTGACGCTCGCGGTCACGCTCGCGCCCGTGTTCGGCAGCCACAGGACGGTGTCGCTGCCGCCGACCGCCAGCGTGACGTCGCGCGGGTCCCCGTCCGACGTGGGGCTCACGGTGGCCGCGACGGTCCCGGGTGCGCCGGTCACCGCCGACGTCGCGCGCAGGCGGACCTGCGTCTCGGCGACGGTGAACGTGGCCGTCGCGTCCGCGTTGCTGATCGTCACGTCCTGCGTCCAGACGCCGAGGTGCCCGGACGGCCCGGACAGCGCGACGGTCCACGTCCCCGCAGGGAGCTGCGAGAACGTCGTCGTGAAGCGGTTGGTGCCTGACCTGACGACGGGCTGGGCCGCGCGTGTCGTCGTCCCGCTCGTGACGTTGACGAGCGCACCCGTCAGGTCCGACGAGGAGTTGACGGTCACCGCGAGCGAGAACGTGCGGACCGTGAGGATGAGGTCGACGACGAGCCCGTCGCCGGGTTGCAGGACGACGACCCGGCTGGCCGACAACCCGTCGTCGGACACGCTCAGCGTGTACGAGCCGGCCGGGACGGTCGGGAAGCGGTACCGGCCGTCCGTCCCGGTGGTCGCGGTGCGCGAGGCTGCCCCCGGGTCGGCCGGGTCCAGCGTGACGTCGACACCGGAGACGTTCGTCATGCTGCCGTCCGCCTGCTGCAGCTGCACGATGCCCTGGATCGAGCCGTTGGGCGCCGTGACCGGCACGGTCATCGAGCGGATCTCCCCGGCGGCGATCGTCACCGGCATCGACAGCGGCGAGAAGCCGTCGCCGGAGATCGTCAGCGTGTACGTGAGCGGCTTGAGGTCACGGAACACGTACGTGCCCGCTGCGGTGTCCACGCACGGCCCGGGGTCGGTGACCGGTCCCGCGCACGTCGGCGGGATCGCCGCCGGCGGCGGGACGCTGCCGTCGTTGTACGTGAGCCGGACTGTCAGGCCCGCCGCGGGAGCACCCTGGTTGGTCGCGAACAACGTCAGCGACGCGGGCTCGGGGTCGAGCATGAGGTTCTGACCCGTGACCGGCACGGAGGACGGGACGCCGACCGTGATCGTGTCGGTGTCGTCGGCCGGCGACCGGTATCCCGCGGCGCTCGCGGTGAGCTGCCAGCTGCCGAAGGCGAGGCCGGCGGTCTCCACCGAGCCCGTCAGGGAGTAGGTGCCGTTGGTCGCGGTCGTCGTCGACAACCGCACGTCGGACGGCCCGCGGCCCTCGACGAGCGCGCCGCTCACGTCCTGCACGAGCATCGGCGTGATCTGCGACTTCACCGTGCCCTCGATCGTGCCGAGCCGGACGAGCGAGATGAGCCACGGCGGCTCGATCCCTTGCCCGGCGGTCACCACGACCGTCCCGGTGTACCGCGCGAAGCCGGCGGCCCGGACCTCGACGGGGTAGGAGCCCGGCGCGAACTGACCGAAGTCGACGAACTCGTCGCCCGGCAGGGCGGTCCGCCGCTCCGACGTGCCGTTGCGCGTCACCGTGATCACGGTCCCGAAGACGTCCTCGTGCGTGTCGGCCGACTCGACCGCGATGCGCAGCAGGCCGAACTTGCGCAGCGTGACGGTCAACGCGGGCGCGGGCTGGTTGGGCAGGACGTCGAGCGTCACGGGAGGCAGCGACAGGTAGCCGGCGAGGGACGCCTCCACCTTGTACAGACCCGGGCGGATCAGGCCGCTGCCCACGGGCTGCTGCGAGTCGTTCCACGTGAGCGTGCCGTCGCTCGCCGCGGTGATCGAGATCTGGCCGACCCCGGGCGGCGCCGCGGTCACCGAGAACTCGACGTCGCCGTACTCCAGCGCGGGGTTGGTCGACCCCTCGAGCACCACGTTCCCGGTGAACGCCCGGCCGGTCGGGGTGAGGGTGATGGGCGCGGTCGTCGTGGTGTCGACGCCGTTCTGGGCGTACGGCTCGTAGCCGTCCGCCGTGACCCGCACGTCCATGCGGTTCTCGACGAGCGCGAGCGCGGTGACCTCCGGGTCGGTCGAGCAGCCGCTGGCCGCCGTGCAGACCGTGAAGCGCCCGGTCGACGTGGTCACTGCGACCGGCGTGCCGGTCGACTGCACAGGCGTCACGCCGCGGTAACCGGTCACGCCGGAGACCGTGACGCGAGCGCCGCCGACAGGCGTCTCGCTGGTCCCGCCCAGCAGCGTCACGACCCGCATCGTGACGTCGCCCGTGGCCCGGGTGAGCACCACCTGCGTCTGGACCTCCTGGTTGAGGCCCACCTGCACGCCTGTGGCCTCGCCCGTCTGACCGCTCACGGCCGTCGCGGTGACCGTGTACGTGCCGCGCGGCAGCCCGGAGATCCGGGCGACGCCGTCGACCGTGGTCGCCCCGCGGGTGGTGGTCCCGTCCTCGGCCGTCACGGTCGCGCCGTTCGCGGGCGAGATCGAGCCCGTGCCGTCGGTCGAGTAGACGGACACGAAGAGCACGCCGAGCCGGTCGAGCAACCAGTCCACGCGCTTGACGTCGCCGGGCGTCAGCGTCACCGACACGGGGTCGGGTCGGACGTAGTCCGCGCTCGCGGGCGGGATCACGTGGACCGTGTAGCCGCCCTTGCTCAGCCGGTCGATCTGGTACGACCCGTTGAGGCCGATGAACGCGCACGCACCCGCCGTGCTCTCGCACGTGTCGTCCACCTGGCGGCACGGGTCGGCGCCCGGCGCGGGCTCGCCCGCGGGCACCGCGACGACGCACGTGGTGGTCGGCACCACGCCGATGCGGGCCGAGACCGACCCGACGATCGACGGAGACGGGTACATCGCGACCGTCGCGGCCTCGACCACCTGGCCCATCGGCACGGTCACGTCCACGGTCGCGGGCTCGTAGCCGGGCGCCGAGAGGGTCAGGCGGTACAGCCCCGGGTACAGGCCGCGCTCACCGGAGGCGGGCAGCTCGTACGGGCGGTCCGGCTGGGAGCGCACCGTGACGGTCCGCGCGGGCTCGCCCGGCGCTCGGACCACCGTCGAGACCGTGAGCTCGCACTTCTCCCCCGGGAGCAGGTGGGGGCAGGTGATCCGTGCCCCGGTCCCCGCGTCCGTCGCGCGTCCGACGATGGTGGACGTCGCCTCGAGCCCGTCGCCCTCGAGCGTGCGCAGCACGAGCTCGGCCGTCGCGGGCCGCGACCCGACGACCGTGACCTGCGCGGACGCGGGCTCGTGACCGAACGCCTCCGCGACGAGCGTGTACTCGCCCGCGGGGATCCCGTCGAACCGGTACGTGCCCGTCGCGTCCGACGACGACATCGTCTTGAACGTGCCCGCGGTGCCAGTCAGCGTCAGCCCGGCCGCCGCGACCCCCGCCCCCGTCTCGTCCCGCGCGGTGCCGTTGACGGTGCCGCCGATCGACGCGAGCGTCACCGGGAGCTCGTCGAGACCACCGGCGGTGAGGTCCACGCGGCGGGTCTGCGTCGAGTAGCCGTCCGCCTCGAACGTCAGCGTGTAGCGGCCCGGGACGGGCAGCCCCGGCAGGACGAACGTGCCGCGGCGATCGCCCGTCACGGTCGTCGCCGAGCGCTCCACGTCACCCGCGCGCGCCGTGACCCGCACCCCGCCGAGCCCGCCCTGGCCGCCCCGGGCGTCGCGCCCCGAGACGAGCCCGGCGAGCGTGGCCACACCCGCGCGCAGCGTCAGGTTCACCGTCCGCGACCCCGCCGCCGGCAGCGTCGCGAGCGCCGACTGCGCGCCCAGCGTGTCCGAGGACGCCGTGACCAGGTACGTGCTGGGCGTCGACAGCCCGTCGACCTCCCAGCGACCCACGCTGCCCGACGTCGCGGTGCGTGTCGTCACGGTCGTCGTGCCGTCCGAGATCGTCAGCACCACCCCGCCCGCCGGGCCCGACGGCCCCGTGACGACGCCTGCGAGGCGACCGCGGCCGGGCGTGAGCGCGAGCTCGAGCGGGGCCGCGGCGGCCTCCGCGCCCGTGACCCAGAAGCGCTGCGTCTCGTAGCCCGCCTTGGCGAACGTGAGCAGGTAGCGGCCCGTGGCGGACAGCCCGGCGAACGCCCACGCGCCGTCGGCTCCCGTCGTCGTCGTCCGGCGCTGGCTCGCGACGTCCGCGCGCTCGACGGGCAGCGCCAGGCCGGAGATCTTGCCGATCGGGGCCTGCGACTCGTCCGCGGGCGCGGCGACGACCGCACGGGCGGCGGCCGCGTCCACCTGGACGTAGCCGGCCTGCCGGATCACGGCTCCCGCGCCCGCGGCCGACGAGCCCGTCGCCGTCCCGTCCGCGGCAGTCCCGTCCGCGCCAGTCCCGTCCGAAGCAGTCCCGTCCGAGGCAGTCCCGTCCGAAGTGGTCCCGTCCGACGAGCCCGCCTGCTCCGGCGCTGCGGGCAGCGCCCCGGCCGGCACCACCTGGACCGTGACCGCCGACGGGTCGCTCGACGTCACGACACCCGAGACCCGCACACCCTCGTCGGCCTCACCCGGTCCCGTACCGCCGCCGGCCCCGCCACCCGACCCGTCGTCGGAGCCGTCGCCCGAACCGCCGCCGCCCGTGCCCGGTGCCGCGCCGCCTCCGGCGGAGCCGTCCGTCGTGCTGCCCGGCCGGGGCGTCGCGCTGTTCCCGGCCTGCTCGTCGACGCTGCGGCCGGACCCGGAGAACTGGTCGGACAACCACGGCAGCGCGGCCAGCACCATCCCGACCCACAGCACGGCGACGCCCAGCACCGCGGTGGCGCGCAGCGCCGATCCCGGCAGCATCGGGCGGGCCGTGAACGCGGCGTCGAACCGCTGCGGCGCGCGGTCGCCCGTGGCCGTGACGTGGAACGCCGCGCGGCGCTTGGTGCCGAACACCTGCGCGCGCCTGACGCCGGCGCGCGCGCCGATGCGCACGCTGGAGTGCGGCGCGACCTCGAGCGCACGCGCGTCGAGGTGCACGAACCCGCCGGTGGCCGCGTCCGCACGCGCGTCGAGCTCGACGCGCGCCGAGCGGTCGCCGGTGTTCGCCAGGACCACCTGGACGCGCTTCGAGCGCACGCCCATGGAGTCCGCGGGCTCGACGGACAGCAGCAGCCCGCTGACGCCGTCCACGCGCAGCGACCCGTCGGCCAGGGTGGTCGCCCGCTCCTGCGGCGCGGGCGGCGTCGCGTGCGACTCGACGGCGACGACGAACGGGTAGTCGCCCGGCGCGGCGCCCACGGGCGGCAGCAGCGCGAGCTCGACCGTGACGGTGGCGTCCGGGACGACACCGGGCACGCTCACGGGTGCGGGCAGCCAGCCGCCCTCGAGCCCGACGACCGAGACCACCAGGTCGCGCGTGCTCGTCGTGACGTTGCGGGCGTGGACGCGCAGGAACGCCGCCGCACCGGGGGTCGCGTGCGCCCCGGGCTCGACGAGCACGGACGTCGCGACGCGTGCGGGACGCGGTGACCTCGCCATGCGCTGCTCCTCGTGCTCGTCGTGGATGTCCGGGTGGGGTGCGGGTCGTGCGGGTCAGGTGCTGCGGATCACGATGTTCACGACGGGCTGCTCGCTGGGCCCGAGCGTCAGCGGCGCCGACGTCGCCAGGACGCTGCCGTCCGTGGTCACGCGCACCTCGATGAGGTAGTTCTCGGGCGCGTCGACGTCGTCGAAGTCGTAGCGGCCCTTGTCGTCGGTCGTCGTCGTGGCCACGGGACCCGCGGCCGTGCCGTACTCCGACGCGCGGTACAGCAGCACCGCGAGCCCGTCGCCCACGGCACCGCCCGCGTACGTGACCTTGCCCTGGATGCGTGCGGGCGCGACGAGCGTGGGCGAGACCGGCTCGCGCTGCGCGGCGGCGAGCACGACGATCTCGGACGTGGCGCGCGTGCCCGCGCGCGAGAACGTCACCGTGTACGTCCCGGGCTCGAGCCCGTCCACGACGTACGAGCCGACCTCGCCCGCGGGCGTCGAGGCGGTGTAGACCACGCGCTGCTCGCTGCCCGAGCTCACCGTCACCCGGACGTTGCCCACGGGCTCCGGGTCCGCGTCCTGCACGGGCGGCTGCAGGACGACGCCGTAGATGCTCGCCGTCGCGGGCCGCATCGTGACGTCCACCGACGTCGCCGACGACGCACCCGCGGTCACGTTGCCGAACGCGTCGATGCTCACCGAGAGCACCTGCGACTCCAGGTCACCGCGCGAGAACGTCACGGTGTACGTGCTCGGGACGCGCAGCCCGCTCAGGCTCCACCGACCCACGGGGTCGGTCGACTGCGTGACCGTCTGCAGCGTGAGCGCGCCGTCGGTGACCGTGACGTCGACGCCGTCGGCCTTGCCGCCCGCGACCGACACGAGCCCGCCGAGCGTCGCCTCGTCGCGGCCCAGGACGACCGCGACGCCCGTGAGCGCCTGCGCCTGCGTGAGGGTCAGGTTCAAGGTCGCGGGTGCGTAGCCGTCGGCCGAGACGACGACCGTGTACGCGGCGGGGGTCGGCAGGCCGCGCAGGACGAACGAGCCGACCTCGTCCTGCGTGAGCGAGACCGTCTCGACGACGACCTGCCCGCTCGTCGCGGTCACGGTGGCTCCCGCGACCGGGCCCGAGAAGCCCGTGACGGAACCGGCGATCGACCCGTCGCCCTGCACGAGCGCGAGCCGCACGCCCGTGCGGTCCTCACCGGCCGCGACGTCGACGCGCTGCACCGACGACGCGAACCCGTCCTTCGCGACCACCAGGTCGTACACGCCCGGCGACGGCAGGTCGGCGATCTCGAACGTGCCCTCCGCCCCGACCGGGACGGTCCGCACCACGGCGCCCGACGTCGGGACCGCCGGCGCCTCGCCCTGCTCGGGGGGCGTGCCCGCGAGCGGCCCGGTGTCGAGCGGCAGCTCGACCGTGAGGATCGCCCCCGCGACGTCGGTCCCGGTCACCGTCCCCGCGAGCGTCGCCGGGACACCCCCGACCAGCACGGTCAGGTCCGTCACGGACTGCCCGGTCTGCACGGGCACGGGTTGCGCGTCGCCCTGGGTGGGCGCGGCCGGGTACCAGGTCTCGTCGAAGCCCGCGCCCCGCACGCGCAGCGTGTACTCGCCCGCGGGGAGCTGCGCGAGCACGAACGTGCCGTCGTCGGTGGTCGCGGTCGTCAGGATCGGCTCGGCCGGGTCGTCGCCGAACGCCTCCACCGACACGTCGCCCACGCCGGCGCCCGTCGACAGGTCCGTGACCGATCCCGAGAGCGCGGACGTGCCCGTGGCCGCCTGCTGGTTGCGGGCCTGCGCGACCTGCAGCGCGAGGTCGCGGTCAGCTGCCGAGCGGCCGACGACCGAGCTGAGCGCGATCGTCACGACCACCGCGAACGTCGTGAGCGCGAGCAGCAGGCCGAGCAGCGCGAGCATGCCGCGCGCGAAGCGCGGCTTCTGCACGAACACCCCCGCCGCGGCGGGCGGCGCGTCCGCGGGCGGCGCGCTCGGCCCGTCGAACCGCAGCTCGAACGGCCGCATCCGCGGGTCGCCGACGAACGGGCGGCGCGCGCGGGCCTGCAGCGCGAGGGTCATGCTCTGGCCCGGCGGGATGCTGAAGCTCGACGGCTGGAACGTGAAGGCCGTCGCCGCCTCCGGGTCGCGCGCGACGACGCGGCCCACCTGCTGCGTGTTGCCCTCGTTGTGCACCAGGACGGAGAACACCGCGGCCGCGCCGGCCGTGACGGTCGGCGGGTCGAGCTTGAGGCTCGTGCGCGGCGCGGGCGGCACGTCGAGCACGACGTCCTGGACGGCGATCGCGCCGTCGTCGGCCAGGTCCCGCACCTGCAGCGCCACGCGCCGCTCGCCCGCGGGGACGCCCTCGGGCAGCGTCAGGGTGACGACGACGGCCGACGTCTCGTCGGGGAACAGGCGCAGCTCGGGCTCGTCGAGCCGCACCCACGACGGGTCGGCGCCCAGCACGCGCACCGAGTAGCCCGCGATCAGGGCGGACGTGTTGGTGACGGTCGCGACGAAGGTCGCGGGCGCGCCCGGCTGCACGACGAGCCGGCGGGGGTCGATGTCGAGTCTCACGTCACCCACCCACCGGCAGGTCGCGCACGGTCGGCGTGCTGCCGCCGACGACGTCGACGACCGCCGTCGCGACCACCGCGTCGTCGACCACGACCGTCACGGTGTACGTCCCGGCGGGCAGGTCGGGCAGGACGTAGGTGCCCGAGCCGTGGTCGCCGTCCTGCGTGCTCGTCGTGGTGCGCACGACCGTGCCGTTCGTCGCGCGCACGGTCGCGTCGACCAGGCCCTTGCCGCCCTGCGTGACCCGGCCCGTGAGCGTGCCGAGCGCCGACGGCAGCGTGACCGCGACGGGCTGCGCGGGTCCGCTCGCCGGGATCGTCACGGGCACCGTCACCGGCTGGTACCCGTCCTTGACGAACGTGAGGGTGGTCGAGCCACCCGTGCGCAGGCCCGTGAGCGTGAACGCCCCGACCGTCCCCGCGGTCAGCGTCGTGGTGCTCGCGCCGGACTCGGCACCGCCTGCCGAGACCGTGACGCCGCCGAGCCCGTTCCCCGCCGCGTCGACCACGCGCCCGGTGACCGTCCCGGTCCCGCCGCGCAGCGCGACCGACAGGTCGGCGCGCACCTCGCCCGGGCCGAGGGCGACGACCTCGGTCGTCGTGCCGAAGCCGTCCTTGCTGAACGTGAGCACGTAGGTGCCGGGCGTCGGCAGGTTCGGCAGGACGAAGCGGCCCACGGAGCCGACGGTCGGCGTGCCGACCACGAGCTCCTTGCCGTCGATCGTCGTGCTCACCTTGACGCCGCCGAGCGGGGTGGTGCCGTCCGTGACGACCCCGGCGATCGAGCCCGTGCCGGCGCCGAGGCGCACGTCGAGCGCGAACCGCTCCTGGCCGCCGAGCACGCGCTCGGTGGTCGACGACGGCTGGTACCCCTCGGCCGCGAACGTGAGCTCGTAGGTGCCGGGCGCGGGCAGGTCGGCGAACGTGTACGCGCCGTCGGCGTCGGCCGTGGTCTGCCACTGCTGCGTCGGGTCGGCGCCGCTCCACGCGGGCCGCGCGGTCACGGTGACCTCGACGTCCTCCTCGTCGCCGACGACCACCTGCCCGGCGAGCGTCGCGGGGTGCCCGGTGACCGTCAGGTCCGTGCCCTCCTGGATCTTGCGGGCGACGGCGTCGACCTCCTGCGCGGACAGCTCGGAGACCGCCTGGGGGTACCAGACCTCGTCGTAGCCGTCCTCGACGATGCGCAGCAGGTACGCCCCGGGGAACAGGCCGGACATGGTGTAGGTGCCGTCCGCCTGCGTCGCCGCCGACGACACCTCGACGAGACCGTCGCGGCCCTCGCGCAGCGCGACGACCGTGACCCGGCCGACGCCCTGACCGTCCGCCGCGCTGACGACCGTGCCCGAGACGGTCGCACCGACACCCGCGGGCAGGGGGCCGACCTTCGCGAGCGAGCCGGACGGCGCCCCGCCGGCGTCGACGGACGCGCTGCCCTCGGCCTGGGTCGCGGCGAAGAACGACGCGGGCGCGACCTTCGTGTACGGATCGGCGCCCAGCACCTGCTTCGTGCCGAGCAGGAAGGCCAGCGCCCACGCCGCGACGATCGCGAGCAGGATCAGCGCGGTCATCAGCCCGCGGCTGATCGTCGAGCGCTGCCGCAGCAGCAGCGAGATCGAGGACTCGACGTCCGTGGCCTCGGCGTGCACCTTGACCTGCCGGTCGCGGTCGCTGCCCAGCAGCTGGCGCGGGCCCTTGACCAGCACCGTCGCGGTCCCGACGCCGCCCGGTGGGACCGCGAGGGTCGAGGGCGTGATCGTCGTGCGGACCGTGCGGTCGCCGTCCTGCGGGCGCAGCGCGACGTCGAGAGGCACGTTGCCGTCGTTGCGGACCTCGAGGGTGAACGCCCCGCGCCCGCGCGTGCGCACGATCGTCGGGGTCGCGTCCAGGCGCAGCGCCGGGCGCGCCGGCACGACGAGGTCCACGTCGTGGTACGCCTCGCGTCCTCCCGGCGCCCGCCCGGCGACGACGAACGTCACGGGGTAGGTGCCCGCGGGGAACGTCGCGGGCAGGCCGACGGTCAGCGTGAGCGCCCCCACCGCGTCGGGGAACAGCGCGAGCGCCTCGGGCTCGGCCAGGAGGCTGGCCTCCGGGACGCCCAGCGCGTGCACCGACAGCGACTCGATGACCTCCGAGGTGTTGACCACCTCGAGCGGCACCACACCCGAGCCGCCCGGCACGACGTCGAGCCGGTCGACGGTGCTCGAGACCCTCATGGACGGGCGCCCAGCCGGGTCGTGACGGGTTCGACGGACGTGACCGCGGGCGGGGCGAGCTCCCACTGGTAGGCGTCGGCGGCGACGAGCGCGGTGAGCGTGAACGACGCCTTGATCTGCCCACCGAGCGACGACCACAGCTCGCGCGGCCGGTTGAGCTCGTCGCTCGCGACCGCGAGCTGCACGGGTGACGACGGCGGGCGCAGCAGGTGCTCGGCGGGCAGCACCTGGTGCGCGAGCAGGCGCGTCAGGACGTCGCCGAGCAGGCTGTGCTCGTCGCGCGGCGAGCCGGCCCACGCGCTGACGAGGTAGCTGAGCTGGACCATCGGCAACGGGAACCGGCGCTCGGTGCCGCGCTCACCGGGCCGGTTCGCCGACGGCCGCGGCGGCTGCCCGCTCTTGGTGACCTGGTAGAGGAACAGGTTGACCGTGAGCCGGTTGACCTGCGCCGACCACGTGCCCGAGGGCGTGTCGAAGGAGATGTCCCCGGCCTCGACGGGCAGGGGAAGTATGGCGCGCAGGAGGCGTTCGAGCCCGTCGTCGATCGTGGGGATCAGCATGTGCGACTCCCCTCCGTGTGTGCGCGCCGGCGCCGACGTCGGGACCTGCGGTGCACACGCCGTGCGGGTGCACGCCCGGCCCGCGGCGGCGTCGGGCCCCCGCGCGCGCGACCGGCGCCTGGCAGAACCAGGACACCTGACGCTAGGAGCCGCCGGCGGGCACGGGCATCGGTAATCGCTACCGATGTTCGCCCGCACAGCCCGTCCGGTGTTCCGTCCGGCCTGGTCCGGCGGCATGATCGGCCCCGACGAGCGACGACGGCAGCACCCGTGACCGCGTCGCGCAGCCCACCACCGCAGGAGAGCGATGACGACGACAGGAGCCCGCGTGCGGGCCGCCCTCCAGGTGGCCGTGCAGCGGCGGGCCGCGCTCGTCGCCGAGGGCGCGTCCGGCGGCCCCGGCCCCGCCGCGCTCGGCGCGCTGCTGGCCGACGCGCCCGGGTTCGCCGCGGCCGACGAGGCGCTCGAGGACGTCGCCGACCTGTTCGGGCTCGACGAGCAGGCGCGCGCGCTCCTGGCGGTCGCGCAGCTCGCCGAGCTGCACCCCAGCGCGCACCTGCTCACGGGCGTGCTGTCGGGCGACCCGGGCGCCGCGCGCCCCACCGTGGCCCTGGCGCTCGAGCTCACCGGGACGTCCGCGAGCGACCCCGGCGCCCACACGCGGCTGTCCGCCGCGGGCGTGCTGCGCCGCAGCGGCCTGCTCGCGCTCGACGGCGACGACCCGCTGCCCGCACGGCGCCTGCGTCTGCCCGAGCGCGTCGCGGCCCGCCTGCTGGGCGTCGCCACCCCGCCCCCGCACGTCGCGCGCCTGCTGGTCCGGCCCGTGGCCGCCGACGCGCCCGGGACCGAGGCGATCGCCCACGCGCTGCGCGCGGGCGAGGCGCTCGTGTGGGTGCACGCGCCGCTCGGCACGGCCGGGACCTCGGCGGCGGTCGCCGCGTGCCGCGCCGCCGACGTCGACGTGCTCGTCGGCGACCTCGAGCTCCTGCCCGCGTCCCCGGCGGCACCGCTCGACCCGCTCGTGGTGCGGCAGGCCGTGCGCGACCTCGTGCTCGAGGCCGGGCTCGCCGGCGCGGTGCTCGTGCTCGCGGGCGCCCAGCTCGCCGGCGCGCACCTGGTGGAGCTCGACGCGGCGGTCGTGCCGGTCGTCGCCGTGGGGCGCGCGGCGTGGGACGCGCGCTGGGGGCTGCCCCTGCCCGCGACCGTGAGCGCAGGCCGCCTGACCACGCAGGGCCGCGCGGTGCAGTGGGACCGCCTGCTGGGCGAGGGCGTCGCGACGCGCGACGTGCTCTCGCTGCGCCTCGCGCCCGAGCAGATCGACACGGTCGCGCGCCGCGCGCTCGCCGACGCGCAGCTCGTCGGGCAGCACGTGCCGGACGCGCGCACGGTGCGCGCCGCGGCGCGGCGGCTCTCGACGAGCGGGTCGTCGCGCGCGTCGTCGGACGGCCCGGGCGCGACGCTCGACGACCTGGTCCTGCCGCCCCGGACCCGGCGCGAGGTCGAACGGCTCGTCGGCTGGGTGCGCGACCGCGACGACGTGCTCGCACTCGGCGCGCTGCACGGCAAGGGCGGCAAGGGCACGGGCATCTCGGCGCTGTTCTCGGGCAGTCCCGGCACGGGCAAGACGCTCGCCGCGCACGTCGTCGCGGACTCGCTCGGCGCGGACCTCTACCAGGTGGACCTGTCCGCGGTGGTCGACAAGTACATCGGGGAGACCGAGAAGAACCTCGAGCGCGTGTTCGCGCACGCGGAGTCGCTCGGTGCGGTGCTGTTCTTCGACGAGGCGGATTCGCTGTTCGGCTCGCGCTCGGCCGTGAACGACGCGCGTGACCGCTACGCCAACCAGGAGGTGTCCTACCTGCTGCAGCGCATGGAGTCGTCCGAGGGCGTGACGATCCTCGCGACGAACCTGCGCGGCAACCTCGACCCGGCCTTCGCGCGGCGCCTGCACTTCATGGTCCACTTCCCCGACCCCGACGAGACCACGCGTGAGCACCTGTGGCAGCACCACCTGGCCCAGCTCCCGACGACCGATCCCGACGACCCCGTGGACGTCGGCCTGCTCGCGCGCTCGCTCGAGCTCGCGGGCGGCGACATCCGCAACATCGTCCTGGCCGCCGCGTACGACGCGGTGGCCGAGCGCCGACCCGTGGGGATGCGGGACCTGCGCCTGGCCTCCGCGCGCGAGGTCGCCAAGCTGGGCCGCCGCATCAGCCACCCGGACTGGCCCGACGCCGACTGACGCACCCGTCCGGGTGAACGACCGCGCGCGGGCCCCGTTCGGGCCACGCAACTCGGTAGCGATTGCCGATGCCCGCGCTCGACCTGCCGACCAGGCTGGCCCCCGGCAGGCGCGCGTCCCCCCGCGCGCCGCCACCGGATCTCCCCCGCCACGGCCACGTTCCCCCCGGAGGCCAGCATGAGCTCGCACCACGCCCGCGTCCCCGTCCCCGAGGCGCAGGAGCCGACGAGCGCGCCCGTCGACGCCCCGCTGCGGCGCACCGCCACGGCCGACGCCCTCGTCCCCGCGGCCGTGTCGGCCCCGGAGGCGGCCCCGGGCCCGGTCGGCGCGCTCACGGTCGGGCACGCCGCCGACCCCGCCGAGCACGCGGCCGACGCGCTCGCCGACGCCGCGCTGTCCCGGCTGCGCGCGTCGTCGTCCGACGAGGCCCACCGCCACGACCCCGGCTGCGGCCACCTCCGGCGCTCCGCGACACCGGCGTCGTCGGGCGCGTCCGCGTCCGCGACCATCGGCCACGAGGGCGGCGACCTGGATCCCACGGCGACCTCGCGCATCGAGTCGAAGCGCGGCGGCGGCGCCCCGCTGCCCGGCGGGGTCCGGCGGCGCATGGAGACGGCGTTCGGCACCGGGCTCGGGCACGTGCGCGTGCACGACGGCCCGGACGCGGCCGCGCTCTCGTCGTCCATCTCGGCGGACGCGTTCACCACCGGCTCGGACATCTTCTTCGGCGCAGGGCGCTTCGCGCCGGACTCCGCAGCGGGCGAGCGCATGCTCGCGCACGAGATCGCCCACGTGGTCACCGAGGGCGGGCCGGCCGTGCACCGGTGGCCGTGGAGCAAGAAGCTCACGCCGCAGGAGCAGGCGGACAAGGACCGCCTCAAGGCCGAGGAGAAGGCCAAGGCCGCGGCGGTCAAGAAGAGCAAGAACACCGAGAAGACCGAGAAGGCCCAGCTCGCGCAGTCGCGCACCGAGGGCGTGCAGGCACGCTCGGACAAGGAGCAGGAGATCTACGCGGGCGGTCGCGAGGCCGCCCAGGCGAAGGTCACCGACATGTACAAGCGCATGACCGAGGCCCGCGAGCGCGAGTTCGCCGTGTTCGAGGAGATGCAGCAGAACAACGTCGGCGGGACCGACGAGCAGCGCGCCACGCTCGTCTACCAGCAGGTCTGGTACGTCGAGTACCCCGACCTCACGAAGTACCGCCCGGCGCGGGAGACGCCCGCCGAGGTGCTGGTCGCGCAGGTCCGTCAGTCGCGCGGCATGGCCCAGGCGGGGGTGACCGCGGCCGAGCGCGACGCGCAGGTCACTCAGGAGCGCCTGCTCCCCGCGAAGGTCGAGACGCTGTACGACCGCATGGTCGTCGTGCGGGACGAGCTGCTCGCGGCGGACCCGGACGCGAGCGAGTTCCTCGTCATGGAGGAGGCACGCGAGCGGGTGCTCGCGGGTCTGGACCCGAAGGCGCTCGCCGAGCTCCCGCCCAAGGACGGCCCGCTCGACCAGGCCGCGTGGATGGCCGCCGGCAAGCGCGGCGCCGCCCGCAAGCGGCAGGCGGAGCGCAACGCCGAGAACGTCAAGGCGAACCTCATGCTGCTCGACCCCGCGCAGCGCCTGACCCCGCAGACCGAGTCCGCGCCGATCGGGCAGGCCGTCGGCGAGAAGCTCGAGGTCGTCGGGAAGTACGGCGGCCTGGGCATGACCGGGCTCGACAAGGTCGGCGGTGGGATCGCCGGCAAGGTGGGCGGCAAGCAGGACGAGGAGCTGCGCAAGCACCTGCCGAAGGACGACGACCCCGAGTCGCCCGTCCCGTCGTTCCTCGACCCGCTGGGCGTCGGCGACGCCTACACGAGCGGCGCCAAGGCCGCCACGATGAAGAAGGCCGGCGAGCGCGACGAGGTCGACAAGAACCTCCCGACGTCGGAGGCGACCAAGGCGGCGGCGGGCATCGGCAACATCACCTCGATCCTGACGTCGCTGTTCGGTGCCGTGCAGTCGGCACTCGGCATGGCCCAGCAGATCGAGGCGTCCTGGTCCACGAAGGACCCGTACGAGGGCCTCAAGGCCGCCAAGTCGGGCAGCGCGATGCTGACCGGCCTGGTCAACGCCTCCAAGGAGGCCGCGAACCTCGCCAAGACCATCGACTCGAGTGTCGCGAGCGGGGTCAAGTCGGTGGTCCCCGGGCTGGACATCGCCACGTCCGCGCTCGCGATGGTCAGCGGCGTCACCGACGTCGCGACGTCCGGGATGCGGCAACGCGAGACGGACAACGCGATGTTCGAGGCGCGCGCGGGCTCGACCGACAAGGTCAACGTCATGGTCTACCCGCTCATGAAGGTCTCGCAGGTCTACACCAAGCAGCTCGAGCAGAGCTGCTGGACCCTCGGCGCCTCGATCCTGGACTTCTCGCTCTCGGTCGCGCAGGTGGCCAGCGCGGGCGGGTTCGGCATCCCCGCCGCGATCAAGGCGTCCGCGGCCGTGCTCGACAAGCTGCACTCGCTCGCGCACTACATCGCCGACAAGGTGCTCGCGACGCAGGCCAAGCGCGCGCAGAAGGAGTCCGCGGTGCTGCACCTCGAGGGCGCCGCCGAGGACGAGCTCAAGAAGCACCCGAAGATGGCGGTCGACGGCATCGTGATGCGCGCCGCGCAGGGCGACACGGTCGCTCTCGCGTTCCTCGCGAACTACCGGATCGACGGCAAGCCGATCACCCGCGACTACGTCGCCCAGATCAAGCCCAAGCCGCGCACGCCCGTCAACCCGAAGGCCCCCGAGGTGAGCGACCTCGCGTCCACGTCGAACGACGCGCTCCTGCTCAAGGTCCGCGAGACCGTGCTGGCCGGCATGGACGTCGAGGCGGACCCGCAGGGCGTGTTCGACGACCTCAAGGCCCAGCTCGACCAGGTCACCGGCAAGGGAGCGTCGCTGCGCGACGGGTGGCGCGAGGCGGGCGACCTGCGCACGCAGCGCAACGAGCTGGCGGGTCAGGGCAAGCTCGGCGCCAACACCAAGGGTGACCGCGGGATCTTCTGGCAGCTGCGCATGACGCTGAGCACCGAGAAGCGGGGCATGCTCAAGGGCCGTACCGAGGCGTACACCGCGGGTGTCGAGGCGCTGCCCGCGGGCGTCGCGTGCGCCGTGGGACCGCACGAGCTCCCCGAGAACGCGACCGACGCGCAGTCGCAGGCGTTCCTGGCCCAGCTCACCGTCCAGGACCTCGAGGCCGAGCTCGGCCGCACACCGCGTCGCAACTCCCCGGGTTGGATCGCCTTCCTGCGCGACGCGCTCAAGGAGAAGAAGACCGCGGGCGCGACCCCGACGACGCCCGCCCCCGTCATGGCGCCGGCGGGCCAGCCGTGAGCCTGACCGACGACGACCTGTTCTACGCGCGGGTCGTCGCCGCGTTCGTCGACGCGGGCCGCACCGCGACGCCTGACGCCGCGTCGCGCACCCTCGACGTCGCCTCGGACCTGCCGGGGGGCCGCGTGCTGGCGGTCGTGCGCCCCGCGGCGCGCTCCGTCACGCTCTACGCCGTCTGGCCGACGATCGTGCCCGCCGACGCCGTGCCTGCGGTCACCGAGCTCGTCGTGCGCGCCAACGCCGACCTGTTCGTCGCCACTCTCGAGCTCGACCTGCCCCGCGCCACCGTCGCGGCCCGGGCCGCCGTCGCGCTCGGCGAGCTGGACCCGCCCGACGACGCCCTGGGCCATCTGCTGGTCACCGCCCTCGCCGAGACCGAGCAGGCGCTCACGGCGTACGCCCCGGCGCTCGAGGCGGTCCTGGCCGGGACTCCGCCGGCCGTCGCGGCCGCCGCGGCGTACCGTTCCGCCCTCGACGTGGAGGAGCAGCCGCACGCGTGACCCTGCGCGCCGTGCCCGCCCGGGCCGGGGAGGCACTGGTGCACGCCAGGCCCGATCGTGGCCGAGGACGCCCGGGTGCGGCCGGTCTCGCGACGTCCCAGGATGGGTCGAGGCCGACGACGGGGAGAGCGCGATGGGTGACGTGGACGAGATGCTGCACCGGTCGGGGCGGACCGCGCGGGCCGCGGTGGGTCGGCTCGAGGACTCGACTGCCCTGGACGGACCTGCAGGGGCGGTGCGGCGCGTCGCGCAGGCCGTGCTGCGGCCCCGCACCGTCTCAGCCGTGCTGCGGGGCGTCCCGGCGGGGCATGCCGCCCACCCGCCGCTCACCGACGTCCCGATCGGGCTGTGGTTCTCGGCGAGCGCGCTCGACCTGCTGGCGCCCGTCGCGGGACGCCGCGCGGCCGACCGACTCGTCGGCCTCGGCGTCCTGGCGGCCGCGCCGACCGCGCTGAGCGGCTTGGCCGACTGGGAGACGAGCGAGCGCAGGGACCCCGCCGTGCGGCGGGTCGGGGTGGTGCACGGCGTCGCCAACCTGGCGGCGCTCGGGCTCTACACGACGTCGTGGGTGCTGCGCCGCCGCGGTCACCGCGCGGCGGGCGTGCTCGTCGGGCTGGCGGGCGGCACGTTCCTCGGCGTGGGCGGGTACCTGGGCGGGCACCTCGCGCTGGTCCGGCACGCGCCGCACCACGACCCGCTCGCCACGACGACCGTCGAACGGGTCGCGACCGGGGTGCGGCGCACGACGACCCGCGGACCGGCCACGGACGCCTTCGAGGGCGTGCCGCTGGACGAGACCAAGCGCAGCACGACGGACCACGGCGAGATCCGCACCTGGATCGAGGCGCAGGGTGGCCGCCCCGCGCTCATCCCGCCGCTCGGCCCGCACGAGGTGCCGGTCCCCGCAGCGATCTTCCCGAGCGGGCCCAGCGGCAGCGGCGCCGTGCCCGCCACGTGGCAGGAGTGGTTCGACGCGTTCGACCGGGGCGGCCTCGCGTTCGTCCGGCCCGCGCAGCTCACCCAGGCGCCGCCGTTCTTCGAGCTCGCGCAGGCCTGAGCCCGCCCAGGCTAGGGGGCGTCCCGCAGCCTGTTGACCGGGATGCCGAGGATCTTGGGCTCGGGGACGTCGAGGTGGTCCAGGCCGTCCGGCACGGGCGGGATCTCGTCGGGCACCCGGCCCACCCAGATGCGCCACAGCACGCCGTGCTTGTCGTCGCCGGCCCGCGGCGGCTCGTGCACCACGGGGAACACGGACCCGTCCACGACCGTGACCTCACGCGCGCCCGCGGGTGGCAGCTGCCCCGCCAGGGCGTCGACCTCGTCGGCCGGGACGAAGCCGACGATCGCGTTGCGCCACACGACTGCGAGGTTCTCGCCGCGGCCGCGCACGATCTCCAGCTCGGCCTGCACGGGCACCCCGCGCGCGCGGTCCGTGCCCAGCGCCTGGATGATCGCGCGCTGCAGCGCGGGGGCCTCCGCCGCGTGGAAGCCGCCGGTGAGCATGAGCGGCACGCGCTCTCGTCGTCGCCAGAACGTCACGGGCCCCAGCCTGCCACCTCGGTGTCCAGTGGCCCCACGCGGCACTGCTGCGCGCGGGGGTCAGCCCTCGAGCGTGCGCATCGAGCCCGGGTTCAGGATCTGGATGACGCCGCCGTACGCACACATGCACTGCGCACCGAGGGTCAGCGCTGGGCGGCCGCCGATCACGGTCTGCGTCGCGCCGTTGACCCAGGGCGTCGTCGCCGGGATGCACGGCATGGGCGTCAGGACGCCGAGTGCGGCGGCGGTCGCGGCCGCGACCGTCGGGTTGGCCAGGGACGTGCACATGCCGAACGGCGGGACGTTGACCATGGGCGCGCTGTCCGTGATCGTCGCCGCGGGCTTGCCCTCGATCAGGACGCCGCTGGTCGGCAGGACGTTCAGCGACGCGGGCGCCAGGCCGAACGAGCACATCGTCAGGGCCGTGGAGGTCGCTGCGGGCTTGCTCATCGTCGTGCCCCTCTCGTCGGCCCCATCGCGAGGCTCACCACCCCGTGCCCGCCACGGACCGGGTGAGCTGCTCGCCCGTCGTCGTGACGAAGCACAGCGTGGTGCGGTCCGCGTCCTGCTCCCAGCCGCGCGCCGACGGCAGCAGGTAGGTGAACCACAGCCGCGAGTCGCGGTAGTCGACGCCCACGTAGTCCTCGAACTCCTGCGCGCACGCGCCCTGCGCGAACGCCGTGAGGGCCTCGACGCCGGGGAACGACGCGGCGCCGGACGCCTTGGCCGTCGCGGCCGTGTCCTCGTAGTCGACGAGCGCGTACGCCTCCTGCTCGTGGGGGTCCGTGCACGGGACCTGCGCGAGCTCGGTCAGCTCGACCGTGATGTCCTTGGGCGCCCGGAAGCACTCGCCGACCTTCACGTCGAACACCGAGCGACCCTCGGTGTCGTCGCCGCGGTCGAAGAACGAGCACCCCGCGCAGACGGCGACGACGAGCACGCCCACCGTGGCGCGCACCAGCGCGCGCGGCGTCGAGCGTCCGACGTGCACCGAGCGACCTCCCGACGACGAGCGTGCGCCGACCGCCGGCGCGCGGTCAGCCTAGTTCGGCGACCGCGCACCTCCATCCGTAGTCGTTGCGCAATCCGTCCCTCGCGCGCGCGTCCGGACGTCCGTGGCTCGCGCTCCCGCGCCCGTGGTGGCGGGCCGTGCGAGGATCGGCGCATGACGAGCCAGACGACCGCTGACGCCTCCGCGGCCGACGCCGAGCCGACCTCGACGGCCGCCGCCGCCCCCGCCCCTGTGCCCGCCGTCACGCCCGCCAACGCGGGCGGCACGCGGCTGTGGGTCGAACGGACCGGCAAGCGTCGCTACGTGGGCCACAACTCGCGCGGAGCGACCGTCGAGATCGGCGACATCGCCTACGACGAGGCGTTCACGCCCGGCGAGCTCATGAAGGTCGCGCTCGCCGGCTGCTCGGGCCTGTCGTCGGACGCCGCGCTCGCGCGCCGCCTGGGCGACGACGTGCCGGTCACGATCGAGGTCGAGGGCCTGGCCGACGACGACGAGGACCGCTACCCCGCGCTGGCCGAGCGGCTCGTCGTCGACCTCTCGTCGCTCGCGCCGGACGCCCGCGAGCGCCTGCTCACCGTGGTGCACCGCGCGATCGACCAGCACTGCACGGTCGGGCGCACGCTCGAGGCGGGTGCGCAGGTCAGCCTGACGGTCGTCGGGGAGCGCTGAGCCGTGCCGCGGTTCGTCGAGGAGGCCATGGCGCGCGCGGTGTCGCTGCCGTCGTCCGCGGTGCACGCGCACGTCGCGAGCCTGCGTCGGCGCAACCCGGAGGCGTCACCCGAGCAGCTGGTGCGCCTCCTGGAGAAGGAGTTCCTGCTCGTCGTCGCGAGTGCGGGTGGCGCGGTCGGCGCGGCGGCTGCGGCACCGGCCGTCGGCACGGGCGTGGCGGTCGTGCTCACCGCGAGCGACGTCGCGACGTTCTTCAGCGCGTCGGCGGCGTACGTGCTCGCAGTTGCGTCCGTGCACGGGATCGAGGTCGAGGACGTCGAGCGGCGCCGCGCGCTGCTGCTCACCGCGATCCTCGGCGAGTCGGGCGCCAAGGCGCTCACGGACGTCACGGGCCTCGGCGCGACCAACGTCGCGCGGCTGCTGCTCACGCGCATGCCGATGGCGACGGTCAAGAAGGTCAACACCACGCTCACGCGGCGCATGCTGCGCAAGCAGCTCACCAAGCAGACCGGCCTGTTCTTCGGGCGGCTGCTGCCCTACGGCATCGGCGTGGTCGTCGGTGCGAGCGGGGGGCGCGCGCTCGGCCGCGAGGTCATCAGCGGCACGCGTCAGGCGTTCGGGCCGGCCCCGGCCACGTTCCGGGAGCCGATCGTCCTGCCGTCGGCCGAGGTCCACGACGAGCTCCCGGCCGGCCCACCCTCGGGTGCGTCCGCCGACGAGGGTGCACCCGAGCTCGAGGGCAAGCAGGGGCGGCGCCGCCAGCTGCCGCGGCTCGGCCGCCGCTGAGGCGTCCCTGCGACGACCGACCGGCCGCACCACCACGGTGGTACGGCCGGTCGATGAGCGCCGTGCTCCGGTCAGACCTGGTCGCCGATCGGGTCTGACGCGGTCAGCGTCGGCGACGCGGCGGTCACCAGCGGGCGTGGACGTGCGTGCGGACGCGCTCGTCGTAGATCGCCGCGAGCCCCGCCTGCGTCTCGTCGGACAGCGGCGCGAGGTCGGCCGCCGCGGCGTTGCCGCGCGCCTGCTCGGCGTTGCGCGCGCCGGGGATGACCACCGAGACGCCAGGCTGGTCGACGATCCACCGCAGCGCGAGCTGCGCGGTCGTCGCGCCCGCGGGCGTGTGCGCCGCGACCTCACGAGCCGCTGCGACGCCCACCTCGAACGGCACGCCCGAGAACGTCTCGCCCACGTCGAACGCCTCGCCGTTGCGGTTGAACGTCCGGTGGTCGGACGCGGCGAACGTCGTCGCCTCGTCGTACTTGCCCGAGAGCAGGCCCGAAGCCAGCGGGACGCGGGCGATGATCCCGACGCCCGCCGCGGCGGCCGCGGGAAGCACCTGCTCGAGCGGCTTGCGCCGGAACACGTTGAGGATGATCTGCACGCTCGCGACGTTCGGTCGCGCGATCGCGGTCAGCGCCTCGTCGACGGTCTCGACGGACACGCCGTACGCGGCGATCCGCCCCTCGTCGACCAGGGTGTCGAGCGCGTCCCACGTCGCCTGGCGCGAGTACACCTCGGTGGGCGGGCAGTGCAGCTGGACCAGGTCGAGCGTGTCGACGCCGAGGTTCTCGCGCGACCGGTCGTTCCAGGCGCGGAACGCGTCGAGCGTGTAGGCGTCGGCGACGTGCGGGTCGGCGCGGCGGCCCATCTTCGTCGCGACCGTGATCCCGGAGGCCGCGCCCCCGCGCGACGCGACGAACTTCCCGACGAGGCGCTCGGAGCGCCCGTCGCCGTACACGTCCGCGGTGTCGAGGAACGTGACCCCGGCGTCCACGGCCGCTCCCAGCACCTCCAGCGCGGTGTCCTCCTCGACATCGCCCCAGTCGGCCCCGAGCTGCCAGCACCCGAGCCCGATCACTCCGACGTCCCGACCTGTCCGTCCCAGCACGCGAGTCTCCATGCGAAAAGGCTATCGGGCTTTCGGGCCGGGCGGGCCGGACCCCCGCGTGGGACTCGACGACAACAGATCGTCGTTCAGGTGGGTCGTGACGCAACGGATCGCACCCAGGTGCGCAATCGTGCTTCATCGGTTGCGCACACGTGCAGCGCTTACCCTCGAAGCAGCCGCGCGCCCACCGGCGCGCCCGACCCTGCACGCGAGCCAGCCGCCTCGTCCGCCCACCGAGCTCGCCACCCCGAGACCACCCGAGGGAGTCCCATGACCGCCACCGCGCCCGGCCGCACCGACCGCCACTACCTGATGTGCGAGCCCGTCCACTACACGGTGTCGTACGAGATCAACCCCTGGATGGACGCGACGCGGTACACCGACGTGGAGCTCGCGCTGCGGCAGTGGCGCACGCTGCGCGACACCTACCTCGAGCTCGGGCACCGCGTCGAGACGATCGAGCCGATCGCCGGGCTGCCGGACATGGTCTACGCCGCGAACGGCGCGACGGTCGTCGACGGCGTCGTCTACTCCGCGAAGTTCCGCCACCCCGAGCGTCAGCCCGAGGGCCCCGCGTACCAGAAGTGGTTCGCCGACCGCGGCTACGTCACGCACACCGCTGCGATGATCAACGAGGGCGAGGGCGACATCCTCGTCGTCGGGGACCTGATCCTCGCCGGCACGGGCTTCCGCACCGAGCGCGCGGCGCACGCCGAGGCGCAGGAGCTGTTCGGCCGGCCCGTCGTCAGCCTCGAGCTCGTCAACCCGAGCTACTACCACCTGGACACCGCGCTCGCGGTGATCTCGTCCGACCCCGCCTCGCCGCAGATCGCCTACTACCCGGCGGCCTTCAGCGCGGGCAGCCGGGCCGTCCTGAACCGCCTGTTCCCCGACGCGATCCTCGCGACCGACTCCGACGCCGTCGCGCTCGGGCTCAACGCCGTGTCGGACGGCGAGAACGTCGTCGTCGCCCCCGGCGCGCGCGACCTGGCCGCGGCGCTGCGCGAGCGCGGCTACACGCCCATCCCCGTGGACACGAGCGAGCTGCTCAAGGGCGGCGGCGGCGCCAAGTGCTGCACGCTCGAGATCCGCGCCTGACGCCTCGCGCACGCCCGCTCCCCCGCACGGCTGGAGGCCCGCCATGACGACCCCGACGATCGCGGGCACGCGGCTCGCGCAGAACTACTCCCCGCTGCCCGTCACGCTCGTCTCGGGTGAGGGCTCGTGGGTCACCGACGACGAGGGTCGCCGGTACCTGGACCTGCTCGCGGGCTACTCCGCGCTCAACTTCGGCCACCGGCACCCGGCGCTCGTCGCCGCGGCGCACGCCCAGCTCGACCGGCTCACGCTCACGAGCCGCGCGTTCGACCACGCGCTGCTCGAGCCGTTCGCGCGGGCCCTGGCCGGGCTCGTCGGCCCGCTGCTCGTCGGCGACCCGCTCGTGCTGCCCATGAACACGGGCGCGGAGGCCGTCGAGACCGCGATCAAGGCCGCGCGCAAGTGGGGCTACGAGAAGCGCGGCGTGCCCGCGGACCGCGCGACCATCGTCGTCGCGCACGGCAACTTCCACGGGCGGACCACGACGATCGTGTCGTTCTCCGACGACCCCGACGCGCGCGACGGGTTCGGGCCGTTCACGCCCGGCTTCCGTGCCGTCCCGTTCGGCGACGCCGCGGCGCTGCGCGCGGCGATCGACGAGACCACGGTCGCGGTGCTGCTCGAACCGATCCAGGGCGAGCACGGCGTCGTCGTGCCGCCCGACGACTACCTGCCCGCCGTGCGCGCCGCGTGCGACGAGGCCGGCGTGCTGCTCGTCGCCGACGAGATCCAGTCGGGGCTCGGCCGCACGGGCCACACGCTCGCGTGCGAGGCGTGGGGCGTGCGCCCGGACCTCGTGACGCTCGGCAAGGCGCTCGGCGGCGGGATCCTGCCCGTCTCGGCCGTCGTCGGGCGGTCCGACGTGCTGGGCGTGCTCACCCCCGGCACGCACGGCTCGACGTTCGGCGGCAACCCGCTGGCGTGCGCGGTCGCGCTCGCCGTGATCGACCTGCTCACGCCCGGCGACCTGCAGGCGGCCGCGCGCGTGCGCGGCGAGCAGCTCGGCGCGGGGCTCGCGGGGCTCGTCGAGAACGGCGTGCTGTCCGGCGTGCGGCGGGCCGGGCTGTGGGCCGGGCTCGACGTGCGCCACGGCAGCGGTCGGGCCGCGTGCGAGGCGCTGCTCGCGCACGGCGTGCTCGCCAAGGACACGCACGGCCGCACGCTGCGCCTCGCGCCACCGCTGACGATCACGTCCGACGAGCTCGCCGAAGCCCTGGCCCGCACGACGGCCGCGCTGACGCGCGTGTAGGCCGGCCTCAGCGGAAGAGGACCGCGCCGAACAGCCAGCCGCTCTGCGTCGCGGCGCCCACGGACATCGTGGTGACGTCGGTGCGGCGCATCTGCGCGTCGTGGCCCGGCGAGTGCGACCACGCCTGCACCAGGTGCACCGGCCTGGACGAGCCCGCGCACCCGACGATGTTGTCGCCACCCGAGTGCCAGATCCCGCCTGCGGTGCCCATGCGGATCGCGTGCGCGGTCAGCGACCCCGAGCGCGAGACCGTGAGCGTCGGGAGCCCGAGCGACGCGCGGTAGGAGTTGATCGCGGCGCCCAGCGACGACGCGCTGGCCTCACCCGCGCCCGCGCCGCCCGTGTCACCGCACCGCAGCCCGCCCGCGGGGATGCGCGGCGCCGGGGCGCTGCCGCCCCCGCCACGCGTCGGCGTCTGCGGCACCCGCACGGTCTGCCGCGCGCGCTCCTCGGCCGCCTTGCGGGCCTTCTCGGCCGTGACCCACGCCGCCTCGGCGTCCGTGGCCGCCTTCTGCGGTCCGGCCAGACCCGCGGCCGCCGCACGCAGGTCGGCGAGGGACGCGTGCGCATCCGCGGCCGTCGCGCGGGCGCGGTCGATCGCCGCCTGCAGCGCGGCGCGCGGCTCGTCGCCCGCGTGCGTCGTCGCGCCCAGCGTCGTCGTCGCCGCGTCCGCCGCCTTCTCGACCGCGGTCACCTGGGCCGCGCGCTCACCGACGAGCGTGGCGACCTCGACGCGAGCGCCCGACGACACGTCCGCCGACGCACCGGCCACCGCCTGGTCGACGCGGACGCGCGCCTCCTGCAGCGCGACTGCCTCCCGGTGCGCGCGGTCCTGGGCGACCCAGCCGCCCGTGGCCGTCGCCGCGAGCGCCGCGACCCCCGCGACCGCCACGACCCGCAGCGCGCGGCGCTGGGCCCGCGCGCGGCGCGTGAGGGGCGCCGGGGCAGGTGCGAACCGGTACGCCGCGGCGCGCGGTGCTCGGCCACCGGCGCGCCGGCCCTCGGGGTGCAGCCGTTCGGCCTGCTGGGGATCCGCGTGCCGGGACTCGACGCGCTGAGGCTCGGCAGGCTGAGGCTCGGCGGGAAGGGGGCGGGTGCCGCGAGGGTGCGGCACCAGCGCGCGAGGCTGCGCGGGCGTCGGACGCTGCGTCGGTACCGCGGGGGTGGCGGGGCGCGCGCCGCGCGCCGGTCGCTGCGTGGGCAGGGCGCCGCGCGACGGGGACGGGGTGCGGGTCTCGTCGGGCGCTCCCGTGGAGCGCTGGGTGTGCGTCACGTCGGTTCTCCCGTCGCATTCGGGCGGATCGTCCTGATGAGGTATCGGCACGCCGGGGACACGACTTGACCCCCGGGACGGGATCATGGGCGCATGACCGACGCCCTCGACTCGGCGATCCTGCGCGCGCTCGCCGCCGACGCGCGCGCGACCTACGCCCAGATCGGCGCTCAGGTCGCCCTCTCCGCGCCGGCCGTGAAGCGCCGCGTCGACCGCATGCGCGACGACGGCGTGATCCGCGGGTTCACGGTCCGTCTCGACCCGGCCGCGCTCGGCTGGCAGACCGAGGCGTTCGTCGAGATCTACTGCCAGGGCTCGACGAGCCCGGCGACCATGCGCGCCGCGGTCGAGCAGTACCCCGAGGTCGTGACGGCCAGCACCGTGACGGGCGACGTCGACCTCGTCGTGCAGGTACGGGCGCGCGACATGCGCCACCTCGAGCAGGTGGTCGAGCGCCTCGCGGCCGAGCCGTTCGTCTCGCGCACGCGCTCGACGGTCGTGCTCTCGGCGCTCGTGCGGCGTCCCGACGTCACGCCCTGAGGCACCCTCCGGCCGGTGCCGGCCGGGTCTGGCGCCGCGGGCGGGCACGGCTCACGCCTTCGGTGCGGCTCCAGGATCCGCCGTGGGCTCGCCGGACGCGTGACCCTCGGCTGCGCCGGGCAGCTCGTCAGCGCGGCTGCTCACGACCATCACCGGGCACGTCGCATGGTGCAGCACCGCCTGGCTCGTCGACCCCAGGAGCAGCCCACGGAACCCGCCGCGCCCCCGCGACCCGAGCACCACGAGGTCGGACGCGGCCGAGAACTCGGTGAGCAGCTCGGCCCCGGTGCCGTCGAGCGCGAACCGCCGCACGGTGACCGCACGACCGGCCGGCGGCTGACTGGCGAGCGCCCGGTCGACGACGACGTCGAGCCCCTCGGCCATGTCGTTCAGCACCTGCTCGTGGTCGACCGCCGCCGGCAGCCACGCCAGGACCCCCGTCATCGACCCCACGGGCACGCCCGAGACGGCCGTGAGCTGCGCATCCCAGGTGCGGGCCTCGTCGATCGCGCAGCGCAGCGCACGCTCGGCCTGCGGCGAGCCGTCCACGCCGACGACGATGCGGCGGACGGCCGGCACGGGCGGGATCTCTGCGCCCTCGGGCAGCTGCTGCCCGTCGTTGTCGCGCAGCGGCACCACCACGGTCGGGCAGTACGCGTGCGCGGGCAGGGCCGAGGACACCGTGCCGAGCAGACGGTCGGCGAACCCGCCGCGCCCGCGCGTGCCGACGACCGCGAGCCTCGCCTCGCGCGAGAGCTCGACGAGCACGCCCGCGGCGTCACCCGTGTGCACCTTCGCGGTGACCGCGACGCCCCGGCCGGAGACCCGGGCGGACGCCTCGGCGAGCACGGCGGCCGCACCCTCCTGGATCGCGGAGTCGTCGAGCGCTGCGTACCCGCCGTCGAGCGACGCCGCCGCGAACGACGGCAGCGCGTACGCGCAGACCAGGTGCAGGCGCCACCCGCGGCGCTCCGCCTCCGCCGCGGCCCAGTCGAGCGCATAGAGGCTCGCGGTCGACCCGTCGACCCCCACGAGGATCACGTCGTCGCGCGTCATGGCCCTGCTCCTTCGCCCGTCCCGGTTGCCGTGTCCCTCAAGTCAACACCAAGACTTCCTCAAGAGCGACGGGCCCGGGCGTGGACGAGCCGCGGATCGCGGCGCGCGCCGGTGCCGTGGCCGGTCAGGCGACGACGGCGTCCGACCACCCGAGCAGGTAGGGCTCCCAGTCCGGCCGGCGCGCGTGCACGCCGTGACCGACGATCGCCGTGTGCGGGGGCCGCGGCGTGAACCGCAGCTCCCAGCCGATCTCCGAGAGCAGCCGGTCGGCCTTGCGGTGGTTGCACCGCGCGCACGCGGCGACCACGTTCTCCCACGCGTTCGGGCCCGACCTGCTGCGCGGGACGACGTGGTCGATCGTGTCCGCCCGACCGGAGCAGTAGGCGCACCGCTCATGGTCACGCGCGAGCACCGCACGCCGCGTGATCGGGGCGTGCGAGCGGCGCGGGACCCGCACGTAGCGCTGCAGCCGCACCACGGACGGTGCGACGACGTCGAGCCGCTCGGAGTGCAGCACGCGGTCGCCGGGTCTCTCGACGACGGCCTTCTCGAGCAGCAGCAGCACCACGGCCCTGCGCACCGGAACCACGCACAGCGGCTCGTACGACGCGTTGAGGACCAGGGTGCCGCTCATGGGCGCGCAGCCCGTCCGGCGCGGGCGAGCGCGCCGGCTGGCACATCCCCCGGTACGTCTCCTGGCGCGTCCTTCGACGCAGTCATGGCTCGCGACGGCACGGCGACCTCCCGACCTGGTGGTCGGACCTGGCTGGCCCGACCGGACAAGCTTCGGTGCGCGATCAGACTAGCCTCACCGCCGCGGCGGCAGAGACGACGAGGCCCCGGCGACATCGTGTGTCGTCCGGGGCCTCGTGGCACGGCGTGAGTGTCAGCCGACTCGGATGAAGACCGGCGAGCTCTGCCAGATGGAGCGGAACTGGATCGTCTTGCCCGGGCGGGGCGCGTCGATCTGCTGGTTGCCACCGGCGTAGATCGCCACGTGGCCGGGGCTCCAGATGATGTCGCCCGGCTTGGCGTCGGCACGGGAGACGACCGTGCCCGCGTAGCGCATGCCGCTCGACGTGCGCGGCAGGCTCACACCGAGCTGCTTGTAGACGTACGAGATGAAGCCCGAGCAGTCGAAGCCGCTCGGCGACGCGCCGCCGGAGACGTACGGGACGCCCACGTAGCGCGCGGCGATCTCGAGGACCGCGTTGCCCGAGACCGCCTGCGGGATCGGGTTGTTCGAGACGCGGGGCGCGGTGCGCGAGGTGACCTGGCGCTCACGCGTCTGCGTCGCGGTGGGGGCGACGGTCTTCTTCTTGGGGATCGAGACCGAGAGCTTGGGGGCGTCGATGCTCCACTCGGCGCTGACCGGCGCGCTCACGACGGGCGCGGTCTCGAGCAGCGCGCGAGCCGAGGCAGTCAGCGCCTCGGTGTCCACGGCAGCGAGGGCACCGGCAGAGGCGTCGTCCGAGGGGGAAGCCATCGCGGGGGTGGCGCCGAGGAGCGAGACGACCAGACCACCCGAAGCGGCGACGACGGCCGACCGACGACCGACCGTGCCCATCTGCTCCGATGCAGCGGCTGCCAGTTCCGTCAGCGGCGTCGAGGGCCGACGAGCGGCCCGGTGACGTGCATGTGTCATGCGCGTTCTCCTAGTCGCCTACGAGGTCAGCTGTCGGGTTCGGATGGGAGAACACCCGGCCCTGTCCCAGACCGAGGTCTGCGACGGGGCTTCACCCCAAGGACACCGAAGTGCCCAGATTGGGTCCCCCGCCCCTGCCGGCGGTTCGTGCGGACCTCGTGCGGCGGCAGGGCTAGGCGTTCCGCTCGAGGGCTTCGTTGGAGGAGGGGTTCCGGTGAAGCAGGTCGAACGTACATGAGGGTGCCGCCGATTGTCACGTTCCGATCACGAAGGAAACGAGATCTGTCGGACGACCGACCAGGAGCATGCGCACCCCGATCGACGCCACCGCAGGTCACACCCCGTGGGAGCGTGCGTCACCGACGCGTCGAGGTTTCACCCCTCGGCGACCTGTCTCACGTTTCGGGCGATGCGGACACACCGGGGCATCGCGGGCGCGGCAGACCGTCGTCGCGACATCCCCCGTGACGCCCTTCGCGACGCCCCCGTGACGCTCCCGCAGCCGCGCGTCAGCGCGTGCGGATGAAGATGTGGCGCGCGACCTCGTCGGGCAGGTCCAGGACCACCGGCGCCCCCGGCACGCCCACGGTCACCACACCCGGCGCCTTCTCGACCGTGATCCGCGCGCCCGGCAGGATCCCGGCGTCCGCGAGGCGCGCGAGCAGCTCGACGTCGACCTGCAGCGGCTCGGCGATCCGCGCGAGCACCGCCGTCCCGTCGGCGCCCGACGTCGGCTCCATGAGCGAGGCCACGCCGTCGAGGAACTCGACGCGCGTCTGCTCCTCGCCGATCTCCGAGAGCCCGGGGATCGGGTTGCCATACGGGTCGAAGTGCGGGTGGTCGAGCAGCGCGGCGAGGCGCTTCTCGACGCGCTCGCTCATCACGTGCTCCCAGCGGCACGCCTCCTCGTGGACGTACGGCCACTCGAGCCCGACGACGTCGGTGAGCAGCCGCTCGGCGAGGCGGTGCTTGCGCATCACGCGCGTGGCCTTGGCGAGACCGAGGTCCGTCAGCTCGAGGTGACGGTCACCGGTCACGACGACGAGCCCGTCGCGCTCCATGCGCGCGACCGTCTGCGAGACCGTGGGGCCCGAGTGCCCGAGCCGCTCGGCGATGCGGGCGCGCAGCGGGGTGATGCCTTCCTCGGTGAGCTCGTAGACCGTCTTGAGGTACATCTCCGTCGTGTCGATCAGGTCGCTCACCGCGTTGCCTCCCAGGTCGCCACGGCCGGTGCCTGGTCGGCCGCAGTCACAGGGTAGTTGGTCCACGACGTGGATCGAGGTCGCGGGGCTCTATCCTCGCCAGGTGCCCGAGAACGCGCCCGCCGCCGCACCCGTGTCGATCCCCGCCGAGCTCCTGCCGCGTGACGGCCGGTTCGGCTCGGGTCCGTCCAAGATCCGACCGGAGCAGGTCGAGGCCCTCGTCGCTTCCGGCTCCACGCTGCTCGGCACGTCGCACCGGCAGGCGCCTGTGCGCAACCTCGTGCGGCGCGTGCGCACGGGCCTCGCCGAGCTGCTGGGGCTGCCCGACGGCTACGAGGTCGTGCTCGGTAACGGCGGCTCGACCGCGTTCTGGGACGTCGCGACGTTCTGCCTGGTCGAGCGCCGCTCGGCGCACGGCGCGTTCGGTGAGTTCGGCTCGAAGTTCGCCGCCGCAGCCGCCCGAGCGCCGTTCCTCGAGGAGCCGGTCGTGACGACCGCGGCGCCCGGCTCGGTGGCCGTGCCCGGGCACGCCGACGTCGACGTGTACGCGTGGCCGCAGAACGAGACGTCGACGGGTGCGGTCGCGCCCGTGCGGCGCGTGGCCGGCTCGCACGAGCAGGGCGCGCTCGTGGTCGTCGACGCGACCTCCGCCGCGGGTGGTGTCGCCGTGGACGTCGCGCAGACCGACGTCTACTACTTCGCACCGCAGAAGTCGTTCGCCTCCGACGGCGGGCTGTGGCTCGCCGCGATGTCCCCCGCGGCGATCGAGCGCGCCGCCCGGCTCGAGGCGGGCCGCTGGGTGCCCGAGAGCCTGTCGCTGACGACCGCGGTGACGAACTCGCGCCTCGACCAGACCCTCAACACCCCGGCGATCGCGACGCTCCTGCTGCTCGCCGAGCAGGTGGACTGGATGCTGCAGAACGGCGGCCTGCCGTTCGCGGCGGGTCGCAGCGCGGCCTCGTCGGGCCACGTCTACGCGTGGGCGCAGGCCCGCGACTGGGCGACCCCGTTCGTCGCCGAGCCCGAGCACCGCTCGCCGGTGGTCGCGACGATCGACTTCGACCCGCAGGTCGTCGAGGCCGCGACGATCGCGCGGGCGCTGCGGGCGCACGGCGTCGTGGACGTCGAGCCCTACCGCAAGCTCGGCCGCAACCAGCTCCGCATCGCCACCTACCCGGCGGTCGACCCGCAGGACGCCCTCGCGCTCACCGCGTGCATCGACCACGTGGTCGACCAGCTCGTCTGACGCACGCCACGGGCTCGGCCGGCGCCCGGCCGAGCCCGTGGCACGTGCGTCAGGCCTGCGTCCGGCGGCGGTGGCGCATCGTCATGGCCAGCGCGATCGCGCCCGCGGCCACGAGCCCGCCACCCGCCAGCGCGACCGGCAGCGCGTTCGAGCCGGTCACCGAGAGCACCGGGGGCTCAGGCTCGTCGACGAGGACCGAGGTCCCCGGCGGGTTCGTGAGGCACATCGGGCTCGACGGCGGGTACGCGACGGTGACCGAGGCCTCCGGGTTCACCGCGAAGTTCACCTGCACGGACGGACGGACCCAGTCCCACTCGTCGCCCTCGACCCACGTGCCGTCCGGCAGCTGACGCCACCCCGGCCAGTCGACGCCGACACCGTTCTGCTCGACGGCACCCGGCCACAGCACCACGCCGGACAGCGGGAGCCCGGCCTGGACGTAGTCCGCGCCGCTCGGGTTGCGCCACGTGATCGTGACGGTCGTGTTCGGCGAGCCGATCGCCTCGACCGCGTACCGCAGCTTCGGGACGTCGTTGTCGCAGATGGGCTCCTTGACCAGGACCCGCAGCTCGCACGGCAGCGGCGGCGAGTACTCGTCGTCCGCGCCCACGGCCGACTGGTTCTCCTGCTCGCACCCGTACACGGTCGGCGAGGGGGACGGGTCGACGGCGGCGGTGGCCATCGAGGGCGCACCCACCACCAGTGCGGCGATCATCAGTGCCAGACAGGTTCGCAGGAGCTTGCGCATGAGGACGACCCACCGTCGTGAGAGCGGACTATTCGTACATTTCGGGACCATCCTCGCGCGTCGTGCGCGCAGGTCCTAGCCGCAGATCGGGTGATTTCGCGACAGGCTCGTCGCCGCCGACGTGCGGCGAGCGCCCGAACAGGGGACGCAGGTTGCCCCCGGCAGCCCGGCGGTGCGCCTCAGGCGGCGGTGACCTCGTCCGCGGCGTCGCGCGCGCCGGCCTCGGCGACCGCGTCCTGCCGTGCGGTGACCTCGGGGACGCCGGTCGCGCGCGTCGTCGGGTAGAGCACCTCGAGGTGCGGTCGGCGCAAGTGGTAGCGGACCTCGACGTCCCACGCCTTGCGCGCCCACAGCGCCGCGCCCGTCGAGACGAGCAGCGCGGTGATCGAGCCGATCCCGATCGACCACCGGGCGCCGAACGTCTCACCGATCCAGCCGACGATGGGCGACCCCACGGGCGTCGCGCCCAGGAACACGATCATGTAGAGCGCCATCACGCGCCCGCGCATCGCCGGCTCGGTGGTCATCTGGATCGTCGCGTTCGCTGCGGTCATCATCGTCAGCGACGCGAGGCCGACGGGGATGCACGCGATCGCGAAGGCCGGGTACGTCGGCATGAGCGCCATGACGCCGCTCGCGATGCCGAACCCGAACGCGGCGCCGATCACGAGCCGGACCCGCGGCCGCTCCCGCCGGGCCGCGAGCAGCGCACCGGTGAGCGAGCCGATCGCCAGGATCGACCCGAGGATGCCGTACTCCCCCGCACCCTTGCCGAACTCGCTGCGCGCCATGAGCGCGCTCGTGAGCTGGAAGTTGAGGCCGAACGTCGAGACGACCCCGACGACGACCATGATCACGACGATGTCCGTGCGACCGCGCACGTAGCGCATGCCCGCGCGGATCTGCCCCTTGCTGCGCGACGCCGTCGGCATGGGCCGGAGCTCGGAGCGGCGCATCGTGGTGAGCGCGAAGATCGTCGCGCCGAACGTCACGGCGTTGATGACGAACACCCAGCCGGTCCCGACCCACGCGATCAGGAGCCCGGCCACGCCGGGTCCGACGAGGCGCGCGGCGTTGAACGAGGCGCTGTTGAGGCCCACGGCGTTCGACAGCTTGTCCGGCGGGACGAGCTCGGCGACGAACGTCTGGCGCACGGGGCCGTCGATCGCGGAGACGCAGCCGAGCAGCAGCGCGAACAGGTACACGTGCCACAGCTGCGCGTTGCCGATGAGCACGAGCAGGCCGAGGCCGAGTGCGAGCACGCCCTGGCCGACCTGCGTGGCGATCAGGAGCTTGCGCCGGTCCATGCGGTCCGCGAGGAGGCCCGCGTACGCGGACAGGGCGAGCACGGGCGCGAACTGCAGCGCGGTGGTGATGCCGACCGCGACGCCCGAGTCGTCGGAGAGCTGCGTCAGGACGAGCCAGTCCTGGGCGACGCGCTGCATCCAGGTCCCGACGTTCGCCACCAGAGCGCCTGCGAACCACAGGCGGTAGTTGAAGAAGCGCAGGGAGTCGAACGTGCTCATGCCTGGGCGATCCTCCACAGCAGCTCGAGCGAGTCCGCCAGCCGCGCGCGTTCGTCGGGCGCCATCGCATCGAGCTGGCCCTCGAGCCAGGCCGAGCGGCGCTGCCTGGTCTCGCTGACCTCGGTGCGGCCGGTCTCGGTGAGGCTGACGACGACGACGCGGCCGTCCGTCGCGTGCGGCGACTTGGCGACCAGGCCGGCCTCGGCCAGGCAGCTCACGGTGCGCGTCATCGACGGCGGCTGGACGCGCTCGAGGTCGGCCAGCTGGCCGGGGGTGAGCGGACCGAGCTTCTCGAGGTGGACGAGCACCGAGTACTGCGGGTCGGTCAGGTCCGCGGACCCGCGCTCGGCGCGGATCCGGCGGGCGGCCATGATCACGGCACGGCGCAGCTCGGAGGCGAGCGCGGGGGCGGTGACGGTCATGTTGTGAGCATAACTCATTACTCGCGGTAATGACCTATGCGAAGGACTCGCCGCCTGGAACTCCCGCGGGAGCTCGCCGGGCGGCTCGTCGGGAGCTCGTCGGAACGACGACGCCGCCCGCCCCCGGACGGGGAGCGAGCGGCGTCGGTGGTCGCGCGGGCGTGCCGGTCAGGGGCGACCGAGCGCGCGGTACGTCCAGCCCGCGGCGCGCCACTGCGTCGGGTCGAGCACGTTGCGGCCGTCGAGCATGTGCTTGCCGGCGACGACCTCGCCCAGCTTCTGGGGGTCCAGGTCGCGGTACTCCGACCACTCCGTGCCGAGCAGGACCACGTCGGCGTCGCGGACCGCGTCCAGCACGTCGGCGGTGTAGTGCAGGTTCGGACGCGCGCGCCGGGCGTTCTCGATGCCCTGCGGGTCGGTCACGACGACGTGCGCGCCGTTCTTCTCGAGCGAGTCCGCCACGGACAGCGCCGGCGAGTCACGGATGTCGTCGGAGTTCGGCTTGAACGTCGCGCCGAGCACCGTGATGCGCTTGCCCACGAGCGAGCCTCCGCACACCTCGCGCGCGAGCTCGACCATGCGCTCGCGACGACGCCCGTTGATCGAGTCGACCTCGCGCAGGAACGTGAGCGCCTGGTCGACGCCCAGCTCACCGGCGCGCGCCATGAACGCACGGATGTCCTTCGGGAGGCAGCCGCCGCCGAACCCGAGGCCCGCGTTGAGGAAGCGGCGCCCGATGCGCGCGTCGTAGCCGATCGCGTCGGCGAGCTGCGTGACGTCGCCGCCCGTGGCCTCGCACAGCTCGGCCATCGCGTTGATGAACGAGATCTTGGTCGCGAGGAACGAGTTCGCCGCGACCTTGACCAGCTGGGCCGTCGCGTAGTCCGTCACGACGAGCGGGGTGTCGTCCGCCAGCGGCGTCGCGTACACCTCGTCGAGCAGCAGCTTGGCCGCCTCGCCCGCCTCCGTCGCGACGCCGTCCTGCGTCGGCAGGCCGTAGACGAACCGGTCCGGGTGCAGCGTGTCCTCGACCGCGAAGCCCTCGCGCAGGAACTCGGGGTTCCAGATCAGCGTCGCGCCGGCGGGAGCCAGTTCCTCGGCGAGGCGCTCGGCAGTGCCGACCGGGACCGTGGACTTGCCGACGACCACGTCGCCCGGCTGCAGGTGCGGGATCAGCGCCGCGATCGACGCGTCGACGTACGACAGGTCCGCACCCAGCTCGCCCTTGAGCTGCGGCGTCCCGACGCACACGAAGTGCACGCGCGCACCCGCGACCGCCGCGATGTCCGTGCCGAAGGTCAGGCCGCCCCCGGCCCCCGCCTCGAGCAGGAGCTCCGGCAGCCCGGGCTCGAAGAACGGCGCCCGGCCGGCACGCAGCGCCTCGACCTTCGACTCGTCGACGTCGATGCCGACGACCTCGTGGCCGAGGGATGCCATGGCGGCGGCGTGCACCGCGCCCAGATACCCACAACCGATGACGCTGATGCGCACGACAGCTCTCCTACTCGACGTTGGCTCCGCACGAGGGTACCGGCGCGCCGGGCCCCACCCTCACATCGGTGGTCCCACCCGACGCTCCCTCGGCACGTCGCGCCGTGGCAGACGCACGACGGGCCGGCCCCGTGAGGGACCGGCCCGTCGGGACGTGCGGGAGTCAGCCGACGAGCGACTCGATCGGCCCGCGCACGAAGTACAGGACGAACATCGCGGCGATGAGCCAGATGAGCGGGTGGATCTTGCGGGCCTTGCCCACGACGATCTGGAGGACCACGTGCAGGATGACGCCGGCGCCGATGCCCGCCGTGATCGAGTAGGCGAACGGCATGAGGATCATCGTCAGGAACGCCGGGATGGCGATCGTGTAGTCGTGCCAGTCGATGTCCAGCACCTGCGTGACCATGAGGAAGCCGACGACGACGAGCGCCGGGGCGGCAGCCTCGGACGGGATCACCGCGACGAGCGGCGCCAGGAAGGTCGCGAGCAGGAACGCGATACCGGTGACGACCGACGCCAGGCCCGTGCGCGCACCGTCGCCGACGCCCGACGCGGACTCGATGTACGACGTGTTGCTCGAGATGCCCGCGGCACCACCGGCCGCCGCGGCGATCGAGTCGACCACGAGGATCTGCTGGGTCTTGGGCGGGTTGCCGTTCTCGTCGAGCAGGCCCGCCTCGCCGCCGACGGCGACCATCGTGCCCATCGTGTCGAAGAAGTCCGCGAGGAGCAGCGAGAACACGAGCAGCAGGACCGAGATCACGCCGATCTTGCCGAACGCGCCGAACAGCGAGAAGTGGCCGAGCAGCGAGAAGTCCGGCGTCGAGATGACGCTCGACGGCACCTTGGGCGTCGTGAGCTTCCAGTCCAGGTCGGTGAAGGCCTCGATGACGATCGCGAGCACCGTGGTCGCGAGGATCGAGATGAGGATGGCGCCGCGGACCTTCTTGACCATGAGGATGATGGTCAGGAGCAGGCCGAACACGAACACGGCCACGGGCCAGGTCGAGATCGAGCCGCCGATGCCGAGCTCGACGGGGACCGACGGCGGGAAGTCGGGGTTCCACGGCGCCGACACGAAGCCGGCGTCGAAGAAGCCGATGAAGGCGATGAACAGGCCGATGCCGACGCTGATCGCGGTCTTGAGCCACGTCGGGACGGCCTCGAACACCGCCTTGCGGAAGCCCGTGAGCACGAGGACGAAGATCAGCAGACCCTCGAGCACGACGATGCCCATCGCGTCCTGCCAGGTCATGCCCGGCAGGTTCGCGATCGAGAACGCGACGACCGCGTTCAGGCCGAGTCCGGCGGCGAGCGCGAGGGGGAAGTTCGCGATGACGCCCATGAGGATCGTCAGGACGCCGGCGACGAGCGCCGTCGTCGCCGCGATGGTGGCCTTCGGCGCCAGGGCGGCGCCGGTGCCATCGACCTGCCCCAGGATGATCGGGTTCAGGACGATGATGTAGGCCATCGTGAAGAACGTGACGAGGCCGCCACGGATCTCCGTCCCGATCGTCGAGCCACGCTCGGTGATGCGGAAGTAGCGGTCGATGGCGTTCTGGGGGGTGGGGGTCTCGGTGCGCTCTGGCGCAGCGGAAGTCGAAGCCATGCGCGCAGTGTGGCAGAACCGTGTTGCGCTGGTGACCGAGATGCGTGACAGATCGGACGCGCGTTCCGATGACCGGTCTGCGGCCCTCACGACATACTGCCGAGCATGCGAGGGATCATCCTGGCCGGCGGCTCCGGCACGCGTCTGCACCCGATCACGCTCGGCGTGAGCAAGCAGCTCGTCCCCGTCTGGGACAAGCCGATGATCTACTACCCGCTGTCCACGCTCCTGCTCGCGGGCATCCGCGACGTCCTGGTCATCACCACGCCGCACGACGCCGAGCAGTTCCGGCGCCTCCTCGGCGACGGGAGCCAGTTCGGCATCTCGATCAGCTACGCCGTGCAGGCCGAGCCGAACGGGCTCGCCCAGGCCTTCGTGATCGGCGCGGACTTCGTCGGCACCGAGAAGGTCGCGCTGGTGCTCGGCGACAACATCTTCTACGGGACGGGTCTGGGCGACCAGCTCCTGCGGTTCGCGGACGTCGACGGCGCCGCGGTGTTCGCCTACCGGGTCGCGGACCCCACCGCCTACGGCGTCGTGGAGTTCGACGACGAGGGCCGCGCGTTGTCCATCGAGGAGAAGCCGGCCCGGCCTCGCTCGTCGTACGCGATCCCCGGCCTCTACTTCTACGACAACGAAGTCCTGGCCGTCGCGCGTGACCTCGCGCCGTCCGCGCGCGGCGAGTACGAGATCACCGACGTCAACCGCGCCTACCTCGAGCGGGGGGCGCTGCAGGTGTCGGTGCTGCCGCGCGGCACCGCGTGGCTCGACACCGGCACGTTCGAGTCGCTGCTCGACGCGAGCGACTACGTGCGCGCGATCGAGCACCGGCAGGGCCTCAAGGTCGGGTCCCCCGAGGAGGTCGCCTGGCGTCGAGGGTTCCTCGACGACGACGGGCTGCGCGCGCGGGCGGCGGCGCTCGGCAAGTCCGGCTACGGCACGTACCTGCTCTCGCTGCTGGACGACCCGCACCGCTGACCTGACCCGGACCGTCCGGCCCGTCACCATCCGGCCGGATCGCGTCGTTCGCACACCCCTGGAGGGTTGTGGCGATGTCCGTTTCGTCCTAGAATCGAACATGTGTTCGAGTCTCGTTCCTCGCCGGAGACCTCCGGCTTTGCCGGCAGCGCCGCCGGGCCGTCGCGCCCGGAGTCTGACGGTGCGCGGGACGCCGAGGCTGTAGCGGCCCGGATCGCGGCGGTCGTGAGCGAGCTGACGGAGCTGGTCTCGGCCACGCACGGCGCCGCCTCGTGGTCGGGGCGCGACCGGGCGCGCGTCCTGTCGATGCTCGACCGCCTCCCGGCCCTCGCCACGAGCGTGCGTGCGCCCGTGCTCGTCGCGCAGCAGCAGGCGGCGTCGGACGCCGGCGCGCAGCGCGAGTTCGCCGACCTGCGGGCGCGGGCGATCGGCGGCACACGCGGCCAGGCGGATCGTCAGGTGGACACCGCGCGCACCCTCACGCGGCTGGACGGGGTGCGTGCCGCGGTGCTCGAGCGGCAGGTGCTCGAGCCGCACGTCGAGGTGCTCGCCACGGTCCTGCGCGGCGCCGCGCCGCCCGTGGCGGAGTTCCTGTCGTCACCGCAGGGTCAGGCCCGGGTCGTCGCGCTCGCGCACGGGTCCGACACGCGGCAGTTCTCGCGGGACCTCGCGCTCCTGGCCGCGGCGCACGACCCGGCGTCGTTCGAGGACGAGCGCGAGGCCGCGCGTCGCGCGCGGTACCTCCACCTGACGCACGCGTCGGACGGCACGTTCCTGCGCGGGCGGCTCGACCCGCTGGCCGGCCAGGCGCTGCAGGCGGCACTCGACGCGACGGGTCACCGGCCCGACGACGAGCGCGCGCCGGAGCAGGCACGAGCGGACGCGCTCGGCGCACTAGCGCGCCACGCGCTCGGCGCACTCGCGCGCCACGCGCTCGGCACCACCGGTCCTGCTCCCGCACCACGCGCGCTCCCCGACGACCGACCGGCCACCGAGGACCTCCACCTCGAGGACGGGGCCGCGGTGACCACCCCCGGCGTCGTACCGCAGGTCAGCCTGCTCGTCCCCGCGGAGACGTGGTTCGCCGTGCGCCGCATGGCGGCCCATTCCGCCACCACCCGCACCTCCCGCGCCCCAGACGGTTCGACGCCACACGGGGAAGCCGGGGTCGCTTCGCCGACGAGCACGTGGGAGCCGGCGACGAGCGAGGACGGGGCCGTGGTGTCGGCGAGCGAGCTCGCCGCGGCGCTGTGCGACTGCGCGATGACGCGGGTGGTGATGAGCGCGCAGGGCGTCCCGCTCGACGTCGGCCGCACGCGGCGCATGTTCACCCCGGCGCAGCGGCGGGCCGTCGTGGCGCGCGACCGGGTCTGCGCCTGGAACGGCTGCGGCGTCCCACCGGGCTACTGCCAGGTGCACCACGTGACGTGGTGGCACCGGGACGGCGGTCGATCCGATCTGCGCAACGCCGTGCTCCTGTGCGACTTCCACCATCACGAGGCGCACCGGCTCGACCTGGACGTCACGCGCGTGACCACCGGGGTCGGGGCCGTCGCCGGAGGCGGGGCCAGTGGCGAGGCTGGTGGTCGGGCCGCGCGTGCGCGCTACGAGTTCCGCGACCGGCGCGGACGCACGCACAACGCTCCCGCACGGTCAGGTCCGCTTGGCCTCGAGACTCCCGCGCAGGGGGCGAGCGTGGGGGTCGAGAGCGTGGGGGTCGAGAGCGTGGGGGTCGAGGGTGGGGGTCGAGAGGGTGAGGTGGGGTGGTGGCTAAAGGGTGGCGATGAAGGACTGGACGGCGTCGTGGTGCGGGAGCAGGTCGGAGTCGAGCGCAGCGGCGAGCGAGGGGGCGTCACGGTCCTTGTCCGACAGGAGCAGGGACAGCGGTGAGCCGTCGCGTCCCACCGTGGGCCAGGCGATGGCGAGGGTGGGGTCGAGCGGGTCGATGCCGTGCTCGCCCGCGGGCGCGTAGGGCGCCGAGCAGAGGTAGGTCACGACGGAACCGTCCTGCAGGGAGAGGAACGCATGGCCCAGGCCCTCGGAGATGAACACGGCCTCGCGGGACTCGTCGTCGAGCAGGACCGAGTCCCAGGCGCCGAAGGTCGGGGAGCCGACGCGCAGGTCGACGACCACGTCGAGCACCGCGCCGCTCACGCACGTCACGTACTTGGCCTGGCCCGGAGGGACGTCGGCGAAGTGGACGCCCCGCAGCACGCCCGCCGCGGAGACCGACAGGTTCGCCTGACGCAGGTCGAGCGCACGGCCGGTGGCCGCCTCGAGGTCGGCGGCACGGAACCACTCGAGGAAGGACCCGCGCGAGTCCCCGAAGACCCGTTGCGTCACGCGGTACGCGCCCTCGATCGCCAGCGGCTCCCAGCTCATACGCGCTCCTCGCTCTCGGCGAGCACGGCCGCGGCCGCGGCCGCCCAGCGCTCGTCCCAGCTCCCGATCGGCGCGACGCCGACCTCGACCAGTCTGCGGTGCCCGAGCACGGAGTACGCCGGCCGCGGCGCGGGACGCACGAAGGCCTCGGACGTGGTGGGCGCGACGATCGCGGGATCGAGGCCTGCCGACTCGACGACCCGCTGGGCGAACCCGTGCCACGTCGTGGCACCCGACGAGGTCGCGTGGTACGTCCCGGCGGGCGCGCCCGTGGCGACGAGGCGCACGAGGACGTCCGCGACATCGACCGTCCACGTCGGCTGGCCGTGCTGGTCGTCGACCACGTCGAGCGCGCCGCGCGCGTGGGCCGCACGGGCGATCGTCTTCGGGAAGCACGCGCCGTGCGCCCCGTAGAGCCACGCGGTGCGCACCACGAGGTGGTTGCCGCCCGACTCCGCGACGGCACGTTCCCCCGCGGCCTTCGTGCGGCCGTACGCGCTGCGCGGAGCGGTGGGTGCGTCCTCGTCGTACGGGGCGGTCGCGGTCCCGTCGAACACGTAGTCCGTGGAGAGGTGTACCAGGCGCGCGCCCGCGGCCGTCGCGGCGCGCGCGAGGTTCCCGGCACCGACCGCGTTGACCGCGTAGGCCTCGTCCTCGTGCGTCTCGGCGTCGTCGACCGCGGTGTAGGCGGCGCAGTTGACGACCACGTCGGCGCCCGCGAGCGCGGCCGCGCACGAGTCCGGCGACGACAGGTCCACGTCCTGGCGGCCCAGCGCGAGGACGTCCTCGTCGAGCCGTTCCAGCCGCGCGACGACGTCCGTGCCGAGCATCCCTCGCGCCCCGACGACCACCCAGCGCATCACGCCTCGTTTCTCCCGTTTCGCCCGGTGACCCGGGTCGGGAGCACTCTAGGGCTCGCTACGCTCGACGGATGCGGCTTCTCGTCACCGGTGGCGCCGGTTTCATCGGATCGAACTTCGTCCTGCAGACCGTGCGCGAGCGACCCGACGTGCAGGTCACGGTGCTCGACAAGCTCACGTACGCGGGTGACGTGCGGTCTCTGGCGCCGGTCGCCGACGCGATCGAGGTCGTGCAGGGGGACGTCGCGGACGCCGCGCTCGTCGACCGGCTCGTGGGTGGGAGCGACGCGGTCGTGCACTTCGCGGCCGAGTCGCACAACGACAACTCCCTGGCCGACCCGTGGCCGTTCGTCCAGACGAACCTCGTGGGCACGTACACGCTGCTCGAGGCCGTGCGGCGGCACGGCGTGCGCTACCACCACGTCTCGACCGACGAGGTCTACGGGGACCTCGAGCTCGACGACCCGGAGCGGTTCACCGAGCAGACGCCGTACAACCCGTCGTCGCCGTACTCCTCCACCAAGGCCGGCTCCGACCTGCTGGTGCGCGCGTGGGTCCGGTCGTTCGGCGTGCAGGCGACGATCTCGAACTGCTCCAACAACTACGGGCCGTACCAGCACGTCGAGAAGTTCATCCCGCGCCAGGTCACCAACCTCATCGACGGCGTGCGGCCCAAGCTCTACGGCGCGGGCGCCAACGTCCGGGACTGGATCCACGTCGAGGACCACAACACCGCGGTGTGGCGGATCCTCGAGGCGGGCCGGGTCGGGCAGACGTACCTCATCGGCGCGGACGGCGAGCGCAGCAACCTCGAGGTCGTGCGCACGCTGCTGGAGCTGTTCGACCGGGCGCCCGACGACTTCGACCACGTCACCGACCGCGCCGGCCACGACCTGCGCTACGCGATCGACTCCACGCTGCTGCGCGCCGAGCTCGGCTGGGCGCCGCGGTTCACCGACTTCCGCTCCGGGCTCGAGGCGACCGTCGACTGGTACCGCGGCAACGAGGACTGGTGGCGGCCCGCCAAGGCGCGCGTCGAGGCGGCGTACGCCGCTGTCGGCCAGGCCTGACCGAACGCACGGGCGGACCAGAGGCGGTCGGGGCCCGGCACCGCCGAGCCGCGGCCGGACCAGGGCCGGCGTGGGGCGGGCCCTGGTCCGGCGAGCAGCGCGGTCGAGCGGGTCGGTGGTCGACGGGGTCGGCGTCAGACGACCAGCAGCGAGAACGAGCCCTTGCCGTAGCCCGCGACGTCCATCGTCAGGTCGGTGCGTCGCACGTAGGAGAGCACCCAGGGGGCGATGTCGTTGGGCAGCGGCTCGCCCGGCTGGTAGACGCGGTCGAGTCGTGCGTGCGGCGCGTTCTCGTCGTTCAGCAGCGCCGCCGTGACGTTGAGGATCTCGCCGGCGTTCTCGGCGAGCGTCGTCGAGAGCGCGCCGAGCTCGGCGGCCTCGTCGGACAGCCGTGAGGGCACGAGGCCGAGCGCGGCGCCGAGGCGCGCGGCGAGCGGGACGTCGAGCAGGGTGAGCGCGACGAGCTGGAACAGCCGGTCCACGTACACCCCGACGAGCGCGCCCGCCGCGGGGTCGACCATCGCGCCGCCGGTCAGGACCGTGATGTCCCGCCCGATCAGGCCCTCGTAGAGCTCACGGACCTGCTTGGCGTTCGGCAGGGGCGTCTGCGCGCTCATGCGAGCACCGGGTCGATGACCTCCCGGAAGGACTCCGGGGTGAAGGGCTTGGCGATCAGGAACAGCGCACCGGCGGCCTCGGCGGTCGCGCGCATCTCGGGCGAGCCCTCGGACGTCACGAAGCCGAACGGCGTCTGGAACCCGGCCCGGCGCAGCTCGCGCAGCAGCTCGATGCCGGTCATGTTCGGCATGTTCCAGTCGGACAGGACCACGTCGGGCTCCTCGGCCCGGACCGCGGCGAGCGCCTCGGCACCGTCGGACGCCTCGCGGACGTCCCAGTCGTAGCCGGCCTGGCGCAGGGTGCGGATGACGATCTGCCGCATGACGCGGGAGTCGTCAGCGACCAGGACGCTGATGCTCATCGGTTTCCTCCAGGGGTGGTGAGGGTTCCAGGGGCGGAGAACCACACGTCGACGACGAGCAGCCGGCCCCGCCAGGACAGCGGCAGGTGCTGGACACGGACCGCCCCGGCCAGCGGCGGGACGGCTGACCCGACCTGCGGCAGACCGAGGGTGCCGTGGTTCGGCAGCAGTGACTTCAGGTTGCCACCGACGACGTTGGCGATCTCGCCGAAGGCGTCCTCGAGGTCCTCGCGGGAGACCTCGTCGTCGTCGGCGAGGCCGAGCAGGGCACGCGCGAGGTCCTCGGCGGTGCCGTGCCCGGTCACCAGGACGGCACGGCCGGACCACTCGCCGAGCAGGTCGACCCAGGCGACGACCGCGTCGCTGAGCTCGGGCAGCGCACCGTCCCACGGCAGGAGCAGGCCGAGGTCACCGTCGACCATCGCGGCGAACACCTCCTGCGCGATGGCGTGGACCTGGTCGTGGTCGACGGTCGTGGCGGTCATGCGGGCTCCTCGAGTGCGACGAGGCCGAGCAGGTCGAGCTTGTCGCGGATCGCGTCGGGGGTGAAGGGCTTGATCAGGTACTCGTGCGCACCCGCCGCGAGCGCGCGCACGATCTGGCCGTGCTCGCTCTCGGTGGTGACCATCATCAGCGTGATGGCGCGCCAGGCGGGGTTCGCGCGGACCTCCGTGACGAAGGTCAGGCCGTCCATGACCGGCATGTTCCAGTCGATGCACGCGAGGTCGACCTGCTCACCGGCCTCGAGGTGGTCGAGCGCGGCACGCCCGTGCTCGGCGTGGATCGTCTCGAAGCCGAGGTTCTCCAGCGCGCCCGAGACGATCCGGCGCATCGTGCGCGAGTCGTCGATCACGAGAGCTCTCATCGGACGGGACCTCCGGGGGCGGTGGGGCGGGTCGTGGCGGCGAGCGATGTCACCGAGCGGTGGGTGTGCCCGATCGGGCTCGGGGCACCGTCGGTCCCCGTGGGGGCGAGCGGTGCGCGGTGCGGCGTGGGGACGGAGCTCAGGTTCGGTGCGCCGAGCGGGCGGTAGACCGACGTGCGGTCGATCGTCACGCGCTCCCATCCGTCGTGGACGCCGAGCGTCGTCTCGGCGGCTCCGAGCACGAGGACGCCGTCGGGTCGCAGCACGCGCAGGACCCGGTCGAGGATGCCGCGCTTGGTGGCCGCGTCGAAGTAGATGAGCACGTTGCGCAGGAACACGACGTCGAACGGCCCCGCGGGGGGCACGTCGAGCAGGTTGTGCGCGCGGAAGGTGATCATGCGGCGCAGCGCGTCGGCGACCTCCCACTCGGTGCCGACGCGGCGCAGGTGCTGCACGAGCATCTGCGCCGGCATGCCGCGGTTGACCTCGAGCTGGGAGTAGCGGCCCGTGCGGGCGCGGGCGAGCACCTGCTCGGACAGGTCGGTCGCGACGATCTCGGCGGTCATGGCCGCGGGCAGCTCGTCGCTCAGGCACATCGCGAGCGAGTACGGCTCCTGGCCGGTCGAGCACGCGGCGGACCACACGCGCAGCCGGCCGACCCCGCCGCGCGCAGCCACCAGACGCGGCAGCTCGGCACGTCGCAGCGCCTGGTAGGGCGCCCCGTCGCGGAACCAGGACGTCTCGTTCGTCGTCATGGCCTCGACGACGGCCGTGGTGAGCGGGGACGTGGGCTGCGCGCGCAGCCCGGCGATGAACGTGTTGACGTCCGTGCCGGCGTCGCGCGCGAGCGGCAGGAGCCGCGACTCGACGAGGTACTCCTTGCCGGGCGCGAGCTGGATGGCGCTGCGCCGCGCGACGAGGTCGGCGACGAACGCGAAGGACTCGGGGGTCAGGCTCATGCGACGAGACCCCCCGGCTGCAGGACCCGCTCCACGGCGGGCGCGACCTCGGCGATGGGCAGCACCTGGTGCGCGAGGCCGGCCTGCGCGACGGCGCCGGGCATCCCCCACACGACGCTCGTGGGCTCGTCCTGGACGATCACGGTGCCTCCGGCCTCGACGACATCGGTGCAGCCCGCGCGACCGTCCGAGCCCATGCCGGTGAGCACGACCGCGACGAGGTCGCCGCCGACGGCGCGCACCGCGGCGCGGAAGAGCACGTCCACGGAGGGTCGGCAGTAGTTCACGGGGGGCGCGTCGGTGAGCACGGTCTCGAGGCGTGGGCCGGCGCGGCGCACCTCGAGGTGCCGGTCGCCCGGGGCGATGTAGACGTGCCCGGGCTGCAGCAGCTCGCCGCCGGCCGCCTCGACGACGGTGGCGGGTCCGAGCCGGTCGAGCCGCGCCGCGAGCTGACGGGTGAACACGGGCGGCATGTGCTGCACGACGAGCACGGGGGCCGACGGCGGGGCGACGAGCGAGGACAGGACGCGCGACAGCGCCTCGGGCCCGCCGGTGGACGAGCCGAGGACGACGAGCCTGCTCAGGTGCGGAGCCGGCGCGGGCCGCAGGGTCGCGACGCGACGCGGCGCCGCGGGAGCGGCAGGTGCACCGGGCCGCGCCGGCGTGCCGCGCGTGGCCGGGGCTCCCCCGGCCAGGCCGGGGACCGGCACGAGCGAGCGCAGCCGCGGGACGAGCTCGTCGCTGACGCGCGCGATCGACTCCTGCACGCTGCCGACGTTCGACGGCTTCGCGACGTAGTCGGTGGCGCCCGCGGCGAGCGCGTCGAGGGTGGCCGCCGCGCCGCGCTCGGTGAGCGTCGAGAACATGATGATGGGCATCCGGTGCCCGGCGGCGCGCAGCGCACGCACGGCCTCGATGCCGTTCATCTCCGGCATCTCGATGTCCATCGTGACCGCGTCGGGCTTGAGCTGCGCCACCTTCGCCAGCGCGAGCCTGCCGTTCGCGGCCACGCCCACGACCTCGACGCCCGGCGCCTGCGAGAGCGCGTCGGACACGAGCCGCCGCACGACGACCGAGTCGTCGACGACGAGCACCCGGATGGTCCCCATCAGAACGTGAACCCCGAGACGCGGTCCCGCAGCACGCCGGACGCCGCGGCGAGCTCGTCGACCTGTGCGCTGACCCCGTTCAGGACGTGCGACTGGCGGTCCGCCGAGGTCGCGACGCCGACGATGTTCGCGGCGATCTCGCCCGAGCCGGTCGCGGCCTCGGCCACGCCGCGGGAGATCTCGTTGGTCGTGGCCGTCTGCTCCTCCACGGCCGAGGCGATGGTCATCTGGTAGTCGTTGATGTTCGCGATGATCGTGCCGATCTCGCCGATCGCCGCGACCGCACCGGTGGTGTCCTGCTGGATCGCCTCGACCCGACGCGCGATGTCCTCGGTCGCCTTGGCCGTCTCGTTCGCGAGCTCCTTGACCTCACCGGCCACGACCGCGAAGCCCTTGCCGGCCTCACCGGCACGTGCGGCCTCGATGGTCGCGTTGAGCGCGAGCAGGTTGGTCTGCTGCGCGATCGTCGTGATGAGCTTGACGACGTTGCCGATCTCGGCCGACGAGCTGCCGAGGCGGGACACCGTGTCGTTGGCGTGCGCCGCCATGCTCGTCGCGGCCGTCGCGACCTTGGCGGCCTCGGTGGCGTTCTGTGCGATCTCCCGGATCGAGGCACCCATCTGCTCGGCACCCGCCGCGACCGCCTGCACGTTGCGCGACACCTGTTCGGCTGCCGCGGCCACGACCCCCGCCTGCGCGGACGTCTCCCCCGCGGCCCCGGAGACCTCGGTGTTCGAGCCGGCGAGCCGCTGCGAGGAGTCGGCGACCTCCGCGGCGGTGCGGGCGACCTCGTGCAGCGTCGAGCGCAGCGAGGACTGCGCGCTCGTGAGGGACGACGCCATGCGTCCGACCTCGTCGCGCTCGGCGACCGCGACCTCGTGCGTGAGGTCTCCCTCGGCCATCGCGTCGAGCGTCGTCGCGACGTCGCGCACGGAACGCGAGATGCGTCGGATCGTCGCGGCGGCGAGCGTCACCGCGGCGGCCGTCGCGAGCACGAAGCCGGAGACGAGGAACACGATCGTCTGCCGGATCTCGGCCTGCGCGGTCTCCTGGATCGCGACGACGTCCGCGTCGGTCTGCGCGGACGCGAGCGCGAGCGCACGTCCCGCCCAGTCGGGGTCGCCGGCCACGTCGGACGCCACCGCGGCACGGAAGCCCACCGTGTCGCCCGCCTCGATGAGCGGCTCGAGCGTCCCGGAGCGCAGCGCGAGCCACGCGTCCCAGCGCGCGAGGAACGCCTCCCACTGCGGCCCGGACGCCTGCGGGAACTGGGTGATCACCGCGAGCTGGGCCTGGACGTCGGAGTCGACCCACGCCGCGGACGTCAGGAGCTGGCGTCGGGTGTCGACGTCGGCCTCCGCCGCCCGGCGGACCAGGAGGTGGCTGCGCTGCTGGTCGACCTGGAGCTGGGTGAACGCCCGCTGCAGGCCTGTGTTGAGGGTGGCCATCTCGTCGAGCTGCTGCGAGCTGCGCAGCAGCGCGAACGCGCCCGCGCCGCCCACGAGGGCGAACGTGCCGCCCATGACGAGCAGCACCACGGTGAACTTCGCCGCGATCGACCGGTCCCAGAACCAGGCCGCACGCCGGCGCACGGTCTTCTCGCTCATCAGCCGATCTCCTCTGCGGTGTAGTAGCCGCTGTCGACGAGGACGGCGCGGTAGTTGTCCTTGGTGACGAGCTGCGGCGAGAGCAGGAACGTCGGCACCACGCCCGCACCGTTGTCGTACGACGAGGTGTCGTTGACCTCCGGCTCGGCGCCGGTGAGCAGGGACCGGACCATCTGCACGGTGACCTCCGCGAGCTGGCGGGTGTCCTTGTAGACGGTCGAGTGCTGCTCGCCGCGGGCGACCGACTGCACGGCGGGGATCTCCGCGTCCTGCCCGGTGACCACGGGCAGGTACCCGAGGTCGGCAGTGGCGGGCAGCACGGCCTGGGCGATCCCGTCGTTCGGCGAGAGCACACCGGCCAGCCGTGTGCCGGCCCGGTACGGGCCGAGAAGGGTGGCCATGCGCGCGGCAGCGGTCTCCGGGCTCCACCCGGGCGTCGCGACCTTCTCGAACGTCGTCTGGCCGGACGGCACGACGAGCACGCCCGACTCGAGGTAAGGGGCCAGGACGGCCATCGCGCCCTCGAAGAAGACGTGCGCGTTGTTGTCGTCGGGCGAACCGGCGAACAGCTCGATCGCGAACGGACCCTTCGCGCCCGTCGGCTCGCCGGTGGCGTCGAGCACGCCCACCCCCTCGAGCAGCGAGTTCGCCTGCATCGTGCCGACGCGGCGGTTGTCGAACGACGCGTAGTAGTCGACGTCGGCCCCGCCGACGATGAGCCGGTCGTACGACACGACCGACACGCCGGCCTCGCGTGCGGAGGAGAGCACGGCGGTCAGGGCGCTCGCGTCGACGGCGCCGATGACGAGGGCGTCGACGCCCTGGTCCACCATCTCCTCGATCTGCTGGACCTGGGCGTCGGCGTCGTCGTCGGCGTACTGCATCGACACGTCGAAGCCGAGCGAGCCGAACTGCTCGGAGAGGTTGTCGCCGTCGGCGACCCAGCGCAGCTGCTTCGTGGTCGGCATCGCGATGCCGACCGACGGCTTCTCGTCGAGCGCTGGGCCGCCTGCGCACCCCGCCGTCAGCGTGAGGACGCCGACGACGAGGAGCGCCGCGGTGCGGGTGGTACGTGGCGACATGCTGGTGGATCCTCGTTCCGCGCCGGTGACCGGCTCCGTCGGCGGCCGGCCCCGGAGGGGGCCGGCGCGGTGGTGCGTGCGGGTGGGGTGCTGCGTGCTCGTGGGGTGGGCGTGCTCAGTAGGTGAACGCGGCGACGCGTGCGCGCAGGTCGGCCGACAGCCGGGCGAGCTCCGAGACCGACGCGCTCATCTGCCCGATGACGTCCGTGTTCGACGACGTCGCGGTCGCGACCCCGGTGATGTTCGTGGCGATCTCGCCGGACCCGGTCGCGGCCTCGGCCACGCCGCGCGACATCTCGTTCGTGGTGGCGGTCTGCTCCTCGACCGCCGAGGCGATCGTCAGCTGGTAGTCGTTGATCGAGGCGATGATCGTCTCGATCTCCCCGATCGCCCCGACCGCACCCGTGGTGTCGGACTGGATCGCCTCGACCCGACGCGCGATGTCCTCGGTCGCCTTGGCCGTC
>PJTQ01000059.1_pt1 | contig 219133 bp, 188 predicted proteins | sample 1512231 | NCBI WGS metagenome assembly PJTQ01 (sample SAMN08177688, study PRJNA422409) | Soil metagenome, whole genome shotgun sequencing project. | isolation source: Soil (3) enriched on wood chips | place: USA: Madison | collected 2015-01-15 | reverse complement strand
TGGTTTTAAGGCCTTTAATACGATATCCAGATCGATACAGGCTCACTACAAAACTATTGTAAATTATTTTGACAACAGGTCTACAAATGCATCTGCAGAATCATTCAATGCTAAAATAAAGGCGTTCAGAAGACAATTTAGAGGAGTTAGGTCCATTGAATTCTTTTTATTCAGACTTGCTAAACTATATGCCTAAATAATGCTCACTCCACAGGTTTTTAATTTGATCCATATTCCCTGTCTGTTCAACCTATGTTCGACCCAAGAAAAAAGGCTTCCAGGGATAAACCTTGAAAGCCTTTGTCATTCTGTGGTGTGGGCCGGGATCGAACCGGCGACACATGGATTTTCAGTCCATTGCTCTACCGACTGAGCTACCGCACCATTCCTTAAATGGATTGCAAAGATAATTGAATTTTTATTCCAGCCAAATTTTACCTTTCCCTTTTTAATATTTTTTTAATCGCAAACTGTTTCCCGCAAAACTTAACCGCTACATAGCCAGCAACATTATCCATAAAAAATGAATTTCTAATTTGCGCAGGAAACATTACTTTTGTGGGCTAACTATTATTATACATAATAACAATCTTATGAGATTTATTGTTTCTTCCTCTGCTTTACTCAAAAACTTACAATTGGTTGGCGGTATCATCAGCTCTAATACAGTGATGCCTATCCTGGAAAACTTCTTGTTTGAATTAAAAGGCAATACATTAACCATTACCGGTTGTGACCTGGAAACAATGATTAAAACACACCTGGAAGTGCAATCTGAAAATGCTGAAGACGGCAAGATCTGTGTTACCTCTAAAATCCTGCTGGAATACCTGAAAAATTTACCGGATCAACCGATCAGTTTCAACATAAACAACAAAGATCTTACAATTGAGATCACCAGCAATTCCGGTAAATATAAAATTGGTGGCGAAAAAACGGATGAATATCCGAAAGAGCCTAACCCGGAAAATGCGAATACGCTCAACCTGCCCTCTTCAAGATTGGCGGAAGCGATCAACAAAACTATTTTTGCTACCAGCAGTGATACCCTGCGCCCGGCAATGACGGGGGTCTATTTTGAATTAAACGAAGGTGACCTGACATTTGTAGCTACTGATGCCCACCGCCTCATTCGCCTGATGTACCTCGATATCACTCCTACTCAAACAGGAAGCTTTATCGTACCTAGAAAGCCATTACAACAAATGAAAAACTGGCTGCCTTCTGATGATACAGCCGTAAGCCTTTCTTATACCGATACGCACCTGTTTATAAAATCCAACAATACCAGCTTAAACTGCCGGCTGATCGATGGCAAATACCCTCCTTATCGCGCGGTAATTCCGGCAGACAACCCATTCCTGTTAACCATCAACAGAACGGACCTGATCAATGCCCTGCGCCGGGTAAGTGTATTCGCGGATAAAAGCACGACACAAGTGGTTTTTGACATCGTAGGGAATACCGTTACGTTAAGTGCGCAATACGCAGACTTCTCTTATGAAGGTAATGAAAAATTGAATTGCCAGTTCAACGGGGAAGATATGAAGATCGCCTTCAATGCAAGGTTATTGGTAGAAATGCTGAATAACCTGGAAGGAGAAGAAGTCGCTTTGGAATTAAGCGTTCCTTCAAGAGCCGGTATCTTCAAGCCAACCGCTACCAGCGATAATGATGACCTGTTAATGCTCTTAATGCCATTAATGGTAAACATTTAAACTTAAAAAATTATAAAACATAATAAAGCCGCAGTCCATCTGCGGCTTTTGTCTTTGATAAAGCCATTCCTTACATTTATCGTTTTCTTACCATTAAAACCAGTAAATTGCTATCCGAAGAAAAAATCATTATTTCGTTAGCGTAAAGAAACTTTAATACTATGAATTCAAATATTTTATGGGTAGATGATGAGATCGAATCTTTAAAATCACAAATGCTCTTTCTGAAAAATAAAGGTTACGAAATCACCCCGTTTACCAATGGCTATGATGTGCTGGAATACCTGCGCAGCAACAAAGCCGAAGTGGTGCTCTTAGATGAAAGTATGCCCGGCATCACAGGCCTTGAAACCTTAAGCCAGATAAAAGCACTCTACCCTAACCTACCGGTCATTATGGTGACCAAAAACGAGGCAGAAAATATCATGGAGGAAGCCATAGGCGGGCAAATCTCCGACTACCTGATCAAACCGGTCAATCCCAACCAGGTGCTGCTTTCCCTGAAAAAAATCTTTGACAGCAAGCGGCTGGTATCAGAAAAAACAACCACAGAATACCAGAAAGACTTCAGGAACCTCTTCATGACCCTCAACTCTAACCCTAACCTGGAAGAATGGCAAGACCTGTACAAAAAACTGGTCTATTGGGAAATTGAAATGAGCAAAAGCGACAGCCCGGAAATGCTGGAAGTCTTCAACACCCAAAAAGTAGAAGCCAATAATGAATTCTACAAATTCGTTTCCCGCAATTACCTGAACTGGATCAATAAAACAACAAAAGAATTACCGACTTTCTCTCATCAGCTCTTTGCAGAGAAGATCGCGCCCTACATAAAAAAAGACAAGCCGACCTTCGTTGTACTGATCGACAACTTACGTTACGATCAATGGAAATCTATAGAACCGATCATCAATGCGCAATTCGCTACCGTTGATGAAGATATGTTCTTTAGTATCTTGCCCACATCAACGCAATACAGCAGGAACGCCATCTTTGCCGGTATGACACCGTTGGAGATTGAACAAAAGCTACCTAAATACTGGAAAAATGATGAGGAAGAAGGGGGCAAGAACCTGTTTGAAAAAGAACTTTTGGGCGAACAATTGAAAAGGTTAAAGCTGGACCACCTGAAATGGGATTACCTGAAGATCACCAACAATGTAGATGGTAAATTGATGGAAGATAACATTCACAATTACCTTAAAAATGACCTGACTGTAATCGTCTACAATTTCGTGGATATGCTTTCTCATGCCCGCACTGAGATGGAAGTATTGAAAGAGCTGGCCAGTGATGAAGTATCCTACAGGAGCCTTACCGTAAGCTGGTTCGAGCACTCACCACTTTACCGCGCCTTAAAGAAGATCGCAGAAAAGAACATACAGCTGTTTGTAACTACCGACCATGGTACCACAAGGGTAAAATCACCCAGCAAAACGGTGGGCGACCGGGCGACTACAACGAACTTAAGGTATAAACACGGTAGGAACCTGCAATATGATACTAAAGATGTCTTTGACATCACCAACCCGAAGCAGGCTGGCCTGCCCCAGCCTAATGTAAATTCCAAATACATCTTTGCAAAAGGCGATGTATTCTTGTGTTATCCTAACAATTACAATCACTTCGTGAATTATTACCGGAACACTTTCCAGCATGGCGGTATAAGCCTTGAAGAGGTAATTGTTCCGATCGTAAGATTGGAAAGTAAATAAGCCCAATATATTTGTAACTTGCAAAGCAAATCTTATCAAGAGCTATAATCTTAAAAAATTATAGCTCTTTTTTACAAAAGCAGCAGATGGAAAAGATACAAATGGTGGACCTTAAAGGCCAGTACCAGCAGATAAAAACAGCAATAGACCAGGCCATACAACAGGTGATCGACCAGGCCGCCTTTATCAATGGCAATGCGGTACAGGAATTCAATACGGCGCTTTCAGCTTATCACCAGGGCGCTTATGTACAAAGCTGCGGTAATGGTACTGATGCCCTCCAAATTGCATTAATGGCCCTCGACCTGGAACCGGGATCAGAGATTATCACGCCTGCATTTACCTATTTCGCTACTGTAGAAGTCGTTTTACTACTTGGTCTTAAACCTGTTTTTGTAGATGTAAATCCTGATACCTTTAACCTGGACCCGGCACTCCTTGAAGCGGCTATTACTCCTGATACAAAGGCTATTGTCCCGGTGCACCTGTTTGGTCAGTGTGCAGACATGGAACCTATCCTTGCAATGGCCAAAAAATATGGGCTGAAAGTGATCGAAGATAATGCTCAATCTATTGGCGGTAGTATCACTTACGCTGATGGCAGCATACAACAAGCCGGCCTAACGGGTGACATCTCCTGCTTATCTTTCTTCCCCTCTAAAAACCTGGGCTGTTACGGTGATGGTGGTGCTGTAGTCACTAAAGACGAAGCGCTTTACCAAAAAATAAAAGCTATTGCCAACCATGGCCAGTTCCAGAAATACCAACATGAAATGACCGGCATTAACAGCCGCCTGGACACCCTACAAGCGGCTATACTTTCCGTAAAACTGCAAAAACTGTCTCATTACAACCAGGCCCGGCAGGCGGTTGCTAAAGCCTACGATAATGGCTTCAAACATAATCCCAACATTAAAACACCTTTTAAAACTCCCGGCACCGATCATGTTTACCACCAGTATACATTGACCCTGGCCAGCCATTTAGATCGCGATCAGTTAAAAGCTGCACTGGCAGACAAAGGTATTCCCAGCATGGTTTACTACCCCATCCCCTGCCACCAACAAAAAGCGCTAACCCGCATATACCCGCAACAACAATCTTTCCCGGTCGCAGAACAATTGTCCCGGACCGTATTATCGTTACCGATCCATACCGAAATGCAGGAAGAACAGATCGCCTATATCATAGAGCAAGTCAACCAGTTGACGCAATAAACAGGCCCTGGCGGGTATCCCCGTAATTTATTTTTTGGCTGCCTGAATAAAACTAACTTTGCAGCCATTCATGGGCCGATTGTTTAAAATATACGCTGATTCTTTTAAAGGACTTTCTTTAGAGTCCTGGATGTTATCTATTGTGATGCTAATCAACAGGACCGGCTCCATGGTATTACCTTTCCTGGGCGTATACATGATTGATCACTTAAAATTCAGCCTGGAGCAATCCGGTTTGGTACTGGCCTGCTTTGGTGTAGGCTCTGTAATCGGTTCCTGGCTGGGCGGCTACCTGACGGATAAGATAGGTGAATATTACGTACAGGCCTCGGCACTCTTTATCAGCGTGCCCCTGTTTTGTTTATATCCTTTTTTCAACACCCCCGTTGCATTAGGCATCATGGTACTCGCACAAAGTATCGTGAGCGAAGTGTTTCGTCCGGCCAACTCAGTAGCCATTGCCAAATATGCCCGGCCTCAAAACCTGACCCGGGCCTTCTCGCTCAACAGGATGGCCGTAAACCTGGGATTTTCCATCGGGCCGGCATTGGGTGGCCTGATGGCGGCTTATTCCTACGACCTGTTGTTTTATGGTAATGCCTTTTTTACCCTTGCGGCAGGATTCATGTACCTGTATTTCTTTAACCGGCGACAAAAGCTCTTCCGCCTTAAAAAAGAAAGAAGTGCATTATTCACCAACGATGAAATAGTGCCGGAATACGTCAAAGACAAATCACCCTACACGGACGGACCGTTCCTGGTCTTCTGTCTGCTATGCGCATTTTTCTCCATGTGCTTTTTCCAGTTAATGAACACGCTGCCGCTCTTTTATAAGAATGACCTGGGACTCAGCCAGGCCAATATTGGTTTATTAATGGGTACTAATGGCATCGTGGTAGTCATCTTTGAGATGCTGCTGGTGCATATTGCAGAAAAAAGATTCAGCCCCGGGCATACACTATTGTATGGTACACTCATGTGCGCGCTTTCCTTCTTTTTGCTGGCCTTCAGTCCCGTGCTGGCAGTATTGTTTTTATCGATTTCTCTTTTAAGCCTGGGTGAGATCCTGGTGCTTCCGTTTATGGCTACGATCACCGCACAAAGAGCCGGTGCGACCAACAAAGGCGCTTATATGGGCGCCAATGGCATGGCCTTCTCCCTGGCCTTTATCGTATCGCCGATACTGGGCACAAGAATAGCCGAAACCTTCAGCTTTAGTAACTTATGGATCGGCACTACGATCATCCTGGTAATCTGCAGTATTGCCTTTAAGTTCTATGTTCCTATTCTTTTAAAGAAAAAAACGGCTTAACCATACCTATTAAGCGGAGATCACAATTATTTATTTCCCCTATAATGTACCGATACCTACTTTTGTGGTGTCGCATTAAAACTAACCAACATGCCTGTTCCAAATACACCTGTTCATTATATTATAGATTTTGACAACACCTTTACCAAAGTAGAAGGCCTGGATGAACTGGCCCGTATAGCATTGGAGGGCAAGCCGGAACAAGAGCAGATTGTACAACATATTCAGCAGTTGACGGACATGGGTATGAATGGCGATATCTCTTTTGCCGAAAGCCTGCGCCAAAGAATTGCTTTACTGGCCGCGACTAAAACGCATATTAAGCAGCTGGTTCATTTCTTAAAGACAAAAGTCACCAACTCTTTTTTACGCAACGCACAATTCTTATCGGAACATAAACACCAGATCTATATTGTTTCCAGTGGTTTCAAGGAATTCATAATACCTATAGTAACGGAATTCGGGATACTGGAAAACCATGTTTTCGCCAATGAATTCATTTTTGATGCTCATGACCAGGTTATCGGCTTCGATGAGCAAAATGTCTTGTCGACTGACGGCGGTAAAACAAAGCTGCTCAGTAAACTCAACCTGCAAGGCGATATCTATGCCATAGGGGACGGCTATACGGATTACGAATTGAAAGCATCCGGGCTGGCCAACCGCTTTTATGCATTTACAGAAAATATTGAACGGCAAAATGTGATCAGTGTCGCCGACAATGTAGTCGCCTCTTTGGATGAATTTCTTTTTGACCACAAACTGGACCGCAGCCAGTCTTATCCTAAAAGCAGGATCAAAGTTTTACTCCTGGAAAATGTACATCCTGCAGCTGTAAAAGCTTTTGAAGAACAGGGATTCAAAGTAGAAGTAGAAAAAGGCGCCTTAAGCGAAGAAGAATTATGCCAACGCCTAAAGAATGTTGCCATCTTAGGCATCCGGTCTAAAACGAATGTAAGCCAAAAAGTGCTGGACGCCGCACCCAGGCTCATGGCTATAGGTGCTTTCTGTATCGGCACCAACCAGATAGACCTGGAAGCAGCCACAGCAAAAGGTATTCCAGTCTTTAACGCACCTTATTCCAACACCCGTTCTGTAGTAGAACTCGCGATTGGGGAGCTGATCCTGCTCATGAGAAATGTTGCCCTGAAAAGTAACCAGATGCACAAAGGCATATGGGATAAATCTGCTGGTGGTAGCTTTGAAATCAGAGGTAAGGTCCTCGGCCTGATCGGTTATGGCAACATCGGCACACAAATCTCAGTACTGGCCGAAGCTTTGGGCATGAAAGTTTATTTCTATGACCTGGCCGACAAGCTGGCCTTGGGCAATGCACAAAGGCTGGAAACACTGGATGAATTATTACAAATAGCCGATGTGGTTAGCCTGCACGTAGATGGCCGGAAAGAAAACACCGGTATGATCGGCACCGAAGCGTTTGCCAAAATGAAAGATGGCGTAATCTTCCTGAACCTTTCCCGGGGCCACGTTGTAGCTATTGATGCGCTCGCAGCCGCAGTAAAGTCCGGCAAAGTGGCCGGGGCCGGGATAGACGTATTTCCCTATGAACCGGCTACGAATAACGAAATATTTGAAAGCCCGTTGAAAGGCCTGGATAATGTGATACTGACGCCGCATATCGGTGGCAGTACTGCTGAAGCCCAGGAAAATATCGGCAAATTTGTTCCGGCAAAATTCCTGGAATACATTAATAACGGCAGCACCTCCAGCAGTGTCAACTTCCCGGAAGTTCAATTACCCAAATTAAAAGATTCGCATCGTATGCTGCATATCCATGAAAATATTCCGGGTATTATGGCACAGCTGAACCATGTGTTCGCCAAATACAAGATCAATATCATGGGCCAATACCTGAAGACCAATGATAAGATCGGCTACGTGATCACGGATATAGAAAAATGCTACACAGAATCCTTTATACAGGAGCTACGTAGCATTGAAGGCACCATCAGGTTCCGGATGCTCTTTTAATGATCTTTATTATTAGGATTGGAACATATTGCGGACCAGTGGCGCCAGGCACTCTGCCCATTCCCGGTACAGCTTGTCGCTGTAATGCAATTGATCATCTACCAAGTAAGCAGTGTCTTGAGCTAATGTCTTTGTCATAGCGGTGATATCCAGGAAGCGCACGCCTTTTGATAAAGTAACAGCCTGCTTGGCTTCATTATACCTTGCGATCTCGGCAGCTACTTTGTGCTCATCTACCCCTTTTTCCAATGCAAACGGCGTATGCCCCCAATCCGGGATCGATACCACAATTACGTGCTTATAATTCCCACCGGCAAATGAGATCGCCTGGTCCAGCAATGATTCAAACTCTGCTTTATATTCCTCCACCTCACGGCCCCGGTATTGATTATTCACCCCGATCAATAAAGTTACCAGGTCATAAGTCCCTTGCGGGTTCCGTTCTGTAATACCAGCCTTCAATTCATCCGTAGTCCAGCCGGTGACGGCTATAATCTCAGGATTTCCAAATACGATAGCATGATCTTCTTTTAACAGCGTCACCAGTTGATTAGGAAAATTCTTATCTGTGCTTACTCCTTCACCGATCGTGTAGGAATCACCCAAGGCTAAATAGCTAAGTTTACTCATGGTTATTTTTTCTTTTTCGGTCTTCCAATAACTGTGTCTTTTTAGGCTCCTTCACATTTTCAAAATCATAAGGACAATGCAGGCATCCGTTACCACAGCAACGCCCTCTTTTGAGATGATAGGCGGCTGTAAGTACCATTAATCCCTGCTTATTAAAATAAAAATCGACACCTTCCTGGAGCATTGTGAATGGATATTATTGTTCCCCCTGGTTGACAAACTGTGCTTTGAGCACTTCGTCTTTTGCTACCGGGAGCTCCTGGTCAATATTGAATTTCAAATAATGGATCCGGTTACTTCCGGCAATATCAAGGCCCTCATAATGGGTTTTGATCCTTAGCTCCGGGTGTACCTCTGCCTGGGCATATACGTTGTCAGAATCCACCAGTACCGGCAATTCAAATAAATCAATCACCGCTTTAGTGAACTGGTACAGGTCCGGGCTATCGGTTTTCAGGTTGATCGTAGCACCTGGTTTGATGATCTGTTGGTATAATCTCAAAAACCGGGAATAAGTCAGGCGTTTCTTCATTCTTGCGCCCTTAAGCTGAGGATCCGGAAAAGTGATCCAGATCTCGCTTATCTCACCGGCTGCGAAATACTCCGTTATCTTATCTATATGCGAACGGATAAACGCAACATTATGTAAACCCTCATCAATAGCTGTTTTCGCCCCTCTCCATATCCTGTTGCCCTTAATATCGATACCGATAAAATTACGGTCCGGGTACATCCTTCCCAGGCCTACTGCGTATTCCCCTTTACCACAAGCCAATTCTAAAGTGATGGGGTTATCGTTTTTGAAAAAAGTATGCCACTTGCCCTGCATCTCCTGCGGAAACTCCAGTACATTATCAAATGTCTTTATTTCATTAAATCTTACCAGCTTTTTCTGTCCCATATTATTTTCTGCAAAAGCCCAAAATTAATTTTTAAATACCAGATTTAAAGCAAAATTTCAGGATTCATCTTATTGAAGGCCGGAAAGCATTTAATCTTGCCTTAATACATTTGCATGCTATCTTTGTGATTCAAAAATGATACACATGGATTTGAGCTTGATGCGCTCCGTACTCCTGGAGGTGATACAATCCGCGGGAGCTTTAGTAAAAGCGGGATTTGAAACGAAATTTGAGATCAGTCATAAAGACGGGATCAACAATCTGGTGACTGAAATAGATAAGGCATCGGAAATCTTTATTGTGGACGCGCTCAAAACTGCTTTCCCGGATCATGGTTTTATAGGAGAAGAGTTTGGGAACAGTAATGAAGCGGCCGATTTCAAATGGGTCATCGACCCGATTGACGGAACCGTAAACTTTGCCCATAAAGTTCCTTTATGCTGTGTCAGTATTGCATTAGCCTATAAAGAAGAAGTATTACTGGGCGCGATATATAACCCGATGATGAACGAATTGTTCTTTGCAGAGAAGGGCAAAGGCGCTACGCTCAACAATAAACCTATTCGCGTATCTCAAAAATCAGATATCAATACGGCTTTCCTGGTCACCGGATTCCCTTATCATTTTCCGCAAACGGAAATACATCCACTGGAAATATTCACAAAAGTGGTAGGAAAAGGCCTGCCGGTAAGGCGGCTGGGTTCTGCAGCCCTTGACCTTTGCTGGGTGGCCTGCGGGCGCTTTGACGCTTTCTGGGAATACAATTTACAGGCCTGGGATATTGCTGCCGGCTATTTGATCGTTGAAGAAGCGGGAGGAAAAGTGACTAATTTCAACAGAGCCCCCTACACGATCTGGGATAAAGAAACCCTGGCAACCAATGGCATACTTCACGAAGACATGCTTCATTTACTATTTTCATAAATTTGTGCTTTAAATTCAAACATGCAAGTAAAGATCATCAATAAATCAACGAATCCCTTACCACAATACCAAACCAATGGCTCAGCAGGTATGGACCTGGCGGCGCATCTGGAGCAGCCAATCTCCCTGCAACCGATGGAACGCCAGCTGATCCCTACAGGCTTGTTTATGGAGCTTCCACTAGGCCTGGAAGCACAGGTACGGCCACGGAGTGGCATGGCCATCAAAAAAGGGCTTACGGTCATTAATAGTCCCGGTACCATCGACAGTGATTATCGTGGAGAGATAAAAGTAGCGCTGGTTAATCTTTCCGGCGAGGTGCAAACAATCGAACATGGAGAACGTATCGCGCAAATGGTGATTGCCAAGCATGAAACCATAAGCTGGGAGCTTAGCGAAGTCTTAGAAGAAAGTGAACGTGGAGCCGGTGGATTCGGCCATACCGGTACAAAATAAACCCTCAAGTATGCAAAGAATAGCAGTTTTAACCTCCGGGGGCGATGCCCCGGGCATGAATGCGGCCGTGCGGGCCATTGTTCGTACCGCCCTGTATTATAAAATGGATGTTTTCGGTGTTCGCTATGGCTATAAGGGCCTGATCGAAAACGAGCTGTTCCAGATGGGCTCCCGGGATGTAGCCAATATCATCCAGCGGGGTGGCACCGTACTGAAAACAGCCCGCAGCAAGGAGTTCATGACGAAAGAAGGCCGTGCGAAAGCGGCAGAACATTTAAAAGCAAATGGCATTGAGGGCCTGGTGGTCATCGGCGGCGACGGCAGCTTTAAAGGTGCAGAAATCCTGGAGCAGGAGCATGGCATTAAAGTCATTGGGGTACCGGGCACCATTGACCGGGATATAGCCGGTACTGAATATACGATCGGTTTTGATACAGCGGTAAATACCGCAATGGAGGCTATTGATAAAATCCGGGATACAGCAGCGGCCCACGAGCGGCTTTTTGTAATAGAAGTAATGGGCCGTGATGCCGGTTATATTGCGTTAAACAGTGGTATCGCTACCGGGGCGGAAGAAATACTGGTACCGGAGCGTATTACCAATGTAGAACGTGTAGTGCAGCTGATCAATTACGATCAGAAACGGAAAAAGAATGTTCATATTATCGTAGTAGCCGAAGGAGATGGTTTTGGTGCGGAAGCATTGACCGAGATCCTGGCCAAAAAATACCCGGAAATGGAAGTGCGCCTGAGCGTGCTCGGCCATATGCAGCGCGGCGGATCACCTACTTATTACGACCGGGTCCAGGCCAGCAAAATGGGCTACCATGCGGTATTGGGCCTTCGCGAAGGCAAGACCGGCATGATGGTAGGCCTGCAAAAAAATGAGATCATATTTGTCAATTTTGGAGAAGCCTGTCGTAAACACCTGCAGATCAACCAGGAAATGTTGGATATGGTAAAGGTTTTGTCCCAATAATATACTTTAATAAAATATCAAAAGGGATCTTCTAAAAAGTAATATTTCGTCCTTTCGAAGTAGCGTACTGGAATCAGGAAATCTAAACATCAAGTATTTATATTTGTGATATTTCCCGGCTACACTACGTTGCGCCCGAAAGGACGAACTTTTGAAGGCCCCATTTTTATCGCTTATTTCTTTTAAATGGCCTCTTTTTCCATAGCCACACCACAAAAACAAGTATCCATAGGCCCCAAAACCATATCATAATTTCTATTATTTAAAGCTCAAGATAGGGCTTATGATTCAAAAAATTAAAGTCCCCAGCCTTTTCGTTTCAGATGCACTTTGCAACGCTGGCAAAAATCTTTTTCTTCATCCAGCGGATTCTCTCCCTCCGCATCCCGCATCAGGCAAGTCTTTTCAGGACAATGTTTCAGACCTTCTGTATGACCGATTTCATGCACGACAACCTTATACAATTGCTCCAACCTTTTCTTTTTATTGATCCTGAAAGAAGACACGACACAGGAATTACCCGGGCGGTAACCCAGGCCCATCACCCCCCAATCCACTACGTCATCTTTTGTCGTACTGATATCTTCATTTAAAATGCCCACGATTATGGAATCCTTGCCTACTCTTGTTTTCAGGTAACGGATCAGGCTATCCGCACGGTAGCGGTTTCTTGGGGAATAATAAAACGATTTAGGGATAGGGAGATTATCCCTTAATACTACCTCCGCACCTAATGCGCTTATCTGAGCAACAATAGTTTGAGCTTCCTCTTTTGAAAACTTTGCTAAGGGTTGCACTACAATGACCCGACGGTTGACAAGCGGACCAGTACAGGCCGATAAACCAATTAGGAACGAGAGAATAATTAAAAGCAGGCGCATGCCTGTAAAATACTAAAAAGGGTCTACATCTGCAAAGACCTGTAAGGCGCTCAGGCCTTTCTCTTTAGCAATAGATAAGATCAATAAACCCAGCCGGCTCTTCACTTGGCTGATATAAACATTATCAAGGGGTAATTTCAACATCATTTCAAATACATATTGATTGCGTACCCGGGGCACCAAAGCTTCTGCTGGTCCCAGCACTTTCAGTTCCGGTAGTTCTGCCAGCAATTGTTCGGCAAACAAAAAGGCACCCTGCCCGGCCTTCTTCTGATCCTTATGCTTAAATACGATCTTGATCAGTTTTGAAAAAGGCGGGTAGGCAAACTGCTGCCGGTAAGCCATCTCAAATTGGAAATAGCTTTTAAGATCATGCTGGATCACGTATTGAATAATAGGATGTCCGGCTTTATGGGTCTGGATCATCACTCTTCCCTTACCATCCTGCCGCCCTGCCCTGCCACTTACCTGCTCCATCATTTGAAAAGCGCGCTCGTGCACCCTGAAATCAGGAAAACTTAACAGGTTGTCTGCACTCAGTATCCCGACTAAAGAAACGTTTTCAAAATCAAGGCCTTTAACTACCATCTGCGTACCGACGAGTATATTAATCTTACCTGATGTAAAGTCATCCATTAACTGCACCTGTTTTCCTTTAGTACGCATACTGTCCCAGTCCATACGACCGATACTATAATGAGGAAAGATGCGTTGCAGGTCCTCTTCGATCTTTTCGGTACCAAAAGTGCGGGCCGAGATATTCGCATTACCGCATTGAGGACAATGTTTGATCGGTGCCGATTTAGCACCGCAGTAATGGCAATGCAATTTATCCGTTGCTTTATGATAAGTCAGTGAAACATCACAGTTTTTGCACTGGGGTACAAAACCACAGGAGCCACATAATAGAAAGGGCGCATACCCTCTTTTATTCTGGAACAGGATCACCTGTTTGCCTTCCTTAATCGTATCCTGTATGCCCGAAAGTAAATCCAGCGTAAGTATGGGAGACAAAGCGCTCTGGATGTTTTTGGCATTTACCGGTATAATCTCGGGTAAAGAGACCCCATTGTGTCTTTGCTTTAAGGCTACAAAGCCATATTTTTTCTTTTGCACATTGTGCAGGGTTTCAATAGAAGGTGTGGCAGATCCCAGCAGCACCTTAGCCTTATGAATACCCGAGAGGTATATAGCACTGTCCCGGGCATGAAAGCGAGGTGGCGGGTCTACCTGTTTATAAGCGCTGTCATGCTCTTCGTCCACGATGATCAGTCCCAGGTCGCGGAATGGCAGCCATAGTGCGGAACGTGCACCGATCACCACTTTGTATTTATTATTGGCTACCTTTTTCCAGATCTCTATACGTTCATTATTACTATATTTCGAATGGTAAACACCCAGTTCTTCCCCGAAGTAAGCTCTTAAACGCGACAGGATATGTGTCGTTAGCGCGATCTCGGGCAGCAGGAATAATACCTGTTTACCATCTGCGATCGCTTTTTGTATCAGGTCGATATAAATATGCGTTTTACCGGACCCTGTAACGCCTTGCAGCAGGCAAACATTGTGCTGCTGCCACTGTTCTTCGATACTATTTTTGGCTTGCAACTGCACTTCAGAAAGGTCGGAGATCAGTTTTTCAGGATTAGCCATATCCATGACCCGGTCGGTAGCCTGCTCTTTGATAACAAAAATGCCGGCGGCGGCCATCGTCTTTATCTGGGCAGCGGTAGCATTGGATTGCTTAGATAGTTCTTTTGCGGCAATACCAGTTTTGTCTTTTCTTAAATTTAAAAAAGACATTAATATTGCCAATTGTTTCGGCTTCTTCTCCAGTTGATTAAACAGGTTGATCATTTCTGTTTCCTGTTCAAACAGCGTTTCCAGGTATACGAAAGTTTCCAGCTTGGGCTTATAGCGCTCTTCCAGCAATTCGGATATAATCGCAGCACCGGTTTCCAGGACTTCGTTCACCGCCCGGCTCAAAGCTTTACTTTGCACCAGTTGCTGGGCCTCCCCGATCGTGATCTGTTTCCGAATCAGCAAAGCTTCGGCGATCATAAACGCATCATCACTCAAACCCTGGGGCACATCATCAAAAGCAGCCGTCCATACCAGCAGGCTTTCGCTCATCAGTTTTAAATGCGCGGGCAGCGCCGCCTGCATCACATCGCCGAGGTTACAGAGATAATAATCGGCGATCCATTGCCATAAAGCCAATTGTTGCTCATTAACTACCGGAAATTCATCCAGGATGTTGCGGATAGGTTTTACGGCATAAGCTTCCGGCTTCTGGTCATGGATCTTTAATACGATACCGGCATATAATTTCTGGCGGCCCAGACTTACCTCCACACGTTTCCCTACTGCAAGTTGGTCCTGCATTTCTAATGGCACACCATAAGTCAGTGGCCGGGGAAGATGTAAGGGTAAAATTATATCGGCAAACATTTGTTCCTGATTCCTGCTAGAAAATGCGAATTTAATCTTTGTCTGCCGAATATGGACACAAAGCCATGTTTTTTGGCTAAATTGCAAGCACAAAAAAGATAAAAGCATGAACCTTTGTTTGGATTTTGGCAATACAAATTGCAAAGCAGCATTAGTCGAGCAGGACAATTTTGTCCATCAATTTAGTTTCACAAGAGCAGAGGCCTTGCAGGCCATAGAAGACATTCTATTTACTTACCGGCCGGAGCATGCGATCCTGTCTTCGGTCATCAAACATGACGAACAGATCACACAACTACTCGAATCCCATTGTAAAAAGGTGGTCATACTGGATGACAAAACCAATTTACCTTTTTTCAATGCCTACGGTACTCCTGAACAACTGGGGGTAGATCGCCTGGCGCTTGCTGCAGGTGCTTTAAAAGTTTTTCCCGGAGAAAACTGCCTGGTCATCAGCGTAGGCACTGCGATCACCTATAATTATATTACCAGCAGTAAATATTTCAGGGGCGGCGCTATTTCCCCGGGGCCGCGATTAAGATTTGAATCTTTACATACGCAAACCGATAAATTGCCGTTATTAAGAGAAGAAATGGGCTATGCGCCTGCTTTAGGCTTTGATACAGCAAGCGGTATAAAGAGTGGCGTCATCAACGGCATTATAGGCGAAATGAAATATTTCATTTATAAATATGGTAAAGATTTCGGCGAACTTAATGTCGTGCTCACCGGCGGATATTTACCTGTTTTTGAAAACAAAATAAAAAATCAGATATTTGCAGACCCAAATTTTTTAATGAAGGGTTTGAATTTAATACTCAATCATAATGTATAAACACAAAGCATTAGCGCTTTCGATACTTACCACGCTGGCTGTTTCTTCAGCCCGGGCACAAACTACATACACCAACGAACCGAAATCAGACCGGATTAACTCTCCTTATACCCGTTTCGGTATAGGTAATCTGAGCGACAACCGCAGCGCTGCGCTGCGTGGCATGGGTGGTATTGCAAATGGTTATGCTAAAGAATATACAATAAACGCCTATAACCCGGCCAGTTACACCTACCTGGCAAGGACCACATTCGAGTTTGCCTTTGACGCGCAAAGCAATAACGTGCGTATAGGGGATGACAGGACCAAGTCCAATACGGTGACCATTGGTCATTTTAACCTGGCGATGCCCTTAAAGAAGCAAAACTTCGCGATCAACCTGGGCTATATGCCTTTTTCAAAAGTGTATTATAACTCACAGGACTCTTTCACAGTAGCATCTACCGGCGATAAGATTCTTCAAAAGTATAATGGCGAGGGTAACCTTAACTTCGGCTACCTGGGTATTTCAGGTGGCGGAAAAGGGTTTAGCATTGGTGTAAACGGAGGTTATGTTTTCGGGAATATTCGCAACTCTTCCTATATCAATTTCCTCGGCACCGACTCTTTAACCACAAGAATCTCTGATTATTCACAAAAAGATATTTATGGCGGTCTATTCTTCAAAGCCGGCCTGATGTATAAGGCCAGCCTGAAGAACAACCAGTATATCAGCATAGGCGCTACAGGAACCCTTTCTCAACGCATCAACATCACCAGGGATCAGTATTATGTAGCCGGCACACAGCCCCCTTATTCAGGTGCACCTGTAGTTACTGATACAATTTCTGCTATTTACGCGCAAAAAGGCAAAATGGAACTACCTTCGGAATTCGGGTTTGGCGTACACTATGGTAAGGGAGCCAGCTACGACTTTGGTGTCGACCTGATCTATGCCGACTGGTCCAACTTCAAACGTTTTGGAACAACAGAAAGCGGTATCGGTCAAAATGCCTATCGTGTTGCCCTGGGAGGAGAAATCACCCCGAATAGCAGGAGTACCAAGCAATACCTTTCTGCAATGACCTATCGCCTCGGTGCTTATATGGGTAAAGACTATGTATACCTGAATAACACCGCGATCAACTATTATGGCTTTACTTTAGGCACTCAATTACCTTTAAGATCTAACCTCAATACAGATGAGCAAGGCGGTGCCTTAAACCTGAGCCTTGATATGGGTAACAGGGGTACTATAAGTAATGACCTGGCCAGAGAATTTTTTGTAAAATTTACTGTTGGACTAAGAATTAATGCACATTGGTTCCAACGCAGACCTTATCAATAGTGATCAACCTATTAAAAATATATTCAACTACGCTAAGGTCATTATCTCTATGGATAATGACCTTTAGCTTCTTATTTCTACTGACCGCCTGCGGTCAGGGCAGCGTAAGCCAGTCCAATAAGGTCGTTAGCCAAGAAGCCTTGAAAATAGATCGTGCCGATAGCGTTACCGTGATCATCAGCAAAGACGGGCAAACAAAGGCCAGGTTAAGAACCAAGGAATTTGTCCAAAACGATAATGCCCGGCCTCCATACCTGGACATCAACCACAACCTGTTCGTTGAATTCTATAATGATTCTATGGTAGTCGAAAGCACCTTAAGTGCTAAGACAGCGCGTTTTTATCCGGCTAACAATAATTTCCTCGTACAGGATAGCGTAGTAGTGATCAATAAAAGTGGCGATACGCTTAAAACGCAGCAACTCGTCTGGAATAATAAGCTGCAGAAATTTTTCTCTGAAGTACCTGTCCAGATCTACAGAGGCGGTTCTGTTTCTCATGGTACCGGCCTGGAGGCCAATAAAGACCTCAGCTGGATCCGGATCTTCCAGCAAAGGGGTACTGTGCCGGTTGAGAAGGACCAGATGCCGGACACCGAATAAACCAACTATTAAAATTTAGCCTTAAAGTGCTGAAAGAAAAGCAATAAAATCTTTCATGGCTTTTGCCCTGTGGCTGATACTGGCTTTTACCGAAGACGGGAGCTCACCAAAGGTTTGATCATAGCCATTAGGTATAAACACCGGGTCATAACCGAAACCGCCACTTCCCTGCATTTCAGTAGCGATGCGGCCTTCACATTTCCCTGAAAAGTAATGAACTTTTTCCAGTCCCACAATACAAATTACGGTTGTATAATAAGCACTGCGATCGGCAACACCTTCCATTTTCTGAAGTAATTTCTGTGTATTAGCCCCGTCATTCTTCGGCTCGCCGGCATACCTTGCGCTAAATACGCCGGGATCGCCCTTTAAGGCGGGCACAACGAGCCCGCTATCTTCCGCAAAGGTTATGATACCTGTTTTTTCAAAGGCATATTTCGCTTTGGCCAAAGCGTTTTCTTCAAAAGTAAAAAAGGGTTCCGGGATATCTTCTGTTATACCCGCAGCCTGCAAGGAGATAATATGATGCGCTCCATTCAGCAGTTCGTTTATTTCTCTAATCTTCCCGGCATTATTCGAAGCCAATATCAGGTCCATAGTTTATTAATTTATGCGCCAATAAAATAAGGTTTCAGGGTTTTATGCCAAAAATCGGCTTTGAGCTGGCTCTGGCTTAAAATCAGGTCTATAGGATCCGCTAAAACAACTTTTTTTGCCCCCAGGCCCAGAAAGCGATACGGGAATAAATTATAGTGAATCCCCATGGAGACCGGCTTTATGCCGAACAGGAATACCTCTTGAATATCTTGTGCTTGCTCAATCCGGCTCCAATCCACCAGCTGATTACTCACTAAAACCTGTTCCGGTGCTATTTTACAGGCTGAAAAAATTTTATAGATCTGCTGGCTGATTTCAGCCATATCATGATAAGGAAGTACCAATGCCAGAATACGCTTCCCTACAGCAAAATCAGCGGATAAAAATTGATTATCAACGACTTGTATGATATCATTTGTTTCAAACAGGTTAAAGGGGAATTCCGCTTCCATTATTATATAAAATTGTGTAGCAAAGGTAAATTTTATCAAATACATAACATCCCTTTTTTCGTTTTCGGGTGAAAAACCTTAGCTTTGCCGCGACTTATTAACAAACTGTTATGTCCTAGGCATAATATAAAACAAGATTAATATGGAGATTAAAATTTCAAAAACAAGCAACAGCCGCGTACATGAATTGAAAAGAGATGAGATAGTGTTTGGGCAGGAATACGCGGATCATATGTTGGTTTGTGATTACAAAGACGGTCAGTGGGGCGCCCCGGAGATCGTACCATTCGGTAATATCAGCATCTGTCCATCTTTGTCAGCATTACACTACGGTCAATCCATCTTTGAAGGGGTAAAAGCCTATCGTCAGCCAAATGGCGGCTCTGCAATTTTCCGTCCTGAGAAAAACTGGGAACGTTTCAACAAATCTGCAAAAAGATTAGGCATGCCTGAAATTTCTTCAGAAATATTCCTGGAAGGTATGCGCGAGCTGATCAATGTAGATGATGCATGGATCCCTAATGAAGCGGATACTTCACTGTATATCCGTCCGTTCATGTTTGCAACCGATGAATTCTTAGGCGTTAGAAGTTCTCTGACCTATAAATTTATGATTATCACCAGCCCTGCCGGACCTTACTATAACAAGCCGGTAAGCATTTATGTACAAAGTTCTTTTGTTAGAGCAGTAGCAGGTGGTATTGGTTTTACTAAAGCGGCTGGTAACTATGGCGCTTCTATGTACCCTACTGCTGAAGTGAGAAAAATGGGTTATGATCAAATCCTGTGGACGGATGCTTTCGAGCACAAATATGTACAGGAAATTGGTACCATGAACGTTTTCTTCATTGTAGATGGTAAAGCTATAACTCCTGACTTAAATGCAGGTACTATCCTGGCCGGTGTAACCCGTGACAGTGTAATCGCTTTATTACAAGAAAATGGTGTTCCGGTTGAAGAACGCCCGATCAGTATTGATGAACTGGTGGCTGCACATAAAGAAGGTAAATTAGAAGAAGCATTTGGTACCGGTACCGCTGCCTCTATGTCTTTCATCCAGGACCTGACCTACGGTGAAGATAAACTGACCTTAAAACCGGCAGCTGAATACACCATCGCTAATAAGATCAAGACTCAGCTGGACGATATCCGTTACGGCAGACTTGAAGACAAGCAAAACTGGTTATTAAAAGTAAAACAAGCAGCCCTGATTTAATTTTCAGCGCAATTGTTATTATAAAATAAGGACCGGATCAATATTGATCCGGTCCTTATTTTATAAAGTAAACTTTGTACGTTTTAATGAATAATGTCTACAAACTCCACGCCTGATTTTTTAAGCTCTTTCAATACGTGCACATATACTTCTGGCATTACCGGGATCCTTACACCAGTCAGGTAGCGGGAAGGTAAACCGTCGTTTAATATCTTGCGGGCCAGGATAGCCATCGGCAACCCTACTGTTTTGGCCATAGCACTGTACAAGCTATTTTCCCCTTTTACCACCAGGTTAGAAGTCAGGAAAGAGCTGACACCTTTGCGCTCATAAGTCACCTGGTGCTGCATCACGACCATATCCTTATCCACGATATTCAATTTCCATTTTTCTTCCAGTACATCCTGGATAATATCTGCTGAAGAATAAGTTCCCTGGCGTTTAATCATTTTATTGGTATCAAACAGTTCCAGCCATTCCAGCATTTTCAGGCTTTTATCATCTATAGCATACTCCTCAGCAAGGACGGATACCCAGTTATCAGTAATAGTGACACCCGTTTTTTCAGAGATCCATTGTGCATAGCTTTTTCCTTCCGTGTTCACCTGGTCATTATCTTTAGTCAATCCCATTTTGACCACAAAATTCCAGGCTTTGGTAAAGGCAGGATAGCGAAGCGTCGCCCGCATAAAGGTCTGGATATCGCTCACATCATATAGATCAAGGTATTTCAGAGAATCTCTGTTGGGATAATAACTAAAGGAACCGGCACCATCTACTTTTATTTTTTTGCAGTTATTATATAACTGTTCGTAATCCATCTTTTGCACTTTCCCGTTCTCTATCCACTCTGCACCGGCCTGGCCGGCCAAAACTATATTTCTTGGATTCCAGCTAATCTTATAGTGCCATGGATTATCGTCACTTTCAGGGGCGATTAATCCGCCACAAAAGCTTTTAAAGCTGGTAATATTACCGGCAATCTTTTGAATACTATGAATAATAGACATTGCAGACATGTGATCGATACCCGGGTCCAACCCCATTTCACACATGAACAACAAACCGGCATCTTTAACTTCCTGGTCTAAAGCTTTTATCTCGGGAGAAACATAAGAAGAAGTGATCAGGTGTTTTTTATACTTCAGGCAATCTTTAGCCAATAAGTAATGCAGGCCCGGTGGCAATATAGACAATACGATATCCGATTCCGCCACCAGCTTTTCTCTGGCTTCATCATTCGTAACATCTATTACGGCAGGTACTCCCCTTGGATGATTTTTAAGCTTCTCGGCAATTGCTTCTGCAGAGGCATCCATAACGACTACTCTCCAGTCCGACTTGGAATTTTTCAGCAAATAATCAATAAGATAAGAAGAGGACTTTCCTGCTCCTGCAACAAGAATATTTTTCATTTTTGTTTGATATTTTATCTGAATAATTGTAAAGCATGTAATTTTGAGGCGCACCTCCTCTATGAAACAACTATTTGTAAAAGCAAATGTATTAAACTAAAAGTATAAAATAGCATATGATTTGGTATAATGGGATTCCGGAGTTAAAAGAGCTAAACAAAATGTCTGAAAACACCTTAGCAGCACATTTAAATATGGAATTTGTAACAGCGGGAGCAGACTTTGTCAGCGCCCGTATGCCGGTAGATGCGACCACACATCAGCCTTTCGGATTACTACACGGCGGTGCTTCCGCTGCGCTTGCAGAGACCGTAGGCAGTGTTGCAGGCTGGTTATGCATCAACCCCGAGAGACAGGCCTGTGTAGGTATTGAGATCAATTGTAACCATATCAGGGGTAAAAAAAGTGGTTGGGTGACTGCTACGGCAAGACCATTTCATGTAGGGGCCAGTACGCAGGTATGGGAAATAAAAATTGTGGACGAAAAAGATAAACTCGTTTGCATCAGCCGGCTGACGATGGCCGTGGTAAAACGGGTAGACCATAAATAACAAGCTTACCTGGTTTATTGCAGTCGGCTCAACGCTCTACAAACCACCGCTCGGCAGACTTTACTTTATCCGGGTGCGTTTTCCAATAAAGCAAAATAAATGGGGGAACTATATTGAGTAGTGCCAGCAGGATATTAAAGACCATAAACGCGTTGATATCCCAATAGTAAATAAAAATGCCGGCCAGCAATGGGGTCAGGGCCTGTGCCACCAGGGGCAATCTTGCCAGGCTGCCTATAGCAACCGGGTAAGCTTCTTTACGGTAATATTTCAGTGGCAAAGCACCTCTTAATATAGAACGTAAACCGTTTCCGAAACCAAAGAGAAATACTCCTATGTAACCGTAATCCGGCAATATACGCAGCAATACCAGCCCGGCCAGAATGAGGAAGGCCGAAAAGATCGCTTTAATTACAGGAGGCTTTTGCCGGATAACTGTATCTAATAAGCGTACCGAAACCTGCCCGGGGCCTAAAAATGCGGCCATAAAAACGGCCTGCTCCATGCTGATTTTATGTGTAACAAAAAAAGCAATCAGGTATAAATAAACGGAGGTCATCACTACAGATCCCAGAGAAAAATTACAAACCAGCAAATAATAAACACTGTCTTTGTTGATCCGGACGACCTTAGATGCTGTCTTTACTGGTTGCTTGCCTTTTTCCTGTTGTAATACCTGATCTGAGCTATTAAATAAAGTAAAATAATGCACAGGTAAAGTGATCAGCAATAATAAACCCGCATAGACCATACAGCTCAGGCGCCAACCGTAATGATGCAATAAAAAGGTAAGCAAAGGCCAGATAAGTGTTGTTGTAAACCCGGAGACTAAAGTAATCTGCACAATCAATTTACCGGACACCCGGCCATACTTTTTACCTATGGAAGCAAATAAAGCATCATATAAACCCATGCCCATGGCAACCCCTAACACTATCCAGGCCAGGATAAAACCCGCAGGACCACTGGTAATATATAAAAGCATTAAACCCAAAGCCATCACCATACCGGAAAGCAACAGGATATAATTCTTATCATATTGCCCGATCAGCTTCCCTACCCTTGGCGCGATCAGCCCCGAAATCAATAAGGACATCGACAAACAGCCGGATAAGAATTTATCCGGCCAGTTAAATTCCGCAATGATGGAAGCGGATAAAATAGGCAATAAAAAATAGGAACCACCCCAGAGAAAGATCTGGGCGATACCAAGCATAAAACTTTTAAAAAACGAAGTACCCTGTAGCGGCTTCAATACAAAGTATAATTTAAGGAGGCAAAGTTCCGCATTTTTTCTGAAGCTCAAAAGCAGGTGTGTTGTTGTTCTTACTCAAAAACTATTTCTTTGCACCAGAAATCATTCCAATAACATTATTTCCTTAACCCATTTCCCTTCTTATGACTAAATTATTGGCTGGCTGTTTGCTTATCTTATCTACTTCAGGTATACTATCCGCAAAAACTAACAAGACAATACCGACTGTAAAATTAAGCCACAGCATTTTCTTTGCTTCCAGTGAAAAGAGCGCTCATATGCCCGAAGTAGGCTATTATCATATGTTTGATAACCGCTACCTTTCTCATGGCCCCTCTTTTAGCCTGGGTGGGTTTATTTTTGACGGTACATTTAAGCCCACCTTCAAATTTGCCTATGAGTTCAATTATTACTTTATCGATGCGAAACTGGCTGTTTTCTACCTGGATAATAATTTTATCTTTCAACCTTCTATAGGCTTTTCAGTGTTCAACCAGGTAGGCGTGCTCTTAAGCAGTAACACACTTACCTATGACAACAAAAGCCGCATTACAAGTGCCGGTCTATACGTTAATATAAACACGAAAAAGAGGGTCCCTAAGAACGGATTTTAAACACCCGCGAAACAAGCGCATAAATAAGATAAGGGTGCCTGATCAGGCACCCTTATCTTATTTATGGTTTTACAACTAACTATTTTCTTAATCCAGAGTATTCAGGAACGTCGTCAGTTCAGCCTTAGTGCCTATTGTACCCTGGTTCGGATTGAAAGATTCCGTATGGCCGTTAGTAACGGTAATCTCCTTACTCAGCCATTTATACTGCCCATTTTCTTCGGTAACAAAAACCAGGTATAATTCAATCCCTACCGGCCATACGCCATAATTCGCCAGACCAAGCGAATGAGGCTCCCCTCTAATAATTGCATATACCACACTGGCATCCGCATAAGCAGTAGGTACCTGTATGTTCAAAGGAGTTTTGGGGCGCGGGTCATTATACAGCTTATCACAATTAAACCAGCCAAATCCCGGCAATTGCATATCATAGGTCCTACCCTGCTCACCCATGGTGACCATCCAGGTCATTGCCGGCTCCCAAACCAGGTTTCCATCGATAAAAAAACCGTCCCATGACATCATCTGGTTATCATAATTTCCGGTCAGTAAGGTATATGCCTCCACGTTAATCTTGCAGGTTATGCTCAAAGGCTCCCCATTCTGTTTTACATTGATATAAAACTGTCCGCCGGTTTTCATAGGTTCCAGCTCACCACCGGAGTTTCTCCCCATTGTTGCTTTATTTGCGATCAGCATATCAATGGTATTGAAAGCCTCATAAAATTCAAGCGTCACCAGGCCGCTAACCGGCTGGCCGTTTTTACGCAGACAAGTCCCATTGAGGTATACCCGGGTCCCATTCCTGGAAATAAATAAAAAATTAGTATCTGCAGCATCGAAGTCCTTGGTTTCGATCAGGCTTCTAAAACCGGCTTCGGTCAGTTGCTGAAATTTTTCGGGACTGGTAGGGATATCCTGGTCCTCACCGCCGCTTTTCTTATCACAGGCCGAAAAAATGACCATACAGAGCAATAGCGGTACAATAATCCTAAGCCCCCAATCGTGGAGTTTGAGCAGTCTTTTTTGCATATTTTTTTGTTTTTGTTTGTTCAAATATAACATTTTCCCATACAAAATACAAGCGTTATAGCTATAAAATCTACAAAAACAATATTTTACAATAAAATGACCCTTTACTACCGCAAATCATAAACTTACAAAAGCGCTTCCAGGATGCCTTTTAACTCATACTCCGTTTTTACCAATACATCACGGGGTTTACTGCCCTGTGCCGATCCAACAATACCAGCTGCTTCCATCTGGTCCATAATTCTTCCGGCGCGGTTATAGCCCAGGTTAAACTTGCGCTGCAACATTGAAGTGGAGCCACTTTGGGAGTTAACGATCATATAAGCACACTCTTCAAACATCTTATCGCGACGGGATAGATCAATATTTTTCTCTTCAATACCTTCATTCTCTGCCCCTTCATATTCCGGCAATTCAAAGGCAGTAGGATAGCCCTGCTGATTACCGATAAACTCAACAATTCTTTCTACCTCAGGCGTATCCACAAAGGCACATTGCAAACGGATCATTTCGCTGCCATGGGACACCAGCATATCCCCGCGACCAATCAACTGATCGGCACCACCCGCATCCAAAATGGTTCTGCTATCGATCTTCGAAGATACCCTGAAGGCCATACGTGCCGGGAAGTTGGCTTTGATAATACCGGTGATCACGTTTACCGAAGGGCGCTGGGTAGCCACGATCAGGTGAATACCGATCGCACGTGCCAATTGCGCCAGGCGGGCAATGGGCATCTCCACCTCTTTACCTGCCGTCATGATCAGATCGGCAAATTCATCGATCACCAGCACTATGAACGGTAAAAACTTATGACCGTCTTGCGGGTTCAGCTTGCGCCTGATGAATTTATCATTATACTCTTTAATATTCCTGGCACCGGCATCTTTTAATAACTCGTAGCGGTTGTCCATTTCGATACACAAAGCGTTCAGGGTATTGATCACTTTTTTGGTATCGGTTATAATGGCTTCTTCTTCATTAGGCAGTTTCGCCAGGAAGTGTTTTTCGATCAGTTTGTAAATAGACAATTCTACTTTTTTCGGATCGACCATTACAAATTTCAGTTGGGAAGGATGCTTTTTGTAAAGCAGCGAAACCAGGATCGCGTTAATCCCTACCGATTTACCCTGTCCTGTGGCACCGGCCATCAATAAGTGCGGCATGGTGGCCAGGTCTACTATATAGTTTTCATTATCGATCTTCTTACCCAGGGCGATCGGCAAGCTCATTTTGCTATGGACAAACTTTTCGCTTTCCAGTAAGGCGCGCATAGACACAATCTGTTTATTGGCATTCGGCACCTCGATACCGATCGTACCTTTACCCGGGATCGGCGCGATCATACGGATACCCAGTGCGGCAAGGCTCAGGGCGATATCATCCTCCAGGTTCCTGATCTTGGAAATACGTACCCCTTCTGCCGGTACGATTTCATAAAGCGTTACCGTAGGTCCTACCGTGGCCGAGATCCGCTGAATCTCTATACCAAAACTTCTGAGGGTAGCGATGATCTGGTTTTTATTCCGTTCCAGTTCTTCCCGGTCAAAAGAGATATCGCTTTGGGCAAATTGCTCTAAAAGGTCGAGCGTAGGATATTTATAACGGCTGAGTTCGAGGGATGGGTCATAAGGTTCCATATTACCCGTTACCGTTCCCACCTCATTAGTAATGACCGCTTCTTCGGTTACTGTAGTAATTACGAAATCATCTGCAATCACTTCCTCCTGGCTGGACTGGATAATTTCCAGGGCTGTAGGATCGTATGTTTTTGTTTGCGATACAATGGGTTCCTCTTCCAGCTCAGGCAATTCCAGGTGCAGGGCACCATGGGTCAAGGGGCTGACCTGTGTTGGCGCAGGAATAGGAGATATAATCACATGATCCGGGAATTCCAGATCGATTTCATCCGGTTCATCGATTAAAAAATCGGCCTCATCATCTTCTTCATTTACCAAAGCCTTTTCTTCTTCCATTTCTACCAGCTTCATACCCAGTACATCATTCAAGGTTGCCGGGTCTTCGATCTTTTTAGGTATGGAATCTTTGGATAAAGTATTCGGTTGATAGTCATTTGTCAAAGAGACAGGAACATCTTCTACATCCGGATGCGTAGCACCGGCATTTTGAAAAATATAAGGCTCCGGTTCCTGTTCATTCAGCAATTCATCGTTTTCCTTAGTTGGCGATTCCATGGATTGCTTCGCGATGGTCTTTGCTTTTTTCAAAAGCGGTTTAATATCAAAATTAAAGACGATAAACGCGAAAATTGCAGCTACGGTAAGCAATACCAGTACCGTACCTATTTTACCGGCAAAGTTCTGGGTCCATTCTACCACGGAGGTGCCCAAAGCACCACCGAAAGGAAAGGCGCTGTCTGCAAAAACAAAAGCCAGCAAGGGGCTTACAAAAAGGAAAGCCAGGGCCATCCAGCGCAACCATTTCGAGGTTTTGATATAAGTACTGCCATAGAGCATATTGATGCCCTTGGCCATAACCCATAAGGTAAAGATGACGGCCACAATACCTACCGTACGATATACCAGGAAATGGGAAATGGCAGCACCGAGGCGACCACCCCAATTCACTACCGGGGTTTTATCTACAAATAAGAATTCAAAATAAGATAAATTGGAGATGAGGTTGTTCTGGTCCAGCTTCCAATTGAAACAGTAACTGATGATCGAAACCGTACACACGGCCCCGATCAATGTAATGATAAAGCCGATGCTAAGGCGGATATTCTTTTTACGTTGGGCAATGGCAGCGGAATCTTCAGGCCTAGACACGGTATTCTTTCGGACTTTAGAAGGTTCTTTGCTTGTCTTTTCTTTGGGCATGTGTAAATATAGAAAATCTTAATAAATTGCTTGAGGAATTTTAAGCGCCAAAGTTACAAAAATTAGCAGGCTTTTACGGTTTGTCCCTTAATCTAAATTTGATAATATTGTGCCTCATAAAACATTAGAATAAGATCATTCCTAAAAGATTTCAGGAACTGCTCATTCCAAAAATCCCAATATCCTGATCTTATCCGATTGCGACATACCGCCTGGATTACAACCCGGTAAGCCTTCCGGAATCTGCAGGTTCAATTGACGGAAGTGTGTTTCCCACACCGGGTAAAAATTATCTGTCCCTGGTTCTTTATAAGTCATCGGGAACAACTTAAAAAACGGTTTCCCACTATTCGCATGCTTAAACGCATCATAAATTAACTCCGAACAATAATACTTACCATTAGCATACACAAAATCATCATCATAAGGCATGCCCATACATAAAAGCGAATACCCCAAAGCTTGTGGGATCAACCGGGAATAGTTAGGCTTTAAGCGCCCCACCAGGTGCGGATTTGTTGTGCGCTTCAGGAACTGTTCCACCGGTGTTAGTATCACCCCTTTCCCGATACTTTCAATAATAAGAACAGAATCATTCCTCCGGTAAACCATACCCATATGGGAAAAATCCAGTCCCTCATAACCTTGCGTTACCGCTTCTATGGCATCACACATCGGTCCGCAATCCAGGTTTTGAAAAATGATATCGCCATCTTTTAAAGCTTTTACTTCAACAGCTGAGGATACCACCGGAAAAATAATTATCAAACTAGCCAGCAACAACTGCGCGGCTTTAAGCTTTATATTAGTTATTAAATAGTTCATTAGAATAACATTTGATAGATATCCGAAACTTTATTCAGACCAATGATCTCTATATTATAGGTCTTCTGGTCCAGGCCCTTTAAATTAGATTTTGGTATAAACACTCTTTCCATACCCATTTTTTGTGCTTCGGCAATGCGCTGATCGATCCGGCTTACCGCCCTGATCTCTCCCGACAAACCTACTTCTCCTACGAAGCAAGCCTGATCAGGCAAAGGTGTATCTTCGTAAGAAGACAATAAAGCACAGACTACCGCCAGGTCGATAGAAGGATCTTCCAGGCGTAATCCTCCCGCGATATTCAGGAATACATCTTTCATCCCGAAATGAAAACCGCCCCGCTTTTCCAAGACCGCCAATAATAATTGTAAACGGCGCAAATCAAAACCATTAGAAGTCCTTTGCGGCGTACCATAAACGGCTTGCGACACCAAAGCCTGGGTCTCGATCATCAAAGGGCGCATCCCTTCTATCGTTACCGCTTTGGCAATACCACTCAGCAGCTCTTCATGCTGGCTGAGTAAGATCTCCGAAGGATTACTGACGCCCCGCAAACCATTTTGTACCATTTCATAGATACCTAATTCGGAAGTAGAGCCGAAACGATTCTTTAAAGTGCGCAAAATACGGTAAGCATAATGCCGGTCGCCTTCAAATTGAAGTACGGTATCCACCATATGCTCCAATACTTTGGGCCCGGCAATACCGCCATCTTTAGTGATATGGCCGATAATCGTTACCGGCACCTGCGTTTGCTTGGCGAATTTCTGCAATTCCCCGGCGGACGTGCGCACCTGCGCTACACTGCCCGCAGCACTTTCTACCATCGGGGACTCCAGGGTCTGTATGGAGTCTATGATCACCCAGTTAGGTTGTACTTTTTTTATTTCGTTGAAAATTGTTTGTGTATTGGTTGCGGTCAGCAAAAAAACGTGCGGTGCATGTACCCCAATCCGGTCAGCCCGCATTTTGATTTGGTGCACACTCTCTTCCCCGGAAACATATAAAACCCGGAGTTGATTGGCAAACAAGGCCGTTTGTAAAAACAAAGTAGACTTACCGATACCCGGATCTCCGGCCACGAGCGTTACAGAACCTTGTACCAATCCCCCACCCAATACGCGGTTGAGCTCTTCGTCCGGCAAGCGGAAGCGGATCTCACCACCGGCCTGTATATCTGTTAGTACCTGTGCTTTACTATTTTCTTTCACCTGCGGTGCTTCCGACCAAAGCTGGCTTACATCAGACTTTGCAGCAGGTTTTTCTTTGATCTCCTCGACAAAAGTATTCCACTCCCCGCAATTGGGACATTTCCCGGCCCATTTACTCGATTCATAACCACAATTCTGGCAAAAAAATGCCGTTTTCTGCTTCATGACACAATGTTACAACAATTATAAAGGACAATAAAAAAATGCAGCCGTAATTGCTGCATTTTCAAAACAAAATATTAATAAATTATATTATAAAGTATTATTCTCTTTCGGGAAGATAATAGTGGGTTCAAATTTCTTTGCCGCTTCAAATTCCATAGAGCAGTAAGAAATAATAATGATCATATCGCCGGGGGTTACTTTACGCGCAGCCGGGCCGTTCAGGCAGATCTGCCCGCTTCCTCTCAACCCTTTGATCACATAAGTCTCCAGACGCTCACCATTATTAATATTAACAATCTGTACCTTTTCATTCTCAATGATATTGGCTGCCTCCATTAAATCTTCATCAATGGTAATGCTGCCTATATAATTAAGATTCGCTTCAGTAACAGTAACGCGGTGAATCTTTGATTTTAATAATTGAATTTGCATATCGCGCGCAAAGTTAGTAATAAAAGATAAATATAAATGACAAAAAAAGTTTTTAAATAGATTTACGATATTCGCATATTAATTATCGTTAAGACGGTCAAATCATACGCCAGTGCTCAGATTATTTAAGAACCAGAATCCATATACCGTAATATTATTATTCGTAATCGCACTTGTTATCAAAGTACCTTTACTAATGGGTTCGGGTATGCCACAAATGGAGCAACACCAGGTGCTTTGGGACATCTTATTAAAGAAGACATACGGTATATTTGGCACCAGCGTTTATTTTCATTCTATACTGGCTATTCTTTGTATTGTGCTGCAAGCGCTGTACCTGAACTATATCGTCAGTAATTATCACCTTTTTAATAAAAGAAGCTATTTACCGGCGTACACTTATATCCTGGTAACCAGCCTGCTGCCGCAGTGGAGTCAACCTGGCGTAGAGCTGTTCAATAATTGGCTGTTCTTAATCCTGATACACCTTATTTACCAGACCTACTCTGACCTCAATACCCGGAAAATCCTGTTTAACATTGGCTTTGTGTTCGGCCTGCTGGTACTTTTAAATTTTCCTAATTTCTGGTTCCTAATATTTATAGCATTCGCCATCGCGATGCTAAGGGCTTATAAACCGGCAGAATGGATGGTAACGCTTTTAGGCACCATTACCCCACTTTATCTTTTTGCAGGTATTGCCTACCTCAGCGATAATTTATTCTTGATTTCAAAATTATTCTCCACCAATTTCACTTTAGACTTTCGTTTAAGCCATCAAAACATAATGGCCTTAACTGTAGTCCTGGTACTTTCATTGACCGGAATTATCCTGTTATCCAAACAAATGAGCCGTATGTTGTTCCAGATTAAAAAAATATGGTGGGTGAATATCCTTTTCTTCATTTTCGCAATCATTTCCACAACCAGTATTTATAAACAGGGGGCGGACATATGGCTGGTGTGCCTGGTACCAGCCTCTATGTTTATCTCTAAATCCTGGATGATCGCCAAACCAAAGTGGTTGCCAGAATTATTACACCTCGGATTCCTGGCAGCAATAATTTATATCAACTGGTTTTTCAAAAGTTGATCATAAGATATAATAATATTCCAGTAAATAACGAAGCCGGCTTCAATGAAGCCGGCTTCGTTATTTTATAACCAGGATTGATTAAAGTACAAAACCTAATCTTACACCAGTAATGATGTTCGGACTGAAATCAAAGCTAGATCCCGGAGATTTAGTCTCTGTTTCGCTGGAAACGCTACCGATCTGAGTAGACGTCTTAGTTTTTCCTTGTATAGTGTTTATGAAACCTAAACCAGCCTCAACGCCTAAATAAACGTTTTTAGCGAAATAGTAATCAGCACCTACAACCGCGCGAACACCCCATGAGAAATTGCTGGATTTGATATCATAATTATAGTTAGCAGCATAAGAAGTACCGTCATTATCTGTACCTTTTACTTTTTCGCTACCGAAACCTAATAATACATCACCACCTACATAAGGAGATAAACGATTGGTACCTTTGAAATGTTTCTCATAACCCAGGTTAATCATTACGCTAGAATTTCTTTCTGTAGTAACACCTTTAGTAGTAGTGCTGTCTTTCCAGAAATTTTCTTTTGTGCTGTTAGAAGTCACATTCAATCCTACACGGATCGCTGATTTTTCAGTAAGGAAATAACGACCTCTTAAAAGAGCGCCTTCAGCAAGTTTAATATCAGAATTAAAAATACCACCTGTTAAACCCATTTCAGTAGTTACATTACCTTCATATGGTTTGAAAGATGCAAACTCTTGCGCATTGGCCACAACAGTCATTGTAAGCGCACTAATAGCTAAGATTACTTTTTTCATAATATATAATTAAATATTAAATAAACTTTTAAATTGGCGCGAAGTTACAGCAAATCAATATTCAAAAGCTTATTTTAACAAACATTTTCTTATTGATAACATTGACTAGCTTCATATGGTTCAAATTGAGCATTAATTCGTAAGTTTGTAGGCTGATTTTTCAGTAACAGTATCCATTTTAGAACAGGCAGAATGAACTCAATTTTGCTTCAATAACATTTTTAAATTACTATGTCGTATCAACCTAAAAACAAGATCAGAATTGTAACTGCCGCTTCACTATTCGATGGCCATGATGCCTCAATCAACATTATGCGTCGGGTGATGCAGGCCAACGGCACAGAAGTTATTCACTTAGGGCACGACAGGTCAGTTCAGGAAGTGGTAGATTGTGCGATCCAGGAAGATGCCAATGCAATCGCCATGACCTCCTACCAGGGCGGCCATGTAGAATACTTAAAATATATGTATGACTTATTGCACGAAAAAGGCGCAGGTCATATCAAGATATTTGCCGGTGGTGGTGGCGTTATCCTCCCGGATGAAATTAAAGAACTGGAAGCTTACGGCGTAGATAAAATCTACTCTCCTGATGATGGCCGGGCTATGGGCCTGGAAGGTATGATCATCGACCTGATGACCAAATCTGATTACCCTACCGGGAATCAATTAAATGGTGAAGTAGGACATATTAAGGATAAAAACCCGAAAGACATTGGCCGCCTGATCTCTGCAGCCGAGAACTACAGCGAATTACCTGAAACAAAGGCTATGCTTCAGAAAGTTGCCACTATGGCAAAAGAAAGCAAAACACCGGTGCTGGGTATTACAGGTACCGGCGGTTCCGGTAAATCTTCCTCTGTGGATGAAATCGTGAGAAGGTTTTTATTAGACTTCCCGGAAAAAACAATCGGTATCATCTCGGTGGACCCTTCTAAAAGAAAAACCGGCGGCGCTCTGTTGGGAGACAGGATCCGCATGAATGCGATCCGTAATGATAGAGTGTATATGCGCTCCATGGCCACGCGTCAAAGCAACCTGGCCGTTTCCAAATATATCGAAGATGCGGTTAACATCCTGAAAGCTGCGGGCTATGACCTGGTCGTGCTGGAAACTTCCGGTATTGGTCAATCCGACACACAGATCACCGACTATGGTGATGTGAATATGTACATCATGACACCGGAATATGGTGCCGCCACACAGCTGGAGAAGATCGATATGCTTGACTTTGCAGATATCGTTGTGGTCAATAAATTTGACAAACGCGGTGCTGCTGATGCTTTACGTGATGTAAAAAAACAATACCAGCGCAACCATAAATTCTTTGATAAAAACATTGACGATATGCCGGTTTATGGCACTATTGCGTCACAATTTAATGATCCGGGCACTAATACTATGTATCGTGCTTTAATGGATTTGATCGCCGAGAAAACCGGAACAAATTTAATCTCTGAATTCAAGGCTTCAGACGAATTGAGCGAAAAAATATTCATTATTCCACCTTCCCGTACGCGTTATCTGGCAGAAATCGCGGAGAACAACAGAGGCTATGATAAACGCTCTAAAGAGCAGGCCGATGTGGCACAACGCCTTTTTGGCATCCATAAAACCATAGACACTTTACAGCAATCCAATATTGAAGACAAAGATCGCCTGATCAAAGAATTACAGGAAGTATACCAAAAAGTAAGCCTGGACATTGATCCGAAAAACCTGGAATTATTAAAAACCTGGGATGCTAAGAAAGCCAATTACCAAAATGAATTTTTCGAATTCAAGGTGCGTGATAAAGTCTTAAAGATCAAAACACATACAGAATCCCTATCTCATACCCAGGTACCTAAAGTGGCCGTACCGCAGTTCGAGGCCTGGGGAGAGATTCTTAAATGGTCTTTACTGGAAAACTTTCCGGGAGAATTCCCTTATGCTGCCGGTATTTATCCGTTCAAGCGCGAAGGAGAAGACCCGACCCGTATGTTTGCCGGCGAAGGCGGACCGGAGAGGACCAACAAGCGTTTCCACTACGTATCCAAAGGCTTACCTGCCGCACGTCTGAGTACAGCATTTGACTCGGTAACCTTATATGGCCAGGACCCGGATCATCGTCCGGATATTTATGGAAAGATAGGGAATTCAGGTGTTAGTGTTCCTACCCTGGATGATGCTAAAAAATTATATTCCGGCTTTAATTTAGCAGCGCCAACTACATCGGTTTCTATGACCATCAATGGTCCGGCACCAACGATTACGGCTTTCTTTATGAATGCCGCTATTGATCAGCAATGTGAATTGTACATCAAAGAAAATGGACTGGAAGCGGAAGTGAATGCAAAGATTGATGCTATTTATAAAGATAAAGGTGTGCCACGCCCCTATTATTCCTCGAATGTAGGTGCAGGTAAAGAGGCAGAAGGCCAACAAAGCGAACTACCGGAGGGTAATAATGGCTTGGGCTTAATGCTTTTAGGGGTAACCGGCGACCAGGTCTTACCGGCTGATGTATATGCGGAGATCAAAGAAAGAACTTTAAAAGCGGTGCGTGGAACCGTTCAGGCCGATATCCTTAAAGAAGACCAGGCGCAAAATACCTGTATTTTCTCTACCGAATTCTCTTTGAGAGTAATGGGAGATGTACAGCAGTATTTCATTGATAAAGGAGTGCGTAACTTCTACTCAGTCTCTATTTCAGGGTATCATATTGCAGAAGCAGGTGCCAATCCTATTTCGCAATTGGCATTTACGATCTCCAATGGTTTCACTTTTGTAGAATACTATTTGAGTCGAGGGATGCACATTGATGAATTTGCGCCTAACTTATCTTTCTTCTTCTCTAATGGTATTGATCCGGAGTATTCCGTGATCGGTCGTGTGGCAAGAAGAATCTGGTCCAAGGCAATGAAGTTGAAATACGGTGGTAATGAGCGCTCGCAGATGCTGAAATACCACATCCAGACTTCCGGCCGCTCCCTGCATGCCCAGGAAATTGATTTCAACGATATCCGTACAACGCTCCAAGCACTATACGCGATCTATGACAACTGTAATTCTCTGCATACAAATGCTTATGATGAAGCCATTACCACTCCTACGGAAGAGTCGGTACGTCGTGCTATGGCGATTCAGTTAATCATTAACCGTGAATTAGGCCTGGCAAAAAATGAAAATCCTTTACAGGGTTCTTTCATCATCGAGGAGCTTACTGATCTTGTAGAAGAAGCTGTTTATGCTGAATTTGATAAAATTACAGAGCGTGGCGGCGTACTCGGTGCAATGGAAACTATGTATCAACGTGGTAAAATCCAGGAAGAATCTTTGTATTACGAAACGCTGAAACATACCGGAGAATTCCCGATTATTGGTGTGAATACTTTCCTGAGTTCTACCGGTTCCAAAACAGTTGTTCCAGCAGAAGTTATCCGTTCTACCACAGAAGAAAAAGAATTCCAGATCAAAAATATCAACAATCTTTGGGAACGTAGTGGTGATAAAGGAGAGCAAGCATTGAAAAAACTACAGGAAGTTGCTATTAAAAACGGCAACATCTTTGAAGAACTGATGCATACGGTAAAATATTGCTCTTTAGGCCAAATTACCAGGGCATTATTTGAAGTGGGCGGACAGTACAGAAGGAATATGTAAGACTGGTGAGTGGTGAGTGAAGAGTGGAAAGTGAAAAGTGAAAAGCGAAGTATTAAATAATGAAAAGTGGTATCGGTTTATTGACCGGTATCACTTTTTTTATTTTGCGGAATGGAAATAAAATTTAATTATACGTATAAAAATATTATTTTTGTGGTATAAAATATTGTATCATGGATGCTAAAGTAACATTGAGCTTTAATCAATCAATCATTGAGCAGGCTAAAGCGTATGCAGAGCAGCATAATATAAGCCTTTCGAGATTAGTTGAATTCCTATTGAAGCAGACTACTTCCGGCAATTACCAATCACTTGAAGAGATGCCCATTGCCGATTGGGTAAATATGGTTTCAGAAGGCACTACTGAGTACCAAACAAAATCCAAAAGCAGAAAAGATTTAAAAGCAGATTATTATTCTTCTAAACAATGAATATTTTTGTAGATGCCAACATTATTATTTCTGTATTGAACAAAGAATATCCTTTGTTTACTTATACTTCACGTATTTTAAGCCTGGCAGGTCATAAAAAATACAAAGTATTTACCTCTCCTTTATGCCTGGGTATAGCGTTTTATTTTGCAGAAAAGAAATGTAAAGAGACTGCCCGAAAAAAACTGGAACTGCTGATAGAGCACCTGTCTATAACAACAATCGACGAAAAAATAGTGCAACAAATAAAACTCAATAAAGCAATCCATGATTTTGAAGATGGCATGGAATATTACTCGGCTATCCGTTCAAAATGTGACTGCATCATTACCCAGGATATTGCTGATTTTTATTTTTCGGAGATTGACATTTACGATGCCGAAAGCTTCATTAATCGTCATTTCAGCTAATGAGCATCGAAACTAAATTTTCAGGCATCTACTCTGCCGTATTATTGCCACCGTCCGATATAATTAAGGAAATAAATTTATTAAAACAACAACTTGCCCATCAAATCGGCCCCTACAAAGGGCTTCATTCAAATGCGCACATTACACTAAGTACCTTCAAAGCTACCGATAACAGCCTATCCCAGTGGATAACTCATATTCATAGTTTTGCCAACGCGCAACAGATCATCCCCCTTACATTCAACCGGATAGTGGGTTTTAGCAATGGTGCATTTGTAATTTTACCCGATGAAAATAGTCAGGAACAGCTCCGCAGCATGATGAAGTCCTTCTATAGCAACAGGCCTAAAGGTAAAAATAACACCTCGCAAAGAGCCCACATAAGCATCGCACGGGGGCTTAACTTAGCGCAGCAGGAACGGGCACTATCCTTATGTAACACTATTGAATTAAGTTTTACCTGCGCGCATATTTCTGTTCGAAAATACAACCCGGAGACAGGGTTATTTGTGTTAAAAGAACAATATGCTTTAAGAAATACACTTCCGGATCAGCTCCCTTAAATTACCGGCAAGCAACTGAAGTACCTATGATTTAACTTAACATTTTGTCAATCAATAAAAAAAATTTCCTTGCTTTCAAAAATAGTACTTCCTTTGTGCTCGAAATGAGAATAGTATTTTTCATAGTGTATATATCGCTTTTCTTCTGCAAGAATGTTGGAGCCATCCAGCATGTGCAGACGCATGCGTTAAAACACGGTCATTTCAGCGTACCTAAAGGAAATCCTTCCGGTCAGCACGGCAGTATAAAAGCAGATCAAAGCTATGATTTAGGCTTTATAGAAGGCATGGATGATCTCGGCGATCTTGAGTCAAACGATGATAGCCCGGTGGACCTCTCAGCCATCAATCTCAACTGGCTAAGCTATTATCTTAATTTCCTGATTTCAAATCTCCTCCCGGAAGATCAGCGAAAGGCAAGCCATTTTGCCCCGGAAGCGACAAGTACCGCTTCGGCCCCTATCTACATCCTGAACCAGGTATTCAGGATTTAATTCCTTTTACAAAATATCATTGATTCCCGGAACCTTGTATTCCGGCGGATACTGCACGGTATTATCTACTGTTTTCGCATTCAACAAAACAAAAAAGAGCCGCTTATTGTTTCAATAAGCCCTTAAACTTAAACAAGATTCAGGCTGGTGGCTACTTGCATCAGTCCCGACATTTCCCATTCATTATTCACTTAATATTCTATGCAAAAGTCAATTTTGTGGGCAAGCGCGATCGCCTTGCTTACATACAGCAGCTGTACCTCTCACAAAGCTGAACAAGAAGAACACATCAAGTATGAAGTTACCAGCCCGATCACAATGGATACTTCTGTTACCAAAGAATATGTAGCCCAGATCCGCTCCATTCAAAACATTGAAATCAGGGCCCAGGAAAAAGGGTACCTGCAAAAAATGTTTGTAGATGAAGGCCAGGCCGTAAAAAAAGGGCAACTTCTTTTCAAAATAATGCCTAACCTGACCGAGGCAGAATCCGATAAAGCACAGGCTGAAGTAAAAGCAGCAGAAGTAGAGTTACAAAATACGCAAATGCTGGCGGACAAAAACATCGTTTCCAAAAATGAACTGGCTGTGGCTAAAGCCAAGCTACAACAGGCTCGCGCAGGACTAAAACTAGCCAATACACACCTCGCCTTTACCGATATCCGTGCACCATTTGACGGGATACTAAACCGCATTCCTAAAAAGCTGGGTAGCCTGATCGATGAAGGTGAATTACTGACCAGTCTTTCTGATAACAGCCAGATGTTCGTGTATTTCAATGTTTCAGAACCGGAATACCTGAATTATATGCTGCACAAAGACAATGATCAATTTAAAGAGGTTCGCCTGATGATGGCCAACAACCAGGAGTTCCCGACTAAAGGATTTGTAGAAACCGTTGAAGGAGAGTTCAACCCGGAGACCGGTAATATCGCGTTCCGTGCGAAATTTCCAAATGCAGACAGGATCCTAAAGAACGGAGAAACCGGTAAAATAATGATGACGACACCGATGGTAAACGCAATTGTTATTCCGCAGAAATCAACTTATGAAGTACAGGATAAAAAGTATGTATTCGTGATTGGCAACGATGGTAAAGCGGTGTCAAAAAATATAAAAGTGCTTGCTGAATTGCCCAATCTGTATGTAATCTCTGGCGACCTTTCCGTAAATGACAAAATACTTCTGGAAGGAGTACAGACGATCAAGGAGAACGAAAAAATCAAATACACTTTTATCCAGCCTAAAGAAGCGATCTCCAAACTGGCGCTTAAAGCAGAATAAGCATCATTCACCTTCATTTCAGACGATTTTATGTTTAGTAAATTCATTCAAAGGCCCGTCCTTTCGATCGTAATATCATTGGTTATTGTATTCTTAGGCTTGTTGAGCTTAAGTTCAATTCCCGTAACCCAGTTCCCTTCTATCTCTCCACCTAAAGTAACTATCTCTGCTGAATATCCCGGTGCTAATAATGAACTACTGACCAAAGCGGTATTGATCCCTTTAGAAAGAGCCGTAAATGGGGTGCCCGGCATGAAATACATGACCGCAGATGCCGGTAATGACGGGGAAGCCTCCTTACAAATCGTTTTCAACCTGGGGACAGACCCTAACCAGGCCTCCCTCAATGTGCAGAACCGCGTAGCTTCTGTAACCAATAAATTACCGCCATTGGTGATCCGCGAAGGGGTGAAAATCTCCAGGGTGGAATCAAACATGCTGATGTACATCAACCTGTACAGTAAAGAAAAAGACCTGGATCAAAAATTCCTGTTTAACTACTCTGATATCAACATCCTTCCGGAGCTGAAAAGGATTGATGGCGTTGGTGTCGCCGATATCCTGGGTAACCGGGAATACGCAATGCGTATCTGGCTAAAACCCGATCGCATGCTGGCTTACAAGATCTCTACAGAAGAAGTTATGGAAGCCATAAATGAGCAAAGTCTTGAAGCCTCTCCGGGTAAAGCCGGCGAAAGCTCCGGTAAAAAATCCCAGGCTTTCGAGTATGTATTAAAATATCCCGGCCGCTACAACACGAAAGAGGAATATGAAAATATCGTTGTTAAATCCAACCCGGATGGTGAACTTTTGCGCCTGAAGGATGTAGCGGAGATTGAATTCGGTAGTTCCATGTATGATATTTATTCCAACCTGAATAATAAATCATCTGCCGCCATTGTATTGAAGCAATCTTATGGTAGTAATGCCACTAAAGTAATCGCCGATGTAAAAGCGAAAATGAAAGAGTTGGAAAAAGAGTTTCCAAAGGGGATTGATTACGAGATCAGTTATGATGTATCCCGTTTCCTGGACGCTTCAATGGAAAAGGTAGCACATACACTTGTGGAAGCCTTTATCCTGGTAGGTATCGTTGTATTCATCTTCTTAGGGGACTGGCGTTCTACTTTGATCCCGACGATTGCCGTACCGGTTTCCCTAATAGGTTCTTTTGCCTTCATGCAAATGTTCGGCATTACCCTCAACCTCATTACGCTATTTGCCCTGGTACTCGCCATTGGTGTGGTAGTGGATGATGCGATCGTGGTTATTGAGGCCGTGCATGCCAAGATGGAAGAAGAGCACCTCGGCCCACTGGAAGCCACGAAGAAGGCTATGGGCGAGATTTCCGGCGCTATCATCGCGATCACCTTCCTGATGGCTTCGGTATTTATCCCGGTAGCGTTCATGTCCGGACCGGTAGGTATTTTCTATCGCCAGTTCTCTATTACTATGGCGACAAGTATCATTTTGTCCGGTGTAGTAGCCTTGACTTTAACGCCTGCACTTTGTGCAATCATCTTAAAACCACATAGTGGTAAAGAACGCAAAAAAAGCCCCATTAACCGTTTCCTGGATGGGTTCAACAGGCGTTTCAATTTATTGAATGATCGTTATGAGCGCATTCTGAAAAGAATTGTCAACCGCAGAATCATTACCTTCGGTTTACTGATCGCTTTCTGTATCGGCACCTGGGCCTTTAGTGCCACTGTGCCAAGCGGCTTCATTCCTAATGAAGACCAGGGTATGATCTACGGGATCGTACAAACGCCTCCGGGATCTACTTTGGAACGTACTAATGAGGCTTCTGAAAAATTGCAGCAATTGGCCGAACATGTCGAAGGCGTTCAATCGGTGTCCTCACTTGCCGGTTATGAAATTCTTACAGAAGGTACCGGCGCCAACTCAGGTACTTGCCTGATCAATCTGAAAGATTGGAGCGAGCGCAAACAATCGGCACAGGAAATCATTGAAGAACTGGAAAAAGAATCTAAAAGTATTCCGGGCGCCGTAATTGAATTCTTCCAGCCGCCGGCCGTTCCCGGCTATGGTGCTGCAGGTGGTTTTGAATTACGCCTGCTCGACAAAACCGGTTCCGGTGATTATAAAAAATTCGAAGAGGTCAATAATAACTTTGTTGCGGAACTCAAAAAAAGAAAAGAGCTGGCCTCGGTGTTTTCCTTTTATAGTGCGAGTTTCCCGCAATACATGCTTAATATAAATAATGATATTGCGCAACAGAAAGGCGTAAGTATTGACAATGCCATGTCTACCCTATCTACATTGATCGGTAGTAACTACGAAACCAGTTTTATCAAATTTGGTCGCCAGTATAAGGTAATCGTACAATCCTTGCCTCAGTACAGGGCTTTACCGGAAGATATCCTGAAACTGTATGTAAAAAATGACCAGGGAGAAATGGTACCGTTCTCTGCCTTCATGACCATGGACAAAGTATACGGCCTGTCTGAAATCACGAGACATAACATGTATTTCTCTTCCCAGATCAGCGGTGCACCCAACCAGGGATTCAGTAGCGGTGAGGCCATTAAAGTGATCAGCGAAGTAGCCGCCAAAAGCTTACCTAGAGGTTATGGTATTGACTGGGCGGGTATTTCCAAAGATGAAACCTCAAGAGGCAATGAAGCCATTTACATTTTCCTGATCTGTTTAGGATTCGTTTACCTGGTATTAGCAGCCCAGTATGAAAGCTTCATTTTACCGTTCCCGGTGCTCTTGTCCTTACCGGCCGGTCTTTTCGGCGCTTTTTTCCTGCTCAAACTTTTGGGTATGGAAAACAATATCTATGCGCAGATTGCATTGGTAATGCTGATCGGTTTGCTGGGTAAAAATGCCGTACTGATCGTGGAGTTCGCGATACAGCGACATTCCGAAGGCGCCTCGGTGTACAAATCAGCTATCGAAGGCGCTAAAGCCAGGTTCCGCCCGATCCTGATGACCTCCTTCGCATTCATTGCAGGCTTACTACCGCTTGCTGTGGCCACCGGACCGGGCGCATTAGGCAACAGGACCATTGGTACCGCGGCCTTAGGTGGTATGCTATTCGGTACGCTATTCGGAGTCGTGATCATACCCGGCCTGTACTTTGTATTCGGAACCTTTGCCTTCCGCAACAAATTGGCCAAACACGAAACAGAAAACCCTATTACAGAAGAATTAGATAATCCAGAAAAATATGTTTAGTTCAAAATATCTCATCGGCCTTTCGCTACTGGGCACCCTGTACCTGAGCAGCTGTAAAATACCAGCCCTGACTACAGTAAACCCTACCGTAAGCGTTCCGTCAAAATATAAAAACAGCACGGACAGTAATAATATTGCTGCTATCAAATGGCGTGATTATTTCAGCGATCCTTACCTGCAAAACCTGATCGATACGGCCCTTCAAAACAACAGGGAGTTAATGATCACTTTAAAAGAAATCGAGATCGCGCAAAATGAAGTAAGATTAAAAAAAGGCAAGATACTACCTGTAGGTGGTGTAAGAGGTGGTCTGGGTGTAGACAAACCCGGCCGCTACACGAGCGCCGGTGCCGGTGACGCGACTACAGAGATCGAGCCGGGAAAAGCCATGCCTGATCCCATGACCGATTTTAATATCGGGGCATTTGTAACCTGGGAAGTAGACATCTGGAAGAAGCTCAGGAACGCTAAAGAAGCTGCTGCAAAACGTTACCTGGGTAGCGTTGAAGGCCGGAACTTCCTGATCACTAACCTGATTGCCGAAATCGCCGACAATTACTATGAGTTAATGGCTTTAGACAACCAGCTGGAGATCGTTACGCAAAATATAAAGTTACAAAAAGATGCCCTGGAGATTGTAAAAGTTCAGAAGGAAGCGACCCGTACCACCGAATTAGCCGTACAAAAATTCCAGGCGGAGGTTTACAAAACGGAAAGCATGCAATATGAGATCCGCCAGAATATTACAGAAGCGGAGAACCGGATCAATATGCTATTGAGCCGCTTCCCGCAACCTATTCTGCGCAGCAGCCCAACTTACCTGAATGATGTACCGAGGATGATTGCTACCGGCGTTCCTTCCCAGCTAATGCAAAACCGGCCGGATATCCGGCAGGCCGAGCTGGAGCTGGAAGCGGCTAAACTGGATGTAAAATCCGCGCGGGCAGAATTTTACCCGACACTTGAGATCTCCTCCTTTATTGGTCTGCAGGCTTTCAAGCCCGGCTACCTGGCAAAGATTCCCGAGTCCATGGCTTATTCATTAGTCGGAGATCTTGTTGGGCCAATTATCAACAGGAGTGCTATAAAGGCGGAGTTCAATATGGCCAATGCCCGGCAACTGCAGGCTTTGTATGAATACGAGAAAACAGTGATCAGTGCCTACCTGGAAGTAGCTAACCAGATGTCGAATATCGAAAACTTAAATGGCAATTATAAGTTGAAGGTAAAACAGGTAGAGGCACTTAACCAATCCATCTCTATATCAAACGACCTCTTCCGCTATGCCAAGGCAGACTATCTGGAAGTGTTGATGACACAAAGAGATGCCCTGGAAGCAAAAATGGAATTAATAGAAACACAGAAAGCCCGTATGAGCTCCGTAGTTAATATCTATAAAGGATTGGGCGGCGGCTGGCAATAATTTTTTTTGTTTTGATGCACATGGTCTTGCATAGCCATATACAGTGCATATTTATGTTTAAGGTAAAGCGACCCATTCCTGGGTCGCTTTTTTCAATATATAGATTTAATGATTGTAATAAATTCGTTAAATCATATCCTTAAAACATGCTAAAATATACAATAACAAAAGATTAACAATTTAAAAAATCCGTTAAATACAGCGTTAAATATCTAATTACAAATTAAAAACCCATAGAAAGCCAATAAAAATGCTATTAGACAATAAAAAATTTCAACAAATAAAAATTTAACTTAAATTTGATAATACATTTTCACCAACATTCTAGTAACACAATCGCCATGAAGTTCAAATTTTTACAAAAATCCTTGCTAGCAAGCTTTTGTTTGCTGCTTTTTTCCAGTCAGGCTAAAGCACAGCTGGTGGGTACGCCCAATCTTTCAGCACAGCAATTAGTAGACATCCTGGTAGGCCCGGGAGTTTCGACCTCTAATGCTACCCTTATCTGTAATACAGACGGAAGCGGAAAATTTGCAGGTCCGAGCAATCTCGGTATCGATAGCGGTATCGTACTGTGTACCGGACGAATTGATAATGCTCCTGGTGTGAACGGGATCGGCTCCCCGGCCAACTTGCAAATGACCGATATCCTTAATACTCCCGGAGACGCAGATCTGAACGCTATATCCGGCAGTTTTGGTATGGCCAGCACCAACGATGCCTGTGTCCTGGAATTTGATTTTATTCCTAAAGGCGATACGGTTAGATTTAATTATGTATTCGGTTCAGAGGAATATCCTGATTATGCCTGTGGGGTAGTAAATGACGTATTCGCCTTATTGATTTCAGGCCCTGGCATAGTAAGCAATACGCCCATGCCCACGAAACGAAATGTGGCTTTGGTACCGGGAACAAACACCCCTATCATGATCAATACCATAGCAAGTGGTCCTGGCATTTTTGGAACACTTTCCAATTGTACCAATATCGATCCTAATGCACCATTTGCACAATACTATGTAGATAATGCTACAGGCCAGACTGTTGTTTTTAATGGTTTTACAACCGTTATGACCGCAGAGGCTATTGTAACGCCCTGTGAAACCTACCGCTTAAAACTGGCCATAGCCAATGTATCAGACGGTATTTATGATTCCGGCATTTTCTTCAAAGCAGGTAGCTTGACCAGTACTGCCGTAGCAACCTTACCTACCTCTGGTTTAGGAGCCAATACTAATAAGTTACATACGGTGAGAGGTTGTACACCAGCCGAGATCCAGTATAAAAGAACCGACTGTGACACCATGTTACCTTTTACCTTTCATTTAGAAATAGGAGGAACAGCTGTACCAGGCGTACACTATGAGCCCATCGCTAATACTTTGCCGGTACCTCCGGGCCAGTCTACAGCCAGCCTGCAGGTAAAAGGACTTTTAGGCCCATATACCGGAGAAAGATATGTAGTAATAGGTATTAAACACCCGGATTCTGTCCTTGTAGGTGCTTCTATCGTCCCTATTATCCAGAGAGATACTGTTTATATTTACGATTCTCTTTACATCAATATCCCGACGCCTCCGACTACCGTTTGCCCGAACACAACCATTACCATACAGGGAGAAACTGCCCCGGGATGTGATTTCAGCTGGGAGCCGGTCGCGTACAATAATGGTAGCCTTACCATAACGCCTAATATGCTTACGACAAGAACGTTTACCCTTAAAGTAACACAACCTAATGCCCCGGCAACCTGTCCGCCGGCTTATCGTAACTACCTGGCTACTGTCGAGCAAATCCCGATCATCCAGATGCCAACAGATACCACAATTTGCCTGGCAGACTCCGTTCCGATATCTGTAATGGTCAGCCCGGATTCTTTGATCTATAACTATAAATGGGAACCGGCTACCGGCTTAAGAGCGGATAATATTGGTACAAACTTCTTTTATGCGCCTCCGGGAGTATACAATTACACGCTTAGAGTCACCACCCCGGTTGCGGGCTGTTGGAGTGAGAAAAACTTAAACCTCACTGCAGTATTACCGGAAAAGTTCACTAGTGTTTTACCACCATCAGGTTCTACTTATGATTATGATGCAACCATAGATTTCAAAGTTGCCGGTAATTTCATATTCTATAACTGGGAGCCTAGTCATCAATTTGTAGACCCGTTCCTTCAGAATAATACGATCAAAGCACATGAGAATACTACTTATATGGTAATCGGCACAGACAGATATGGCTGTAAAGACACCGCATCCATAGACATTAATGTAATTTATCCTAATAAACCCGTTATGCCTAACGCGTTTACGCCCAATGGCGATGGTCGCAACGATGTATTCATGATTCCCGGAAATCAATTCATAAAACTGACTAAGTTCCAGGTATTCAACCGCTGGGGGCAGGAAATGTTTAACACAATCGATCCTCAAAAAGGCTGGGACGGTACCTTTAAAGGCCAACCTTCACCACAGGGAGTCTATATGTATATTGTAGTGGCTGAATTACCCAATAAAGAAATCGTGACTTATAAAGGTGATGTAACTTTAATCCGGTAAACCAGCTCCGGCTGATAGATAAAGAGGAATAGTTCACTGAGCTATTCCTCTTTATCGTATTAAAAAACGTAATCACTCCGCCTTGTTTATTTTAATACTTAGTCAAAAGCAGTGTGGTGCATAATACTTGTTTACTTATCTTTGAAACTTATTTAGACAGCATACCATTAAATGCCAGAAGAAAAAGGAAATTTAGGAAAATTCTTGCTCAAAGCGTTTCTGCAAGGCCTGGTTATATTGGGCCCGGTAAGCGTGACCATAGCGGTAATCTATTATGTATTCAGCAGTATCGACAGCCTGATCCCGAGTTTATCCGAACAAATCCCTGGACTTGCTTTTATCATGCTGATCGTTTTCACCACGCTGATCGGTATTATCGGTACCCGTTTTTTCGTAGGCCGTTTCATCGTAGACCTGCTGGAGCATATCCTGGAAAAAACACCCGGTATCAAATTCATTTACACTTCTATCAAAGAAGTCCTCGTATCTTTCGTTGGGGACAAGAAAAAATTCAATAACCCGGTTTGGGTGAAAACAAATAATGACCCGGAAGTCTGGCGTATCGGCTTCCTTACCCAGCCCGATATGAGCTTTGAAGATTTCCACGAAAAAGTTTCTGTTTACCTACCCCACTCTTACGCTATATCAGGCTGGGTGATTGTAACAGAAATGAAAAATGTGAAACCAGTTATAGGTATGAATGCCGCCGAAGCCATGAAATTTGCTGTAAGTGGTGGTATCACCGGAAAAGCAGCCACTCCAGAGAATAAATAAAAATAAAATATTAACCAGTTTTAAGATGCTCAGATATACATTCCGTATCATTTCCGCCATTATTTGCTTAAGCTTAAGCGCACTGGCACCCACAAAAACAATTGCACAATCTAAAGAGATTACTTTAGAAGACATCTGGCAGAAAGGTACTTTTTCCGCGGCATCCGTACCCGGGTTCAATGTACTTAATGACGGGAAACGTTATGTAAAAACAGAAAAGAATGGTGATATAAAAATATATGCCCTCAACAGCAATAAAGAACTCGGCACCTTGCTTCAGGCCAGCGACCTGGTGTTTGAAGGCAAACCGGTACAGTTAGCTGATTTCAAATTCAGCAGCGATGAAAAAAAATTGCTGCTGCTTACCGAACCCGAACCTATATACAGGCATTCCACCCTTTATATAACCTATATATATGATATCGCTGCTAAAAAGCTAAGCCTGCTGGAATCGGCAAAAGTACTCCACCCGGATTTCTCACCCGATGCACAAAAAGTAGCTTATGTAAAAGATAACAATTTATACATTAAAGACCTTAACTCGGCAAAGGTACAAACAGTAAGCAGTGATGGTGCCAAAAACAAGATCATAAACGGCAATTGTGACTGGGTATACGAAGAAGAATTTAGCTTTACCCAGGCTTACCAATGGTCCCCGCAGGGCAACTTCATTGCTTATTACAAATTTGACGAAAGCCGGGTTAAAGAGTATACGATGTTCTTTGATGAAGGTAAAGAATACCCAACCGAATACAGGTATAAATATCCTAAAGCCGGAGAAGATAATTCCATTGTCAGCATCCATATTTTCAATGTAACTAACAACAGTAATACTACCGTAGATATAGGACCCGAAAAAGACCAGTATATTCCCCGGATTAAATGGACCAATAAGGATAACGAATTGGCTGTTACCCGTCTGAACCGGCATCAAAATCACCTGGAACTATTATTAGCCCAGGCGAATACAGGTTCCAGCACTCTGATCTACGAAGAAAAAAATAAGTATTATGTTGAAATAACCGATAACCTTACGTTCTTACCGGACAACCAATCTTTCCTCATCACCTCAGAACAGGATGGTTATAACCATCTTTACCGCCGGAACTGGGTAAAAAATGAACTTACCCAACTTACACACGGCGTTAATGAAGTAAAAGATGTGTTAGGTGTAAATACTAAAAATGGCCAGATCTTCTATACAGTGACAGAAGATGTTTTAAATACCAGCTTCTTTGTTATTGACCTTAAGAAGAAAACACCAAAATTATTAAGCGCGCAAAAAGGTACTCATAACATAATCCCTTGCAATGGCTATAATTACTTCGTTGACCGTTATTCCTCCAGCCAGCAGGTGCCCACCTTCAAGCTGATTGATGCTAAAGGCAAAGTGGTCAGAGTGCTGGAAGAGAATAAAAAACTGGAAGAGCGGCTTAAAGAATACCAGTTAGGGACTACAGAGTTCATCAGCATTCCTAACCGGGAGGGCATCTCATTGAATGCCTACATGATCAAACCGCCAAATTTTGATGCCAGCAAGAAATACCCGGTATTATTGTACCAATATTCCGGTCCGGGATCTCAACAAGTACTCAATAAATTCCCGCTGGATAATTACTGGTGGCATCAGCTGCTGGCACAAAAAGGATATATTATCGTAGTAGCCGATGGCACCGGAACGGGTGGTCGTGGTGAAGCTTTTAAGAAAAAAACGTACTTGCAGCTCGGCAAAATGGAGAGTGACGATCAAATTGATGTCGCTAATTATTTAGGGAAGCAGAGTTATATAGATGCCGGAAGGATCGGGATATGGGGCTGGAGCTTTGGAGGCTTCATGAGCACGATCTGTGTACTGAAAGCACCAAAGACCTTTAAAGCGGCCATTGCGGTGGCTCCGGTAACCAATTGGCGCTTTTACGACAACATATACACAGAAAGATTTATGCGTAAACCTTCTGAAAACAAGCAAGGATACGATGATAACGCTCCTTTGGAAATGGCAAAAAATCTTGAAGGAAAATACTTACTCATCCATGGCATGGCAGATGACAATGTACATTTACAAAATGCAACAGAACTCTCGAAGGCATTGGTGGATGCCAATAAAAATTTTGATGCGTTTTATTATACCAATAAGAACCACAGCATTTACGGCGGCTATACCCGCTACAATTTATATGTAAAAATGACTAATTTTATATTAAATAATTTATAAGCAGTTATTTTAAACCTCCTGGAATTAAATGAATCGGTAAAATAATTCCACGCTGAAACAATTTCAGGAGGCTGAATCCGTTAAAATTAAAAGGAATTCGTTTGGATTAATCTTTGTAAATTCGCCGCGGATTTTTCGTAGGTTCATAGGAAAAAAGAGATTTATCAATTTTGTTTCAATATGACCTACATTTTTATTTAAGTAAAGTGTTTATTTCCTTAGAAGTTAATGTTAGATAAATTAGAAGCATTAAATGCCAAGTTTTCCGACCTGGGCATTGCCTTAACCAACCCGGAGATCGTTAGTGACAATAAAAAATTCACTCAGGTCTCTAAAGAATACAAAAAACTGGAGCCACTGGTACAATCCTACCTCAAGTACAGGAATGTACTGGAAGGTATTGCCTTTGGTAAAGATGTACTGGCCAACGAGAGTGATCCCGAGTTGAAAGAAATGGCTAAAGAAGAGCTTATCCTGCAGGAAGAAGAGAAGATAAAACTGGAAGAAGAGATTCGCCAGTTAATGATCCCTAAAGACCCTACCGATGATAAAAACGCGGTATTAGAGATCAGAGCAGGAAGTGGTGGCGATGAAGCCAGTATTTTTGCCGGCGACCTGCTGAGAATGTATATGAAATACATCGATAAACGAGGTTGGAAAGCTGCCCTCATCTATGAGGCAGAAGGAACTGTAGGTGGTTATAAAGACATACAATTAGAAGTTACCGGGAACGATGTATACGGTACTTTAAAATTTGAAAGTGGTGTGCATCGGGTACAGCGCGTTCCGGCGACCGAGGCCAGCGGACGTGTACATACTTCTGCCGCAACCGTACAGGTAATGCCAGAGGCGGATGAAATCGACTTCGAACTAAGAGAAAGTGATGTGAAGATGGAAACGGCACGAAGTGGCGGTTCCGGTGGACAGAACGTAAATAAAGTAGAGACTAAAGTAATGCTTACCCACGTACCTACCGGCACGGTTGTTATTTGTCAGACCGAGCGTACCCAGCTCGGCAACCGCGAAAAAGCAATGACCATGTTACGTACAAAACTTTATGAAGAAGAAGTACGGAAACATGAGGAAGCCATCGCGCAAAGAAGAAAAAGTATCGTAACTACGGGTGACCGTTCTGCCAAGATCCGTACCTACAATTATCCCCAGGGCCGCATCACCGATCACCGCATCAATATGACCGCCTATAACCTGGATGAGTTCATGAACGGTGATATTGAAGACATGCTAACGGCACTGCAAACAGCAGAAAACGCCGAAAAAATGAAAGCCGGAGAAAGTATTTAAACCTTAACCCTTTTTGTAAAGTATACAGAAACAAATAACGCCATCTCAATGGAAAACAACAGATTCGACTTAATCGATATACTCATTTTGCTAAAAAGCAAATTTAAGACCATCCTTATTTTTACAGTACTTGGCATCATCGCTTCAGTAATCTTTGTTTTCCTGAGAAAAGACGTTTATACGGCAGAGGCAAACGTGATCGTAAAAAGCTATATGAACTTCGACCGGAACCAGATGTTCGGTGAAGAAGCTTTTTTTGTTAAAGATGCCTTCGCTAAAGAAAATGAGATCGATAAAGCGATGACCATCCTTGGCAACAGTGATGTGATCGCTTATATTAACCAGGAAACCGAATACCAGGAGACTAAAAAAATCCCGGCGAATAAACTGTTTAATGCGATCAAAGACAACTATAAAGTAAAGCGTACCGACAATTCTGACCTGGAAATTAAATTCACCGACGAAAATCCTGATTTAGCCTTAAAAGGTCTGCAAGCTGCATTATTTAAAGCTGAGGATCTGTATATTAATTATTTTGAAGAATACAACAGGGATATCACCCAGGAAATAGATTTCAAACGTCAATTACTGGCGGACTCTATATTGAAGATCAATACGCAAATTGCGGAAACCCGGAAGGCTTACAATATCTATAATGCGCTAGGCCCGGTAAGAGGCAATGCAGGAAACAGTGGCAGCGCTGCTGTTTCTGAAAGCAATGCAGCCGGTATGGAAGCCCTGCAATCACTAAATACAGTCAAAGATAAACTTGATGAGGAAAATGCGAAACTGGCCAGCCTGAAGTCGCAGTACAACAGCTTCCTCAATACCCATAAAATGCGCATTTTCTATAAAGTAAGCGGGCCCTACAAGCCTTCAGTACCTTCTAACATCAGGGCGATCTGGATTGTTTTAGGTAGTGCGGTGGCAGCGTTCCTGTTTGCCTGCTTCTGGGTCTTACTGACTAATGCCATGAATAAAAGAAAAGCACAATCATAAATTTCTGTGCAGGCAATACTCCAACATAAAGAAACGACGCCTAAATGGCTCAACCTGGCAGCACTTATCGTTCTGCTGGCTTCGATTGCCGTAGCTGCTGTAACAGAGCTTTATGCCGTTATTGCAGTGCCATTTGGTCTATTATTAATGGGCTGGATGATCCTGAACTGGAAAAGTTATTATTGGTTCTTTGCTTTTTCTATTGCAACTACCGGAGTCGTTACTATAGGAAGTGGTACGATGTACCTGCCTATAATGCCCCTAAGCATAGCCTCTGCCCTACTGGCTTTAGCCCTGCTGCTCTACAACCGGAAGATAGTTTATGAAAACTTTTACCGGCACCCGCTTACCCTGGTCATTTTCCTCCAGTACTTCTGGCTGCTGATCTCGGTAATTTTTTCAGAAATACCTGTGCCTTCCATTAAGTATTGGGGCGTGAATACCATTCAACTGCTTTCTTTTGTGATCCTGCCCATGATGGTCCTGAAGAAACAGGAAGATTGGATGAAATTATGTAAAGTTTTATTGATCAGCTTTACATTAGTAGCGCTGTATGTGGTGATAAGGCATGCTTTAAAGAACTTTACTTACCTATATACTAATGTTGCAGTAAAGCCTTTCTTTTATAACCATGTGGATCATGGCTGTATTATGTCTATGCTGGTACCCTTACCTTATATGCTCTGGAAGCATACCGATAAGAGTAACGTGTGGACCCGGAGGTTCTACTTGCTATTATTTATATTCTTTGTTATTTGTACTTACCTCACCTTCGCCCGGGCTGCTATTTTGGCGGTTGCTTTTGCCTTTGTAGTTATTTTCGCGATCCGGAAGAAGCTGGTAAACTGGCTTATGGCCTTATTCTTTATTGCCAGTATCAGTATTGTAAGCTACCTGGTCGCAAATGATAATTACAAGAACTTCAAACCCAATTACGAGCAGACATATTCCCGGCATTCATTTGATGACCTGTTAAAAGCATCTTTCATGGGTGGCGACATGTCTTCTATGGAAAGAGTTTACCGGTGGATTGCTTCTGCACGCATGAGCATGGATAAGCCCTTTACCGGCGTGGGGCCCAATAACTTTTATGATTTTTACAAGCCACATGCAGTACAGATGTTCCGGACTTATGTAAGCAGGAACGAAGAGAAATCAACCACGCATAATTATTTTATTTTCATGCTGGTAGAACAAGGCTGGCCGGCCATGATCCTTTACGGGATCCTCATCTGGGCGCTCTTCTACCATGCCCAGAAAGTATATCATAAAACAAAAAATATAGTATATAAAAGAATGGCACTGGTAGCAGCAATGGTTATAGCAGCCTTCTTTATCAATAACCTCTTCTCTGAATTGCTGCAGACCTATAAAATAGGGGCTATTTTTTATCTTGCTACCGTTCTCATTTATTGGGTAGGCAACCAGATCAATAAAGAAGATAAAGAAGCAGCAACATTATCTTAGTATAAAATGCTGCTTTCTTTTAAAATCGGGGCGATTCATCAAAAGTGAGAAATCCCAAGTGAAGATAGTGGCATTAAAGCACTCCTGTTGAAAATAAACTTCCAGTGAAGAATAATTTGGATTACCCGGATGCGCTATCAGGATTACGCTTCCCTCAGCAATCTCTTTAGTAAGGAACACTTCTTTTTGCTGCTCCATTTCTTCAAGACTAAGCAGTATTATTGATGGTTTCGTTATTACTATTTCATCCGGGACTATAATTGCGGGATTAAAATGCTGTAGCCAGGCATCGCGCTGCATTACAGCAGCAGTAGCTATCAATTGTTCTGCTTCGCTAAGATAGGATAGTACACGGAATAGAGTACGTGCTTTACCGCCAGCAATATCTTTAGGATAATCCCAGGTAAGCGCATTATTTTCATGCAAAGCATCCTCTACAAACTTATAAATATAGGGAGAATGCGTGCCATGTCTCCCTTTTGCCTTCAACAGATAATTTAAAAAATTCACTCCGGTCTATTCGCTTTTTCTTACCCAATGTTCAAATGTAAAGCTGAAAACATGTTTTTCATCTTTATCATGAAATTCATTCCATTGCAATTTCCATTCATTTTCACTGAATTCCGGAAAATAAACCATGCCATCATTAATGGAAGTATGTATCCGGGTCATGTAAATCTCATCAATAAGGTCCATAGTCGCCCGGTACAGCTGTCCGCCACCGATTATGAATGCCTTTTCCAGTCCGGGTTGATTATCTTTCAGCCAGTTGATGGCTGCTTCCATATCCTTAACCAGGATTATCCCCGCACTAGCTTCCATACTACCCGAAACGACAATATTAGTCCTGTTAGGTAATGGTTGAGCACCTATCGACAACCAGGTATTTTTACCCATGATGATCGGGAAGCCGGAAGTTGTCCTTTTAAAGAACTTCAGGTCATCCGGTAAATGCCAGGGCATCTTATTATTAACACCGATCACATTATTCTCCGAAGCGGCTACTACACTGATCAATTTCATATTCAGGACTTATTTTTAGGAAAAAGAATATCTTTTAAGGCCAGTTCATCTTCCATTTTCAATTTACCGGCCAGCAGTAATCTCAATTGCCGTCTGCGTAAAGCATCTTCGTACATTTCCTGCTCTTTACCCGTTTCCGGCAGTACTTCAGGCACCTGGGTCGGTTTTCCCAGGCTGTCCAATGCCACGAAATTGAAATAAGCTTCGTTCGACAAATAACGTTCCTGCTTGATCGGGCTTTCCCCATATACACTCAGGTAGATCTCCAGGGAAGAGTTAAAAGAGCGGGTAACCTTACCTTCAATCGTTACAATATTTCCCAGCTGTATAGGATTATGAAAGTGAACATTATCGACAGAGACCGTTACACAGGGCTTATTACAATGCTTTTGCGCTACAATAGCGGCGGTAATATCCATCCAATGCAATAGCCTGCCCCCCATAAGGTTTTGCAGCGTATTGGTATCATTGGGCAATACGATCTCACTCATTATAGTGTGCGATTCTGAAACTTTCTTTTGCGCCTTGATCATAAATACTTAAATTTTCTTTTTAGGACTTGTAGTAAATGCGCTTTTTAAATAAAAGGGTTCTGCATAAGCAGTATCGTCAAAGTCTTTGCCTGCAAACCTGTTCCAGGCTACAGTTCGCCAATCGCTCATATCCAGAATATGGCTTTTCAAAGTTTTTGTATTTGACCGTAATTCCATTACAGCCAAATCATCAGTAAATAGCTGGAGCATTTCAAATGTGGTCCAGTCAAAATTTTCGTAAAAAATATGTTGTGGCGCCAGTATGGTCTCCCCGTTTTCCCGGGCGAAGGCAAAACCCTCCCCTGCTCTTGCTTTCAGAATAAGTAAAAGATCCGTTTCGCGACTTTCCAACAATTCCAGCTTATTAAATACCATAAGGGGCTTATCCAATGCAAAACAAATGCCTTTGGCCACGCCCATACCAACCCTTAGACCCGTATAGCTACCAGGGCCTCCATTTACCGCTACCGCAGCAATTTCATTCACCCTAAGCCCTTTTCCGGCCAGCAAGTCAGCAATCATTGTGTTTAGCAAGGCAGCTTGCTCATTAGCTTGTTCATGCAACTTTTCTGCCAGGATACCTGTTTCGTCACCCAGTGCTATGTGGGTATGCGTATAAGCGGTATCAATAAATAGTATTAGGGACATTTAGTTTCTGAGTAAGGAGCAAAGATAATCCAAATTCATAGTACTCGAAATAGAAAAGCTGCTCCAGGATCGGAAGCAGCTTTTCTATTTATAAATTTTATACATTGGCGATTACTTAGCCACTGTACCGGTAATCTTTAATTCAATGGGCGTCCGGCTTGCATTTGATTTGATAAAGACAGTACGATCGATCGGACCTACTCTATCTTTTGTTTGATATTTGACGGTAATTTTGCCTGTTTTGCCGGGTAATACCGGGGCTTTAGGCCAGTCTGGAGTAGTACAGCCGCAAGTAGAAGTTGCTTCCTGAATTAAAATAGGTTGTTGACCTACATTAGTAAATTCAAAAGAGTATACGGCATCCTCTCCTTCTTTAACAGTACCAAAGTTGTGCGTATTATTAGCCTCTTTAAATTTGAAGGCTGGTCCGTTACCCTGTGCGAAAACAGTTACCACACAGAATAAAAGTAAAACAGACAATAACTTTTTCATATCTAATTATAAACCTTTTTGCTTCCTGAAAAATAAATTAATTCGCTTTGATTGCTGAATTGTTCTGCGGCACTGAAGCAGTTGGCTTAGCGACTACAGTACCACTAATTTTCAATACTTTATTCCCGGCATCGGTCATCACAGTCACTTGTCTGTTGATAGGACCTACCCGTCCTGGTGTAGAGTAAGAAACCATTACTGTACCTTTTTTACCCGGAGCAACAGGTTCTTTTGACCAGTGTGGGCTGGTACAACCACAGGTAGTAGTTACATTCTGGATGGTTATCGGTGTTTTACCTTTGTTAACGAAAGTAAACTCATATTCAGCTTTGTCCCCTTCTTTTACGTTTCCGAAATCATGAACTTCGTTTGAAAATTTCATAACATCAGCCGGGTCAGCAGCTACGGCTGCAGCTTCTGTTTTTGCTTTCTTTTTTAAAGATTTCCGGTTCTCTTGTGCAAATACTACAGAAGTACCCATGGTCAAAAGAACAACAAGTGATAATAGTGGTTTTTTCATTTGAACTTTTTTTGTTACCTGAAAATTTATTTAATGGTAATTTTTGATTGGATAAAAAATCAATAGTTTAATTAAGTCTCACCTACATTTATACAATGCCAAACTCTGATTTGCTATATTAAGCACAAAGTTAATCATCAAGTTTAGAATTTGAACAGGTTACCGGTTAATCGTGCGTTAAAGTCGCCCGCTACACGACACCTGATGCTCATGAACTTCCTTCTTAAGCTATAACCTATATTTTAGGGCAATCATATTTACCACGCTTTCCACCTGCACAGCTCTGCAAAGTAGAACAAACCAAAACCGTACCCAATACGATAAAGATAATAGCTAGCAACTTTTTCATAAAAATTTGTGTTTAAAATAAAAATTATAATCCTACGAAATTAACTAAAAAAAACAAAAGTACACATATATATTTACCTAATAACCTATCATTAAATACCACCTGGTCTTTATTTAAAAAAATCTTTTTATATTTTTGAGCTCTTTAAAACTTAAAAGTTGATTCATGCGTATTTTAAATCCTAAAAACTGGTTATTATCTTTAGCCATACTAGGTTCAGCTTCCGGCTTAATGCTAGCCCAGGTGCCGGCCTTCCCCGTATCAGACTTAGACAAATCTGCGAATCCGGGTGTTGATTTTGACCAGTTTGCCAACGGCGGCTGGAAAACAGCCAACCCTATTCCCGGCACAGAAAGCCGCTGGGGAGCTTTTGGCATCCTGGATAAAGAAAACCGGGAGGTGCGTTTAAAAACCATCATCAATGAATTAGTCGCCACGCCACAAACCCAAACAGGATCTGAGGCGCAACAAATAGCCGACTTTTACCGGTCCTATATGGATACGGACTTAATTGAAAAGTTAGGTACCAGACCGCTACAGCCTTACCTGAATTTAATCAGTAAAGCCAAAGATCTTAAAGAATGGAATAATACAAATGCACATCTGGCCAATATAGGGATCTACGGTATTTACGCACTTGGCGTAAATGCTGATCGCAAAAATAGCAAATGGAACACCGTATATCTTTACCAAAGCGGCCTGACCCTGGGAGAGAAGGGATTTTATACCAAAACGGATTCCAGCTCAGCATCAATAAGAGAAGAAATGGTGCGGCATATCAACAAAATGTTTCTCCTTGCCGGCTGGAAAGACAAGAACCCCGGAGCAAGTATTCTGCAATTTGAAAGCAAAATAGCCGGTTTCCAATTGAGCAATGTTGAACTCCGGGATCCGGAAAAAACATACAATAAAATCAGCAAAAATGAACTTTCCCGCCTGGTCAAAAACCTGGACCTGGAGCGCTATCTCAAAACAATGGAATTCGATTTTGAAGCGCTTATTGTGCAGCATCCCGACTACCTCAAAAATATCAATACATTTCTAGCCACACAACCACTGGAAAGCTTAAAGACCTACCAGCGCTGGCAATTGTTGAACAGCTTCGCCACCGCTCTCCCTGATCAACTTCAAAAAGAAAGTTTCCATTTCAACAATACCGTACTGAAAGGAGTAAAAGAACGCAAAGGGCTTGAAGACCGGGCAATAGACGCTACCAACAATATCCTGGGCATGTCTTTAGGCAAATTGTTTGCAGCAAAATACTTCCCTGAAAGTTCAAAGAAAAAAGTAGCGGAAATGATCGAGAACGTACGTACGGTCTTTGGAGAAAGGATTGATGCCTTGAGCTGGATGAGCCCGGAAACAAAAGTAGCGGCCCGCAAAAAGCTGGCCGCCTTTACCTATAAGATCGGCTACCCGGATACCTGGAAAGATTACTCCACGATTGAGATCAAAGCGAACACGCTGATCGAAAACATCATCTCGGCCAGAAAATGGCGGGTGAACGAAGGCCGGAATAAGATCGGCAAACCAGTAGACAAAACAGAATGGGGCATGTCGCCACAGACCGTAAATGCTTATTACAGCCCGATGAATAACGAAATTGTATTCCCGGCAGGTATTTTACAACCGCCCTTCTTTAACCCTGATGCTGATGATGCTATTAACTATGGCGGTATCATAGCTGTAATCGGGCATGAGTTCAGCCATGGTTTTGATGACAAAGGCTCCAAATATAATGCGGAGGGCAACCTGGACAACTGGTGGACCGATGCAGACCGAAAATCATTTGATGCCCTGGCCAATAAATACATCGAGTATTTTGACCATAAAGAAGTACTCCCGGGACTTAATATCAATGGGAAACTAACGATAGGTGAGAACATTGCCGACCTTGGAGGATTAACCCTGGCCTATTATGCCTTAAAGAAATCTATTGATAAAAAGGGTGCCCCTGCCCCTATTGATGGCTTTACCTGGCAGCAAAGGTTCTTCCTGGGTTGGGCACAGGTATGGCATACCAATATTACCGAGAAGGCTTTACGCCAACAGGTGCTGACGGACCCGCACAGCCCGGCAAGAGACCGTATCAATGGTCCGATGCCGCATCTGAAGGAATTCCAGGAAGCCTGGCAGCTTAAGCCAGGTGATGCTTTATACCTCGATCCTGCTTCCAGAATCGTGATCTGGTAAAACCAAAGGTGTCTTGCTAATCAGCAGGACACCTTTTTAATAATCACCCTACTTGGGATTCCGCAAACAAGCAACTTAGTTAAAACAATGAAACCCCTATAATTGGAAGCATCATTTAAAGCATTGTTATTATCCTTTAGAAAGCACAAGAAGCAAAATTTCCTTATTTTTGACGCACCTTTTTTAACACTTTAAATTAGCACTCACCAAATGAAAAAAAAGACCCTGCTCTTTTCGCTTTTCCTGCTTTTATCTTTACCGCTATTCTCCCAAAATTATAGTTTTAATGGTACGATCTCCCGGGAAGTTTTAGACAATTACCTGGAGCGCTCCATAACAATGCAACTGCAATCTCAGGTAGATAATCATTTGCTACTCTCAGAAACAGAGCGTTTAGCTAATATAGCCATGCTGGATGATATCGGTGCTAAATTTGTGGGCAGAATTGCCGGCTGGTGGGAAAATGCCTGGGGGCAGACTACACTCGACAATTTTTTTGCCAAATGCAGCACTAATGTTGCGAACATTCATGCCTATGACCCGGAAGTTATTTGCCAGGCAGCAGTATTTGAATATATCTCCAATACTGTGGGAACATTCAAAATTCCCGATTACGTATTTACAGCGTTTAGCCTACCTATTCAAAACAGGAACTTTAACTATAGTGCGATGCTCTACCCCCCTCCAGCTTCTCAATATACAATATTTGGCCGTGCTATGAGTAATGACGAAATAGCATGGATACCAGATATTACGCAACTGGAGACGCAGCTATGGTTTTACTATATGGCTACCAGGTATATATCAGTTGGCTGTGAGGCGATTCAATTCGGACAAGCCGAAATTATGAATAGAAGAGATATAGGCAACAAAGCCTGGTGGAAGGTATTACAAAAAATAAGAGCATTTGCTTCCACAAAGAACAGGGGAGTAGTGGTATGTGATGCGCATACCGGTTCCGGAGGTATGTACTATGAACCAAATTTAACATTCTCAACTTCACCGTCAATAAATCAGCAAATTTGGAATCAATATAAACCGTCTAATCAACCCGGAGGGCAATTACTCTTTGATTTCCATTCCATGTGGATCAACTTCCAGGAATATGGTAATTGTACCAGTAATTATCAACCTGCAATTTTTGGAATAGATCAGGAAAAGGGATTACATGGCAGGAGTTTGGGCGGTATAAGTCCACAAGGATGGAAATGTGTTCGAAATCCTTATTTAGTGGAGTTTGATAATGGGGGGGCTGATGCTGTAGTTGGTTGTGGATATAATACTAATAATTGGTGGACTTTATATGGATGGGATGAAATCAGTTGGTTTGCCCTTCAAACGGAAGCAAATCGTAACCAAATTTTAAAATATGCTTTTTATAAAGTAAAATGCATAGACCCTAACGGGCATTTAGAAATGCCGGGCATGAGAAACGTCACTCCTTATGCTGGCGCTGCAGAATGGGCATACCGTGCTAACACGGGTATACACAACCAACAGGTGACCATAAAAAATTTATGGAATGGCGTGCATACGGGAAGCAACAATTGGGTCAGTCATAGTTTTACTGACGAGGAAGTATATAATCCACCTAATCCAAAAAATGCATCAAGCTCATTGATCTTTGTAGGTTATGGCAGGGCATACTATATCGGTAATGATGGATATATACATGGCTACATTAAAGATTATAAAAATAATTTTTGGCAACCGGTAAGTCCCTCTTATTCGGCACAAAACAATTATGGGCAAAGTGTTACAACACAGGCAAAAGCAGGAAGTAACCTGGTAGCAAGTCCTGATGGTAAAACTTTGCTCTATATTGGCAATGATGGATTCATTTACGGGTTCAATATTCATACAGAGTGGGACTACACCTATTTCGAATTGGGCAAAACGAATATGACAAGCCAGCAGCTTAGGGCCGCTTCTGATCTCCAGTTTACCTCAAACAATAGAGTATTTTACGTAGCCCGGGAGTTAGGCAATGCCAGTAAAAAAAGAGTTCATGGTTTTATAAAAAGCGGCAGCACCTGGATTACAACAAGCCCAACCCATGCCAGTGATGTATTTTCAACTTCCCACATCGAAGTTGGAGGTGCCTTAACTTACAACCCTTATGACAACAGGCTATATTATGTGGGCATTGACGGCTTTTTATATTATCATACCATCCTTTCTGATTGGACCTTCACTTATAATGTAGTGCCACAAACGGCTTTAATAGCGCAAAACATTAGGATTACACCGTCTAAACTCGCAATAAAAAACAATAAAATATTTTATATAGGCAAGGAGCTTGCTTCCAGTAATGATCTAAGAATTCATGCACTGGTATACTCCGGCACAACCTGGAATACAGTTAGCCCCAGCCATTCAGCAAGTTTTTATAACGCACAGCCTTTAAGCTCACAACCCAAAAGTAATGGTAGAGAGATCGCAATAAGCCCTGATGGATTAAATATTGCCTACATAGGAACAGGTGGGAGCGTACATTTCTATAAAGATATTTCAGGAGGATGGAATTTTACTCATAACACGCCCAAAGGCTCCGATGGTTCCATTGCCTATACTAGCCTGCAATACTTAGACAATTATAACATTTTTTATATTTCCACTGGATTGTCGGGTACAAGTTCTGAAAGAGTGCGTAATATAAGATTCCAGGAAAGCTATTGTGAAAATCCGGCAATAAAGGCCATCGAATATACTTTTGTATATGCCAAATCTGAAATCGAATTAAAAAATGATAAAAATCAAGAGGTTGCATATTATAAAGGCTATAGTGCTACCATGAAAAACCAAATAGAACAGCAAGCAATAAAAAAAGTTAGTGAGCAGGATTTAATGCTGTACCCCAACCCTGCTACTGATGAAATAACCATTGTAAGTAATAACAAAAACCTCGCAAACATTAAGTATAAAATATCTAATCCTATAGGAACCATATTTAAAGAAGGGGAACTCACTAACAATTGGAAAATTGCTATATCAAACCTTCCCGCAGGAACTTATTTCATTGTATTTACAGATCAATACTACAAAACAACAACTATAAAATTTTCAAAAAATTAAATGATAAAAGAAAACTTAATTAATAATCTTTTCACTTTAGAAAAGTTAGCTAATGGCTCTAAAGTAAAAAGATTATTGAGTAACCCCTTTAAATATGTTTATGCTATTCTCCTGAAAAATGGCATTTACCCCATCACTCATAAAGAGGTGCAGGTGAGCTGTCGTATGTTTACCGGGCAAACAATAACCATACTGCTTCCTGCTTCTACAGACATCTATCTAACAGGTGGCAAAACACATGCTTCAGAAATAAGGCTGGCCAGGTTTCTTATTAATAACCTGGATACAGGCAATACCTTCTGGGACATCGGCGCTCATTACGGATACTTTTCACTATTGGCCCATGAGCTGGTAGGACAAGCAGGACAGGTCATTTCAGTAGAAGCAGCTCCTGTCACTTTTAATATTCTGCAAAAAAATTCCGGCCAAAAAGGGTTCATCAAAGTGTTAAACAAAGCGGTATCCGACCAAAGCGGCACCATTACTTTCTACGAACTGCCCAACCTGTATTCCGAATACAACTCAGTTGACGTAAGCCAGTTTGAGCAGGAAGAATGGTTCTCTAAAATAAAAGCAAAAAAAATAGTTTTGGATGCCATTTCTCTGGATGACCTGGCGACTCAAAACAGTAATCATAGCCCCGACATTATCAAGATCGATGTGGAAGGGGCGGAGTCTGCTGTAATTAAGGGCGCGATTAATTTATTAAACGATCCTGCGAAAAACACAACATTGGTGATGGAATACCTGGAACCGAAACGTAATAATGAATCCCACCAACAAGCGGTGCAACAGCTCAAACAATGGGGCTATAAAACTTATATTATTGAGCAGAATGGCAACTTATCCCTATGTGAAGATATCGAAAAACATCTGTCGGAACAGCAATTGGAATCCGATAATATTGTTTTCAAAAGAGTATAATCGCTCCACGCTGATCATAAAAAAAGTAGCTTGCAGGTAAAATTGCAAGCTACTTTTTCATTTATCCGTGAGTAATTAATTCAATAAAGTGCTATAAGCTAAGTTAGCCCCGTCGATACACTCCTGTTTCGCTTCATCAGAAGTCACATACTCATCCAGTACGGCTTTGAATTTAGTCCACATGGGTCCGGTCTGGTCTTTGTAAAAAGAAAAGTAGTTGAAAGTAACATCTTTAAACGCCTCATTCTTTGACAAAGCTCTTGCAATCACATTACCCCCTAAAGTAGATCCTTCGATCACATATAAAATACCTAATGCTTTTGCAGTGCTGATACCAGTGGTATCCTGCTTTACAGAAGCATCATACTGTAAGCCAAGGTTAGCCAGTTCAGACTGCATTACATCCGCTTTTATGCGCTTATCCAGTTCCAGGGAAGTTCCCAGTTCCCCATCTAACACCTCGATCGCTGCCTGTTCGTATTTCGCGATCAGCAAAGCATTTTGTTGTAAAAGATTTTTATAATCTTCTATAGAATAAGTCTGATCAAAGATCTTGTTGGAATTCATACTTGCCTCCACTTTATCGTGCAGCTCTTTGGTCTGGCTTTTTAATTGCTCTGATATCATAATGCTTGAATATTTAATTTTTTCGTCAACAAAAGTAATTATGAATTCTTCTGAAACAGCCTGTTTATAAAGCTTTAACCATTAATATTCCCTATTTTGTAAAATTATTGTGACAATTGACAATCGGGGACTACAACACCTCTTTGACAATAGTCTTAATGTTTTCACTTTTCCCCATAGAGTAAAAATGCAATGCAGGAACTCCTTTAGCCTTTAGCTCCCTGCATTGAGCGATGCACCATTCCACCCCGACCTGTTTTACCTCTCTATTGTCTTTACATTTCAACACCTCCATAATCAGGTCATCCGGCAGGTCCACTTTAAAACGATGCGGGATCATACTTAACTGGCTTTTGGTCGCTATAGGCTTCAATCCGGGAATAATAGGCACATGAATACCTGCAGCACGGCATTTATCCACGAAATCAAAATAAGCTTCATTATTGAAAAACATCTGGGTCACAATATAATCGGCACCGGCATCCACCTTTTGCTTCAGGTAATTAATATCCTGGCGCAGGCTGGCCGCTTCCATATGTTTTTCCGGGTAACCCGCAACCCCGATACAAAAATCAGTAGGGGTATTATTTTCTAAATAATCATCAAGGTAAGTTCCCTGGTTCAATCCTTTTATCTGGCTGACGAGTTCACTAGCATAATCATGTCCGTTGCGCTCCGACTTAAAATAGATTTCGCTTTTTATAGCATCTCCCCGCAATGCCAATACATTATGAATACCGAGGAAGTCAAGATCAATCAGGAAATTTTCGGTATCCTCTTTATCAAAACCTCCACATAATATATGCGGTACGGCATCCACCTTGTATTTATTCTGGATAGCGGCACAGATGCCTACAGTACCAGGCCTCTTACGGACTACCTTTTTCTCCAGCAAGCCATTCTCCCGCTCCAGGAAAATATACTCTTCGCGATGATAGGTTACATCAATAAAGGCGGGGTTATAATCAATCAGGGTATCAATCGTATCGTAAATTTGCTGTACTGTTTCTCCTTTCAAAGGAGGTAAAATTTCAAAAGAGAATAAGGTACTGCCTTGTGCTTTTGCTATGTGTTCCGTTACTTTCATTTTACGAATTTGTGGATTTGAAAATGTGCTGATTTGAAAATGCACGCCGATAGTATTTCATTACTTTTCGCAACACCGTTCATCAGTCATTGATCATTATTAATTTTATCAGGCAAGATTGGGCGCCAGCCACTGCAAAGCGGATGCTTTTGTAATACCGCGCCTTTCGGCATAATCAGCCACTTGTTCTTCCGTAATACGCCCCAAACCGAAATATTTACTGTCCGGGTGCGCAAAATAATAGCCGCTTACACTGGCAGCCGGCCACATGGCCAGGCTCTCCGTCAATTCAACCCCGATATTTTCTTTTACAGATAAGAGTTTCCAGATCGTACTTTTCTCCAGGTGATCCGGGCAGGCCGGGTATCCCGGTGCCGGGCGAATCCCTTTATATTTTTCTTTTATAATATCCTCCAGTGCTAAGGTTTCATCTAAAGCATAACCCCAGTATTTTCTCCTTACTTCTGTATGTAAAAATTCCGCATAAGCCTCCGCAAAACGGTCTGCCAGTGCTTTTACCATGATCGCATTATAATCATCATGTGCGTCGGCAAATTCTTTTGCTTTTTCATCTGCACCGAAGCCGGCCGTCACACAAAAGCAACCGACATAGTCTGTCTTACCGCTTGTTTTAGGTGCAATAAAATCTGACAGTGCTATATTGGGAATCTTTGCAGCTTTTTTGGATTGCTGTCTTAAAGTTAGCAATACCTCTTGTACACTTCCGTCTTCATCAAACACTTCAATATCATCACCAACCGCATTCGCCGGGAATAAGCCAAATACGGCTTTCGCGGTAAACCATTTTTCAGCAATGATCTTATTTAATAAACTTAAGGCATCGGCATACAGTTCTTTGGCTTGCTTACCTACCACTTCATCTTCAAGGATATCCGGAAACTTCCCATGAAGATCCCAACTCCTGAAAAAAGGCGCCCAGTCTATGTTTTCGGCCAGCAATCCCAGATCCTGCTCCTGGATTACCTGTATCCCCAATTGTTGCGGCCTTACAATATTTGCTTCATCAAAGCTCAGCAGTAGTGCATTAGCGCGGGCCTGGGCGAGGCTGAGATATTCTTTCTGGTTGACATTCTTCAAAAAGACTTCCCGGACATGTGCATTATCCGCTTTTATATTCAGTTTAAAATCACCGCCATTCTCTTTACTCAATATATTACTAACTACGGCTACGGCCCTGGAAGCATCATTTACATGCACGACCAGCTCAGAATACTTAGCATCAATCTTAACCGCAGTATGCACTTTGGAAGTCGTGGCACCGCCAATCATCAATGGTATGTTCAAATTTAACCGCTCCATCTCTGAAGCCACATGTACCATTTCATCCAGGCTTGGTGTGATCAGGCCACTCAGGCCAATGATATCCGCTTGTTCCGCGATTGCTCTTTCCAGTATTTTGTCCGCTGGTACCATGATCCCTAAATCAACTATTTCATAGTTATTACAGGCCAGCACCACACTAACAATATTTTTACCTATATCATGCACATCACCTTTAACGGTAGCCATCAATACTTTTCCGGCACTCGGCCTTGCCTTATCTTTTTCGGCTTCAATAAAGGGTTGTAAATAAGCTACCGCTTTTTTCATTACCCGTGCCGACTTCACAACTTGTGGTAAGAACATTTTGCCGGAACCAAAAAGATCTCCAACAACATTCATCCCATTCATCAGGAAAACTTCGATGACCTCGAGTGGTTTACTAACCAAAAGCCGGGCGGCTTCCGCATCTTCATCCACAAATTTATCAATACCATTAACAAGTGCATGTGTGATCCGATCCTGCACCGGCAAATCACGCCAGGCCAGGTTTTCTACCTTTTCTTTTTTTCCACCTTTATGCTGCTCAGCATATTGGATCAGCTTTTCTGTAGACTCTTCATTACGGTCCAGCATCACATCCTCTATCAGTTCCAGCAGGTCTTTAGGTACTTCATCATAAACCGTCAGTAAAGTCGGGTTAACGATTCCCATTTCCATACCAGCTTTAATGCCATGGTATAAGAATACCGCATGCATGGCCTCTCTTATGGAATCATTACCTCTAAAGGAAAAAGAAACATTACTCACACCACCGCTTACATGCGTTGCCGGATAATTTTGCTTAACCCAGGCTGTAGCTTCAAAAAAGTCCAGTGCATTTCTTCGGTGCTCATCCAAACCGGTAGCCACCGGGAATATGTTTAGATCAAAAATGATATCTTCTTCTTTGAACTTTACCACTTGCGTCAGGATATCATAAGAACGTTTTACGATCTCAGTTCTTCGCTGATAATTATCCGCCTGCCCATCTTCATCAAAGGCCATAACGATCACCGCCGCACCATATCTTTTCACGAGTTTTGCCTGGCGGATAAACTCCTCTTCTCCCCCTTTTAAACTGATAGAGTTAACAATACCCTTACCCTGCAATACCTGTAAGCCGGCTTCCAGGATCTCCCATTTGGAACTGTCGACCATGATTGGAATTCTTGCTATGTCGGGCTCAGAGGCGATGAGGTTCAGGAAAGTTACCATAGCTTCTTTGCCATCCAGCAATCCATCGTCCATGTTTACGTCCAACACCTGGGCACCCCCTTCTACCTGGTCGCGGGCGATATCCAATGCTTCAGCATAATTGCCTTCTTTGATCAATCTCAGGAATTTTTTGGAGCCGGCCACATTGGTCCGCTCTCCCACATTAATAAAGTTACTCTGGGGAGTTACCAGCAAGGCTTCCAGTCCACTTAATCTTAATTGTTTCATGTTTAAGCCGGGTCGGTATTTAAAGTTCGTGGCGCAAATCGGCTGGCGATTTCAGCGATAGCAGAAATATGCTCCGGGGTAGTCCCACAACAGCCCCCAATAATATTAATCAATCCTTTTTCCAGGTAGGCCTCAATCTGTGCGCCCATAAGATCAGGTGTTTCATCGTACAAGCCAAAAGCATTGGGCAGACCGGCATTGGGATAAGCAGAGATCGCTATATCCGTATTATTAGACAAAATTTCCAGGTAAGGCTCCAATTGTTTCGCGCCCAAAGCACAATTAAAGCCGATACTTAAGATCGGGAAATGTTCTAAAGAGATCAGGAAAGCTTCCGGTGTTTGACCGGAAAGGGTACGACCAGAATTATCGGTAATCGTACCGCTCACCATAACCGGGATATCAATTCCACGGCTTTCTTTTACTTCTTCAATAGCAAACAATGCGGCCTTGGCATTCAGCGTATCAAAAATAGTTTCTACTAATAAGAGGTCCACACCGCCATCCAGGAGGCCATTCACCTGCCCGATATAAGCTGCTTTCAATTCATCAAAAGAAATAGCTCTAAAGGCCGGATTGTTGATATCCGGGGAGATGCTGGTCGTTTTATTTGTGGGCCCCATAGCCCCGGCAACATATTTACTGGAGCCCGGGTGCTCCGCCATATATTGGCGGGCTGCTTCCTGAGCCAGTTCTGCTGATACCTTATTCAATTCATAGACCAGCTCCTGCATATCATAATCGGCCATAGCGACCGTTGTAGAAGAAAAGGTATTCGTTTCCACGATGTCGGCACCGGCGTCGAAATATTGTTTATGAATTGTGCGAATTGCATCGGGCTGTGTCAAGGACAGCAGGTCATTATTACCCTTCACCGGCATATGCCAATCTTTAAAACGATCCCCTCTGAAAGCTGCTTCGTCAAAAGTATATTGCTGCAGCATGGTGCCCATGGCACCATCCAGTATGACGATCCTTTCTTTTAATAATTCTTTTATATTCTTTTTCATTTTTTATTTTTTGGAGCCCAAAAACGGCCTAATGTCCTTACCGCAAATCAAACTTTATAAACCATACAGTTTTAAAGATTAAATGCATTAAAAAATCAGCAGGGTAAATACCGCTGCAAATAATTATAACCGAAAAATGAAAAAAAGAAAGTCGCGTTTGAGACTATTGTTATCTATCCATAATGGCTAGAATGTAGCACCTTCTTTGCAGGACAAAGGGTTGCTAAGGTTTCACAGGGTCTACTCCCTCCACCTTTCTTGATAACATTTTCGTTGATTGATAAGAACTAATCGTTGCGAAAATAGAGCAAAGAATTATAATGACCAAAAAAAAGGCAACTCTACTGAGCAAAACAGCCAAATGCCTGATTAATTTACATATCCCCGTTGCCTTGCCATATCTACAAACCAAGAATTCAAACTATTATAATTGGCGCGGATAAAAGATATTGTTCCGGGATTATCTAAATAGCCTATCTTAAAGTATTTTATGGAAAAGATACTGTCAATAGCTTCCTGTGATAAACGCTTTTTTTGAAGATCAGCCGAAGTAATTGGCTCAATGCAGTTATAGTTTATATCTAAACACGATTCAGAGTAGCCCCTGGTTTGAAAACATATCGTTTTCTTTTTTTGTCCGGGACGTAAATAGACTGCCTCTGTTACGTTAATCTTATGTTTCCAGGCTTCCTTTTCTGAAATTAACGCTCCATTAATGTAGTAGCTAAAAACAAACACCGGGCTATCGTTTGTACCTAATACTGTATCTAATATTAAAGGATAGGCAGACATTGGTTTTGGCGGTGTAAATGCATAATCCCTATCTAAATACATCCTGGGTGTATCTGAAATATCGGTGAGATACAGGTTAAATTTTGCCTGGTCAAATGCAGCTTGAATCTGCCATTGGCGTACAATTTCGGGATAAGCAGAATCATTAACCGGGAATATTGATTTTGCTAAAACATCAAATTTGAAAGAAGCACCTTGTACAGATGCACTACGCTGACAGGAAACAAGCAAACTGCAAGACAGACAAATAATCCCAAACCTATTTACTAGCATCATAACAGGCCAAATAAGTAAATACTTATAAAATTAAACCTTTCTTTCATCTATATTATAAAAAAGGGCGCAAGATCTTGCGCCCTAACTATTTTAGTTTATAAACAACTTAATCGTCCAGTTTCAATACCGCTAAGAAGGCCTCCTGAGGTACTTCTACGTTACCAATCTGGCGCATACGCTTCTTACCTTCTTTCTGCTTTTCCAATAATTTACGTTTACGGGAAATATCACCACCATAACATTTAGCAGTTACATCTTTACGCATCGCGGAAATCGTTTCCCGGGCCACGATTTTAGCACCAATAGCTGCCTGGATCGCAATCATGAACTGGTGACGCGTCAGTAATTCTTTCAATTTGGAACATAGCTTACGACCGAAATCATGTGCACGGTCTCTATGAATCAAAGCACTCAGGGCATCCACTTTTTCGCCGTTCAATAAAATATCCATCTTCGCAATATCACTTTCGCGATAATCTAAAGGCTGATAGTCAAATGATGCATAACCACGAGTATTCGATTTTAACTTATCGTAAAAGTCAAATACGATCTCCGCTAAAGGGATATCAAAGATTAACTCCACACGTGTCTGGGTCAGGTAGTTCTGGTTGATCAAAAAACCACGTTTACCTAAACACAGAGACATGATATTACCGATATAATCCGGGGAGGTAATGATCTGCGCACGGATAAATGGTTCTTCCACACGATCAAGCGTACTCGGGTCCGGCATTTCTGTCGGGTTGTTCACTATAATTCTTTTATCCTTTTCACGGGTGGTATAAGCATAAAAACTTACGTTCGGCACGGTTGTGATCACGGTCTGGTTGAACTCGCGTTCCAGGCGCTCCTGGATGATCTCCATGTGCAACATACCCAGGAATCCGCATCGGAAACCAAAGCCCAGGGCCTGGGAAGTTTCCGGTTCAAAAGTCAGGGAAGCATCGTTCAATTGCAGTTTTTCCATACAATCACGCAGTTCCTCGAACTCATCTGTATTTACCGGGAAAATACCCGCAAATACCATCGGCTTCACATCTTCAAATCCCTGTATAGATTCTGTGCTCGGATTAACCAGTGTAGTAATTGTATCCCCTACTTTTACTTCCCGCGCATTTTTGATACCCGTAATAATATAGCCTACATCGCCAGTTTTCACTTCTTGCTTAGGAATCAGTCCAAGACCTAAAGTCCCTACCTCATCGGCTTCGTAATCTTTGCCGGTATTGATAAATTTAATTTTATCGCCTTTCTTGATCGATCCGTTTAATACGCGGTAATAAACGATGATCCCTCTGAACGGGTTGAATACGGAGTCAAAGATCAATGCCTGTAACGGCGCTTCCGGCTTGCCTTGTGGCGCAGGAATACGATTAACTACTGCATGTAAGATATCTTCGATACCGATACCGCTCTTACCGCTCGCCAGGATAATATCCTCGGGTTTACAACCGATCAGGTCCACGATCTGGTCGGTAACTTCCGGGATCATTGCACCGTCCATATCTACCTTATTGATCACCGGTATGATCTCAAGATCATTACCGATGGCCAGGTATAAATTGGAAATTGTTTGCGCCTGGATACCCTGGGATGCATCTACCAGCAATAAAGCTCCTTCACAGGCAGCCAGTGCACGGGAAACTTCATAAGAGAAATCCACGTGACCGGGTGTGTCGATCAGGTTTAAAATATATTCTTCACCATCCTTGGAATATTTTACCTGGATGGCTTTAGACTTAATCGTGATACCCTTCTCCCGCTCCAGGTCCATATCATCTAAGACCTGGTTTTGCATATCGCGTTCAGAAATGGTTTTGGTATGCTCCAATAAACGATCGGCCAGGGTAGACTTGCCATGGTCGATGTGGGCAATAATACAGAAATTACGAATATTCTTCATATAAAAACAAGATTGCAAAGTTACGGCATTTATAGCAGATTATTATATTGATTTTATATCGAAAGCAAAAGACAAAAGAGCATTCGGGCCAATCCTTAATTAAAACTTAATTACAATTTCATGAGCCAAATTTGCCTACTTTTGGACACCAATTTATTCAGTTAATTTTCATTCAATCATATCATGGAATTTAGACAAGAATCCGATCTTTTGGGCGAACTCAATGTACCTAAAGATGCGTACTACGGGGTTCAGACACAAAGAGCTATTAATAACTTCAAAATATCCAATCAACACCTTTCGTCCTACCCGGAATTTATCAAAGCGCTCGGCCTCGTAAAAAAAGCTGCTGCTTTAACCAATTTCACTTTAGGCGAACTACCTGAAGATATCTATAAAGCGATCGACCAGGCCTGCGATGAGGTAATCAACGGCAAGTTTGACCTCGAATTTCCAATAGATATGATCCAGGGTGGCGCCGGCACTTCAGTAAATATGAATGCCAATGAAGTCATTGCCAACCGTGCCTTAGAGATCCTGGGCCATCCCAAAGGAGCTTACCAATACTGTTCCCCCAACGACCACGTAAATCTTTCCCAATCGACCAATGATGCCTACCCTACTTCGATCAAGCTGGCACTCTACCTGATGAATGCAAAGCTGGTGGCGCAACTAGAAAAAGCAGTAGCCGCCTTCCGGAGCAAAGGACTGGAATTTGCCGATATCCTGAAAATGGGCCGGACCCAGTTACAGGACGCGGTACCGATGACCTTAGGACAAGAATTCGAGGCCTTCGCAGCCACACTTGAGGAAGATATTTCTAAGCTTAACAACAATGCACTTTTGTTTGTAGAAATCAATATGGGCGCAACGGCTATCGGAACAGGCATCAATGCGCCCATTGGCTATTCAAAACTCTGTGCACAAAACCTGGCGAATATCTCCGGTATTCCCTTTATTGCAGCACCCAACCTCATTGAGGCAACACCGGATACAGGTTCTTATGTGATCTATTCTTCGGCCATGAAACGTATGGCGGTAAAGCTTTCCAAAATCTGTAACGACTTACGCCTGTTATCTTCAGGTCCGCGTGCAGGCTTATACGAAATCAACCTGCCACCCATGCAACCCGGCTCTTCTATTATGCCTGGTAAAGTAAACCCGGTAATCCCTGAAGTGGTGAACCAGGTGTGCTACAAAGTAATTGGTAATGACCTTACCGTAACCTTTGCTGCTGAAGCCGGCCAGTTACAATTGAATGTAATGGAACCGGTATTATGCCATGCTATTATGGAGAACATCAACTTCCTGGGTAATGCTTTGGAAACTCTGGTAGAAAAATGTGTCACAGGCATTACAGCCAACCGGGAAGTATGCCTGAATATGGTGAAGAACAGTATCGGTATTGTTACGGCGCTGAATCCATATATCGGTTATAAAAATTCTACCATGATCGCTAAAGAAGCACTCGAAACAGGTAAAAGTGTTTATGACCTTGTATTGGCGCACGGCATTCTTTCTCAAGAGAAACTGGACGAGATTCTTGATCCCAAAAACATGCTCGCACCCCACCAGATGATCTCTTAAGAAAAATAGCATGTGCCACTCTGAGCCCTGTCGAAGAGTGAATCATTGAAGCATAAACTCTTGCCATAATTGAGCTCGCTGAAGTATCGACAAGCTCTGTGACAAGAGTTTATTTCTTTTAACCTATATCCTACCCTGCTCTTTCAGCTTCCAATAACGCAGCAATCCATTCACCGACATCCAGCTGGGATTCGCATACTCATAAATCTTTTGCAGCTTTTCAGAAAGCCCGGCGGCTTCATAGCCTTCTTTTATATAATCCATGAATTGCGGTACGATTTCTTCTGAAAGTGTTTGCTGATCATAAAATGGCTTGATAAAATCCGCCCACTCATCCAGAACAACCTCCAATGCATCAAAATGCGCTTCCGGATCCGTATGATAATCAAAATGCGTCAGGTAAAGCCCTTTAGGGTTTTCGGCCCTTAATTTAGCAATAGATGCTTTCCATAAAGTAATATTGATATCCGGCGGTGGACAAGGCGCCACAACCGGGCCCTGCTCAATCTTTACCCCGGCAACATCACCGGTAAAGATATCATCGCCTAACTTATAAGCATTATGATGCACCGCATGTCCCGGTGTATAAATTACTTTCAGGCTCAGGTCACCGATCTCAAATACATCCTGGTCCTCCGCTGCTACCAATTGTTCCAAAGGAATAGGCTGCATATCGCCCCAAAGCGTTTCCATCTGGTCGCCATAGATCTGCTTCGCCGAAGACCAGAGTTTTTCCGGTGCGTTCAGATGGGGCAAACCTGCAGGATGTACATAAATTGTAGCGCCATGCTCTGCGAACTTCCAGGCCGCACCGGCATGGTCAAAGTGTATATGGGTTAAGAATACATGCTGTATATCCGCTACCTGGTAACCTTTCGCATTGATTGCCTTTTCTAAAGCAGGAAAAGTGCTTTCCGGGCCGGCTTCTATCAATACCGGTCCGGCTGAAGTCTCAATTAAGTATGCGGCAATCGCTTCTTCCTGGTCCTGGAAAACAACATCTAAAACATGAACTTTTGGCATAATCTCGTTTTTTAATACTTTCAAATGTAATAAAAATAGGCTTGTCCCCGCCGCTATTGCTGCAAAGTAGTTATAGCTGTAAAGCCTTCCGGTACCAGCAAAAGCATACAAGCCATTTATTTGTCTTAATTTTGTAAAAAAAATAAACCTGTGGTGGCTATAGAAGATATCTTAATCAGTGATGAAATTTTTGACAAAAAGTTTGTCTGTGACCTTAACCGTTGCAAAGGCGCCTGTTGTGAAGTAGGCGATTGCGGCGCGCCCATTACTATGGAAGAGGCTAATATCATCGAAGACCTCTACCCTGTTATCAAAGATGACCTATTGCCGAGAGCGCGCAAAATCATAGAGGAAGAAGGGGCTTATACTTTTGACGACGAACATGACATTGTTACGCCTACTATTGATGATGGCATCTGTGTTTACGGCTATTATGACGAACAAGGTTTTATCAAATGTGCTATAGAGAAAGCTTATTACGAAGGAAAGACTGATTATAAAAAGCCGATCAGTTGTCATCTATTCCCGATTCGCGTGGTAGAAAACGAAAACTTCCATGCGTTGAATTATGAGCCGAACATGAGCATCTGCAGCCCGGCCTGCAAACTGGGAGAAAAACTACAAGTACCTGTTTATCAATTCTTAAAAGAGCCCATTATCCGTAAGTACGGGGAAGATTTCTATGAAGACCTGGAACTTACCGCTGAAGCATACTATAAAAACAAAGCTGCTGAAGAATAAATAAATTGTATCAATATTTTAAAGTCCTGCACCTCATCATGTCAGGACTTTTTTAATACGTTAAAAATAAAGTGGCCGGTACACTTTACCGGAGTATTTCCGAACTTTGATAGTATTTACCAGGCATAGATTTTGCGGTAAACATCACATATAAAATAAGGAAGAATGAAAATAGAACAAATTTACACCGGCTGTCTTGCACAGGGTGCGTATTATATCGTTTCCAATGGCGAAGCAGCAATTATTGACCCATTAAGGGAAACAAAGCCTTACCTGGAGCGTTTAAAGAAAGACAATGTCACGCTGAAATATATTTTCGAAACCCACTTCCACGCTGATTTCGTATCGGGTCACCTGGACCTGAGCAAGGCTACCGGTGCACCTGTAGTTTACGGCCCTACGGCACAGCCCGCGTTTGACGCCACTATCGCGACAGATGGCCAGTCTTTTCAAATCGGTGCGCTCACAATCACGGCTTTACATACACCCGGTCATACTTTAGAAAGTACCTGTTACTTACTGAAAGATGAGACAGGCAAAGATATTGCATTGTTCAGCGGGGATACTTTATTCTTAGGCGATGTAGGTCGGCCTGACCTGGCGCAAAAAGCAGCGGATATGACGATGGAAGATCTTGCCGGCATGTTGTATGAAAGCCTGCAGGCTAAAATTATGCCGTTAGCAGATGATGTGACCGTTTACCCGGCGCATGGTGCTGGTTCTGCCTGTGGTAAAAACATGCAAAAGGAAACGGTTGATAGCCTGGGCAACCAGAAAAAAACCAACTATGCCCTCAACCAACCAGATAAAGCCAGCTTTATTGCTGCCGTTATAGACGGTCTTTCACCACCGCCGGGCTATTTTGGCATGAATGTAGCCATGAATAAACTGGGCTATGAGAATTTTGAAACGGTCCTGAATAAAGCAAAAACACCTTTTGCCCCGGATGCCTTTGAGGCTGAAGTCGCAGCAACCGGCGCTTTAGTGCTGGATACCCGGAACAGCGGAGCCTTCTCAAAAGGATTTATCCCTAATTCAATTAATATAGGTATTAAAGGCGACTTCGCTCCCTGGGTAGGTGCTATGATCGTAGATGTAAAACAACCCCTACTCCTGGTTACTGATGAAGGTATGGAGGAAGAAGTGATCACCCGCCTGAGCCGTGTAGGCTTTGACAATGTGGCCGGTTACTTACTGGGAGGTTTTGAAGCCTGGCAAAACAGTGGCAAGGAAATTGACACCGTGGACCGTATTGATGCAGCTACTTTTGCCGCTCGTTATAAAGAAAATGATACGATTATAGATGTACGTAAAGATGGGGAATACGAAGCTTCCCATGTGAACGAAGCTTATTTAAGACCTTTAGCGGCGATCAATGAATGGATCGGAGACCTGCCACAGGAACATTTCTTTTTGCATTGTGCCGGTGGCTACCGCAGCATGATCGCAGCCAGCATCCTGCAATCCAGGGGCATCCGCAACTTTACGGAAGTGGACGGCGGTTTTAATGCCATTAAAAATACCGCAGTTCCTGTATCTGATTTTGTTTGCCAATCTAAAGTACTGTAATGAATACGGTGGAATGGGTGGACGGCAATTACTGGAATCAACGCTGGCAAGCGGCAGAAACCGGTTGGGATATTGGTCATGCGGCCCCGGCAATCATAGATTTCATGCAGACAATAACCGACAAGGATAGCAAAATACTGATTCCCGGATGCGGTAATGCTTACGAAGCGGAAGCTTTGGTACAGGCTGGTTTTACGAACATCACCTTGCTGGACATTTCGGAAACCTTAGTAACGCAATTGAAAGCAAAATATGGTGAGTCAAATGCGATTAAAGTAATCCAAGGAGATTTTTTCGGGCATGAGGCACAATATGATTTTATGATTGAGCAAACTTTCTTCTGCGCCTTAAACCCGGCATTAAGACAGGCTTATGCAGCCAAAGCGGCATCTTTGTTGAAGGATAACGGACAAATTACCGGTGTTTTATTCAACCGGATATTCGAACAGGAAGGCCCGCCATATGGTGGTACTACCAGGGAGTATAAAAATTACTTTGGCACACTTTTTGAAATTATTAAAATGGAGGACTGCTATAACAGCATCCCGCCCCGAAAAGGATCTGAAGTATTCATTAACCTAAAAAAGAAATAGTATGCAAGATAAATTCCAGGAACTGATCAATAGTGAACAACCCGTTTTGATTGACTTTTATGCCACCTGGTGTGGTCCTTGCCAGGCACTGGCACCTGTGCTCGAAAATGTAAAACATGAAATGGGCGAGACCGCCCGTGTCGTAAAGATCGACGTGGATAAATTCCAGGAGATCGCCGGTCAATACCAGGTACAGTCTATTCCTACTTTAATGATCTTCAAAAAAGGAGAACTCTTATGGCGACATACCGGTGGTGCAGCCGGCTCTGAGCTCATTAAGCGGTTAAAATCCTTTGCTTAAGTAATATTTATAAAAGACGAAAGACATTCCATGGGAATGTCTTTCGTCTTTTATAAATCAGTTAAAAAATTATTTTAAATCGCAGGTTTCTGTAGTTACGATACCCATATCCGTATAGGTCTTGGAACCGGACTGGCATAAGCTTTTCGCATTTTTATTGGTATCTTTTATTTCATATTCCCGCGCCGGAGAAGTAGGTAATCCCGGCCTTCCTTCATAAGTGATTTTACACTCACAGCGATAATTTCTCACACAGGAAGTCATTCCAAAAACTGCGCCTGAGAGTAAGATTGCCGAAAGACCGAAACTTAGTAAATGCTTCTGCATAATGATATAGTTTATTCTCAAATTTTACCAAAGATAATGTTCTGCTATTAGAAATCAAAGACCACCCTTAATTTTATTCAGAATAGAAAAACATTTCCGGGCCCGGAAAGCTGCTAATCTTTATTTTTGTTGACCAAGGCACCAAAGCTAATTATATTGTCCGCCACATACTACCAGATATTAGAAATACCGGCAGATGCCGACCTGCTGACGATCAAAAAATCGTTCCGGCGGCTGGCGATGCAATATCACCCGGATAAAAACCGGGACAACAGCTTCAGCCAGGCACACTACCTGTTGATCCAGGAGGCTTATCAGACATTGACAGATCCCGAACTGCGAAAAGCTTATGACACGGAATTATGGCTTTCGCAAAAACAATCCTTTTACCAGGGAGCGACAGTCAGTCCGGCATTGATGATCAAAAGACTGCAAAGACTTGCAGAAGCCGTGTTGGTACAAAAGCGCTTTTCTGTTTTGGAGGACCATCTTACCGCTTTTCTGCTGGATGCCATGAATGAAATCAACATGTCAGTATTCCAGGCAAAGGCGAACAAAAATGAACAGGAAGCTTTTGCAGACTACATCCTTTTCTTGTCGCAGGATTTGCCCAAAAACTTCAGGGACCAGGTATTTGAACGCCTGAAACATACACTGGGTCAGCAATTGGAAGATATTGATTTCAAGATTTCCAGTATTCAGCAGCAAAAGCGCACTGCCGACTGGTACCAGAAAAATATTTTCTGGCTCTTATTTGCGATTGGCATTCTATTGTGCCTCTTAATGTATTTTTATGTAAAGACCCGGCACTAGTCTATATCCATTCGGATACGATGGCTTTTAGGCAGGTAATTATTCATACGGTTCGGCATCCATTTCCCCCAACCTAATCCTAATTGCTGATAGGTAGCTACCTGCCAGCCTTTAAAACCTTTATCCGTTTGCACCGCTTCCTTTTTCAGGAAATGTAGAGCTTCCTGGAAGTCCAGGTGTACCCTGGGTACCGCCTCTGCCAAATGAATGCTCATTGCCAGGTCATGCTCCGGCACCACATCTTTAAGCAATTGACCTAAAGCAGTACCGGCTTTTTTTATGTATAAATTACTTTTTAAACCCGCCCAATATTGCATATGCTCCGGGTGTAAAGCATAATTCATTTCCTGGTGCTGCAACAAAGCAAAAGGTGTATTTAAATAAGGCTGAAAAGCCGCTTCAGTACGCTTTAACAGCTTTTCATCTGTTTTGGTTTTGCTACTACCCGACCACAACTGATCGACATGTACACCTTCGTTCTTTCTTAGCACTGCCATAAAGAAGCCTTCTCCTTTCAGCTTCCAGGGATAGCAACGATAGCCGCGTGCCTGGCATTGCTCAGAAAGCGTTTCGGTCACGCCCCAGGACTCTTCTAATTGTAAGGCAAGAGAACTTAAATTATGCTCTTTTACCAGCCAGTCCAGCATTTGTTCATTTTCTTCGGGAGAAAATGAACAGGTAGCGTAAATCAAAATCCCGTCTTTTTTCAATGCAGGCAGAGCATCCGACAGGATCCGCTGTTGGCGTTCCTTACACAGGTTCACATTTGTAGGACTCCATTCTTCAATAGCTTTATGATCCTTTCGCCATAGGCCGGAACCGCTACAGGGTGCATCCACCAGCATCAGGTCAAAAAAACCTTCCAGTCTTTTAAAATCCTTAGGATCATTATTCGACACCCAGGTATTCATTTGCCCCCAGCGGGTCATATTCTCAACCAGGATGCCTGCTCTTGTCTGTATTACTTCGTTGGAGAGTAACAAATCTTCCGGCTTTAGCAGAGAAGCCAGTAAAGTACTTTTACCACCGGGTGCCGCACAAAGGTCTAAGGCTTTTATCGATTTTGAAGTATCTATAAATTGCCGGTAAGCCTGCTCAATCAACATAGAAGAGGCCTCCTGGACATAATAAGCCCCGGCATGAAACAAGGGGTCTAAGGTAAAACTTGGTCGCTCAGACAGGTAACGTCCCAGCGTACTCCAGGGCACTGCTGCCGCAGCTTCAATAATAGCCGGCTTATGCGGGTTCAGGCGGATCGAAACCGGGACTGGTCCCTGGTGGGCGTCGGTGAAAGCGGTTTCATCCCAATCGGGTGCTGCTGCAAATACGTTTCGAGGTAATTGTGCTGTCATAAATACTAAAATCCGAAGTTCAGGCCTAATTCCAGGAGCTCGGCCCTGTTGGTATGTGCCTTAAGCAGGAGTGAAAAAACACCTTCTTTTAAGATGCCTGTTTCTCTTTTGTAAAAATAAAAATTCGCCCCGATCTTCTGGTAATATTTCTCGGTTTGCTGATCTATTTTTTTCAGGTAATAACCAGCTTGTAATACAATGCCAAAGCGGTTAAACTCAAATTCATTTCCTAAAAATACAGAACTCTGGCTGGAATATTTGTTTTCCTCGCCTACATGACGCTGGTTGTATTTCAGGTTGGCATACATAGCGGTGTTATAAGTATAGTCTACACCCAGTATCACTTTATTTTTGCCAAGGTATCTTTTGGTCGCGAACACCCCGGCATTATAAATACGGTTCAAGCCGCCATCCGGCAGGTCTTTTTCTATAAAGGCGATACTTCCTTTGGCATAAACCAATATCCTGTTTTTCAAAACGGGCAGATCTCTTGCGATCCTTTGGGGTTTATTAGTCACCGGGAAATAACGCAATCCGGCCTGAACACCCCAGATATTGATCCCGAAATTGGGTCTTCTGAAAGAGGCATTGGACACATGGATCAAATGGGCACCGGCCTGCACTTCAAAATGCTCATTGACGATATACCTCAGGTCTGTTTGCAAAGGCGTAAAATTATTCAGGTTGCCACCGATGGTTTCATTTTCCAGGTTATTTTTAGGCACTCTTTGGTAAGGATTGGTTACATAGCCAAAACCCATACCCGCGCGCAGTGACCAGCTAAAATTTTCTTTGGTAATGATTCGCAACCTCAAATGGGGAACGATACCATATACCTCTCCATACAGGTCCTGGTTGTTATAATTCAGGTAGAACAGGCCCAAACCAGCTTCGGGATAGCCCCGGCGTACCTGCCAGTCTTTAGTTCCCTTAAACTTTTTGGTAAGGCTCAGCTCAAAAGTGGAAGTATTCTTTGCCAGAGGTGCGGTAATCTTTTTACTATGGCGCATCATATTACTGTGGTAATAATTGCTTTCTATGCCCACGCCTTCCCATTTATTATCTTCTGTTTGCGCAGACAATGCCTGTGCCCACAATAAGATCGTGCAACAGATTAATATTGATTTACGGTATAAAATAGTCATTATAATAGGGTGTCTGCTTTTCTTCAAAGCATTTAAAGAATTGCAATTTTAAACAAAAAAAGCGATTAATTAAACAAGCTTTGCCCGGCAAGAAAATTAAAATGCCTGAATACCCGGAAACCTTGTATTAAATTTATCTTTGCTGCCTATTAAAGTATTGAATATGTCAATTACAGGAAAAAGGTTCCCGGATTTGCTCAACCGGTTTCAATATCCCTTATTGCTGTTGCTGATCCTGCCGCCATTGTTCTTCGACCTGGGTGGTTTGACTATCCGTTTATGGGATGAATCAAGGCTGGTAGGCAATACGATTGAGATGTACCATAACCATAATTATCTGGTCACCTACTTTGACGGCACACCTGACCTCTGGAATACCAAACCGCCTTTAATGATCTGGATGCACCTGCTGATGGTGAAACTATTCGGCTTTAATGAATGGTCTTTCCGGATCAGTTCGGCCTTATTTGCTGCACTCACCTGTATTTACCTGTATTGCTTTAGCAAACGACAAACCAATAGTGTTGGTCTGGCATTTTTAGCCGTATTTATCCTCATCACCACACGTGGTTTTGTAGACTTACACGTTAGCCGGACCGGGGATTATGATGCTTTATTGATCTATTGGTCCTTACTGGCCATGGGATCTTTATATCGATACTTACAGGAAGACAATACGCGTTCGCTTTACTATTTTGCCTTGTTCCTGGGTCTGGCTGTGCTTACCAAAGGACCTATGGTGCTCTTATTCGGTCCTGCAATTTTAGTTTATATTTTGTACCGGAAAAAGTTGTTCCAACTGTTACGTTCAGGGCATACCTATGCGGCTATTTTGCTGTTTTTAATCATCGCGCTACCCTACTATTTTATCCGCGAGCAGTATAACCCGGGTTATTTACAGGCCGTTTACGACAATGAATTGGGTGGCCGCTTCCTGACCGTACTGGAAGAGCGAGGCGGGGCCTGGCATTATTACCTGGAAGGCATGACCGGCCGAAATTTCATGTTCTGGTTCTTATTTATCCCTTTAGGTATTTATTGGCTGTTGAAAGAGCGCAATACGGCTATACAGCACTACATCAGTTTTTGCAGTATTATCGGCAGTATGTATTTCATTATGATCTCTGCTGCCAGGACGAAACACGGCTGGTATGATGCACCTGCCTATCCTTTCTTTGCCGTGCTGGTTGCCTATGCGATTATCACATCGCTTAAATGGGCGCATGAGAGCGGAAGGACCCGATGGAAAACCGTTTCGATAAATATATTTTTCTGTTTACTTTTTATAGCCGCTTACAGTCTTATCTGGATTGAAAACATCGTTAACCGTAACCCGGAAAAAGGCATATCCAGGTACGATATTGCCTATTATATAAAAGAACAAAAATCAATACCGGTTGATAGCCTATACGTTTGGGAGTATGGTTATATGCCTACCTCCTATTTGTATTTCGAACAAATAAGGCAAAAGGGAGGAGCTGTATTAATGGTAGACCGGAACAACTTACCACTAAACAAACCCATCTGGATACAGCATGATTCCCTGTTCCGGACTTTGGAAGCAGACACTAACCTTAAACTGGAAATAACGGATTCTTTTTATAATCTAAAAATTTTCAAAATAAAACCAGGGCAATAGTTATTTATGATTTTGCCAGGATGAAGTGCTTTTTATACGCTATGAGTTAATGATTTCAGTAATCATAGTGCTTATAGAAGACGGATCAGCAAAAAACTACCTGGGTTCATAACTCGGCGCTGTAAACATATTGTGAAACACAAAGGGAATCTGGCTGGTAGCACTTATTCCGTCAATTTTGAATGCCTTCCCCATTTTTTCTTTAAACTCTGCGACGGTTTCCATGTAGATCTTGCTACGATTACTATTAATCCGTTCAATTGCTGATACCGGAAGTGCTGCAGTCGGGATAAATCCATAGTAATCATAACTGGAAAATCGACACGTAGCATAGTCATAGGGCAACAATTGTCCCTGGTAAATCAAGTCCCGTATTTTGTGTTCAACACTATCGGGAAAAATAGTGCTCCTTTGATGCCATAATAGCAAATAAAAAACGTTGGTTTGAATAGGAGAGGCTGAACTCATGGAAGAAAAGCCGATTTTATTAAAAGCAGGAAACCCATGCTTATCTATATAATCGAGAAAGCCATAAAAATTCAGACTGTCTAATCTCCTAAATTCATTGATCCCCATTTCACTTTTATCTACATATTGCTTTCTGATGGCCTGATCTACATGCAAAAAACTATCGCAAGCCTTTATCATTACCCAATCCAGGGATGCTTTACCTGCAGACTGAATAGAATCGTACCTTTTAGCTAAGCTGTTTTCAAGTATCTTATTGTTTTGAAAATATTTAATAGGCCTTCCTTTATGAAACCCATAAAAGGCAAGACTATCCAGGTAATAAATACTCGAACTTGTGTCTCCCGCGAACAAAGCCGCGTAAAATGCATTCATCAGGTCTTTTGCAAATCTTATCCCGCCATAGTGCTTAAAGGCAGTAGCATAATTTTGACTGGCCGATTTGTAATCGTCTCTTACTATTGATAATTCTGCCCTGTTTATTGTCTGGTAATAGCTTTCCAGCGTATTACTATTCTTTGTTTGGGCCAATGATTTCGAGCCAGAAATAACCGCGACAAGCACGACAAGCAATAATAAGTGAACAAGTATTTTTTTCATAGTTGTAGCCAATATTAAATGAGCATAAATATTATAACTATAATTAAATTATCAAAATACATTTAAAATAAAAAAACTATTTCAATCAACCGGTTTAAAGAGGAGGCAAAGTATTTTAATAGGCATATTCCTCCGCTACACTTTTATAAAAAAACAAGAGCTCCGAAATAAATTCGAAGCTCTTGTAAATTTTATAAAATCAATTGCTACCTGGAGCAGCAATAATTAAGCAATAGTGATGTTGTCATCCAGGTAAACATCCTGGATTGCGTTCAGCAATTCAACACCTACTTTCATATCTTTCTGGAATGCTTTACGGCCAGAGATCAGTCCCATACCACCGGCACGTTTGTTGATCACCGCTGTAGTTACTGCTTCTGCCATATCAGATGCACCTTTAGACTCACCACCGGAGTTGATCAAACCGGCACGGCCCATGAAGCAGTTCGCTACCTGGTAACGGGCAAGGTCAATAGGATTATCCGTAGTTAACTGGTCATAAACCAATTTAGAAGTTTTACCCACTTTGATCGCATTATAACCACCGTTATTAGTCGGTAATTTTTGCTTGATGATATCCGCCTGGATGGTAACGCCTAAGTGATTAGCCTGCGCCGTTAAATCAGCTGCAGCATGGTAATCTACGCCATCAACTTTAAACGCAGCGTTTCTCAGGTAGCACCACAATACAGTAGCCATACCTAAAGAGTGAGCATATTCAAATGCTTTAGCAACTTCAACGATCTGGCGATTGCTTTCCGCAGAACCGAAATAGATCGTAGCACCTACCGCTACCGCGCCCATTTCCCAGGCTTCTTTGATAGAACCAAACATGATCTGATCATAAGAATCAGGGTAAGAAAGAAATTCGTTGTGATTGATTTTTACAATGAAAGGAACTTTGTGTGCATATTTACGAGATACGGCACCTAAAACACCAAAAGTAGAAGCAACCGCGTTACAACCACCTTCGATCGCTAATTTTACAATATTTTCCGGATCAAAATAGATCGGGTTAGGCGCGAAAGAAGCACCACCGCTGTGCTCAATACCCTGGTCTACCGGTAAGATAGAAACATAACCGGTATCCGCCAGGCGACCATGTCCTAAAATTTGTTGAAGGCTTCTTAAAACCTGAGGGTTACGGTTAGACAATGCCCAAACCTCATCAATATGATTGGGGGATGGCGTGTGTAGCATCGACTTGCTAATCGTTTTACACTCATGATTCAATAAAGATTCGGCATCAGCGCCCAGCAATTCAACAATTTTGTTATTAGCCATGGTTTTAAAATATAATTAATTAAAATAATTCAAATTTGCGCGAAGGTAATTAAACAAAAGCACATAATCAAATGGATTTACAGGGAGATAACATCTCCTTTAAGAAATACTTTGCGGGCACTGACCAATTCCTGGAGCAGCTTGAGCACATTATGCCTGGGATACTGCGCAAAAGCCTTAATCACCTCCGTTACCGGCAGCTGTTTTTGCTCCTGTAAAAGCAGCATCAATTGCTGCTCTACAGTCCCTGAAGCACCCGACACCGACTGCTTAAGGCAATTATCACAATTACCGCAGGGCGTAATGTCTTCTCCTTGTCCAAAATATTGAGACAATAAAAGATTGCGGCAATGTACCCCATCTTCAATGTACGCGATCAGGGCCTGTATCTTAGCAATAAATGCTGCTTTCCGCATGCGCAACGCCTGTTTATTAATATTCAGATAAGCCAGCTCCAGGCGTTTTTCCTGCAATACCATAAAACTACCAATTATAGCCGGTGTATATTCCAGTATACCCATATCCTGTAAGCGAAACAGGCGGTCTTCGAACATTGTTTTGTCTATGCCCAGCTCTTTACTCAAATCAAAGATCTGTATCGCCGTATCAAAGTGATATACACTGCCGTAATTCCGTAACAATACTTCAACTACCGCATACAGGCTTTTATAGTTCTTCTCCAGGTATTCCAGGTGAGTCCTGGTAGTGGTCAACCTGACAATATATTTAGTGCGGGCATCTTCGGACCAGATCAGGAAGCTTTCCTGCTCCAGTATCCTGATCGCGCTGATCGTTTCCAATACCGGTAGTGCAAACTTATTAGTAAAGTCCACCAGGTCGAAGGCCTTTACCCAACCGGCACCTTCGCCTACGCCTACCTGGAGGTAATTCATTAGTTTTTCATAAACCATATAGATGGTTTCCAGCGGCGGGTATTGCAGGTCCGGCAAACGCAATATGCGATTGATATCGCCCTGGTTAAAGAATAAGACGCCCCGGGCCGGAGCCTGGTCGCGGCCTGCGCGGCCAACTTCCTGGTAATACTGCTCGATACTGGTGGGCAGGTCCAGGTGATATACCGTTCTCACATCGGCCTTGTCGATCCCCATACCGAAAGCGCTGGTCGCACAAATAATGGCGTTCAGGCCATTGTTCCATTCCCGGTAAGCAAAATCTTTTTCCTTTTTATGCAAGCCGGCATGATAACTAAAGACCCTGGTATCCAACAATTGACTCAACTCCCCTGCCGCTTCTGTAGTCTTTCGGCGCGTACCACAATAAACGATACTGCTGCCTTTATGTTCTAAACACAAATGAGCCAGTTCCGGCACTTTTGCTTCTTCATAAAGTACATGATAGGATAAATTGGGCCGGATCACCGAACGCTCAAAGATCTTTGGTGCTTTCAGGGCTAGTTGTTCCACGATATCTTTTTTCACGGTCGAAGTAGCTGAAGCAGTCAGCGCAAGCGTAACGATGCCCGGATAGAGTTTTTTAAACTCGTTAATGGCCCGGTAAGAAGGCCTGAAGTCATGCCCCCATTGGGAAATACAATGCGCTTCATCTATCGCGAGAAAATCAATCTTTAGGGATGCCGTCTGCTCCAGGAATAGTTCGCTCTGCAGCCTTTCCGGGGAAACATAAAATAGTTTATAACCTCCGGAAAGCAGGAGGTCCATTGTATTCGCCGCCATCACTTTATCCATTCCTGAATGCAAATAGCCTACAGGAATTCCTCTCCCCTTTAACTGCTGCACCTGGTCTTCTATTAAGGCGATCAAGGGGCTCACGACTATGGTCAGGCCTTCAAACAACAAAGCGGGCACCTGGTAGCATAAAGATTTACCGGCTGCCGTGGGGAGTATGGCAAACACATCTTTACCGGACAATAAAGTGTTAATGATCTCTTCCTGCAGGGGACGGAATTCCGTATAGCCCCAATACTGTTGTAGCACATCGGTTATACTCCTGTTATTCATCCCATAAAAAGGCTGCGCACGCCTGTTCGCTTTAAAATCTGCATAAACAAATACAAAAATATTGTACTTAGGGGTAATTCACAGCTTACAGCTCATTATTTGCAATAATTACCTTGCTATTGATTTGTTAACAGCAATTTTTATTAATATATATCTGCTTTTTGGTCGTAACTTAGAAGCAGAAACAATCCCGGTGATTTCAAGCTGTTCTCAGTGATAATCCCGACGATATTTCCTTGACGAATAACCTTGATGACCTAAACACAAAGCACTCCTATTTCTGATCTTGATTGATCTCCCCTATTCAAAATTATTTGCGGAAAGTGTTCCCTATGCTTTCGCAATAGCATATCATCTTCTCCTGATAGCTTAAGGTTGCGAAAGGCCTGGGCATTACCAGAAACCCAATAGGCGTATTTTTTGAAGCGGGAAAAGTAAGCTGCAACTCCCTTGTACAGTATTTATAGTTTACTGTATCCAGCCTTATATTGTTACTCCATAATTTCCTTTCCCGGCCCCAATGCCGGTAATCAAATCATTTCCCTTACCTGCCATATTTAATAGGCTTAGTGGTAACCTGTACGAAACAACGGGTGGCGCCTATATGTCCTGTAACTATACCTGAAAAACAATGACTTTGTAAAATGTTGTGGCAGTCCTTGCGCATTATTTCCAAAATCATCCTTAAAAAGTATGAACATGAAAAACTTTACTACCTTATCCGGCTTACTGGCTATGTGTCTAAGCCTGGTATTATCGCAAAAAATGCACGCGCAAACCAGCGCCTGTACTTTCGTAAGCCCCGCTGTGGAGCTTAACTTTACCACTACAGATGTTAATGGTAACTGTATCGTCAATGTAGACCTCAGCTTTACGATCAACATTAATAATGGTAATAAATACACTGTGTTACATTTATGGTCTGAAGCCGCCTATCCCAGTCCTTCTTTTGCTTATTCCTTAAATAATGCGCCAACATCCAGCCAGAGCGGTGGTAACGGGGCATTGGACAATGCTTTGGCCACGATTATCATCAATCGGAACACCACACCCGCAACTATGATGTCCAGCTATGCGATCGACCCCAGCATCGATGACAATACGCTGCCTTGCATCAACCAGGTAAAAGATGCTGCGGACGGACTTATTTTACAGGTAAATGATATGGGTAATGGCAACTACTTTTACCTGATCAAAAACCTGACCCTGGTCTATCCCGGCGGTTGCAACCAGGCGATCAAGTTTAAAGGAGATGCCTGGTCTTCCAATGCCGCTTCCCTGAATGTACAATGCTCTATGGTCGGATTCACCTACTTATCCAACATACCTGTAATAGATGCCGTACAGACCTGTCAGCGCGGCACTGCACCAGCGCAATACCGCTTTACGGTAGCTACTGATCTGCCTAACTATTCAGTGGATTATAGTGTAGATGTTTATGCAGACGTGGACAGTAACGGAGCGTTCAATCCATTTGTCGACAACCAGCATATTGCCAGCTATCCTGCCGCCTCAATACCTGATGTGAGCGCCGGCAATCCATACAGCATACCGAGTACCACATTTTCCTGGTCTGCAACCAAAAACAACAATCCGCTCTTCTTTGTCCTGGGCAATATCGCGGTGACCAATACGGTCACCAATCAGGTAACTACTTATGGAAATACCATTATTACCACTACAGTCCCGGACTGCTCTACCCCGTTACCACTTAACAACCTGGTCATTAGCGGGGCCAGGGAAGGTATGGTAAACCGCTTATACTGGAAGGTGCCGGCAGATGAAACCCGGTACGCTATAGAAAAAATGGTTGCAGGAAGTGAGCGCTGGCGCGAAGTGGGTATTGAAAGACCCAAAGAGGCGACCGCAGCTGGTGAACCTGAAGAACATTTCTATACGGACCTTGAAAACAAAGAGTGCCTGTACCGCGTAAGAGCCTTTAACCCCGACGGAGCCTATGCTTACTCCAACACGGTAAAAATGAGCAGTAACCATGGCACTGCAGACCTCCAGATATTCCCAAACCCCAGCAACTCGGACCAGGTAACGATCATTGCCAGCCTTCCGGGAGAACAAACCGCCAACATAGCTGTAATGAACCCGCTCGGCCAGGTAGTACGCCAATACCCGAATGTGAGCAGCGGAGCCCTCAATGTAAGCCAGCTGAGTAGTGGCCTATACTACGTATTGATGTACAGCAGCGCGAATGAAAGAGTGGTCAAAACACTTGCGGTTAAATAAAGTATAAGGCAAATCATACATAAACATAAACGATAACTTATAATACGCTCTCTTATTTAAACAATCAACAAATACTTCCAGGAAATGGCCCGAATGAAATTATTTTCGCCCGGGCCATTATTTTATAGTTATATTTAAGGCCCTGCAGTTTGAAATATCGCTAAAATAATCATAACTTTGCACACAATTTTTTAGCGTAATCGCGTAGATCAGATAATGAGTAATAAGTATCCGGAATATAAGCAATTAAATATGCCTGCTATAGAGCAGGACCAGCATCAGCTATGGGAAGCAGGCCAATTTTTCAAGAAAAGTGTGGAGCTGAGAGCAGGTAACCCTGCCTTTGTTTTTTATGAAGGTCCCCCAAGCGCTAACGGTATGCCGGGTATTCACCATGTGATTTCCCGTACCCTTAAAGATATGGTCTGCCGTTATAAGACCATGCAGGGATTCCAGGTTAAACGTAAAGCTGGCTGGGATACCCATGGATTGCCGGTAGAGCTTGGTGTCGAGAAGATGCTTGGCATTACAAAAGAAGATATTGGTAAAAAGATTTCTGTCGCCGACTATAATGACGCCTGTCGTAGAGAGGTGATGAAATATAAAGATAAATGGGACGAACTAACCCAGAAAATGGGCTATTGGGTTGACCTGGAAGATCCTTATATCACCTTTGATAGCAAATACATTGAAAGCCTTTGGTGGGCACTCAGCGAACTGTACAAAAAAGGTTATTTATACAAAAGTGTCAGTATCCAGCCTTACTCCCCGGCTGCGGGTACCGGATTGAGCTCTCATGAGCTGAATCAGCCCGGCACTTATAAAGATGTAAAAGACACTTCAGCAACAGTAATGTTCCGTTTGGAACCTGCTTCCAGGAAGGCATTAGGATTAGATGAGGCAGACCAGGAAGTTTACTTTATGGCCTGGACCACTACCCCATGGACTTTACCTTCCAATGCAGGTTTAACCGTAGGGCCTAATATTGATTATGTATTGGTGCAGACCCTTAATCCATATACCCACCAGGTACAATCGGTAATCATCGCACAAGCCCTGGTACACAAATATTTCAAGACCGAAGGCGAAAACCAGGATATCAACAACTGGGACAGCAGCAATAAAGTGCTACCCTGGAAAGTGCTAAAAACTTTTAAAGGAAAAGACTTTGAAGGCTTACGCTATGAGCAATTATTGCCCTTTGAAAGTAATAAAGCTGAGTTAAGCGGCGGCGATCCGTTCCGTGTGATCACCGGCGATTTCGTGACTACAGAAGATGGTACCGGTATCGTACATACCGCTCCTGCTTTTGGTGCGGATGACTATAAAGTAGGTCAAAAAAATAATATAGGTATCTTCAACTTAGTAGACCGGGAAGGTAAATTTGTTGCAGGTACGGGTGAATATGCCGGCAGATTTGTCAAAAACTACAAAGATGATCCGGCCTACGAAGATGTGAATGTTGATATCTCTGTTTTCCTAAAACAAGCCGGACAAGCCTTTAAAGTAGAAAAATACGAGCACAGCTACCCGCATTGCTGGCGTACCGATAAGCCAATCATCTATTATCCATTGGATGCCTGGTTCATCAAAACTACTGCTTTGAAAGACAAAATGGTGGCTTTGAACAAAACCATCAACTGGAAACCCAAAGCTACCGGGGAAGGTCGTTTTGGCAACTGGCTGGAAAATATGGTGGACTGGAACCTGAGCCGCAGCCGTTACTGGGGAACTCCGCTACCCATCTGGGTTGGGGAATCCGGGGAACAAAAATGCATCGGATCGGTTGCCGAACTGGAAGCCGAAATCCGTAAAGCGCAAGCTGCCGGTTTTAACCAATCTATAGCATTACCTTTAGCTGACCTGCACAAGCCGGTAGTAGACGATATCGTATTGGTGGATGCCAACAATCAACCGATGTACCGTGAGCCGGATCTTATAGACGTATGGTTTGACTCCGGCGCGATGCCCTATGCACAATGGCATTTCCCGTTTGAAAACCATGAAACTTTTGCCCAAAACTACCCGGCCGATTTCATCGCGGAAGGTGTGGACCAGACACGTGGTTGGTTTTATACGCTCCATGCACTGGGGGCTTTATTGAAAGAAAGTGTACATGAAGAATTGAAAAAAGCAGGGATTGAAGTTTCAGATGATAAATATCCCGGTGTAGCTTATAAAACCGTTATCGCCAACGGCCTTGTACTGGACAAGGACGGCAACAAGATGAGTAAGCGCCTGGGCAATGTGATCAACCCATTTGAAACCATCGAAAAGTATAGTGCGGATGCCACACGCTGGTACCTGATCACGAATGCTTCCCCATGGGACAGCCTGAAATTTGACCTGAAAGGTATCGAAGAAGTGAAACGCAAATTCTTTGGCACTTTATATAACACTTACCAGTTTTTCGCATTATATGCTAACGTAGATGGCTTTGCATTTGAAGAAGACTATATCCCTGTTGACCAGCGTCCTGAAATTGACCGCTGGATTCTTTCTTCTTTAAATACATTGATCGGAACGGTAGAGCAGTACATGAATGACTATGAACCCACACAGGCTGGCCGTGCCATAGAATCTTTTGTAGATGAGCAGCTAAGTAACTGGTATGTACGCCTTTGTCGTCGTCGTTTCTGGAAGGGAGAATACGAATTTGACAAAATTTGTGCCTATCAAACTTTGTTTGAATGCTTAGAAACCTTAAGTTTGTTAATTGCTCCGGTAAGCCCATTCTTTGCAGACTGGTTGTTTAACAATTTAAACAAAGTTAGCCGGAAGGTGGAAGCCGATTCAGTACACCATGCCTTGTTCCCTAAAGCAAATGCTGCCGTTATTGACGCAGCGCTGGAGAGCAGGATGAGTAAGGCGCAGGATATCTGCTCTTTGGTATTGTCTATTCGTAAAAAGGTAAATATCAAGGTACGTCAGCCCTTACAAAAGATACTGGTACCTGTATTGAGCAAAAAAGAACAGGAGCAACTGGCATTGGTTAAAGACCTGATCCTGTCAGAAGTGAATGTAAAAGAGCTGGACATGCTTACGGATGACAGTTTCTTTAAGAAAAGCATCAAACCTAATTTCAAGACATTAGGTAAAAAAGTCGGTGCAAAAATGAAAGCGGTAGCGGCACATATTAATAGTATGGAAGCTGCTGAGATAGCAAAACTGGAGCATGATAAAGTGTTGCATATTGCTATAGAGGGTACAGAGGTGAGTATAGATTTAGAAGATGTTGAAATTATTGTAGAAGATATCCCGGGCTGGTCGGTAGCGAGCAAAGACAGCACGACTGTAGCGCTGGATATATCTTTAAATGATACCTTATTGGAAGAAGGGAATGCCAGGGAGCTGGTTAACCGCATTCAGAAAATAAGAAAAGATCAGGCTTTTGAACTGACGGATCGTATCAAAGTACAAATTGAAAATAAAGACGGTATTGCGCAAGCAATCCAGAATAATGAAGCTTATATTTCCAATGAAATATTGGCCGATAAAATTGAAATTGTAAACAATATTTCGGATGGCATAGTCATTGAAGTAAACGATCAGGAGCTAGCCGTCTTCATAACTAAAATATCGTAATTATGGCCACAAAAAAAACAACAACTCCGAAGAAAGCTGTTAAGGCGGCACCTGCGAAAAAGGCTACAGTTACTAAAGCAGCAGCGCCAGCCAAGAAAGCAGCACCCGCTAAAAAAGCAGTGGCTCCGGCTGCAAAGAAGGCTGTTGCGGTAAAAAAAGCAGTAGCACCCGCTAAAAAGGTGGCAGCCCCTGTTAAAAAAACAGCGGCACCCGCTAAAAAGGCTGCGGCTCCTGCGAAAAAAACTGTAGCCCCTGCTAAAAAAATAGCAGTACCGGCTAAAAAGGTGGCAGCTCCCGCTAAAAAAGCGATAACGGCTCCGGTGAAAAAAGCAGTGGCACCTGTTAAAAAAGCAGCAGCCCCGGTAAAAAAACAAGAACCAGTTACTAAAAAAGCTGTACCGGTAAAAGCAAGTCCGGCACCTGCTCCAAAAACAATGGTGAAAGTGGAACCCAAAAAAGCTGCTCCCAGCCCTGCCCCACGTCCAACAACTAAAAAAGAAGATAAACCTTTACCAATAATTGCTCATCGTAAAATAGAAAAGGCGGCTCCTAAAGAGAAACCAGGAAATGTAATGAAAGAGTTCAGCCCGCAAACCAGATCCGTATTAGATATGCCAGAACAACAAACAGGACCCATCTACCGTTATAGCGACGAAGACTTAAATGAGTTCAAAGAATTAATTCTGAAAAGAATTGAAGCAGCAAGAGACAACCTGACTTACTATCAGAACCTGATTTCCAGGAAAGATGAGATCGGCGATGACTCAGACAACCGCTTGAACAGTATGGAAGACGGAAGCGGAGCCATGGAGAAAGAACAATTATCCATGATGGCTGCACGCCAGGTACAATTCATCAATAACCTGGAAAAAGCACTGGTACGTATTGAAAACAAAACTTACGGTATCTGCCGCGAAACCGGTAAACTGATCGATAAAGCCCGCCTGCGCGCGGTACCACATGCGACCTTAAGCATTGAGGCTAAGAACTCAATGAAAAAATAGCACTTTACTTTATACTTTAAAAAGTAGGATACTTTCGTATCCTACTTTTTTGTTATTAACAGCATCACAATATACCATCTAGCAGTATAAATACCCTACTATTAAAGATGGCTATCTCCAAACAGAGATAACCATCTTTAAAACATCAATAAATCAAGAAAGGTGCAGGTGTTTAGTTAACCAAGACAAAAGGTTATAATCAGTTTACATTTTCGCATAATTTATAAATACAATACGGCTTCTTTTTTAGTCTGGTCGCTCAGCTTATCTTCAGCACTTACTTCAACAAGCACCACAGAAACCTGTTTATCATAAAACCATTCCGTATTGAACAGAATATTTACATCTATAACACCTACAATATAATTTTTCCCGTTACTTCTGTAGACCTCTTCAATATCCTGGAATTGAGCCTGGTCCACCGCATCCCAAACGTCGAAGCTTACATAAACTTTCAGGTAAGTATTGTTTTTCAGATTCAGTTTTACCGATGACTTTGATTTTTTATACTCATACCGGTAATCATATCTTAAGGCCGCGATATCGCTCAATACAGCGGATGAGGTGGGAAAACGTCCGGCACCTTTACCATACAGAAACTGCTCATCAGCAAGTTTACTGCCTATCAATATACCATTAAACTCATTATTGACATTATACAGCTGGCTCTCTTTACTCACAAAAGTTGGAAGTACAAATGCAGCTACTGCATCATCATCCCCCTGAATGGTTTGGGCCACTAATCTTATCCGGTACCCTTTTTCTTTAGCATATTGGATATCAGATGGCTTGATCTGTGTGATGCCGCAATAAGGAATATCATCCGGCACTTCATCAATACCATAAGCATGCTTCAGGATAATAGTAAGCTTATTGACGGCATCAATGCCTTCTACATCAAGCGTAGGATCACTTTCTGCAAAACCCAATGCCTGGGCTTGCGACAGGGCCTCCTGGTAATCCTGTCCTTCACTAGCCATTTTGGTCAGTATGTAATTGGTAGAACCGTTCACAATACCAGATACAGAGGATAGAAGGTCATTATCATAATACTCCTCCAGGTTCCTGATTACCGGAATAGAACCACAGACAGCGGCTTCATACAATAAAGAAACATTATACTCATCTCTTAAAGCGATCAATTCCGCAAGGTGATTCGCCAGCATTTTTTTGTTTGCGGTGACGACAGATTTACCTCCTTTGATGGCTTTGCTGACAATATTATAAGCCGCATCCGCATCATCAATAAGCTCCACAATGACGTTGATAGAAGTATCATTCAGCAATTCATCCGCATCAGTAGTAAATAAGGCTGCAGGTGCATTCCTGTCTTTTTCAGGATTTTTGATACATATTTTTTTCAGGCTCGAGTTCAGCGATTTTGTCTCTTTAAGTACTTTGTAAATGCCTTCTCCTACTACACCAAATCCAAAAAGGCCAATTACTAATTGTTGATTATTTTCCATTATTTGTTTGAATATTTTTATGGGTTTAAATTTAGGTACTGTATATTTTTAAGCCAGGGCTTCCAGTTCTTTTTGGGCAGAAACATTTTGCTTCAAGGCTTTTGCCAGGGCCTGCTCCAGGTCCGCAATCAGGTCTGCAGGCTCTTCAATACCAATACTGATCCGGATCAAAGAATCTTTTACCCCTGCCGCTAAACGTTTTTCCCTTGGAATGGATTTATGCGTCATTTGCGGCGGACTACAAATCAGGCTCTTTACCCCACCCAGGCTCTCTGCCAGTTTAAAGTACTGCGTACTACAGACTATTTCATTGGCTATTTCTATAGCATCTTCTTTTAAGGTAAAAGAAAGTACCGCTCCAAATAATCCGTTTTGCTGCAAGGCTGCAATTTCATGATGTGCATGCGTAGTTAAACCGGGATAATAAACGGTATCAATGGCGGGATGAGCTTCCAGGAAGCGGGCTACCTGTAATGTTGTGGCAGATTGATGCCTGAAGCGCAGGTTCAGGGTTTCTATTCCCCGGATGAGTAGCCAGCAATCATTAGGGCCGAGAACTGCCCCGGTAGCATTTTGAATAAACTTAAGCTGCTCTGCCAGGGTTTCGTCTTTTACCACAACAAGACCGGCAACCAGGTCGGAGTGCCCGCCCAGGTACTTGGTACCGCTGTGGATCACAATATCGGCGCCAAGGCTTAAGGGCTGTTGGGCTACAGGGGTAGCAAAGGTGTTATCTACTACTAATTTTACATCCGTATTTTTAATCAGGCCGGCGATAGCCGCTATATCGGATATTTTAAGCGTAGGATTGGTGGGGGACTCCAACCAGATTAACTTAGTTTTTTCATTGATCTTTTTGCTGATTGCTTCCAGGTCTGAAGTATCTACATAGTGTACTTTAATACCGAACTTTTCGTAAACCTGTGTAAACAAACGGTAGGCTCCGCCATAGATATCGTCTACAGCAACAATTTCATCTCCTGTGGCTAAAAGCTTTACCACAGCGTCGATAGCGGCCAGGCCTGTAGCAAAGGCATAAGCTTGGCTACCATTTTCCAGGCCGGTAACAAGGCTTTCCAATGCTTTACGGGTTGGGTTACCGGAGCGGCCATAATCATAGCCTTTATTGACGCCGGGAGCTTCCTGTACAAAGGTTGCAGTTTGATAAATAGGCACCGAGATGGAGCCGGTGAGCGGATCTACAGGGATCGCATGAATGATGTTGGTGTTTGATGTGTTGTTGGTACTCATCGTGATTAAATTTTTTACAGATCAAAAAATGAAATCACTTATGCAGTTCACTCACAGCAGAGCTCATAAAAAAAGCTCTCCTGATAGTCAGAAGAGCTTTTCAATATTTTTAGAAGAAAAAGAAAATGCTATTTATCTGAACTTATCTTTCTCCGGTTGTCCGGAGTTGGAGTTGACACCTTACCCGATCTTTCGATCCGGCAGGTTGTCAAGGTTTCGCAGGGCCATATCCCTCCACCTTTCTGAATAAGTAATCTTAAAGAACTGCTGCAAATTTAATATAAGAAAAACCAAAGCACCAAATTTATTTTAAAAAAAATGAAGCAAACAACAAATAAGCTAATCGTCCGGTGATTATTTTAAACGGTTTGCGCTTTAAAACCAGCGGTTCCATCAGTTGTTTTTTGAGCTTCGGCATGCTGTAATTTCTGCTTAGAAAAATAGGAAATCGCCAGTAGTGTCATCACGATAAGCGGCAATAAAATAAAGACCACATTTCCATCCACCACAGCATGGCTGATCACGGCAAATACCAGGCTGAAAGTCAATCCGGCATACGCCCATTCTTTAAGTTTGGGATGCAATCCTGGAAGGATCAAAGCTGTTACCCCCAATACTTTGAAGAGAATAAGTGCATATGCGAAATAATCCGGGTAATGCAAAGGTTTTGTGCCTGCTGTAACATACTCCGGTGCGAAAAATACCGTACTTAAGGGCATTATTCCTTCCCATAAAAAAATAATAAGGGTGGCTACCCAAAAAAGAATTTTATACTTTTTCATTGCGTAACATTTTAATGGTTAGATTTTGTATTGTAATTCAATATCCAGTGGTTACCAAACTTATCAGTAAGTTCACCAAAGAGTGCGCCCCAAAAGTTTTCTTCCAACGAATGATTAGCTACTCCACCCGCCGAAAGTTGCTCATAGAAAGTTTTAATTTCCTCTTCACTACTGCAGTTTAAAGAAAGCGTTACATTATTTCCTTTTATCAAGCCCTGCGCTCCAACCATATCAGTGCCCATTAGTACCAAAGCATCTTTAGTCAGCGTCGCATGTAGCATGCAAGCCTTCATGCGCTCCGGCATTTTTGCCGATAAGGGAGATGCACCAATAGTCTGAAAACTGAGTTCACCGCCCAGGCACGCTTTATAAAAAGTCATTGCTTCCCGGCAATTGCCATTGAATGTGAGGTAGGCATTGATCTGCGTCATTTTTCACCTGTTATTTGGTCTTAATTTGTGCATCCGGTATATTCGGCTCAACCAGTCTTTTCAATTTATCCAGGCATTCCTGCCAGCCCAGGTAGCACATTTCCGCAGGGATTCCATCAGGGATACCTGTTTGCGTAATCAGCAAGTCTGTACCGCAGCTAACGGGTGTTAATTGTACTGTTGTGATCATTTCACCTGGTAAACTAGGGTCGTCAAATTGGTCCGAATACTTTATGAATTGATTGGGCACTATCTCCAGGTATTTGCCGCCAAAAGCATGCGCATTCCCTGTGGTAAAATTGGTAAAACTCATTTTATAAGTACCTCCAATCCTGAAATCCAGGTGATGTACTTTACAGAAAAAACCATAAGGAGGAAACCAACTGGCCATTGCATCTGCCTCTGAAAAGGCCCGGAACACTTTCTCTGGTGGTGCGGCCAAAACGAGGTGTAAACTAACTTGATTCTTTTCCATTTTTCATTAATTTAATTATTGTGAATAGTTGCATCGAGCGCAGTTATTACTGCGTAAACTTTGCCGCGTCCATATAACCCACTTCCCAGGTATGCCCGTCAAAGTCTTCAATGGTTCGTTGTTGCATAAAACCATAATTCCGCATTTCATTCGGCTCAATGCCGCCCGCTGCAAGACCTTTTTCCATAACCTGGTTTAATTGCTCCAGGCTTTCCATGGAAAGATAGAAAAGTCCCGCTATTGCATTTTTAGTATCCGCGATCGGCTTGCTGGTAAAGGTTTTGAACTTATCGTGTGTTAAGAGCATAACGAAGATCTGCTCGCTCCACACCATACATTTTGCGGTATCGTCAGAGAACTGCGGGTTGTTAGTAAAACCCAGTGCGGTATAAAAGTCCATAGACTGGTTTAAATCTTTTACGGGCAAGTTGATAAATACCTGTTTCATTTTTTATTTGTTTTTTGATTATGATTATTGGTTCTTGTTTTTGTCTCTACAAAGATGCGAAGACTTTACAGGAATCAGGATATGCAATAATGACAACAAAAGGGCGATTTACGACAATCTTTGCCTTATCTTTATCATTGCTCACTAAACTCACCGAAAAAATGAAGCATGTAAGCATTCTTGTCCCTGAAAATGCAGTAATGCAGGCCATAGCCGACCCTCAATATTTATTTGCAGCGGTGAACCAGTTTATGGCTGTTGCCGGTAAAAAGCCATTGTTTGAAGTTGAATTGGTAGGCCTGAAGAAACAGGTAAACATTAACGATGGCTTATTTTCTATCAACACTTCCCGGCTATTGAAAGAAGTAGGCCATACCGACCTGATCATCATCCCGGCCCTTGCCGGCGATATGCAGACCGCCATTGAAGCCAACAAAAAGGCTTTGCCCTGGATCGTAGCACAATATAATAAAGGTTCAGAAGTAGCGGCTCTTTGTGTAGGGGCCTTTTTATTAGCGTCCACTGGTCTTCTTAACGGCAAACAGTGCTCTACACACTGGGGCTTTCAAAATGAATTCCGGGAACTTTTTCCTGAAGTAGCCATAACAGATGGCAGCATTGTTACGGAAGAACAAGGTCTTTATTCAAGCGGAGGGGCCATGTCTTACTGGAATTTATTGCTGCACCTGGTAGAAAAATATACCGACCGGCATACTGCGATCCTTGCTTCCAAATATTTTGCGATAGATATAGACCGCGACAGCCAGGCGGCTTTTGCCGTATTTAAAGGCCAAAAGAATCATACGGACGAGGCCATAAAAAAGGCACAGGAATTTATTGATGAAAACATCCAGGAAAAGATCACGATTGATGCATTGGCAGCACTGGTCGCTTTAGGCAGACGCAGTTTTGAAAGAAGGTTTAAAACGGCAACCAATAATTCAGTCCTGGAATATATAAACCGGGTTAAAATTGAATCCGCCAAAAGGAGTTTTGAATCCAGCAGGAAAAACATCAATGAAGTAATGTATGACGTAGGCTATTCAGACACGAAAGCCTTCCGCTCGATCTTCAAAAAGATAACGGGGCTTACCCCTATTGAATATCGTAATAAGTATAACAAAATGGTTATGATATAAGCGGGGTGGCAGAAAAACCAAGACACCCAGCCATTATTGCTTCGGAAACAGGCGACGCCAGCACACATACAAAGGGATGCTAAGCAGTGTACCCAACAGGCTGCCTACATAAACATCCTCAAAAAAATGCTGTCCCAGGTACATTCTTGAATAAGCCACAAGCAATGCTAGGACAAAAAACAAGATCCCCCAGGATGACTTTCCCGCAGGCAATAATATGCTCAAAAATGTTAAGCAGGCAAATGCCCCCGCGGTATGCCCGGAAGGGAAGGACAATTGCGTATGCAGGTCCAGTCCTGCTATACGGTGAAACCAGTCCGCATCACCAAAGACCACAGAAGGCCGTGGCGCATTAATCAATAATTTAATACCTTGTACTGCCAGGAAGGGTAATAGCTGAGTAAATACCAATAAAAGAAAAAAACGCCCGTTACGGTGCTGCTTTGGCAGGAGCCAGACCAGCAGTAATATGGGGCCTATTACTACAAAATCACCCACATAGGTATAATAATAAAAGAACTGGTCTAAAGCTGGTGTATGTACACTGTGTATTGCCTGAAACAAGTTGTGGTTACCTATAATGGCGTACAATACTCCGCCAACTATGGCCCAGAGCAAAAATAGTGCTATGAAAACGCGGAACCCTTTACGCTGACCTAGCGAAGCCAGTATATCTTTATCTGTTACAGTAATCATTTATTGTATAGCAGCCTTTTTACGGTTAAACCATTTAGCAAAGAACGCTTTAACCTTAGTCCAAAACAAAAGGTAAGCTTCTTTCCGGAACACAGAAGAGTCATTACGGGCCTGTATCAGCACCAGGACTGCTATAGGCATTAAGGCCACTGTAGCAAGCCACATACCCTCCATTGGGGTCAACTTAGCTTGCTTGGCCAGCTTTTCCCCTGTAGAAGAAAGTACAAAATAGATCACGAAAAAGGAAATGGAAATAACCGCCGGCATCCCTAAGCCACCTTTGCGCACAATGGCGCCCATAGGTGCCCCGATCAGGAACAGGACCAGGCAGGCAAAGGAAAGGGTAAACTTTTTATGCCATTCCATATCGAAATCATTCACCTTTTTATTATTGATCTCGAAATTAGTCTGGAAGATATTGGCATAACGCTGCAGGCTTTGCACATCTCCAACCACACGTTCGGCAACAGCCCCTTTAACGGAGTCTGAAAAGGTACTTATCAGGGTATTTTTATAGGACGGCGTGTCTGCCAGTTTATTGGTATATTGACCGATCTGCTCTGTAAGTTCTTTGTATGTTTTATCAGATTTTACAACAGACAAAAAATGACCGGTATTTCTTCTCAACTCTTTAATATCGCTCTGCGTCACCTTGCTCAGACTATCCATGTTTTCACTCAGCATATGGATATCCATCATTTCTTCGTTGGTCCTAAACAGGTCTTCCTGGGTGCGACTGAACTCAAAAGAGGAAACGTCTACGACTTTAGTCCAATGCTTAAAATACATTCTTTGCTGTTCATAGGCACCCGAATCGTCCTTTTTAAATTCATAACGCCAGCCCTTACTTAATTCAAAAACGAGGTAACGCTTGTCATTACTTAAATACATTTTACCGCTTTCCGCAGCGATCACATTATTATTGGCCTGCGTATTCGTATGATCATAGATCAATACGTCATCAATATTCACCCCATCCTTGCTCTTACTGCCGATACGTATGGCAAAGTTGCCGATACCTTTATTAAAGATCCCCGGTTTAATGCTCATGGTGGGCTTCTTATTGCGCATATCGTACAATAAAGAGAACGCCTTAAGATTCGCTTTAGGAATCACGTAATTGCTAAATAAAAACATACCCGCCACGATGAACAGGATAAACACGATCAATGGCCGCATAAAGCGAAACAGGGATATACCGGAAGATTTAACCGCAACCAGTTCATAACTCTCTCCCAGGTTACCGAAGGTCATGATAGAGGCCAACAGGATACCCAGAGGCATAGCCATTGGTACCAATGTAGCGGACATATACATCATCATTTCCAGTATGAGATTTATAGCGAGTCCTTTCCCGATCAGGTCATCCATATACAACCAGAAAAACTGCATCAGGAAGATAAAAAGCACGATAAAAAAGGTGACCACAAATGGCCCCATAAAACTCTTCAATACCAGTTTATCTAATTTACGCATGCCTGTCCAGCTTGGTCTTCTTAAAATTTCAGCTTGCAAATATACTACGCTAAATGCTAGCTCTTCTAAATTCTTTACACAATACTTTATTATTACGCAACAATGCCACTAAAATACATAAACGTATTTCAGTGGCACTTATTACACCTTGGATAAATCTTTACTTAGCTGCCAATCCGGTGCTTCAGATCATTGACCTGCCTGTTCCACAGTTGTTGCTGGTCTTTGATTTCCGCTTTATCCGCAAAATCAGAGATCTGGAGTATGGTTTCATTCGTCACATCGCTTTGCGCTATTCTAAACTCAAAATACTCGTCATCGTTATAATAATCCCATCTGAACTTAACAAAAACATTTTCTTCCGATTCTAACAGTTCCGCTTCATCTGTCGATCCGTCCCAGGAAAAATAGAAGGTTTCATCTCTCTGATCAACCTCATCTGCAAACCATTCCTGCAAACCGGAGGGAGTGGATAAAAACTCAAACAGGATACTGGGGCTGCATCTTACAGGTACCTCTACTGTAAATAAATTTTTCTTACTCATATTTTTAATGGTAAAATGCTCTTTCTAATTTTACACCTGCAATAAGGTTATTTTTTTTGACAAAAACAAACTTTAGTTTCTTTTTTTAGAAATGATTGTCATAAATAAAGGATAGAGAGATAAAAAAATTTGGAATTGTATTATTGAATAGTTAAATTTGGTTTCCTAAATGTTAAAAAATAGTTTACAATCTCCTAAAATATTCTGTTATAGATACTAAATTTATTCAATTATGTCAATGCGCCAACTTAAAATCACGAAATCCATTACCAATCGTGAAAGCCAATCATTGGAAAAGTATTTACAAGAAATTGGCCGTGTTCAATTAATCAGTGCAGAAGAAGAAGTAGCACTGGCAGTCCGAATCAAGCTGGGGGACCAGAAGGCGCTGGACCGGCTAACGAAGGCAAATCTCAGGTTTGTGGTTTCTGTGGCGAAACAATATCAAAACCAGGGTTTATCTTTAAGTGACCTGATCAATGAAGGTAATTTGGGATTAATAAAGGCCGCACAACGTTTTGACGAAACAAAAGGCTTTAAATTCATCTCTTACGCCGTATGGTGGATACGCCAGTCTATATTGCAGGCACTTGCAGAGCAAAGCAGGATCGTACGCCTGCCGCTGAACAAAGTCGGCCTGACTAATAAAATCGGCAAAGCATACACCGCCCTGGAACAGGAATTTGAAAGAGAGCCTTCAGCTGATGAGATCGCCTCCCTTTTGGAGATAGAAATTGAAGAAGTCGAAAGTACCTTAGGCATGTCATCCCGGCATGTAAGTATGGATGCACCTTTCTCGGATTCTGAAGACGGAAGTCTTTTAGATGTATTGGCCAATGACAATGCCAGCTCTGTGGATGGGGAAATCACCAATAAGCAATCGCTGAAAACTGAAATTGACCGTATACTCAATGTGCTTACAGACAAGCAAAGAAAAGTAATCAGGATGTATTTCGGGCTGGGATATGAACATGCCATTTCGCTTGAAGATATCGGCGCATCATTCGACCTGACGCGGGAACGGGTAAGACAAATCAAGGATAAAGCGATCTCCCGTTTACAATCCAATAACCAATGTCACCTTCTAAAATATTTCTTAGGGTAAGGTTAAATATTATTAAAAATAAACTACCTTTACTCCTACTTTTACTAACCCAGATAAGATTTGATGGCGACACCAGCCATTTATAGCAAACTATTATTATGAAAACGATAAAATCAATTTTATTTTCCGCAATTGGATTTTTCGCTATTGCAGCTTCTGTAGTAGGCTTTTCATCTTGTGAGCAAGATTCCTGTACGGTATTATTGTGTAAAAACCAGGGAAAGTGTGAAGACGGTCTTTGCCAGTGCCCTGCCGGTTATGAAGGCTCAGAATGTCAAACAACAGTAGCCAGTAAATATATCGGAAAATATGGCGGTACTACACGTTGTAATTACAATAATATGTTATTCCCTATTGTTCCGGACACGGTTGAGATCACTCCACTTGCAGGCCCGGATAAAGTGGGCATGAAAATAAGAGCCGGTAATACCGTTTTGGATGGTGATTTCTACGGAACAGTTCAGGGCAACACTATCGTGTTCGAAACCCTTATTTCCAGGGACGCGCAGGGTACAGAACTGGCCCGGATCGACGCTTTTGTCAAGTTTGACGGTAACCTGATCAATGTGTTCCTGCAAACAATCAATGCAACTACGCAGGAAAAACAAGCCTGTTCTTTTATCGGTAAGTTCCATGTGCCGGACCCACAACTTTAATTGATGCTATTTTTATAAAACAGTAAGGCCGCTTATCTAAGCGGCCTTACTGTTTTATAGCCATGACATTAATCTGGAATTATTATCCGAAATTTGCAGTTTATTTAAAATTCAGGATATGATACCCGTTCAATATAAAGATTTAGGCCGTATAGCGTACCAGGAAGCCTGGGATATCCAGGAAGCATTGATGCAAGAAGGACTGGCCATCAAGGCAGCCAGGATCTCGGAGCCAGCATCGGCTACTGCTCAAAAAGAAATTACACAGCAACTTTTAGTCGTAGAGCACCCACATGTGTATACCCTTGGCAAAAGCGGCGCCATTGAAAATTTACTGATCAATAATCAATTGATGGAAGCAATGGGAGTAAGCTTCTATAAAACCAACCGGGGCGGAGATATTACCTATCATGGGCCCGGGCAGCTGGTAGCTTACCCCGTTCTGGACCTGGAGGTATTCAAAACGGACCTGGGATGGTACATGCGTTCCCTGGAAGAGGTTATCATAGAAACGATTGCCGCCTATGGCATAAAAGGAGAACGCCTGCCCGGCAGTACCGGTGTATGGCTGGACACACACGACCTTAGTAAAGCCCGTAAGATTTGCGCTATGGGCGTAAAATGTAGTAGATGGATCACCATACATGGCCTGGCGCTTAATGTAAATACAGACTTGAGCTTCTTTGGTCATATAGTACCCTGCGGTATTACCGATAAGGGCGTGACCAGTATGGCAAAAGAATTAGGCGCTCCGGTGGATGAAAGTGCGGTAAAACGTGAATTCCTCAAACAATTCGCGAAAATTTTCAATGCAGCTATCATTCCTGAAACGCATATAGTCCATGGTTGATAATATCGTTTACCTGCTCCTAGGGGGCAATATGGGCAACCGGGAATTATTATTATCGCAGGCCGTAAGCCTCATCAGCCAAAAAATAGGCACCGTCATTAAAACTTCCGCACTATATGAAACCGCGGCATGGGGTAACCAGGACCAGGCGGCCTTTCTTAACCAGGCGGTAATGGTAACGACGTGTTTATCTGCATCAGAAATCCTGCTAAAGATCCAGGAGATAGAACTGGAACTAGGCCGGGCAAGGATTGAAAAATGGGGCAGCAGGACCATTGATATTGATATCATCTTTTTCAACCAGGATCAGATTGATCAACCGGGACTTTCAGTACCCCACCCTCATATGCAAGAGCGGAATTTTGTGCTGGTGCCACTGGCGGAAATAGCGGCTGCTTATATCCACCCGGTACTGCAATCAGACGTTGCTACCCTGTTGCAACAATGCCCGGATACGCTGGAGGTTAGGAAATACATGCGTTAAAGAACAAAAATATACGCAATAGGTGCACTGAACAATGCCGAAAAGTGTGTTGCCCCTAAAATAGCCAGTGGTTAATTTGAAGACAATTTACAGGTTTGGCAATGTATTTCGGCAACGAATAGAATATTTATATTGATGGGAAATATAACACGCCAGAATACATTTTATGATTTTGCCATAAACTAAAGTAGCAATAAATTCTTTCTATTTAGCGTCGGATCCCATTAGCTGTAAATAATAAAATGGGCGAGAACATACATCCATTGTACTCTCACCCATTTAACTATTATGATTAAAGAATCATACTAAAACTACTATACAATTAGTAAATAGCAATCTTTGAACTTAAGGTAGTTTGTTCAGTTTTTACTTTTACAATATACATACCTGCTACCAATTTTGATACATCCATCTTGGTTCCATTGAGCACTTTTTGTTCAACAACAATTTTACCAAATGCATCAATAACCATAACCTGCAAACTACCCGTTGCACCTTCAACTTCTACCATAAAAAATTTCATTGCCGGATTAGGATATATTTTTAATTTTTGCACGCTCTTATCAAGTGTTAGTTTCCTTTCTCCTTTTAGTAAAATCCTTGTATCATCATTACAGGGCGGGTTGATTACGCCGCAAGGTTCATACTTAAAATAAGCCAGTTTGCCATTAGCCGTAGCGTAGTATAGAGTACCTTCATTAGCAAATTTGTTTGAACTGAATTTAGTATTTAAAAAGGAAAATGGGGATGATTGATAAGACAAAAAATAAGTAGTATTCCAAAAATCATCGATCCAGTAATGATTCCACACACCGCTAAAGTAATCTTTAATAAAGGCCTGTATTCTTCCATCATGACCTACATAGCTAAGACATTGCTCCGCATTACTCCAATCTATAGAACCTTTAAACAGATCATTGCCATTAGGATGATAAGTATGCGCAATTGGTTGATAGGTACCTGTTGATCCACTATTTCGATAGGAATGCAATTTTCTATCTGCCCCTACGAATATAATGCTATTAATGCTTTCTGCCCAAACCATTGAGCTAGGATCTTCATTAACCAGTATGTCGCCTGTCTGGTTGGTGGCATCCATCCAGGCATGCAGATGTAATTCACCAAGTGGTGAGTTTGATATTTGATAGCGCTGAATCTTATTATCAGCACCTTTATAATAAATAGCACGGCCACTACCGTTCACTGTGATATCTCCTTTTACAAACTTGTTAGGATCTGTATAGGAGCCTACTATTTTATGATTCCATATATTATTTGCATAAAAAAAACAATGTAATTTATTGTCAGTACCTTTAAAAAAGATATCACCGGATGCCGTTACCTGGAGTGAGCCCGGCGTATTTGAAACCTGGCTATTCGTACACGAATTACAAGAAACGGTTTCGTTAATCTTACCTTGTATAAAACTATTTCCTGTTCCTCTTTTTAAATAATTCAACTCATTATCCGTGCCCACAAACAATACTAAATCATGAATGGGTAAATACTTTAAATCACCATTAACTTTAACCGTAGCCGAACTGCTCTGCTTTCTTCCAATAGTCCAGTTTACGACGTCCTTTTTTGCCTGATAAATCAAATTATTTTCGCCAGTGTAAAAAACTTCCTGAAAATTATTTGTGTTAACGGTTATTGAATTAGCTCTAGAACTAACTTTTTGTAATGGGAATGAAACTATATTTGCTTCATCAAGAATGTCATGTGCGATGCTTTCATGCGTAGACTTGTAAGGCAAATTATAATCACCGTTATTAGGCTTATACACTTTAATATAATCCACATCCATATAGGTAGAATTAATATTAAATTCAGGAGTCATCGCTAAATTGACAATAATATTTAAAGAAGGATCGCCATAGGTAGGGGTTTGTGCTGTTGTTGTTGTTCGGGTTTCCCGGCCATCAAAGAAAAAAGTAGTCTGAGTGGGCGTCCATACACAAGTTATCGTATGAAAGCTTTCTCCGAGGGTTTCGCCACCATATTTTCTAAAATAGCCCCCACAGGCAAAATGATCCATTCCAGACTCAATAGGAGTTCCCCGATGATCATGAATAACGTTATGCAGATACCTGGTATTTTCTATATATTCAAATATATCTATCTCTGTCCTATACCCGGCGCGAATTAACCAGAAAGCAGGAAAGCACTCCTCAGTATTGGGTAATTTCACCCTGATTTCAAACATACCATAGGAAAAACCTGACATTGCATTGATCACATCAAATCTTGGATCATTCAACAAATCACTACGTAATTGTATCATACCCGATTTATATTTGGGATAACGCACACCTTGCCAAAGAGATGGAACTGCTACCGGAGTTGTCAATTTCGTTGCCGTAAGGCGAAGATATCCACCTGGCTGAATACTAACCTGGCTTTTATCATAATACTCACCATCATACTTTACACCGCTAATGGTCCTATTGCCCCATCCTCCTCCTGGATCATCATGAAGATATTGCCATCTTGCATCAAGTTGATTCACAGATGTAATGTTGTCAAAATTTTCTTCAAAAACTAAATGATAATTATCATAATTGATGCGGCACTGCGCGTTACTCTCCTGATATGCTGCTAAGGAACATAAAATAATAAAAAATAAAATTCTTCTCATAAATTATCGTTTAACGGTCAATAAATTGCCGCAAATTTAACTAAGTTATAAGTAGAAAACATTAACAAATCAAGCTCCTTATTGTTGATGTTTCAGATCATTACTATAATTTATTAACTTTGCTACCCAAAATATACCCATTAAAATAAGCTATGAACCAACTCTCTATTGTGCTTCCCTGCTACAATCCTCCAGATGACTGGGAACAACATGTGAGTGAAGCTTATACTTATATTGCCCGGCATTTAAACATTGAGCCGGAGCTGGTCATTGTGAATGATGGCAGCAACAAAAATATCAATACGGACCTGGAACAATTAAAGGCAAAAGTCCCCGGATTGATCTATACTTCATTACCTCAAAATAAGGGAAAAGGAGCAGCCCTGAGAACTGGTGTGTCAAAAGCAACGGGAACCCTGCTTATATACACAGATATTGATTTCCCCTATACCCTGGATAGTTTCTTAGCTGTTTTTGATGCCCTTAATACCGAAAACTACGATGTCGCCATTGGGGTAAAAAATGAAGACTATTACCGGCACTCACCTAAATACCGGACCTTTATCTCAAAAGTGCTCCGGAAAGGTATTGGTTTCTTTTTCAACATGCCGGTTACCGACACGCAGTGCGGGCTAAAAGGATTTAATCAAAAAGGTAAATCTGTGTTTTTGGAAACGACCATTGACCGTTATCTCTTCGACCTGGAATTTGTTTACCAGTCTTTCAGGAAAAACAGAAATTTAAAAATTAAAACCATAGCTGTAAGCCTGAGGCCTAATGTTATCTTTCGTGCCATGAACTTAAAAGTACTGGCAAGTGAAAGTACCAACTTTTTAAAAATCCTGCTAAGCCGAAATAAACAATAGCTTTATGGAGCCCTTTGATCATTATAAACTATAAAACACCAGCTCCTCCAAACGCACTTGATGAATTATGCAAAAACTTATTGCCCCGGCTATTTTATGGATTTGTAGTATAGCTATAACTATATTCTGTTTTCCAGAAGTTGTTTTCCATCCCAATACGAGTATACTGGGGGCCGGCGGTGATGGGCTCAAAAATTACTATACCTATCTCTATTATATTGCTCAGGATAGCGGTACTCATTTCAGTGGCATGAACTATCCATTTGGTGAGCATATTGTTTTTACCGACAACATGCCCTTATTGGCCGGAACTATTGCCTGGCTAAAAAACTGGTTCCCGAATATCGGGCATTATAGCCTGGCCATCATGCATTTATTGTTACTGGCTTCCATTAGTTTCGGGACCTGGTATATTTATAAAATCATCCGGAAGTTCAACAACAATGCTACCTGGGCCATTATATCCTCACTGTTCATCGCTTTTTTTTCCCCACAGCTCTTTAAGATCTATGGGCATTATGGCATGGGCTTTTGTTTCTACATCCCCTTTGTGATCTACCAACTCCAGTGTTTTAAAGAAAAAAGTAGTTTCCGCTACCCTTTAGCTATTTTCATTTGTTCCCTGTTGTTATCATTTATCCATCTTTATAACCTGGCACTGATCGCCATTCTTGTGGCCTTTTATTGTGTGGCTTACTTCATCTCTGAAAAGGGATTGGTACTTAAAGAAAAACTGAAGACAATCATTCCCCTTCTTTTTTCAGTGGGCTTAAGCTTTGTGCTGGTAAAAATATTCATGAAAGTGACGGATACCATTACTGACAGAACCGAATATCCACATGGTATTTTGGGCTACGAAACCCAGGGCCAGGACCTGCTGGTTACCGCTACACCCCTGGGCGGTATATTTTCATTCATATTTGGAAAATCAAATGGTATTGCGGAAACTGAAGGTAAATCTTACCTGGGCGTAGTTAGCATAACTATTTGTCTCCTCCTGATCATTAAATTCATCCGCTCCTTTTTCAAAAAATACAGGACTTCCCGTGCTGCTATACAGCCTGTAAAAGCCTATAATATCTGGTTACTCGTCGGTTTATTTCATCTTTTATTTGCTATGGGCGTTCCAACGGTATGGATACGTACCTGGCTGGCAGATTACATTTCCGTATTCCGGCAATTCAGGACATTGGGCCGCTTCATCTGGCCTTTCTATTATATTATCATGATCTATGCCTCCCTGTATATTTATCATTATGCACAGGTCTTAAAAGTGAAACATAAAACCAAGCTCGCCTATGGATTACTGGCTGTAGTAGTGGTCCTCTGGGCAGTACAATTAAGCGGCTATTTAAAAGCTAACCGGGACATCTCCCGGCAGACCCTTGACAACTACGCCCGCATTTTCGAAACACCTTCCAATAACTGGAATGAATGGCTACAAGAAAAAGATTACCGGGCCTTTGATTTCCAGGCAGTGATTTGTTTACCATTTTATCATATCGGTTCCGAAAAAATATGGTTAATGGACGTAGATGAAGGCACCTCGGCTTATGAACTATTTAAAATTTCGCTGCAGACCCGGCTCCCCATTATAAACGTCCTAATGTCCCGTACGTCCTGGTCACAAACTTTTGAAATGATCAGGATCATTGATGGTCCTTATACACAAAAAAAATATTTCGAAAGACTGAATGATAAACCCCTGCTACTTTTAGTCAATGAGCATATTGAACTAAAATCAAAAGAAAAGGAATGGCTTAAACAGGCCACATTTATAGGTAAGAGACACGATAACCTATCCGTATACTCAATAGACCTGAAACAGATGCAGCAAAACGATAGAATAACGCAGCAAACAGCCTTCTCTGCGGCCAGACAGGCGCTTCCCCGCAAAGAAGGACTACTTCAGGATAGTACCAATGCCTTTTTTTATGCCAATCATTTTGACCAGACAGGGTTTGCTCAAAGCTTTACAGGGGCAGGTAGTTTTGCTCCGGTATACGGGCGTCAATACCCGCCGCTGGACACGATCCTGTTACCGCCAATTCTTAAAGACAGTTTATATAACCTGTCGATATGGAGCAAAAGCAATATGATCGATTATCGTAATTCCGAATTTAATATTATACAATTAGATGAGTACGATAAAGAAATCTCATTGGTAAAAGCAAGCACCAAATACAGTACCCACGTAGAAAATGACTGGTTTCTGCTTGATCAAGACCTGATCATTGCTCCCAATGCAAGAAAAATGATTATAAATGTGTATCCTAACCGATCCGGAAAGGAATATTATGCGATAGACGAACTCCTGTTAAGACCCCAAGCTGCGACCTATTTCTATTGGGCAGAAGAATTTAAGGGAAAGAAAAATGTACTTTTCCTGAATAACCGGCCACAATTTTAATATTTTTACCCGATTATGTATTCACTGGCAGAAGAAAATTATCTGAAAGCGCTCTACCTCCTTTCCGGCAAAGTAGGCGCTGTAAATGTAAATGATCTGAGTAAGCAACTTAATATCAAGATGCCGACCGTGAACAGTATGATGAAACGGCTATTTGAAAAAGGGCTTGTCTATTACGAAAGCTATAAGCCGATCAAGCTTACCGCTGAAGGCAAGAAACAGGCCGCACTCATCATCCGGAAACACCGGCTGACAGAAATGTTCCTGGTAGAAAAAATGGGCTTTGGCTGGGAAGAAGTGCATCCTATTGCCGAGCAGATCGAACATATAAATGCCCCGGCTTTTTTTGACCGCATGGATGCCTTACTGGGATTTCCAAAAACGGATCCCCATGGCTCCCCTATTCCGAATAAAAACGGTGAAATTGAATGGGTCGCTTATAACAACCTGAGCACTTGCCATGCCGGGGAAAAAGTAATCCTATCGGCCGTAACCAATTCTTCCGATGAATTCTTAAAATTCCTAAATTCTAAAGACATCAAGCTGGGCGATATCATCCGGATACTGGATGTAGAGCCTTTCGATGGCAGCATGCAGTTATCTATATCTAACAGGAACCCGGAAACCTTTAGTAAACTGGTTTGCGAAAAGCTGCTAGTGGCCCCAGGCAATATTAATTAACAGCCTATTTCTTGCCATAGGGCAATTAAATTGTCTTCTTTCGGTTAAATATGAAAAAAATTCGGTGAATGTTAAAGAATTATTTGGTTGACATATCAACCAAATCTAATTTTGCAGCAAATAGGCCAAATGGAACATTTACAGGATCCCGCCGATAGCCGGCTCATGGGTTCATTTCTGGGACAGGTGCGCAAGATCTTTGCGCTATACCACAAGATGGGTTCTAAACTCCTCGCAGAAAAAGGCGTAAATATACATATTGACCAGCTCCCCGTTATCATGACAGCCTTTTACAGACCCGGCATTTCCCAGCAGGAAATAGCGGATAGTGTCTGTCGTGACAAATCTTCTGTAAACAGGACCGTTAAGCACCTGGAAACCGGGGGTTATCTAAAGGTATCCAGCAGTATCAAAGACAAAAGGCAAAACAAACTGCAGGTAACCGCAAAAGGAGCGGATGAAATTGAAAAAATAGAGGCCGTCAGACTAGAAATGGAGCAAATGTTAAAGGCAGCATGCACTACAATCAGTTATGAACAGCTAACAGAGACGGTACGTATAATTTCAGGTAACCTGGAGCAAAATTTTAAACTATAAACAATTCAATCATACAAAATGAAACCTGTAATCAGTATACTATTACTTACTGCACTCACTGTTTCGGGACAGGCACAGGAGCAATTTTCTCTAAAAGAGAGTATTGCTTATGGCCTACAGCATAACCGGACCGTGAGCATCTATAAAAACAACCGGCTGCAGGCAGAACAAAAAGCCCGCCAGGCGGCCTCCACTTATTTACCTAATGTCAACATCAGCGCAGGCCTGGATGATAATATAAAGCTACCGGTAACCATCATTCCCGAAGGGACTTTTGGCCCCGGAACGCCTGAACAAAGAGTAAGCTTCGGTACACAGTACAACTCCACACATGTAGCACAACTAGACCAGCCCATCTTTGACAAAGCCGCACTGACCGGTTTAAAAGCAAGGCAACCTAATATTGACTACGCAGCGTTTACAGAGGTACAGAATAATGAAAACCTTGTTTATAACATCGCGGTAGCCTATTTCAGGATCATTGTGGCGCAAAAGCAACTGGACCTCCTTTTAGACAATAAGGCCCGTATGGAAAAAAACCTGGGTATTGCAGAATTGAGAGCACAGCAAGGTGTAGCCAAGAAAATTGATATTAAACAGGTACAGGTCAACATTAACAATATCGAGTCCCAGATTTCGGTAACCCGCAACAGCCTGGAACTGGCCGTCAACACGCTTAAATTCAATATGGGCATCGGCGTAAACGAGCCTATTGCACTAAGCGACACGGCAAGATGGCTCAGCCCGGAAAGCCAGGTAAAAAAATCGAATTTCGAATTTGATTACCGGAAAACCACCGACTTCGCTTTAAATCAGACCGAGATTACGCTGTTGGATATCAACCGGAAAAATATCAGGGACAGCCGCTATCCTACCCTTGGTTTCTATGCGCGCTATGGCGCTAATGGTTTCGGTAATAAACTTGGAGATGCCTACGAACGTCTTTTTGACTTCGGTACTATAGGTTTAAAATTCCAATGGAACATTTTTGCCGGTTTCCGTAAAGATGCCAATTACAAGATCGCCAACTATGATTTTGAAAACGCGAAAATCAATCTTTTGCTGAAAGAAGACCAGCAAAGACTTACTTTCCAGAATGCAGACCTTTCCTTTAACCGGGCCGAATCTACAATTACCACCAACAAGGAAAATATGGACCTGGCCAAAGAGGTATACGATAATGTAAGTCTGCAACACCGGGAAGGACTGGCTTCGCTTACAGAGCTGCTAAATGCCGAGAATTCTTACCAGCAAGCCCAAAGCAACTATGTACAGTCGCTGCTGGATTATTATATCGCGGAGATTGAGCTGCGCAGGGCTAATGGTAGCTTAACCGAATACTACAACAACCTTTAATCAAAAAAACATTCAACACTTTCCATATCCAATAGTAAAATATGAAAAATAAAACCATCATCCCGATCGTCATAGTGCTGATACTTGCATTAGTAATTGGCTGGAGGCTGGCTTCAAACAAAAAGAAGATAGACGAGAAGAACAAACCCGCAGTAGTGAAAGATATCGCTATCCCGGTTACCGCAGCTACCGTAAAACGCGAAATGGTTTCCAGCGAACTGAACAAAACAGGTACTTTAACGCCCAATAAAGAAGCGGATATCACTGCGGCAACAGCAGGTAAACTGATCTCTATCAACTTCAACCTGGGTAGCTATGTAGGCCAGGGCGGTACGGTGGCGCAAGTGGACAGCCGCCAGCAAAGCCTCAACCTGCAACAGGCCAGGGTTACCAAAGCAAAGTACGATAAAGATTTTGAGCGCTACAAAACCCTTTACGAAGGCGAGGCTGCTACAGAAATGAATTTCCAGGATGCCAAATTACAAAGAGATAATGCGGCCAACCAGATAGAGCTGTTGAACAAACAAATCGCTGATGCGAGCGTTAAAGCGCCAATCAGCGGGCAGGTTGTAAGCAAACTGAAAGAACCCGGAGAGTATGTAAGCCCGGGTACTCCGTTGGGGCACATCGTAGACATATCTGTATTAAAAGCCAATGTAATGGTGAACGAAAAAGATGCCTACAATTTAAAAATAGGGGATAAAGTAACTATTATGACCGATATCTATCCGGGTGTAGCACTTTCAGGAAAAATCTCCTTTATCAGCAACCAGGGTGATGCCACCCACAGCTACCCGGTAGAGATCACTTTATCCAACAGCAAATCTTATCCTTTAAAAGCGGGTACTACCGTTAGTGTCAACTTCAATAAGCAAGGCGGCGGCATGATGATGCTGATTCCGAGAACTTCATTGACCCAGGGTATGAAAACGCCTAAAGTATTTGTTGTAGAAAATGGTATTGCACGTTTGAAAGATATCGTGGTAGGTATGGAAGTGGGTAATAATATCGAAGTAGTCAGCGGTATCGAGGAAGGGGCACAAGTGGTCACCAGCGGCCAGCTGAACATCAAAGACGGTTCTAAAGTGAGCCTGGTAAACGTTCAAAAGTAAAAGTCTAAACATACACGACGCTACTAAAAGCATTTAATTCATGAAAAAGCTAACCGAACTATCCATAAAAAGGCCCTTATTAATCCTCGTGATTTTTACGGTCCTTATTTTATTCGGTATCATCTCCTACAAGAGCCTTAACTACAATTTGCTGCCTAAATTCGATGCAAATGTAGTATCTGTAGTAACTACCTACAGGGGCGCATCAGCAGATGAGATTGAAAATACCGTAACCAAACAGGTAGAAGACGCATTATCTTCCCTGGAAGGGATCAAAAAAATTACCTCATCCAGCCAGGAAGGCGCCTCTGTCGTGACCGTAGAGCTCATCGCGGAAGCGAATGTAGACAAGGCACAGAATGATGCCCAGAGAAAGGTGGACCAGATCGCCTTATTGCTTCCTAAAGATGTAGATCGTTCCATCGTTAACAAGTTCTCCTCCGACAATATCCCGGTAATGCGGATGGGAGTTTCGGCACAAACCAACGACAAAGATCTGTATGATATCATTGACCAGCAGATCAAGCCGCAACTGGGAAGTATACCCGGTGTAGGACAGATCAACCTGATCGGTGGTAACGAGCGCCAGATCATCATCTCGGCCAACCCGGACAAACTACAGTCTTACAATATGACCATCGCCCAGTTGGCCCAGGTCGTCAACCTGGCCAGCTTATCTACACCGGCCGGTAAAATTGAAACGGCCAATGACCAGTTTACCTTAAAGTTCGATGCCAAATTTAATGATATCGAGCAGTTGAAAAGCATGGTTGTGTTCCGGGGAAAAGATGGCGGCGATGTGCGCCTGAGCGATGTAGCAGACGTTATGGACGGGCAGACTGAGGTAACCAATATTAACCGCATCAACGGGCTACCCTCAATCGGTATCCAGGTGATGAAACAGTCGGACGCCAATGCTGTTGAAGTAAGTAAACTGGTACAAAAGAAGATTACCGAGATCGAAAAACAATATGGCAAACAAAAACTGAAGTTCAACATCGCTTCCGACCAGAGTACTTATACCCTGGAATCGGCCAATGCAGTAATGTTTGACCTGGCATTAGCAATTATCATCGTATCCTTCGTAATGCTGATGTTCCTGCACAGTATCCGTAGTTCCCTGTTCGTACTGGTAGCCTTGCCTGCTTCCATGATCCCGACCTTCATCTTCATGTATGTGTTTGGCATGTCGCTTAACCTGATGACCCTGATGGCCCTTTCCCTGGTCGTAGGTATCCTAGTGGATGACTCCATTGTAATCCTGGAGAACATTATGCGCCACATGGAAATGGGCAAGAACAAGCGCCAGGCCACGATTGACGGTCGTTCAGAGATCGGCTTTACCGCTATGGCCATCACCCTGGTGGACGTCGTGGTATTCTTACCAATGGCCTTAACCTCTGGTATGATCGGGAATATCCTTAGAGAATTTGCCCTCGTGGTTGTATGCTCCACCTTGATGAGTTTGATGGTCTGCTTTACCTTAACCCCATTACTGGCTTCCAGGTTTGCGCGTATCGTACACCTGGACCCACGTACCGGCTGGGGCAGGATGAATCTTTGGTTTGAAAACCAGATCACCAATATCAGGGACGCTTACACCAGCTTATTAAAGTGGTGCCTGACCAAAAAAAGATATGTATTTATTCTTACAATCCTTCTGCTAATTGGTTCTTTCACCTTGGTAGGAAAAGGATTCATCGGTTTTGCCTTCATCAGCAAGGGTGACCAGGGCGAAATGGTAGTGAAGATAGAAATGAGTCCTAACAGCTCACTGTACCAGACCAGCATGGCTACACAGATGGCGGAACAGATCATCCTCCGTCAACCGGAAGTGAAAAACATGTTCACCAATATCGGTTATTCCAGTACGGGTGTAGCGACTACTAATAACAATAACCTTGCGGAGATCAACGTAAAACTGGTCGACAAAAAAGACCGGACAAAAAGTACGGAACAATTCTCCAATGACATCTTTGACTCTTTAGCCAACATCACTGGCGCCAAAGTCACCATCGGTCAAATGGACATCATGGGTAATGCAGCACAGGCCGATATCCAGTATGTTGTAAAAGGTACTGATCGTGCCCAAGTGAAAAAGGTAGCTGAAGACCTAAAGAAAATCGTGGAGCAGACACCCGGAACTCAATACGTGGAGTTCAGTACCAAGAACCCGAAACCACAGATCGAGATTTCCCTGGACCGCCAGAAAATGGCGATGTACGGGGTCAACCCAAGTGATGTAGCTAATGCTATTGCCAGCTCTTTCCGTGGTAATGATAATGCGAAATTTACCTATAAGGGTAATGAGTACGATATCATGGTGCAGAACGATGTTTCAGACCGGTCCAGCATGGATAATATCAAAAACCTGAGCTTCCTGAATGCACAGGGCCAAAGCTTTACCCTGAGCCAGTTTGCGTCGGTGAATGAAGTAATGGGTGAGACGATCCTGCAACGTACGGACAGGCTGACGTCTATCCTGGTTAATGCAACTTCCAACGGACGTCCCCCGGGAACTATCGGGCAGGAATTGTCTAAAAAATTTGAAGATTATTTCAAAAAGAACCAGGAAGTTGTTGCCGGAGTTATTTACGAGCCTTTCGGTAACCTGGCTAATACCACAGAATCAATCATGAGCCTTTTACTGGCATTAGGTATTGGTATTGTTTTGATCTACCTGATTATGGTGGCCCTTTATGAGAATGCGATCTATCCATTCGTTGTATTATTTGCCTTACCATTGGCGATGATCGGGGCCTTCTTAGCCCTGGCGCTGACCATGAATGAGCTGACTATTTTCGCCATGATCGGTCTGATCATGCTGATGGGGCTTGTGGCCAAGAACGGTATCTTATTAGTGGACTTTACGAACCAGAGAAAAGCTGAAGGTGCAACCCTTGTGGAAGCGCTGATCGATGCGGGTAAAGAACGTTTCCGCCCGATCCTGATGACGACTATCGCCATGATCGTAGGTATGTTACCTATTGCCCTGGCCACTGGTAGTGGTGCTGAAGTAAAGAATGGTATGGCCTGGGTAATTATCGGCGGTCTTACCAGCTCGCTGCTCCTTACCCTTATCGTAGTACCATGTGTATACTATGTAGTCGATAAGATACTGGGCAGGTTCCGCAGAAGAAAACGCAAAAAAGCAATGCAGCTTGTAACGGAAAGACAAGCGACGCAACATTAATATAAAAATGGCTGAACGTATAGTTCAGCCATTTTTATTTAACTTCGACAGGCATTTAAAACAAGTATATTTTATGATACAAAAACCTAAACTGGTTGTTTTATCCGGAGCCGGAATCAGTGCGGAGAGCGGCATACAGACCTTCAGGGATAGTGACGGGCTCTGGGAAAACCACCGGGTTGAAGATGTAGCCACACCGGAAGCCTTCCAAAGAAACCCGCAACTGGTCCTTGATTTTTATAATTTCAGAAGAGCCGGCGTCAAAGCAGCCCAACCCAATGAGGCACACCTGGGCCTGGCCAGTTTAGAAAAAGATTTTGACGTACATATCATTACCCAAAACATTGATGATTTACATGAACGTGCCGGCTCCACACAGGTTTACCATCTGCACGGTGAACTTTTAAAGATGCGTAGTGTCCTTGATACGGATGAACTTTTCGAAATTGAAGGCGATATAAAACTCGGAGATCTTGCGCCGGATGGGGGCCAGCTGCGGCCTCATATCGTCTGGTTTGGCGAAGCGGTCCCCATGATCTATGAAGTAATGCCTATAGTAGCCGCAGCAGATATCCTTTGCGTCATTGGCACCTCTTTACAGGTATACCCGGCAGCAGGGCTGGTGCATGAAGTCAGTACAGGTACACCGGTATTTGTCATCGACCGTAAAATTCCATCAGTAAGCCATATAAAGAATGTGACCCGGATCGAAAAACCGGCAACAGAAGGCGTAAAAGAGCTGATCCGTCTTTTGAGCATTTAATCAATTAGCTTATTTAACAAAATATAAAATACCGTTATACAGCATTCGTATAACGGTATTTTCATTTATTGATACCATAAAGCCCCTGGTTTTCCGGGTATGTATAAACGTCAGCAGCTCTTAAAATCAATTCATTACCACTGTTATAAAAACCCTAATCTATTACAAAACAGCGCTTAAAATGTAAATGGCAAGCCTCGAAATCATTAACTTTATTAAATGAGGAAATAGATTAACCTTTTAAGATTTGCCGGTCAATCCGGATATAGTTACACAACCCATTTTGTTGGCTTCATAAAAAATCAAAAAAGTATGGACCTGTTACAAACATTTAAAAAGATACGCCAGCATTCAGAAGTATTAGCGGCGCCCTTAATACCGGAAGACTTTTCCGTACAGCCGGCAGACTTCGTATCGCCTCCTAAATGGCACCTGGCACATACCACCTGGTTTTGGGAACAGTTTGTACTGCTTCCTTATTCAAAAAGCTACAAAGTGTATGATGAAGATTACGCTTACCTGTTCAACAGCTACTATAATAATGTCGGCAAACGCGTGCTGCGACCCGCCCGCGGCAATATGACGCGCCCCGGACTTGATGGCGTGATGCGCTACCGCGCCTATGTAGATAATGCTATGGAAACGTTCTTAAAAACAGAAATTCCGGCTGAAGCAGCCAACATTATCGCCGTTGGCCTGAACCATGAAGAACAACACCAGGAGCTGTTTTTATACGATATCAAATACATTTTAGGGCACCAGCCTACTTTCCCTGCCTATAACAATAGCCACCTTTTGCCCTCCTTAAAAAAGAAACCTGGATTTATCCCATTGCCTGAAGGGATTTACGAAATAGGCTATAATGGTGATGCCTTTTGCTTCGACAACGAGCTGGGCCGTCATAAAGTTTACCTGCAAGAATTTGAAATAGCCGATCGGTTAGTGACCAATAGCGAGTATCTTGATTTCGTCCATGAGGGCGGTTACCAGGATTTCAATTTATGGCATGATGATGGCTGGCACTGGAAACAGGACAATGACCTTAAAGCGCCTTTGTACTGGCATTTTATTGAAGAGGAATGGTACGAATACGACCTGAATGGCCTGCAGCACCTGGACCCGGATGCACCGGTGAAGCACATCAGCTTTTATGAAGCTGCGGCTTACGCAGCCTGGAAAAAAATGCGCCTGCCCACTGAAGCAGAATGGGAAGCCGCCTCCGGGCACTTTTCCTGGGGCCATTTGTGGGAGTGGACTAACAGCGCTTACCTGCCCTATCCCGGCTTTAACAAGGCCCCCGGGGCTTTAGGTGAGTACAATGGTAAGTTTATGGTCAATACCATGGTATTACGCGGTGCATCCATTGCTACTCCCGAAAACCACAGCCGCAACACCTATCGTAACTTTTTTTACCCGCATATGCGCTGGCTATATGGTGGGATCAGGTTGGCGAAAGACAGAATATAATTGATAATAGATTTAGCAGCCGGTAAAACGAAAAAATTATGCGACAAAAAGAAATACATTCAGCTGCAAACAGCGACAACATAGCTCCAAAAACTAATATTCAAAATACGACATTTTTATCTGATGTCCTGGAAGGTTTGCGTCATCAGCCACAGAAAACATTGCCTTCGAAATATTTTTATGATGATAAAGGCAGCGAACTGTTCCGTAGTATTATGGCACTGCCCGAGTATTATCTCACCAGGGCAGAAATGGATATTTTCCAAAACAAAGCCGCTGAACTTATTACCACGCTTGCACTCGATAAGACTGCAGATTATAATCTCGTAGAACTTGGCCCCGGAGATGGTACCAAAACCGTTCATTTACTCAAAGAATTACTGGGACAAGGTTATACTTATGACTATTTGCCTATTGATATCTCTCAACATGCGCTGGATGGCCTGGTAACCATGTTATCCGAACAAGTGCCTTCCTTAAGCGTAAAATCATTGCAGGGTGATTATTTTGTAAAGCTCAATACTATCAAGTCCGACAAACGTCCTAAAGTAGTCCTGGTACTGGGTTCTAACATAGGTAATCTCTCCGATAAAGAAGCAGGTGCTTTCATAGAGCAGTTGAGCGCCAACCTGAACCCGGGAGATAAAATACTGCTTGGTGTAGACCTGATCAAACCTCAGGGAATTGTGCTCCCGGCCTACAGTGACGCACAAGGGGTCACTGCGGCCTTCAACCTGAACCTGCTGGACCGCATCAACCGGGAATTGGGCGGAGACTTTGACCTGTCTCAATTTGAACACCGGGCTACTTATGAGGAGGCTGAAGGTGTTGCCCGCAGCTACCTAGTAAGTAAAACAGCACAAACGGTAACCATTCAGCAACAGGTTTTCCATTTTGAAGCGGGCGAAAGTATCCATATGGAAATCTCGCGCAAATACAATGATGCCGTAATCAATGAAATCCTTAAAAATACAGGTATCCATATATTATCCCGGATTATGGACAGCCGGCAACTATTTGCTGATTACGTATTAGTACGGTCCTGAGTAAAGAAGACTATTCGCTCATTTTCATTCCTATCTTCCTCTACGGGTAAGCTGGAACAGAAAAGACAAGATCTGCCAGCCATAAAAAAAGCTGAAGGGCAAAGCCATAATGGTAAGCAGGTTGCTAATAGCATTAAGTAAGGTCTCTGACCCCAGCGCCGTCAAGCCTAATGTAGCCGTAGCTATAATAATTCCCTATGATAGCTTATGGTGCTGTTGCGGGTTAATATTGCCATTATCGGAAAATATGGCCAGTACGAAAATCGCAGAACTGACTGAATTAATAATGAAATCAGTACCAGTAAGGCCATTAATGCTACCGAAAGGCAGTTAGTATAAAAAATTTTTGTTGTCCGGTTAAAAAATAAATGGCATAAAAAATAGCAACACAGCGCTTTTAAGCGCAATATTTTTGAGCAAAACCGAAAAGTAAGCCCCCTTAATCAAATAAGGTTGGCAATTGAGGTGGTTTACTTCACTTTTCAATGATTGATAACCAGTCTTTTTCTGGATTTTCGCAGAAGCCGTAGTTATTGAGGTAATTCATCAAAGTTTGTCTAACATAGTTACGAGATTGGAAAAGCTCCAATCGCGTTTTACTTTTTCTTATGACTGAAAGCAAGAGATTAGCAATAAGCGCTGTCCATAATTTTTACGCTCTATTTGTATTTACCGGGCAGTAGTAAAACTTAATAGAAAGGACTTTGTTCAATAAAGATTTCTTCTATTTTAAGCCCTTTCTTTTGTACAATTATATCTGTACTTTTGTTTTTTAATATTATGTGTACCAAAGGTTGACCAATGGCAATCTTTAATGTTTTCAACTATTTAAATGTATAAAAGCCTAAGAAGTTTACTAAGACTATTAATACCTAAAAAGCTGCTATTTAAATGGGAGCCAAGCTTTAGAAGTGTTTTTTATAAATTGTCATATAGCGGAAACAATTACCAATGTGGCAATTGTAATCGAGGGCTCAAAGCCTTTGTTCAATTAGAAAATGGAAACATTATGTGCCCGGCATGTGGTAGTGTAGATAGAACCAGGAGAATGTGGCAGCTTTTAAATAATGGACTTTTAAATGAAGGCATTACTGTATTGGATTTTTCGCCGGCCCGGGATATTTATAGACTTATGCGTAAGCAAAAAGGGATAAATTATTTTAGTACAGACCTTTCGGGTGAATTTATTGCCGACTATAATTACGACATCACCAATATTGATGCTGTAGACAACAAATTTGATTTAATCATTTGCTATCATATTTTGGAACATATCATTGATGATATTAAAGCTATGCAAGAATTGTATAGAGTGCTTAAGCCAAAGGGACATATACTTGTACAAACACCTTTTAAGGAAGGAAAAATCTATGAAGATTACACTATAAGCTCTAGCGAAGACAGATTGAAGCATTTTGGACAAGATGATCATGTACGCATATACTCGGTAGAAGGTTTAAAAAACAGATTAATTTCTGTAGGCTTTACAGTAGAAGTGCTAAGCTATAATGATGAACCTAACAATATTAATGGATTAAAAAATAATGAGCATGTGTTACTATTAAGCAAATAGTATTACTAATTTATACAAAACGCTCCTACAATTGAAAATAGCTATTCTGCTAAACTGAATAGCCATTTTCAATTTTTTATTATCTATTACTTTAATCCAATCATAGATACAATTAAGTAAACACCTGCTGCAAAAACAGCAGATACCGGAATGGTTAATATCCAAGCCCAAAGCAAATTGATAGTAACAACCCATTTATATATTGTCCCGGATTATGGACAATCAACAGTTCTTTGCTGATTATGTATTACTGCGGTCCTGGGTAAAGAAGACTATTCGCTCATTTTCATTCCTTTCTTTCTCTACGGGTAAGCCGGAACAGAAAAGACAAGATCTGCCAGCCATAAAAAAAGCTGAAGGGCAAAGACATAATGATCAAAAGATTACTGATCGCATTCAGCAGGGTATCCGAACCCAAGGCCGTAAGTCCAAGGGCCGCTGCAGTAATAATAATACCCCATGATAGCTTATGATGCTGGCCGGGATTGACATTGCCTTTATCAGAAAACATCGCTAACACAAAAATGGCAGAATCGACTGAATTAATGATTGAGATCAGTACCAGTAAAGCAGTAAGCGTTATCGTGATGCTACTAAAAGGTAATTGGTGCAAAAAATGATAGATAGAAGTAAAAATATCATCATACTCACCGGCATAATTACCCGCCTCTTGGATGAGACTAATCGCTTTATTCGCAAATATGCTGAACCATAGCATGGTAGCTATTGCAGGAACAATAATGGTCGCCACCAGGAATTCCCTTATCGACCGGCCTCTGGAAATACGTGCGATGAAAATGCCGGTAAACGGTACCCAGGCAATCCAGAAGGCCCAATAAAAAACAGTCCAGTCATTGGTAAATGCTTTTCCTGTACGATACTGCCCCAAGGAAAGACTCATTTCGGTAAAATGCAATAGGTAATTACCCAATGCGCTTAAAGTAGGCCCGGCAAAAGCAACACCAGCTAAAAATAAACCTACAAAACACATTAAAGCAATGCTTGCTGCCATATCAAAATTGGCCAGGTACTTGATCACCTTCTGAATGCCGGTGAGGGCCGACAGCGTTGCTACAACACCGATGCACAGCACGGTAAGTAATAAGCCGGAGTTTCCCAGGTCCCATTGAAAAAAGGTCTTAATACCGCCGACGAACTGCCCGGCACCAAGGCCCAGTGAAGCGATCACACCCGTTAAGGTAATAAGGGTGATAAATACATAAGTGAACTGTGCAAATGTTTTGTTCTTGTTCCCCAGCAGCACAGCCTGTGCTATGTTATTTTCTTTCCTGATATACAATTGCCAGGCTACCATAAGTCCGAAAAGGCTATAAAGTGCCCAGGGCGTAAAGCCCCAGTGAAAGAAAGTATATTGTAATGCCAATTGTTGTGCTGCCTTATTAGCTATCGGCGGATGCGTATAATAGTAAATGGGTTCCTGGACTGCCCGCAGTAAGAGACCTGAACCCATACCGGTACTGTAAAGTAAGGCAATCCAGCTAAAACGGGAATACTCGGCCGGCTTGGCTCCCAGTCTCTGCCGGCTAAAAGGTAGTAGAATCAAAACTAAGGAAAGCAGTACCACTAAAAAACCAAATAGCAGGTAATAATTTGCAAATAACTGCAATACTAAGGCGGTGATCGCGTTCAGACTCCTGATGATTACCTCCGGGAACAACATCCCGCCTAATACCATTAGTACGCCAAAAATTGCCGCAGGTAATATTGTTCTGTTCGCTAATAGCGCAAGGAGCCGGTTCAATAGCGTTCTTTTTTAAAGTTGCAAAATAGGTGAAGCGCGGTTAGCCCTGATTGCTTGTTTTGATCTTACTGTTATATTCAAGGCAAAGATCAAGCCAGAAAGCAAGATCTTTTTTCTTTTTTATGCTTTCAGGAGCCAGGTAACCGTAACCTTTATATACTTTACCTTTCATAATCATCGGGAAAAATCCTGCTTTTTGTGATAAGGTTTCCCATAGCGCCGGATCAAAACGACACATTAGATTTTGCCCGCTGACATTCACACACATTTTACCGTCTACCATAAAACCAATCCCGCCAAACATCTTTTTCTCCTCCACTTTGAGTTCCGGAATCGCTGCAAGGTACGCGCTTATCCTATCCGCGAGTATCGTATCGTAAGCCATTAATTAAAAAATTATTGATATTATTCCCTGTATCCAAATATACACAAATACCATTACCTGTTTTATTTTTCCAGAGTCTTCTTTTTTCTATTAAAAAATATTACATTTAAAGTCCCTATTGTTTTAGTAATAAAAATATACGTCATGAAGAAGAGCATGTATATCCTTTATGCCTGTCTTATCTATGTCCTGCTCGCTGGTATTCCTGTAACGCTATTGGCCCAGGGAGAAAATAACAACTGGCATTTCGGTAATTTCAACCAGATCAGTTTCAATACCGGCGTACCGGTTTTCACAACTAATTCATCTATCAATACTTTTGAAAGTTCCGCTGCCGTAAGTGATGAAAGCGGCAACCTGCTCTTTTATACCATGGGCGCGCGCATCTGGGACCGCTATGGCATGGAAATGCCCAACGCCAACGGGCTCCTGGGCAATGGCCCCTTTAACGGTGGCAACCCGGCAGGCTCCGGAAGAAGTAACGTACAGATTGTTCCCCATCCCGGCAACAGAGATCAATATTTTGTGTTCTCTGCTGAACCCATAGAAACACCGGGAGGTAAGGTTTATTATCACCTAGTGGATATGAGCCTTCATGGCGGACTGGGCGATGTGGTACCGGGAATGAAAAATATCGAGATCGTTGCAGCCCATGGCCGGGAAGCTTATACCGTAGCCCGGGGCAGCTGTGGCACTTACTGGTTCATCGGCGCTATGAGTACAGAGCCGGCATCTTATTACGCTTTCAGGATTGATGCCAACGGCGTAGATCATAATCCCGTGGTTACCTTTGTACCGCTACCTGAAGTCGAAACAATAGGCCAGACTGAAATCAGCAGGAAAGGTGTGGCAGTTTCTGTGAGCAGCAATTATATTATGACAGCCGACTTCAACAAGCAATCCGGCACCTTCAGCCATTTCCAATTATTTCCCAACGGCCATTCCGGGCAATACCTGGAACTCTCCCCCAACCACGACCTGGTTTACGTCATCGATTACCATAAGATCTGGCAATATGACCTGGCCGCTTACCCGGACATACCCGCAATCGCAGCAACAGGATTTAACCTGACCCCATGGACTTCGCCACTAACGGTAAATTATGAAGACCTGAAGCTGGGACCCGATGGCAATCTTTATACGGTTCGTTTAAATTTCGCCAACCAATTCCTGGAATCCTATGCAATCGACAAGATCAGTAATCCCAATGGTGGTGGTATAGCCTGGTTCAGTCAGAATACGGTGGCCATACCACAAAACGTGCGTTTTATTACCTTCGGTTCCGGTGTGCTCGCCCGGCAAATAATAGACACGGTTATTCATGCCGGGTTTCGTATAGATACAACTCTTTGTCAGAACGCAGCATCTGTTACACTCTATAGTCCTTATCAAAACAATTACAATTACTATTGGAATAATGGCAGCCAGACGGGGCAGCTGGAAGCCAACCAGGAGGGTATTTATTGGGTCATCTCTAAATCAAATACAGATTGTACCTGGCACATCGATTCTTTTAACGTAAAAAAGCAGGAGGAACCGCAATTAAATCTGGGCAACGATACAACGATCTGTAAAGGAGGCAGTCTTACTATTAACCTGCAACAGCCGGGAATTGATCAGTATATATGGAGCGATGGTTATACCGGGTTTGAAAGGAGAATCACCGATGCCGGTAGCTACCAGGTTACTTTACAGGCTGGCTCCTGTCGTTATGCAGACACGCTGTCGGTAAAAGTAATTGATCCTTATTTCCATATTATACCGGATGATACAGTCTTATGTAAAGGCGATCACCTGGTACTCAGAACAGAAAGTAATCTGGATAATTATATCCAATGGAGTAATGGTTCTGCCGGACCCGTTATGGAAATAAGCGCACCAGGCAATTATACTGCCACAGCGAAAAACATGTGCGGCCAATTCCAGGATGCCGTTAAAATCGAACCGGTAAACTGTAATTGCAAACCGGAAATCCCTGGTGCTTTTACACCTAATGGAGATGGAATAAATGACCTGTTCCTACCCTTACTAAAACCCGATTGCGAGCTCAACACTTTTGAATTCACGATATACAACCGTTATGGTAATAAAATATTCTTCTCCGGTACGCCAGGAAATGGCTGGAACGGCGCTTATCCTAACCAGGCATTAGCAGAAAACGGGGTTTATACTTACCTGCTCAAACTGAGCAACAGCTTCGGAAATAATCCTGTTGAAGTTTATAAAGGTCAGGTTACACTGATCCGGTAACGCGACTAATAAATTATTTTACTATTTAAACAAATTGTTAACAGTAAAATTTGACCAAAAGGAAAATATAACCTATATTTGATCTGTCAAAAGAAATTTTCCTCCACACAACCCAATATGATAGTTATATCATCTGGCACTGTGGAGGAAAAACTATTTTTGGGCTATACATAATTCAATATTTCTTGATTTTTGAATTAAATAACTGCTTTCCGGTATTTAAATACTAAAAACAAATGCCGGGCTGAGTAATATAGATCCTACTACTCATCCCGACATCCTGTAATTAATACTTATTCCTTTATTGTTCTTTAGCGCCTATATTCAACTTAAAACCTGCATAAATATTACGTCCCATCCCGGATCCCCAAACCAAAGAAGCATCAAAGTTTTGGCCATAAGGATTTGAAGCACCCAAAATAAGCGGATGTTGCATTTCATTTAAAATATTTTCCACGCCGGCATACACATTCAAAAAACCATTTTTAAATACTTTATTGATCTGGGCATTCATCATCCAGTAGGCCTGTGTATTTCCCGAAGCGACCAAAGCATTATGATGTTCACTAAAATGCTGCGGTAATCGTTTCGCACCAATCCATTGTACGGTATAATCAAACTTCCACTGGTTCTTGGTACTATAAGCCAGGTTGGCAAAAGCACGATGTGAAGCGACCAGGGGTTTTTCCAGCAAACCTGCCTGGTAATCTGTTTTTACATCATAAAAACGGTAAGCCAGCCTAAGGTCAAAGAAACGGATCGGTTCATAGTCGAGCTGCACCTGGAAACTATGCGAATAAGATTTCCCGTCCAGGTTATAAAAATCCACCCTGTTAAAGCTTTCAATATCTGTTACAACCTGGTTGGTAAAATTGGTAAAGTAATAATCTACTCCAAAGGTACCATCCCGGTAATTCAACATGAATTTCTTAGTAAGGTTTACCCCCATATTCCAGGCCACTTCAGGCTTAAACGGATAGGCATCGCCTGCTGCCAATGCCGTAGCGGCTTCTGTATTATTAAAATAAAAAGTCCTGCCGCTGGCCATAAGGCCCATATTCTCCGCGAACATATTGGCCGTTCTTTGTGCCCTTCCTACAGATGCGCGAATGGCGGTCTGCTCATTAGGCGCATAGCGCAGGTGTAAACGTGGTGTCACAAAGGCTCCGAAGATACTATTATAGTCCCCTCTCAAGCCAGCAACCACATTAATCTTATCCATCCACTTGTAGGAGTACTCTACAAAAGCTCCCGGAACGATTTCTGTGCGGTCCATCGGGCTATTCATAAACCGCTCTTCGTATTGATCCATCAACGCACTGGCTCCGAATTTGATCACATTATTCGTGTTCGAAATAATGGTCTGGTAAATATAATTGGCATAAAAGCTGGTTTGCTTGCCGGTGTAATCCCGCTGACCATATTGATTTTCCTGTTCATGAAAGATCCCTGATAATTGCAGGCCCATACTCTTATAGGGTTTCGCGGCATATACCTTACCAATCTTGGCCCAGGTTTCCAGCCGGTTTACCTTGTTCTGGTAGCCCCATGGATTGCCGCCAGCCTGTTCGGCTCCTTTTTTATAACCGGACTGCCCCCCGGCAGTATTTAAAACGATCGCCTTAAATCCGCCCTGGATCTCCAATCCATTTTCCCCGAAATAAAACCAACGGTTGGAACCTACGAAATTAGTCCCCATCGGGTTATCCAGGAAGCCGTCCTTATTCATATCTACTTTCATCCAGTCACTGCGGCCATGCAGCAATACACTGGTAGAAAGATGTTTATTGAAATTATGATTCAGTATCAGGTTGCCTTCAGATCTTCCCTGCGAACTCTGGTAACCGTTCAGCACAAGCCTTGGCGTTTTTGCTTCAAAAGGTTTCAACCATTCCACGTTGATCTGGCCTGCAGTCCCTTCAAAACCATTTACTACACTACCCGCACCTTTGCTCAATTGCATACTTTCCACGAAAGTACCCGGGGTAAAGGTCAGGCCGGTAATCGCCGCGAGGCCCCTGATATCCGGAACATTTTCACGGGTAAAAGAAGTGTAGGCACCGGCAAGACCCAGCATCTGGATTTGTTTATAGCCACTTACCGCGTCTGTAAAACCTACATCAACAGACGGGGTGGTTTCAAAGCTTTCACTAAGGTTACAACACGCTGCTTTCATCAACTCTCCGGCCCCTATTTTTTCCACTTTCAGGGCACCTGAAGTACTGATACTCGTTGTTTGCTTCCGACCGACAACCTGTACTGATTTCAGTTCATCGGCACTCTGCCGGTCTTCCTTTAAGTTAATCTCAAGTCCTTCCAGCTTTGCGGCAAGCAATACGTCCTGGTTACTATAGCCGCTATAGCTGACTTCCAGTAAATTTACCGTATCAGCTACCTCAATACTAAAGGCACCATTGATATCGGAAACCTGGTTAAACTGTTTGTCTTTTGATTGAATAAATACACCAATGAGCGGTTCTTTGTTTTTTGCGTCCAGGATGATCCCGGTCACTTTTTTTGTCGCAATGCTTTGCTCCTGCCCTGTTTCCTGCGCAGAAACAGCATAGGCCGGAGTCAATAAAGCAGACAGTAAACTGATCTTTAAAATATGCTGCATACTCAGACTAGTGCGCACCTACTTCCCCGTAAGCGCAGCAATCAGGAAGCTTTTTATAATCCTCTTTAGTAGCTTTTGTGGCACCGGCATCGTGTCCGGCCTTAGCAACACTTTGTTCTATTTTAGTAAGTGTGGTCTTTTTCCCGTTGTAAACAACTTTCAGTTCTTTAGTCGTTTTATCCCATTCGGCACGCTTTACACCCGGAATGTAAGCAGCGTTTTCAATACGCTTTTTACACATCCCGCAATTGCCTTCTACAACAATGGTTTTAGATTCAGTACTTACTTTTTTATTGTCCTGGGCATTAAGAGAAGCGGTACCCAGCGCGAATGTAGCCAGAGTGGCCAATATGATGTTTTTCATTGTTTAAAGTATTAAATGGATTCAATAAATTCTTAATTGATATTACCTGAATTCATTAACCATAATACGTCAAACGCTGAAACAATTTATAAAGTGGAATCCCCTGCCAGTTCCCGTCCGGCGGTGCATTAGCAGGATATACTGTAATTGCAAAATCTGAAGTCAGCTGCTGTTCAAAAACAGGTGTTATTGCTGCTACAGGCAATAAACCCGGCTGCAATACCTGCAGTTGAAATCCATTACTGCCGGAAGACTGGTCCACCTGGATCTTAAGCGCCACATCCTTCTGACTACAACAAGACTTTTTATTTTCAACAGATTGCTCTTTCTGCTCCTTAGGCCCTGTTTTCTTTACCGGGCAACAACAGGATTTATCTTCAACATTATTAACGCTGAAGGATTTAAAATCATCACCACAAAAATGTAACTGCACTACCGATCCGGAAACGGAAAGGCTGTACATAAACAGCATAAATATGGCAATCATTTTTTTCATTATATCAGACAAAGATAAACAGTTTTTCGGCTCTTCAAACACCTGGACAGGTACTTGCTTCAATTTTACAAATATTTTCAGAAATTCTATAAACGGCCTACAAACGCTAATATATCTTATTTTTGCAACTCAAAAACAAATTATTATGCATAGGGAAGAATGGGAAGACGAGGAATTGGACGAGTTGGAAGACAGTACTGAGGGGGAACAGGAGCTGGAAGAGCGTGCCCGGTTCACGGTAGATAAAGGGCAAAGCCAGGAACGCATGGACAAATATATCATGGCTCATGTGGAAGGCGTTACCCGTAATAAGGTACAACAGGCTATTGATGACCAAATGATATTGGTAGACGGGAAACCCACGAAGGCAAATATAAAAGTGAAGCCGGGCATGGAGATCGTCTTTTTTGAAACCAGGCGACCGGACCGCTCTGAAATCATCCCCGAACAGATGAATTTAGAAATCGTCTACGAGGACGACCAGGTTCTGGTGATCAATAAACCCGCCGGTATGGTCGTGCATCCCGGCTGTGGCAATTATCACGGAACTTTGGTGAATGGCGTGGCCTGGCACCTGAACCCCGACGATGATAAAACAAAACTCATAGACCTGCCCAGGATCGGGCTGGTCCACCGGATCGATAAAGATACCAGTGGCCTGGTGCTACTGGGAAAAACGCAGGAGGCCATCGAGTTTTTGTCCGCTCAATTCAGAAAGCATACCATCCACAGGAGATATATCGCTTTGGCCTGGGGACACTTTGAAGAACCAGAAGGGACGATTACCGCCCATATAGGCAGAAATCTAAGGTTTCGTAAAAAGATGGATGCTTTCCCTGAAGGAGATTATGGTAAACATGCGGTGACGCACTACAAGGTACTGGAACAATATCACTATGTATCCTTATTGGAGTTTCGACTGGAAACCGGCCGTACCCACCAGATCCGCGTGCACAGTAAACTGATCGGGCATCCATTGTTCAATGACGCCACTTATGGAGGTGACAGGGTGGTAAAAGGAACGATCTATAGCAAATACAAACAATTTGTAGAAAACTGTTTCAAAATGCTGCCCAGGCAAGCACTTCATGCCCGGGAACTGGGATTTGTTCATCCCGGCACCGGCGAAGAAATGCGCTTCGAAGCACCTATTCCTGCCGATATGCAGTCGGTGATCGAAAAGTGGAGCAAGTATATTGTCAAAGGCAACGATGAATAGTTACCGGCACTTTAAAAGTACGCTACCGTAAAATCAATCCTGGCCGGGCGTTTCCGGCCAGGATCAAATTCAATCATTTCAATTTGTATTGCCCTGTTTTATGAAAAAAATTATTTTGAGCAGCCTGTTTTTGTCTTTAAGTACAGGGCTATTACAGGCCCAGCTATCTTATCAAAATGAACAGAACAGGAATAATCGTATCTGGAAAGCAGACAATGGTCTTTACCTGAACTGGTACAACAATAATTTTTTCAAGAACAATGAGTATTTTTTAAATACGGCAAGCGGCTATACTTTATTTGGCACGCAGCATATCCCTACCCTGCTGTACAAAGCCAATAAACATTTGTTGCTACAGGGTGGTGTTTATTTAAAGAAAGATTTCGGCACAGAGGGTATGGCGAAAGTTGCGCCCTTTTACCTGGTAAGCCTACAAAAGAACGGCTACAGCCTTAGCTTTGGTAACATCCATGCGAACATCAATCACAGGATGTATGATCCGCTCTTTGCCAATGAAAGGCTGATGACGCATCACCTCGAAGAAGGCTTTAGCCTGAAGGTAAACCGCCGGAAAATATATTCCGAAACCTGGATCAACTGGGAAAAACAACAGTATTATTTCTCAGATTTCAATGAACAGTTTACCGTGGGGCATAACACCGATGTAAAACTCTACGACAATCGTAAATTCAGCATTGGTGTACCAATACAGGCCCTGGCTATACACAGCGGAGGACAGCTGGATACTACAGACAACCCGACAAGCACTATTATCAATGCTTCGCTGGGTATCAATGCAGCAATAAAGCTCAATAAAAGTAAAAAGAGTATTAACCGCATTGGCTTTAATGCCAACTATTTAATCTATAAAGACCTGGCGGAAAACTCAGGGTTGCCTTACACTAATGGCTCTGCGATCTTTGCCAATCTTAATGTAAGTATATTCCATCATTTTCATGCGGCGATCAGCTATTGGAAGAGTGACCGGTTTATTGCTCCCAAAGGCGATATCTTGTACCAATCTATCAGTAGTAACCCAAAGAACTTAAATTACCTGGAACCACAAAGGGAAATGGTACAGTTAGGCCTGGCTTATGAAAAAAAAGTTGCGAAGCTGGTCAACCTGAGTGTCAGGCTGCAGCCTTTCTATGATTTGACCAATAGCAGGCTTGACTATTCGTACAGTTTATTATTAACGCTGCAACCTAATATAAGGTTACTGAAAAAGCAACTTTAAAACCTAATAATAAAAACAGTATTTCTCTGCAACACTATATTATAAGAAATACATTTCTAAAATCATTGAGATTTCTCGGCTCCATTTCACTACGCTCGAAATAACATTCTCTTATATTAACACGAAAAATCCCCGGAACATGTTTGCACCGGGGATTTTTACATTGATAAATTTATTGCCATAATTTAGAAGGCCATCAATTGCTCAACCGCTTTATCTAATCTACCTTTCGCCAGGAAGTTTTGTTCCAGTTCTATCGCGAATGGAATCGGTGTATCCAGGCTCGCACATCTTACGATCGGTGCATCCAGGTATTTAAAACAGTTTTCTGCGATCCATGCAGCTATCTCGCCACCAATACCGCCAATTAAAGAATCTTCGTGCAACAATAATACCTTACCGGTACGCTTTACACTGGCTTCAATTGCTTCATAATCCAATGGGGACAAGGTTCTCAGGTCCAGGATATCAATGGACAATTCAGGGTGTTTCCCTGCATAATCTTTAGCCCAATGTACACCGGCGCCATAAGTAATAATGGAGAGGTCACTACCTTCCTGGATTAAATTAGCTTTACCAATCTCTATGGTATAATATTCATCCGGCACCTGGCCGCTTACAGAGCGGTACAAAACTTTATGTTCAAAGAAGATAACCGGGTTAGGATCCTCAAAAGAAGCCAGCAGCAAGCCTTTGGCATCTTCTGGACTAGATGGGTAAACCACTTTCAAACCCGGCGTATGGGTAAACCAGGCCTCGTTACTCTGGGAGTGGAAAGGGCCCGCACCAACACCCGCACCGGTAGGCATACGCACTACAACGTCGGCATTTTGTCCCCAACGATAATGAATCTTCGCCAGGTTATTAATGATCTGGTTGAAACCTACCGTTACAAAATCGGCGAACTGCATTTCCATCATTGCCTTGTAACCTTTTATGGAAAGCCCCAGAGCGGTACCGATAATGGCTGATTCACAAAGGGGTGTATTACGTACACGCTCTTTGCCATAAGCATCAACCAGGCCGTCGGTTACTTTAAACGCACCGCCATACTCCGCGATATCCTGCCCCATCAATACCAATTCAGGATGTTTATCCATTGCCTGGCGCATCCCGTCACTGATCGCCTGTATAAATTTCTTTTCTGATTTCGCCATACCACTTGTATTGGTATTGGCTGCTGTATAAGGTACCAATACATCCGCTACCTCTTCCGCAGTATCCGGTGTAATGGCCGGTGCTGCAAAGCCGATCTCCAGACCTGCTTCAATCTCCTGCTGGATCTCATTTCTAAACAGTTCAATCTGCTCCTCCGTAAGTATCTTTTCTTTCTTCAGGAAATCTTCATAATTCTGCACCGGGTCTTTTTTACCCCATTCTTCAAACAATTCTTTAGGTACATATTTTACCCCACTCGCTTCCTCATGCCCGCGCATCCGGAAGGTCATTGCTTCTACTAATATAGGTTTCTGCTCACGGATACAATATTCGCGCGCCGCTGCAATTTCCTGGTATACTTCCAGTATATTATTACCATCAATAATTTTAGAGGCCATACCGTAACCAATAGCTTTATCCGCTAATTGTTTACAGATAAACTGTTCCCGGCTAGGTGTGCTCAATCCATAACCATTATTCTCGATCAGGAAGATAACCGGAAGGCCCCACACGGCTGCCGTATTCAGGGCTTCGTGAAAGTCCCCTTCACTCGTACCACCATCACCGGAGAAGGCCAGGGATATTTTTTCTTCTTTTTTCAATTTATGCGCTAAAGCAATACCATCTGCAATTGCCAGCTGCGGGCCAAGATGCGAGATCATACCGCAGATATGATGCTCATTGCTACCAAAGTGGAAAGAACGCTCACGACCTTTGGAATACCCTTCTTTTTTACCCTGCCATTGTAAAAACAGTTTTGAAAAAGGCATTTTACGTGCAGTAAATACACCCAGATTACGGTGCAAAGGCATAATGTATTCATCTGCGTCCAGGGCCATGGTAGCGCCTACGGCGATTGCTTCCTGCCCTATCCCGCTAAACCATTTACTTACTCTACCCTGGCGGAGTAAGATCAGCATTTTTTCCTCGATCATACGAGGTTTCAAAATCTGTTTGTATAAATCTAAAAGCAGCTCTTTACTATAACCTTTTGCCTTGAATTGCATGATGTATTTTTAAATTTGCGCAAAGGTAATGCTTATCTAAATATCTTTAAGCATTTAAAGAGTCGCCCCGGGATGTTAAGTTTTGGCTATTGGTGGTTACCTTAGTAGAAAATGAAATAACTTTGCCGGGAATTTTATTACATTACAATAATGACTAAGTTTTTACTTTCTATTACCTTAGCTTCTTTAAGCTTAGGCGCCTTTGCCCAGGCCCCTGCCGGGTATTACACAGACACTGCCGGCCTGACCGGGTATGCCTTAAAAACAAGATTGCATACCATCATCAAAAACGGGCATAACGACCGCGGTTATGGCCAGTTATATGAAGGCTATAAAACTACGGACAAGGACCTGTATTATGAAAATGATGGCACGCTCCTGGATGTTTATTCCGAAAAGCCAAATGGCCCGGATGCCTATACTTTCAGCCTGACTAATACAAACGACCGTTGTGGTAATTACGCCAATGAAGGAGACTGCTTTAACAGGGAACATACGGTTCCACAAAGCCTGTTCAACTCGGCGTCTCCGATGAAGAACGATATCCATTTTGTAATCCCTACCGATGGTAAAGTCAACGGACAGAGAGGCAATATACCTTACGGAAAAGTAAACTCACCTAATTGGGTTTCTACCAATGGCACGAAACGCGGCCCGAATGTGAGCGGTGGCTTCAGCGGTACTGTTTTTGAACCGATTGATGAATTCAAAGGCGATTTCGCCCGTACCGTATTTTATTTTGCTACCCGCTACCAGGACAAAATTCCTAATTTTGATCAAGGTAACATACTCGACGGCACCAATACCCGGAGCTTACAGCAATGGCAGGTAGACCTTTTCCTGGAATGGCATCACCAGGACCCTGTAAGTCAAAGAGAAATTAACCGGAATAATGCGGCCTATACCTACCAGGGCAACAGGAATCCTTTCGTTGACAATCCGGCATGGGTAGACTGTATCTGGGCCGGCATCTGTGCGGATACCGGAACAGTAGACACCGGTACCGGTACCTACATCAATAAATTAGCCTTACAAAACAGTATTGACCTTTACCCTAACCCGGCAAGTGCTGACTTCAAATTATATATCAAAGACAACAACAAACTGGCCGGTTTAAGCATCGTGGCTATCGACGGAAGACAAGTATATGTAGAAAGCCGTAATTACAGCAGCCGTGAACCCATTACCGTAAATATCCAACAGTTAACTGCGGGCATGTATTTTATTCATATCCATACCGAGAAAGGAACGGTTGTGAAGAAGCTGTTTAAGCAATAAAAGAAATAATTACACCTATTCAACAAAGGGCCGCTGTCTTAAAGATGGTGGCCTATTTTGTGATAAGTGATGGGTGATAAGTGATAAGCAGTATTACTTCGCCAAAGCGTCGATTGACCTAACATTTCGCTCATGGACTCCTGTTCATGCACGCTTTAACAGGAACAGCAAGATACTATACCTCAGAGCTGCCAAAGGCTCCCCGAAATAGTGATCAGTAATTATAATTGAACTTAACAATTAATAAGTTCAAAAAGCTACAAAAGTAAAAATGGGCTGACCTTCCGGTCAGCCCATGCTAGTTTATCATTATAAGGTACAGATTAAGCGTTCACTTTATTCAGTTCCTCACGTTGAGCTTGTACTCTTTCATCAGAAATGTATTCATCGAAAGACATTTCCTTATCCAGCATACCATTTGGTGAAATCTCGATAATACGATCCGCAACTGTTTGCGTCAACTCATGGTCACGGGAAGTAAAGATAACGGTACCTTTAAAATCCTTCATACCATTGTTCAAAGCAGTAATAGATTCCAGGTCTAAGTGGTTGGTAGGCTCATCAAACATCAGCAGGTTACCTTTGGCCATCATCATACGGCTCAACATACAACGCACTTTTTCTCCTCCTGATAACACATTACATTTCTTCAGCGTTTCTTCGCCGGAGAATAACATTCTACCCAGGAAACCACGGATAAAGGTTTCATCTTTCTCTTCTGAATACTGGCGCAACCAGTCAATCAGGTTCAGATCTACTCCATCAAAATATTCGGTATTATCGCCCGGCAAATAAGCAGGGGTAATCGTTACGCCCCATTTGAATTCGCCTTCGAAATCAGTATCTTCACCGGAAAGGATTTTATAAAAAGCGGTTGTCGCCAAAGAGTTGTCAGACAAAACAGAAAGTTTTTGACCGCGCTTCATATCAAAAGAAACATCTTTGAATAAATACTCGCCGTTCAGCTTTTTAGACAAACCTTTCACTTCCAGGATCTGGTCACCGGCTTCACGTACCTGATTGTTGAACAGGATCGCAGGATATTTACGCGTAGAAGCGACCATGTCCTCCAGCTTGATCTTGTCCAAAGCTTTCTTACGGGAAGTCGCCTGCTTTGATTTAGAGGCATTGGCCGAGAAACGGGCAATGAACTCTTTTAATTCAGCGATCTTATCTTCTGCTTTCTTATTAGAATCTGTACGTTGTTTCAGCAATAACTGGCTGGACTCATACCAGAAGGAATAGTTACCGGTAAAAATGGAAATCTTTCCAAAATCAATATCTGCAACGTGGGTACATACGGTATCCAGGAAGTGACGGTCGTGGGATACCACCAGGACGATCTTATCATAATCGGCCAGGAAGTTTTCCAACCAGCCGATCGTTTGCAGATCCAGGTCATTGGTAGGCTCATCGAGCAGCAGGATATCCGGGTTACCGAATAAAGCCTGTGCCAATAACACACGTACTTTTTCGTTACCGTCTAACTCTTCTATATTTTTGTAATGCTTATCTTCAGTAACGCCCAGGTTACTCAATAAAGTTGCCGCATCACTTTCGGCATTCCATCCGTCCATTTCTGCGAAGATTCCTTCCAGCTCTCCTGCACGCAAACCATCTTCTTCCGTAAAATCTTCTTTGGCATACAGGGCATCTTTTTCTTCCATAATTCTGAATAACTCCTGGTTACCCATCATTACTGTTTGCAATACCGGTGTTTCGTTATACTTATGGTGATCCTGCTTTAAAACACTCATACGCATACCCTTGGAAATATCCACTTTACCTGAGGTAGGGTCGATCTCTCCGGATAATATTTTTATGAAAGTAGATTTACCAGCACCATTCGCACCGATAATCCCATAACAATTCCCTTCGGTAAACTTAATATTTACGTCTTCAAACAATATACGCTTCCCAAAGCGAAGGGAGACATTATTTACATTAATCATTTTTGGCTGAAAATTTGAGGTGCAAAGGTACGACTAATCTGCTTAAGTTTAAAGTATTTAATATGAATGAATTTATAAAATTGAACCGTGATTATGACCACATCCGGACATTTAATTAGTGCAGAGTTTCCCGCTTTTCGGTACTTTTGTACGATAAAAATAAATGCTAAGGATAAATGAATAGCCCCTATTCCAGAGTCGAGCTTGCAGCTATCATCAGCAGGCGGCTTACAGAAGAAAAAGAAGCTTTAAAAAATGAATTTCAAGCTAAAGGCCGGATCAGCACCTGTTACATAGACAATCTATTCCCGGAACCTATAGCAAAAGCTATTTATGAAGCCTTTCCCAGCGCAGAACAAATGGGCGAACACCGTTCCATCAGGGAGTATAAAAAAGTGGCTGCCCAGATGAACCTGTATCACCCGCTTTTAGAAGAAGCTATATATGCGTTCCAGCAACCTGAAGTGGTAGCGATTTGTGAAACGATTACGGGTATCCCCGATATGAGCCCGGATGAGCATTTATATGCCGGCGGCATCAGCCTGATGTCACAAGGTAATTTCCTGAACCCACACCTGGATAATTCTCATGATAATCACCAGGAAAAATACCGGGTGCTCAACCTGCTTTATTATGTATCCCCTGACTGGAAACTGGAGTATGGCGGCAACCTGGAACTTTGGGACCAGGGTACCGACAAACCGCAACGCACGCTAGTCTCTGCCTTTAACCGCCTGGCTTTAATGGTGACGCACAAAACGTCTATACACTCTGTAAGCAAGGTAACTGTAGATGCCAGCCGATGCTGTGTTTCTAATTATTACTTCTCCCCTACACCGGTTGCCGCTGAAGATTACTTCCATGTAACCAGTTTTTACGGAAGACCTGAGGAGCCGGTAAAAAAGATCTTATTGGCGGTAGATAGAAACCTTAGGAATATGGTAAGAAAGATCAGTGGTAAAAGAGTAGTTCCTACTAAACATATTTATAAAAAAGACGAAGACCAGTAATCCTACTGGTCTTTATTTATTGCGGCATTGCTTTAATCACGTTGTCTATTTGTGCAAAGTGACGGGTCTGGTGATTAACCACTACCCTGAAAGTGTCTCCAAGCCTCAGTTTAATCCATTTAGAGATACTAACGCTGGTTTTCACCTTTGACAGGTCATGTTGCTGTGCACGCTCCACCAACTCATTAAGGGACAAGAGTTGCTGTTCAAAATTTTCCAATAATACTATATCCAGGTGACTGTTCAGGGGGTTCATTTCCTTAAACGTATTCATCTTGTTCAGTTTTTCTTTAGGCAGCATTGCGTTGGCAAAGTAGTTACCCAACCAACCGGAACGGAAATGTGGATTAGGCTTTGCAGGCGTACGTTCTAATTTGCTTTTAATTTCCGGGATATAAAAATCATTATATCTTTTCAGGTGCTCAATACATTCGAGTACCGACCAGCTCTCCGTACGTTCGCGCCAGTTCAGGGCTTCATAAGATAAGCGGTTCAGCTCCTGCGTTTGCCTGATCTGGCGGCCCAGGTCTGTTTTTAATTGTGTTAAAAGTTGTTCTGTGGCTATTTTCATCTGTTGTGCTATTTTCTCTGCAAAGTTCTCAATAAATATAAGCTAAAAAAATGATTGAAATCAAGATTTTAGTAATCTTGATAAGGTCTCGGGAGTCATCCTCAGGTAATTGGCAATATACTTTTGTGGCACCTCCTGGAACAGTTGCGGGCTGCGCGCTAATACTTTCTGATAGCGCAGCTTAGGCTCTACAATCAGCAGGTCAATCTCTCTTTCCATTTGTTGTAATACCAGGGCTTCTACAATCGTTTTCCATAACTGTTGCCTTTCGATAGTACTGTTCCAGAAGCGCTCCATATCCTCCCGCGCAATAATGTAAACCGTAGTCTGGCGGATGGCTTCACTACTATAGATGCTGGCTTTACCACTCAGGTAAGTATCTAATGCGGTGATCAGGCTTCCGGCATAACCAAATCTTATGATCTGCTCCGTATCCTGTCCCAGGTCGCAACTGACCAGCACACTTCCTTCTTTTATAAAATAAACTTCAGTAGCGGTGGAGCCAGCCCTGAAAAGGTAATCGCCGCGCTTAAAAACCCGAACAGTTGGAACAATGCCAAATTGCGCCAACTGTTGAATAATAAATTGTGTATCCATTTATTTTGTAAAGGTGTCTATTTTAGAACAAAACATCCTTCAGGTCTTCGTTTTTATCAAAGACGCTTTTGGCAAAGGGACAAAGGGGCATAATACGGATCCCTTTTTCACGGGCAAATTCCACTGCAGCCAGAACCATTATCTTACCAACTCCTTTGCCGCCAAAATCAGGATCAACATCCGTATGGTCGATAATAATTTTATCATCTCCTGCCCAGGTATAGGTCATTTCCCCTGCCTTTGTCTCTCCTTCAAATGCTTCAAATGCTCCTTTTGCGCCTGATTCTACTTGTGTTACTTCTATGCTCATGTTTCTTGTTTTTAGGGTTATAATGAGAAGCGATAAAAGTAGGTAATAATCATGGACAAATACATGATCCCCTGCTAATTAAACGCTAAAAATATCCTTGTATCAACAGAGATCCGAGGGTTAATCGCTCCAGGAAAGCTTAAGGGCATAACGGTCCAGTTCCTGCTCCAGATACCACTGTTGCTTATCTTCTTCCGCACTTAGGAAAAACAGGTATATAGGAGGATTGGGTTCATTTAATTTTCTCTCAAATCTTTGCGCCTCCTTTAAATCGGCCTCATCGATTATAAGCAACTTGCCTATTGTCTTTGTTGCTACTACTTCATTTCCTTTGACGGTCACACTTCCCTGATCAAACCGGTGCCAGTCCAGTTTTGGATCGTAGAACCAGCAATGCCAGGACTCTGCTTGAATGATCAGCGCCTGGTTGGCGTTAAACTGCTCTTCGGCCATGGACATAGCCGGGATATCCTTAAAGTTTTCAATTGCGGCTTCGGGCGACTTAAGAAACATACTATCACTAAACCCCGCCTGGCAATATACTTCACTTATGCCCTTTAAATGTACTTTTAAAACAAAGGGAGCACGTTTCAACCTGAGCTCGTGGCTTTCATTAACGGGTATGTGCTTACCATCCTGCAACACTTCAATGTCAAAAGTCGCAGTCTGTGCGTGACTTAATCCAATGGTGCTGCAGTACAGTACAAAAGCAGTAATTAAAAACTTCATCTTAAAATATTTCTGTGACACAAAATAGCATTTTTGTATAAAAAAATCGCAGCTCTTATAGCTGCGATCTGTCAAAAAATTAATTGCATGGGACATAAATTATATACCTTCAAGATGTGGCAAACCTATTCTTTTACCAAGAGACAACTCGTACCAGCGTCAAACATCCTGTTATGCAACACTAGGGTATCATGGCTTAAATCGACATAATGAGACAAGTATCCTAAAGACGGTGCAAAACGTAAAGTACAACGCGTATCATTATGCTCTTTTTCAAAACTGAATTTACCCCCATGCACCAGGTTATGGTCAAAACGCAGGCCTACTCTTTTGGCATCAAATCCCATGCGGCATCGTGGTAAAAAGCGGCTACCTCCCAATTACCTTTCAGGATGAAAAGTTCGTCCGGCATGCTTTTTATTACAGGCGACTGACACCATAATGAATCACAGTATAAGAAGGGAGGTAATCCATTTCATAGCAATCAAATAATAAGGGTTCCGGTAAAATAATGTTTTTATCGTATATCTACAATACCCTTCTTGCTATTCACTGTCATACACTTTACGTTTGAAAATGTAGCGGGTAATAAAGATACCTTTACCATCCTTCTCTCCGGCATCAGATTCTACCCCTGCCGCGATATGAGACAATTCCCAGCCTTCCTTACCCAGTTCGTTCATTTTGGTTTGGATAATTGCATCATTTGAAGCTATATTCTGAAAGTTAATCCCTACAGCGCTGTAAAAGTTCAAAAGCCTTGTTTCGCCGAAATTATCAATCTTAGCCTCTTTACGGCCACCCTTCAAATTAGAAGAGCTGCCATTGGTCCGATCTGCACTGATCAGGTTGGCTTCTTCTTTATTTTCCACCATGATAGACCGGCCTACACCCATGGGTACTATAGACTCCACGGAGGTCAATACTTTATACTCTACTCTTTGCGCCAGGGCTACAATGCCACTCATTACAAAAGCTGCTGCTAAGGTTACTTTTCTCATAAAAAAATTGTGTTGAAAGATTATATAATGCCTTTGACTGTAATCTTATTAAAAGGTTAAAGCGGAGTTCTATAATTTTCTACCGGCATGAAACTCTTATTAAGTTCCTGGTTACATTTACTTATTTGAGCCTGCTATTTTGCAATACGTTTACGCTAAATGATAAAGATTTACACGGTAACAAACCCATTTTATTTCATGAGAAAATTCCTTTTACCTTCCAGGTATTATTGAGCTTCTGATATTGCAGGAACTATAGAAGCCGTAACAGAGACCGACCATACAACAGGATATTTCCAGAAATGCTATAAGGGTTCAGATTAAAAATGAAATAGAAAAATAATAAAAACTCATCTTTAGTAAAAGGACAAATTGCCATAATTGATTCATCTCCGGAAGTCTTACGATTCAGCATAAAATACCAGAACCTACAGTCCAGTTTATTTAATGATGATCATCATTTTTCAAAATAATGCTTAATCAGTTTGGTTTTTTTCCGACCATTTTTCAGTACATGTGGCGGAGGTGGCGTGCTCGTACTACATTCTTCACAATGTTCAATGCATCTTACGATTACATACCTTTTTTTAAAGGTATAGTTGTGATTAATAAACATTCTGTCATGACTAATGCCTCTGGACAAAAAATATTCCCTCACCGAATCAGCATCTTCCCATGCAATCTCCTTTCCAACTTCTGATTCAAAGTGATTGCCACTCATAATCATTAACTTACAATATGGATAGTGTTTCAATACATCCACTATACTATCAACAGTGGCCTTTCCTTTCTTACTCAATTCAATTTTATCTTTCATTAAAGCAATATAGGTGCCTACATCCGGGCAAACCTTTATCTCATCCTGTGACCAGGAATTTAAGGTCAAAGAATTAAATAGCATTATTAAAAAAACACAATATTTCATAGGAACCATATTAGCTTTTGGCCGTTTACGCTGTTGCCAATAACAACAAGAAGACGACAAAAATTTGAGGGTAATTCACTGCTTTAATTTTAGCAATTCAAAGTAACTATTCATTTCAGTAGTAAAACGGTGCAAACAATTTAATGCCAGATACTAAAGAATAAATAGAGCATAAATATAACAAAAAAGGTCTGCATCTTTTCAGATACAGACCTTTCATATATTGAATCAATTATCCTTGGAACTCAGGAATGACCCCTTTAGTTCAATCAATCATTGCTTTGATATCCTCCGGTAAATTTACAAAGTATATCATTCTATTTTTTCTCTTCGTGATATTCCATCTCCGTATTGATATCCCAAATATTTTCCTTGTCTGTCCTGTTCGCGATTATATTATCTACAGCAGTCATAGCAGTCAACATAGAGTGATCACTGTTATTATACTTATGCATCCCGTTTCTCCCCACTAAAAATAAGTTCTCAAATTTGCCCAGTGTTTTTTTTAAAGTACCAAACTGATTGTAGGTGCCAAAATAAGCGGGATAAGCTTTTTCCATTCTTAACACAGTGCTGTCTATTACATCTTCTTTATCTATTATACTTATATGACTCAGTTCTTCTATGGCAAACTCCATGAGCTTTTCATCGGGCATGGTCCAGAGTGCATCACCCTCGTTACAAAAATATTCCATCCCTATCCATACATGGTCCGGGTTATTAACCATAAAAGGACTCCAGTTATTAAAAATCTGTAAACGGCCTACCATTACATCTTTTTCCTGTATATAGATCCAGTTATCCTCGACTGTATTCTCTCTTGATCCGGGCCGCTTACTATCTCTTTTAATCCTGAGTTTATGGCACAGCAACCCTACCGTTATAAAATCCCGGTATAATAATCCTTCTGCGATTTCCCTGTCTTCGGCTGAAAACGCAGGGCTCATCCCCGACACCAGCTGCTTCACCGGCATCGTACTGAAGCAATAATCACAGTCCACCATATGGGTTAAACCACTTGAGTGATCCTTAATTTGTACAGCCCTTATGTTATCACGCTCATGTTCCAGACTCCTGACCTCACAATTCATATAGATCTTGCCGCCTTTAGCCTCTATCATTTGAGCCACCAATTCCCAAAGCTGTCCCGGGCCATATTTAGGATACAGGAACCGCTCGATGAGGCTGGTCTCTGTTTTCTTTTGCTGCAGGTCGCCGCTTTTTTTCCTGGGTTTCAGGGCGTGCCTGATCGCCTGTGATATACTCAGGCCTTTGATACGCTGAGCACCCCATTCCGGAGCAATTTTATTGCAATCTATGCCCCATACTTTTTCCGTGTAATCTTTAAAAAATGTATTATAAAGTACCTTTCCGAAACGGTTAATCATAAAATCCTCCAGGGAGTTTTCCTTCTTTATAGGAAACAGCCGGGCATTCATGTAAGAATAGAACATTTGTATAGATCGCCACCAGCCCAGGCCATTAAGCGTGTCCATAGACAGCTTGATCGGGTAATTAAAGAAGCGCTTCAGATAATAAATCCGGGATAACCTGTTCCGTACGAGCATCACATTGTCACTTTCCTTATTATCTTCAAATGAAAATCGATCCTTGCTGATCTGCTTTTGCTTGTTTTGGTAGAAAATATCAATATGCTCTTCCGTAGACAACACAGGCATTACCTTCAGCCACCATTGCATTACCCGATCTGATTTGGAAAAGAAACGATGCCCGCCAATATCAATTCTATTGCCTTTATAATTCACCGTTTTGCTGATCCCGCCAATATCATTTGATTGCTCATAAATTATGGGTATAATATCGGTACGTTCCAAAAGTTCAAGGGCTGCTGTAAGTCCGGCAGGACCAGCTCCCGCTATAACTGCAATTTTCTTTCCTGAGTGGTGATGATTTTTATTGTTCATAATTCCTTTTTAACGATTGTTGGTGAGTCAGATATTTATCCAGAGCTATAAGTGTGAAACAAATAGCCAATAAAATGAACGGAGCCTGATACCTCATCACAACGACAGAGGCTATAATAGAGAAAGCGGCATTGGCAAAATAATACAGCAGCCATAAAATAATCGGTGCCCCAGCTTCCATCTCTTCTTTTTTCAGCAGTTTTTTCCTCTTCGCCAATAAAAACAGCAGTGGTATCACCAAGCTTATAATCAATAAGACCGCGTTGAATAATGTATAAGGCGCCATGAATATCTTTTTATAATCGTGGCCCAATAAGATTGGTTTTTCCTGGCGTATTTTATACCAGGACCTGGTCGTTTCCGGGTATGCCGCTTTAGTTGCATCAAAATCATGTAATGATTCAAGGTCCGGCCAAAAGTAGCACCTGGCATTAGTCAGAATGAAGTACTTAAAATACGCCCCCGGATCAGCTGCTATAATGATACGTGCATAATCACCATACAATTTAGAAACATGATACCAGGTAGTGTAATAGCTTTTCAGTTTATATTTCTGCTGATAATAAGGAATGAACCTTTTTAAAGGAGATTTTTTATTCCATATATAGTCCGGACCGATAGTAGAGCCGTCTGTTGCATTGCTTGGAAAGGAATCAATTAAATAACGCACCAGCGTATCCAGCATCCTGATATCCGGTTCTTCTGCGGGGTCAACCTTAAAATCCACTTTCTTAAAGTAGTATAATGTATTATTGGCCATTTGCCAGCCTTCAAACCCCGCAAAAACCTGCGCTCCTGTAGCTAGCTCAACCTTATCCCTGGTACTTTTATAGGCACCCAGAATAACCATAAGCGCCAGTAAAATGGCACCGGATTTATACAGCATTTTAAGTCTCGGCGTCAGCAGAATGGCAATTGCAAAAAGGAAAGGATAGTATAAGGCATTATACCGTATATTAAATGCCCAATAGAGCAAAAGGATAGAAAGTATGATCCAATGCCACCTGGGACGCACAAATATCCACAACAGTGTGGTCATCCATAATATGGTTATACTGGTGAATATAGAGTCACTAGCTACAGTAAGGTCCACAAATAATCCTAAAGGATTAATGGTGATCAATATCCATCCGATCCACTTTATATACTTATTCTTAAATCCAATTAAAAAATCAATTGAAGTAAGCAGGAATATACCGGCAAGAATAAACATGAGGTGTTGCACCCACACCACAAAGTTTGCTGAATGAGAAAAATTATACAGGATCCCTAAAAACTTAGAATAACCATAGGGTCGGAAAAACACCTCATTTTTTTTTGCCGCCGCATATATATAACTGTGGCCGTCCTCAAACATATCGGGTACTGGGTATGCCCGTGTTAATAAATAAAAGAGTAAAAGACTTATTATGACCGAAGCTAACAACAGCTGTCTGTTTTGCTTATTATCCCAGATAAAAGACCGGTAGTTTTGTAATACATTTTGGGCCTTAATAGTTTTCTTATCGCCAGCCGGGGGGGGTAATTGAGGAACTGTCTTACGACTCATGAATGCTTCCGCTTAATAACTAATTGAATAAAAACAATTAGACGCAGGTGGCGGCAAAACACCCTTACACAACCAAAGAATTATTTTACTTTACCTATAAAATAATATCTTACTGGCACCAGGCAAATGATTATGCTTATTGCCAGTAAGGCTAAGCAAAAGAAATTTTTATTACATAGGATTTCTATAAACAAAAAAAGTCCGCACCTGAAAAGGTGCGGACTACTTATTTATAGATTAAATTATCCCTGGAATTGAGGAATCAAACCTTTGGCTAAATCAACCATTGCTTTAATACCATCTTCAGGTAAATTACCTTTCTTGAATTCAGCTAAAACATTTGGCAATTTGCTTTGCATTTCGATCATAAACTGATCTTCAAATGCTTTCATATGCTTAACCGGAACTTCTCTTAACAGGTTGTTCGTACCTAAGTAGATAATCGCAACTTGCTTCTCAACTGAATATGGGCTAAACTGAGCTTGTTTCAGGATTTCCACGTTACGCGCACCTTTATCGATTACTGTTTTAGTAGCCGCATCCAGGTCACCACCGAATTTAGAGAATGCTTCCATCTCGCGGTAAAGCGCCTGGTCTAATTTCAAGGTACCGGCAACTTTCTTCATGGATTTGATCTGAGCAGAACCACCTACACGGCTTACAGAGATACCTACATTGATCGCCGGACGGATACCGGATAAGAACAAGTTAGTTTCCAGGAAGATCTGACCATCAGTGATGGAGATCACGTTTGTAGGGATATATGCAGATACGTCACCAGCTTGTGTTTCGATGATCGGTAATGCGGTTAAGGAACCACCACCTTTCACTAAGTGCTTGATAGACTCCGGAAGATCGTTCATGTTCTTAACGATGTTATCATCATTAATTACTTTCGCAGCTCTTTCCAGTAAGCGGGAGTGCAAGTAGAATACGTCACCAGGATAAGCCTCACGACCCGGCGGACGACGTAACAACAAAGATACCTCACGGTAAGCTACCGCTTGTTTAGACAAATCATCATAAACAACTAATGCTGGGCGACCTGTATCACGGAAGAACTCACCGATCGCAGCACCCGCAAACGGAGCATAGAACTGAAGTGGAGCCGGATCAGCTGCTGTTGCAGATACGATAGTCGTATAAGCCATAGCACCATTCTCTTCCAATACTTTCATTACTGTTGCAACAGTAGAAGCTTTTTGCCCGATCGCTACATAGATACAGAAAACCGGTTTACCCGCTTCATAAAATTCTTTCTGATTGATAATCGTATCCAGGCAGATCGCTGTTTTACCAGTCTGACGGTCACCAATTACCAACTCACGTTGGCCACGACCGATTGGAATCATTGCATCTACAGATTTCAAACCTGTTTGCAGTGGCTCTTTTACCGGCTCACGGAACAATACCCCAGGAGCTTTACGCTCGATCGGCATTTCATATAATTCACCTTTTAAAGGACCTTTACCATCGATAGGCTCACCTAAAGTATTAACCACACGGCCGATCATACCTTCACCCACTTTGATAGATGCGATACTTCCGGTACGACGTACTTTAGAACCTTCTTTGATTTTATCACTTTCACCCATCAATACCACACCCACGTTGTCTTCTTCAAGGTTCAATGCGATAGCTTTAGTACCATCTTCAAATTCAACCAATTCACCCTGACGTACACTACCAAGACCAAAAACACGGGCGATACCATCACCGATTTGCAATACGGTACCTACTTCTTCAAGGTCTGCAGAGCTGTTAAAGTTGCTCAATTGTTGGCGCAAAATCGCCGATATTTCATCCGGTTTAATCTCAACCATTGTTATAGAAATTTATGAATGATTTAATTTATTTCAATTTTTGTGTAGCCGATTAAATATCCGCTACGAAAATATTTTTTGTGAACTGATGTCTGATGTCGGCGAGGTCTCTTGAAATACTCATATCAAAATACTTATCACCAACCTGTAATTTGAACCCGCCAATGATACTTGGATCAACAACTGGTTGCGGAATTACATTTTCATTATTCAATTCTTTTTTAACCTTAGCCAGCAATACATTCAGCGTAGCTTCATCCAAAGGATAAGCAGTAGTGATCTGTACGGTCTGAACATTGTTCAGCGCCTGGTATTGGGCTTCAAAAGCTTTAGTCATTTCGACCAGGTTAGCTTCACGGCCTTTTTTCACCAGTAAAGAGATGAAAGCAACAGTGGACGCACTGATCTTTCCTTCAAAAATAGCATTTAAAACGCTAATCTTTTTATCTGCTTTTACTAAAGGACTTTGTAAAAACAATTGCAACTCGCGGGAATCATTTACTGCGGTCTCAATTGTCTTCATATCACTCAATACCACATCAACATTGTTTTGTTCCTTAGCAAGGTCTAACAATGATTTTGCGTATCTGGCAGCGAGACGAGGATTGGGCATTTATAAAAAATTATACGAGTTCTACAATTAGTTCAACTTAATTTCATTTGCAAGCATATTGATGTACTCAGATTGAGCCTGAGCGGGATCTAATTGCTTACGTAAAACTTTCTCAGCTACAGCTACTGCCATATTACCGATCTCGTTTTTCACTTCAGTTAATGCAGCATTCTTTTTGTTATCGATTTGAATGCGGGCATCTTCCATGATTTTTGCCGCCTCAACTTTAGCTTGTGCTTTAGCCTCGTTGATAATTTTGTCTTTAGCCTCTTTTGCTTCTTTCAGCATTAAAGAACGTTCTTCACGGGCTTCTTGTAATAAACGCTCATTTTCAGCTTTCATTTCAGCCATTTCCAATTTCACTTTCTCTGCTGAAGCGATAGAGTTAGCGATACCAGTTTCACGCTCGCTTAACATATTAAGGATAGGCTTCCATGCAAACTTCTTAAGGATAAAAAGAACGATCAGGAATGCTACTAATGTCCAGAAAAACAGACCTAAAGCCGGGGTTATTAAATGCATATAATTAAACTTAAAAAAATTCTTGGGTTAAATTTAGTTCACTTAATGGTTTAAATTACGCCCTTTGCCCTGTGCATCGGGCGTAACTTAATGATTTTTGTGTCTTATTGACGGTAATGATTACATTACAACAGCCAACAAACCAGCGATTACACCGAAAAGGGCAACACCCTCGATGAACGCTGCAGTCAAGATCATAGAAGAACGGATATCTCCGGCAGCTTCTGGTTGACGAGCGATAGATTCAACCGCACCTTTACCAATTTGACCGATACCGATACCAGCTGCTAAAGCTGCTACACCAGCACCAATAGCACCAAGACCTTTTGCTAAACCAGCAGCTTCTGCTACTTGCATTAATACTGACATTGTCTTATATATTTAAGTGATTAAAAAACTTGTTTATGATTCTATTCTAAAAATTAAAGTACCAACTCCTGATCGCTATGTGCGTGGTCCATACCATGTGCTCCATGTGCATCATGTGAATGCTCTTCTACAGCCTGACCGATAAATACCGCGGTAAGATTAGTGAAGATAAACGCCTGGATCGCTGCTACCAGTAATTCCAAACAGAACATGAAGATAGAGAAGGCAATGGATACCGGTGCAAAACCCCAGCCAGCTGCTTCATTCATCGCTCCAAAAATGAAGATCATAGAGATAACGCTTAAGATAATGATGTGACCCGCCAGGATATTGGCGAACAAACGTATCGTAAGTGCGATCGGCTTGATGAACAAAGAGATAATCTCGATAATAGTCAATAATATATTAGCCGGGAACGGAACACCTGGAGGATTGAATAAGTGACCCCAGAAGTGTTTGTTCGCGCTGAATAAAATTACGATGAAAGAAACCAGGGCTAAAGCAGCGGTTACCGCGATGTTACCGGTAAAGTTAGCTCCGGAAGGGATAAGACCTAAAAGGTTGTTCACCCAGATAAAGAAGAATACGGTAAGCAATAATGGCATGAAGCGCATATACTTGCGACCTAAGTTAGGTTTAGCTACCTCATCTCTTACAAACATGATGATCGGCTCAATCGCGTTTTGCATACCAGATGGAGCAGTCATTGCGCCTTTGGTTTTGTATTTTTTTGCTACACTTAAGAATAAAGCCAACATGATGATTACAGATAATATCATGGAGAACACATTCTTAGTAATAGAGAAATCTTTAATTGCGGCACCATCAACAGAGATCACTTTTCCTTTATTGGCTTCCAGGGCTTTAACCTGCTCTTCTGAAGCTCCAGCAGCCTGCTGCTCGTGAATATAGTGATCCGTAACCAATTGGTAACCTTCTTCAGTTGTGCTGTGACCATGATCCAGTTTAGAAGACATGAACACACTCATCCCTTTTTCAGGGTGAAAAAGAATCACCGGTAAAGGCATAGCTACCGGGTGCTTTTCCCCATCGCTGCCGGTATAATCTAAAACGTGCCAGTCATAAGAATCGCCGATGTGACCAAAAATGATTTCTTTGATATCCAACTTCTCCTTTCCATGCTCTTCAGCCGCTTCATGACCTTCTGCGAATGCAGTTAAACCACTGAACATCAATAAAATAGCGACAAAAAATAGTTTAGATTTTCTTAACACAATTTCCAAATTTTGTGCAAAGATAGTGCATTTGGTTGCAAAACAATAATTATCTAAAAAAAATATTGCATTGAATTTTATATTATACATTATATAAACATTATTATAGCATTAAAGGCAAAAAAATTAAAATTCATATTTAAAGATATTCAAATAGCCCTCTTTATTTCCCGCTCATCCCATCCAGGATTACGCTTGCTTGATTTTTTTGCCAAATGATAATATATTTACCCCCTAATCCTGTTTCCCCAATGAAAAAACGTATTTTAATTATTCTCTCTATTATTTTTGTTTTAGCAGGTCTTATGAACTGCTTCTGGTTCTTATTCTATAATATGGGGACTGACGATCCCTGGTTGATAACCATGATATATGTATTGTCTCCTTACCATTTCAGTTACGTCTTTGAGGACTACCGTTTAAATTGGGGCAGCGCTTCTTATTCCTTTAACTTACTTACCTTATATCTTTATTTGAGTTTTTTAGCAGGAGCGCTGACTTACGCTCTTTCTAAAGGGCGGGAGCTGCGATTAATAAAATTCAATTATTCCCTGATCCTGCTTTCTTTCCTTATCAATAGCCCGTTTATCATCGCCCGGCTTTTTATTCCTGATGAAAACAACCCATCTTTAACCGCTAAAGATTCAAACCTGACGATTTACCTGCTGTACATGCTCAGAGCCTTGCTACTGTTTATCGTGGCTTACAAAGCCTTAGCGTTTTTCAAAAAAGAGGCTACCCTGGAATTATCAGTAGAGGAGGATGGAAGCGGTCGACAAGAGGAGTACTTACTTCAGGCAACAAAGAGCCAAAGGTTGGTCAATCATTTAGTAGATCATATTTTAATTGCCATCTATATGATTACTACACTAAAAGCCGCTATTAATTTCCCTTTATTCTATAATTTTTTAAAAGATATGGAACAATCCCTGGGAAAAGAGCTTGCGCTTATCCTGATTTTTTTGACAGCAAAGTTTTTATACTTTTTTATTTTTGAAGCATTATGTGCAGCAAGCCCCGGCAAAATGCTTAGCCAGACCCGTGTTTCAGACAAAAGTGGCAATAAAGCTGGAGTTATATCTATTTTGAAGCGAACGCTATGTCGCCTTATTCCATTTGAACCCTTTACTTTCCTGACGGGATCTAACCTGCATGACGAGCGCTCGGATACTTATGTGATCCGGGAGCAGCAAAAAGGCGTCGCTTCAAGTGTCTATCTCTGGATCATGTTGCCTGCATTTTTATTAATAATTGTTTTAACTGCCATTTCCAACTATTTGAATTAAGTCCTTACCGTTCAACAAAAAGCAACATCATCCTGAAATTATCACTGTTACTTTAAAAAACAAACAACCCCATCCCGTTTCTTTTATATTTGTTAATATGATTATCATTAAATTTTAGTCAATTTAACTATATTTGAATGTCAAACCCTTTTTATGCCCATTGACTATTCAATGAGCTTGCATTTTCGATTTTATTTCTATTTGAATGAACAGAAAACTTTTAGTCGCTTCCGGTATCCTACTGGCTACTTGTATCAACCCTGCTTTAAAGGCACAAACCAATACGGAACTGTTTGGCCAAAACAGGATCCAGCTCAGGAGCTTTGACTGGAAATATTACCAATCCGATAATGTAAAAATATACTTTTACGACAGAGCCGGCGTAGAACTTTCCCGCTATATAGCCGAACAAATGGAAAAAGATCTCGCCCAGGTCCAAAAAAAAATGGGCGACATTGTCCCTAATGGATTGGATATAGTCCTCTACAACTCTTACGATCATTTCCTGCAAACCAATATAGGACTGGCCTCTAATAATAACATCCAGAATAACAACGCCGGACAGGTCAATATCATTGGCAACAAGCTGGTTATTTACTTTACCGGCAAGCATGAAGATATTAAGCGCCAGCTAAGGTCCGGCCTGTATAGCATCATCCTGCAGAAAACCCTGTTTGGCGAATCCCTGGGAGATGCCTTACGCAATTCCCTGGTACTGGATCTGCCCAAATGGTTTTCGGAAGGCTATCTGAATTATATGGTAGATGGCTGGGACAGCAAGGCGAACAGTGACTGGAAAGCCCTGGTCATGGACCCGAAACAATCTAAAAGATTTGAAGAGCTGGCAAGGATCTACCCTACCCTTTCGGGGAAAGCGTTCTGGAAATACCTGATCGAAAAATATGGAGAACGCAATGTTAAGGATTTCATCTTCATCGCCCAGAATGAATCCAGCCTGAATACGGCAACCAAAGCGCTTGCCGGCACAAAGATCGTTCCGATGTTTGACTCTCTCGTAGCCTATTACCAGGGCGTTTATGATGCCGATGCCGCCAGCCAGCTGGATGTAAATACCGAAACACCGCTAATTACCATTGAGAACAAAGACCCGGAAAGAAACATTTCCAATGTAAAAGTTTCGCCGAGAGGCCTGGACGTAGCCTATGTAGCCTGGAAGCATGGTGAATTTAAAGTTTTACTGCAAAAATCAGAAAAGGTAGACGGTATTAACAAAAACACCATCGCTACGATTGTAAGCGGCGGTACACTCAACCACAATGCCAAAGATGATCCCGAATACCCGCTTTTAGCCTGGAGCAACACCGGCTATAAATTAGGAGTTGTCTATAAAAAATATAACCTGACCTACCTGCGCGTATTTGACGCGGTGAAGGCAAAGGTGACCAATTATATTATTCCCGAGAAAAAATTTGACCGTATCTTATCCTTTACCTTTATGGAAGATGATGATATGATCGTCTTTTCCGCCATCAAGAATGGTCAGAGCGACATTTTCGAATATCGCATGAAGAGAAGCCAGGTCAACCAGATCACCGATGATCCTTATGATGACCTGGAACCGGTTTTTGTAAGCGGTGGTTCCCGTAAAGGCATCACCTTTATTTCCAATCGCCCGGAACCTTATGTCAATATCAAACCTTTACCAAATGAATTGCCCACCGGGAAGATGCTGGGCTATTTTTTCAATACTACGACAAAGAGTTATGAGCTTACCCCTTTAACGCCCGATGCAAAAGGAGATGTATCCCAGATCATACCTTACGGGCCCGACAACTTTTCTTACCTGACCAATGAAAATGGGGTGGTTAACAGGAATGTCGTTTTATTCAAGCGCAATGAATGGAATAAAGATGTAGCGGTAAGTATCCCGGTTACCAACGGAAATTATGGCATCATAACCCATCAATACAACCCGGCCAGTAAAAGTATCGCGGATGCCATCAAGACCAATAATGGCCTCAATGTTTATTTCAGGAAAATAGAATTACCGGCACCTTTTGGCGATCTGCAACCGGTCAATAGAATACAGGCGCAATTATCAGAAGAGCCCTTCTTAAATAATTCTAAAAAAGACGTACTGATGCAGGAACGCCAGGCCCCGGCCAGGAACGCTGCTGCAAGCGACAGAAACAGGATGAGCGTAGACGCGGATGGCGACCTGCTCCAGTCCAGATTTTCAAAAGACCGCGATAAGCCAGCACAGAATACCACTGCAAATAATATAGAAGACGGGAATGATGCCGACCAGCAATTCAAAGATTCTTTAAAAAATGCCAGCATTGAAGGTAGAGTGATGTATGTAGACAGCACCTTTATCAAAATGCGCTCTTTGAAATACCGGCGCAGTTTTAAACCTGACTTCTATAGTGTCCGCATCGACAATAACCAATTATTTACGCGGTACCAGAACTTCTCCGGGAATATCTATACCCCTACCCTTGGCGGTATGCTTTCTGCAAGCCTATACGATAAAATGGAAGACTACAGGTTTACCGGCGGCTACAGGCTACCGATATTCACCAACGGCAGCGCTTACTTCCTGCAATTCGATAATTTCAAAAAACGGGTAGACTGGGGCCTGACCTATTACAGGGAAGTCCGCAATCTTACGGCTACCTTTGAAATAGGTACCCCAGGCGGTAGCATGCTCATGAACTATCGCTTAAAACCGGTACTCAATATGATACAGGGATACGCCAGCTATCCCCTGGATATGACCAAAAGCATCCGGCTGAACGCTGGTTTGAGGCAAGACCGGAATACCTTAAAAGCAACGGATGTTATCAGCAATTATATCGAGAACGAAGACAAATACTACATCACATCAAGGGCTGAATTTATCCATGACGATACGCGTATGAAAGCCCTGAATATCCCGGATGGCTTACGCTTAAAGTTTTATGGAGAATACATGTATAAGTTGCATGATGATAATGTCTACAGCTCCGGAGACTCCCTGCGTAACCCAAGCGGCGGCTTTTTCAATGTAGGTTTTGATATCCGGAATTATACCCAGGTCTATAAAAATATAACCTTTGCATTCCGGGCTGCCTTTGCCCACTCCGGAGGCAACGAAAAAATATTGCATGTATTAGGCGGAGTAGATAATGCCCTGAACGCGAAACAGGCCAATTATCCTTTCGGTACCAACACGTACGCTTTCCAAAGTCTGACCACCAGCTTAAGAGGTTATGATCAGAATGCGAGAAATGGCAATACCTTTGGCCTGATCAATGCAGAGTTAAGAGTACCCGTATTCGAAACCTTCTTCAGGAAACCAGTACAATCCACCATCTGGAAACACCTGCAGGCTGTAGCATTTGTTGATGTAGGCTCCGCATGGGAAGGCCTGCTCCCGGTCGTACTCGGCCGCTCAGACGACAGGCGCAGTGTATACCGGGTACCTAATGTACCTAATGCACCCGGACAGATGACCATTACCTTACCTTACAACGGCGATGATAAGCTGGCTGTAGGTTACGGGCTGGGATTGAGAACCATGCTTTATGGCTACTTCTTCAGAGCAGATGGCGCGATGAATATCAATGGCCAGTTCCGCTTGCACCTGGCTATGGGAGTCGACTTCTAAATCAGAAAACATAAAAACAAAAAGCGTTAATTGATCCTTCAATCATTTAACGCTTTTTTTGTGGCCCTTTCAGCCGTATTATTGCTACCTTTAAATAAAAAATGAACAAAGATTTTTTAGACTCCAGCATCAAATTATTTGAGTATTACAAATCGCTGGCAGATAAAGCCATGGCACAGGTTTCCGAAGAAAAGTTATTCTGGCAATACAATGAGGACAGCAATAGTATTGCTATCATTGTACATCATCTCTGGGGCAATATGCTCAGCCGCTGGACCGACTTCCTAACTGCCGACGGTGAAAAAGAATGGCGGGACCGCGATGCTGAATTTGAAAATACCGTTGAAAGTCGACAAGCACTTTTGGCAAAATGGGAAGAAGGCTGGGATTGCCTGCTCTCCGCCCTTCGTCCGTTAACCGCTTCTGACCTGGAACATATCGTCTACATCCGCAACCAGGGACACACTGTAATGGAGGCGATCACGCGCCAACTGGCGCATTATGCCAGTCATGTAGGGCAAATTATCTATATCGCTAAAATGGCAGCGCAGCAACCCTGGCAAACACTTTCAATCGCCAAAGGCGCTTCCAAAAACTTCAATGAAGAAAAGTTTGCACAGGAAAAAAGCAAGCAACATTTCACAGATGAATTCAAGGGGTAATTGTTAATTGTTAATTATAAGTGATGAGTGATCGGTGATGGATGATAATAGTTAATTCGTAATTGATAATTGATAATTTGTAATTGTTCATTCTTAATTGGAGACAGGAGCCGGCTCATTCATAAAACGCTATATTGCTTTCAATCGCTCCTCTTCCAGGTCGATCTGGTAGAGCTGTTGCCGGATAATCTCTTCATCAATTTTAGGATCTTTATTCAATTCCGTGAGATATTGCCTTTGGATCTCTAACACTTCTACAAAGATCTTTTTCGTCCGCTCGTTCATCCAGGTATCATCTGCAGCTTTAGCACGCTCCTCCCATTGCTTCATGAACAATTGCATCCCTTCATGCCCGGGAATATCCTGGCCATACTTTTCTTTTACAAATTCGTAGACATGCTGTTTCAGTCCCCTCTTCATCTCTTTCCGGGTAGCCGCCTCGGACTCCTCTTCCATAAAATCGTCAAAAATACGCCAGCGCCTGATCATGTAGGGCAGCGTAAGCCCCTGCACAACCAGTGTCAGCAATATAGCCACGAAGGTGATAAAAAGAATCAGGTTACGTTGCGGAAATTCAGTACCATTATCCAAAGTTACCGGTATAGACAACGCAGCGGCAAGGGACACTACCCCACGCATACCCGTCCAGCCCAGCATTAAAGGCATTGCCAATGCACGTCGCAGGGAGCGGGCCTTGGGCACAACACCCGGTCTGAAAATACGGGTAGCGAGCATCGCCGCATAAGAACTGATGATCCGGGCCAGGATCAATACTACAGTAACCAAAACACCATAGCCAATAGCGGTACGTAAAGGGATACCTTCCGCGCGGATACCGGATACGATTTCCGGCAGTTCAAGCCCGATAATGAGAAATACAATACCGTTCAATATGAAGATAAAACTCTCCCAGACACTATAGCCACGAATCCGGCTACTGCTGCTTAAGAAAGTAAGCCGCTTAGCTGACATATATAAACCGCCTGCCACAACCGCCAATACACCAGAACAATGCAGTTCTTCTGCTACCCAGTACATAATATAAGGCTCTATTAATGTCAGTGCGATATCTGAAGAAGCCTCAGTAGGCAATCGCTTATGGACTTGTACAAATATCCAGGCCAGGAGCAAGCCGACACCTACCCCTCCGAATACCATCCATAAAAAACCTTTGGCCGCATCCTGCCATATAAACTGGCCGGTACCTACCGCCACTAATGCGAAACGAAAAATGATTAAGGATGAGGCATCGTTCAATAGACTCTCGCCCTCCAAAACAGCAGAGGTAGACCGGGGAATCTTGACAAATTTGGTAATCGCCCCGGTACTTACCGCATCTGGTGGAGAAACAATACCCCCGAGTAAAAAGCCTAAAGCGATTGTAAATCCGGGAATATAATAATTAGCAACTACCGCGACGGAAAGCGCAGTAAAGAAAACAACCAGGAAGGCAAAACTGGTGATGATCCGCCACCACTTGCTCATTTCTTTAAAAGAAACCGACCAGGAAGCCTCAAATAATAAAGGAGGCAGGAAAACAAGAAAAATAAGGTCAGGATTAATTTTTACCGCCGGTAAGCCGGGAATAAAACTAATCAGCAAGCCAGCGATCACTAAAAGTATCGGATAGGCGATCTTCAATTTTGCGGCCCACATGTTCAGCAGGACAATGGCCGCGATCATAGCCAGGAAAAAAGGTAATAATGTATGCATCCGGTGTAAGCATGAAGTTAAAAAACTAAGATACAAAAAAAGTATATGCTATACACAGATGGTGCAAAACCTCGCGTACAAATATCTTTCCAAGAATACGAAGTGCGACTAAAGAATCTCCATCAATTCCCGCAAACAATTTATTTCAAAAGTGGGCGCATGTTGATGACCCACTTTTTCCGGGTTGAAATACACCTGGTCGATACCGGCACCCATAGCACCCGCAATATCCACATCCAGGTTGTCCCCGATCATCAAAGCCTGATTTGCTTTGCTGTTGCTCAGGCTTAAGGCATATTCAAAAATTCCGGGCTCCGGTTTTACACTATTGCTTTTTTCTGAAGTGATCACATGGCTGAAATAAGTACTCAGCCCGGTAGTTTCGAGCTTTTTCCACTGGGTATCTTCAAAGCCATTGGTGATCAGGCTCAGGTCGTAACTTTTCGCTTTACAATAGTCCAGTACCTCAATGGTATAAGGAAACAATTGCTGCTGCCGGGGTAAAAGCTCTATAAAAACAGCGGCCATTTCGCGAGCCAGTTTTTCATTTGCGATCTTAAAATCCAGCAAGGTCAGCCACATACGTTTCCATTTCAGCTCTTCCCGTTTGATAAACCCCTTCCGGTAGCGGTCCCATAAACGTTCATTATGTGCTTTATAGACCCGGTAAAATGCTTCGAAATCAACAATGCCTATTTGATCCAACTCGAAACTCCGGTAGATATGATCCAAGGTGGCATAAGAATTGGCTTCAAAATCCCAGAGCGTGTGATCGAGGTCAAAGAAAAGGGTACGGTACCGGTTCATAAGCAATAATTAATGCAGGGTTTCCATTACGGTTCTGAAAGCAATAAAGGCATCCCCGAACTGGGCATAAGCTTCCTGCCGGATGACCTCATCATGTTCTTTTAAGAAAGTCTGGTAGTTTTCTTCACTATCACAATACATCTGCACTACATACATCCGGCCTTCCTCATCATCATTTTCCCTTAGTTTACAAAACCTGAAATCGCCAAACAGGCCGGTAGCCAACATTTTTGGGATCCATACTTCGCGTGTCCAGTTTTTCCATTCCTGCTCTATACGGTGAGCCACTTTCGAGGTAACGTTTAAAATCAGCATATCATTAATAAGTTCAATAGTAAAATTTTCTTCTGCAGTTAAGTAGTAAAGGAAATTTTCCGACACAAAGGTAATTTGAAAACTAAAAACTAAAAATTAATTACGGTTGACACTTATATAAAAAATGCGAACGCCTTTGCGTTCGCATTTTGGAAGTTTATAAATCTCCTGATTTATTATTTTACCGTAATCTCAATTTGTGTTGGCTTAACGGCTTCTTTCTTGGGTAAAGAAACATTCAGGATACCATTTTCATAGCTGGCATTGATTTTCTCCGCATCTACACTCTCTCCTAAAGTAAAGCTTCTTTTAAAAGATCTTACTGCAAATTCATGGCGTAACACTTTTCCTTTTGCTTGTTGAGCGGGTTCATTTCTTTCATAAGAAATAGTCAGCATATTATCTACAACCTGTAGCTTAATATCTTCTTTATTGATCCCGGCGGCCAGCACTTCAATATTAAAAGTTTGTTCTGACTCAGAAATATTTACCGGTGGTTGCATCTTATGATTCAGTTGTTCTTCGCGGAACATAGGAGCTACTCTTCCTTCAAATAAAGTTTCCATTAAATCACCGAAATTTCTCATTGCATTGTTGCTTTTCATAATATTATTGTTTTTATTTTACTGTTGTACAAAATTGTTTAAAAGGATAAAACAAGTTTGATACCAAGGAAAAATAAAGACAAAATGTCTTTTAAAAAAACAAAAAGAAGACATTGTGTCACTTTTTAATTACTTTTGTACTGAAAATTCGACAAAGCACCATCATATACAACGATAAATTAATACCAAATAAGCCAAAAAACATTTCTCTATTTCATTTATTTTTATGAAATTTGCAGTACTTACGATGGGTTAGTAAGTAAAGTTCGGGAGCCGTTACATTTTTGTAATGGCTCTTTTTTTTAGCCCCGGCTATGCAAAAATCCAACGCTAACAAACGGACCGACTACGCATCCTCTGCGAAAACAATGCTCAAAAAATTGCACACAATCAAGCCCCACTACTTTCATTCCGTAATGCAATAAAAAATTGCCCTCAATCTAAAACAAAAAGCAGATTACCCTATCTTTACGCAAAGCTTTGCAATAAACACATGACCTGGCTATACTGGACGATCGCGATCATTTTTGGAATACTACTTGCTTTTTTAGTTTATAGGAAAGACAAACACAAACAAGTGCCACTAAGGTGGCTCCCTGCTTTATTACGCTTCTTCCTGGGCAGCTTAACCGCACTCCTGCTTTTAGCCCCCGTTTTTTCAGGCCTAACGCACGAAGAAGAAAAACCTACGCTCATCTGGCTGCAGGACATCTCCACCTCCAGCAAACAATCCCTCGGTGGCTTCGAAGCAAAATATAAAACACAACAGGCAACACTACTTGAAAAACTAAAACAACAATACACGGTTCAGCAATTCGGCTTTGGAGCAACACTCTACAAAGACAGCATTTTTACTTACGATCAGAAAGCAAGCAATATTACCCAGGCACTGGAACAGATCAGCGCCCAATACCAGGACAAAAACCTGGGCGCTATCATCCTGGCCTCTGACGGCATTTACAACCAGGGCAGCAACCCTGCTTTCTTACAATTAGCCAAACCAATACCTATCTATAGCATTGCCCTGGGCGACAGCACCACACCAAAAGACTTAAGCCTGTCTGGCATGTATACCAACAAAACCGTTGCCCTTAACAACAGCTTCGAGCTCTTTGCCGATTTCGTAGCTACAGGACTAGCGGGTAAACAAACTACCGCATCCCTTATCCACCAGGGCAAAACAATCGCTACCCAAAACATCAGCATCAACAACAATAATTTCGCCGGCAGCCTCAGCTTTGCTACAAAAGCCAACCAGGCTGGTCCGCAGAAATATACGATCAGCATTGCCGCAACAGAAGGGGAAACCAATCTGCAAAACAACAGTCAATCGGTGATCGTAGAGGTAAAAGAAAAGAAAACTAAAGTATTACTACTGGCCCAGGCACCCCACCCCGATATCGCGGTAATTAAACAGGCATTAAATGAAGCCAGTCAATTCGAACTGGTTCAAAACTTAAGCGGTAACCTGCCGGCCAATAGCAACGAGTTTGATATACTTATCGCCTATCAATGTGTCCCTAAAGAAAAAACTAATCTCCCGACCTGGTATATTGTAGGTACCACCACCAGCCCTAACGCGCTTCCGACCCTTAAAGCAATAGTCCCTGGCATAACGTTCATCCCTCCGCGCAACATAAAACCCAATCTAAAAGAAACCTTTAACCAATTTTCGCTACCATCGGGAATCCGCGCGGTACTCCCCAAAATGCCACCTATGTCGACGATCGTGGCCGGCCTTGCTCCTACAGAGCAAACCCTCTTAAACGATCAATACGGAACACCTATCTGGAACTACTATCCCGGGACAATACCTAACAGCATATTAATAGGAGAAGACCTGTGGAGATGGTCTATTTATGAATATAAAAACTTCAACAATTATAATACGACGCATGAGCTGATCCGGCAGACCTTAAGCTTCCTGCAGATCGATAAAGACAACAAGCCTTTCAAGATCAATGTGCTGAAAAATAATATAACAGATAATGAGCCTGCAATCATCCTGGCGGAATTACGTAACCCTAACGGCGAACTGATCAATGAACCGGAAGCTAAGCTCAGCCTGAGCTCAGAGGGTAAAACACTGAATTACAATTTTGAGAAATCAGGCAATGCCTACCGCTTACAGGCAGGCCTGCTGGCACCAGGTGACTACAATCTTAAAGGTACGGTAAGCTGGAAAGGCAAGAATTACGAGGACTTCGGACTACTGCACGTCAGCGACATTCCCCAGGAAGCACTGAGAACACATGCTGATTTTCAATTGATGTACCAACTGGCACATAAAACCGGTGGTAGCTTCTTCACCCAATACAACTTCAACCAGCTACAGGACAGCCTGAAAAATAATACCCAGATAAAACCACTTATCCATACCCGGTCTCAAAACAAGCCGATCATTGATGAACGCTGGCTATTCTTCCTGATCCTGGCATGTGCAAGCCTGGAATGGTTCCTTAGAAAATACTGGAACATGAATACATAATCTTTAACAACATACCATATGAACATTGAACAATTATTTGAAAACAACAAACAATGGATTGCTGAACAATTAAAAAATGACAGCGATTATTTCAACAAGCTCGCCTCTGGCCAGGCCCCAAAAATTCTTTATATAGGTTGCTCTGATAGCCGGGTAACCGCCGAAGAGATCATAGGACTGAAACCCGGAGAAGCTTTTGTACACCGGAATGTAGCTAACCTGGTGAACAATGTAGACCTGAATGTAATGTCTGTAATCAATTACGCAGTAGAACACTTAAAAGTAGAGCATGTAATCGTATGCGGGCACTACAATTGTGGTGGCGTTAAAGCAGCAATGCAATCGGCCGACATGGGCATCCTGAATCCCTGGCTTCGGAACATACGCGATGCCTACCGTCTTAACAAAGATGAACTGAATGCGATCGAAGATATCGACCAGCGCTATGACAGATTAGTAGAAGTTAACGTAAATGAGCAATGCATCAATGTACTGAAAACTGCAGTGGTACAAAGAGCCGTAAGAGAGCGCGGGCTGACCGTACATGGCTGGGTGTTTGACCTGCGCGACGGCCAGGTAAAAGACCTGAATATCGACTTCCAGCAACACCTGGAAGCCATCCGCGAAATTTACCGGCTGGATTAATTCAGGAGATCAACATATTCACATAAGGAAAAGTGCCTTGCCGGAGTTTCCAGCAAGGCACTTTTCCTATAAATAAGGACTATTTACCTGGTTTTAAATATTTATCCAGGAATTGCTCCTGCTCCCATAACAAGTGCATAATATTTTCACGAGCTACATAACTATGGCTTTCTTTGGGCAGGATCACCATTCTCGCATTGGCACCCAAACCTTTCAATGCCTGGAAATAACGCTCCGTCTGCAAAGTAAAAGTACCCGGATTATTATCTGCTTCACCATGCACCAGCAGGATCGGCTTTTTCATTTTATCGGCAGTATTAAAGGGCGACATGCCGCTATAAATAGCCGGCACATCCCAGAAGTTCCTTTGCTCCGACTGGAAACCAAATGGCGTCAAAGTACGGTTATAAGCGCCGCTGCGGGCGATCCCACAGGCAAACAGATCACTGTGCGTCAAAAGATTTGCCGTCATGAAAGCGCCATAAGAATGACCGCCTACACCTACACGATTGCGGTCAATATAACCTAAAGCATCTACCGCATCAATCGCTGCCTTTCCATTTGCTACCAATTGGTTGATAAAGTCATCATTGGGTTCTTTATCACCTTCGCCGATGATCGGAAAAGATGCGTCATCCAATACGGCATAACCTTTGGTCACCCAATAAACGAAGGAACCGTAATAAGGGAAAGTAAACTCATTCGGGTTCTGATTACTCTGCCCTGCACTATTCTTATCTTTAAATTCTTGTGGATAAGCCCAGATCAGCAAGGGTAACTTTTCTTTCTTCGTCCTGTCATAGCCGGCTGGTAAATATAAGGTACCGCTCAACTCAACGCCATCAGCCCTTTTATATTTGATCACTTCTTTATAAACACCTTTGATGCTTTCAAAAGGATTGGCATTAAAGGTTACCTGCTGTACCGCACCTGATTTTTTAAAATTCCGGAAGTAGTAATTAGGATATTCCGTAGCAGATTGAAGCTGTACCAGTGCAAGGCCTTTCTTAAAATCCTCGATAGAAAGGATATTTTCTTTTTTATCTTTAAGATTACTTTGGTACAAACGTTTTGTCTTCAGGGTACCCAGGTTCAGCTCGTCTATGAAAGGAAACTGACCTTTAGGTGTATAACCCTCTCCTATCAGGTAGAGATTATTATTTTCAATCGCCAGCACTTCCATGCCATATTCATTTTTACGCGTTTCGGGGTTGCCGGGATCGCTGTAAATGTCCTGGAAGTTACGATCACCTATTTTCTTAGGATTTTCATTGCTACCCGACGGATCAAACAAATAAGTTTTCTGATTACGGGTATCATACCATTGATCATACACCAGCGCTACTTTCTCATTACCCCAGTCGATTCCTCCAAAACGCTGCACAGTCTTACCCATACTTTTAGCAGGGGCTTCAAAAGGAGCCGCCCATAAAAACAGCTCATCGCGAAAATCAACCTGCTTTGCCTGATCACCTTCATCCAAAGCATTTACATAAAATAAAGTTGCCGGCTTATCATCCCGCCAGGAAAGACTTCGCTTGCCGGTGCGCACACTTGAAAAGCCTTTTGGCATAATTTCTGTCAAAGGCACATTATTTACCTGCTTAAGCAATGTAGCGTCCAGTTTATAGATGTTTGTCTCACTGGGAAACCTGCTCAATGGTACGATGTAAGAAAAAGGTCTTTTAATCACCGACAGCATCAGGTAATTACCATCCGGAGAAAAGCTCTCGCCGGCATACATATTTTTACCTAAAAACAATTTACTGTTGCCATCCAGGTCGACGGTATGTAATTCTGAATTAACAATGGTTTCAAAATTCTGCTCATCGGTTTTATTCTTCAACAAATCGGCATAGGTCCTGTTCTGGGAAGTTTTACCTTCCGCATTAGACACAATAGGCCCCTTGGGCAAATCTTCTTTAGCATTAATGAGTGCTGGCCGGTTGGCCGGAATCACTTTTACCAGTAAACGCGCATTATCCCGGTACCAGGTATAAGGACTTCCCAGGTTGGCATTCAGGTTATCCGGAGTAAGTTTTTTCGCGGTAGCAGTAGCAACATCCACCACCCACAATTCTACGCCTTTGTCGGTAGTATGCGTAAAGGCTATCTTCTTTTCATCCGGCGACCAGGAGACATTAGCAATCCGTGGGTTCGCCGGCAATCCTGTTACCTGTGTCGGCTCTGCTTTAAACGCTGCAACTTTACGTAGTTTGATATTATTGATATAGCTCGCTGTGGCACTGATATTTGTTTTCGTATTTACTCTTAAACCAGCCAGCCTTAACTCTTCCAGGTTAAGGTCTTCCAGGGATTTATAAGTATTTCTATAGGTCAGCAGCATGTAATCCTTCTTCGTGTCCATGTTCACGGAAGGTGCGCGCGTATAATCCGCAAGCTGGTAAATTTCTTTGGAGGGTAATTGATACTCGAGATTCTCCTGGGCATAAGCCAATCCGCCCAGGCTAAACAAAAACAGGAAACAAACTTTCTTCATCTAAGACATTTTTTGAATGTCGCTAAGGTACGAAGATTTTCAAGTCATTAGCATTAAAAGACAAGCGCTACTCTTCCTCAATTTCAACGATCATATCTCCTTCTCTTCGCCAGTTAGGCGGAGACTCAACTGTTGGTTTGGTAAACTTTACAGGATCACCTTTACAGATTGTTTTGTTGCCATAAGCGTCCATATAGGTAAAACTAACTTCGTAGTCCAAACCGTCCATAAAGTCAAAGGCACCACCACACATATGCCTGCCTATCCATATTTTGTTTCGAACCAAAGGGATATAAAATGAAGTTTCTATTCCGCTTTGCAGGCTTTTCACAGTCGCCCGAACCATCATTTCTGCATCATCCGATGCTGTATTGGTAAATTTAACATAGGTGTCAGGACCGCAACCATAACTATGTAGTGTTTTGGCCACCTCTACAGGCATTCCGTTTACTACAGGTGCCGTAACATCTTTTCCGGCTGCAACAAAATAGGTGACAGGCTTAGCGGGCCACTCGTATTTTCCTATTTTAAAAACATCTGATTCTCGGACCAAGCCATAACGACCAGTATCCAAATTATCTATATGCAAAACATATTTCTCCCCGGTTTTAAGCGCTTTGAAAGGCACTAAAATTGCCTGAACATCAAAAAATTCGCCTACTAATATTTCTTTCACTACTAAATGAACAGTATCTGTTTTACTCCTTAAGGAAACACTATGTTGCTGATGCAGCCCGAAAACAACTTCGCTGGAGCCTAGTCCACCAGTTAAAATAAAAACCGGATTTTGTTTGATGGTATCTGCTGCAGGAAAAACTGAAATCCCGGCAAAGCCGCATTCAGCAAAAGTCCCTTTTACGCTAAATAAAAGGAAAAAGAAAAGAAGGGTGTATTTCATACATTAAGGCTTATAGGCATACGCGATTTCGTAAGCTTGCTTTTTATACTTTTTACCGATCTCGCCGATTTTTAAAGGTACGGATTGCGGGGTAGGATCTACTACAATATATTGCCGGTCCTTATAAGGGATTTCAAAACCTTTCACCCCGTCAAGCGAAACACCCAGTAAGACATGGGAAGGATATTGCACCACAACCATTGGCAGGTCATAAATCTCTTTAATAAAAAAGTACAGCAAAGCCACGCGATCATCGCAATCGCTCTTATCCCGGAGCAGGGTCAATTCAGGCGCATTTCTTTGCTCTTTACCGATCGCATCCAGGTCGCTTTCATAAGCGAATGCATTACGGGTAAACTCCATCAGGTACGCCACTCCATCCTGCCGGCTCATATCCGCCACCGCATGCTTCAGCTCCGGCATCAATGTATTATAAGTGGTTTTACTCATGGGAATATTAAAATAAGCCTCATAATTAACTACCGGATAATTGACAAACAGTGTATCCAAAGCATTATTCACCCTTATATTAAAGTGATATTCTTTACCCCTGAAGGCAAAGTCCAGGAACCGGTTACTGAAATTATCTTCGGTAAACTCGGGCAGCTGGGCTATTTTATAAGAAAAGGAAGCCAATGCATGTTCCGGTCGCGGCATAGGCACCGAAAGCAACTCCTGACTGGCAAAAGGAATCGATTCAAAATCATGCCGGTTCAGGCATACATAACGCTTATGATCCAGGTCAAAATAAGGAATATCATACACCTCATCATCACTGCGCGTATAAAACAATAGTTTATTGTCGATCACCGCGAGGCGGACATCATAACCAGTTTGCCGCATCAGCAACCATTTCAGCAGGGTATAGTCATTATAATTCTTTGTCTTGGGGCTGAGGTAATTAGCCGTACGTCTTACTACCTGGTAATACATCCAGTCGCTTAACTGATGCCTGGATTTATAGGCCGCCAGAGCATCAATCACTCTATTATAGTCACTTTTTTGCAGCTTATCGATATATTCCGCTACACGTGCCACAGTCACCGCACCCTCAAATCGCTCTGATACAGGTGTTACAACCGGAATAATAAATACATCCTGGTAGATGTCAATATTTTGCGCATACCCTTTATACCCTTGCCACAGCAAAAGGTAACATAATGACAATATTAAATTGCGCCAATTCACCTTATAAAGTTATATAAAATAGTGCAATAACATTCCAACTAAATTTTGTTTTGATTTTATTTTAGCGGCAGTACATAAAAAAACCTCAGCCTTTGGGCTGAGGTTCTGAAAATACTTTATAATAAACTAGTTGACCGTTCTTGAATTAGCAATAATATAGGCACGGATCAATTTACCTTCTTCTTCCGTAGTTTTTGCTTTGGGCAGCATACGGTTCAGTACCTGGTGCCAGCGCGGTGCTGCAAATTGGCCTGCCGCATACAATTTATGACAGGTGCCGCATTTGGCATTATTCAAAGCCTCCCCTTCTGCAATCTGCGCACTGGTATATTGCTGCAATGCAACCTCTTTAGACATCATGGCCGGATCAAATGCAGGCGTTGCCGCTTTCCTGGGACTACAGGCTATACCTAAAGCAACCACAAGGCTCAGACCGGATATGACTATAATTCTATTCATAATTTTACACTTTTATGACCCTAAGGTAGCTATTTCGTTTAATTCCCCGATTATTTTTTTTCCACTTCTTTTTTATAATCCAGTATAGCAGTAGCGATGGCATCCGCCAGCGCCTGCTGACCCGCTTCTGAATTCATATAAGCTTCTTCTGCCTGGTTATTGATAAATCCAAGTTCGATCAATACACCCGGCATAGCGCTTCCGGCGAGTACTTCCAGGCTTTTCTGCTTTACACCCAGGTTATTACGGCCGGCTTTTGCAAAATTCTGCTGCACCTTGCTTCCCAAGGTAACGCTTCTACTCAAAAAGGCCTGTGAATACTGCGCAATAAGAATGGCGGTGGTCGGATCGTTTTCATCCAGCAAACCGGGCTCTTCCGCTATCGTTTCTCCGAATTCCCCAATCGCTTTTTCTTTCTGGTCATTACGGGTAAGACCAAGCACATAGGTTTCTGTTCCTGAAGTGTTCGTGCTCCTATTGTGTATGGTTTTATAAACGGGCACAGTGGTCCATTTCTTCCCTTTCTTTATTTTCTTTGTTCCGGCCTGCACTCTTGTGGTGGTACCGGCAGTAGAGTTAATATGTATAGAAACAAAAATATCCGCGTTCGCTTTATTGGCAATAGCATGCCTTCCTTTTAACTCTACGAAGAAGTCGCTGTCCCGGGTTAAGGTGGTTTTTAATTGTGGTGATTCCCTTTTAAGTATATCTCTTACTTTAAGGGTGACGGCCAATGCTATATCTTTTTCTTTAGAGAAAGAGCCTATAGCTCCGGGATCTTTGCCGCCATGGCCGGCATCCAGCACGACATGGTTCATTTTTCTTTGTCCGAACACAGACCCGCATACACATGTAAATAAGACGAATACCAGCAGTTTAATACTTTTCATTAACTTCATACGTTATAAATGACTATAGAGCTAAGCGCTAAGCTTTCTCGACAAAATTGAGTCTAAATATTTGCTTTGACTGCAAATATAATAGAAGGTTAAGCCAATACATAATTTTTAACCCTTTTTTGCTCATAAAGAAATAGTAATTTTGCGGCGTATTTTTATGATGGATGTATCAGGAAGAGTCTGGGGTAAAATGAAAGCAGCGGTTTTTACGTTGCTTTCCTTACTATTGCTATTATGCCCGAATGCCCTTATGGCACAGCAAATCAATACCGATTCGATTTCCGGTTCGGTAAAAGATACTGCAACTATTGCAGCGCGTGATACTGCTACCAAGAAAGGAGCAGCGCTGGGCATTAAAATCAGCCCGGATGCCCCCGAACATGAAGTGATCTCCAGCGCCAGGGATTCCGCGATCCTGGATATGGAAACCAGCATCTACTACCTCTATGGTGATGCGCAGATGCAGCAAGAGGAGCTGGAATTAAAATCGGGCGTGGTAGAGTTTAATCAAAAAACAAATGTGATCAGCGCCTACCCGGAATATGATACCAATAGCCGTAAAATTTCGGAACAGTCTTTTAAGCAGGGTTCAGAAACCTTTACCTATGACTCTTTAAGATATAACTTTAAAAGCAAGCGTGCGATTGTACGTAATGCCCGCATGCAATATGGAGAGGCTTATATAAATAGTTACCAGGTAAAAAGAAACCCCGACCAGTCTATTTTCGGTTATAAGAATGTATATACCACCTGTAACCTGGAACACCCGCACTTTGGGATTAATGCCCGGAAGATCAAAGTTATTCCTAACAAAGTAGCGGCATCCGGCAGGGCCCACCTGGAAATTGCCGATCTGCCCACTCCTTTATTATTTCCATTTGGTATATTCCCGATTAACCCGGAGAAGAAGTCAGGCTTTATCCTGCCCACTTATACGCTTGCCGGTAGCCGGGGTGTTGGTCTGCAGCGGATGGGTTATTATGTGGATATCAATAAGTATATCGGCGCCTCCATCATGTTTGACTATTTTTCCAAGGGTGGCTTCGGCGTTTTCGGCAGTACCGAGTATTCCAAGCGCTATAAATACAATGGTGCTTTAAACATTGATTATACTTATACCCGTACCGGAGAAAGTTTTGATGCCACTGCATCCAGCACGAAGGATTTCAAAGTAAGATGGAAACATACGGTAGACCAGAGAGCCATGCCGGGAGCGACCTTTACCGCCAATGTAGAGTTTGGTACCGGTGGGTACAACCTGGTCAACGGGATGACTGCCGACATGCAGCTGAATAACCAATACCGCTCAACGATCGCCTACTCCAAAACATGGGCAGGAAAACCTTTTTCCTTCACGGCTGCAGCTAACCACAACCAAAGTACACGTAGTGGTGAAGTGGTTGTCACCTTGCCGGACATTTCGTTTAACGTGGCCCAGCTTACCCCGTTCCAGAGAAAAACCAGGGTGGGCAAAGACAGGTGGTATGAAAAAATATCCGCTACCTATAACTTCGCAGCCCAGAACAGGATCAACTTTATTGACACCGCCTTTAGCTTCAATAACCTTTCTTCCAAACAATTTGACAATGGGATAAAACATACAGCTGCCATTGCTGCAACTTATAATGTTTTAAGATTTGTCAACTGGAACTTCAGCATCCCCTATAATGAGTACTGGAACACCAAACAAACTTTTTATACCTGGAATCAATCTGAGCTCAGGAATGATACGGCAACAAAGAGCGGCTTTTTCGCTACCAGGGATTTTAGCTTCAACAGTAGCCTGAATACAAGGATCTATGGTTTAAAAACCTTTAAAAAGGGTAATTTAATGGGTATCCGCCATGTGATTACTCCATCTTTGAATTTCAACTATACACCGGGGTTTGCGCGCTCGCCGTTTAATTATTTTTATGAATACTACGATTCATATGGGAGACCAAGCTATAATTCGCCCTACTCTGCTTCTCCTAGCGCTATTATGGGACCTACCACGCCATTACCTAATGGCTCTGCCGGGATCAGCATTAACAATAACCTGCAGATTAAAGTGCGCTCCAAAGATTCTACAGGCACCAAGAATATCACACTGATTGACGGTTTGTCTATCGGTGCCAATTATAACTTTTTCGCTGACTCAAATAACTTAACCAACATATCCTTTAGCGGCCGGACCAGTATCCTGCAAAAATTCAATATATCTTTCGGAGGGGCGTTTGACCCTTATCATTGGGAGAACGGGCGCAGGACCCGCTATTATTCAATCGAAAAAGATGGCCCGGTTGTTAAAATGAGAAGTATGTATGCATCTCTTGATTTCGACCTGAGTGGAGAAAGCAGTAGCAAGGAAAGCGATGAGGTAGAAGAGGTCCGCGCCAATAACCCGGACGTGCAAAGAATGTTGCGCAATAACGGGCTTGCCTCGTATTACGATTTTAATATCCCCTGGTCTTTAAGAATTTCGTCTTCCATCAGCTATTCTGCCAATAACCAGATAGACGGAAGTGAAAAAGAGTTTTATACACCACAACTGAGCGTATCCGGCAGCCTGAGATTTACCAAAAAAATGATGTTTAATTTCGTAACCGGATATGATTTCAGAAATAAATCAATCGGGGCTACAACCTTAAACATCAGCCGTGACCTGCATTGCTGGCAAATGGCTTTAAATATTACTCCGTTTGGTATTTACAGGAACTATAACTTCACCTTGAATGTTAAATCTTCTGTGCTCCAGGACCTGAAACTGACCCGGAGACGTGCTTACCAGGACAACTTCTAAACCAACAATAATTAGCGGTAGTAAATAACGGGTTCAGCGTAGATTACATTGCTTTTATTACCGCTTTCATCTACAATATAAAAACTAAATACGGCAGTATCTCTTGTCACACCGGAGCTCAGACGAAAGAATTCTGATATACGCAACTTGATCTCACCATGACCTTTAAGGTATTTCTTCCCGCTTCTATCCTGCTGCGCGATATACGGAAAAGGAAAAGGATAATCTTTACCAGTAGTTGTATCAATCAGGAAAGCGCGCATGGTTACATCCTCAAATTTGGTACCCAGGTCACCGTTACCATCCACAAAATCGTAATACAGGAACCAGTCGCGTGCTTCGGCAGTGTCTGCCACATTGATTAATGTCCTGTTCATACCTTTATAGGTAATTTCAGGTATATCGGAATAAGATTCCTCTTTTTTCTCACAAGAGGAAAAAGCCATCAGACTACCTACTAAACCTAAAATTCCAGCTACTGCTTTAGTCATGTATAAAGTATTAACTTCGTTGTTCAATCTGTTTAAAACTATCAAATTTACAAATATAATATCATGTTGGATCATCTTTCTTCAAATATTGAATGGTTAAAATCAATTAACACGGCCAATTTTGAGCAAAGAGCCCTGGAGTTATTCCGGCACCAGTATAAAAATACAGCGATCTACCGGGAATATTGTAATCATATTCACCGGACACCGGAGCAGGTAACTACTTTAACCGACATTCCTTTCCTGCCGATTTCTTTTTTCAAATCGCATGAGGTACTGGCCCAAAACGAGGCGGCACAACTTCTTTTTGAAAGCAGCGGAACAACCGGTATGATTCCCAGCAGACATTTCATTGCTCACCCGGAATATTATGAAACGGCTTTCCGGAAAGGATTCCTGGATCATTATGGTTCACCCGAAGATTATATTATCCTGGGATTGCTGCCTTCTTATTTAGAACGTAAACATTCGTCGCTGGTGTATATGGTACAAGACCTGATTCAAAAAAGTGACCATCCTTTAGGCGGTTTTTACCTGAACGAGTGGGAGGAGATTGCCCAAATCCTGCAAGAGCAACAGGACCGGAAAATATTTCTGATTGGTGTTACTTTTGCTTTGCTCGATTTTGCCGAAGCATTCCCTATGGACCTGAGCGCGCATATCGTGATGGAAACCGGCGGCATGAAAGGAAGGCGGGAGGAATGGACGCGTATGGAAGTCCATCAATACCTGGCAAAGCAATGGAACCTGGCAAGCGTTCATTCTGAATACGGCATGAGTGAAATGCTGTCCCAGGCTTATTCCAAAGGCAATGGCATTTTTAAATGCACGGAAACCCTGCGCATCTTATTACGGGATGAAAGCGATCCGCTGGAAAATTATTTTACAGGCAGTGGCTGTGTGAATGTCATAGACCTGGCTAATATCGACTCCTGTGCTTTTATTGCCACAGAAGACATCGGAAAAGTAGCTGCCGACGGTAGTTTTGAGATATTGGGCCGGAGGGATACCGCTGCCCTGCGCGGATGCAGCCTTATGGTTGTTTAAATTTAATAAAAGATGTGCTATATTTACCCTCATTAAAATATTTGGATCTATTTTTAACCCAAGTCGTTAATCTAAATAAATGCAGGAGAAAGACACAGAATTTAAACGTAGCCTCAGTCTGATGGACGGCATACTCATCGTTGCCGGCAGTATGATCGGTTCCGGTATTTTCATCGTCAGCGCCGATATGGTACGCAATGTAGGCAGCGCAGGCTGGCTTATCGCTATCTGGGTTATTACGGGCATCATGACGGTATTCGCAGCGATCTCTTACGGGGAATTGTCTTCCATGTTTCCCAAAGCAGGCGGACAATATGTTTTTCTCAAAGAAGCCTATAACCGGCTTACTGGTTTTTTATACGGCTGGAGCTTTTTCTCGGTGATACAGACCGGGACCATAGCTGCCGTAGGCGTTGCCTTCAGCAAATTTGCAGGCCATTTTATCAAGCCCCTGGAAATGACTGATGAGAATGTTTTATTTTCCATTGGCAACAGTTTTAAATTATACCCGGCACAGCTGGTTTCTATAGCGCTGGTTATCTTCCTCACCTGGGTTAATGCGCGTGGGGTAAAAGAGGGTAAACTAATTCAAAGAGTATTCACATTCGCCAAGCTAATTTCCCTTTTCGGCCTCATCATTTTCGGGTTCCTGCTGGCGTTTAACCAGGACATCTGGAATGAGAACTGGAGCACTGGTTTCCAGATGAGCCATAGCAGTGCCATCCCGGAAAGCAGTGGTGGCGGCTGGAGTTTATTTCAAAATATTGACAGCCTGACGGTGGGTCTTGGCTTTGTCGCAGCGGCTATGGTCGGTTCTGTATTCAGCAGTGTGGCCTGGGAAAATGTCACCTTTATTGCCGGGGAGATCAAAAACCCGCAGCGCAATATAGGCTTAAGCCTGTTCCTCGGCGCATTGATTGTAACCGTGATCTACGTGGCCATCAATTTAATGTACCTGGCCGTATTACCATTAACCCCTGAAGCTACAGGTTTTGTTTATCCTGCCACAGGCAACGAGGCCAGCATTGCATTTGCCGACAAGGACCGCGTAGCGACCGCCGCTTCACTCCCTATTTTCGGCACTGTAGGCGCTACCATTATCGCTATAATGATCATGGTGTCTACTTTCGGTTGCAACAACGGGCTTATTATGACCGGCGCAAGGGTTTATTATACGATGGCTAAGGATCAGTTATTCTTTAAAAAAGCCGGCAGCTTAAACAAAAATGCAGTACCGGGTTGGGCACTATGGGTTCAATGTTTCTGGACCAGCATACTCTGCCTGAGTGGTAAATATGGATTGCTGCTGGATTATGTAGTTTTTGTAACACTGATCTTTTACATCATCACCATCATAGCGGTGTTTAAATTGCGCAGGACCAGGCCGAATGCGGAGCGGCCCTACAAAGCCTTCGGTTACCCTTTTATCCCCATCATCTACATCATATTGGCCAGCCTTATGGCTATAGGCTTGTTGATCGCGAAATGGGAAACCTGTGTATTCGGTCTCCTTGTCGTTTTACTGGGTTTGCCGATGTATTATCTATTTATGAGAAAACAGAACAGTGCTGAAGCTTAATTTGATATGAACTTTCTATTTCCTTTGTTCCTGATCGCGGGCGCGGCGATAGCCATCCCGGTCATTATACATTTATTCAATTTCAGAAAATACAAGACCATTGAATTTTCTGATACCAGGCTTTTAGCACAAATCAAGATCACTTCTCAGAAAAGCAGGAAAGTGCAGAACTGGTGGCTGCTCTTAACCCGCATCCTGTTTGTAGCCGCTTTGGTGCTCGCTTTTGCACAACCTTACCTGGGCACTCCAAAAGATGCAGACCGGCAACTGAAGCTCATTTATATCGACAACTCGCAGAGCATGGCGGATAACCTCGGAGGCCAGCGGCAGTTATTGCAAAACGCTATTGATGATGCCCGGGGAATCATTAATGCGCAAAGTGAACACCAGCAATATATCCTGCTCAGCAACAACAATATTTACGCCAGCAGGCCTATGGGCAAAAGCCAGGTCACCGAAGCTTTGCAGCAATTAAAGGTGAGTGCAAAAACTGTTTCTTTAAACCAAATCAACCAGGCGGTAAATAATGCGCTCAGCGATAACAATGCAGAAAATGCGGAAATTTATATTTTCTCTGACCTGCAAAAAAGCACCTTGTTCCGGGAAGCCCTGGATACTGTTGCGCCTACCGCGCATTACATCATCCGGCCGCAATTGCACAAGCAGTCTGCTAACCTATATTTTGACACCGCTTACTTCGTCAATCCTGTAATCGATACCCGGCAGGAAAACCCGCTGGTAGTTAAGATTGGCAAATCCAATACGACTGAAGCACTCCAAAGCCAGGTACAGGTGTGGGTAAATGGTCAAGCCCGAGCTGCAAAAAATATTAACTTCAACAATGACAGTATCTGGATGGATACGATTGCTTTAATGGTGAACACGCCAGGCTGGCATAAAATTGCCTTAACGGTTAAGGACGCCCCCATTCAATTTGACGATACTTTCCGGATCACAGCAAAAACCAATGCGAACCTTGCTGTCCTCAATTTGAACGATGGCACCTCCAGTCCTTACTTACAGGCAGCGCTTAGCCCGGCAAACGGTTTTATCACCCGTAATGCCCCTTTAAATGCGGGCAGTGCTAAAGAATGGCCCGACAATAACCTGATCATTCTACAAAACCTGCAACAACTAAGTCCTGAGCTAACCGATGCGATCAAAAATGGCTTACAGAACGGACAAAGCTTCTTCCTGGTACCCGGAAATATCACTAATATAGCGGCTTTTAACCAGCAACTGAACAAAATAGCGCCCATCAATTTTGCTGCGGTGGATACTACAAGTACACAAATCGGCGCCGTACAAACCGAACATAAGCTACTCAAAGACGTGATCGCTACGATGCCTCAGAACGTACAATTACCAACGGTTTTAAGACATTACCCTATAAGTGCCGGATTAAGTGCGAACCAACAAAGTGTGCTTAGTTTGAAAAACGGCCAACCCTTCCTGGCGCAATATTCGATTGACAACGGGTCTTTATATATTGTTGCCAGTTCATTGGATGAACGCTCCGGCAATTTTGTACTGAGTAACTTATTTATGCCGCTCTTGTATAAAATGTGTGCCGTAAGTGGCGCTCAATCTATTTATGCCATCAATGCCAACAGCAACCAACCAGTATTTATCCCTAATCAATCGGCCAACCGTACTGTATTTAAAGCCATAGGCCAGGATATGGAAGTAATACCGGCCCAAAGTGCCTATGGTAATGGTACCAATATATTCCTGGGCAAAGCTATTGACCAGGCCGGTTTTTATAGTTTAAAAAACGAATCCATTTCAGACAGCACCCTGGTTGCCGTAAATGCCAATACATTAGAATCGCAATTGGAAGCCGCCACGAAAGAAGCATTGCAACAGCAACTAAAGGGAGCCAAATTGAGCTGGGAGCAGAGCGGTACCCCGAGCGCCAATTCCCCTTCCGGGAGCAGTACCGATCTCTGGAAATGGCTGGTAGCACTTGCATTGCTGGCGCTCATGATAGAAACTTATTTCCTCCTGAAAAAGCCAGGAAAAACAAACGCTACGCAAACAGAAATAGTTTAAAGCTTAACGTTCCTTAATTTGGGCGCTTTGATCTGAAAGGTCAGCCGGTGAAAAGGCGTCTGGCCTTTGCTCATCGTGATCCGTTTATGCGCAGGCGTTGGATAGCCTTTATTGGTGGCCCAGTCATAATCCGGATAGTCGGCTGCGAGCTGCATCATATATTCATCCCGGTACGTTTTGGCCAGGATACTCGCTGCGGCGATACTGGCAAACTTACTGTCCCCTTTTACAATGCATTGATGGGAGATGCCGAAATAGGCGGGAAAACGATTCCCATCAATCAAAAGCAGTTCCGGCTTAAAACTCAGCTTGTCGACACACTCATGCATCGCCCGGAAAGAGGCTTTTAATATGTTTATTTCATCGATGATCTTATTGTCAATAAAGGTAACCGAGTAGGCAAGCGCGGCTGCTTCTACTACAGGACGCAATGCCATGCGGTCCCGCTCTGTAAGTTGCTTGCTATCGTTTAACAGGGGATGAAAAAAATCTTTTGGCAAGATCACTGCAGCAGCGACAACCGGGCCGGCAATACAGCCCCTGCCCGCTTCATCCAGGCCGGCCTCTATCAAATCTTTTGTAAAAGCACACTCCAACATATTATTTACTTCCCAGGATTTTAAACGGGACATCCAAAATGGCATCAATGGGTTTTATCGCCTTTTTAAATTTACGTCCCATACCGAAACGCCGGCTGAACATGAGCCGGGCCATACCGTAATTGCCCGACAGGTCATTACCCAATATTGCTTTACCCACCAACATTTTACTATGAATATAATGCAGCGAAACACTCCATGTTTCTCTTTCATAAGAACCGCGTAACCAAAGGCTGGCATTAAGCCCGGAACCGACCCAGCTCCTTTCCCTGTCAGCGAAGCGATCGTCCAATCTTTCCTTCACAAAATTTACCGGGATCTTCACGGTAGCGATACCGGCAAACAACCAGCGCTTATTGGGCACCCAGGTATAAGCATAACCGCCACCCAGCGCAAAATTCCAGATACGCATCCGCTCCAAATCTGCATTAAAATGACTTAAATCTACCCCGGAAGACACAAAGGCGCTATCCCCGCTTTTAACCCAGTAATTAGCATCCAGGGCCAGTACAGGCGTACCTACCGCATATTTCATGCGTTGAAAGCGCAGTACACTACCCCGGAAAGAATAACGTTTATTCAGGGCATACATATTATTGAGACCTAATAAAGTGAAACCGATATCCGGGCGGGTCATCTGGTAGCCTGACTGATCATAATCTTTATTGAAATCCCCGGAGAAGCCTTTATAAAGCTGTGCATTGATAAAAGAAAGCGTACGATAGCCCGCTACCTGGGACTGGAAGTCCAGTGATTTAGTTTTAAGCGCTTTATTGTTATTGACCGGCAATACATTCACGGCAGCACTTAAAGCCAGGTAACGATAAGTAAAACCTAAGCCTACAGACAGGTTAGAATTAGGACTGTAGTCATAAGTATGCTTATTAGCAATCAAAGTCGCATTTTTGATCTTCAGGTCTTTATTTTGTACATATAATTCCAACCCGAAAAGATGCTCGTAGGAATTGACTATATTAGAATCATACTTAAAATCATTGAGGATCGATATCCCGCTTTCATTGAAAGAGTCAATGACCTGGGCAGCAACCGGTAGCCTTGCGCCCATCAAAAACGTAACGATCAATAAGCTGTAGTAAAATGCGCCTTGTTTCAAACCCTTCATTAGGGCAAATTTAAACCAGATAAGTCTTTTTCCACCATTAAATACAATATTTTTGCAATTCAATAATAAAACGATGAAAAAAAGATACCTCTTCCTCATTATATTCCTCCTGACCGGCATCGTAATGTATTTCACCAATCCGAAACCCGAAAAACACAGGCAGGCCGTATACAGCGCCATTGAAGGCATATTAAAAGAGCAAAAGGCACAATTGCTGCAATCAAATAACAATTTATCCAAAATGCTGGAGGGTCTTAACGATGACAATATACAATCCATGGTTTTACCCTTCCTGGAGCAGGCTGTAGTAGTGGAAGACTATAAACTCTTTTCCCTGACCCGCATTGACCTGGGCACCGGTGTCTACACCGTAGGTATCGGGGTGTTTGGCAAAGTCTTTATTGCCCCGCAACTGAAAGAACAGGTTAAAGCCAATATGACTAAATATTTAGAATAAATTGAAACAGCCATTAAAAGCGCCCTATAAAGCCATTGGCGTTATCGTACTTTTATTGTTGCTGGCCGGCGCCTGGTTATTCCGGAACAGCAACCGACTGCCGCAAAGCAGCACCCAGGCTATTATACCGGCAAATGCGGCTTTAAGTTTTACGAAGCATGCACAATGCAGGATGGCCTGCAGGGGCATTACAGAAGCAGAGATCAGGGAGGTGCTGGCAGAAGGAAAAATCAATTCCCGGAAGTCGGACCCGAACGATGCCCCCTGTCCTACTTATGCTATTGAAGACCGGGTAAAAGACGGGCAATTATTAAGGATTGTTTTCGGCGTTTGTGACCAAAAGATTAAGGTCATTACCTGTATCGACCTCGGGCAGGAACATGACTGTGACTGTAAATAAAAGATTTTTTTAAGCGCTATTTAAACATTATTTTTGAGGCCGTAAAATAAAAAACTAATGGGTTTTAATAAAGTTGTTGCGAATGCGGAAGAAGCCGTAAAAGATATACAAGATGGTGCGGTATTAATGCTGGGTGGCTTTGGCTTATGCGGCTTACCGGAAAATTGTATCAGCGCGCTGATCAGTAAAGGAGTTAAGGACCTTACCTGCATTTCCAACAATGCTGGCGTAGATGATTTTGGCATTGGCCTGATGCTGCAAACCAAGCAGGTGAAGAAAATGATCTCCAGCTATGTAGGTGAAAACGCAGAATTCGAGCGCCAGTTGCTGAGTGGTGAATTGGAAGTAGAGCTGATCCCGCAAGGAACTTTAGCGACAAGATGCCTGGCGGCGGCTTATGGTATGCCCGCTATCTTTACACCAGCAGGTGTAGGTACCGAGATCGCTGAGGGTAAAGAAATGCGTAATTTCAACGGGAAGGATTACCTGATGGAAATGGCTTTCGACGCCGACTACGCTATTGTGAAGGCCTGGAAAGGAGATACTGCCGGTAATATTATTTTCAATAAAACAGCCCGTAACTTCAACGAGATCATGGCTATGGCCGGTAAGATCACTATTGTTGAGGTAGAAGAACTGGTTCCCGCCGGCACTTTAGATCCTAACTTTATCCACGTACCGGGTATTTATGTACACCGCATTTTCCAGGGTAAGGATTATGAAAAACGTATTGAACAAAGAACAGTAGCTAAATAATTTTAGTAACGATACAAAAAGATAAAGCGCTTCATCACTGAAGCGCTTTATCTTTTATGTTCAATCCCATTTCCGATTAGATACCAATCTCGATCTGGAACCTGCCGTACCAGGAATTTTTAGTCGTGTTATTAAAATAATCTTGTTTGTTGTAAGTAAGCTCGCCCTGGATCTTAAAGGCATGTTCCCAGATATACCGGGTAAGGCCTATGGTCATTTGCTGCGCATCCGGGCGGTACTGTTTGATCTTTTCATTCATTTCCTGCCAGGAGTAGCGCCCGATAATTTCATAGCCATTCCTGAAGATATAAGAACCCTGGAGGTCCATACCCTGCCCCGCCACGACATAATTGATTTTGGTCGGGTCGTCCGGGTTGACGGCTATAGGGTTATTGTCTTCTGCCGAACGGTTCATATAGGCCGCAAAAGCAGAAAAACCATTGTACTTAAACATGGCATCTGCCAGCAACGTATAAATATCTTTTTTCTGGTACAGGTATTCGCCTAACTGCGCCGCGTTTCTTTTCGCTTTATTGTTAAGCTGGTAAGCGGCCGACACCATCAGTTTAGGGCTTGTTTCTCTAAGGATATCTCCTTCAAAATATTCCCCGTTCTTTTTAAAAGAGCCCAATGGATACAACTCTACCTTTCCCGTATAGGCGAGTCCCATGTCATCGTTTTTCGTAAAGTTCCGGCCTTCTCCCTGGGAAATAGCTCCTTTAAAATTATAAGAGAAACGGTCTCTGCGTTGATTGATATAATTGACCTGTACCCCGAAATCACGATCGATATTAAAGGTAGCATTATTGATAGTCCGGTCGGTTAGCTGTAAGGCACCAGAGGAATTGACCCGCTGGCGGTTACCCGGCAATTTGGTCTGCCCGAATCCGATCGACCAATGCGTATTAATGCTGTAAAACACAACAGCATCCCGTATGATCTGCAGGTTTTCGCCATCTTCAACTGCGCCACCAAGATCTCCCGGTGCAAAGCTCAATTGCAGGGCATAAGTAAACCTGGGATTACCTACATAACCGTCAAAACGCAAACGGGTTCTTCTTACGCCCCCATCGATTACCCCACCTTTTCCCTCTTCCTGGTTAAAAGTACCGCGGGACTGGATCCGGAACCGGATATTCATCTGGTAAATACTGTCCGGGGAAGTAAAGCCTAAGCCCTTACCATAACTGTAATAAGGCAAGGAGTAAATCCTTTGTTCTAAATCTCTGTTGGTAACAGTATCTTTTTCCTGTGCATCGGCGCCAAACGCAGACAACAATAAGGATATGGGTAGCAGATTTCTTTTCAAAATTATATATGGTTAAATCAGGTGCGAAATTAAACCCGGCTCCTCTAAATCAGTAATGATAACACAAACTTAATAATTTATTAATACAAGTAACCGTTATCTTCTTAACGCTGTTTACCACTCAGCATAGGTACAAAATGCGCCTTACCTACGATCTCCTCGGTATATCCGTTTGCTGTCTTTACGATCTTCTTCATTTGCTGGTCTTCATCTCCTACCGGGATGATCATAATGCCGCCTTCTTTCATTTGCTGCACCAGCTTTTCGGGTACATAAGGTGCGGCAGCGGTAACAATTACTTTATCAAAAGGCGCGAATGAAGGCAGGCCTTCGAAACCATCTCCATAAAAGCGTTTAATGCCATTTAAGGTCTTTAAATAGGCAAAATTGTTCATTTGTTTATAGAGCTCATGCTGGCGTTCTATAGAAAACACTTTAGCTTTCAAAACAGCCAATACTGCAGCCTGGTAGCCGCTACCCGTACCTACTTCCAGCACCTTCTCATAAGGTTTCACTTCCAGTAATTGAGACTGTAAGGCTACCGTAAAAGGGTGGGAAATGGTTTGACCGGCAGCGATCGGGAAAGCCCGGTTTTCATAGGCCAGGCGCTCCAGCGCCGTATCCAGGAAGAAGTGACGGGGTACAGTATTAATAGCAGTCAATACCGTTTCATTAGTAATTCCTAAGGTTCTTAATTCATCGACGAGTTTTTGTCTTAATCCTTTGTGTAAATATGTATCTAAAAGAGGCTCTTGCATAAGGCAAAGATACATGATGCGGGAGGTAAATGCCGCGCTTGTGGAAAACAAAAAAGCCATTCCGCAAAAGTGGAATGGCTTTCTAGGTAAAAAATATAATTAACGTACTAGTTTTACATTTATCGCATTGATACCTTTACGACCTTGTTGAGTTTCATATTCAACGACATCGTTTTCTTTAACTTCGTCAATCAATCCACTTACGTGAACAAATACATCTTCACTGCTGTTTTGAGCTTTGATAAATCCGAAGCCTTTTTCGGCGTTAAAGAACTTTACAGTTCCTTGCAACTTTTGGTTTTCCACTTTTATAAATTTTAATTGATAATGATACTGCAAACATAAAGCAATAATTATTATAAATCTTCTTTTTTAGCAATATTTATAAAAATTCTACCCTTAATTGACGAATGGCATTTTGACCACTTTTGCCTTGATTGCCTTGTCTCTAACGGACACAAAAACCTCCGCTCCTTCAACCGCATTTTCTTTATTCAGGTAAGCAATACCGATCGCTTTATTCAAGGTAGGAGATTGAGTACCGGAAGTGATAATCCCGATTGCATTACCCGCAGCATCCTGCAAAGTATAGCCCTGGCGCGGAATACCTCTTTCTTCCATTTCAATACCCACCAGCTTGCGTTTTACACCTTCTTCTTTTACTTTAGCCGCAAGCTCTTTACCGATAAAGTCTTTGGTAAATTTCGTGATCCATCCCAGGCCGGCTTCGATCGGGGAAGTCGTATCGTCGATCTCATGACCGTACAGGCAATAGCCTTTTTCTAATCTTAAAGTATCTCTCGCACCCAAACCGATTGGTTTTAATCCTTTCGGAGCACCTACTTCGAAAATCGCGTCCCATATTTTACGGGCATTTTCAGGCGTATCTTGGATGTAGATCTCTACCCCACCCGAACCGGTATAACCCGTAGCGCTGATGATCACATCTGGAACGCCGGCAAAAGTACCTACGGTGAACGTATAATATTTCAGGTTAGCCAGCTCCACATCGGTCAGGCTTTGAATAATTTCATTGGCTTTAGGACCCTGGATCGCTAACTGAGCTACCTTATCAGAAATGTTTTCAATAACGGCATTATTGGTATTGTGTTTTACCACCCAGTTCCAGTCTTTATCGATATTAGCGGCGTTAACTACTAATAAATATTTTTCGTTCGGCTCAAAACAATAAACGATCAGGTCATCCACAACTCCGCCTGTTTCGTTCGGAAAGCAGGTATATTGCGCTTTTCCGGCCTCAAGCTTAGCCGCATCATTACTACAGATTCTTTGGATCAGTTCTAAGGCATTAGGACCGCTGATCATAAACTCACCCATATGACTCACATCAAATACCCCGGCATTATTGCGCACGGTAGCATGCTCTTCATTAATGCTGGTATAGGAAATCGGCATGTTATAGCCGGCAAATTCGGCCATCTTTGCACCTAAAGCGATGTGCTTCTCTGTAAACGGAGTTGTTTTCATTATGGAAAAGAATTATGTTTTAAAATTCTGGCAAATATAAGGATTTTCATCGCTTGCTGCGATACTGCTAATTATTGGCCCTGCGGTATTTATTGAGCAGTACAATACTGATCAGGTAGCTGAGCAGCCCCAGGACGATTGCTAAAACCGTTCCACCGAAGAAAAAGGAGAAGCCGGCTTCTTTAAAATCATCCAGGCTCATTAGTTCCGGGTTCAGGTGCCAGTCTTCATAACCCAGCAGCCATTTACCGCAAAACAGGCTCAGGGCCCACCATATTGGCGTGATTGGGAATACGCTAATGTTGGCCGCGATCAGGAACAGCGTTTTATTCAGTTTTAAAGCGATAGCAGATGGAATACCGACCAACAACTGGAAGCCCCAGATCGGTACGATGCCCATGAAGACACCAAAAGCGATACTGGAGGCCTTCTTTACATTCGTTTCATCCGGTCTTTGCAGCGCTACGCGGTACAGTTCTTTCCAGCCTTCTTTGGTGAACAGTTTTTTGATAAAATTTCTCGGGTGGATGTACAGCAGGGCCGTAAAGGTGAGAAATGTATTCAGGATACTGATGCGGGTGAAGTCTTTAAAGGGCCTGAAATGTGATACGCGCTCTTCCGGAGGAGGATAATATACTTTTACAGGAATGTAGGTTACCGGGACATTGCGCCAGGCGATTCTTACGGGGGCTTCAATTTCCAATTCGTATTTACGGGTGAAATACTTCATGGTGCCGGCATGTTTTAAGGGATATACGCGGTAACCGGATTGCGTATCCGGCAAGGTAATGCCCGTTTCCACCCAAAACCAAAAATTGGAAAATTTGTTGCCGAAACTGCTTTTGCCCGGTACATTTTCCTGTTCCATATTCCGTGCTCCGATGATCAGCGCTTCCGGTTGGGCCGCTATGGCCTCGATGAAAGCCGGCAGATCAGAAGGATAATGCTGTCCATCACTGTCAATGGTGATGGCATAATCATATCCTAATTCAAGGGCTTTCCGGAAACCGACTTTCAGGGCATGACCTTTGCCGCGGTTGGGTGAATAGGAAAGGATATGCAGGTGAGGGAACGATTTTAGCAGCTCCGGGGTGCTGTCTGTGGAGCCGTCGTTGACCACCAGGATATTCTGTGTGTACTGTTCTATATCATGGAGTACCTGCACCAATGTCTGCTCATTGTTGTAGGTGGGTACCAGTACGCATACGCGCAGGGTATCAAACTGTTGTGCTATAGAACCGGGACTAAACATTTGTGGTGCAAAGATTATTCGTTTTGATGGAATTAAAAACTTTTTATTACATTTGCGTTCCTTTTCAGAGCGAAAGTTGGGAAGTTTATCGCTTTGAAAAAATTCGGGACGTAGCGCAGCCCGGTAGCGCACTTGCATGGGGTGCAAGGGGTCGCTGGTTCGAATCCAGTCGTCCCGACTGGGAAACAAAAAGGTAGCAGAGATGCTACCTTTTTGTTTTGGAAAAGATTTTTTTCAATTTATTGCGCAGCTTCATATTATTAGAAGATTTTTTATGAAAAAACTATAAAATTATCAAACAAAATACCTTGTTTTATATATAATAATCAAACAAAATAAATTTTATTGTAAAAGATTATGGAAAAGAAAAAAGGTGGCGCGTTTGAAGACGTTACATTGTTGTTTCTAAAGGCGATATTTAGTGAGCTTAATTACAGAATCACAAAAGAACGTTCACAATATTCAGGGACCCAAGACGGATATGATGTTTTAATTGAAATTGTAGATCCAAAGACCTATAAGTCTTATAGAATATTTTCAGAATGTAAGGACTATAAAACAACATTAAGCTATTCTGAAGCGTTAATGAAAATTCCCCAGATAGTGTCAGCTCAAGAGCAAATTGATTTATTGCTGTTTATTTCTCCTCATGAAAATTTTAAAAACCCTCACGAGGAATTCAAATTAGAGAACTTCTATCATACAATAAGCTATAGATGTCCTGTAGCCTTCCTAACACCTAATGAAAAAGTACAGCGGTATTTCAGCCTATATCCCGACCTATATAAAATAGTATACAATAATGATATTGATAATCTACCCAGTAACTTACGAACAGAGTTGTTGCAGGATTTTGAAGCTTTTATTTTTTCTGACAGAAACCTTAAAAAGATAGTTATAGATGAAATCGATAGGTTTAACTACATAGGCAATATTGAAGAAGCAAACAATGTCCTTCAGCGAACTGTAAGAATCAGAGACCAACAAGATTTTTTTGAGTTTAAAGATTATGTCACTCTAATTGAACAAATTCAGAAATCTGACTTAGGAGTTGTATTACTAGGTAGCCCTGGCATAGGAAAGAGTTTCGAGTTGAGACAATTAGCTTATCAACTTTGGAAAAATAGAGATAGTTTATATGCGATACCGAAATTTGTATCATTGAGGGATACCAATAAAGATGTGTCTATAGAAATAGACCTTTTACCTAAAGACTGGCAGTACATTCAGAATCTTGTAATTATTCTAGATGGACTTGATGAATTAAGTGACAATAAAGACTTTGGAAATAAGCTAAGATCCTTTATTAATAAGTACCACGAAACCATTAAGCGAAACAAGCTTAGGTTTGTAATAAGCTGTAGAACCAGTATTTATTATAAAAGCATAAAAGGATTAGAAGGTTTCGATATATGCTACTTAAATGAAGTCTCGGAAGATAAAGCTATTTCATTTTTAGAAATTGAATATGGATTAAATATCAAAGATAACTTAACTCTTAATTCGGCAAATAATAGATTCATACTTCGAAACCCTTTCTACCTTGTCCTTTTAGGTGAAAATTTCAAAGATACAGGAGAATTATTACTGAATAAATCCAAATTGATAGAGCAATACGAGGAACGACGTTTAAAAGAAGATGAAAACGAAAAATTCAGGAATATTAATCATGATAAAGATGAGGTAAGGGTTCAGTCCAAAAAAATTGCTCTAATGATGGAAGCAATGAAACAGACCGTAATTACTAACGGTCAAGTTTTAGGGGCATTAGGCAATTCCAACAATCTGTCATTAAATCCTTTTCTCCATAACGAAAAGGAAAATTATTGGAGTTTTGAACACAAGAACATTCAAGAATATTTTGTAGCAAATATCCTTGCTAAAATGGATTTCAATTCAATCCTTCGATTTATTAAGATTGACGATAGTACACCCAAAGTTCATCCATCATGGTATAACGTGGTAACGTTTCTTCTTGATTCAAATATTGATAATGTTTTACACGATAAACTCGTGAGCTGGATTGTAGCAAATGATGTTGAGATAATTTTTGGTTCTGACCATGAACGGATTTCAGATGCGTTAAAGGCAACAATCTTTCAAGAGCTTTTTATTAAATATTGTGTCGAGGATACTTTATGGCTTGATGATAATGTTATGATAGCCGAATTTGCCAATATTACTGCCAATATTGATTTCCTTATAAATCAGTCAAAAAGTAAATCAAATCATACTAGAGCTAGAATAACTGCATTAGAACTCCTTGCTCAAATGAAACACGACGGAGCTCAGCTAAACTCAATAAAAGACGTTGTGTTACAAATTATAGAAGAGTTGAAAACAGGTGAAGAAAACGTAATTTACTTAATGAAAGAAGCTTTAGATCTTGTAAGCGCTTCTCCATTAAGGTTGGATGAGGAGTTTTATAATGCCTTACTGCAGGAACTTAGGCAATATGATTACAAAGAGGTTGTCAAGGGTTTATTGAGAGGCATGCCTAACAATGTCTTAGCACAAAACCTAGAATTCTTAATGGAGATTTTTGAAAAATCCATTGGAAAGAAAAAATGGCTTTATCCCGCAAAGGTGAACTCTATTCTATCTACGAAGGAAATACTCTTGCAGAAATTCGAACAGGTAAACAACGCTGAATTTTTACTTGAAGTTTGTGAGTTGATTTTAAATTATAAACAGCGAAGCCACATACAAGATGAAATCTTAGAAGGTTTTTATAGCCACTTATCTACTTTCTTTGATGTTCATGCAGAATATAAAGAGCGAATCGCAATATTGATTGCCTCAGCAGTAAGCAATTACAAAATACATCATCATGGCAATGAGAGAGTTTATGTCATCTCATTGATAAAGGAATTGAATATTGAAGTAACTATTTTCGAAGAAATACTAAAAGAGGAGCGAATTGGATATGGAGAAAGACAGTTTTTGATTGAATTAATTGACGATGTTTCAATTTCAGATATAGCAGCATTATTTACAATTCAAAAAGTACCCGACATATTCTTGAAAAATTTCAGAAATGATTTAATCATTAAAAATGAAGAACTAGCTAGGACGTTTGAAAGTTTAATCTCTGAAAATGTTGATATTGAATTTGCAGAGTCTATAAGTGAAATTGTAGAAGTAGCGCAAAAGAAAGTAGTTAAAAATCGTTCCCAAATGGAATTTGATGTACTTTTTGATAATGAAATGTCTGTACAGCAAATAGCACTCATATATAACAGTTATAATGCTTCTGATTTGTCATATTCAGATATTGTTAAGTTAGACGAGAAGTTTTATGATATTGACGAGCTTCATGAGAAGGTAAGCTGGAATGCAAAACGACTAATTCAATCTATACTAAAGAGAAAATATAATGCAGGAGAAAAGCTCAATATAATGGATTTGCCAGCAGAGCTAGAGAATTGGGATAATTATAGAATGCTTGATGCAGCACACTCAATTGAAGATGTGCAAAAAGGATATATTCATATTTCAGAGAAACAGATAGCCGTAATTAAAAACTGGTGTATTCAAAATACGGATAGAGTAAAAACAGCCTATCAGAATTCAAGAAAAAGGGATAAATGGAAATCTAAAGATTTTGAAATATTTAGGTCGATATATTCGATTCAAAAACACTTCAAATTTCATTTGGATGAAGAGCTGTTGTTGAACTTTATCTATTTCTCAAGGATGAATTATAACAATGAATTTACATTGAATTATCTCGAGGGTATTGTACAGGCATCTAAAGTCAAACAGTATATTATGTCAATCTTAAAAGAAGGTGTTGAGAATGACGAACTTATTTTTTGTGTGGATTATTGCATAAAGAATAATATTGATTTTGAATCTATTCCCTATGATATTAAAGGACAAGTACGTATTTTGTCCCAGCAAGATTCCAGTGTAATACCAATCAATTTAATTAGGATAGCACTTTCTAATGATATTTCTTTTCTTAAAGAATGTCTTAATATAGAATGGTATACATCAGGAAATAGGTACTTTCTTCAGACGATATTTGACAGATTAATTGAAAAAAATGAGAAAGAAAGTGTAAGTACTTTTATATTGAGTCAATCGCATGAATTAATTAACAAGAATATTCTTGACAATCAAAATATTATCTATTACCTGATTATAGCAAACAACGAAAGTGGGTTCAAGATGCTAAAAGAATCTTTAGAGAGAACTCCAGAAGATTTAAACAAGACAAAAAATGGCTTTGATCAGTCTATAAGTGAAAGACATACCAATAGGCAGTCTATACCTTATTTAGTTCAAATTATGGAAGCAATCCTGTCTTTGAATGTAAAGAAATTTGACAGGTTCTTCGACCCTGAGGTTATGGCTTCTCAAACCATATTGAATATTTGTAAAGTTCAGGATACAGCTTTCTGCCAATATGTGATGGAGCAACTAAAACAAATAGATACGGAAATGTTCAAGAAAAAAGGCAAAGATGTATTTTATGTGAACAAATTAAAAAAAGATATTTTTGAGATAGCATATAGTAAGCTATCTAACCCTTGGGGTTATAAAGAAGTGCTTCAATATGTTAAAGAGAACGAGTTTATTTTTTATTAGTATTTATTTGAAACAATTCCTATTAAATGATTAAACCAATATACGAGTTAGAACCTTTAATGGAATCTCTTCAGGAAATTGGGATAGAAGAATACATTAAAACGCGAGATTTTAAAAATGCAATCAGTTTGTCAGATTATAAAGAAATATGGTTGCATAGCTTTAAATACTTCAAAGAAAGGTATTTCCGTAAAGCAGAGCATTTTGAAGATTACTATGTTTTTTATTACTTACTAAACTCATCATTTAAAGATCAAAAGTATTTAATCTATAACATCAGCTATTTAATCGCCGAAGGAATTGTAGAATGGAAAAAAGAGCCCATAAATTTGTGGAAAATTGTCCAGGACTTAAATGCGATAAACTGTCCTTCAGAAATACTAGATGCTCTTTGCGAGTTAGAGCATAAATATAGAAGTGACGGTGTCCACTCATTGTTAGATATCGCAGTAAATGACTCAGAAAAACTTAAGAATTATATACAGCAAATAGATGAGACAATAGCTTCAAAAAAATATGGATTGACGTTGACTTATGCATATACAACACTAGAAGGGCTTTTTAAAGGCTTTATAATAGAAGTGTCTCCGAATGAGCCACTGGAAAAAGATCTTTTGGCTTTATCAAAGCAAACAAAGCAAATCATAATTGATAGATTCAAGCAAAATAATACAGAATACCCAGAACAAATAATCAATCTTATAACTACTATAACTAATGCTGTTGCAAATTCCAGAAATCAATTTAGTGAATCGCATTTTGATAAGACGGCTGAAAAATGGTTAGCAGAATTTGCTAGAGATTCAACAAATACTATTGGGAGACTAATTTTGAATCTAATGAATCAATTTCAAATCAACTCCTTTTAATTTCACAAACTGATAAATTGGTTCGAATCCAGTCGTCCCGACTGGAAAACAAATAAGGCAGCATTAATGCTACCTTTTTGTTTTATCTCAATCATTCAAATATTAATTCTATTTTACAAATACCTTACCCCAGCCCCAACCTTTTCATGGTATCCGCCCGGTATACCGCGCCAATAGGCAATTCATGCATATAAAGCGTAATAATATTATTCTGAATAGCGGTAATATGGTTTTTATTGATGAGGTATGATTTATGAATCCTGATAAACTCGCTGCGGGCCGCCAACTGCTCTATCATGCTGAGCATAGTACTGTAAACGATGATCTTTTGAGCAGCCGTGTGGATCAGCAAATAATTCTTCAGGCTTTCCACGAACAAAATATCTTTTGCCAGGAGCCGGATTAGCTTTCCATCGCTCTTCACAAAAAGATCTTCTGTAACACTACTCGGCGTTGCCTGTGGCGCTGTCACCAAAGGCATTGCCTTATGTATGGCCTGCAAAAAACGTTCAAAGGCAATGGGTTTCAGTAAATAATCAACCACATTCAATTCATAGCCTTCTATAGCATATTCTGCATAGGCTGTCGTAAGGATCACTTTAGGCGGGCTTTTCAACAGGCGCAGAAAATCCAGCCCACCGATACCCGGCATTTTTATATCCAGGAAAATGAGGTCCACCACATTATCGCCCAGAAAAGCAAATGCTTCGAGTGCACTATCACACTTTGCCAATAATTCCAGGGTCGGCGTGCGGGCGATGTAATGTTCGATAACGTCTTGTGCTAATAGCTCATCATCTATAATCAGACAGGTCATGAGGTCTGTGTTTTTAAGTAAAGGTTCACGGAAAAAATATTGTCGTTTTTATCAATAACAAGTTGATGCGTTCCGGGATAGATCAGTTCCAGTCTTTTGGAAACATTCTGCAGCCCGATACCACCATCCTTGCGCTTTACCGGTAACGATTTTATCTGGTCATCAAAGTTATTGATACATTGAAAATGTAGCCTTCCCGTACTGGCTTCCTGATCTACCTTTATGGACACAAAGCCACCGGAAGGCAAAGTTTCCAGTCCGTGTTTCACGGCATTTTCAACAAAGAACAGCAATAATGCCGGAGCGATATAATGTTGCTCCAATGGTATCGCTATCGTCATCCGAATCGCGTTTTTATCTTTCAGCCGCATGGTCTCCAGGTCAATGTAAGCGCGTAACATCTGCAGTTCTTTGTCAAGTGGTACATATTCCTGTTGTGATTCATAAAGCATGTAGCGGAGTAAATAAGACAGTTTTAAAATCATCTCGGGGGCTTGCTCCGATTGCTTCAATGACATGGAATAAATACTGTTCAATACATTAAAAAGAAAGTGCGGATTTACCTGTGCCTTGAGTAATAGCAGCTCCGCTTCTAGCTGCTGCTTTTCCAATTGCTCTGTCCTTCTTCTTTCCTTGAAAAAATCCCGAACCAATCTCCCCAGGGAAAAAAGCAAGTGTGTGGGCAAGATCGCGGAAAACAATACACCTAAATAATACCCGTATAAGCTGTTAAAGGAGCTTTCGAGGGGTATCGTGATAAAGAAGTAAAAAATTTTCCCCGGTCCCGGAAATGTTTTTATGAGCCATTCGCTATACCAACCGATCCATAGGGTAAACAATAAGGATTGAATTAATATGGAGAAAAAATAAGCTGCGTATTTTTTGCGCAGCAACAAACGCGGCATCAGGAAACAGGTATTACTGTAGATTAATACAAACCAGCTCAGGTGCATGAGTACTGCCGCCCATAGATGTTTACTATTCTCCAGCCGGTAAATATCATCCACACGCGGGTTGTACACACCATCAAGAATAAACAACCATACCAGTATATTTAAAGTCCAGCGATTACTTATGATACTCCAGGCTTTGTCTGCTATTTGTTTAAAGGTCATTGCCCACGAATTTAATGATTTTAAAAGTATAGTTACAACAAGAACTGTTACTTACCATTTGCGCTTAGTCATTATACGTAACAAGTCTTCTTTTGTGCTCGCCGGCCAGTAATCCTGTATATCCAGGTTTACCTTCAACACTTTTATCGTTCCATTCTTATTCTTCAGGGCCAGTTGCTCCCAGGCCCGTACATGATCTTTATTCAATTTGCCAATCCAGGTAGTCCAATAGATCAGCAGGTAGAAATCTGCCTTTCCCTCAAATGCTGCTATTTCATGCCCATTAATAGTTCTAAACTTCTTTAGTTCTTCCTGCAGGCTGGGCTTTCCCGTTTTGCGATATGCTCCTTCGGGATGCAAAGCAGGAATAAACGCAAACAAACCGCTGTTACAGGAGCTGTCGGTAGCCCTGTATTCGATATAGGCGCCATCCTTGTCAAAAACAGCTACATCCGGTAAGGACTGAGCACTAAGTGTAGCCAGGAAGTTATCAGCAGCAACGGTTACGATACCGGAAGTGTCCAATCCATATTTCAAGGCGCTTTTCAATATTTGTGTTTTAGAGACTACTCCGGGTTCCTTTATGTTATACATTTTACGCATTAAGGGCTTACAGGAAACCAGGAGCACTAAGGTAAGGATACAAGATATACTTTTCATATTCAGAATGGTTTTTAATCGCTATACAATACTGCGAAGGTCTTCCATCCCTGAGCATAAAGCATTGCATTTTACACCAACAACATCAAACAGCGGACAAAATAATGCCACAGGCGTTTGTCCGGCATTTACCTCTATTTGTCCGGTGATCCACCTTGTTCATTTAATTTAAAAAAAATGCATCGGAATATTATCGCTCTTTGTAATCCACTCAAATCAACGAACAATGAAAGCAACATTCATGATGCTGTTCCTCACAGCTTGTATCAGTAGCGCCTCCGCCCAACTCAGCCAGGGAGGCTTTCCATTAAGCAAAAAGTCAAACCTGGAACACAACTCCCAATCTATCCATCACTACCCGCTCCCGAACTGGAAGCAAGCACAGGCCATCACAGCGGTTAACGTAGCAAAAAGGCTTTCCAGTCCGCAAATAGTTGGTATGTTCACGGCCGCTGACATCCGGTTCCCCGAATCCGGCACCTTCACTTATCTGGCAGATGGACAAATCCTGTGGCGCGCGCAGATCCGCATTGAAGGAGCACCCGCAATAGGCTTATATTATGATGCCTTTAGTCTTCCCAAAGGTGTGACTTATTATATCTCCAATGCCAGCGGCAGTCACCAGTTAGGGGCTTATACCAGTAACAATAACGGGTCCGGCGTCTTTGCCCATGAACCGGTGCAGGGAGCTGTAGCTAACCTGGAACTCAATATACCTTCCGGTATACCTATATCGGATATTCATGTACACATCAACAGGGCATTAGTTTATTTCTCTTCCATCAGCTACCTGGATAAGTACAAAGAAGAGGTACCTTCATCAACAAGAGTGCCTGTCACCGGGCAACCCGACTCTTTAGAGCTGGAAGGTTACTCGTCTACCTGCCAGATCAATGCTATATGTCCCCTGGGCGCGGCAAATACCCTACAAAGAAAAGCTACGGTGCAACTGATTATTCCTTACGATTCGGTTTTTGCACAAGTGGGGGGATGCTCGGCAACGCTGATCAACAATACCGGTAACACAACTGGAAATTGTAAGCCTTATATCCTTACCGCTACTCACTGCGAAAAACAGAACCATAACGACCCGGATGCCATACCCTTCGGACAAATGCTGGTACGTTTTAATTTTGAGAATGAAGACTGCAGCGGCAGCACTGCGGCTACGGTCAATACGCTTTCCGGTGTACAGCTCCAGGCAAGGGCTTCCTATGCCAACCCCAATGTCATCAAAGGAGACTTTATGCTATTGTCCCTTAAAGAGTCCATTCCTGATGAATGGGACGCTTACCTGGCTGGCTGGAACCGTTCGGACAGTCTTCCGCTACAACTCAATGCACCACAACAATACACAGGCTTTCATCACCCTGCCGGGGATGTAAAAAAAGTGATGGCCAGCCGTAACCTTGATCCGAATGGCTATGCATTTGATCCGAATTTTGCCGGAACACATTGGGAAACCAATATTGATTCCGGGGGTGTGGAAACCGGGTCTTCCGGTAGTAGCCTGTTGGATAAAGATGGTTATGTTGTCGGTATCGCTTCAGTGGCCTACGACGACAAACCTGCCTGTAATATGAGTCCTAATGGTGAGCCAGCCTTATTCATGACCGGTGCTGGCTATAGCAAACTCAGCTATGCCTGGGATTATGAAGTAGACGGAGCTAGCAATTTCAGGAAACTGAAACCCTGGCTAGACCCGGCCAACACGGGTGCGATAAGCCTTGATGCGGTAAAATCTAATTGCACCGCTGCACCGACGAACATAAGTGTGAACTCAAAAAATGAGTTGAATGATGCGCTATTACTTTATCCCAATCCTTCCTCAACAGGAAAGTTCAGGGCTGATGTAAATTTTAGCAGTAACACAGAGGTACAGGTAGCGATCATTGATCTTTCAGGTAGCCAGGTAGCCACTTATACTTTCAATCGGTTAAAACAGGGAAGCATTACTTTGGACCTGAGTCATTTGCCGGATGGCGTTTACCTGGCCAGGTTTACCTCAACTTTGGGCGCTGTTTCGAAAAAGATCATCATTAGTAGATAAACGGAAGAGACAAAGTAGACTATTTAAAACAGTATTGTTTCAGATCACTAAAAAATAAGGTAGCAATGATGCTACCTTATTTTGCAATATACAATGTTCCGTTCTCACTGAATTCGGAATACAAATTTGTAAATTAATATAGGTCTTGAGACCATCGAGAGCCCCGTTAATTCCTGCACATCTTCACATCCCTCTACAGCCCTTCCGGCTTCAAGCGCTTTACAATAACCGATCGTAAACGTGCTTCGTTTTCATCCCCCCAATTTCCCAAAGCGGCAATCACAGGAACCAGTGTTTTACCAAACGCAGTAAGGCTGTACTCCACTTTGGGCGGCACAACCGGGTAAATCTTTTTAGTAATCAATTCGTGGTCTTCCAATTCCTTTAGCTGTATATTGAGCACCCGCCTTGTCGCATCGGGAATTTTCTTTTGCAGCTCACTCGGGCGCTTATGCCCTTCGTTGATAAACCACAACAAACGGATTTTCCACTTCCCATACAACACTTCGCCTATTAAATCCAAACCACAATTCAGGTTCGGCAGAATCTTTCTTTCATACATAACACAAATGTAAACCTATGTTCTAAATTGTACAATAGGGGAAAAATTTATCCCTATCTGAATCCTGGTTCCGTACTTGTGGGCAAGGAACATAAGTCCCAACTTTGCCTAAAATAATTCAACCAATGGAACAAGTATTTAATTTCAACAATGAGTTATCAGGCAAAATCGCTTTGGTAACCGGAGGCACAAAAGGAACCGGAAAGGCAATTGCAGCAAGGCTCTTACAAGCTGGCGCCACAGTTATCATCACGGCGAGAAACCCACCGAAAAAAGCAAACAGCCTATTGCATTTTATAGCTTCCGATCTAAGCAAGGCCGAAGACGCACAAAAAGTAATCAATGAAGTGCTGTCTACTTATGGCAGGTTGGATATTCTCGTAAACAACCTTGGTAGTTCAGAAACGCCCGCCGGTGGCTTCGCCGTATTAACGGATAAAGATTGGGAAGCAACCCTGCAAGCTAACTTGCTGGCTCCTGTCCGACTGGACCGGGGATTTTTACCCCAAATGATCGCGCAAAAAAGTGGCGTCATTATTCACATCGCTTCTATCCAGGGTAAACTCCCCTTGTTTGATGCGACTTTACCTTATGCGGCCGCAAAAGCAGGATTGATCAACTATAGTAAAAGCCTTTCTAATGAAGTTACCCCGAAAGGTGTTCGTGTGCTTACGGTTTCACCGGGATGGATCAGGACAGAGAATGTCAAAGTCTTTCTGGAAAGGATCGCCCTGAATGCCAATAGTACGATCGAGGAAGCCCAGCAAAGCGTTGTGGATGCATTGGGCGGTATCCCTTTCGGCAGACCTGCAGAACCGGAAGAAGTAGCTGAATTAGTAGGTTTCCTGGTATCCCCAAGAGCCAATTATTTAACCGGAACAGAATTCGTCATCGACGGCGGAACCATTCCGACCATTTAATCATCTTAAAAATTTAAACAACATGAATTTACCCAAAGTAGTAACCGAACTCGTAAAAGCACAAAACGATTTTGATAGTGTAGCCTATGCAAATTGTTTTACCGAAACCGCTGTCGTATTTGATGAAGGCAAAACGCACAACGGAAGAAAAGAAATAGAAAAATGGATAGAAAAAGCCAATAAGGAATACCAGGCAACCATGAAGCCGCTTGAATACTCGGCAACCGAACATACCTTAAAAGCGGAAGTTTCAGGAACGTTTCCCGGAAGCCCTATCATCCTGGCCTATTCTTACGATTTTGAAGATGGATTAATCCAATCGCTAAAAATTGTGTAAACCAGTAATTATGGTTTTATAAGCAGAGCTGAAGTTTTCACTTCGGCTTTTGTTTTCCTATTAAAATCTTGTAGACTTCCCGTAAGAACCGTCGTCTTTTTCAGATGAATGTATGTCATAGGAAAGTCTGGCAATTTTCCGGGAAGCACTTTACACTGTAGTTTTCAGCAACCTGGTAAATCAGTTTTCTGTGCCTCTAAACAAAAGAATCTCAGCATTGACTAAAAATCTGGACTGTCTGTAATCTGAATACTGGATGGTCTTTCTATTCTATTTTACCTCTTATTTTGTAATTAAATAAGAAGACGGCAACACAAATGAAGGTTGTTTTTTCATCAAATTTTATTTAAACTATTTAATTATGAAAATCTTAGTAATCGGAGGAACTGGTCTTGTAGGAAAAAATGTATGTGAAAAACTGGAGAGGATGGGTAATGAGGTAATTATCGGAGCGCCCTCATCCGGTATTAATATCTTGACGGGGGAAGGACTGACAAATGCCCTGGCGGGAACTGAAACCGTAATTGATCTTTCCAATTCCCAGTCGCCGGATGATCAAATCGCTTTAGATTTTTTCCGTACAGCCGCTAAAAATCTAATTGAGGCTGAAAAACGTGCACATATCAGGCACCACCTGGTACTTTCCATAGTGGGAACAGACCGGGCTCAACATATAGGGTATCTGCAAGCAAAAAAACATCAGGAAGATGCTGTGATTGAATCGGGTATACCCTATACGGTCATCCGATCGACCCAATTCCACGAGCACATAACAACAATAATTGCTGTGCAGGGTGACGACAGAAACGTTCAGGTCTCAACAATTGATTATCAACCTATAGCTTTGCAGGATGTAGTGGATTATATAATAAAATTTGCTTTGGAACAGCCCAAAAATAAAATCGTAGAAATTGCAGGACCTGATCGCGGATTGATGACCGACTTTGTGGAAAAATACCTGAAGCTTAAAGGCGAAGATAAAATAGTGGTACCTAACCAAGACGACAAATATATGTTCCATAATATACCTAAATCTGGATTAGTTCCAACTGAAAATTTCTATCCGGGCAAAATAAGGTTTGAGGATTGGATGAGCAATTCGAAATGATTTATATCTTCCACTAAATTATATAAATATTGGCAAGGATGTTTATCGGGACTTTTTCAACGCTTTTGCAAATGATTGCATTTCATGTGCATCTAATGAAGCAAAGCCAAGTCTCATTGCATTGACGTCATCCTTATATTGATAGATGCTGCCATCATTCAGGTATATACCCTGGGCAGCAAGCCGTTCTGAGAGTTGGGGTATGGAGTATTCGGGATCAAATAAAGTCCATACCGCCATACCTCCCTTCGGAACATTGAAATTGACCTTATTTCCAAATGAAGCATTTAATATTTCGCAGAAATCATCCCGCCTGCTTTTGTATAGCTTAACAGATTTTCTCAAATGCCTTTGCATTTCGCCGCTTTTGAAAAGATAGCCAACTGATTCTTCAAATAATACATCGCCTCGAATATCCAGAACTTGCTTTAGTTTAGATGCCTGCCATATAAAATCCGCCCCACCAATCAGATATCCCATCCGGACAGTCGGAGATAAAGTTTTAGAAATTGATCCAATGTAAAGAACATAGTTATTGTGTTCTGCACTGGCTAAAGGCAATATAGGAGCATTTTCATAGTGAAAGTCGTAATCATAGTCATCTTCAATTACAGGAAAGCGATAACGGCGAATAATATCCAGAAGTTTGACCCGCCTTTCTGCACTGAGCGTAACAGTAGTAGGATGGTGGTGATGCGGAATAATATACAGGAGGCCAGGTACGGATTGTTGGCAAATATGCTCAATTGCATCAACGTCAATGCCATCATTATCAACCTTGACCTTAATAATCTTCGCGCCTAACTGTTCAAAAAGCCTATCTGCCAATGGATAATTAAGGTCGCCGACAACAACGGTACTTCCAGGCTGTAGTATCATACTGGCCGCGACAGATATTGCCAATTGTGCACCGTGGGTAACCAATAACTGCTCAGGTGTAATGTCAAGAGCTCTGGTTTTGGACAAAAATTGAGCAAGTTCAGTTCTTAGTAAAGCACTTCCCTGTGCGCCATCTGTTAGCAGTCTATTGTGGACGTTAGTTCTGCCTGATAAAAATCTGTAACGATCAACTATCAAATCTAAAGGAGCAATTCTGGGATCAGGGTAACCATCGCTAATCATCAATTGGGAGGGTTTCAACTTCCTTGTTAACGGGGGGCGTACAGCAATTTGCTTATAAAAGATTTTCTGATCCCCTGACAAGGATTTTTCCCGTGTACTCATTTCAAATGATTTGGGGCTCGTTACCGGTAAATGTTGCGCAACGAAGTTACCTTTTCGTTTTATTACTTCAAGCCAGCCCTGAACCTGCATTTCTTCATAAGCAGCGACAATCGTTGTACGGTTTAACTGTAGCATTAACGCCATATCCCTACTTGCCGGTAATTGATAGCAAGGTTTTATTTTTCCATTTTTTATCAGTTCTATCAAACTATTGGCGACCTGTTTGAAAACAGGGACTGCAGACGCTCTGTCCACAGCAATGAGGGTACTAAAAGGTAATGTTAGAACTGCCATAATAAAACGTAGTACTCGTTGTATAAAGTAATGGTATTTAATTTAGGGAAAAATTTAAATGGCGCTATTACTTTGAAAGAATCATATATCTTTTAAGAAAGCACTTAATTATCATTATGAATTTGAGCATGGACTATTTCAATTGATGAAGATCGTGTAAGCCAATTTGGTTGATATTAATATAGCTTTGGCGAGAGCAGATATAAAGTGCAAACTTCGGCTGTGCTATTGAACATTTATGTACTTATGGGCTCAAATACATCAACCAGTCTGTTCCCTATTACGTAAACGCAAATAAATTCAGGTTACCAGCTCATTGATCATTTATTACTATTTTTTTGTATTCCTTGCCCCAGCTAATCATTGCTTCAATTACCGTTCCAAAAGAGCGGCAATGTTCCGTAGATTCATATTCCACCAAAACTGGTGTATCGGGATGAACGGTTCTCGTAATTAATTTATTCAGCTCCATCTCCTTTAACTCTTTAGATAGCATTCGGGTAGTAATACCCGGTATACTGCGCTCTATCTCCCGGAAACGTTTATTACCGTTACAGATTGCATTCATAATTGGCAAACGCCACTTACCTCCAACGAAGTATAGGGTGTCCTGTAAAGCACGCAGTTCTTCGGATTGATCTCTGTCCATCTTGAATAATATTTTGATATACTCTGTGATACTGGTTACAAAAGTATACCAAATACAGCATAGCTTTGTCAAAAATTTTAAAAAATGAAATTAAAAAATAAGATTGCCGTTGTAACCGGCGGTAACAGTGGCATTGGATTGGCTACCGCCAGAGAATTAATAGCACAACAGGCAACTGTAATTATTACGGGGAGAAGAAGAGCAGCTCTTGAAGAAGCAGCAGCTGAAACAGGTGCTATTCCATTTGTAGCGGATCAATCCAATGTGAGTGAAATGGAAATATTAAGCACAACAATAGGGCAACAGTATGGGAAAGTTGATCTTCTTTTTATCAATGCAGGAATAACGGGCATGGCATCATTAATAGAAAATGCAGAAGAAGAAAATTTCGACACGGTAATGGATATCAATTTTAAAGGGGCTTATTTTACTTTAAGCAAATTCATCCCATTCTTAAACGATGGGGCATCAGTGATTTTTTTGTCCTCTAACACAGCCACGATGCATAGCCCGCAAAGTTCCGTCTACCAGGCAAGTAAAGCTGCCATTAATTCCATTGCCAAAACAGCAGCAGCGGAACTGGCCTCCAGGAAAATCAGGGTCAATACGATTAGTCCCGGCCCTACAAGGACGAATGTATTGAATAATGCTTACGGAGCGGAAAATGCCCATACTATTTGGGATCACCTGGCGCAAACAAATCCGTTGAAGCGCATTGGCACACCTGAAGATGTTGCAAAAATGGTTGTTTATTTAAGTAGTGAAAATGCCGCATACATTACAGGAGCAGACTTCCTGATGGATGGCGGCATGACACTGTAAAAATTCTCATTTTTCAAGCATTCATTTTTCACCTTGAAAAATGAATGCTTATACATCCAGGAAGGTCTTTGAAACGAATCTTTAAATAATTTCACTTATTACGCTGTAGATAAATGAAGGTAAGCAAAAATTACCCGCCACCTAAATGCAAACAGGCCAACAACCTTGTTGCTGACCTGAAAGTGCTGTTATTACTAACGATACCGGTTACAGGTTTATGTAACTATTACCATACGTTAAAACTAAAAGTTGATACCTGGAGTGCACCAACTTTTAAACATTAGTTTTCACAAAAGGGTATTTCAACCAGATCATGATCAACGGCATAATCAAAAAAGGGATTTCCATAAATGCCATTCTAAAATTCCCGGATTTTATCGCCAGCGCCATAATGATCACTATAGAAATCGCATTAAGCACATTACCCAGGAAAAAGGTTTTGGGGATCAGTAAAAGTACGCCGATCAAAAGTGTAATCCCCCCAAATACAGGGACCATACTTTCGGGGATACCTAAATCACCCAACATCTTTAATGACTCCGGATGCTTTTTATAATTCAATGTTTCCCAACCATGCTTGAAAGCCAGGAAAACAGCTACCAACAGTAGCGCCAGGGAAATAATGTTTTTTATCATTGTGTCATTTTTCAGTAATAAACGATGCATTCATTTATCGCTTTTAAATTTAATATTTTTTGCAATACGCTGTATTTACTATAGTGAAATTGCAGTATCTCCAATCAGGAACCTGATCAGCACTTCAACTTTTCTCGCTGCACTTACCTCCCCAAAGAGCATAATATTCCGGGTACCCCAACTATTACATAAACAATAATCATATTTATATTATCTTTACAGCTAATAACAAGCAAACATTATTAGTTATGAAAAATACCTTTACTTGTTTATTCAGCATGTTCCTTATCTTTTCCGGCATTTACGGATGTAAGAAAAATGAACAGCAGCAACCTGTAGCAGCAGTCCAGGTTCAGTCCTCAACAACGCACGGCAGTTTAAATCAAAATCCAGGAGCCTTGCACAATAAGGTCGTATGGACTTATATCAACAACAATCCCCAGGAACAAAAAGAGTTTACAAAAACGGAAGTGTTACAAATGACAAGGGATGTTTTAAACATCATGTCGGATGGAGGCTATTACGAAGGAGCCCTTAACGACATTGATGGGCTGGCTTCGGAAATGCTGGCAGGTATGGAAGCAATAGGCTATTTTACAGCTAGCGGCAAACTTAAAAGTATACAGGAGCTTAAAGAACTGCCCCTCCATGCAGACAATGATCACCCATTGCAAAAAGCCATCTACAAAATTAACTTACTGCAAACGGAGGCCGCAACATTTATCCCCGCCGCAAAAAGTGAGATGAACAACTTATCCGGCACTGATTTCCAGGGAACAGGAGCGGCATTTAATAGTATCATTGATTCTTCCTATGCCATGACGCCAGGCCTGGTTACCTTTGCATTACCCAGCATCATCCTGCCTTCGGCGAGTAATCTCAGGATCGCTTACGCCGACGCCAAAGGATATACAGAAGGCACTAAGACAGCACGGGACCTGGGTAAAAATAGCCTGCAACAAGACATCTGGGGCATGACCTATTCTACCACCCGCTCTGTACAGCAATTAAAAAGAGAACTCAGCATGTAAATTTAAAAATTTATTACCTATGACGCTTAACTTACTCCAGGCGGCGCCCGAACCTATGCCGCCGTTTATCCTCTACTTACTCGAGCATTACGACTGGCTGGTCGGCCTGTTGATACTTTCTATCCTATCAGGATTACTTTTTCTCGTTTACCGCGTAGGCCGCTGGACGCTGAAGGAGATCCGCTTTAGCATACATACCCGTTAATGACGACTGCAGGAAGATACCTGAAGTCACCTGGATTAATTGACCTTAATCCTGAATTTGCCTTTCTTTAAACGAATTGTTTTACCCGGATCAATAAGGGCCATATTATTCCGGTCTGATTTTACCAGGGTAAATTCAAAAGAACCCTCCACATACTCTGATGAAACGTGATCAAACTTTATATAGGCATCTTTATCCCTGGGATCAACAATATAAAAACCATCGTCTTTTTGTTTATAGTTATCCATCGAAATAAAAACCTGGCCATCCCGAATCGCATAATAAGCTTGTGGCAAATCATTAACCGTATTCCCAAAAGAGATATGTAAGGTATTATGTGATCTGCTGGTATAATTCGCGTCCATATAAAAGCCCCCCATAACGCTTATCGCTTCAATCGACCGCCAGGCACCCCCAAAGAGCCCCGGGGTGCTGGTATAAGGGTAATGATACTTCTTCGCACCTATCTGGTAACTCAAATTATTATCCGGATCAATATCCGTCTTGCGGCAACCGGTAAAACCCGCAGCTACAAAAATTACCAAAAGAATCATCCGGAGTGGACGCAACTGATTGTAAGCGGATGAATGTAATTTCGCTTTCATGAATCCTGTTTTGTGTTAGAAAGATATAAATTTTATTCCTGATAACTTATTTTAGTCATTAAAAAAATTTCCCATTAGATTTGTCTTTCTATCATGAAATATGCACAATATCCTGTTCCTCGCAGTTTACAAAACTGGATCCGGTATTTCTGGAGTTATGATGCCCATACCCCGGAAGTAAGTACTTTGCATATCCGTTCTTTTGCTGATTGCTACCCACGTCTTATTTTCCAGGACCTCCATGCTTATGCCCCTATTAAAGATGGAGCCGGAAATGTAATGCCGGCTTGCTTTCTGAGCGGACTGGATACACGGCCCTCTGATGCCTTCTGGGAGAGCCGTTTTTCTCATTTCGGGGTCAGTTTTTACCCACATGCACTGCATACCTTTTTCAGAATAGATGCCACCGCATTGACGAATGAAATGCCCGACCTCCTTTTCCTGGACAAAAGCCCGGTAAGTCACCTACTCCTGAGCGCAAATAGCCACCATGAAAGAGTGACGGTATTAAGCAACTATTTCCTGGGCAAAATTGCCACAATACAGACTGATCCAATCATTACCCATTTCTTCAATACACAACAGGCGCAAAAACTCGATGTGGCAGGTAACCTATCCGGCATAGCCTCAGAGTATGGCATTTCGGAGCGGCAACTCCAAAGAAAGTTCAAGACCCATGTAGGGGTTTCTGCAAGTAAATTTATACGAATCCAAAAGTTTGAAAAAGCACTGGGACTGATCGCAAATGCCCGATATGGTGAGTTGACCAATATTGCTTATGAATTGGGCTATTCCGACCAGGCGCATTTTATTAATGACTTCAGGACCTTCACGCAGCTTGCTCCTTACGAATTCCTTAAAAGTGCCAATTTAGGTTCGGAGAGCAACGCTTTCATTTATAGCGCAGCCCAGCTGTAATGTCGTTTTGATACAATTCTGAAGGCATTTGCATCCGTAAAATTGCAGGATGATTGTATTCCAAAAGCAGGTTCATTACAGCAGGCACTTCCTTAATATTTGCACGGCGGCAATATTATTGATTCACGGTGTTGCCGGTATGTTTAACGAGGGCATGACCCAATTTGGCAGTTACCTGGACCTTAAAGGATTGGCGCCCTTAGGCCTGTTATGTGCCTGGGTCATAAAACTATCTCACGTTTGGGCTGCCGTTTGTATCCTGATTGGGAAATGGCGTTTCTGGATCCTGCTCTTTACTATTTTCATCCTGCTGGCCGGCATCTTCATGGTACATCTGCCCCAGGGCTGGTTTGTCGTGGGTGGTGGCTTTAATGGCATAGAATTCAACCTCCTGTTGATTGCAGTATTAACCGTTATCCTATTTGATCCCCCTGCTGCGACAAATAAGACCGGCAGCTAATTTTTCACCTCATTTATTCAGATACCCCTTATCCATTTAAAGCGTTATTCAAAACATGAAAAAGATATTCCCTACGCTCATTTTAGCAACTATAGCTTTAAACAGTTTTACACAGGTAGCGTTGATGCTGCCCAAAACAAGCTTTGATGAAGCCCAGGCAAAAGCACAAATGGCCCCGGGAATGCTATGATAAAAGGAACTGCGTACATAGAAGGCAGGGCCCTGCTCACAAATAAAAAATTTGAACAAACCCTTTATATCAGGCGCGGCCAGATCCTTTCTCTTTATCCAACAACGGGCTATCTCCTGGAATACCTTGAACTCAAGAAGAAAGATAAAGAAGGCAAGCGCATGGCCGCCATCATGCCCTTAGCCAATGCTTACCGCATCGACTACGAGGTTATTACAGAAACAGGCGACTTTTTATTCATCAACCTGAAACCCGGCAAATACTACATTACCGGCCTGGTACACTATTCCACGGGTGTTGGTGGTGTTGAAGTTGCCGAAATTGTAGAGATTAAAAAGGAGCATGAAGTAGTTGAACTTAAACCGAATAAAATCAACAATGGCTGGGGATATGGCGGCATGAAAGGAAAGGTAGCAAATGGTGTCCGGATGCGTTGATCCGAAAAGCTATAAAAATTATTTAACCATCAATAATATAAATATGAAAGCACCGCACTTAAAAAGAGTATGCCTGCTGTTACTCATTTCAACCCTCTGGCTGGCCTGCAAAAAAGACAATAACGGCACCGTGGAGCCAACCCAAAGAAGCATTAAATATGAACTCTCCGGCACCTTCAGCGGCAAACTATTAGTGGTAACCTCTACGAATTCCGGCCAACTGCAGCAATTTAATAACGTAGCCCTACCCTGGTCTAAAGAACTAACTTATGATGCAGCAGTGCTGGCCGCCGGAGCTGCCTTGCAAACAGAAAATGAGCATAGAGGAGTAGCCGGGCAATCCCTGGTATTAAAGGTTTACCTGAACAACCAGCTAAAAGATACCAGGTCAATAACTGCGGACGGAAATGGCATCATCAACATGGCTTTATCGTTCTATACTTTTTAACTCAGGTTCTTTTCGATCCGGCTTCCCTGCTCTTCATCTTTCACAACAGAAAGCGATACCGGGATCATATCTTTAAGTTCATCTACATGCGAGATAATGCCCACGATACGGTTTTCTTTTTGCAGGTGTTTCAGGGTTTCGAATACAATATGTACGGAAGCGGCATCCTGGGTGCCAAAACCTTCATCTATAAAAAAGAAGTTCTTCTCTGCCCTGGCATTCGCCTGTACGCTTTCTGCCAATGCCAGGGCCAGGCTGAGCGAAGCCTGGAAAGCCTGCCCACCGGAAAGGGTTTTGACACTTCTCCTGCGACCGTCATTGAGAAAATCGATGAGCTCAAAATCATTACTATCATTTAGCTGCAGGCTGAGCTGGTTACGGGTCAGGCGATGAAAACGCACATTCGCCATCTCGCAAAGCTGCCGCAAATAGATAGAAGAAACATACTCTACGAAGCCCGCACGGTCAAACAGTTTCTTCAGCACCGTCAACTGGTCTGCCCGGTTTTTGGTCTTAGTCATTTGCGCTATCAATGCGCTCTTCTTTTCCAGTTCCGCGCTTTCTCTGCTGATGGTGCCTTTTAACTGCGCTACCCTTTCCGCGTACTCTTTAAACGCTGCTTCCATTTCTGCAAGAGCCTGTTCAAGTAGTGTGAACTGCTCCGGGTCAAATACTTTACCGTTTAGTTTTCCTTTCAGTTCTTCAATCCCGATCTGCAATGCTTCATACTGTACCCGGAAAGATTCTAATGCACTACGGATCGAGACAACATCCAGGCGTCTGTGCAACACTTCTTTTACCTGCTCTATACTATCCATCTGGTGGACCTGCAACAACTGTATGGCCTGGTTGGTTTGCGTCTCTAACAAGATGGTCAACTCCGCAATCCGGGTATCAATCCCTGACAGTTTACTTTCCTGCCCTGCGATAAGCGGGGTGATAGCATTCAGCGTCTTATTGCATTGCTCATAATCTGCTTCCAGCTGATCATTTTTAGCCTTTAGGTCTATAAGCAATGCAGTAGCGGCATCAACCGTATAATGCCGGTAGGTTTCAAAATCCAGGTACTTGATATTGTCTTTATTTTGCCCGGCCAGGGCTTCATTACGGGCGCAGTCCAGCCGCAGGGCTTCCAGCTTGCTATTCGCCTTTTCCAGGTTTTCCTGCTCTTTACTTAAAGCTATAGTAATATCGGCCAGGACAGTTTCTTTGTCTGACAGCTGTTTTTCTATTGTTTCCAGTTGCCGCTTTCGTTCTTCAAAAGCTTTGCGGTCTCCAGCTGCAAATCCCTGCCAGTGAAATGTAGCTTCATGCGCTTTTATTGCTGCTGCTTGCTGTGTTATAAATAATGCCGCTGCTGCTTTTTGTTGCTCAGCCGTATGGATCAATAAGAGCAACTGTTCCGCTTTTGACCGCTGTACAGAAATCTCTTTCAAGACCGCATTTTGCTGTTCAATCGCTATACCGATTTGCTGTAATTCTTTACTTACATCAGCAATGGCTATTATTTCCGGGTGTTCCAGGGCGCCACAGAGCGGGCAAGGAGCACCATCGTCTAAGGTATGAGCATATTGTGCTAATTGAGCCTGCACTTTTAACTGAGACTCTTGCTGCCTTAACGCGCTTAATTTATCTTCTGTTGCCCGGACCTGCTGCTCAAAATCTGAAGCATAACTTATCTTATCAATGCCTTCAGCTTTTAAGGTCTGCTCCTGTTGCTCCAGAACTGCGCTTACATCGTCATACTTCACCGCTTCTTCTGCCAGTCGCCTATCGAGGTTTTCTTTTTGCGCCCACCATTTTTCCAATGCTAAAAGTAATCCGGCATCAGGCCGGGCTGCCCTAAGGCTGGCAAGTTGTGCCTGTTCCTGATCTTGCTTAGCCTTGAATGCATTTACTTTCTCTTCTACGGCCTGCACAAAAGCTATGCCTTTCGCTTGTCGTTCTTTTATGGCTGTAATTTCCTGGTCCAACCGAAGCCATTGCCCGATGAAAGACAAATCCATCTCCTCTATTCTTTTCTGTGGCATTGTAAGCATTGCCGCCTGCAACACTTCCAGATTCTGGCGGATTAACGTTCCTTCTTCCCTAAGCGATACAAGGCGTTCCTGCTCCTGTGCCGACTGTTGCTGTCGCTGCTGCAATTCAGTTTGAGTTTGCCCGGTATTAAAGAGCAAAGTTGAAAAAGCGGCCTGTAACCTTTCAAAAACGGCCACTTCTGCGGCCAGGGCATCTTGTGCCGGCTTTTGTTCTTGTAATTGATCAAAATCCCGTTTTTTTTGTTCCAGCAGTTCCATATCTGCTTTCAGATGTTTGAGCTGCTGCAGCTCATCCGATGCCGCTTTATAATCCGTTTCCTTTTCTTTAAATATACGCTCAGCTTCCCGTAATTGTTCTTCTTTAACCGCGATGGCTTCGGCCGTAATCTGTTCAAATCCCAGCAATTGTCCTTCCTGCTGATCCAGCAGGCTCCTGGTTTCGGCAAACAAGCCGGCTGTTTTGGCTTGCAGGTCAAAGCGCTGCAGGTTAAAGATCTCTTTCAGCATTTTAGTGCGGTCGGTAGCCCCTAACTCTAAAAATTCTTTAAACTGCCCTTGGGGAATGATAATGGTTCTTTTGAAGTTCTGGTAAGAAAGCCCGATGAGCTCAGCTACGTTGGCAGACTCCTGCGGTATCCAGGCCTCTTGCTCCCAGGCGTACAAAACTATATCTGCAGGTTTTACTTCCTCGTAATTTTTTGAATTGCGCCGATAAGCTCTTGTGATGCGGTATTTTTTCTGCTCGTAATTAAGAAATTCAAAATCAATATAGGAACGGGTAGCCCGCAGGTTCATCATATTGTAATTACGATTATCGCGGCTGTTCATACGCTCGGTCTCTCCGTACAGGGCAAAAGTAATGGCTTCCAGGATCGATGATTTACCGGAGCCTACGGCACCGAAAATACCGAAAAGCCCGGCTTCGGTCAGGTCTGAAAAATCAATGGTCTGCCGGGTCTGGTAGGAGTATAAACCTTCTATCGTTAAGCTTATAGGGATCATAGTATCAGCTATTCAAAATCTCGTTAAACAAATGCATCAGTTCCTCATTAGGTTCCTGCTGGCCGTGCCGCGACCTGAAGTAATCTTTAAACAAAGACTGTATATCCTGGTCCAGGTCTACAGAAGCCCCCTCCTTTAATGCGATCTTATCTGATTTTAACTTCGGTATTAAAAATATGATACCGTTATGCGACTGGTAAATCCGTTTCCGCTCTTCAGCAGTAAGGAAGGTTTCACTTTCTAAAGTAAGTTCCACCAGGGCATCGGGGTTTGCCAGTAACCATTCCACAGCAGCATCTATCTGGTCGAATGTTTTACGATACAATGGCCTGCCGGACTGCAATACCATTTTTTGATACTGTGCCTGCTGCCCGGGTTGTACCTCTACTATACTGACATACTTTTGCTGTCCGGCCTCACTGAAACTGTAACAGACAGGTGAGGATGCATAAATAACCGGCTGCTCTTCAGTACCGATATTTTTAAACCCGTGCAGATGCCCCAAAGCAGTGTACTGGACCTGATGCGGGATGGATTCCGAATAGATCATAGCTGCATTACCGATCTTTATAGGCTTCTCTCCTTCCGGCTCTTCAATAATGGCTGCCCCTTTTTTATTCATGTACAAATGCGCCATCAATAAGTTCACACCATTGGTATCACAGTAGGTATCGGCCAGTTTTTGCCAATTGGCCGCCAGTAGCCGGTTCAACTCTTCTTCTTTATTTTCTCCCAGGTTTTCTCTTAACCTTTGCTCATTGGCATAAGCGGTATGTAAAATCCTTACCGGGAAGTCATAAGCTTTAAGCTGCAGTTCTAAAAAACCTTTATCAGAGCGGCCTACAGAAAATTGTTCCAGTTCATAAGGAGGAATAAGTGCATTCGGCTGCCCGATTAAGATAATGCCGCAAGCTTTGGCCAAAGGATCTGGCGCATCAATAAGGCCCGGGGCATCATGGTTGCCGGAGATGGCTATAACCGGGCGTGCTCCGTTTTTGCTCAGTCTTTTTAGCGTTTTATAAAAAAGCTCTACCGCATCTACCGGTGGGTTAAAGTTGTCAAACAGGTCACCGGCCACTAATACCAGGTCCACATTTTCGGCATCTGCGATGGCCACAATTTCTTCCATTACTTTCACTTGTTCCTCAAGCCTGGAAAAGCTATCCAGGCGTTTACCCAGGTGCCAGTCCGCAGTATGTAATATTTTCATCTTTAAATATTAATAATCAAAATTACGCGAAATAAAACAAGCATAGGTCCATTAGCAGACCCAGTACTATCGTTTTTATCCACCGCAACATATAAAAAAAGCCATAATAAATCATTATGGCTTTAAGGATAAACTATACTAATTCATTTACTTTTTGAGATAGTAAAGCGTATTTGCATTTTCTTTCCTGAAAATATCATTTGCGGCGGCTTTCACCTGCTCCGCACTTACCTCTGCATATTTTTCCATTTCGGTATTCATCAGGCCGGCATCGCCCAGCAATTCATAATACGCCAGGTTATTAGCCCTTGCAAGCAGGTTCATATCTTCAAAGGCTACCATAGCATCCAGCCTGTTAACGGATTTTTCCAGTTCCTGTAAGGTAATGCCTTTTTCCATCAATTCCTGCAGGCTTTCTTCTATCGCCTGGTTGGCTACTAAAGGATCGATCCCTTCTACCAGCTTACCTTCTATTACCAGTAAACCCGGATTCAGGCTACCGGTATGATAACAGTTTACATTACTAAAATACTGTAGTTCTTTTACCAGTTTCTGGAACAAGCGGGAAGATTGACCGCTGCCCATTACCTCTGTAATGATATCCGCAGGATGATACTGGTCGCTCAGGCGATCACCAATAGGCCAGGCTTTATAAATAGCATTCAGCGGGACATCTGCATATATCGTTTGCTCCCTTGCTTCCAGTTGTAATGGCTCTACCGGCAAATCCCGCTTATAGGCCACACCGGAAGGAATATCACCAAACCATTTTTCCGCCAGCGTTTTAACAGATTCGGTATCTACATTTCCTGCCACACACATAATGGCGTTCAGTGGATTATAGTGCTTTTGAAAGAAGGCTTTCACATCTTCAAGTTGCGCGGTTTCGATGTGGGACAACTCTTTTCCTATCGTCATCCATTTATAGGGATGCTGCTTATAGACCAGCTCCCGCAAATGTTTCCAGGCATCTCCATAAGGTTTATTGATATAATGTTCTTTAAACTCTTCAATTACCACTTTGCGCTGCACTTCCAGGCTTTTTTCACTAAAGGCCAGGGACAGCATGCGATCACTTTCCAGCCAGAATGCGGTTTCTATATTCTCTTTAGGGATCTGTATATAATAATTGGTAAAATCATTCGTCGTATACGCATTATTTTCACCACCTGCCATTTGCAGCGGCTCATCATAGTCCGGGATATTGACGGATCCACCGAACATCAGGTGCTCAAATAAATGCGCAAAACCTGTGCGATGTTCGTCTTCATCTCTTGCCCCTACATCATATAATAAATTTACGGCCACCATAGGCGTGGAGGCATCTTTATGAACGATCACGCGTAAACCATTCTCTAATTCAAACTTTTCAAATTGTATCATCTGTTATTAATGCTTTATAATTTTCTTTTGGCTCATACGGCCTTTTGCATCCCGGAAACGGATCAGGTAAACTCCCTCAGCCAATGTTCCCAGGTCTATGCTTCCATTCTTTACCGCTCCTGCATTCCATTCTTTACCCAGCATATCCAGGATTGTATATTTAAGTCCGGTGATTTCCGTACCCGTCTTTACCTGCAGGTATTGTCCTGCCGGGTTAGGGAAAATCTCGATGGCCATAGTGGATGATCCTGCATCAATAACTGACACTGGAATCGCTTTACCCACCAGCGGCCGGATCATCAGGGCGCCATCAATTAGTGAAGATTCCCATTGGGTGGCTACTTTATAATAGCGAAAGTTAGCCCCGCGTTTATTTTTATCTAAACCTATATACAGCGAATCACTAAAGCCACCTGCCGGGAACATCAGGGCCACATAAAAAGCGCCGGCGTCCAATACAGGCGGGTTATCAAAACGATAGGTTACAAAACCGTCGACGCGGGTATCATACTCAGGGTATAAATCGACTTGCTGATAAACCATTTCATCAACACCATCTACCGCGTCTATTTTCCGGTAGATCTGCAGGTAAAACATTTTGTTGGCCGCATCCGGTACCTGCCGGGGGAAATAAATCTGGACCCCGCGTATGGTATCACGGACCGTCAAGGCATACTCCTGGGCTACATAAGAGGGTACCCCCTGGTAGGAAGACATATAATAGGCACTTTCTGCAGAACCATCGTCATAAGCAAAGTAGTTAGCGAAAGTCTGCTGGTAACTAATGGTATCATTGCCGGCGCTGTAATCACCGCTAACAGACGATGTCCAGTAAGCTTTGGCATCTATAGTAAAAGGCTCATTACCATTGGCATTTAATACAGAAGCCGTAGCGGGCACCGCAATATCAAGTCCCCGCAGATCATTGTAGGGAACAAAGGTTTGTTGCGGACTCGTAGTATGGCTGGCGCCGGTTTGGCTATTCCTTAATTGCAACGCCACATTGGCTTCCTGTGTAGTCAGCCAGGTATTTTGGATCGTCATACCCAGGAGGCCTGAGTAATGCACGGTCCTGTTGACATCAAAATGATTGTAAGGCATAGCCGTGTACTCATTCAATAAAGACCTGTTGAAGTCATCATTACCCCAGTAGCTAAAGCCCAGGTCATTATTAATGGTATCCTGAAAATGCCTGCCGGTAGCCATTTTTATATAATCAATATGCCAGTGTGCATTACCGACATTAAAAGTAGCTTTGTTGACAAATCGAAACCTGAAATCAGGATGCAGGAAAGTGGTATCGGTAAGCGGGACCATCGCGGTTGCAAAAGCAGTCATCGCCTCGCCCTGTCTTTCCCATATTTTTACCCAGGCCCCGTTTCTACGTTGAAAAAAAAGCATCAGCGAATCGGCTGCCTGCGGAGCAAAACCATTCCCTTTTCCTTCGAAGAGGAAACTTAAGTAAATAGAATCACCAATGGTATGGGTACTTAAATCAATAAATTGAGAAGTCAGGCTATCGGCATAAACACTTGCAAAAGGATTATCAGGACTGTAAGGAATCCCTTGTGCGTTTAAGACGTCAAAAGTAGCGATACCACGGCTTTGAATCCGACGGCCTAAGGTATTGTTCACATATACCATAGAATCCTGCCATCGATCAGCGGCAGGATAATAATCGGTATTAGTAAAATCTTCAAAAAAAGGTAAGGTCAATACGGTTCTTCCTCTTGTATCTTTCTGGCTGCGCCGGGCATTTTTTAAAACGGGGTTCTCCTTTATGGCTGTTTCAAATTCCTGGCTGTACCCCGGCAAATAAGACCCTATTAATAAAACAGAAAAAGCTATTTTAAAAAAAGCATTCATGTAGTGAGTTTATAATCCTAACGAAATTAAGGTAAAATAGCGTATAAAAAGGACTTTACTCCCATTTGAACAGCTTCGCTGCCGCCGCATAGCCGATAAGGCCCCAAAGTAAAAGGATCAGCAGGTCGTATCTCACCGTCCACAAGCCGGCCCCATCAAAAGCGATTGCCCGCAAAGCATTGTTGAAATAGGTAAGCGGCATCAACTTCGCGACCACCTGCAACCATCCCGGCAGCACGTCAACCGCAAAGAAAGTTCCGGCCAGCAAAAATTGAGGCATGGTAAAAATATTCGCCAGGGGCGGGATTACAGAGTCACTTTTGGCAATACCGCTGATCACGAAACCGAAACTCATAAAGACCAGTAAGCCTATGCCACAAACAATAAGCATATTCAGCACAGTGACCCAACCTTTGATCAGGGTATAATCAAAAAAATACTTCCCGATTAATATGATGAATAAGGCACCGGTCAGCTGGAATACGACTCTTGCAAAACCTTCACTTAAAAGCACGACACTTTTGCGTATCGGTGTGGCGAAGAACCGCTTGAGTACCAGCATCTGCCTCATATGATAAAATACGAAAGCGGTACCAAAGACACTAGCCGCCAGCAGGGAAAATCCCAACTGTCCCGGCAGGATGAAATCGATCATTTTAAATGAGTGGTCGCTGATGAGGGTTTGCTTTACCGTGACCAGCTCTTCCTTCCGCGCCTGCATTTGGGGGTCGGCCTGTAATAAAATATCATTTACAATGCCTTCCAGCTGTTGCACCAGGGCCGCATTATGCTCCCCCGAGCTGATTTCCACTAGCCATTTCCCATCGGGTGCTTTTGCAATCTGCAGCATGGCCTGCACTTTGCCTTCTCTCAGGGCTTCCTGCAGGGCCGGTAAGGAGTCCATCTTCACCTGCAGTTGCTTATTGGTCGCCAAACCTGTATAAACCGGGTGATTCAATTCCGACTGTACCGGTATACCAATCTTGAGCTTATTGGTACGATCGCCTATAAAACCGAAGACAAGAATAAATACCAAAGGAAAAGCTATACTGAAGATCACGGATGAAGGACTTTTCAGCATAGACCGTATAGAGGCCTTGGTCAGGGATTGAAAGGCTTTGAACTGGCTGTATGAAGGCATGCGTTTTATTTATTTTTGAATTCGTCGATTACCCGGATGTATAAGGCTTCATATTCCGGCACCACTTTATCAATGGTAAAGCTATGTGCCTGTTTATAAGCGGCTTCTTTAAAGCCAGCCAGTACGGCATCGTCTTTCAGAATGCTGATACTGTTCCGGGCCATATCAGCGACATCGCCCACATCACTGAGGTAACCGGTAACGCCCTGCTGATTGATCTCGGGGAGACCGCCGGCATTACTGGAGATAACCGGGATGCCACAAGCCATCGCTTCCAGGGCGGCAAGGCCGAAGCTTTCATAGGCAGAAGGTAACAGGAACAGATCGCTGATGCTAAAGATTTCTTCCACCTGCTCCTGCTTACCCAGGAAGCGTACATCCGTCTGCAGGTTACAGAATTGCTTCACCAGCTCTTCTGCTTCAGTCCGCTCCGGACCATCACCGATCATGATCAGTTTACTCGGTACTTCATTTCTTATCTTCTCAAATATTTTGATCACATCATCTACCCTTTTTACCTTCCTGAAGTTGGAAACATGGGTAATGATTCTTTCCCCATTGGGAGCGATCATTCTTTTGAAATGTTCCTTTTCTTTTCTCTGGAAACGTTGTACGTCCACGAAGTTGTAAATAACGTCAATCTCCTTCTGGATATTAAAATTATTGAGCGTTTCCTGCTTCAGGTTATGAGATACCGCCGTTATCGCCGTAGACTGGTTCAAGGAGAAGGTAACGATCGGCGCATAAGTTTTATCACGGCCTACCAGGGTAATATCCGTTCCGTGCAGGGTGGTAATATAAGGAATATGCTTTCCCGCATCTTTCAGGATTTGCTGGGCAAAATAAGCTGAGGAGGCATGGGGAATAGCATAATGCACATGAAGGACGTCCAGGTCGTAATTGTTGACTACGCTTACCATGGTGCTCACCAGGGCCGATTCGTAAGGCGGGAAGTCAAATAAAGGATAAACCGGCACACTTACCTCGTGAAAGAAAATATTAGGTCTAAAGCTATTGGCGAGCCTTACCGGTTGTTGATAGGTGATGAAGTGGACATCATGTCCTTTATCGGCAAGTGCCATACCCAGTTCGGTAGCCAAAACACCGCTACCGCCAAATGTAGGGTAACACACGATTCCTATTTTCATAAAAACTTGATTCTGTTTTACATTAAAAGATTAAAATCGATACTTTCAATAAGCCGCAAAGATAAAAAAGCTTGCTTATGGATAAGCAAGCTTTTTACTATTGTTCAATAAGAAAATTCTAAATGATTACTCACCTTTAATTTTCACATTATCTAACTCCCATGTAGCGGCAGTAGAAGTAGTAGATTTATATTTAAATGCGATTCTAACATTTGAGCTACTTTTATAAGGAGTAAGGTCAATGTCCCCGGAAGGGGTCCAGACAAAGTTGCCATTTACATCAGCAAAGTTAGCCGGCAATGTTGTCCACGTTGCAGCATTTGGATCTCCTGAAGTATAATCAGTTGAAATATAACATTCCAAAACATCACCACCATATTTCGCAGCAGTTTCAAAATTTAGTGTAATTGTATTATAAGCAGAGAAATTTAAAGGCTTTGAGATTAACCAATCTTCGTTTTCATAACGAGAACCTGCGGCGAAACCAGTCATCACCGCACTTGGCCTTGGATTACCATAATTTTGGTCATTAACCCATACCTGATCGCCAGTAACACTTACTGCAGACCAATTTGTCATGTTTGCGAAATCTTCATTTAATACATACTGGAAATTCGGCGTACTACCGTCACAACGCGCTGGGCCAAATTTAACATCAGAGGTATCTCTGATTACTAATTGAGCTTTTGATTGATTAGTAAATACAGTATACAAACCTACAATCACGCCACTTCCAGAAGGCAATTTAACGCCCTGGAAGCGAGCATAGTTACTCGTTCTTACTACAAAGCGATCACCAGTATTTGAAGCGCTACAACCTTCCAATTGTCGATCAGTAGTAGTATTCGCCTGCGCATAAGTTGAACCTAATATGCTCTCACTAAATTGGACATCTTTGATAGCCACTAAACGATTAATATTCTGCTTATTATTAGCTATATTATAGAGTTCATCAAAAGTAAAGGTATCAATTTTTATTTCATTTGGATAGTTAGCTTTTACGATATAGTCGTCTGCCATTACAAATGGAATAGACACAACAGATTGACGCTCATCAATACCATAACCTAATTGTGGATTTCCACCATAGCTAGTTAAGGTTAAACCTTTACATTTAATATAAACTTTTCTACCTACCGGGTAGTCATTATAAATATTATTTTGATCCAGGTTAATTTCTATACCACCAGTTTCGTCCTGGATCACAAATTTTTTGTAATAGTTGCCACTGCGGTCATCCATTACAACAATACCGGAAACTACTACCTCTTCAGTAATTGGCGTATTAGCATCCATATTTAATAATTGAGCAATGGTATGCGTTACGTTTAATTTCGGATCGAAACCCGTCTGATCTTCAGGCACATCTGTTCCCTTCTTAACACAAGATTGGATTCCTAAACTCGCGACAGCCAGGATCCCTGTAAAAAATAATAAAGCTATTTTTTTCATACAATATTTAAAATGAAGCACAAAATTACTCGAATATTTAGAATAATCGGGAAAAGCGAGAGAAAAAACAATTAATTAATACAGGTGGTACTTAACAATGCCAAGTGATATTAAATTTAAACACCCAATTTTCTATTACATACCGTTAGCAAGTTTATATAGATAAAAAATATTAAATAAAACAAATAAAAAATATACAATATTACACAGAAACAATACAATAAATAATATGAATTTAATACAAAATTTTAACACAAATTAGCTAAGTTTGCAACAACCTTAACATTTTGCTACACCTTAACAATCAATATTATATAGGTAAAATATGTAGATTGCCTCTACTGCTTCTACTTTTGCTTCCCCTAACTTTTTCGGTACGGGCTCAAGACCCCATTCTATTAAGTTTTTCATTCTCCCACGATAGCCTCACCATAGAGCAGGCTGCCCAAACCATTTTTCAAAAGAAATTTTCCAAGAGCAAGCGCTATTACCACAAACTGGAAGCCACAAATGCAAACTTTCTTAAAAAACTCAAAAAGCAGGAAGAACGAATTCAATCCAAACTCCAACAGACTGATTCCCTTAAATACCAAAAATACCTGGCTTTAAAGAACCCGGATATGGATAGCCTGATGCGGCAGTCCAAAGATTCCGCTTTTATTCAAAAACTGAATACTGCGGGTCGCAGGGGAAAGTCTGTCCTGGAC